>Ga0207864_1000007_pt1 | contig 442423 bp, 317 predicted proteins | sample HigsolmetaAR202D_FD_184834 | JGI IMG/M metagenome (GOLD analysis project Ga0207864, IMG submission 184834) | Ionic liquid and high solid enriched microbial communities from the Joint BioEnergy Institute, USA - AR20-2-D (SPAdes) (version 2) ... | reverse complement strand
CCCCCCGGCCCCCTCTCCCGCACTGCGGGCGAGGGGGTGAATGCACCCCGTTCTGTGCTCTCAAGGATACTCCCGCGATGGTATGCGAACGATCGCCTTGTGCTGCCGACACAACTTTTGGCTAATGCATAGAAGCAGGAGAAGGGAGCAAGGCAGCGTTCGCTGTGCAACAGCGAAAGACAGCGCTTGCGCTTGGCAGGTCGCAGCCTAAGCAGCGCAACGAGAGCTCGTTTGGGAGGGCGGGATGTTGGTAGCCGTAGGCGGACGCGGTGAGGGCCGAATGAGAGCTAGCAGCCTCGCCGCCAAAAAAGATACGCGAGCAGAGAAAAGCCGCCTGCCCTGAGAGCAGACGGCTTTGCTTTGCCTTCGATCGAATTAGGAGAAGATGCCTTGACCCGGCGTCAAGACCCGATCGGGATCGTACTTGTTCTTGGCGGCGACCACCAGCGGCCAAACCGGGCCGTAGTGCAACTGCCAGTCAGCCGACGTGAAGGGGATCGCGCCGATAACGTAGCGGTTGCCACCCAGATCGCGCAGAGTTTCATAGAACTGGCGGTTTTGCTGCACCATATCCAAGGCCGCTTCGTGCGAAGGAGCGGTGCGCAAAATGTCGAACAAGAAGACGATCGGCTCGTCGGGCACGCGGAAGAACGGGCAGTTGAGCTTGCTGGTCTTGATCGGGTAGAGCAAGATCGGTCCTTGGCCCGTGTCTGCCAGCGTGAGGTTGGCCAGCAGGTCGCTGAGGTATTGGACAACCTTGCTAGAAGGAATGAAGACGTCGTACCACGGGTGCGGCAGATACCAAGCTCCGACCGATTTGAGGAACTCGACGGTGGGTGCGAGGCGGTTGACGAACTCGTAGTAGCTCTTGTCTTCGATCACAGCCGTGGCCGGATCGTAGTTCAGGTCAGCCAACAAGGCCGCGTTGTTCGGCGGATTGCTGGGATTGTAGTAGACGGTCGCTTCGAGCATGAACTGCCAGCCGCCCGACTCGTCAGCGACAACTTGGCCTTCGACATAGTTGAAGCGATTCTGATTGATCAGCAGCTTTTGATCGTTGGTAAAGGTGGTCAGGTCGTTGTAATAGAGCATAAAGACACGCGCTTTTTGCTTCGCCTCGACCAAGCGAACGCGAGCGCGGGTGATAATGCCATATTGTCCTTGGCCTGCCAAGACCGAATAAAACAGATCTGCTTTTTTCGTTGGAGAACAGGTGACCTTTTTACCTTCGCCCGTTACTACATGCAGTTCAAGCACATTGTCGACCTGCAACCCTTGTTGGTGGGTTGCACCGCTAATTCCACCGACCGTTAGGGTTCCACCGACCGAAAGATCGATGTAGTCGGTCATAACTGGCGGTGTCAGATTTTTCTTGAGACTTTCGAGTAGTAGATCATGCCAAACGACGCCAGCCTCTACATCGGCATAGTTGTTTTTGATCGAGATGATGCGGTTGAGGCCGCTCATATCGATTACAATGCCGTTTTCGACTTGGGGCTGGCCGTAGGTGGAGTGGCCTTGGCCGCGGCCCGCAACCTTGAGGTTGTGGCGGCGCGCAAAGCGAATCACCTTGGCAATATCATTTTCTGATGCTGGTTTGAGGACTGCAACCGGTACTTTGGAAATGATGTGACCATAGTCATCTGCAGCAGCGTTTCGGTGAGCCGAGTCAGTGTAAAGGACTCCTTGAAGACCTGGGATGCTAATTGTGTGACTGGGCGCTGCTTCAGCTTCGGTTACCCATGTGCGATTGATTGGGTCGAAACCAACGATGATTGCACCAGCTGCAATGCCTTTAAGAAATGAGCGTCGTGAGATAGGTGAACTCACAATAGGCCTCCAATAGAAAGATGCAACACAGAAAGCGAAATGGAGGTAGATACACTGAACGAACGAGCTAAGTGATTGACGTGTGATCAGGTGTTACATAGGCGATAGCTACTCCAAGGCTAGGCAAAAAGGGTCACGAGGTTTTCGTTCGTGCTGTGAAGGCCTGCTGGAAGGCTTGCCACAGTACAAACTCCTCGGAGGATTAGGCTTTGCTGATGCGGCGTCCAGTCATTGAGAGCGCGGTTGCGAGCGCTTCTTGGAGATCTGCACGCGTTGTTATGTTTTCGAGCTCGATACCCAAGCTGACAAGCACTTGGGCGACCTCGGGCCCGATACCACAGATGATGACGTGCGCGCCCAAAAGGTGAGTCGCTTTTGAGGCTGCAATCAGCGCATTGGCGACTTGGCTATCGATAGTGTAAGCGCCAGTGACATCTAAAATGACCACTTTTGCGCGGCTGCTTGCGACTCGTTCGAGCAAGACACCTATGGTGTGATTGGCTCGACTGCTATCTAAGGCACCGATGATGGGCAGCAGCAGGACGCCGTCATAAATATTTAAAACGGGACTAGAAAGCTCTTGAATTCGTGCTAACAGAACTTCTTGTGTTGCGTACGCTTCACGCAGCTCCTGTAGTCGATCTTCAATCTCTTGGCGTTGTGTGATATCACGCTGTTTAGAAAGATAGAGCTCTCGTGCGACGCGATTGACCATGTTTGCAAGCACGCCTAACTCGTCGCGCCGATCGATAAATTCAGCTTCGACCTGCTCTCCTCGAATGATGCGTCGTAGCCGACTGCCGATCGATTGAAGGAGCCGTTTATCTTCTAAACTCAGCCGTGGAGCTTCTGACGTATCTCCTGACACAGTAGCTACCTTCTTATGCTTATAAGCTATTCAATGGCTTCCAAGTGACCTCAAATGTGCAACACGAGTCGCCGCGACGCATACAGGTAACGTGTTTAATCTGCACATCTTGAGCATCGAAGGCTTCCATTGAACCCTGAAGCGCTCCCTGCTCGTACAAGCAGTTGTAAGGTTGGTGCGCTTCAACGATCGCGAAATAGGGCCTGGGAATGCTCGATGTCCACCAACCACTATCCCCTCGCGTGACCTGCTTCCAAACCTGTGGTAAGGTCAAGATCACGTCTTCAGGAGTATGGATATTTAGATCCTTGAATTGAGCACGAAGCGAATAGTAAATATTTTTACCGATATCCATTACCAGGGTCGGATCTTTTTCTTCGAGCTCTGTCAAAATTGTTTCAAGATTTTGACCAAGGTACCAAGAATATCCATCGAGTTGGTCCAACATCTCTAGAGTCTCTTGCGAGCAGTACTCACTGGCCACAAGGCTAATAAGCGACAGGATGAAACCTTGACTAAGTGGAGGGCCGTCTGGACCGACTTCATCAGGGTCATAGACTGTCAGGTCAAAAGGCGCCCGCGGTTTAAAACGGTACATATAGAGATCCTGTAGATTATTTTACCAGCTGCTCTTTCATTATATAATTAATTTTCTGGTATTTGTTGTTTGTAACTTAGGAAATTGCTCCTAACTTTGATTTAGTACCTTATAAAGCATAAATATTATTTTCGGTTAGTTTTTTATTTTATAGTTATTGTATTGGCTGTTTTCAATCTAATTTATTAGCGAAAAATATTTTGTTCAGGAGAGAGTAAGAAATGTGGGTCGTAGCGCTGTTTTGCTGCCGATAGGAGCGGCCAGACGGGCCCAAAATGCTCGCGCCATTCCTCGGGGCTAAGCGGCATTGTATTGCTGGAATAGTGCGTTCCCCCGAGGCGTCGGACCTGTTCAAAGAGCTGTTGTTTATGCGTAAAAAACGAATTATTGTTGTGAAACAGTGGACTAATGCTAAGGATGTGACAGGCAAACACGATCGATTCGTTAGGAACGCGGAAAAAAGGCATGCGGAAACGCGAGGTTTTAATGGGGTGAATGAGCATGTGGGTATTATCAAGCTCATTAACGTGTAATGAGTTCAAATACGTATCAATATAGGTGTGTATCTGGCTTGCTGGAATAAAAACCTCGTACCAGCGTAATTGAGCATCTTTTCTCGGAGACTCTTTTGTTGGGCCTAACCGCTCCTCAAGTTCGTTTAAGAAGTCAGAGTAACTGCAATCTTTGAAGTGCATTCTGCTTGGATTGTAGTTGAGCTCTGCAAGATCGTGCTCGCTAGGTGCGAGCTGTGGCTCGTTTGAGAAGTTGGCAACGATGATCTCGTACAAGGCTTGATGCCTTGCATCGACGGTGACATGCCCTTCGACAAACTGGAACTGCTCGTTATGAATGAGTTTGATTTGATCGCTGTTGAAGTCATCGATATCGTTGTAGTGCAGAAAGAACATGCGCACACACTGCGGGGCCTCGATCAGGCGAATGCGCGCTCGTGTAATGATTCCGCATTGTCCTTGACCAGCCAGCATAGCGAAGAAGAGATCGGGCTTATGGCGCGGTGAACAGGTGACGATCTTGCTCTCGCCCGTGACAACTTGCAGCTCTAAGACATTATCGATCTGCACCCCATAGCGATAACTCGTTCCGCCGATGCCGCCGATGCTCAAGGTTCCTCCCACCGTCAGCTTAGTATGATTGGTCAAAACAGGCGGTACTCGATTAATTTTGAGGCTTTCGAGTAGCAAGTCATACCAATAGACTCCAGCGTCAACATCGATATAGTCTGGCTGAATCGCATGGATCGTATTGAACGAACTCATCTGAATCAAAATATTGCAGCTTTGGTAGAGATGTTCGGGGATGCACTGGATATTGCCGCGACTGCTGACAGTGAGATTGTATTGCCGGGCAAAGCGCAGGATATCGGCGATATCGTTGGGCGACTTTGGCTGAAGTACCGCGAGAGTTTTCGAAGGGGCAAGCTCTTGATCCAGATCGTGTAGGGATGCTAGGTAGAGCGTTCCTTCGATATGAGGAACTTGTACGCTTGAAGAATCGCCTTGACTTTCGCTCAGCCATTCTCTGCTGCTAGGATTGAAGCTAGTGATTGTAGGCAAGTTCGTCAGAGAGTGGGAAATATTGTGCATAGAGAGCTGTAAACTCATATGCGCTCCTCCATAGACAGAATACAGTACAAGAACGTAGACGCTCTTGTAGAAAGCTGAGCCACAGGCAAGCTGACGTCATGTACGACGCCTAGGGACGACGTTTATCACTAAAAACAGGTCTGTTTAGGCTGCTCGCGCTCTAAAAAGAGAGAGATGCTAAACAGCGGACTCATTTGCCTTGAATTGATCGACATATTAAGCAGCCCGAGCACCTTCTATCAGGAATGTGCCTGCAATCAATAATGAGAATGGAAGCAATTCCACGAGAGTCTTTGCTCTTTTGTCGACGGAAACAGTGAAACATTACAAAGCTCACTCAGAATAAGAACACCAGCTCGGCTTGCTAGCTAATTAAACGTAGAATTTTAGAATACATCTAATGGAATAGATCGATCAATTGAGAAATATTCACTTTTTGTGCATATAGCTTCATTTTGAGCGGGGTTGAGGAGTAGATGTAGGATTGCTCTTAGGCAGCACATAAAGCTTCTTGACAGTCTTAGGCTCTCCTGTTACGATAAATAAAACACCTATCTGAAACTATAAACCTTTTTTTTTACGAGATTCGATACGCAGATTTTCGTATCTATTGTTTTATGGCTGTATTCTGTGCGAAATACTGCCTTATTTAGAATACATGCCATAAAGCAGTAGCTTGAGTGATGATCGGCCTCGAACGGGGCGTTTTGTCCCAAAATTCAGGCGCTCGTTAATGGTCGGACTACGATTTCTATCTTCGAATGGCTCGCTTTAGGCTGAGATGAGAGGATTGATCATATGTGCCCTCCAGGAGTAGTATCGGACTTATGTAAGAACGGAATCACTCGACGGAATCTTTTCAAAGCCGGTTTGGGGGCTGGTCTTGCTGCGGCAGCCGCTGTTCTGCCCGGCGAACGCGCCCAAGCCGCCCCGGCGCGTCAATTCTCCTTCGGAAATCTTGTCGACCTGACCCACGTATTAGGCCCTGGCACGCCCGGCTTCCCGGGTCTGCCCGGTTTCACTGTAACGCCCCATACCAAGCACGATCCAGACGGTTTCTATGGCAATGTGCTTTCCTATTGGGAGCACAATGGCACCCACATCGATGCGCCCATCCACTTCATTGCCGATGGCCTGTTTGTCGACCAGATCCCAGCCCAAGAGCTGTTTGCGCCCATCGCCGTGATCGACATCAAAGAGCGGGCGGCGAGCGACCCCGACACCCAAGTGACCCCCGATGATATTCTGGCTTGGGAGCGACGTTATGGCCGCTTGCCCCAAAACGCGGTTGTGGCGATGAATAGCGGTTGGGCTACTCGCATCGGTTCGGTCGAGACCTATCGCAATGCCGACAGCAGCGGAACAATGCACTTCCCGGGCTTCAGCAAAGAAGCGGTCGAGTTCCTCGTGAATGAGCGCACGATCAACGCGATCGCGGTCGATACGCTGAGCCTCGACTTTGGTGCTGCGGCTGTCTTCGAAGCCCACGTGGCGCTGCTCTCGGCTGGCCGCTGGGGCATTGAAAACATCGCCAACCTCGACTCGATCCCGCCCAGCGGCGCGAGCGTGTTTGTTGGCGCGCCCAAAGTGGCCTCTGGCTCAGGCGGCCCGGCCCGCATCCTAGCCGTCTGGTAGAAAACGTCTAAAGCTGCCACACCTCTGCTTGGCCAGACCAGGCAGAGGTTTTTTGTTGAAGCGACTGCGACGTTTCGGCACGAAGCGCCTCTGCCCGAGCGCCTTTATCGCCGAGCGGCCTGTTATCTTCATCTGGCGGAGAAGGTTGCTACCTTCCATACGACTTCTAGCGCGTCCGCCTCCGGCTATCAGAGCAGGGCTCCATCCATTCGTGCTATCGAGCTTCGCGCTGTCATCGTTGCGCTCGTTGTGTTTCGTTGTTCTCGCTGTTCTCGCTGTCAAACCTTGTAGCGCTCGGCGTTGGCAGCGTCGCTACGATGCCCAGCGACGATAGCTGAGTTTCACTCTGCGAAAGGCCAAAAAGCACCAATGAAGACGAAGAGCCGGGGAAAGAGTTGTGTGTGATTTCGCGCGTCAGCGCGAAATCACACACAACAAAGATAGATAAGTTCTACTCTGCCGAAGGCCAAAGGCAACTAGGTGATCGGCTTCGGCTTCGCTTCGGCGGGGGCGTTAGGCAGCAATTTGTTGGTTAGGACCTTGATAGCCGAAGGCGGACGCGCTAGAAGCCGCATGGCAGCTAGACGCCTCTCCGCCAAATGAAGCGATGAGATGAGCTGTAACAAACGAGCTTCGAGCGAGCCCGCCAGAAGTTGCGCTTCGATAGATCCTGCGGTATGCTACGGGCTTGGTATCTTGAGACGATGAGAGGAATGCGTGCAAGAAGAAACTTCGCGTGCGCCGAGTTTGACCCAGCAGGTCTCGCGTGCAGTCGCTTGGAACGCGCTGCTTGGCCCGCTGAAGATGGTGGCCGAACTCATCAGCACGCTGATTAAGTTTAATATTTTGTCGCCCAGCGAGGCGGGCTTGATCCGTTTGGTCAGCAGCGCCGCCAGCTCGTTAGGCACTTGGACCGATTTAGGCATCGACCGCTCGTTGCCGCGTTTTATCCCCGAAGTCGATCAAGAAGGTGGACGCGCTAGCGTGCGGCGTTTTATGAACCAGATCTTTGCGATCAAAGGTCTGTTGATCGTCGGCTTTCTGATCTTTATCGCTTTTTTTGGCGGTCAAGCCGATAAACTCAACCTCGGCACCGAGGCCGAACGGGCCGCGCTGGGGCTTGAGGGCAATCTGCTCTGGCTCGCCATCGTGACCGTCAGCGTGATCGTGGTGCTGGGCAGCATTTACGACGGCTTGATGGCTTACCTGATCAGCTTCTTCCACCAAAAGGCTTGGAACCTGATCGCTCTGGTGAGCGGTTTGGCACTGCCGATCGTCAGCGCCGTGCTGATCATTATGGGCTTTCGGGTCTATGGTGTTTTGTTAGCTATGATCTTGGCCCAAGTGGTGGGCGTTGGTCTTGCGCTGTGGCAGGTGCGCCGTGCCATGCAGCAGGCCAGCGAGCCAGTTAGCAAGAAGCAAGAAAAACCCGAGCTAGAGCAAGAGAAACGTCCATTTTGGGGCCGGTTTGTGCTCTACACCGCCATGTCGCACCTTTTGAATATCAGCGACTGGGTGGTGCGCCCCGACTTCGCCGTGCTTTTGTTGCCGACTTTGGCCGACAAAGCCCGTATGACGGTGGCCTTCAGCCTGGTCGGAACGGTGCTGAATCTGCTCTATATGCCTTTGGCCGGTTTGCAGGTGCCGCTCTTCACCCGTGTTCGGGGAGATCAGCACGGTTTGCGAACCGCCTATGCTGGTTTAGGCCGCCTCTTGGTTTTGATGATTGTGCCGGGCGGCATCGGGCTGGCGCTTTTGGCGGCTCCCGCGGTCTTCATCCAATACCCGCTCTATCTCGACGTCGTGCCCGCCATTCAGATTCTGATTCCGATCCTCTTCATCGAGTCGATCCTGAGTTTAGGCCACAACGTTTTGATCGTACACGAACGCTATCGCGAAGTGACGATCAGCCGTTTGTACGCTCTGGTGGCGGCCCCGCTGCTGATCTGGCTGGTGCCAACCTACGGCCTGATGGGTGCGGTGGCTGCGCTCGGGTTAGGCCGCGCCGCCTCGGGTATCAGCGCGACCTGGTACGCTTGGCGCTACTACGACCTCAGCTTCTCGTGGGATTTCACCGGGCGAGTTTTGTTGGCTTCGGGCGTGATGGCGGGCGTTGTCTGGGGCTTGATCCAGTCGCCGCTGCTGCCCCAGATCAGCAGCGATGCCAGCTGGCAAAATCGCCTGATCGCCGTCATTCCGCTGCTGGTGATCGCGGGCGTGGGCGGCTTGGTCTTTTTGCTGGTCTTGCGCATGCTGGGTGGCTTGCTGCCCGAAGATCGTCAGCGCCTCGCTCAGAGTCGCCTGCCCTTTAAGCGTATTCTGATGCGTTTGATCTAGAATAGTTCGCTGCATATGCGTATTTTGCAATACAATCTGACCACAACAACCAAACGAGGTGGCGTCGAAACCTTCGTCTGGGAGCTGAGTTACGCCCTAGCTCAGCGCGATCATCAGGTGACGATCTTGGGCGGGGCCGATCCCCGAACCGGCGATCAGATGATGGGGCGCTTCCGTTCGGGCATGCGAATCGTGCGCGTCCCCTTTGTTGATCGAACCAGCTTCCAGCGCATTCCGCCGCTGAAACGGCGCTATGCCGAGGTTAAGCTGATGGAGCGCCTCAGTATGATCCCGAGCGCTCTGCCGCTGATGCGCGGCTACGATATCGTTCACATTCATAAGCCTTACGATATGGTGCTCGCGCCCTTCTGGAAGGCCCTCGGCAGCAAGGTTGTTTTGCATAGCCACGGCGAAGACTTTTACCTTGGCGATAAACTGTTTGTGCGCTGGATCGACCGCATCGTCTCGTGCAGCCAGTTCAACGCCGATTACACTGGAGAGCGCTACAAGCGCAAATCTACGGTCGTCTACAACGGCTTCGATAAAGACCATTTCGCGCCTCGCCAGCCCGATCTGGCCCTGCGTGATAGTTTGCTGCCGCGCGATCACAAGGCTCTGCTCTGCGTCGCTCGGCTGATTCCGTGGAAGGGCATCGATGACATCATCGCCGCCCTGGCGAAGTTGCCGGCCAACACGACTTTGCTGGTAGCGGGCAGCGGCCACTACCGCCCGAACTTGGAGCAACAGGCTCGGGCGCTTGGTTTGGCTCAGCGCGTGCGCTTTCTGGGCGATATTCCCAACCGCGAGCTGCCGCGCTACTTCGCTTTGGCCGATCTGGTGGTGGCTGGCTCGTATGCCAGCGAGACCTTTGGCATGGTGCTCTGTGAAGCGATGGGCTGTGGGCGGCCCGTGGTGGCGACCCGTTTCGGCGGCTTCCCCGAAGTGGTCGAAGACGGCGTGACAGGCTTGCTGGTGCCGCCGCGCGATCCTGACGCTATGGCGGCGGCTATCGCTACCCTGCTTGAAGATTCTGAGCGAGCCGCTCGTTATGGCGCGGCTGGGCGCGAGCGGGTTGTGCGCATGTTCACGTGGGAAGCTGTGACCGATCGGGTTGAGGCGGTCTATAACTCCATGTAATACCAAATCTGTTCAATGACGTGCATGCTCGCAACAGAGAAAAACAAAACGAGGGAAAGAGTTGTGTAAAATTTCGCGCGTCAGCGCGAAATTTTACACAACAAAAATAGTAAAGTTCCACTCTGCCGAAGGCTAAAAAGCAACAAAGTAATCGGATTTGGTATAACAAGCTGAATTCGAGCCAGGAAGGCTGATCATGTCGAGTGAACTGCTTGCGATTCAATCGGCGGAGCTGTATGTCGAGACGGCTGGCGCTGGCGAAGCGCTGCTGTTTGTGCATGCCGGGGTGGCCGACTGCCGTATGTGGGATGCGCAATGGCAGTTTTTCGCTCAACGCTATCGGGTGATTCGCTACGATCTACGCGGCTTCGGGCGTAGTCGCTCTCTCGGCGGCGGCCAGTTTTCGCACCATGAGGATCTACGCCAGCTCTGCGATGGCTTGGGGTTCGAGCGCCTTCGTCTGGTGGCGCTCTCGTTCGGTGCAGCAGTCGCGCTTGATTTCGCCCTGCTCTACCCAGAGCGAGTTGCGAGCTTGGTCTTGGCGGCCCCTGCGCCCGACGCTGAAGCGCCCTCGCCCGAGTTGCTGGCTTTTTGGGAGGCTGAAGAGGAGCTCTTGCGAGCGGGCGATCTGGATGGCGCTACCGAGCTGAATCTGCGCGTTTGGGTCGATGGCGTCGGCCGCAGCCCTGAAGCGGTCGCGCCCGGCGTGCGCCAAGCGGTCGGCCAGATGCAGCGCGCCCTGTTTGAGCTGACACAGCCGGAGGATTTCGCAGAGGTGGAAGCTGATCCTGTCACACCCGAGCGCTTGGCGGCCTTGGCTGTTCCAACCTGCGTCTTAGCTGGCGTCTACGATCTGTCCGATGTCCAAACGCGAGCGGCTTTTTTGGCGGGCGCTATTCCCTCGGCGCGGCTTGTGAGCTTTAGGCAGAGCGCTCATATGCTCAATATGGAAGAGCCAGAGCTATTTAACCAGACTGTCCTTGATTTTTTGGTGCAGAACGAGCCTGCTTGAGCCAGACTGCACCCAGATAAGGTTGAAGATCTTTGCTGAACGTGTACCCTTTTCCCCAAGCGAGTCGACGCTACCGTGTTTCGCTGTTGCTGATAGCCTTGCTAGCTTTGCTGGTGCGCCTTTGGCTCTGGAACGATCAGGGGCGCGCTTGGATGGTCTTTCCGGGCGATCAAGACGAATACTATCGCGGCGCGATCCACCTCGTCTTGCGGGGCGACTACTACGATACCGGCCCCTGGCTGCGCCCGCCGCTCACCTCCTTCTTTTTGGCGGCCATCTTCGCGATCGCGGGCATCGATCTGCCGCTCGCCATGCTGGTGCAGTCGATTCTCGCCGCCAGCCACCCCTTGGTATTGGCCGCTCTGACCCGCCGCCTGTTCGGCAGCGAGCGGGCCGCCTTGTTAGCCGCCCTGCTGACCGCGATCTTCCTGCCCTTTGCGAGTTACGCCAGCCAGCTGCTCTCTGAGTTCTTATTTTTCTACTTTATCAGCTTGGCGCTCTTGCTTTTGGAGATCGCTCGCCGCGTCAGCCAGCAGGCTCGCCAAGCGCCCGAAGTTGCGTCAAGCTCTACAAGCACATTCTGGGCGCGCCATCCTAGTTTGAAGTGGTGGTTCGCAGGCGGTCTGGCGTGGGGTTTGGCGGCCCTTGCGCGCCCTGTCGGCTTGTATGCGGTGCCGCTTCTGCTGCTTTGGGTGCTGTTTGAAAATCGCAAGCACCTGCCCGAACTGCTCGACCGCGCCTTGAGCTGGTCCGAACGGCTGCGCAGCTTTCTGCTCAGCCTGCTTGTGCCCGCCACCTTGGTTCCGGCTTGTGCCCTTGTGCTGGGCTTTTGCGCGCTTGTACTGCCTTGGACGATTCGCAACTATCTCGTGCATGGCCATCTGATCGTGGTCGATACCAACGGCGGCATCAGCTTTTGGTTGGGCAACCTGCTCACGCCCGAGGAGCGCGAGCTGCAGCACGTCTGGAACGAGACTATCCCTAACCTGGCCGAGCGCCAGCAGGTCGCCTTGCGCCAAGGCATCGCCAATATCCTGGCCGATCCGGCGCTCTTTCTGGCCCGCATGCGCTACAAAACCGTCTCGCTTTGGCAGTTCGATGCCCGCCTCTTCGCTGGCAACGATGCGCGCGGCGTGACCATCGACGATGCTTCGTTGCTCTTCACCTTCGTCTCTGACCTGCAATACCTGATCATTCTGCTCTTTGCCGTGCTTGTGATCTGGTCGACACGCCCTGCCGAGCGCAATTGGGCCGTGCTGACTTGGCCGCTCTATGGCACGCTTTTGTGTGCGGTCACGCTCGGCCACCCCCGCCTGCGGGTGCCGCTGCTGGTGGCCCTGCTGGTCTACGCCGCTTGGGGCTTGGCGCACCCTCGTCAGCTTTGGCAGCGGCTGCGCGCTAGCTCGCTCTGGCAGCGCATGGCCTTGGCGGGCTCGCTGCTGGCGGTGGCTTTTGTGCTCTACTCCAGCGCGCTGATACCCTTTAGTAAAGCCCAGCTTCATCTGGCGCTTGCGCCATTGCTGGGGGCGGAAAGCCAGATTCAGGCCGCGATCGCTGCCGATAGCGCTAACTACCTGCCCTACCTTGCGCTGGGCGATCTGCGCTGGGCCGAGGGCGATCAACAGGCCGCTCTGGAAGCTTACAACCAAGCAGCAGGCTACGCTGCGATCAACGCGCCCTTGCAGGTGCGCCGCATCGAGCTGCTGCGCCAAGCGGGCGATCTCGCCGCCGCCCAGCAGGCTTTGGAAGCGCTCGATTCGGTCGGTTGGGATAACACCGAGCTCTACGCTTGGGCCTACGACAACTTCCCCGCTCAGCCCAGCGATCACATCGATCTGGCCGCGCCCGTCACCGGTCAGGTCGCCGGTGTCTATGCCGCCACTGAGCAAGATGGCGTCGCCTTCCGTTGGACGCTCGACCGCGTGCGTTTGCGTCTCGATCTGCAGGGCGCCAAGACGCTCCATCTGCGCATGCGCGCGCCCCAGCCCGCCACCCCGCTGACGATCCAAGCCGCTGGCAAGCCGATCGCGACCGTGGAAGTGGGTACGCAATGGCAGGATTTCAGCGTTCCTCTAAGCGAAGAACTCTGGCAGCAGCGTGAGATCGAGCTGCTGGCCCCGCTGGTGGTGCTCAGCCCCGAAGAGCCCTACGCTCGCGGTGTAGCGCTGGTTGAAGTTTACATAACTCGCTAATGCGCAAGGCCCAAGCATATTCTGCTTGGGCCTTTTGTGTTTTCGTATCGCAAGCCTCTCCGCAATCCGTCCGACCGCATCGATAACGCAGTTGTTGTTTAGCTCTTTTTGGCGGCGAGGTTCTTTCCAACCATCCAGCTTTTGGCGCGTCCGCCTCTGGCTACTAAACAGGGCTGGCCCACCCTCATCCCCATCCCTTCTCCCGCCAAAAGCGGGAGAAGGGAGTTGTAGCGCTGGTGCGAGTCGGCAGCGGCGAGATCTTTTTCCATCTGCGATAGCCTTTCCATACAGCGTCGATCCGCCCTCGTTTGTTGGAAAGGACTCTGATAGCCGAAGGCGGACGCGGTGAGGACCGAATGGGGCTAGAAGCGTCTCTGCCAGAGCATTAAACCTAGCGAGCTGATGGGCTGCCGTTAACGGGTGACGACCTTGGCGCTCGCCCCTACAAAGACCATCATTGCCGCCACGATCACAAATGCGATCGATAGGCTGGTCGCCTCGGCAATAAAGCCGATTAAAGCTGGGCCGAGCAGAATGCCGCCGTAGCCCAAAAAGGTTAGGGCTGCGATCGCTTGGTTGGCTGGCATGGCGCTCTGTTTACCTGCAGCCGAGAAGAAGATCGGCACGATGTTGGCGGCTCCGATGCCGACGAAGGCGAAGCCCAACAGCGCTGGGATCCAGTGGGGCACGACCACAACGATAGCGTAACCCAGCGCCGAGAAGAGCCCGCCGAAGAGGATGCTTTTGAAGTCGCCTAAGCGTTGTACGATGCGATCGCCGTACAGACGGCAGACCGTCATGGTGACCGAGAAGATGGTGTAACCCCAGCCTGCCAGCTCGGGGGTACGCCCTTGGCGCTGCTCATATAGACCGCGCCCCAGTCGAGAATCGCTCCTTCGGTCAAGAAACAGATGAAGGCGAGAAGACCCAAGAACAGGATGATGCCCTTGGGAAAGACGAAACTGGCCCCTTCTTCCTCGCTGCCATAGGGCAGAAGATGCGCGCCGATGGCGACGATCGACCCCAGAATGATGGCCGAGATGATCAGTGTGGCGACGAAGGGGGTTACGCCCAAGCTGAGCAGCAAGCTCATGCCGCCTGCTCCGATAATGCCTCCGAAGCTGAACATACCGTGAAAGCCGGACATCAGCGAGCGACCGCTGGCCTTCTCGATGATCACGGCTTGGATATTAACCGTCACATCGATCGTGCCCACTGCGGCGCCGAAGAGGAAGAGTGTAATTGCTAAGGTCAGCATCGAGGGGGCTATCGCTAAGCAGGGGATGATCAAACAGAGGGCGATCGCTCCCGCCCAGATCACATTGCGGCAGCCGAAACGGGCGGCGGCCATGCCGACCAGCGGCATACTGACGATCGAACCGATGCCGAGGCAGAGTAATACCAAGCCCAAGGTGGCTTCATCGAGGGCGAGACGGCTTTTGGCAAACGGAACTAAAGGCGCCCAGGCGGCAATGGCGAAACCGGCGATGAAAAACGCAACGCGGGTGGAGATGCGCTCCATCTTACCGGGGATGGAGCGCTCGATCGGAGTAGTTGAGGCCATATACAACCTTTCATCTTGAACCTGTTCCACGGCAGTGTGGTATTCTTAGGGAGACTAAGATATCTGAAACGTTTCAGAATATACCATACTTGCTTTACAACCGCAATCAGTGCCAAGGAGGAATGTATGGCATCCGACTCGAAAAAACAGCAGCGGGTCACCATCACCCAAGTCGCTGCCGCGCTCGGTGTCGCCGTCTCGACCGTTTCGAATGCCTATAATCGCCCCGATCAGCTCTCCGAAGCGTTGCGAAAGCGCATTCTAGAGACCGCTGCCGAGCTGGGCTATGCTGGCCCGCAGCCGCTTGCGCGCAGCTTGCGCCAGCAGCGGGCGGGCGCGATCGGCCTGCTGTTTGCCGAGCGTTTGCCCTATGTCTTCTCCGATCCGGCCGCTCTGTTGCTGATGGAAGGGCTGGTTCAGACGTTGGAAGCCTCGAATATGGGCCTGCTGTTGATCCCCGGGCGCATTGGGCATAGCGTGGCCCTTAAGAATGCGCTGGTCGATGGTTTTGTGCTTTATGCGCTCACCAATACTCACCCCTTGGTCGAGCTCGCCCTCAAGCGGCGCTTGCCCACCGTGATGATCGATCAGATCGCGACTGGCGATGCGGTTTCGATTCTGGTGCACGATTTCGATGGGGCGCGCCAAGCGGCTCAACACCTGATCGATCTGGGCCATCGACGCTTCGGAGTGATCTTCGATCGCATCACCGATCAGGCACAGGGTTTGCGCAGCGGCGCTTCGATCTCTCCGCTGGCCGATCTGCCCGATACCTTTTTGGCTTTGAAACGGCGCTTTGAGGGTTATGCGGCGGCCTTCGAACAGGCGGGCATCGATTGGAACCAGCAGCTCTTTTACGAGTGCAGCGATAATAGCGAAGCAGCAGGGGCTGAGGCTATGCAGGCCATCTTGCACTCCGGGCAGCGCCCGACCGCTCTGCTCTGCCTGACCGATCGACTCGCTCTGGGCGCGATGGAGGTGGCCCAACGGGCGGGCCTGCGTATTCCGCAGGATCTCTCGATCGTTGGCTACGACGATATTCCCGCCGCGGCTCAAAGTAGGCCAGCGCTTACCACCGTACAGCAAGACCACCGCGCCAAGGGGCGGCTGGCGGGCGAATGTTTGCTGGCCTTATTGCAGGGCGATGCCTTCGAGCAGCCCGATCCGCTTATAAATAGCTTAATTGTGCGCGATAGTAGCGGACCACTGCTCTAGTTTTCGGCTTAAAACAACCTCTCTACTCGTCTTGTACTCGCTCTTGCAACAGTGACAAGCTTTTTGCTAGAGTTCTTGTGCTACAGTTTTTGAGCTCGTTGAGAAAACCAAAACACCCTCTCTTTGCAAACAAGAGAGGGTGTCTGAGCGAAGATCGAGACGGAAACTACATTGTTGCGCCGATAATCCAAGGGTTAAACTCTTCTTCGCCGATGCCTTGGGCTTCGCTGAGGCTTTGTTCGCCCGAGGCGACTGCGATCAGCTTTTCAAAGATGGCGGTGCCAACCTCTTCGATGCTTGCGCCTGCCAAGATCGGCCCAGCATCGATATCCATATCGCCGCGCATGCGGTTGTAGGTTGTGCTATTTGTCGAGATCTTGATACTCGGCACTGGGCGGAAGCCGAAACAGCTTCCTCGACCAGTGGTGAAGGCGATCAGATTACAGCCGCCAGCCACTTGGCCCGTGGCCGAAACCGGATCGTAGCCCGGCGTGTCCATATAGATGAAGCCGTGTTCGACGATCGGCTCGGCGTAGTCGTAGACCGCCATAAGCGGCATGCTGCCACCTTTGGCGACCGCGCCCAGCGACTTTTCGTAGATCGTGGTCAGACCGCCCGCCTTATTACCCGGCGAAGGGTTATTGTCGATCACAAAGTTGTTGCGGGCCGTGTACTCTTCCCACCAGCGGATCTGGCGCACCAACTTTTCGCCCACTTCGCGCTTGACGGCGCGGCGCGTCAGGAGGTGTTCTGCGCCGTAGATCTCGGGCGTTTCAGAGAGCACCGCTGTGCCGCCGTGCGACACCAAGAGATCGACCGCGTAGCCCAAAGCTGGGTTCGCGGTCACGCCGCTGAAGCCATCGCTTCCTCCGCACTGCAGGCCCACACACAGCTCCGAGATCGGCAGCTCTTCGCGCTCAAAACTGTTAGCGCGTGGCAGAATCTCGGCCAGCATCTGCATGCCCTCTTCGATCGCATTCGCTACGCCGCCCACATCTTGAATGCCGATGTAGGGCGCCATACCGTTGGTATAGCCCATCAGCTCTTCGACGCCCGGCTGAGCCGCGCCCTGATTTTGCAACAGATTGCTGAACTGGTTCGCTTCGCAGCCTAAGCCAACGAAGATATAGGCCGCCACATTGGGGTTGCGGGCCATGCCTGCCAAGGTGCGCTGCAATAGATCCATCTCGAAGCCATGCTCGCGCGTGGCGCAGCCGCTCTTATGCGTAATGCCGATGATGTCGGTGACATTTGGGAAGTGGGGCAGCAGCTCGGCACGGGCGCGAGCTGCGATCGCGCGGGTCGTATGCGCGGCGCAGTTCACCGTGCTGATGATCGCGATTGTATTGCGGGTTCCTGCTCGACCGACAGGGCGCTTGTAGCCCATAAAGGTACGTCGCTCTTTGGGAGCGGGAACGGGGCGCAGATCGGTGCCGAATTCGTAGTCGAGCGACATATCGCCTACCGCTAGGTTGTGGGTATGCACATGCTCGCCCACTTCGATCGGACGAGTCGCGAAGCCGATCAACTGGCCGTAACGGCGAACGGGGTCGCCCTGTTGGCGGGCGCGCAGCGCGATTTTGTGTCCGGCGCCGATATCGGAACGCAGGCGAACGGTATGTCCATTAATGTCGAGTGTACGCCCAGCTGTAAGAGGAACTAAGGCGACAGCAACGTCATCATCAGGATGCAAGAGAGTGGCGGGGCGATCTTGGAGCAGAATGTTCATCAGCGAACTCCTCCAGGTGTGAGGTTAAAGGCTGAACCGAGGCTTTTTAAGCGTATCAATGCTTAAAAAAGGCTCTCAATCTTCAGACGAATGCTTCGGGTGATGTTAAGCATAACATCTCGCCCTAGTAGTGTCAAATAGTCAAAACACTCAATGCCAACAGACGATCGCCTGTGGATGAGTGTGCTGAGATGAGAAGCTGCGCTAAGATCAAATCCACTTGACACCAAATTGGTTTGATCACTTCAGCACTCTGGCGGCTTGCTCTCGTCCCCAAAGAGGCTTGCTAGCGCGTCCGCCTACGGCTACCAACATCCCGCCCGTAAGCAGGGTGTTGTAGCTGTGTGCCGAGAGACCACCCCAACATACAACAAGGCGGATTTCGTATGACTACTTGGTGTTTGTGACCTATGCCCGAGTGGAACGCGACTCTGTTTGTTGTATAAGCTGTTGCGCGCCAGTACTTATTTTTTAGCGGATTTGGCAGAACTCACTGAGAGAAGGTGGCTAGCAAGCGCTTCTTGTAGGCTTGCGTAGATTTCGATGTTTTGGCGATCGATATCGTTGGCGATCAGCGTGTCGACGATATCGGCGCGTAGGCCCGCCATGGCAAAACGTGCTCCGATCATCTGGATCGCAAGCGCCAGTTCGCGCAGAGCCTGGCATGCTGCCTGATCGAGGCTCGCCAGACCGGTCAGGTCGAAGATCGCTATCTGGGCGCGCTCTTGGTGACAGCGCTGCAGCACTTGTTGGTGAAGTTGTTGGGCGCGCGCAGCGCTCAGCTCACCGACGAGGGGCACAACTAAGAGACCAGGCATAACCGGCAAAATCGGGCTGCGCTCTTGCAAGTCTTTGCGCGCGTGTTCGAGCTCTTGAAGGCGCTCTTGGAGCTCCTGCTCCTGCTCGTGCACACGCGCCAGAGTGCTCTCTAAATGCTGACTGCGCTCTATGATCTGCTTATCAAGCGACTCTTGGATTTCGGCTAGATGTTTGCTACGTTCGATGCCAGCAAGCAGCGCTCTTCTAGCGCTGGTGTGGCTGCGTTCAAGAATAAGAAAGAGGAGTAGGAATGGAAGGAGAAAGGTAAGAAAAATTTCGCTGGGTTCTTCAAGCGACATGGTACTTGAAAAGCTATCGGTATACTCGAGAAGAGCTAATATACCGACCGTAAGCATACTTGCTCCTCCGAAGAGCATTAGACCTTTGCGTCCCCAAACGATACCCATAATGGTTAGTGGCAGCGAGTAGACGAACAGCAAACCTCCACTTCGCGTCACCCCTGTAGCGATCAAGACGAGCGTTATGCCACAGAAAATGCTTGAAGCGATTAAGATTGCTCCTTGAAGCACCTTGCCTTTTGTGATGAGCCAATAGGCCACAAGCGAAGTAAGCCAGAAGAGTACAGAAGGGAGGTTCGCATAGAAAATTCCAAGCCTGCTCTCGAACACGAAAAATGTGGCTGGTAGCCAGATTAACGTGCCCGCTGCGATGCTTATCAAAAGCGTGATGCATAATCGACCGATCTCACGATTGCCAGGATCGTCGAACGAGATGTTGCCGTCCCAAGGCTCAAGAATTGTGCTGATCAATTTGTTCATAAGTATTCGCTAAGGAAAGAGCTTGTGTGACATTTCGCGCGACAGCGCGAAATGTCACACAACAAAATAGTCAAGTTCCACTCTGCCGAAGGCCAAAAAAAGTAAGTGATCTACCGGATTTGGAATAAGAAGCCTTAGAGCGTTCGTGTTTATCAGCGGTCTTGTGTGCTAGACAAGCGTTATGCGCTCGCGAGCTGGGCCGTCTGTTCGAGTAGTTGGTCAGCGATCTCTGGGCTATGACAGCCTAAGCCACACGAGCTCGCGATCCCGATGCGCGCCTTGCGAAGCGTTTCGATCATATCCATAATCATCTTAACTTGCTCGAAGCTCTGCTTTTTATGGATAATGCCAGCAAAAAAGTGCGTATGGGCTGGCAGATAGACTTCAGCAAGAGGTTTATAAAAAGCCTGATCGGTGGTTGGTGCGGCATCGCCTTCGGCGAGCGGGAAATGAATGTACTCTAGCTGGTGTTGAATCGGCCAACTGGCAACCAGCCAGTTGCTGAAATCGACCATCTTTTGAATGCCTTTTGTCCAGCTAAGCGCTTTGGTGTGAAAATCGCCGATGCAGAGATGAATACCGATGCGAGCGCCGGGCTCGATCAGCTCAAGCAGATCGATAATCGGGCGGAGCGGTTCGCAGATCAGCCATGAGGGCAGCAGATAGGCTGCGTAGAGTTCGGTCGGCACTTTGATCTGAAAGAGCACGTCTTGGCCCGCTGCGCGATAGATCGCATTGACTTTATGGGCGATCGCTTGGTTAAAGAGTTTGGTATAGCGCAGCCATTCGTGCTTGTTGGCCATGCTCAACCCGATCGCAAAACCGGTGGGCACGCTAACTTGAAAGCTAAGGTCGGGGCGTTGATAGCGCTGACGCAGCTTTAAAAAGATCGGGAAACTCGTTTGAAAATAGGTATCGAACTCAAACGCCGAGTTGGCGACGATTTCATGCGGCGAATGGTAGGGACTAGCTAGGAATTGGCTGGATGTATTGCTCAGAGAGCTGGCTACTTTTTGGCGTGGGTGCGCATCAACCTGCCAGTAACTTGGATCGGCCGATAACTTTTCGATCGCTGTAGCCGACCAATCGTTGCGTTTGCCGTTAGAAGCGTAACTGGCTTTGTTGCTGATCTCTCCATCGGGTAAGCAGACGAGCGAGCTGCTTAAATATTCTAGTGCCTGTTGCATACAGACTGCTTCGTTTTCGTAGGGCATGCTGCCAACGAGCAGACTGGGGCGTTGGTTCATGACTTCTCCATTTCGGTCAGGCCTGTTTGTTGGAAGAGGATGTATCTTGAAAAAGCTTGTTTGTTGATTGCTGTTTTGAGTGTGAGAGCATGCTTTCGATCGCCGATGCAAGATCGCTATAAACCTGCAAATCGGCGAAGTTAATTTGGAGCGCAGTGAGTGTTTGGGCCACCTCGGGCTGAATGCCTACTAAAGCGACTTGTGCCCCTAAGAGCCGCGCGGCTTTACTTGTCTCGATCAAGCCGAGTGCGAGTTGGCTATCGAGCACTGTCAGGCCGGTGAGATCGAGAATGACCGAACGCGCCCTACGTTGGTGGGTGGCACGTAAGACGCTTTGTCTCACCAGTTTCAGGCGCTCTTGACTGATATTTCCGATAAGTGGGAGGACTAAAACACGCGGCAGAATCGGCAGGATCGGGGCGCTGAGCGCTTCGACGGCCTGCTGGGTGCGCTCAAGCTCGTCTACGGTCTGCTTGAGGGCTTGCTCGCGCGCTTGCATGTCGGTGAGGGCCGAGCTTAAACTCGCCGTACGCTCCTCGACGATTGTCTCGAGCGAAGCGCGCAGCTTGTTCAGGTGAGTCTCTTGTTGGCGTACTGTCTGAAACATGCTGCGCAAATTATGATGAAATTGATCGAGAAAGCTGTTGATCAAAAAGAGCGCTAAGGCGAAGGTCATCATAATAGCGGCGGGGCTATCGAGCGAGTCGCGCCAAACGATCTCTGGCAGTTGATGAGCATAGGTGAGAGCAGCCACAAACAGAACGATGATTAGGCCAAAGAGGCTTAACCCTCTGCCTCCCCACGTTAGGCCAACCACGATCATAGGCAGGCTATAAACAAGCAGTACTGCTCCGCTTTGAATAAGGCCGGTGATGCAGAGCACCAAAGAGATGGCAATGGTAATGCCGCTAGCCAGAATCAGAATACCGCTTTGAACCCGTCTTTTCCATAAACAAGCGTAGGCGATAGCGCAGGTGGTATAGATCGTAATAGCCGACAAGTATACGAAGCGTTCTGAGAACGGGTCGGAGAAGATACTAAGCCCGATCGGGATCCATATCGTTACGCCAACGACCAAGATAATGATCAAGGCGACGCTAAGACGTGCGAATTGTTTGTATCGAGGATCAAGGCTTGTAGATTCAGCGCTCCAAGCAGGTAATAAAATAGACATAGCGGGCATCTCTCACGCATAGATGATGTATACCATACCGTTTATTACTGTACTCTGATACTCTTGCTGCTCTTTTTGAAGGTAAGGATTTGGTTGCTTGAAAGTAGCAGCTGTTACGGAGAAGGCTTGTTAGGAGGTGATCTTATTGTGCTGGCAGAGAGCTGCTTTTGTAAAGGAGTTGAATATTACATTTTATAAGTAATTTAAGCTTGTTCGCTTGTTATGCTTACCTTATGTTTTGTTTCATAAACGCTGAGATGTTCATCTTTTGTCAGCTTGAAATGCTTTCGATATATTCCTGCATTCAACACGATATCTCTCCCAACTCTTCTCTCGATTTTTCGTTTTCCAGATTACAAAAGTACAAGTCTTTCCGTACATTTAGTATAAAAAGAGATCCCGCAAGTGTTTGCGGAATCTCTTGGAAATATGTTTCGAATGGTGGATCAAGTTAGGCCTTTAGACACGGCGTTCGTTAAATAACACCAGTGCTTCACCGATCTGAATCTGATCGCCGTGTTTAAGGTTGTAACTGTTGCCTGGCTCAATAGCTTGCTGGCCGACCCAGACGGGCTGTTTAGCTTCGGGCAATACGCTGAGCTCAAAACCCGAAGCGACCCGTTGAATGCGGGCGTGACGCCAGTCGATGCCGCTATCGGGCAGATAGAGATCGTTGCCATCGTAGCGCCCAATGGTAGCGTTATCGCTGATCTCGCGTACGAGCCCGGCTTGTGCACCAGTCTGTACATGCAGCTCGCCTCCGGCCAGAATCTGGCGAGTCAGAGGAATGAAGGCGCCGATCATCGCGCCCAAGATCATAAGGCCCAACCCGCCTACAACCACCTGTGCGCTGCCGCTCTGTTGCAGAAAGAGCTGAGTCAGCCCTTCGTAGATCAGGCCGCCGATCAGACCACCGATCAGGCCACCGATCGCCCCGTAGAGTGCACGCCGTGGGCTGCGGCTCACCAAGAGATCACTGGCTCCGATCAAGACCCCCAGTAGCAGCCAGCCGACGCTACGCCCGAGGAAACCGCCACCAAAGCTGAGGAAGGCGATGCCACCGATTAATAGGCCGATAAGGCCAGCTAGCGCGCCGCCGATGGCTCCGATCAGGCCGTCGCGCATGGCACGGCTCGCCACACCCTTGATCATTGCGCCGTCGCTGGCGGCAACGCATCCACCGATACAGAGGCCGAGACCAGCGCCTACAAAGGGATTCGACAGCAGTACGTTCCATGTTTGGGTGTCGAAACTGCCCATCAGCCACCATCCCAAGACGCCGCCGATCGCGCCGAGCAGGGCGCTATAGTAGATTTGCAGTCGCTTTGTCATAAGTGATCTCCTTTTCGCTGAAGGGCAGCAGCGCCGCAAGCACTACAGAACTTGGCGTTGGCTGGCATGGGTCGCCCGCATTGATCACAGAAAACGCGCTGTGTGGCTTGTAGAAGCGGCTGTTCGCTTCCGCAGGAGGGGCAGAAGCGTGCCGTGGCCCGTAAGCTTGAACCGCAGGATGTACAGTGGCGTACTGCCGCTTGGGGAGCGGTTTGGCTTGCTACTGGCACAACTTGTGCTGAAGCTGTCTCGGCTAGCAGTGTCTGGCCCGTTTGTGCTATAGGCTGCGGTTCTGGCGTAATAATGGTGATTGGAGGCACCGGATTGGGGTTTGTGCCTGCTTGACGTCGGCGCAGCAGGCTTGGAGCTAACAGCGCGCCCAGCAAGGGCACTAGAAAGGCCACTGCCAAGTAGGGGTTAGATTGCACATTGATAAGGTGCTGCTCCATATAACCTGCGCTCAGACTATTGCCATTGACGTGCACGTCGATATCGCGGCGCGTGCCGTCGTAGAAGGGGCGCGGGCTAACATAGGTGATGGCGTATTCTTGCTGGAGCGATCCGCCTAACTTGGTGTAGAGGTCAGCCAGTTCGCTTGCTTTGGGTGCATAGAAGTAGTTGCCGCCCGTCTCGTTGGCGAGCCGCTGTAAGGTCTTTTCGTCGAAGAGCGGGTCATACCGATCGCCCAGACCGATCGCCTGAATATCGAGGTTGTACGCTCGGGCTATATCGATCACTTGATTAACGGTCGCTCGGCTGCCCGGACTATTGATACAGGGACTGTAGTAACAATCTTTGCCATCGCTCAGTAAAATAAGTGCGCGTCGACCCGGTTGGTCTGCTAAGATCGTAAGCGAGTGGACTAGACCGTCGTAGAGCGGTGTTGGCCCATCGGGGTAAATGCTGTTGATCGCATCGTGAAGTTCCGCTCGCTCTGAGGTGAAGTCTTGCACTTGCTCGACAGTTTCGCAGAAGGTTACGATCGCGGTTTGGTCGTTGGGACGCATGAGATCGACATAGCTTGCTGCAGCTTCGCGCGCGCCTTCGATCTTGTTGTCGTTTTCCATACTGTTTGAACAGTCGATCAATAAGACTGTGCTGATTGTGGTTGCTCCGGGAGTCTGAAAAGCGCTGATTTCGACGGGAGTCCCATCCTCGATAACCTCAAAGGCTTCTTGAGGAAGGGTAGTGAGCGCCTGACCATCTTGCGACTCGGCTCTGATATAGAGTGTCACTTCGGGATAGTTGCTGCTATCGACTTGGGTGATTTGAACGCCCGCTTGGCTGAGCTGTTCGGTTTGCGCGATGTTGCGCTGCAAGAAGAACGATCCGCCAGCCGTAACCAATAGCACTAATAGAACGATACATACAAGGACTGCTACTCTTCGCATGGTTTTTTCACCTTGCTAACACCGGTACTCGATTGGGCATTTAGGTGTATGACGTTCAAAAGAACGGTTTTGATGCAGCGAACACGCACAAGTTTGCTGTTTTCGCACCTGTCCGATCGGTGTAGGTAGGCACGCTATGGCTTGGCCGAAGCGCTATGCCAAGGTAAGTAGCAGAGCGATTCGCTAGCAACTTGCAATCTCGTCCTAGGAGCTGTACGATTCTGGAAACAAGAATATCTGCTTTCAGAGAAAGCAAGTGATCTTCGCTGGAAGAAGATACCTTACTGTGAGGAGTTAGACGTATGTTGAAGGGCTTTCGAGATTTCTTGCTTCGCGGGAATGTGGTGGATCTGGCGGTTGCCGTTATTATCGGTGCGGCTTTCGGAAACATTATCTCGTCGTTTGCCGATGACATCATTACGCCTTTGATTACGGCTATCGGCGGCCAACCCGATTTTTCTGCTGTGATGATCGGGCCGTTAAAAGTCGGCAATCTGTTGAATGCGATCATTTCGTTTATTATCACAGCGGCAATCATCTATTTTGCCTTCGTATTGCCCATGAACCGTGTGATGGAGCGTATGGCTCCTAAGAAGGAAGAGGAAGTCACGACGCGCGAATGCCCCGAGTGTCTGAGCAATATTCCTTTGGCGGCTAAGCGCTGCGCCTACTGCACCGCTGAGGTGACTCCGCTTAAAACGAAATAGCAGAGCGTCGTTTCAATCGCTAACGCTCTATAGCGGTTTGCGTCGTCTATGAGCTTTGTTTGCTCTGCTAACTGCTATGCGGTTTGGAAGAGATCTCGTTTGCACAACGAGATCTCTTTTGTGTTTTATGCGAGCACAGTTTGAACGTTGGGTTTTGGGCGGGGCGCTCGGCATACAGATAGCACTCGTTTGGGAGGGCGGGATGTTGGTAGCCGTAGGCGGACGCGGTTAAGACCGTATGGAAGGGAGAGAGCTCGCCGCCAGCGCTGTGAAGGCATTAAATAGGCGAGGTGTATGACTGCGTTTGGGCTGTTAGGCGACATGTGTACTAGCCCAACTGTGCTATGATAGAGGCGAATTATTTCTGAAGATAATGTTAACACAATAACTACTTCAGCTTGAGTCGGCCTTTAGGAAAGTCTAGCTGCTGATTTTCCTTATGCATAGATATGAGACCTTATGCCTTTAGCTCAAACACACGATAAGATCGGTGGTATTACAGCGCTCATCCTCTTTCCAGCCAGCTCGATCCTCCTCCAACGGTATGGCTCCTTGGGCATTGAGGAAGCCTTGCGCGATGGCGCAATCTTGACAGCAGCTCATCTGTTTGGAACCTACTTTCTCAGCCCCGATCTCGACACAGACTCGGCGATCGACAAGCGCTGGGGGCCGTTGCGGATTATCTGGCGGCCTTATACGGTTGTGGTGCCCCACCGCGCGATCTGGTCGCATAGTGGGCTTTCGGGCCTGTTGCGTTTGATCTATTTGGCGATTATGCTGATAGGGCTGTTGTGGGCCTTGAGCGGCGCGCTAGTTCTTATCGGCATCAATAACCCTTCTTACCACATACGTTTTGTAAATTGGTTGCAGAGCGTCATTTTCGATCATCCTCGCACCTCGGCTTTAATTGGTTTTGGCGTTGTAATAAGCGATTTAGTTCACACCATCGCCGATCATATCAGTACAGAAGGGAAGCGTCTCAGGCGTCAAATGTTTGGCAGTAAACGCTGAGCAAAATAGCATTAGCTGTAAGCGTAGCTGATCTGCGACTATCGTCACAATCTTAGAGCGACTTCAGTGGGAAAGAGGATAAAGAATGGCAGGTGTTTTCTCGACCGAGTTGACCATACGACCAGCTGAAGCCTCGGATCTGCGCCGGATCGCGGAGCTGTTAGTGCAGCTTTACGAAGCTGAATTGCCGTCTATTTTGATGGGCTCGCGCGAGAAGCAAGCAGAGTTGATACATTTTACACTCGAAGCTCGTGATCTACAGGGTTTGCGTAATCGCTATGTGTTGTGTAACGCCGAGGGTGAGCTGGTCGGCACTGCAGCTCTCGAGCCGCCCAATGGGCCGTATTACGAACGCGCCCCGAAGGGAACGGTCTCTAAAGCGTTTCAACTGTTGGGAGTTGGTCCGGCATTGCTTTTGTTTAGCGCGATTCTGCGCCAGATGTGTACTGGTCCGCGCCCCACGCCCGAGCAAGCGGTCTTGTTGCACAGCTTTGTGATCGATAATCGGCAGCGTGGAAAAGGTTACGGACGGGCGGGTTTAGCCATGATCGAAGAAGAGGCGCAGCGCTTGGGCTTTCCTGAGATCTATCTTGAGGTGCTGGCCGAAAATACCCCGGCCCGGCGCTTGTATCAACGCGCTGGCTACCAAGATATTTGGCAATCGCCACTCTGGACAAAACCGATCCGCTGGCCCTGTTTTTTAATGCTCAAACGCCTGTGAGATAGCTGGCTGAGGAGAGTTTTTTACAGGCTCTTAATCGAGCGATAACCTACATGGCCTACCTTTTTGCTTGGCATAGCGGCAAGCAACAAAAGGAACAAAGCATGGGCACAGTGGCACAAACGTATCGGCTGATCAGCTTTACGGGCCAAGACAAACATTTCGATGAAGCGCTCGCTAAAGCGCAACAGAAAGCCAACGAGTGGCTTGCGGCGTCTGATATCGAGTCTGTTGCGATAAGCACGACGACGGCCGTCGCTCCAAATGGAAAATTTGTGTGTGGTGTAACGCTGGTCTATCATTTGCACCCGTCTCAAACTTTGAGCGAGCCAGAGCAGGCGATCGACTGATCGACAAACAATGAGTTAAAGCGCTTTACCACAGCAATCAAAAAGGGGTTTGATGACTTGTTCATCGAATCCCTTTTTATGTTCTGCTCTAGCAAGCCCCAAACGCATGTTGCTACTGAGTTTCTAGCACTAGCGGCGAGCTCTCTTCCTTCCATCCGCTCTCAACCGCGTCCGCCTACGGCTACCAACATCCCGCCCATCAAACGAGGTTGCTATCTGCCTGTGGACAAAGCCCCCAAAACACGACGATGAAAACGAATGTTATATGTTGTGATTGCTAAATCATTCGAGCGCAATAAAAAGGCTCACAATCTACCGAAAACAGGCGTATGTCCTTTAAGCAGAAAGCTACCAGGGCTTGGTGGGATGTGCTACGATTAGGAGCATAGATTCTGACTATCAATGCATTTGCTGCTTGGCGTCTAAAGAGCGAGATAGAGCGCCGAGATGAATCTGTGGGCTAGCTGTCCATAGAGTGCGATTTGATTCGATGTAGAAGCCGAACGGCCTGTTCTCGTTATTGATGGGTTATTGAAGCTCTTACACAAGCTTGGAGATAGGAGTGGAGCGTGAGTAAAGCAGCACAAACTTGGATTTCAGATAATGGTAATGGCACATTTACCAACCCGCTCTTTTACGAGGATTTTCCTGATCCTGACCTGATTCGGGTCGGCAACGATTACTATCTCACAAGCACAACCATGCACAGCATGCCGGGTTTGCCGGTTTTGCATTCGCGCGACCTTGTGAACTGGAAGCTGCTGAGCTATGCCTTCGATCGCCTCGATTTAGGGCCAGCCTTTCGCTTAGAAGATGAACAGGAGAGTTACGGCCAAGGGATCTGGGCACCCTGTCTGCGCTATCACAACGGCACCTTTTATATCTTCACCAACATCAACAAACAGACCACCCAGTGTTTTCGGGCCACTAACCCGCGCGGGCCGTGGACGCGCCATGCCATGCGGGTTTCGCTGCACGACCTTTCGGTACTGTTCGATGACGATGGCAAAGTCTATGTGATCTGGGGCTACGGCGATATTCACTTGGCCGAGTTGAACGAGACGCTCGACGATCTGGTGCCCGGCACAGAGCGAATCATCATTCCCAAAGACGCGGGCATGGGCGAAGGCGTTCACTTCTATAAGATCAGCGGCAAGTACTACATTACCAGCGCTTGGTTTGCGGGTCGTATGCGCATGCCCTGTGCGCGCGCCGATCGCCCCGAAGGCCCCTACGAGGTCAACTTAGAGATCAGCGCCGACGAAGATTTCGGTTTGTTAGAGGGCAACCGCCTGAAGCAGGTTTGGGGCGGCTCGTTTGAACTAGCCGAGCCTGATCCGGCAAGTGTAGGGCGCATGTCGCTGCATCAGGGTGGCATCGTCGATACGGTCAACGGCGAGTGGTGGGGCTTTTCGATGATGGACTACAACTCGCTCGGGCGCGTGACCTGTCTTTCGCCTGTGACTTGGCGCGATGGTTGGCCCTACTTCGGCCTGAGCGGCAACCTCAAGCGTACGCCGCGCACTTGGTTGAAGCCCAATACCGGCTATCACTCGACCCCTACGCCGCTCTTTCAGCGCAACGACGATTTCGATCGCCCGACCCTCAACCCGCTCTGGCAGTGGAACCACCTGCCCGACGATAGCAAATGGTCGCTCAGCGAGCGCAAAGGCTACTTGCGCCTGCATAGCTTACCCGCCACAGATCTCTGGTGGGCGCGCAATAGCCTGACCCAGAAGGCGGTCGGCCCTCAGTCGCAGCCGAGCGTGATTTTAGAGAGCGATGGCCTGCAGGTCGGCGATATCGCAGGCTTGGCGCTCTTCAACCACCCCTATGCCTACCTTGCGGTCGAGCGCCAAGCCGACGGCGATAAGTTGGTGTATTACAACCAGCTGAACGAGCAGCGCGAAGTGCTGCCGCTCCAAGAGCGCAAGATCTGGCTGCGGGCCGATTGCGACTTTCTGCGCGAGGTCGGCCACTTTAGCTACAGCTTAGACGGTCAACACTTCAAGCCGATCGGGGCCGAGGTCAAGCTGATCTTTCAACTCAAGACCTTCCAAGGCGTGCGCTATGCGCTCTTCAACTTCAACAGCGCCGGGGTCGAGGGCGGTTATGCCGATTTCGATCAGTTCGAGGTCGCTGAGCCATATCCAAACGGTTTGATGAATCCCATCCCGTTCGGCAAGACCATCAGCTTGGAGAGCCGAGAACAGGCTTTGGCGCTGGTGCTGCGCGATGGGCAGCTTGTGGGCCAAAAGGGCGGTCAGCCTCTGCAGTTCAAGGTGCTCGACCGAGGCCTAGGGCGGGTTGCGCTGATGAGCAGCGAGGGCGCGCTGACAGTCGGCGAGGACGGCGTGGCCTCGCTGCAACACGTCGAACTGAGCAATGCCCAAACCTTTCAGTGGATGGAACAGGTCTACGGTGAGCCGATCCTGATGTCGTTGGTGAGCCATCGTTTTCTGGCCTTCGATGAGAAGAGCGGCCAGTTGAAGGCCGATCATCCCGGGCCTAGCTCGCTGGCACAGTCCGATGCCTGTTGGAAGATCAGCTTGATCGAAGAGTAGCGGAAGGGCTGACATAGTGTTGTTAGTGTGTTTCTCATACAAACTACTCTCAACCACAAAAGCCTAAAACTGTGGCACAATACGGGCATCCGAAATTCCCGCTGCTTGTGACAAAGGAGTCTTTCTCATGCCCGATTTTTCGTCACTTGATGCACTGCTAGGCACCGGATCTGGTGCGTTTTTCGATGTGCAAACCAACGCGCCCGGTCCGCAAGGTAAGCTACCGCTGACCGAGGATATGCTGCTTAACGCGCCCAGCGGCGATCTGTTCGCTATGAGCCAAAACGTCGGCATGGGCTGGGATCCAGCCGAATTGACCCGCACCCAAGTGCTGATGCTGAGCACGCAAGGCGGCATTCGCGCTCCCGATGGCAAGCCGATCGCGTTGGGCTACCACACCGGCCATTGGGAGGTCGGCTTGATGATGCAGGCCGCCGCCGAAGAGTTGCGTGCCAACAACGGCATGCCCTTCGCGGGTTTTGTGACCGACCCCTGTGACGGTCGTTCGCAAGGAACCGACGGTATGCTCGATAGCTTGCCCTATCGCAACGATGCCGCTCAAGTCTTGCGCCGTCTGATCCGCTCTTTGCCGACACGCAAGGGCGTCTTGGGCATCGCCACCTGCGACAAGGGCTTGCCCGCGATGATGATGGCCTTGGCCGGCACCCCTAATTTGCCCTGTGTGTTGGTGCCGGGCGGCGTGACCTTGCCGCCCACCGAGGGCGAAGATGCGGGTACGGTGCAGTCGATCGGCGCGCGCTTCGCCCACGGCGAGATCACGCTCGACGAGGCGGCCTTGGCGGGTTGTTCGGCCTGTGCTTCGCCGGGCGGCGGCTGCCAGTTCCTCGGTACGGCAGCGACCTCGCAGGTGGTCGCCGAGGCGCTGGGTATGGCGCTGCCTCACTCGGCGCTGGCTCCCTCGGGCCAGCCGATCTGGCTGGAATTGGCGCGCGCTTCGGCTCGGGCCGTGCTCAAGCTCGAAAAGCAGAAGATCCTGATGAAGGATATTTTGACTTCCAAGGCGATTCACAACGCGATGGTGGTGCACGCAGCCTTCGGTGGCTCGACCAACCTGCTGTTACACATTCCGGCCATCGCCTACAGCGCTGGTCTGCCGCGCCCGACCGTCGACGATTGGAGCGAGGTCAATCGCAAGGTGCCGCGTCTGGTTTCGGTGCTGCCCAATGGCCCGGTGAACCACCCAACCGTGCGCGTCTTCTTGGCGGGCGGCGTACCCGAGGTGATGCTGCATCTGCGCAAGCTCGGTCTGCTGCACGAAGATGTTTTGACCGCGACCGGCATGACTCTGGGCGAGACGCTCGATTGGTGGGAGCAGTCGGAGCGCCGCAGAAATCTGCGCCAACAGCTGATCGATCGCGATGGCGTCGACCCCGACGACGTGATTATGAGCCCTGAGCAGGCCCGCGAGCGCGGCATGACTAGCACCATTACCTTCCCGACCGGCAACCTTGCGCCGGAAGGCTCGGTCATCAAGAGCACCGCCATCAACCCGCAGGTTGTCGATCCCGACGGTGTGTATCGCAAGCAGGGCCGCGCCCGCTTCTTTACGCGCGAGCGCGCCGCCGTGCAGGCCATCAAGAGCCACGGTCCCGACCGCATTATGCCGGGCGACATCATCGTCTTGGCCTGTGGCGGCCCTATGGGCACAGGTATGGAAGAGATCTATCAAGTGACCTCGGCGCTCAAGCATATCAGTTGGGGCAAAGATGTGGCGGTAATCACCGACGCGCGTTTCTCGGGCGTGAGCACAGGCGCATGCATCGGCCATATCGGGCCGGAAGCTTTGGCGGGCGGCCCGATCGGCAAAGTGCGCGACGGCGATATCATTCGCATCATTGTGGATCGCAACAACTTGGTCGGCTCGGTCGATCTGGTCGGCGAAGGTGATACGATCTATGGGCCGGAAGAGGGCGCTCGCGTCTTGGCAGCTCGCGAATCGCGCGAGGACCTTTCGCCTCACCCAGCTCTGCCCGATGATACGCGCCTTTGGGCGGCTTTACAGCAGGCGGGCGGCGGCACCTGGGGCGGTTGTGTCTACGATGTCGATGCCATCATCAACGCGCTGAGCGGGAAACGAGGATAGCTTTGTTGCATACGGAGGAGCGTGCCCAGCGCTCCTCCTTGCTTTTTTCAAGAATGAGGAAGCGATGAAGATCAAACGAATGGGCCGCACTGGCCTCAAAGTGAGCGAAATCTGTTTGGGCACCATGACCTTTGGCAATCAGGCCGACGAGGCGACTGCCTTTGCGATTATGGATGTCGCCGATGAGGCGGGCGTCAACTTCTTCGATACGGCCGATGTCTACCCCTTGGGCAGCGATCCGCATATGCTGGGCAGCACCGAAACGATCGTCGGCAACTGGTTGCGCGAGCGCAAAGCGCGCGATCGCATCGTTTTGGCGACCAAGTGTCATGGCAAAATGGGGCCCCACCCCAACGATCAAGGTCTGAGCCGCAAACATATCATCAAAGCCTGCGAAGATAGCTTGCGCCGCTTACAGACCGACTATATCGATCTCTACCAAGTGCACGCCTTCGATCCCGAAACGCCGCTCGAAGAGACACTGCGCGCCCTCGACGATTTGGTGCACGCGGGCAAAGTGCGCTATATCGGCTGCTCAAACTTCTTGGCTCACCAGTTGGCCGAGGCGCTCTGGACCAGCGATAAGTACAATTTGGCGCGCTTCGAATGCGACCAGCCGCGCTACAATCTGCTCTTCCGTATGATCGAAGACGAGATTATGCCGCTCTGCCAGCGTCATGGTGTCGGTATTATTGCCTACAATCCCTTGGCGGGCGGCATGCTGACGGGTCGTTATCGTCAAAACAAAGCCTTCGATACTAATACGCGCTTCGGCCTGAAAAATAGCGGCGAAATGTACCGCAAGCGCTATTGGAACGATGCGGTTTTTGAGGCGGTCGATAGCTTGGCAAACTTTGTGGAAGGGCGCGGCAAGAGCCTGACCCATGTCGCTTTGGCCTGGGTGCTGGCCCAGCCCGCTGTGACCAGCGCGATTGTGGGTGCCAGCAAGCCCGAGCAACTGCGCGATAGCCTCCAAGCTGTTGGCCTAGAACTTGATGCAGAAGAGCTTGAAGCGTGCGATGGGGCCTGGTTTAGCCTTCCGCGCGAACGCGACCCCTTCATTGCACGACGCTAAGCCTTGATCTGTTTGCTAGTCTGCGAATGTGGTGCAGGAGAACGAGGGAGAATTCCATGCAAAGTCTTCAAGAGATCCTTGCGACGATTGCCCAGCTTGAGGAAGAGCGCGAAGCGATTTATCGTGATGACCGAGTGAGCAGCAGCGAACATCCCCGCTTGAAAGAGATCACCAAGGAACTGGCCCGCCTATGGGATCTGCGCCGTCGGATCGAAGCCGCCCGTAGCGCTGGGCTCGACCACATCCCCGTTGAAGCGCCCGACGAGAATTCTATGAGCTAATTGTTATTGCTCTTGATGATGACACACTGGTGGTTGATGCTGCCAGTGTGTCGTTGACATGCTATGTAAGCTCGCAGGGCGCGCGACTTGCAATAGCCTATTTGATAGTTTGGCCTTCGTTAGAAGGAGGCTGGTTGTTGTGCCTTGCTTTTAGCGCTCTGGCGTCGAGTTCTCTAGCTTCCATGCCTTCCTCACCGCGTCCGCCTACGGCTACCAACATCCCATCCGCTAAAGCCTAATCCGATGCTTCTGTGGTGTGAAGCCGCCCGAAATCTCAACGCTACATATCAAATCCCTTTAATACGAAGTCCGCTTGAATCGTTGTATGTTGGGGGCCTTTCGGCACACAACTACAACACCCTGCTTACGGGCGAGCTGTTAGTAGCCGTAGGCGGACGCGCTAGCAGCCCTCTTTGGGGAAGAGACTGAGCCGCCAGAGTGCTGAAGTGATCAAACGGATTGGTATAAAAACGGATATTTCGCAATGGAACAAAAGCGAAAAAAGCTTCAGCAAAGTGGAGATTTCCTCTGCTTGTTTATGAAAGCGATCGATGGCTTTGTATAAGCATGGCCCCTGTAGCGATATCTGTGGAAATAGAAGGCTCGAACGCGCGTCTATAAGCTTGACGCGAGGGTCTTGACAGCTTAGGTAGCGAGTGCTAGTATCCCCGATTACGTTCACGTTTTGTTGGCCTTTTTACGGAGGGAGTTTTTATGATCGGGGAATTTAAGCGCCTGTTGATTGGGCGTCCACTTTCCACCGAGCAACTAGCCCACGAGCGACTCTCCAAAAAAACCGCGCTTGCGATTTTTTCGTCTGATGCGCTCTCTTCGGTTGCCTACGCAACAGAGGCTGTGTTGATCGCTTTGATTATGGCGGGTGAAGGCGCTCTTAATTTCGCCACGCCGATTGCGGTTGCTATTGCGGCCTTATTGATTGTTGTGGGTTTTTCCTATCGTCAAACCATCTTCGCTTATCCGCAGGGAGGCGGAACTTACATTGTTTCGCGTGAGAACTTGGGCCAGACCCCTTCCTTGGTGGCAGCAGGCGCTTTGCTGATCGACTACATTCTGACAGTAGCGGTGAGTATGTCGGCGGCGGTCGCAGCGATCTCATCGGCTTTCCCGGCCCTCGAAGTGCATCGGGTCGAGCTGGCGGTTCTGTTGATCGTATTGGTTTCATTGGCAAACCTACGCGGCATGCGCGAGTCGGCCCAAATTTTCACGCTACCGACCTACCTCTTCATTGTAAGTATGTTTGTAATGATCGGAACCGGTCTGTTTCAAGTCTTGACTGGCGGCGTGGTTCCGGCTCCTCCGCCTGCTGTGTCGCATATTCCGTCACATTTAGAGACGATCGGCTTTTTTCTGATTCTGCATGCCTTCGCCAATGGTTGTACGGCGCTGACCGGAATCGAAGCGATCGCCGATGGTGTTCCAAACTTTCAAAAGCCCGAATCGCGCAATGCCTCGATCACGCTGATCATTATGATCGTGATTCTGTCGTGTATGTTCTTGGGAATCACGACCTTGGCAGATGCTTACCATATTTTGCCCGATGGTAGCGCCAAGCCCGAGACGGCCAATTCGCAGTTGGCACGGGCGATCTTCGGCGCTGGCTCGCCATTTTATTTCTTTACCCAAGTGGCGACCATGCTGATCTTGATCTTGGCCTCGAATACGGCCTTCGCTGACTTCCCGCGTTTAGCCTACTTCCTCGCCAACGACCGCTTTTTGCCGCGCCAATTCGCCCAACGGGGCGATCGCCTGGTCTTTTCCAACGGGGTTGTGGCGCTCGGCACAGTCGCGGCGGGTCTGGTGATCGCTTTCGGTGCGCGCGAACAAGCGCTCTTACCACTCTACGCGATCGGCGTGTTCACCTCGTTTACGCTGTCGCAGTGGGGTATGGTGCAGCACTGGCGGCGTCTGCGCACGCCCGGCTGGCAACGCAACGCTATCATCAATACGATCGGGGCCAGTGTAACGGGTGTGGTCTTGTTGGTGATCGCGACGACCAAATTCTTCGATGGCGCTTGGGCTGTGATCTTCCTGATTCCGCTTGTTGTCTTTGTATTGCGCCGCATCAACGCTCACTATCGCAGTGTGGCCGCTCAGCTTTCGTTAGAGGGCGCGCCTATGCCGCAAGCGGTGCGTCGCCACACGGCTGTGGTCTTGGTGAGCGGTGTGCATCGTGGTGTGGTGCCAGCTATTCAATACGCCCTCTCGCTCGCGCCCGACAATGTGACGGCGGTCTATGTTGACCTTGAGCCGGAGGTGACGGCCAAGATCAAGCAGAAGTGGGAACAGTGGGGCAGTGGAGTGCCCTTGGTGGTTTTGCCATCGCCCTATCGCTCGCTTTTGTTGCCGATCAAGGAGTATCTGAGCGAGCTTGAATCGCGCTATGGTGATGACGTTGTAAGCGTGATTATGCCCGAATTTGTGCCGTCGAAGTGGTGGCAGTATATGCTTCACAACCAGACTGCCCTGCTAATTAAGGCGATGCTGTTGTTGCAACGCGGCACAGTGGTGATCAGCGTGCCCTATCGCCTGCACGATTAAATCGGCTGCCTCTTTGCTTGCGGAGAGATCAGAGCGTATGATCTCTCTTTTTTGCTGTCTGCAGCGCTGGCGCTATTCTGAGGTAGTATGTGTGCGTCATTGAAGATAACGTCACAAAGAGGAGTGACAGGCTATGGAAACAGCAGTAACAGGGCAGGTAGCGATCGTAACTGGCGGCGGACAGGGCATCGGGCGCGGCATTGCGCTGCGTCTAGCGCAGGACGGCTTTGATCTTGTGGTGGCCGATCTCTCGCAAGAGGCCGCCGAGCGTGTGGCCCAAGAGGCGCGCGCCTTGGGACGACGTGCGCTCGGCATCGCCGCCAATGTGCGCAGCGCTATCGATCGCGAAACGGTTGTTGATCAGACTCTCAAGCAGTTGGGGCGACTCGATGTATTGGTGAACAACGCGGCCATTCAGCGTGTCGCGCTGCCGATCGATGTAACCGAAGAGCATTGGGACAGCGTGATGGATGTGAATGCCAAGGCGGTCTATTTCTTTTCGACCTTGGTGCTGCGCCATATGGTTCAGCAGCGCTCGGGGCGAATCGTGAACTTGGCTTCGATGGCGGGCAAAGTTGCTAGCACGATTCAGCACCCGATCTACAATGTGAGCAAGGCCGCTGTGATCGCAATGACCAAAACCTTGGCTATGGCGCACGCCAAAGATGGTATTCGCGTCAATTGTGTTTGCCCGGGGGTGATCGAGACGCCCATGCAAGATGTGGTCGATCGCGAGTTTGCGCGCGTGACCGGGCGTGCGCCCGAAGAGATCCGCGCCGAGCGAGTGGGTCGTATCCCAATGGGTCAGATCGGTACGCCCGATGATGTTGCTGCGGTTGTTTCGTTCTTGGCTGGCCCCGATTCGCGTTATATGACGGGTCAGGCTATCAATGTAACGGGTGGCTTAATTACTTTCTAGGCTGGATACAGGGCTTATTCCACATACTGGTGCGGAATAAGCCCTGTTTTTATTGCATAACGTTTCTGTGCCTTGCGCGCCTCAGTCGTGAAAGCTTTCGTTGGCTGAGCCTGTCGAAGCCAACCTAGCTTCGCCCTCGAACATGACAGCTCTTGCAAAAAGTCTCCGTGCCTTGCGTTTCTCTGTGGTGAAACAATCGCTGACTTTCAGCAATGAACGCAGCGCTGCGCTGACAGCAAGCAGCCGAATGGAAGGACGGCCGATTTGGTAGCCGTAGGCGGACGCGCCAAAAGTCTTTGTAGCTTAGAGACCTTACCGCCAGAATATACACCACAGTGAATTTGTGAGCGCCCGTATTTGCTAGCTGTCTTGCTCTGCTGTCTGCTCGCTTTGGGGTGCTTTGGAAGCGCTCTTGCTGGCGCGGTTCATTGCGTTGACGATCTCGCGGGCGATGGCGGTTAGCAGGCCGGTTTCGCGCTGGGTTGGGGCGGCTCGATAGGTCAGCTTGCGCAGGCTGCGCATAATGCCTTCGGCGCGCCCAGGCTTGAAAAAGTCGATGCGGTTGAGCGCGAGATCGAGCGAGTAGAAGAACTGCTCAAGCTGGGCTGTGGTGGGCGGCGCGGCGCTCGTCTCAATCTCTTGGCGTTCGATATCGCCTAGGCTCAGGGCAGCCATACGCAGCTCGTACATTAGGATCAGCGCGGCTTGGGCTAGGTTGAGCGAGGCATATTCGGGATCGACCGGGATGCGCACCACGATATGGCAGAGATCGAGTGCGGCGTTGTCGAGGCCTTTGTCTTCGGGGCCAAAGACGATGGCGACCGGCCCGAGGGCGGTGCGCTTGAGCCAGTCGGGCGCGAGCGTGCGCAGATCGTCGTTAGAGAGCCGGTCGCTGCGCAGACGGGCGGTTGTGCCTATCACATAGTGCACATCGTGCAGCGCCTCTTCAAGGGTGGCATAGTGGGTTACGGTCTCCAGAAACTCGTCGCTGCGATGAGCGATTCCGGTGATGTGGTAGGGGTCGTATTCGACTGGATCGACCAGACGCAGGTTGCGCAGGCCCATGTTGCGCATGGCTCGCACAACACCGCCGATATTGACGGGATTGCGTGGGCGGTGGAGAACGATCACAATATCTTCAAGCATAATCGCTGTGGTCTCTTTTTCTTGCTAGATTTGTACAACATTGCCTCTATTGTAACGCGAGTTACGCGAAGGCCCGTTTTGTCTAGCTGCACCCTGTCCATGTTAAGAGAGCTTTGGCATCTGCTACCAAAGCTCTCTTAACCCCTTCTCAAATGATCTGTATGCGAGAAGCGCATGTGTGATATTGCAGTTTTGTGTGCTTTCTAACAAAAGTTTTGAAAAGCATTGTTCGCTTTGTTGCGGTTTGCACCTAGCTGAAATGGACAACGGAGGAGTTTACTTTGCGTTTTCGCGAACCAGTTCGGCCTGACGTTGCTTGCGAATCTGTTCGCGAAAGAGATCGATCACTAGCCATTGTCCTTCGTCATCGAGCAGGTACCAGTGGTCCCAGCCGTTGCACGATGGGCCTTTGGAATAGTAGACGCCGATTTTGTGAATCGAACCGCGCGTGCCATCGGGCGTGCGCAGAGAGCCATCGGCTAGCACGGTCGCGCTCTTCTCGATGCTCTTGTCGAAGTAGAGCGTTGTGCCGGGTTGAAGTAGGCCTGCTTCTAACAGCGCCCCGAAGGGGAGGCGCGGCTGGTTGCGGCGTGTTGCGTAGCGCCCGTATAGTTCGGCGTCGTCTTTGGCTGGTTCGATTGCCGCTAAGCGCTGGCGCGAGGGTTCGATATAGCTTGTTTCTCGCTCGATGCCGATGTAGTGACGCCCCAAGCGTTTGGCTACTGCAGCGGTCGTGCCCGTGCCCGAGAAGGGATCGAGCACGATATCGCCCGGATTGCTGCTGGCGAGCAGTATGCGGTAGAGCAGGGCTTCGGGCTTTTGGGTCGTATGCAGTTTTTCACCATCGATGTTGATCCGTTCTGGGCCGGTACAGATCGGGAGCAACCAGTCGCTCCGCATCTGTTTCTCGTCGTTCAACATCTTCATAGCTTGGTAGTTAAAGGTATATTTTTTCTGCTGGACGCTCTTTTTGCACCATAACAGCGTTTCGTGGGCGTTGGTAAAACGTACACCGCGGAAGTTTGGCATAGGGTTGGTTTTGACCCAAATGACATCGTTCAAGATCCAGAAACCGAGATCTTGCATTATTTTTCCGACACGATAAATATTGTGATAACTTCCGATCACCCAAATCGTGCCGGTCTCTTTTAAAACACGCCGACAGGCTGTGAGCCAGGCGATTGTGAACTTGTCGTAGGCTTCAAAATCGCTGAATTGATCCCACTCATCGTCAACCGCATCAACGCGGGTCATGTTAGGCCGCCACAACTCTTGACGTAATTGTAAGTTATAGGGTGGATCGGCAAAAATCAGGTCGACGCTGCGTTCGGGGAGCGTCGCCATCACTTCACAGCAATCACCTTGATAAATCTGATCTAGTACCACGGCGTCTTATCTACCCTCCTGCTCTGACTGAGCCAATAGTACCACAGCATTTTGTCTTAAAGCGCTTTTTTGGCCAACACGAGCCTCGTATATCATCAGTCGTTATGTATATTAGCTGATATATGGGTTTGAATAAATTCTCTTTCACTTCCTTTCATAACGAGCGAACATCATAACGAGCGAACACGTCTATAGGCCAGGCCTGCTCTGGGATCTTAAGTCGCGGAGCTGTCTTTTATGTTGAAACGATCGTGCCAACTATGAGTTGGGTTTTCAGCTCATACTCAACAATTTAATAGATATTGTCGAGATTTATTATCTGATAGCCTCTAGATGTGGCAAATCTCTTGATACATTTACGAATCTTCATTTTATGTAGCTTGATATTTGTCCCCTTTTCATCGCTGCAAGGTATAACGTTAAGCGAGATCATAGGGAGAACAAGATACGACGCAGCGGATCAAACCAATTGTTAATCTCTGGGTTGATCTCTGAATACAGGCATATCTGTGAGGCTGCAAAACTTGGCTTGAAGCCTTCTTATTCTAAAGGCAGCTTTCATTATGTGCTTTTAACCGGTTGGATAAGTAGATAGACCGATCGTTGGGGAGCTACCTTCAACTAGAAATGAAGCGGTTCATTTCACGAGCAAGAGGAGCGAGACCGTGTTGAACGAGATCTTTTCGGACAATATTATTAGCTTTCTTATCCATTTTGTTTTCAATCTTATTTCGATTATTCTGGTTGCCTATTTTATCTATTTCAAGCGCCATTCGCGTCGTGACCTATTAATGGCTTTCACCGCCCTTAATGTTGGTCTCTTTCTGGTTATGACCGTGATGTCAACTCAACAAACCGCTATGGGTGTTGGCTTCGGTCTTTTCGCCATCCTTTCGATTGTGCGTATTCGTAGCGAAGCGTTCAGCAATACCGAGCTGGCCTATGTGTTTATGGTCTTAGTCATCGCCTTGATCAACGCCTTCAATGTTTCCGATCAGACTCCACTTCTCTCTGAGTTGATCTTTGGTATTTTGCTGAATGTTATCGCTGTGACGCTGATTTATATTATCGATCACCCTCGCTTGATGCAGACTGTTGGTCGTAAGCAGATTACGCTCGACCGCATTCACCCCAATGATCAGAGTCTACGCGCCGATCTTGAACAGCGTCTTAATGTACGAGTCTTAGACTACGCCATCGATCATGTCGACTATGTTCGAGAGATTACGGTACTCAACGTTCGCTACGCTGACAATCCTGCAAACTAATACAAGCGCGTACATAGCGCTTGTTTCACTAGAAGGAGCTTAGCCTCTAGAACGAAAATATAATCATTTCGGCGACCTTGTCTGTCGAAGTAGAGCAGGCGCGCTCAACGTTGAACGCGCATAACTTTTTGTACGCAAAATTTGACGCAAAAAGACTAAATTGCTGCTCGTATAGCATTTTCAGTAGAACATTCGCAGCTAGGTTTTGTTCGATCTTCGCTCTCTCCAGCTTGTTGTTCATGCCTGAGCGTCGTGGTTGTAAGGATACCGAGAACGTGTTCTTTGGTTATTCGAGACGTATTCGCTTACAGCGACCTTCCGTCTACTATTTGAGGAGCTGCACATGGTTTTAAGACGTACTCGTTTACGCGCAAACAGAGGCACTCCCGACACGCGAAAGCCCGGCGCAAGAGCATCGCTCCTACGAGCTTTTGTCTTGTTTACTTTCGCCTGTGCGATTATTGCCTCAAGCTTCGGCCCAAGCGAAGTCTCTGCTCAGACAACCGTAGAATCACCGACGTTTGATCCTCCGCATGGTTTTTACACTGGTAATGTTCAGATCGAGATAAAACGTGCCAGTGGTTTAACGGTACGTTATACCCTTGATGGAAGTACGCCCACTCGTACTCATGGCACTATACTAAACGGGGGTTCCAAGTTTACGATTGATCAAACGACAGTTGTACGTGCAATCGCTTATAACGCTACTGCAACCTCGAATGTAGTTGCCAGTACCTATATCTTCTTGTCGGGCGTGCGTACACAGGCTGTTGGTAACAATGCTCCTGATGGTTGGCCTAGCCGCTTCGCGGCTGATGATATGGGCGATGAGGAAGAGCCTGGTCATAGCTGGTATCCTGCCGACTATGAGATGGATCCTGAGATTCTCAATGCTCCTGAATATGGCAACCAATTTGAGGCGGCCATGAAGGCTATTCCTTCGGTGTCGATCTCTATCGATCAGGATCTGTTGTGGAATCCGAATTACGGTATCTATTACAACGCCTTTGCTAAAGAGGGCGCTCCTCCTGATCCTTATAACAACCCGGTTAAGAATGGCTCTTGGGAACGCCCTATGTCGATCGAGTGGATCGACCCCAATAACTCGGCTGACCCGGGTTTGAATTTTAGCGTGACCGGTGGTATTCGTACCCACGGCCAAGCCAGCCGCAAGCCACACCGTACACCGAAGAAGAGCTTCCGTGTCTACTTCCGTAAAGGCTATGGTACGGGCAGCTTGAGCTTCAACATGTTTGATTTCGGCGACCCGGCCAACAAGTTTGATCGTTTGGTGTTCCGTAACGGTGGTAACCGCTCTTACCCCTACTTCGACCGTGATCAGCGCCGTGAGGCCGACTACATTCAAGATGAGTGGGCGCGCCGCGCTTGGATCGATATGGGCAACCTCGGTTCGCGAGGCACCTATGTCCACCTCTACCTGAACGGCCTCTACTGGGGCTTGTACAACGTGGCCGAGCGCGTTGATGAGAAGTTCCTAGAGACCTATTTGGGTGGCAAAGATAGCGACTATACGGTGATCTCGGCCGATGAAGATTTTGACGATATTCCGGTTGCGGATCCAGATGATAACTACTACTTTGATGTCTTGGAACGCGTCAATCAAAAGTATCCTAACCCCTTGGATGATGAGGACTATAACTTCATCAAGCAGCGCGTCGATCTTGAGAACTTTGCCGACTACTTTGTTCACGTTCACTATATCGGCAAGACCGACTGGCCGCATCACAACTGGAACGCCTATCGCAGAATGAACGGTGGCAGCGATAATCGACTGAAGTTCTACCCTTGGGACAACGATAGCGGTTTCAACAAACTCAACCAAGACATCACCTTGATGGAAGATATCAAGGGCGATCCAGATGCGCCTGTGCGAATCTTCCAGGGCCTTATGACTCATCCCGAGTTTCGCCATATCTTGCAGGATCGCTTCTATAATCATGTGCTCGATCCGAACGGCACGCTGACTCCGAAGAAGTGTGAGGCGATCTATAAAGAACTGATGGCGATCGTTGATCTGCCGATCATCGCTGAGTCGGCGCGTTGGGGCGACTATGTTCGCGATACCTATCCGCCTACAAACTCGACGCTCTTGCTCAAGACCTTCCCGGCCTATCTGCACACCAAGTCTTGGACGACCGATGATAAGGTTGATCCAACCCACGTTTACACCGACAGCCAACAATTAAGTTGGGAAAAAGTAACCGATAACCGCCTGACGGTCTACTGTCCAAACCGCAGCAATGTGCTGCTCTCGCAATATCGCAACAATGGCTGGTATCCAAGCGCAGAGAATACACTTTACCCGCCGAAGTTCTCACAACCTGGTGGCAAAGTATCAGAGAACTACGTTCTGCAGATCACCAATCCGATCACCAATGCTACTGCCGGCGATATCTACTACACGCTCGACAACAGCGATCCGCGCCTTGAGTTTGGTGCCGTTTCGCCGAAGGCCATCAACGGTGGCGATCTCGTAAACATGCCGATTACGGAAGTCACCCGTATCAAGGCCCGTATCTTCGACAACGGTCGCTGGAGCCCGCTGGTCAGTTACACCTTCTATCCGCCGCAGCCGTTTGAGAACTTGGTGATCACCGAGATCAACTATGCGCCGAGTGCAGTTGGCTTGCCTGCCGGTGAAGATCCCGAGGACTACGAGTTCATTGAGCTTTACAACAAGGGCCAGACCCCGTTGCGGCTCGATAACGTTTACTTCTCGAAGGGTATCAGCTATAAGTTCTCGCGCAACACAACCATCTATCCTGGCCAGTATCTTGTGATTGCGGGCAAGAAGCAACCATTCACCAGCCGCTATGGTTTTGAGCCGTTTGATACTTCGCGTGGTAAGCTCTCGAATGGCACTAGCGTGCTTGAGTTGAACCAAGCCCAAGACTCGCGCTACTACAACGTGCCTGGCGAGGTAATCGACTCGGTGCCCTATTCGTCAGGAGGCTCTTGGCCAACCGGCGCGAACGGTAACGGTTCGCTCTGTCTGGTCGATGTTAATGCCGATAATAGCAAGCCAGAGAGCTGGCAGGTTTCGAGCACACCTTTCGGTACACCCGGTGTCGGTGGCTGTGGTGCAACTGAAGTCGCGAAGCCGCGCGTTCAGTTCAGCCCAACATCGCTTAGCTTTGAAGAGCAAACCCTTAATTTCATCTCTGCGCCTCAGCTCGTCACCCTGACCAACACAGGCTCGGCACCGCTCAGCATTAGTTCGCTAACCTCGAACTCGTCAGAGTTCATTGTATCGGACTGTGGCAATTCGCTGGGCATCGCGAAGAGCTGTGTCATTCAAGTCAGCTTCAGGCCGACTGTTGTAGGCCAACGTAACGGTGAGATAACCCTAGTCAGCAATGCGCCTGGCCAGCCACACAAGGTCACTTTGTCAGGCATCGGAACGACCGAGACGCGTATCTTAACCGTTGCGCCCAATGCACTGGTCTTCGATCAGCAGCCTATGGGTACCGAGAGCGCTGCGAAGATCATCATGCTCAACAATGATGGTACCTTGGATGTATCCATCCTCGATATTAGCGTTACGGGCGACTTCTTACAGACCAACGCCTGTCCCGCCAAGCTCCTACCAGACCAGTTCTGTACAGTGAGCGTGAAGTTCAAACCGACGGCCCAAGGCCAGCGTACTGGAACGCTGTCTATCACCAGCAATGCGAACCCGCTTCCTTATGTGGTTAACCTCTCGGGTGGCGGTACAGGTGTCGCAGCGCTGTCTCTGTCGACAACGTCGCTCAGCTTCGACGACCAAGGCGTTGGCACAACCAGTGCCGCCAAGGCGGTGACCGTTTCTAACTTTGGTACCAGTCCAGCTACTATCACAAGTATCACGGTTGGCGGCAACAACTTCAAGCAGACCAACAACTGTGGCAATACGCTCGCGGTTGGAGCCAGCTGTACCATCAACGTGAACTTTACACCCAGAACCGCTGGCGACCTGAAGAGCGTGCTAACAGTTGCGAGCAACGCCATCAATTCGCCAACCACGGTCAGCTTAAGCGGTAAAGGCACCATTGGTGCGTCGCTCAGTCTGTCGGTTTCGGAGCTTGTGTTCGATAACCAAGTTGTTAATGCTCCGACTGCGGCCAGCAAGACGGTAACGATTACCAACAACGGCACGGCTGCAGCGACGATCAGCGCTATTACGGTTAGCAACAGCAACTTCAAGCAGACCAACAACTGTGGCAACAGTCTGGCGGCTGGCGCGAGCTGTGTCATAACCGTGACCTTTGCGCCGACCCAGGTTGGCGAACACAAAGGCTCGCTTACCATCACCAGCAACGCGAGCAACAGCCCGCACCTTGTCTCACTGATCGGTAAGGGCAGCGAGATCGTCCAAAGCGGCTACAAGGTCTATCTGCCTCTGGTTAAGAAATAAGTCCGCTCTCTAGGAGGTGTTGCTTAATAACAATGCCTCCTAGACTCTAAATCGTTGCAAAGCGCAGCCCTAAATCCGGGTTGCGCTTTGTTGTGGCATCAGCATCCATCCTCTCTAGAAGCGGCGGAAAGATTTTTACATAACATTCGACTTCTAGCGCGTCCGCCTACGGCTATCAAGTTGCTATCCACCCATTCAAGCCTGTACGCTTTTCGCTGACTTCATTGCGCGGCCTCGAGAGAGCAGCGCAGAAACAACGAATCTGCTCGGTGCAACCATTGAGTTTCGCTGCACTCGACAAGCCCTACTTCGAAGAAGAAGCTGTTTAGTAGCCGGAGGCGGACGCGGTGAGGAATGAATGGAGGCTAGAGACCTCGCCGCTAGAGCGACGCCCTACAGCGAGCGAACCTAACCCAGTGGCGAATCGATCCCCTATAACGCAAAGAGAGCTGATCGCAGCTTCGACCAGCTCTCCTTATTGTGTCTTGAAGATAGGCCTATTTGCTCAGCATATCCCACTCGACCGCATAGGCAGCCGCTTGGGCGCGCGAGGTGAAGCCCAGTTTGCCCAAAATATTGCTGACATGCACTTCGGCGGTCTTTTCGGCGATATGCAGCGCCTCGGCGATGGCGCGGTTGCTGTAGCCGCGCGCCACCAGGGCGATCACCTGCTGCTCGCGCGGGGTTAAGCCGCTGGCGTGAGCGTTGCCTTTCGCGGGAGTACGCTGTTGTTGGCTCTGTTCGCGCAGCAGAGCGCTGATCTTTTGCAGCTCGTGACTCGCGCCCAGCGTGGTGAACAAACCCTGGGCCGCATTCAGCTCGCGCATGCCCTCAGCCCGTTTGCTGACATTGCTGCTTTGCAGCAGCAGCTCGGCCTTGCGACGGCGCGAAAGCCCTTCGTTGTAGGGCGCTTCGCGCTCCTTCCACAGATTGATGGCGCGGTTAAAATGCTCAATGGCATCGTCGTAGCGCCGCTCGTGGCCCGCAACAAGCGCATAGATATCCTCGTATTGCAGCGGAACGAGCCAAGTTTCGTCGCAGATCGCACTCGCGATCGGCAGGTCGAAGCGATCGAGCATGGCCTGCACCATATCGTCGCGTTTAAGCTGATAGGCCAGCTCGAAGCCGTCGACAGCCCAGGTCAAGAGCTTATGGATCGGGCCATGGTCGCTCCAAGTTGACCACCAGCGTTCGAGGTAGATCGCGGCCTGTTCCAGATCATGCTTGGCGGCATACGAGCGCATCAGCACCGAATACGCCACTTGCATATAGTCATCGGCCTGATGCTCGTTGTTGTCTTGGGTGGCGCGCAAGGCTTCACCGATCGCCTCGTTAATGCGGCCTTGGCGGAACCAAACTTCGGCCAAGTAGGGATTGCCGTAACTGAAGTGGCGCAAGCCCTGCAGATCGATGCGGTTGGAACGGATAAACAGCTGTTCGGCTTCGGCCCAGCGCCCGGCCTCAAGTTCGAGCTTGCCGAGGCGGTTGAGCAGCATGCCCAAGTCGGCCTCTAAACCGAACTGTTGGGCAAACTCGATGCCTTCGCTAAAGGTCTGACGGGCCAAGCCGATCTGCCCCATGCTGGTGAAGGTGCCACCTAGGTTAATGTAGGCTCGCGCAGTGTCTAAAAGCATGCCGAGCTTTTTCGAGATCTCGAGGCTGCGCTGCAAGTGGCTGACCCCTTGGGCGCCGCCGCTCAGCGAAGCCAGCGCCACGCCGATATTGTTGAGCGCGTGGGCCTGAATGATCTCGTCGCCGAGCGCATCGGCGATCGCCAAGGCTTTCTGACCCCATTCGACGCTCTCTTGGTTGCGCCCCATCACCATATAGACGTGCGAGAAGGTGCTGTAGGTCATGCCGAGTTCGATGCTGGGCGGCTCGCTCTCTTGCATACGCAGGGCAGTATTGAGCACCTCGAAGGCTCCATCGAAATCGTCGCGCTCCCACAGAATGCGGGCCGAACGTCGCGCCATATCGCCTGCTCGCAAGCGGTCGCCGCCCTGTTCGTACAAAGGCTGTGCCTCGCGCAGGGCCTTCATCGCGGTCGATGTGTCGCCCAAATGGTAGGCCGACTGCGCTAACTGGAAGAGCAGTTCGGCGCGCTCGAGCGGATTGTCGCCTTCATCCAATTCAAGCGCCAACTGATAGCCGCTGACCGCCTCGCGATAGGCGTAGAGCCGTTGAGCGCGCTCGGCTGCCATACGCGCGTATTGCGAAGCCTTCTCAAGCTCGCGCGCTTGGTAGGCGTGATGAGCGAGCTGATCGATCTCGCAGGCTTCGGGGCCGCGCTCCTCAAGCGCTTGCAAAACTTTGCGGTGCTTCATACGCCGTTCGCGCCCGAGCATATCGTCGTAGAGCGCCTCGCGAATCAGAGCGTGGCGGAAGCGGTAGCGATCCTCATCGTCGGGCACCTCGACCACAATGTGGTTCGCCACTAAGGTATCGATAATCCGCAATAGCTCGGCCTCTTCCATATCGAGCAGCCGCAAAAGCAGATCGAAATCGAAGCGTCGGCCAACGATCGCAGCGTAATACAGCACCTCAGTGGTCGCCTCGTCGAAGCCAGCGATGCGAGTGAGAATGCTCTCTTTGATCGAGGCAGGAATAGCAAGGTGATTGATGCTCTTGCCCTGTTCCATGCCCTGTATCAACATATCCAGCTGACCGTTTTGGATCAGCGATTTAACGATCTCTTCGATAAAAAATGGATTGCCCTCGCTGTGGCTCTCGATGACATCAATAAAGCGCCCGGACACCGGGCGCCCCAACATAGTCTCCAGCATCTCGCCCAGCGCTTCGCGCGAGAGCGGCTCTAGACGAATCTCGTCGTAAAGACGTTCGCGGGTGAGATAAGCCAGCAGAGAGGTCAGCGGGTGACGACGATGGAGCTCATCGGCGCGATAGGTCGCGAGCAGCAGAATACGTTCTTCAATCAACACGCGGGCCAGAAAGCGCAGCAGCTCTTGGCTGGTCTGGTCCGACCAATGAATATCTTCAAGTACAATGATACGCACATGCTCGGGGTTAAGCGGGCGAATAATCTGAGCGATACCTTCAAACAAGCGCCGTTTCTGGGCTTGGGTATCGTCGTTATTGCTTACCGGCGTCACCAACGAGCGTAGCTCGGGAACCAAGCCTGCCAGATCGCTCAGCCAAGGCCCGGCCGCTTCAACAATCGTTTCGACGCCCTGCTCGCGCACGCACATACGAATCACATCTATAAATGGGCCGTAGGGTAAGGCTGGTTCTTCGTCGTAGGTGCGCCCCACCAGCAGCTCGACATCGCCCTGTTGGCGCGCCTGTTGCACAAACTCATGAACCAAGCGCGTTTTGCCCATGCCCGCTTCACCTGCAATCGTCACGATGCGGCCCATGCCGCGACGGGTTGCTTGTAGATGTTGTTCTAATTCTTTAAGTTGGTTACTACGACCAATTAAGTGTGGTGCCAAAACGCCCATACTGATCATAGTTTTTGTCCTTTGTACACCTTTAACCTCTACGCCCTTAACCACACGCTAGCATACGGCATGCTCGTGCCCGATATTGAAGCGAAAGATATAAGGAGGAATTATATCTCTATATAGTTCATTGTAATAAAACGCACACCAATCGGCAAGCGACTATGGAAGGATTTATTGCTTTTTTTCCGCTACCTGAAGTGCTGGAATTACTCAGCATACAAGCCACAAAGTCTACAGCTTGCTTGGCCCATAAAAGAGCTTTCACCACACGAGAGATAAAGAGAGGAGCGCTGCTACGAGCGCTACAGCCTTACGCTCAAGCTTCACTCCAAGCGTAAAGTTGTCAATATTCCCTCTAAAAAACTCAGTGACTCATTGCCTCTGTGGTGAAAAATCAGCAGTGCGAGGGCGGAACTTGAAAGGGGGAATGAGAGAGGTGAGCGTTTGAGGCTCACCTCTCTGGTTGGGCTAGGGTCGAGCGCGCTGCTTGAGCCAGGCTTGGAAGTCAGCTTCGATGTCTTCGCGCCAGACAGGAACGTCGATCTCGCCGCTAGTATAGCGCCCTTCGGCCAAGCGCTGCTTGCCGAACTCGTCGCGCACCCGAATGGCTTCGCTCTTTTCGACCACTTCGCGGGCCAGATGGGGCGGAATGGCGATGATACCGGTCGGGCTGCCGAGAATCACATCGCCGGGCAGAATGGTCGCCTGATCGATGCGGATCGGAATGTTGATGCCAGCCAGGGTCACCTCGGCGATCGCAGTGGGATCGAAGCCGCGCACATAGAAGTTAACGTTGTTGAGCTTGGCAAGCCCTTGGTAATCGCGGATTCCGCCATGGATGACGGCCCCAACCTTAGTGCGGCTCGCCACAGCCGTGCCGAGATTGTCGCCGACCACGGTGCCATCTTTGACCTTGCCGAAGATATCGACCACCATGATGTCGCCCGCCTGCAGCGTCTCGATGATCCACGAGTTTTGACCGCCGATCTGGCCGCGCCCTTCGGCGAGACCCGTCTTCTGTATGGCGTCGTGGTAATCGGGGCGATGGGGCAGAAATTGAGCGGTGACGGCTCGCCCAACCGTGATCGTTCCGGGGTGTGTTTCGATCCAGCTGCCCGCAAATTGGTGATGGTAGCCGTGTTCGCGCAGCACGCCCCATGCCTCTTCGGTGGTCACCAGCTTCATGCGCTCCAAGAGATCGTCGGAGATGCGCGGGCGGCCATCCTCAAAGCGCTCGCCGTCGTATTGGGCGGTCAGGGCGATCAGATCTTCGCGCGTGGGTTGAATATGCATGCCATCCTCGTTGTTCTAAAGATCGTGTTTCCAGCCCAACAGTCGTTCGGCTTTGGAACAGTCGTAGAAACCGTTTCGGCCCGATAGATCGCCGCGCAGCTCTACCTCAGGGAAGTATTTCTGTTTCAGTTCGAGCGATGGAATATCGGTGCTGGTGGTCGGCGAAACGATGTAGAAGACCTCGTGGCCCACATAGCTCGCTTCGATGGCTGCTAGGTTGGCCCGCACCACCGCTTCCAGCAGACAGTAACCCCAGAGATGGGCGGCGTCGTGCTCGGTCACATCCGCAAGCGATGTTTTTAACTGGGGCTGTTGCGGATAGACGCCGTGATAGCGCAGGCTGGCGATGGTGAGATCTTCGTAGCGGCGCACCAACGAATCGGCTTGGATCTCGCAGATCCATTTCGATAGGCTGTAGGGATCTTCGTTGTAGGTCGGGTGCTGCTCGTCGAGCGGGAAGTAGTCGTAGCGCGGCCAGCGACTATAGACCGCGCCCGTCGCGTTGATGCTCGAGGCCTGACAGATCTTGCGGATACCGTTTTTGACAGCCGCCATCATGGCGTTGTAGCTGCCGACCACATTGTTGTTGTGAACGATATAATCGGGGTGGCTGCGCGGCGAGGGAATGGCCGCCAGATGGATGAGAGCATCGCAGCCTTTGAAGGCGCGTTCCAGCGCGTCGTAATCGCTGATATCGGCCTCGATGTAGCTTACTCGCTCCGATTCGATGATCTGCTCGGGTTTGCGCTGGTCGAGGCTCACGACGCTATGGCCGAGGGCGTGGGCTTGTTCAACGGTGGCGCGTCCGACCCGACCGCTTCCACCAGTAATTGCAATTCTCATAACTGTGTACCTATGTTGTTGTGTTGTTTGGCTCTGATGCGTAGACGGCTTCCATCAAGCCGCGAATATAACCGATCGCATACAAACGCCCAAAAGACGAGTAGCCAGCATGTTGGTTGCTATCGCCCTCGACGGTCGGCACATGGTCAGGGCGCAGCACACCCTCGAAACCGATCTCTTTATAGGCTTTCATACAGGCCAGCATATCGGTCTTGCCGTCGTCGTGCCAGGTCTCTTCGAAGTCTTCGGCTGTGCCGCGCACGTCGCGGAAGTGGACAAAGAAGATCTTGTTTTGGCGTCCGAAGTGACGGATAGTGGCGGGCAGGTCGTCGGTCATCAGGGTGAAGTTGCCTTGGCACATGGTGATGCCGTTGACAGGGCTGGGCACCATATCGATCAGGCGCTGAAAGTTCTCGACACTGCGCATAATCCGGCTCACCCCGCGAATCGGCGAGATCGGCGGGTCGTCGGGGTGCATGGCCAACTTGACTCCGGCGCGCTCGGCTACGGGCACAACTCGCTTGAGGAAGTATTCGAGGTTCTGCCAGAGCTCGTCTTCGCCGATCGGGCCAAGCTCGGTGTTGGGGGCATCTTGCATGAGCGCATGCTTGTAGCTGGTTACCACCGACCCACCGCGCGAAGGCGTTGTGGTGCTGGTGCGCATCCAGTTAAAGTCGGTCATCCATTCGTAACACCAGACTGGAATACCCAATCGGCCCATATTTTCCAACAGGGTGCAGACCGTATCGATCTCGGCGTCGCGCCCGGGCAAACCGCGCTTCGCGAGGTTGAGCGGCGGGCGAGCCTCGATCACCGCCAGCTTAAAGCCAGCGTCTTCATAGGCCTGCTTCATACGCAAGAGGGGCATGTAATCCCAAGGGGCGTCGCTGCCGTTGAAGGGTTCGTTGAAGGGCAAGCCGCCCACAACCCAATCGATGCCTGCCTGTTTGGCAAGCCGCCACAGTGGAGTAGGGGTGGTAGGTAAAACTTCCGCTATCTGCATCATTGCAATCAGCCCTCTTCTAGAGAAAGTGGTGTGTGCCTTATCATACGCGAAGAGGGCCAAGATGTCACATTGTTAGCTGATCGATGATGCAGCTCTTCTGGAAGCGAAAAGTCGATTCAATGGGCCTCCCAGATCGATCAGCATTTTCAGACCAACAAAAGGCAGAAAGGCCCAGTTGAGATTCCACATCGCCAAAACGAAGCCGAGCAAGATCGCGAAATAGAGCACGCCGAAGCGCTGCATGCTGATATGGATCCATTGGTCGCCTTGGGCGAAGCTGGCGGGTCGAGCCAACAGTGCATCCGACCTTTCTGTCCTGATAGCAAATCCGCTTGTTCACTTTTTGGCGGAGAGCTCTCACCCATCCATTCGGCTTCTAGCGCGTCCGCCTTCGGCTATCAACATCCTTTCCAAACATTCGGCTGCTTGTCTGCCTGCACCCAAGCGCCCCCTGAAAAGCCAAGCGAGCGTGCCGATCTACTATCAAATCTGTCGAAGGCCAAAACACCAAGTGTTTAACCGGGTTTCGTATGCTGTTGCTTGTGAGCGATTTCGTGCGACAGCTCTCCTCGTGCGAAATCGAGGCGAGTATGCCAGCCTTTAAGCGGCTTTAAGATGCTGAGGAGCGTTTGTTATGCCAGCGCAGAATGCTGAAGGCGATAAGACCTGCGATCAAGCCACAGCCCTTGGGTTCGAGGCGGGAATAGTGTTGTGATCTGGCGCGCAGCTCGACATAATTGCCGACAAAAACCTCCTGAGGCTTGACGATAATCGTGTCGCGGTTGCTGTCGATCCTGCCATACACCACCAGCTCGTCGCCCACCTTGAAGCCCGTAAAGCGTTGGTTCGAGTTCCCTTCCGTATGAAGATCGCCGCTGAATGCGTAGCCAGACTGGATGCGGAATGTTCCGCCTTGCATCTCTAGCTCGAGCGCTGGACTTGTATTCGACTCAAACACCCAGCTCTTTTGGCCTTGCCCGTCGCTTTCACTACGCTGAGTTTGGTAGGCCACGAAACCATATTTGTTCGTAAAGTTGTTCGGGCTGACCTTTGCGACGACGATAAAGCTTTCTTCGCTATCGGAGAGGGCGGCCGAGCTGAGGGTCGCATAATCGATCGGCGTAAGCGAGAAGATCTCGGCTTCGGGCGGGGCACCGTTTGGCAGAATATGGACCAGGCCGAACGTGATCAAGCCTATCAGCGCCGCGAAGCAGACCTGCCAAGCGAGCACCCCCTTGGAAAGTAATTGAAGTTGAGTCCGTTTGCTGAGTCTTGTAAACATCTCTAGATCCTTGTCGGCTTGTCTGAAGTTTGTTGATTTTTTCGATAAGCCGTCTTTTGAGATCGCCAGATCTTCTTTTTTTTACTATAATAAACAGTGAAGATACGAATTTCCTGCTGCCTAAGATGGTATTTGGCAGGTATTCCGCAATGTTTTTCCGAATGCTAAAGAATACAGTCATTCTAAGCCTAGATGGTATGGCTCTACCTGCTTATGGTGTTCAAATGATTATATCTAAAAATTGACCGTACCAATATTGCAATGGTATTATTATGCGGAATTATCCCCTTCGATAGGATGGAAAGCGTTTGAGTACCCGTATGAACCAGGGCAGTCATAGCATACAACCTCCGAGCCGCAAGTTGGGTGCTCTTGCCACCATAATTGGCTTAGCTCTTGTATTTGGCATTGCGATTGCCGTCAGCCCGGCACCTTCGGAAGAGCCGCAACGGATCTTGAGTATCGGTTTAGCGCTCGCGACGGGAGACTTGGGTGATCGAGCTTTTAACGATAGTGCTTATGCGGGTTTACAACAAGCTCAGCGCGCCTTTGGGATACGTTTTCGAGTCGCGCCTTGGAAAGGTAGCTCCGGTCAGTACCAAAATCTGCGCGAGCTGGCGGAAGAACAGCACGATTTAATTATTGCGATCGGTCAAGAGAATACCGATGTGGTCGCCCATGTGGCGCAGGAGTATCCTCAGCAGCGCTTTGCGATCATCGACAGCGCGGTAGATGCTCCTAACGTCAGCTCAATCGTTTTTCGCGAGACCGAGGGTGACTATGTGGCGGGAGTACTCAGCGCTCTTTTGAGTCCAGATGGCACGGTCGGCTTTTTAGGTGGGGCCGATATTCCGTTGATTCGGCGGATCGAATATAGTTGGGCCGAGGGAGTCCGTTCGGTCAATCCGCAAGCCCAGATCCTTTCCTACTACGTGGCTGGCAAAGACGACTTCAGCGGCTTTAACAATCCCGATAAAGGCTTGCTAATTGCGCAAGAGATGTATGAGCGTGGGGCGCGTGTGATCTATGCGGCCGCCGGGCGCAGCGCACTGGGCGCGATCAGTGCCGCCCAAGAACAGAAACGTTTAGTGATAACGACAGGTTCTGATCAACGCTGGATCGCGCCATCGGTGGTGGTGACCAGTCGCACAAAAAACATGGATGCAGCGGTGGTATCGCTGATCGCTGATCTGCGCGATAACACGCTGCAAGCTGGCGTTCACACCCTCGACTTGAGCACCAATGGCGTTAGCTTAGCCCCGCTCGATGGCAGCGGTCTGAGTGATCCTGTGGTGATTGTGCCGCCCGATATACGCATGAAGGTTCGCGATACGGAGCAGGCATTGATCGAGGGTACGCTTCAGGTGCGCGAATACTCACCCTAAGCACTGCCTCGAACGGCCTAACACCATATTCACTTAAAGATGCCCGTTCTTGCAACGCGAAAAAACGAAAATCGGGGAAAGATTCATAGTCACGTTCCGCTCTTTCGAAGACCAAAACCGAGAGTGATCAACCGGATTTGCTATAAGTGCAATCTGTTCAGATCGTGAAGAATGGTTAGTAGTGGAAATTTAGAAATGGAACTCGCTTTGAACAGAAGCGACCTAAAGTCTATCTTTCACCTTCAAGTAATCGTTGACATGAGCCACAATATCAAAACAGGGACGATTGGAAGCACGCACCCATGAAACATCTTTGGCAGCAAGCATTGCTCTGGTGGACTCGCCGTCTGAGTCACCAAATTATTGTACCTGCGGTGCTTGTGACACTCGTCTTCTTAGCGGCGCTTGGTTTTGTAGCTTTTCAACTTGGGCAGCGAGCGGTTGTTGCCCAAGTCGAAGCGCGTAATCGTCAATTGGCCGTGCAAGTCGGCCACGAGATTAATACCTTTTTCCAAACTCAACTTGATACTTTACGCCTGCTTGAACCACGCCTGCTCGATCGAGCGGAGCCAGATAATCAAATACAAGCACTTAGAGATCTACGCATCCATTTCCCCTACACCTACAACGATCTCTATTTAATCGACCCAAAGACCCAGCAGACCATGGTGCTAACGGGTACATTAAGCGATGTGCTTGAACGCGGGGTTGCGTTTGAAAAAGGCTGGGCAGGCTTCGAACAGAGCGACACGATGCGGGCCACGCTCGAGAAGCGCCAGATCACGATCTCGCCCGTCAGCTTCTCGCCGATCACCAATGCGCCTTCGGTGACGATGACCTTGCCGCTCGATAGTTGCGCCGACCAAGCTGACTGTGCAGTCGACATGGTGCTGGTCGCCCAGATCGATCTGCGCTCGTTTTGGACCAAAGTCGATAGCATCGCGATCGAATCGGGCAGCGTGAGTATCGTCGATGAGCGCGGTGTGTTGCTCGCTCACCCTAACCGCCAGCGGGTTGGCCAGCAGATCGACCACCAGCATATTCAAAAAGCGTTCGAAGGCTATGGCGGCACCGCTATCTATAACTACGATGGCGTCACCTACTTGGCAGCATATGCGCCGATCAGCAATCTCTTGCGCTGGGCTGTCTTAGTCGAGCAAGATCGCGACTACGCCCTCAAGCAGGTCTGGCAGATCGGTTTTTTGACCACCATGGTGACGATCTTAAGCGGTGCGAGCCTCTTTTTGCTGCTCTCGAGCGTGGTTGAAAAAGCCATCATGCCTGTGACGAGCCTGAGCGATACGGCCGCTTCGATCGCTATGAGCGGCAACTTGCGCGGCGAGCTCGGTCAGAACTTGATTCCGCATACATCGAGCAGCAACGAGATCGGCATCTTGACCGATTCGTTTAACCAGATGATCAAGCGCTTGGCAGAGGCCCAAGCCGATCTAGAGCGCTGGAATGAAGAGCTTGAACAGCGCGTCGATAAGCGCACCTCGCAGCTCCATACCGTGTTGGAAGTGGCCCGTATCAGCAGCAAATCCTTGAACGAGCAAGATGTGCTCAACACCATGCTGCTGCAGATCGACCGTTTGGTATCGTACGATACAGCCACCATTATGCTCTTAGACGAGAGCGGCGAAGTTCTCGAGACGGTCGCCCATCAGGGCACAAATAAACCCGTTACGCGCCAAGTCGTTTCGATCGACGAATTCCCGCTCAACAAAGCGGTGATCTTAGAAGCCGCTCCCCAACTGGTGAGCGACACAAGCCGACATCCGCTCTGGCGGGTGCGCCCTAGCGATCAACTTGAGCGCGGCTCGTGGATCGGTGTGCCCTTAGTGGTGCAAGATCAAGCCATCGGTGTGATGGGCCTGTTTAAGCAGCAGGTCGGCTTCTATAGCGAGGAAGATGTTACGATTATCGCCGCCTTAGCGCGCCAGGTCGCGGTTTCGATCGCCCACGCTCGTTTATATGCCGCTTCGGTACAGCGCGTCGAACAAGAGCTGAACGTCGCGCGCCAGATCCAGCGCCACCTCTTCCCGACCACGCCGCCCTACATCACCGGTTTGCAGATCGCCAGCTTCTATCATCCGGCCCGCGAGACGACCGGCGACTTCTACGTCTTCATCACACCGGCTCACGAGACGCAGCACTACGTTGCGCCCTTCGGCTTGCTGATCGGTGATGTGTCGGGCAAGAGCCTGCCTGCTGCGCTCTTGATGGCTATGGCCCGCAGCGCCCTATCGATGGCGGCCCACAACCGCCCCTTCGATCCGGCCGGAGTGATGCAGACCGCCAACGAAGTCTTGGTGGGCGAGATGCCGCCGGGCAGCTTCGTTGCCAGCACCTACATGATCTTCGACCCTTACACCCAGAGCTGCAATCTGGTGAATGCAGCTCAGCCTTCGCCGCTGCTGGTGCGCAAGGGCAAAGTCACCATGCTAGAGGGCATCGGCAGCCATCTCCCGCTCGGTATCATTGACAAACCCTCGTACAGCACCGGCGGCATCACGCTAGAGGCGGGCGACTTGATCATCTGTTATACCGACGGTGTGATCGAGGCCTTTAACCGCGCCAAAGAGATCTATGGTTTCGAGCGTTTGGAACAAGCTGCCAGCGAAGCCTCGTTACAGGGCTTAAACGCTTCGCAAGTGGTGGAGTATATTGTCAACAGTGTGGTGCGCTGGATGGGCGATATGCCGCAACACGACGATATCGCGATTGTAACGATCTGTGTTGAGGAGGCTTGGACGATGCGTGTTCAGAACTAAGCCAAGCCCGATTTCGCCTTTGGCGGAATGTATCTTCTGTATTGTGGGGATGTTTGCACGCTTATGCGCAAACATCCCCCATCTATTTTGCAGATATGTTGTTATACCAAATCCGTTTGATCGCTTCAGCACTCTGGCGGTTTGCTCTTTTCCCCAAAGAGGGCTACTAGCGCGTCCGCCTACGGCTACCAACAGCTCGCCCGTAAGCAGAGTGTTGTAGCTGTGTGTCGAAAGGCCGCCCCATCCACTTAAAGACCTGTCGCTTTCGCAATACGTAAAACAAAAATAGTCACGTTCCACTCGGCCGAAGGCCAAAAGTAAGCGGTCTACTCGATTTGATATCAGGCTACGTGAGACTGTGGGCGTCCGTCGCGCTCGATGCGGAACGCGGCGATGCCGTGCTGGCGCGCTAGCCCGATTGTCTCGTAGGAGCCATCGACCAGCACTAGTGCAACGTTCAAACCACGTTGGCGCAAGGGCAAAATACTTGCGAGCAGATCGGGTCGCTCGCCCCCCACAAAGACCAAGGTGCTGCCCCAAGCCAAACGCGCGCTCACGCGCTGCAACAGCGCAACCAAGTCTCCCTCTTGACTCATATCGAGTCGCCCCAAAATGCCTAGGATATCGATCAAGTGCGCACGACCACTGCCTACTGGCAACACAATCTCGCTCTGTTCGCTGAGCGGATCGTAGCCGCTAGTGCAGAAGCCGACCGCTTGGCGCTGCTCGATCAGGTGGGCCACGATCGAAGCCGCCGCTGTAAGAGCACGTTCCATATCGTCGTAGGCGAAGCGCGAATGGTACTCTTGCAAGCCGAAGGCCAATGCCACCACGGTTTCGAGCGCGATAGCGGGCTGATAGCGCCGCACCAAGAGCGATTGGTTATGGGGCGGCTGGCTACTGGCGTAGCGGGCGCTGTTCTTCCAGTCGATGCTGCGAATACTATCGCCCGGACGATAGTTGCGCACGCCTGTGGGCTGAGCGGGATCGACGAACAGACTGCTGCGATTCGGCAGCGAACCGAAGGGCAGCGAGGCGGGCAGCTTGAGTTCGGCTAGGGGCAGAATGCTTGGGTAGACGGTGACCGCGACTTCGCCACCGCCATCGAGGGCGCGCTCGCCCAAGCCGAGTACATCGCCTGTGCGCAGGCTGAGCGGCCCCAGCTTGTAGTAGCCGCGTCTGCTGGGGTGCAGTTTATAGCTGAAGCGCCGCTTTTCGCCCGCCCCTAACGAGATGACTTCGCGCACACCGGGCGGGCTGAGCAGGGCTGGCGAAGCGCTTTCGTGCAGCGAGAGCCAGGGCACGGCCAAGAGGCCAGTGTTTTCTATTTCGAGCTCGACGGTGGCCTGCTCGCCCGGGAAGAGCGCGGTTGGGGCACGACGTTCCCAGCGCAGATGCTTGCTGCTGCGGTTGAGCCAGAAGCGTGCTGCGACCTGCAAGCCGACCAACACATAGAGCAAATAGAAGAATAACTCGCTGCGCAGCACTGCCGCGACGATCAACAGAATCAGGGTGAGCCAAAAGAGATCATTCATGATGTTTCTGCTTGGCTAAGCTACACCGGTACGTCGATCTCTGCCAAAATAGCGTCCAGAATGCTTTGGGCGTTGCGTCCGCGCAGACTGCTCTCGGGGCGTACCAAGAGACGATGGCCTAGCACGGGCTGAGCCAGCTCTTTGACATCGTCGGGGATAGCGTAGTTGCGACCGCGTAGCAGCGCGAGCGCCTGCACGGTGCGGAAGAGTGCGAGTGTGCCGCGCGGGCTTGCGCCCAGCGCCAGATCGCTATGTTTGCGGGTCGCTTCGACGATCTGCACGATATAGTTGCGCAGCTCGGGCGAGACATGTACCTGCCACACTTCTTTCTGTAATTGGGGCAGATTGGTGCCGTCCACGACCTGTTGCAGGCTGTGAATAGGATGTTCGCCTTCGAGCGTTTCTAAAATACGCAGTTCTTCTTCTGCCGAAGGGTAGCCGAGGGTGATACGGAGCAGGAAGCGGTCGAGTTGAGCTTCGGGCAGCGGGAAGGTGCCTTCGAATTCTACCGGGTTTTGGGTGGCGATCACCAAAAAGGGTTGGGGCAGACTGTGGGTCACACCGTCAACCGTCACTTGCGACTCGCCCATCGCTTCGAGCAGGGAGCTTTGGGTGCGGGGCGTAGCGCGATTGAGCTCGTCGGCCAGCAGAATATTGGCGAACACAGGTCCTGGCTGGAATTCAAACACGCCTTGGGCTTGGCGATAGACCGATACACCCGTTACATCGTTGGGTAGCAGGTCGGGTGTACACTGCAAACGGCGGAAGCGTAAACCGAGCGATTGAGCCATTGCGCGCGCCAGCATAGTTTTACCCACGCCGGGCACATCTTCCAACAGCACGTGGCCGGCGCACAATAGTGCCACCAAGAGCTTCTCGATGACGGATTCTTTGCCTACAATGACGCGACCGACGTTGCTCTGAACAGCACGAGCAAAAGGCTCAACATTGCCTAATGCAACACTACTATCTGTCATATCTCACTTGTTTCGGCAAAAAGGGTGCTGGCTTGATTGTAGCATCGTCGTGCTTTCTGCGCAATGATAGAGTTTTGGGCGCTCAAACTCACAACAATGCCTCTTCGACACGCTGCGATCTGGTGTGGTGTATGCGATTTGGCCTCTAGAAAGCAAACCAGATACACGCTTTCTTCTGTACGCAGCTTAATGGATCGTGTGACCACCAACCGTAAGCGGATTACGAACTAGACCAAGGTTTTAATGAAGTAGTAGGAATCGTTTTCGTTGCTTGGGTGAATGGCGTAGCCCATTTTGAGTTTGAGCGCGTAGTTTTCGCGGCTGGTAACAGGGCTGCGCGAACGAACTTGGTAACAGCCGTGGTCGGCGCAGTAGTTAAGAACGTACTCTTGCAAGGTTTGGCCGATCCCTTGGCGGCGATAGAGCTCGAGCACTCCGAAGGCTTCGATATAGCCTTCGCGCAATACTTCGCCCTCGCTGTTATAGATCGGCGGCCGTTTCATATCGCTGCCGATCACTTGGATCAAAAAGTGCAGAAAACCGACGCATTCATTGTGTAAAAATGCCCCAAGTAAAATCGAACGCTCTGCATAGCTTGGACGCATTAAGACATAGCGCCTCTGTTGAAGTGCGTCGGCTGTGGCTAACAACTGCTCATACTCTGGGGTGCCTGACAATACTTCACGAATAGCAAGCCGCATACACTCCTCCTAGCTATAGACAGAGCCGCTTTCTAAGGCCTAGTTACTTCAAGATACGGCTCTAAAACCTCGTAGACTTATTCAGGTACGATCTGGAGCGTTGAAGGAATATGGTGTTGTTTGGAATGCCGATATTATAACAAAGAAACGCTTGATTGGCCTCTTATTTCTCACGGCAACCTGTTGATCGCAATGCGCTAGGCCATAGAGTTTGACTGCTTATTACTTATTTGGCTAAGCTTGTTTAAAATCCGCTAAGAAAGTCAGCCAAATAAAGTTGGAAGATGGTACAATAGAGGCTGAGCAGAACTCGTGCTTCGCGTGTAAGCCTCAAAATTCAAGAGAAAAAGCTATGCCTTATAAAGATATGCCGCTTATTTGTCAAGCTTGTGGTTCGCAGTTCTATTTCACAGCCGGCGAGCAAGAGTTTTATGCAGATAAGGGCTTTTTACACGAGCCTACGCGCTGTCCGAAATGTCGTTCAAACCGTTCTTCGAGCGGTCGATCTAGCTCGCGCGATGCCAACTCCGCGCCTCGCCGCGAAGATCGCTCGCGACGCAATCTTAATAGCAAATCGTAGTGGCTATAGGCACTTCTATCAGCCCCAACCAGCGAGACCTTCCGTTTTGTATTCAACAAACTTGGGAGGTCTTGACATTTATCGCTGGTCTGGTTCGCCTTGCGCGCCAACAAGCCTGCTAAGCCCTGCCCTCTAGTCTCCCAGCGCAGCACCATAAACTTCACTCTTCAGCTCTTCTCCCATCTACTCAGGCGTAAAACAGGCTTACCCTCCATTCGGCCTCTAGCGCGTCCGCCTTCGGCTACCATAGCGCTGCTCCTCCCATTCGGCTGCTTGCCGTCCGCGTTGTGTGCTAGCTATTAGCAAAGAGGTTTCAGCACAATGTGTGATAGGCTTCACCACAGGGACACTGAGACACTGAGTTTTTTAGGGAGAATATTGACAACTCTAGGCATGGAGCGGAGCTTGAACGTAGCCAGTAGCGCTTAAAGTTCCACTCCATTCTCTTTAGCTCTCAATGCCTTAGTGCCTCAGAGGTGAAATATTCGTGTCTCGTGTGGTGAGCTTAGGGTTGGCTTCGACAGGCTCAGCCAACGCTAGATTGCACGCGAACGCCTCATAGCCTCTCTTTTCTTAAAAGTCTCCGTGCCTTAGTGCCTCAGAGGTGAAATATTCGTGTCTCGCGTGATGAGCTTAGGGTTGGCTTCGACAGGCTCAGCCAACGCTAGATTGCACGCGAACGCCTCATAGCCTCTCTTTTCTTAAAAGTCTCAGTGCCTTAGTGCCTCAGTGGTGAAATATTTGAGTCTCGTGTGGTGAGCTTAGGGTTGGCTTCGACAGGCTCAGCCAACGGTAGCACGCACGCGAACGCCTCATAGCCTCTCTTTTCTTAAAAGTCTCCGTGCCTTAGTGCCTCAGAGGTGAAATATTCGTGTCTCGCGTGATGAGCTTAGGGTCGGCTTCGACAAGGCTCAGCCAACGGTAGCACGCACGCGAACGCCTCATAGCCTCTCTTTTCTTAAAAGTCTCCGTGCCTTAGTGCCTCAGAGGTGAAATATTCGTGTCTCGCGTGATGAGCTTAGGGTTGGCTTCGACAGGCTCAGCCAACGCTAGATTGCACGCGAACGCCTCATAGCCTCTCTTTTCTTAAAAGTCTCAGTGCCTTAGTGCCTCAGTGGTGAAATATTTGAGTCTCGTGTGGTGAATTTGAGCATGGGCCGCTTACACTACGAACAGGGGTTCTTGCACGAAGCTTGGGGAAGCGTGCAATACAAACGGGTGTTCTTGCAGGGAGCTTGGGACAGTGTGCACTACGAACAGGGGTTCTGACACGGAGCTTGGGGAAACGTGTAATACGAACAGGGGTTCTGACACGGAGCTTGGGGAAACGTGTAATACGAACGGGGGTTCTGACGCGGAGCTTGGGGAAGCTTGCACAAAGCTGTATCTTTGTTGCAGAAAGCGCTTTGTAATCGGCAAAAAGCGCTCTGAAGGCTGCGATAGGGCCAAGGCGAAGCGTGAATTGGCATTGCGAGTCGGCGGGCGCGCACACGCGGAGCGCCGAGCGGAGCGAGGCGCTGCTCTCTAGCAGCTGAATGGGAGGAGCGCCGCTTTGGTAGCCGAAGGCAGACGCGCTAGAAGGCCGCATGGAGGGAAGGGACCTTGCCGCTAGAGCGTTAACACTTGTCTGCTGCTGTGCTTCGAGAGGCTGGGGGAGCGAATAGCTGCTCTTGCTAACAAAGCGCTATGGCTCTGCGGCATGGGGGAGCGGAAGAGAGCGAGGAGGATGAGCTTTGCTCACCCTCCTCGGCTGCTTGTTTAGAAGCTGATGGTCGCCATAGAGTGGGGCGGCAGCTCGACCAGCCAGCCGTCTCCGTCTTGGGCTACATTGAGCGCTTTCGGGCTGACACGGTTGGGGTTTTCGAAGCTGTTGGTAGCGTTGGGCGAGTCGGCTGTTAAGATCTCGCCGCTGGCCATTAGTGTGCCTGCCGCGCCGTCGATGCGCACGCTGGCCGACTCGCTGATATGGCGGTTGATCAGCGTGATCGCGATGCTATCGCCGTTTTGCGAGGCAGTCGCCGAGACTGCGCTGCTGCCGTTGGGCAGGCTTGGGCCGCCCGAGACATCGACCGGCAGCGCGGTTGCGCCCAAGTGAGGCTTGTGCAGACGCAGCGCGTGGTAGGTCGGCGTCAAGAAGATCTGATCGCCCTCGGTCATGATGACCGACTGCAATACATTGACGATCTGAGCCAAGTTTGCCAGCGAGAGCACATTGCATTGGCGATGGAAGCCTTCGAGCGCGACGGCGGCGGCCAGTGCATCGCGCAGGGTGTTGGCCTGCTCGTAGGTGATCGGGCTGCGACTCAGCTCGCTGTTGGGACCCCATGGGCGAGCTTCGGGGTGCCAGACGCCCCATTCGTCGAGCGCGATGCCGATGCGGTGCTGCTCGCCGTTGGGTTTTTCGAGCACCAGCGGCGCTTCGCTCTGCTTGCTGCCAGCTTCAAAGGGCGGCTGCTCTTGCTTGGTGATAGCGGCGCGCAGTAGAGCGGCCGTCTCGCGAATGAAGTCTTCGGTGGCTTCGGCTTCGCTCAGCAGGGCGTAGTATTGCTCTTCGTTGAAGTCGACTTCGGGGCCACCCTTGACCCAGTAGCGGTGGATGGAGTAGTGGTCGACCATATCGAGGCGCTTGGCGACCGTCTTGATCAAGGTTTCGTTCCACTCGCGCTCGTGGCCGCAGATCACCAGCTCGGCGCTTGGATCGACATGGCGCAGCATGGTGGCGTAACGCACAAATTCTTGACCGTAATGCGCGGCTTCGTAGTGGCCACCGCAGCCCCAGTTCTCGTTGCCTACGCCCCAGAGCTTGACGCCGTAGGGTTCGGGCGAGCCGTTGGCCTCGCGCAGGCGGCCTAGGCTGGTGCGCAGCGGTGTATTGCAGTATTCGATCCAGTCGGCCAGCTCTTGGGGGCTGCCGCTGCCCATATTGCCTGCGAGATAGGGCTCTGCACCCAACTCTTTGCAGAGCGCCATAAACTCGTCGGTGCCCAGCGAGTTGTCATCTTCAACCTGCAGACCGCACGACATACCCAAGCGGATCGGTCGCTGGTCGCGTGGGCCTACCCCGTCGCGCCAGTGGTAGTGGTCGGCGTAGCAGCCGCCCGGCCAGCGCAGGAGGGGCACAGGCAGCTCTTTAAGGGCATCGACCACATCTTTGCGGAAGCCCTTGAATTGGGCCAGATTGGTGTTGAGATGGCCGACCCACAGACCGTCGTAACAGCAGCGGCCGAGGTGTTCGGCGAAGTGGCCGTAGATGCGCGGCGAGATCGTGCCGATCGGGGCTTCGCTGCGGATTGTTACTGTTGTTGTTGCCATACTGTTCCTATAAGCTATTCAGTGCCGGTCGATCTATTTAGCGCAATTCGAGTACGACGATCGACTTGGCGGGGAGATTGATCGTTAATCGATTGCCGTTGAGGCTGGCCCCTTCAAAGCTGCGCGGCGCAACGCTATTGGGTGCATCGAAGGTGTTGTGGGCTTGCATGCGATCAGCAGTCAAAATGCGGCCCGTCACGCTGTTCAGCTCTGCGCCGTAGATCGTAGTCGTCACTTCACAGTCTTTGTTGGGATCAACGTTGCAGAGCGAGAGGTGAATGCGTCCTTCGGAGTCACGCGAGGCCGATGCGCTGATCTGCGGCAGGCTATATTCTTGATGCGCGTAGGTTTCACTGCTCAGTTCGAGCGGCAGCAGCGTCGCGTCGTGGTGCACTTTGAACATCTCGAAGACGTGGTAGGTGGGCGTAAGCAGCATGCGGTCGCTGCCTTCTTCGGTCAAGATCAGCGCTTGCAACACGTTGACGGTTTGGGCGATGTTGGCCATGCTTACGCGGTCGCAGTAGCGGTGGAAGATATGGAAGTTGAGCGCTGCTACCATAGCGTCGCGCAGGCTATTCTGCTGGTACAAGAAGCGCGGGTTGGTGCCCGGCTCGGTTCGGTACCAAGTGCCCCACTCGTCGATCACCAGGCCCACCTCTTTGTCGGGATCGTACTGATCCATGATCGCGCTGTGGCGGCGAATCAGCTCGTCCATGTAGAGCGTGGTTTGCAGGATATTGGCCCAGTCCTTTTCGTCGAACTCGGTGGCCGAATGCTGGAGGCGGAAGGGACCGTCGGGGGTGTAATAGTGCAGGCTTAGGCCGTGCATCAGGAAACCGCCACGCATATTACGAGCGTTTTTCATCAGCACTTCGGTCCAGTGGTAGTCGTCGTTGCGCGGGCCGCAGGCGATCTTATAGAGTTGGTTGTCGCCGTAGTTGCGCACATAGGTTTGATAGCGGCGATATTCGTCGCTGTAGTATTCGGGGCGCATATTGCCGCCGCAGCCCCAGTTTTCGTTGCCCACACCCCAGAACTTGATCTTCCAAGCGGCGTCGCGCCCGTTGCGGCGGCGTAGATCGGCCATGGGGCTGGTGCTATCTGAGGTGATATATTCGACCCATTGCTGCATCTCTTGGACGGTGCCGCTGCCCACGTTGCCGCAGATATAAGGCTCGCAGCCCAGTTGATCGCAGAGATCCATAAACTCGTGGGTGCCGAAGTGATTGTTTTCAACCACGCCGCCCCAGTGGGTGTTGATCATGCGCGGGCGCTGCTCTTTGGGGCCGATGCCGTCCATCCAGTGGTATTCGTCGGCAAAACAGCCGCCCGGCCAGCGCAGGTTGGGGATTTTGATGGCGCGCAGGGCTGCAACGATGTCGTTGCGAATGCCGCGCGTGTTGGGGATGGGTGAATCTTCGCCAACCCAGATGCCGCCGTAGATACAGCGGCCCAAATGCTCTGCGAAGTGTCCGTAGATGTGGCGGCTGATGGTGTGATGACCCGTGTCGGCGTTGACAATGATCCTATTCATCGGAGTTGCCTTCGTGCAAGCTTACCCCTTTTCGCATCAAAGACGCGAAAAGGGGTAAAGGTCGAGTACAGGACGGGTTTATTTGTATTCGCCAAGCGTAATAGCGGTGAAGGAGAGCGGCGGCAGCTTCACGGTTAGCTTGCCGTTGTCGATCGCTTCAGTGCTGAGCTGCTGCGGAACGATCGTGTTGGGGTTCTCGAACGAGTTGATCGCCTTGGGATCGCTGCCCGCGAACTGCGTGATCGAGGTGTTCTTGGTGGGCGCAGTGCCGTACCAGTTGATATCGGTCACGACCGACTCGGTTTGGCTGCGGTTGACGATGAAGATCGCACCGCGATCGTGCTCTTCGTCGTAGGTCGCAGCTACGTCGAGCAAGGGCATAGCACCGAAGGCCTTGGTGTCGTACATCGGGGCCTTCACCAGCGGATCGATCGAGACGCCAGCAGCGTTGTTGCTGATCATGACGAACGGGTAGAAGGTGGTTTGACGCAGCAGCTTGTCGTTCTTGACGGTCAGCGGCGAGATGGTGTTGACCACCTGAGCCAAACAGGCGATCTTCAAGACGTTGCAGCGGCGCAGGAAGACGTTCATCCACTGCGCGACCACAAGGGCGTCTTCGAGGTTGTAGACCTCTTCGCTCAGGGGCGGGGCGACCTGCCAGCCGCCTTGGCCCGATCGATCTTTGTACCAGACGTTCCACTCATCCCACGAGAGGTAGACGTCGTGGTTGGAGCGCAGCTTAGCTTTGACAAAACGCAGCAGACCTGCGACATCGTCGAGGTAAGCTTCGAAGCGAGCCGCCAAAGCTAGGAAGCTGTTGGTGTCGTCTTCGTAGTTGGTCGCGTAGTCGTGCAGCGCGAGGTAGTCGACTTTATCCCAAGCGGTTTCGAGTACGATGCGGTCCCACTCGGGGAAGGTCGGCATGTTGGGCGTCGAGGAGCCACAGAGCACCAGCTTGACGTTGGGGTCTTGCCAGCGCATCATCTTGGCGGCCTCGCGTGCCTTGCGACCGTATTCGAGCGCTTCGAGGTGGCCGATCTGCCAGGGGCCGTCCATCTCGTTGCCGACACACCAGTACTTCACGTTGTGCGGCTCTTTGTAGCCGTGGGCAGCGCGCAGGTCGGAATACTTGGTGCCAACTGGGGCGTTGCAGTATTCCACCAGTGCGGCCGCATCGGCGATGGTGCCGGTGCCGAAGTTGGTGCCCAGCATGGGTTCGATACCCGTTGCGCGGCAGAATTCGATGAATTCGTTGGTGCCGAACTGGTTGGTTTCGATCGACTGCCAAGCCAGCTCGCGGCGGCGGGGGCGCTGCTCTTTGGGACCAACACCGTCGCGCCAGTCGTAGCCGCTCAGCATGTTGCCGCCCGGGTAGCGCAGCACGCTGATTCGCATCTGCTTGAGCGCCTCTTGAACATCTTTGCGGAAGCCGCGCTCGTCGGCTTGAGATGAACCCGGATCGTAGAGACCGCCGTACACACAGCGTCCCATATGTTCGGCGAAACCGCCAAAGAGGGTGGGCGAGACTTCGCCGATGATGCGCTCGTTATCGAGCGTAATGCGTGCCTTTAGTGAATCAGCCATGGATTCTTCCTCTGATCAGATAAGTGAGTACGATTGGTAAGGGAGTAGAACTTGGGCAAACGAAACCCTAAGGAGCGCCTCCCTTGCGCTATGACGCTCCTCTTGCGAGAGAATCTGGTTTGAGATCGAAGCCGTTGTACGAGGAGCAGCTTAAATGGCGCTCAACTCGTACAACTCGGCTCGTTTAGCGGCCACCCATACCTGTAAGCGACACACCTGCGATAATGCGTCGTTGGAAGATCGCGTAAAGAATCAGGGGAGGCGTGGTTGCCAATGCAGCAGCTGCCATTGTGACACCACGTTGCACGTAGTTACCACCACCCAAGACTTGCAGACCAACCGGCAGGGTTAGGTTAGCACGATCGCTCAAAATGATCAAAGGCCAAAAAAGGTCGTTCCAGTTACCCAAGAAGGTGAAGATACCTAGGGCGACCATGGCTGATGAGACCAGCGGCAGACAGATCTGCCAATAGATGCGGAAGCGGTTCGCTCCATCCATAATCGCAGCTTCTTCGAGCTCGCGCGGAATGGTTTGGAAGTGTTGACGTAACAAGAAGACGCCGAACACATTCGCACCGTGCAGCCAGATCAAGCCGTTATAGCTGTCGAGCCACTTCAAGTTACGCATCAGAATAAAGTTCGGAATAAAGGTGACTGCTCCGGGTACCATCAAGCTGATCAGGAGCATGAAGAAGATCAGGTCGCGGCCGGGGAATTCCAGCCGAGCATAGGCGTAGCCGGTGAGCGAACAGATGAACAGCACCAGTGCGGTGACTGCGGTCGCAACCGCCAAACTGTTGATCAACCAGCGGAAGATCGGCAGAGTCGGATCGGACAGAATGCGTTGGAAGTTGGCTATGGTCGGCTGTTCCGGAATCCATTTGATCGGCCACTGCATGGTCTGCGATTCGGGCGTGAAGGCTTGCGAGAACATGTAGGCGATCGGCGCGAGCGTCACAACCAAGCCGAAGATCAGAAAGAGCATGACGATGTACATGCCAAACGACATTTTGCGTAGCTGCTGGAATGATTGCATTGCAGAAGCAGTCATGACGCCCTCCTAGTAGTCATCTTGGTAGCGGATCACGCGGAACTGGATGAGGGTTACGATCATCATAATGATCGCGAGCACAACAGCCATTGCCGAAGCGTATCCCATCTTGAAGAACGACCAAGCCGTTTGGAAGAGATAGATCAGCACCATACGTGATTCGTGTCCGGGGCCGCCTTGGGTCATCAACATCGGCTGACCGAAGACCTGCAGTTGAGCGATAAACTGGGTTACGGCTACAAACAGCATGGTCGGTTTCAACAAAGGCAGCGTAATATGCCAGAAGGTTTGGCGCCCGTTGGCTCCATCAACCTTGGCCGCTTCGTAGAGCGATTCAGGAATGCCTTGCAGACCTGCTAAAAAGATCAGCATAGGTGTACCGAAGGTCCACCAGACCGTCGCAACCGAGATGGACGGGATCACTAAGTTCGAGTCGCCCAGCCAAACCAGACGTGGGCCATGCAGTAAGTCGGTGATGTAGTAGTTCAATAGGCCACGTTGCGGATCGAAGACGCGCTGCATAACCAGACCCATAGCCGACACCGATAAAATGACTGGCACATAGAAGGCTGTACGAAAAAGGTGTCGGCCAATGATGTTTTGTTTGACAGCGACCGCTGCTGCCAAAGAGACAACGATATTCAAGGTGACGGTAAGACATGCGAAATAGATCGTATTGCGCAAGGTCTTCCACCACAGATCGTCCTTCCACAGATTGAGATAATTATCAAAGCCGATCCAGGTCTGGTTTTTTGCCATGATCTTCCAGTCATAAAAGCTCATTTGCAGACCGAAAAAGATCGGCCAGAGCAGGAAGACACAAAAGAAGATCAAGTGCGGCAAAATAAAAAGATAGTTTGGTAACTGTTTAATGAGGCGACGTCTTGCTCGTGCTCGTTCAACTTCGCTGACTGGTGCGCGTTGGGTTGAGGTGGTTGTTGCCATCTCCACTTCCTTTCACTGTTGAGAGGTGCGAGAGCTGTGAGACCCTCGCACCTCCACGACAACTGTGGAGCCCTAGCTACGATCCAAGATACCTTGAACTTGGGTGTGAGCCTCGTTAAGAGCCTGTTCAGCTGGCGTTGTACCTGAGAGCGAAGCACTGAACGCTGCCTCGTAAGCCGTAATGATCTCGTTAATTGCAACGTGCGATTGGCCCGGGCGTCCGAACTTCAAGAATTGCTCGGCTGCTACTGCGCCAGATGGAATGGCCTGAACCGCTGGTGACTGTTGAACCGACAGACGAGCCGGAACTTGGCCCGAGGTCGCCCAGGTCTCGCCGTTGTCAGAGAGCCATTTCACCAATTTGCTGCCTGCTTCCAGATCAGCACCCTCGACACCGGTTGGCACGATCAACATGTGCGAGTCGAAACGCACTGACTGCTTGCCATCGGGCGCGAGCGAGTTGATGAACATCGGCTTCATCACTGCATTGGCGTCGGGGTTGTCCTTGAAGAAGTTCAAGTTCCAAGTACCATCCCACATCAAGGCGATCGCGTTGCTCTTGAAGAGGTCGCCTGGCGAAGGAACGCCCGGAACCGCTGGCGGGACGACATGATGGGTAAAGATCAGATCTTCCCAGTATTTCACAGCGGCAATGGTTTTTTCACTGTTGAGCAGCGAGGTCTTGCCTTCGAACATGTCACTGCCGAACTGCCAGATGGTTGACGGAATCGTGAAGCGCAACCAAGCGCTATGGGTCGCCCAAACTTGGACACGATCGGGGTTGAAGCCATCTTCATCGGGGTGCTTGCCGTTGTCGTCAACCACGATCTTCTTAGCCCATTCGATAAACTCGGTGCCATTGGTTGGCAGTTTCTCGGGGTCAAGACCAGCATCTTGAATGACTTTGGTATTGACCCAGTTGATCCAGCCGTGGTTATCGAAGGGGATAGCTTGGGTCTTGCCCTCGTAGCTGATCGCCTCGATCAGAGTCGGGTTGAAGTCGTCTTTGGGCAGCAGCTTGGTGTCAAAGAAGAGCGTATCGACGTCTTGCAAAATGCCCTGGGTTGCAAATTGCAGAATACCCCAGCTGTGCATAATGCCGAGATCAGGCGGCGTGCCTGCTGCGGTAGCGGTCGGCAGCTTCTGATAGAACACGTTCCAGTCGCTGAATACCTCCGAGCTAATCGTAACGTCGGGGGTGTCACCTGCATAGGTTGTGAGCATCTGTTGGAAGGTTGCGCCGTCTGCACCGCCCAGACCGTGCCAGAATGTGATCTTTTGGCTACCGCTACCCATAACAGCAGGTGTGGGCTCTGCTGCAGGGGCTTCGGCGGCAGGAGCTTCTTCGGCGGGAGCTTCAGCTGCACTATCGGCAGGAGCGGGCGCTTCAGAACTGCTGGGGGTGCTGGAGCTGGAACCACCACAGGCAGCTAGTGCAACGCTTCCGAAGCCTGCGGCTGCCAATAAGAGAAATCGGCGACGACTTACGATCTTTTCTTCGCGATCCGAACTCATTTCAGTACTCCTCTGTCTGTTTACCAATCTTGGTAAATGATCTCAACAGTGTGATCTTGGACATCTGTAATAAGGGGTGAACCTGAGAATGAACCTACGGACTATGTGCCTCCCTCCTCTCACAAGGTGCTGCCTTGCGGCAACTTCGTGCTTTAAAAACCAGAAGATATAGCCACCATATGGAGAAAGAGTGCTCAGAATAGGTTTGTTTCCAAACCAGATCGGACGTGACGCTATGAAACCTAACTTGGACGTGTTTCGAAAATGCTGACAAAAACTTGGCCTTGTTGGTTAATACGCGGCCAAATTTCAATGGTTCTACCGCGATTGTCGCGATCGTCGGCCCGTCGATAGACGTCGAAATCGTTTGGATCTCGATCGACCAGACTGGGCAACTGCGAACAGCCCGGATCGGCTTGGGTGCCACAGTAACGCCAACCTAGTTTTGGCATACGATCGTGATAGAAAAGACGTAGTTCTTCGATGCCTCCCGCGTAAATAAAGGTTGTTTGACGTACATCGCCCGTAATCGACGAGTTTACTTGGCTTGCCTGAGGCGGAATCGGTGGCTGAAAGCTTTGCTGCCAGCGAATACCGATGAATGCCGCGACGATCACAAAGATCAATGCGATCAGGCGCGACCAGCCGCCCATCCAAGCCGCGGCGTAACGAATCGGTTGTAAAGCAAGCTGCCAAAGCGGTTGCTTCACGAGTCACGCTCCATTAGCTGTACTCCACCCTCGCGATCCGCGACAAGCAGCTTGTAGTGGCCGTTGTCGACGAGGGCGGCTAACGCAACGATTGCCGCTGACGACTGCGAAAGGCCTGCTCTGCGCCAGCTGGCTCCTACATCATCCGAAAGCCAGAGTTGCTCTTGGGCAAGCACCCAGAGGCGCTCGAGGCCGTAGCCATCGTTGCTTGTGAGAATGGCTTTGATCGAAGCTGGAAGCTGATCATCGCCTAGGGCGTGCCAACTATCGCCCTCATCGAGCGATAAAAATAGCCCTGCGCGTGTGCCTCCGATCACGAGGGCAGTGGCTTCGTAATGTTTTTCAACCTGAACGGCTGTGATAGCTGTCTCGCCCAAAGGTGTTGTTACCTCTTGCCAAGATCGTCCACTGTTGTTGCTACGGAAGAGGCCGCTGCTCGTTCCGGCGTAGAGCGTTCGGTCGTGCGCGAAGTTGGGTGAGATCGCCAAACTCAGCACCCGATGATCGAACAGGCCGATATTCCACCTGGCCCAGCGTCGCCCGCCCGTGTACGAGACCAACACACCGTCGGCGGTGCTGGCCGCGAATGCGGTTTGATCGCGCTTGAAATCAGGCGAGATCGCAAAGTCTGTAATCGACGGGAGCGGCAGCTCTATCTCGCTGGGCTGCCAGCTTCGGCCGCCATCTTGCGACCACCAGATGCCGGGTTGGCCGCCGACTATCAAGCGCTGGTCGTGCGCAAAATCGGGCGAGACTATCAGGCGCGCCAGCTTGCTTGCTAGCTGTTCGTTGCTGAGCAGCGTTTGCCAACTCGCTCCGGCATCGTCTGAACGACATAAGCCGCTCGGACGCAGCGCCAGCCAGCATGTTTGGCCCTGTATCGGGGTGAGAACGATCTGCTGAATCTCTTCTGCCATAGTCTCAAAATCTAGTGCAATCGTCACAGCCTTCTCCAGCCGAGCTAGGAACGAGCTATAGCCACTTCGGGTTTGCGTTTATGCACGACTGTATCGATGGTAAGAGCGGTCGCTGCGCCGGAAAAACCGATCCGCACCGCCTGTTTCAACACTTGTGTGATCTCGTAGATGCCCGCCGCCGTCATATCGACCACTTGGCCGGTTAGCGCGTCGAAGCCAAAGCCAGCAGGTGCATTGTTCAGTTCCGAGCGAATGGCAGCCGGTTCGTAGCCTGCATTGCTTACAATCGTGTTGAATGGCTCTTCTAGAGCGCGCATCAGCATGCTGTAGGCCGCACGTTGCTCGTCTTGATCGCTTGTGGTGTGAAGGTCATTCAGCGCCTCTTGGCAATTGAGCAGCGCTATGCCTCCGCCGGGCAAAACCCCGTCGTGCAGCGCGAGACGCATCAGAGCACAGCTCTTTTTCAAGCGCTCTTCGAGCAGATTGATCTCGCTTTCGGTATCGCCGCCGATCAAAATCGCGGCTGAGCAGCCCAGCAGGCGACCGATACGGTTGCGGATCGGCTCTTTCTTATCGCTTTCGGCCGCCTCATAAGCAGCTTGCAGACTGCGGATATGTTGGCGCAAGCGGCGCGGATCACCCTGACCGCTCACAATGCCCAGTCGTCGGTTATCGCTCCAGATATGGCGGGCCCCTCCTAGATCGCTTAGCTTCCAGCCGCGCAAACTATCACCAGCATCTTTGAGAAGCGGGCGTGCTCCGGTCAGGGCCGCTAGATCTTGTAGGGCGGCGATGCGGGCGACACCAGCTTCGGGGGCCTGTACAGCCACAACCTTCAAGGGCGTCGCGCGTCCGGCGGCGACTAGAAGGCCTAAGACGCTCTCGGAGAGCGAGTTAGCAACGATCAGCAGCGCTTTATGCTCGCTTTGTAAGACGCTTTGCACTACGCTGGTCATCTCGCGCGGATCGTTAAAGTCGAGATCGCTCAACAAGATCGCAGCGTCGTAGAGATCGCAGCGCAGAGCACCTGGATTGGTATAAAAATAGGGAGAGAGGGTTTTGCTGGGCCAGTAGGAGCCAGCCACATAACGATGGCTCGTCTGTCGGCTATTGCTGTTGCGTAGTTCGATGAAGCCGTAGTGGCCTACGGTATCGAAGATCTCGCCCAGCATCGGCGCCAGTCCAGCGTCGAAACAGAGCGATTCGGCTAGGCGGGTCAGGTTTTTTTGGCCTTGGATCGCTTGCGTTTGGGCGTCGAGCGCTTTGAGAATCGTTTCGATTCCGCGTTCTAAGGCCTTACGCAGTTGCATGGCGTTGCCGCCAGCGGCGATATAACGCACGCCCTGCTCGTAGAGGCTAGCAAAGAGAATCGCAGCGGTTGCAGTGCCGTCACCAACCTGCTTTTGCACGCGCCACAGCACATCGCGCAGCAGCATGGCGCCAACATCAGCTTGACGATCTTTAAGCTGTATCACACGCCGCGCGATCACTCCTGCATCCTCAAGCACTTCGGGGTACGATCGCGGAAGGTATTTTCTACGGCAACAAGGCGAGGAATCGGACCAAGTGTTGGCCGCACCAGCGCAACCAGTTGCGCGATTCCGCGTTGAAGACCTTCGCGCGTTTGTGGTTGAAATACGACACCCGGAATTGACTGCTGTGACATCATTGGCAACCTTTTTGAACGGGTGAGTAACCTAGGCGTGGTCCAGCGCAAATCCCTCTAGCACCGAGAGTTTGTTAAAAGATTCACTAAACGTGTAGCCCAGTCTATGCGCTCACGCAGTTTAAGGAAATGAGTTTCGGTCGTGTTCGAGGAATTTGTCTCGTGCGTTAGTGTAGCAGATAGTACTTAAAACGTCAACTATATACTATACGTTCAGAATATTGTTTAGTAATGATTTTGTGAATACCTTCACGAGGAATGGCGTGAATTTTGCTTATTGCAATAGGATGAAGCTAGGCAGTTTCGACTGTATGTATATTTCAAATATGTATGAATTTGTGGTGTATGAGCGCTAAATCGCTCGAATTAAAAAACATTGTTTAAAGAAATATCTAGTTTTTTTTAAAACATTTAGTACACTTATAGATTAATATTGCATGTTGTATAATGCCTTTAGAGAAGTCATGTTGTTTACGCTAAAGCTCTACACATAAAGATGAATAAAAGCATGAAAAAACGCAGACCTAGTATGCGTGACGTCGCCGATGTTGCGAATGTATCCGTCTCAGCGGTCTCGCTGGTGGTGCGCAACAAGGCTGGTGTCGCTGATGAAACACGCCAGCGAGTCTGGGACGCGATCTCGAAATTAGGCTACAGCGTCTCGGATGCGCAAGAGGAAGTTCGCTCGCCCGGGGTCGGTCTTTTGATCGAGCGTGGTTCGATGCCTGCTATGCTCGATATTTTTTATGGTGAGGTGGTTCGCGGCTTTCAAAGTGAGGCCCAGCGACTCGGCTACCAAGTGCATCTGCATATGTTCGATCGCCATGCTGAGACCTCAAGCGCTTTACGCACCAAGCTGGCGAGCGAAGCGAACGGGATTGTAGTAGCCAACGATGGCGATATTACGCCCGAGATGATTATGCAGCTTGAAGAGCTGAACGTGCCACTGGTATTGGCTGAAAGTTATGTGGCCGGTCGAAGGCTGCCCTGTGTGTTGGGAGATAATTTTACTGCGGGCTACAGCGTGATGGAACATCTTTTAGCTGCAGGCCACCGTTCGATCGCTATTTTGCAGGGTCCGCGTAAGTACAGTAGCCTCAACGATCGTTTGAAAGGCTGTTTAGCCGCTGCAGCCTCGGCAGGTCTGCTTATTCCGCCGCACTTTATGCCCTCTCCCCATTCGGAAAACCCCCGCAAAGGCTACGTCCAGATGAAAGAGCTCTTAGAGGCCGATCAGCGCCCCACGGCGGTGGTAGCGATCAGCGATAAAACCGCCTTCGGCGCTATGGAGGCGATCAAAGAGGCAGGTCTGCGTATTCCTGATGATATCGCGATTGTGAGCATCGACGATGTGAGCGAGAGCGCCTATACCAATCCGCCCCTGACGAGCTTTCACATTCCGCGTTCGGAGATCGGCGTTTTGGCTATGCAGAAGCTCCATCGTCTGATCTCTGGCGAGACGGAGGTGCCGGTTAAGAGCTTGGTGTATGGCGAATTGATTGTACGCGAATCGAGCGCTCAAAAGCTGTACTAAAGCAGTCTCTAGCATCTCTCTACAATCGAATGTTCGACACAGTGTGGTGCCGTTATGTCTGGCAGCACCCTCTGTGTCGTGTTGCTCGCTCCTCCTCCTTCGCGAGCCTTTTGCGCGCAGCCCATCCGCTACAGTCTTAACTTGTTTATGTTCTGTTCTACACTACATCTGAAATCGGATCCGACCGATTTGTGTTTGTGGCCTTTGGCAGGATGGAACGTGTATCTTTTTGTTGTGCGCGATTGCGCGCACAACTCAATGCCAAATGGAGACCTGATATCTACTCAGTCCAAATCCGATAGATTTTTTCTATTTGGTCTTCGGCAGAGTGGAACTTTACTATGTTTGTTGTATGAAATTTCGTGCTACAGGGCGAAATTTCATACAACCCTTTCCCGGTTTTGTTTTCTGCGTTACAAGAGCGAAAGCCTTTAAACGGATTTGGTATCAATCTTTTAGCGCCTTCTTGGTAGGTGCAGCCGTGCGCCCTTCTCCCGCACTGCGGGAGCTATGCATTACCCAACAGTCGTGTCGGCAGCAAAAGACGATCGTTCGCATAGCATCGCGGAATTATCCTTGAGAGCACAGAACGGGGAGACATTCACCCCCTCGCCCGCAGTGCGGGAGAGGGGGCCGGGGGGTGAGGGCAGGAGCGCCCACCTGATAGCCGTAGGCGGACGCGCTAGAAGCCTTGTTTGGGCCAGCGACCAAGCCGCCAGAGTCTTGAAGGCAGCAAACGAATCGGCTTGAGAGATGGATAAGGCTGGTGTGCAAGTGGGAGAGCAAAAAAAGGAACCTCGTGAGTGGAGGTTCCTAGCTGGCTTTAGCGTATGTCGATCGTGTTGGCGAAGTGCTGAAGCTCGTTGTAGGCCGCAGATGGAGGGAGTTTGCTAAGGGCCTTGAGCGATTCGGCAAGGTAGCTTTGCATGTCGCGTTGGGCTGCCTCGCGCCCGAACTGAAGGATCTGCTGATCAACCCAAGCGTGTTCGGCTTGAGTCAGATCCGATTTTGTAGAGAGATCGGCTAAACGGCCATGCGGATCGGCTGCGACTGCGTAGATCAAGGCGAGGCTGATCTTTTTGCGCTTGCTGGCGCCCTGTCCATTGTGCGCTGCATGCTGATTGGTGCTAGGCAGACAGGCTTGGTCGTCTTGCGCGATCTGATAGGCCATACCCAAGGCTCGCCCGAAGTCGCCCAAGATCTGAATATCGTCGTTGGAGCAGCCTGCAACGATCGCTCCGGCCATACTTGCGGCAGCGAACAGCGAGGCGGTGCGGCCTCCAACTTGATCGAGATAGTCGGCCTTGGCCTGCTCGAAGGGTTCTGGGCTGGTGACGGGCGTCAACGAGGCTTCGGTTATGCGCTTGACCGCTTCGGAGAAGACGGTGATAGCGCGCGCATCGGGGATCAGTGCCATCTCGGCTGAGGCGAGCGCATAGAGATAGTCGCCGATCATCAAGGGTACACCATGAGGCCACGGCCCATCTTGGATGGTCGTGTGGTTGTGTTCGTAGCTATCAATAATGGTATTGTGAACCTGGGCAGCGGCAGCGATCAATTCAATAGTGCTTGCGACATGTTGAACTTTTTGAAGCTGATACTGACCAAATTGAGCAGCTAGGAGCGATAAAGCAGCTCGCATGCGTCGCTCGTTTTGGAGCCCAACGCGACTCCGAATAACATCGGCCACTATCGGTTTTGTGTTGATCCGTTGTTGGACGATCGCTTCAACAGTTTGTAGATCGGCTGTCAGTTGCGCAGAGAGCGGCAGTGAATTCATAAGTATTTTGAAAGATGTACGGTCACAGTCTTTTATTATACCATACCGATTTGTGGCGATAACGAAGCACAGGCTGCTGCTGGCTATGCTATAATCCAAAGTACATGATACCCCTCTGAGTTGTGAGGTATGCCATGCTAACCGCCAGTTCGTTATTTGTTGCTTTTGAACAACGTTATGGCTATCGACCTCGTTTGATCGTTCGTGCGCCGGGTAGGGTTAACCTGATCGGCGAACATACCGACTATAACGATGGTTTTGTACTTCCTATCGCGATCGATCGTGCCGTTTATGTGGCTGCGCGTGGCCGCGATGACAACTTTGTTCAGGTTCACTCTGTCACCTTCAACCAAGATGACAGCTTCCACCTCGATCAGATCGAGTACAACACCGAGAAGCCATGGAGCAACTATGTGCGAGGGGTGGTCAAGGCGCTCTTGGCGCGCATTCCCGAGATGAACGGTGCCAACGTCATCATCGACGGCGATGTGCCTTTGGGGAGCGGCCTCTCATCGTCGGCGGCTCTGGAAGTCGCGACTGGCTATACCTTCCAGCTCTTAAACGACCTCAATCTGTTGGGCGAAGAGCTTGCCCTGCTCTGCCAAGGAGCAGAGAACGCCTTCGTTGGTGTGCGCTGCGGCATTATGGATCAATTCACCTCGGCGCTGGGCCAAGCCGGTCACGCCCTCTTTATCGACTGCCGTGACTTAACCTACCATGCGGTGCCTCTGCCACCCAATGTAAAGGTTGTGGTCTGTTCAAGCGGCATAGCGCATAGTCACGCTCACTCGGGCTACAACCAGCGCCGCCGTGAGTGCGACGATGCTGTGCATATTTTCAAAGCGCACAAGCCCAAAATGACGGCTCTGCGCGATATCAGCCTCGAAGAATTTGAACGCTGGCGTGGCGATCTGCCGCGCAAGCTCCAACCGCGTGTGCGCCACGTGATCAGCGAAAACCAGCGCGTGCTCGATAGTGTCACCGCCCTGCAGCAAGGTGACCTCGAGCGCTTCGGCCAGCTGATGTACGAGTCGCACGCTAGCCTGCGCGACAACTACGAGGTCAGCACCCCCGAGATCGATCGTTTGGTCGAGATCGCTGCCCAAGTTCCCGGCTGTTACGGGTCGCGTTTAACGGGCGGCGGTTTTGGAGGCAGCACCGTCAGTTTAGTCGCCAACGACGCGGTTGAGCGTTTTAGTGCTCAGGTGAAGCGCGAATACCTCGCAGCGACGGGAATCGAGACCGTGATTCACGTCTGCCAGCCCAGCGACGGTGTGAGCCGCGCATGAGCTTTTCGATCAGCGCTGATCGTATCAATTCTGCCCCGTCTTTAGCATCTGCTCTCGAATGTGTGGTTTGTCACGAATGTGGAGTCTGTCTGCGAGTGTAAAGGATTGAACGATGAGTGATGAGGCGATTTTCTCAACAACAGCAACAGCGCATGGCGGTCGAGCGGGTCATATCACAACTGACGATTATCAGCTTGAAGTAGAATTGAGCATTCCCAAAGCGCTGGGCGGCCCGGGCGGCGATGGCACCAACCCCGAACAGCTCTTCGCGGCTGGCTATGCGGCCTGTTTTCAGAGCGCCTTAGAGGCGGTCGCCCGTCAAAGCAAACTCGATGTTAGCGACTCGACGGTTACGGGCAAGGTCAGCCTGTATCGCACGGTCGGAGGCGGCTACAAACTGGGCGTTGAATTGCAGGCCAAGCTGCCGGGTATCGATCGTGCCACGGCCGAAAACCTGATGAAGCAGGCCCATGTGATCTGCCCCTACAGCAACGCCACGCGCGACAACATCGACGTCGTGCTGACCCTTGTTGAGGATGCCGCCTAGTTCAGATCGTTTCAACAAAACAGCCAGTGTTTCGCACGATCGAATGCGGAACACTGGCTTTATCGTTTCCATCTTTCGCAACAGCAGCTTGGCGGAAAGATCGCTCCCCTTCCATTCGGTCCTTAGCGCGTCCGCCTTCGGCTATCAACATTTTGCCCATCCATTCGGCTGCTAGCGCGCAGCTTGCGCTGCGAGCTGCCTTGTGCAAGCACAAGGCAGGTTCAGACGCAGCAACATCTCCTTGTTTGTAACGCTCGAGAGGATCGCGCCTACTCGCCATTAAACTTCTTCTGAAGCTGATTCAGATACTCGGGCACGGCCGTTTCGGGGGCCAAGCGCGCATCGGGCTGGAACGCGCCCATATGCATCTCGATGGGCAACACCCCGGCCCAATAGGGCAGCTCGTAGTCGGCCTCCTCGTCGCCGGGCGGGCCGTTTCGCACCTTGGCCGAAGCGCTTTCGATCTCGATCGCCACGATGCTGGTTTGGCGTAGCTCGACCCGATTGGGCGGGCGGCAATCGGCCCAGCGCCCGGGAATTAGCTTTTCGGTGAAGTGCTCGAGGGCGGCTAGGCGCTCTTCGTCGCCTTCGATGGCGTAGCCGCTGCCGAACACGACCGCCGAGCGGTAGTTGACCGAATGGTTGAAGACCGAGCGCGCCAAAACCAAGCCATCGACTAGCGTCCAGTTGATGCAGACCTTGCCGCCGCTGGCCAGATAGCGCATCAAACGGCTTGCGACCGCGCCGTGCAGCAGAATGCGCTCGCCGTCGCGGGCGTGCAAGGTCGGAATCACAAAGGGCTGCTCATCGACCACAAAGCCGACATGGCAGATCGGCGCCGCATCGATGATGGCATAGATCGTCTCGGCGTCGTAGTGGGCGCGCTTTCTCACACGGCGCACGCGGTTAAGGGGAGTTTTCGGAAATTCTTCGATCATACAACCTCTCTATTTTTGACTGGTGGGGATCAGTCTAGCAGAGAAGTGGTATGTTCAAAAGTTCCATTATCGGCCAACTTCGGGGTGCCATTAATCAGCTTGGCCAAAAGCATGGTATAGTTGCGCCGACCCAGTTAATCATAACAATGGAGTTGTGCATGAGCACCCTACCTTTTCGACAAGTTCACCTCGACTTTCATACGTCGCCCCATATCCCCGAGATCGGCATCGATTTCGATCCGGCCGAGTTTGTAGCCACCCTCAAGGCGGGCCACGTCAACTCGATCACAGTCTTCGCCAAGTGCCATCACGGCTATAGCTACTACCCGACCAAAATCGGCACGCCCCACCCCCATCTGCAGCGCCCCGACCTCTTGGGCGAGATGTTGCGGGCCTGCCGTGAAGCGGGTATTCGCGCCCCAGTCTACACCACCGTCACCTGGGACGAGCTGGCCTGGGCGACCCACCCTGAGTGGCGTCAGATCGCGCCGAATGGCTCGATCGCGGGCCCATCGAACAGCCCGCTCAAGCCGGGTTGGAAGAACCTCTGTATGAACAGCGGCTACGGCGACTACGTGATCGACCAGATCCGCGAGATTATGCAGATGTACGATGTCGACGGCTTCTTCATTGACATAACGCGTTATATCGGCGCGCCCTGCGTCTGCTCAACCTGTCTGGCTCAGATGCAGGCCCAAGGCGTGAACCCTGAAGATCCCGAGCAGCTCAAGCAGTTCTCGCTCGAGGCCGAGCGCCGCTTTATGGATCGCTGTACGGCCGCGATCCGTGCTATCAAGCCGGTCGATATCTTCTACAACAGCCGTTTGCGCATGCACGGTCAGCCCGAGCGCGGCAACCGCGTCGAAATGGATAACTTCACCCATATCGAGATCGAGTCGCTGCCGGGCGGCGGCTGGGGCTACGACCACTTCCCGCTCTATGTGCGCTACTTCCAGACCTTCGACCGCCCGCTTTTGGCCATGACGGGCCGCTTCCACACCTCGTGGGGCGACTTCGGTGGGGTGCGCAACCGCGCCGCGCTCGAACTGGAATGCTTCAGCGCGCTGGCCCACGGCGCTGCCATCAGCATCGGCGATCAGCTGCACCCGCGCGGACGCCTCGATCCCGCTGTTTATCAGCGCATCGGTGAGATCTTCAGCGAAGTCGAGCAGCGCGAGCCATGGTGCCGCGATAGCGTGCCGCTGCCCGAGATCGCCGTTTTGACTTCGAGTGGCATCGCAAGCGCGGCGGGCGAACTGATGCACGACACCGATTTGGGCGTTTTGCATATCCTCGAACAGCTCAAGTATCAGTTCCAGTTTATCGACACCGCTTGCGATCTGTCGCCCTACAAGCTGCTGATCCTGCCCGATATCGTCGAGATCGATCAAGCTTTCGCCGACAAGGTGCGCGCTTTTGTGGCGGCGGGCGGCAAGCTGCTGGTCAGTGATCGGGCTGGACTTGATGCAGAGGGCAAGAACTTTTTGCTGGCCGATCTGCTGGGCGTCAACTACGCTGGGCCCGCGCCTTTCGCGCCCGACTATATGCTTTTGAGCGAAGAACTGGGCGCTGGCATCGAGCCCGCCGCCCATGTCTGCGAGCTGCAGGGCAGCCGCGTAACGCTGGCCGAGGGCAGCCAGATCTTGGCCCGCGTCGGCGAGCCCTACTTCAACCGCACGTGGCAGCACTTCTGCTCGCACCAGTATTCGCCCTTTAAGGCTGCCAGCGACGACGCTTTGGTGGTTCAAAACGGCCCGGCGATCTATCTGGCGCGCCCGCTCTTCACGGAATACGCCCAAAGCGCTCGTCTGGTACACAAAAAGCTGGTCGGCAACCTGATCGCACGTCTGCTCGATCGGCCAAGGGTCGGCAAGCACAGCCTGCCCAGCACCGCGATCGTGACGGTGCGTGCCCAAGGCAAAGATACGATCGTCCATCTGCTGCACTATGTGCATCAGCGGCGTGGTAAGGTCCTCGACATCGTTGAAGATGTGATCCCGCTCTACAATCAAGAGATCGCCATTCGCTGCGACGCCGAGCCGAGCGCGGTTCAGCTGGCACCCGGCGGCGAGTCGATCGATTGGGAGTGGCGCGATGGCTATGTTCACTTGCATGTACCCAAGCTGAATGGCTATCAGATCGTCCATATCCGCGCCTAAGCAGCTTCTGTGAGCCTGTGAGAAGGTGGAGGCTTAGCTTCCACCTTCTTTTTTTTGCTTGTGAGCTATGAAAAAGCGCTCTCAGATGTTTAATAGCAAATCCACTTTTTTCTTCAGATTGCTGCGGCGAGCTCTTTCCCTTCCATTCGTTGCTTGGCGCGTCCGCCTACGGCTACCAGCATCCCGCCCAACAAACGAGGCTTGTATCTCTGTGTGCCGAAAGACCTCTCCAAAGCCGACAATTCAAACGGATCTCTTATAATTGGTGGCAATGATCTTGATAGAATCATAGCGGCAGAGGTTCAATAAGCGGGGTCGGCAAAAAACTGACTCTTGCAAACTTAGAACTTTTGTGCTATAATATTCAAGGGAACTGTACGTAACACGAGATTAAGAGTATTTACCGCTAATTACGAGAAAGAGGAGTGACCGATTATGGCACCTGCACGTAACACCCAAGAACGCAGTGTAACTCGCACCTATCGCGCCGCCTTGAAGCTTGGCGAAGACTATGTGACTCTCGAAGAGACCATCACTTTGCCGGTCGGAGCCAGCGATGAAGATATTGAAGAAGCTGTTAAGCTCGGCTTGCGGATCTATACCGCTCAACAGGCCGCGATCGAAGCTCAGATCCAAAGCCTGCGCGAGGCCCAAGGCACTCCTGCTCCAATCACTGTTCGCGACCCTGATTCGCCTGCTAGCGACAAGCAGCGCAACTATATCGCGACCTTGCAAGAACAGCTCGCCTGGACGAGCGAGCAGCTCTTGAGCTACGCCCACGAGCAGAACATCGACCTCATAACGCTCACCAAGGGCCAAGCCTCGAGCTTTATCGAAAGCCTCAAGAAGCTGGCCGATGAGCGCGTTCGCTATAACGATGCTCCCAAGAGCGCCCCGGCCACCGAGCGCCAGTTGCAGGCCTTGACCAAGATGGCTCAGGCTCGCAACCTCGATCTTGAGGGCGAGGTGCGCAGCCGCTATGGTATCGCGCTCGACGATCTGACTCACGAGCAAGCTGCTAACCTTCTAACCGAATTGCAACGCAACCCGGCTCGTGCCAACGGGCGTCGTGGCGAACCTGTTATCTAAGAGCTGATTGCTGATACAAGCGTTTTAAGCGGTCTTCTTCCAAAGAAGGCCGCTTTTTGATGCATCTATTGGCCTTCGGCAGAGTGGAACTTGATTATTGTTGTTGTGTGATATTTCGCGCTGCCGCGCGAAATATCACACACCTTCTTTCCCCGGCTTTTCGTTTTTCTGCGCTGAGAGTACAAGTCTTTTAGCGGATTTGTTGTGAGATGCCGTGTTCGAGCCTGCTTCGGGCTCGCACGAAGCAGGTCGCAGCGCAAGCTGCGAGGATATGCCCGAATGGGAGCTAGACGCTCTGGTAGCCGGAGGCGGACGCGCTTAGGACCTTTTTTGTGGGTAAAGCTGCTTCCGCCTTATGCGGTTGTGCGGCTGATTGTTTGAACTTTGGGAGGTGCATACGCTTGCCATTTGCTATGGTATACTGAGTCCATCCCAATCTACAATCTGAAACCGCGTTGTTTTTGGAGGCGTAATGAGCAATCAGTTCCTCGACGAAGCACGTGCATTACAAGACATGATGGTCGAGATTCGGCGCGATTTGCACCAGCATCCCGAACTCGGCTATCAGGAAGTGCGAACCTCGGGTATTGTGGCCGAAAAGCTGGCTGAGTTGGGCTATGAAGTGCAAACCGGCATTGGCAAGACCGGCGTAGTTGGCTTGATCGGCGGCAACCAAGATAACGGCCGCACCGTGTTGCTACGTTTCGATATGGATGCGCTGCCGATTTTGGAAGAGAACGACGTTCCCTATCGCTCTCAGAACCCGGGCGTTATGCACGCTTGTGGGCACGATGGACACGTTGCGATGGGCCTCGGTGTGGCAACCATTTTGTCGCGCCACCGCGATAAGCTGCCTGGCACGATTAAGCTGATGTTCCAGCCGGCTGAAGAGGGCGGGCGCGGCGCAATGGCTATGATCAACGATGGTCTGCTGGAAGGCCCGAAGCCCGATGTGGCGCTGAGCATTCACCTGATGACCTCGTTACCGATCGGCAAGGCGGTTGTGCGCAGCGGCCCCATGATGGCAGCCGCCGATGCCTTGCATGTGATTGTGCGCGGTAAGGGCGGGCACGCCGCTCACCCCGAGACCACCGTCGATGCAGTTGTTGTCGCCTCTCACCTCGTGGTTGCGCTGCAGACCGTTGTGAGCCGCAGCATCGACGCCGACAAAGCCGCTGTGGTGACCGTTGGCTCGATTAAGGCTGGCGAGGCGGGCAATGTGATCTCTGACTCCGCTGAGCTGCGCGGCAGCATCCGCACCTTCGACGCCGATATCCGCGAGACGGTTCACCGCCGTATCCGCGAGGTTGCTGCCGGCGTGGGCGCCGCCTTCGGGGCCGAGATCGAGGTCAATATTCAGATCGGCGTCGAGGCGACCGTCAATGCCGAAGGCCCGACCAAGATGGTGCAAGAGATCGCTCGCGATGTGTTGGGCGACGAAAATGTCGATACCAAGTATCGTACGATGGGTAGCGAGGACTTCGGCGATGTGCTCAAGGTTGTGCCCGGTAACTACTTCTTTATCGGCGCTCGCAACGAAGAGCTCGGTTTCTCTTACCCACACCACAACCCGCGCTTCGATTTCGATGAATCGTGTATGCCTTTGGGCGTCGCAATTCTGTGCGAATCAGCCATTCGGGCCTTGAACGAAAAAGTCGAAGAGAACTAAGCCTCTCCTCTCTGATTTGTTACGGGCCAGCAGCTTGCTGTTGGCCCGTTTTGTGTGTCTATCTTCGCTTGTTGCTTGCTTGTGCTGGCAGCCAAGTGCTCTTGCGGTTTTGAAGATGCCCTCGCTATAATGAACCTAAAGATGAGAGAGGTTCTTTATGCAACTACGGTATCACTTTCGCAGATGGTTTCCCTGCTATCTTGTTTTGTTTTTATTTTTGTTGTTGGCCTGTAGTTTGCCCGCTTGGCCTGTCGGCCAGGCATCTCAAGCGACGCCCACTGCGCCCGATATGTCCGAGCCTAGCGCTTCGCCGAGTCCTGTTGTGGTCGGCCAATTGGGGCGCGCGAGCCGTCCGAGCAGCGACAAGCAGCAGATAGGCACACCCGAGCCGTCTCCAACGCTGCAAGCTACGTTTGAAGCGCTTAAGCCAACACCAACTCTCGCGCCCTTGTCGCGCGATCAGCGCCAAGAAGTCTTCGACGATGTTTGGAGTTTGGTGAACGAGCGCTATATCTACACCGATTTCCATGGCGTAGATTGGAATCAGATTCGTCGCGAATACGGCCCAAAGATCGCTGAAGCGGAGAATCCAGAGCAGTTTTATTATCTGATGAAGGAGATGATGGCTCATCTCGATGATGAGCATTCGGTCTACGAGACGCCCCAAGAGGTGGCCGAACAACTGGCGATCTTTGAAGGCCAGCTCGAGTATGCTGGAATCGGAGCCGTGATTCGCAGCGTGCCAGAGGGTGGTCTGATTATGCAGCTCGCTCAGGGCAGCCCTGCAGAGGAGGCTGGTCTGAAGCCGCGCGAACTGGTGATCGCGATCGGAACCATTCCCTTCACCGATACCGCCGCCTTTGGCCCTGCTGGCCCGATCGGATCGGTGCGCGGTCTGCCTGGCACTACAGTTGAATTAACGATCCGTGGTCGTGATGGCAGCGAACGCAAGGTCGAGATTATGCGTCGGCCTATTGCGAGCGGTGCCTTTAGCGATGTAGAAGCTCAACGCCTGCTCGATAGCGATGTTCTCCTCTTGCGCGTCAGCACCTTCTTTATCGATAATCTCGACGGCTTGATCCGCTCTGAGATCGAGCGCGAGTTACGAGCTGGCCCGATCTCGGCCCTCGTGATAGATGTGCGCGACAATGGCGGTGGACGGGTCGACTACATGCTCGAAAGCGTTGGCCTGTTTGCCGAACGTTGCCGGATCGGCTCGACCGAGTCGCGGCGCGGCGATAAGGATCTATACACTCCTAAGGGTTCACTCATCCCCGAACTCGCTGGTATCCCTGTTGCGGTGTTGATCAACGATGGCAGTGTGAGCGCCGCCGAAATGTTCGCTGCTGGCATGCGCGAGTGTGTGGGAGCGAAGCTGGTGGGCATTACCACAGCGGGCAACACCGAGAATCTGCGCGGTTATACGCTTGTGGATGGATCTGAGCTATGGTTGGCGGAGTTGATCTATATTTTGCCTAATGGTGAGCCGAACGAAGGCCGAGGGGTTGAGCCAGACCTCACCGTTGAGGCGGAGTGGTGGCGTTTCGACCCACAAGATGATCCCTATGTGCTGGCAGCTCTCGACCTTTTAGCAGTGAAATAGATCTAGGCTCTATCAGACGATTTTAATACCAAATCCGTTTAAAGACGTGCATGCTCTTCGCTCAGAAAAACGAAAAGCCGGGAAAAGGAAAGAGTCACGTTCCGCTCTGCCGAAGGCCAAAGAGAACCTAATCAAGCGGATTTGGTATAAGAACGTGAGATTTGCCATAACCCCTTTATAACAGAGCAAGCGCTCATTTGACTGTCGATTGTATAGATTGCAGCTCTGGATTGAGCGCTTGTTCTGTTTGTTTTTTGCGGCTTGTTTGCCAAGCGATATAGAACAGTGGCAGAGCGAATGCGATCAATACGCAGAGCCAGTAGGCAGTTGTGCCCCATAGCAAATTGATCGTCCACGAGAAGGCGACAACCATCCAGACGTTCAGCTTCGAGCGCAGATCGATATTTGCAATCAGCAACGGGCAGAACACGTAGGGTGATGTGATGAGCGGAAAGAGTGCGATCTGAAGCACAGCGATGCCGGGCCAAAACTGCCTCTGCCAGAATAATATACCTGCCAGAACGATCCAATAGAAGTGCCATACACTGGGAATCGCCCCGCGATAGGTCGATAGCGTGGTGAGCCAACTTGTGAACCAGCTTGGTTCGAGTAAAAACGGCGTTCCGATCAAAATAGCACTGGGCAGAAGCAACATTTTCCATTGGCCTGCCCGTACCACCTGAAAAGCTAGCACACAAGCGATGACTAAGCTTGCTTGTGGCTTGGCGATCCCAAGCAAGACGCTTAACCAAGCTGTTAGATGCCAGTGCTCTTGGCGCATGGCCCAGATGCCGATCAAACAGAGCCCAACGATTAGCAAGCTTACTTGTACAAAGTAGATACTTAAGAGGACCGGAAGGAACAGAAACAGCTCTAGCGGCATCTTGAGAAGCCTCATGCCGATAACAACACTGCCTGCGCCGAGCAGACAAGACAGCATTTTGTGCAAAACAGCGGGGAAGATGGCGACCGGTGCCGAGAGCCAGAGCGCAGTTAAGGGATACGCGAAGCCGCCCGATGCATACGGTTCATCAAAGAAGCGTTTAAAGAGGCTGTGCATCTCTGGGCCATAGGCTGAGCCGCCTTGAAGTTCGATCTGAAAGGCCCAGATCAAGGGCAAATGGTCGAGACCTGGTAGATAGTTACTGACAATGCTGATGATAGCGATAAAAGCAGCGATTGGAAGGATAACGTAGGGTTTAAGGGTACGTTTCGAAATGGAGGGCCAGGTTGCTGCTATGAACTTGAGCATTACGTATCCATTCTGTTGGCATATGCTGCATTAGTCTGATGTTAATATTTCGGTTTTAATATCAAAATGATTATATCAATCTCATGCAACGGTGGGCAAATAGATTTGCATGAACACTGTTCGTTGCTACGCAATCGGCTTGTGTATCAGTGTTAGCAAGATGCTCTATGGCCGTAGTCTGATTGCTAGGGGTGTCTTTTGGCAAAAGAAAAAGCACGTCTCTTTTAAGAAACGTGCTGATACCACATCCGCTCGATCGCCGTATGACTCTTTAGTCTTCGACGAATGGAATGTCAGCTAGCCACGGCTAAAGGGCGTGGGCTTGTCCCTAGCGCGCCGCATCCGATTGCGGCTCTGATACCAAATTCGGTTGATTACTTTCTATTTGGCCTTCGGCAGAGTGGAACGTAGCTCTTTTTGTTGTGTGCTATTTCGCGCGACAGCGCGAAATAGCACACAACGTCTTTCCCTCGTTTTGTTTTCTCGCGTTAAGCAAATGCACGTCTTTCAAACGAATTTGGTATGAGACGTATGGCAGGCTGACAACTGCCCTGCCCAAGACACGAATGTTTTGGGCAGCGATTGTATCGGCATGAGCAGCGCAGCCACACGATACACAACAGAAACGGGATTGAGACGGTCTCTTTTCCTTGGCAAGGTGTCCACAAGCAGGGCAGGTGCGAGAGGAGGTGTTGCGCGGGTCAACCAGCACAACCCGCACGCCAGCGCGCTGGGCCTTGTAGCTGATGAACGAACGCAACTGATAAAACGACGAGCTCTGCTGTCGAGCGCGCTGTGGCTTTCTCACCCTCACCCGCGTGCGAATGCCTGTCAAATCTTCCAGAGCAATCGCACGCTTTGTGCGTTGAGCCGTCTCGACAAGCCGTTTGCTGATCGTGTGGTTGATGTCCTTTGCAAAGCGCTGCTCTTGGCCAGCCAACTGACGCAAGCGGCGCTTGGCAGCCTTGGTGCCCTTCTTTTGCAGTTGGTGCGCAATCTGCGATACCGATAGCGCACAGTAGTGATACCAAATCCGTTTAAAGACGTGCATTCTCTTCGCTCAGAAAAACGAAAAGCCGGGAAAAGGCTTGTGTGAGATCTTGCGCGACAGCGCGAGATCTCACATATTTCTTCTTTCGCTAGACTCAGCTATCGAGCAACTCGCGCACTTTATAGGCCAAGTCGTTCAGAAGGAAGGGCTTGGCTAAAAACATCACCTGCCCGCTTGGATAGTCACGGATGATGCTTTCGTTATCATGGAAACTCGATGTGAAGAGCACTTTCAAGTGCGGGTATTCGCCATGAAGCTGCTGGATAAAGAGCTCTCCACTGATATAAGGCAGCGTTGTATCGGTTACGATCAGATCAAAAGGCTGCTGACTTTGGCGTAAAAACTGGCGGGCATCATCTGCATTGGGGGCCTGTGCAACATCGTAATCGCACATCTTAAGTAAGCGCACCAATAAGCGCCGCATCGAAGGTTCGTGTTCAACAATCAGAATCCGCTCGTTGCCGCGTGGTAGATGTTGTAGACCCGCTTGATAATCTTCAGGGTTGTTGAGTTCGTCGTTGATAGGCAGACGAATCTGGTAGCTTACATCATGCTGCTGTTGTGTATAGTCGAGCTGGCCTTTATGTTGTTCGATGATGTGTTTTGCGATCGAAAAGCGCAATTGAATGTGCTCAAGTGTATCGTTGCTGATTGTGCTCAAATGCCCAAAGTCGGGATTCGCTTGGCCGCGGATTGTAATGCCCACATAAGCTTGCGCTGTTTCCTCTTGATCTTCTGCGCTTGTCTCCGGCTGCTTGGCCGCATGGGTTTCTAAAAAGAGCTTACCGCCATAAGGCATCAGGTCGCGCGCATTGAGCGCTAGGTTGAGGATCAACTGCACTAGATAGCCTGCATCAGCTTCGACAAAGCCCGCTTCGGGGTTGAGCAGCGGAACGATTTCGATTTGTGCATAGACAATGCGCCGTAGCAGCCTGCTGATATCGACCATCAATTCATTGATGTCGACATTGCTGAGCTCAAACTCGATATTGCGTGCGAAGGTCAAGATCTGGCGCGTGATACGCGAGGCGCGATTGGTCGCTTGATAGATCTCGGTCAGATCGTGGAAGAGCTGCTGATCCTCAGTCACTTCCATCATGGCGAGCTGGGTCGAGCCGAGCACAATCGTCAGCAGGTTGTTGAAGTCGTGGGTGATACCAAGCGCGATCTGCCCGATCATATCTTGGCGCTGGAGTTTGAGTGTTTGCTTGATCAGTTGTTGCTGCTCGGTGATATCGCGAAATAGTCTGATGGTTCCGAGCGGATTGCCGATCGTATCGTAGAGTGGTTTATTAACGATTTCGGCCCACCAGTGACTGCCATCTTTACGCACAAGCTCTAACACGTAGGTTGTGCAATCTTGGCCTCGTTGCTCGTGGCAGCGCTTGGCTTGCAGATCTTGCTCGAGCTCGGTAAGCTGCTGCCAAGTAGGGCTCGTCATTAGCTCTTCCGAAGCGTAGCCACTTAGCTGGGTGATGCGCTGGTTGGCGTAGACTAAGCGATTTTGGCGATCTGCGACGATGATACCCTCTTGCAAGAGTTCGCTTACCGTCAGCAGGGCATCTTGAGTTAAGAAGCTCAGCGGACTAGCTTTGTGAGAGGCGATTTCGGCGGCGACCATCTCGCTGATCATTTGGGCGCAGTCGTGCAAGCTAGCAACATCGCTTTCGTTCCAATGTCGTGCTTGTTCGTCTAAGGCGGCCAAGAGGCCGACAGGGATGCCTTGATCGTTCAGAAGTGGAACAACGATATAGGCCGCAACGTCATAAGAACGGGTTACGGGGTGTTCTTTGAGCTGGGCATGTTGCTCGCGGTCAGAGAGGATGAGCGGTGTTTGGGTTTGCAAGATGCTTTCGATATAACCCTCGTGGCGTTCGCGTAGGGTGAGACGACGAGTTATCGGGCCTTCGCCAGCGACTCGCGTGATAGCGAGCTGACTACCATCGATGATATCGAGCAACACATAAGGCACATTGAGTGCGCGTTTGGCCAACCTTACGTTGCGCTCAAGGCTGGGCAAGAGACGATGGGCATGAAAAGCAAAACGGCGAATAAGAGCGACTTTGGCGGTATGACTCTCTATGATTTTTGGGAGTGGCGCTTGAACTTTCCTCATAAATTTGTCTTAATTAGCTAAGACCCGTTGCACTTTAAACGTGTTTGTCAGTCTAAAGCTAGCTCGAACAGACCTTCCAAGGGGTTATACCAAGTGATCCTTCGTAATGGGACGGAACTTCGCCGTCATACCTTTTAAAATTTTGAGATAGTGACTCTAAGGGACTGACGCATCAGTGTGTGAACTGAGGCCTTTCTACGAGTTAAACCGGTGTGAATGTGCAAATAGGTAGAGAAAATGGTGCTGAGGTTTTCATATATGAGGGAAATTTCTTTATATGCTAAAAAGTGCAAAGCTATGAGCTTCATGCAAATAAAAAGAAAGTCTATTCTAGGATACCATGCTTTGCCTAACTTGTCAGTTAGGGGATTCCCTAGACAAGCTTGAGATACAGAGTCTTTCAGCGAAAAAATTGATGACGATTTTGCCAGCCTATAAGACATGTAATGAAAGTTTTTTGATACACGAAAAGTTTGCCAGCTGCTTACGTTTATATTGATTGGAGTAAACTAAGATCTCTTTACGTTTCGAGACTAAGAGAGGAATATCCCATGGGCGAGATGGTGTTATTGGGGGTAGGGACGGCGGTCTCTGAGCCCAACCGCGAGTGTACCCATATGTTTTGGCGTTGTGCCACGATAGAATTGTTGATCGATGTAGCTGGTAATACCTTTGCACGTTTGATGCAGATCGGCTCTGACCCTCAACGCCTGAGCGCGATCATTTTGACTCATAGCCATGCTGACCATATCTATGGTCTGCCGATTTTTTTGACTCAGCTTTATCTGCTCGGGAGGCGCGAGGCTATTCCGATCTATGGTCTAGAGCCGACCATCGCTCAGGCGCAAGCCTTGATTGCGGCCAGCGCGGTCGATGATTACATTGTGCCTGTCGACTGGAAGGTGATCGAGGCGGGCGATGATATCCCTCTTTCCGATCGCTTTCGTTTGCGTACCGCCTTGACCGCTCACTCACGTCCCTGCATCGCTTTGCGCTTTGAAGAGCACGAGAACGGGCGAGTCTTGGTCTATTCCGCCGATACATCACCCTGTGAGGCGGTGGCCCGTTTGGCGCAGGGTTGCGATTTGCTGCTGCATGAAGCAACCACCAAAGAGCCGTTTGCTGGCCATACTACCCCCTTTCAGGTCGGCGAGGTCGCCCAGCAGGCCGGAGCCAAGCGTTTGGTTTTGGTGCACTACAGCCCGCGTTGGACCATGCCCGAAGAGGAGGCGCTGGCAGCAGTGCGGGCGGCGGGCTATACAGGCCTGGTCGAGATCGGTCAAGAGTTTCAGGTCTTGGAACTATAGCTTCAGGGTTGAAGCACGATAGGCAACGAAAAAACAGCCTGAGCGAATGAGGTCTTATCGGCTTGATGCTTTCAACGCGCTAGCGGCGAAGTCTCTGGCTGCCATGCGGGCTTTAGCGCGTCCGCCTACGGCTACAAGATCGGCCCTCCTCCCATTCGGGGACAACGAAGCAGCGTGCTTGCAAAATTGTCATACTACATCCGATTAGGTTATTGCTTTTTAGCTTTCGGCAAAGTGGCACATACCTCTTTTCCCGGTTTTTCTCTACATTTTGAGACTACAACTCTTTAAACGGATTTGGTGTCACGTTTTTTCTCTGTCGCAGGCTAAACAATAGCAGATTTGGTATCAAGCATAAAGGCTTACCCAAGGAGCGGGTAAGCCTTTATATTGTTGCGCTTAAGCCTGGGGATCAAGTTTTGAAGGGCTGCTAGGCGGCATCGCTTTGGGCTGATTTTTGCCTTTCAGCTTGCGATAGAACCAGCGGATCAGTAGGAAAATCGGCAGCCAGAGCGGCGTCCAGATCGCTAAAACGATCGCCAGATTAATTAAGCCTTGGCCGAAACCGATCAGTCCGTTGAGCGCGCCGCGCGCGACTTCGAGCGGCTGCCAAGCATCTTCAGGGAGGATCGGCGTTACAACGACTCTGCTGATATTGACGGTAATGGTCGATTGTGCCGCACTCTGCTGCAGATACTTCATGCGGCCCTGAATGACTTCGATATCTTCCTGCACATCGGTGATGGCTTGGTTGATGTTAAGCGCATCTTCGACGCGATTGGCTTGCTCTAGCAGATCGAGCAGGCGGTCGCGGGTCGCCTCCAAGTTCTTCAAACGCGATCCGAGATCGACAAACTCTTCGGTCACATCTTCGCCCGAGACCGAGCGCTCTTCGACCTCTTTGGCGATGCCTTCAACATCGCTCAGAGTCGCTTCGAACTGGGCCGCTGGCACCCGGAAGACGATGGTCGATCTGCGCGTTTCGCCGCCACCGTAGTTTGAGGTGCTGACGATATAGCCGCCCTTTTGCTGGGCCAGCAGGGTGATCTGCTGCTCGGCTTGGTTAATGTCGTCGACGAGAATGTAGAGCGTGCCGTTTTTGATCACCATGCGTTCGATTTGGGGCTGCTGAGCGCTCTCTTCAGCAGATCCATCGCGATCATACGAACTACCGCCTCCGGAAAGGGCTGGAGCTTCAGCAGCTGCTGGTGCCGAGCTTGTATCAAGCCCAGACGATATTTGTTCGAACGTGGTTGTGGAAGCTCCGCCACAGGCGCTAAGCAAAAGACTGGCGAACAGGCTAACAAGGATGAGCATCTGTTTCATTGCAACACCTTTTCGTTGCGAAAAGCATTTGTATCTCTGCTATAGATAACGCTCGGTCTGAAAATAAGTTCCCAGCCTATAACATTTTAAAGACCAGCCTGCTTACAATGTGGGAAAACGAGAAATGGGGCAAACCTTGTGAACATTGTCTGCTTCTTGCAGATTTGCTATGAAATGATTTGTTAAGTTTAACAAATGCGTGTTACCACAGATCGCGGAGAGAGGAAAAGAGAAGTATGTCGCTTGCTGAGGGACGCAGGCTCGTTTGGGAGGGTGAGATGTTGGTAGCCGTAGGCGGACGCGCTGAGGACTGAATGGGAGCTAGAGGCCTTGACGCTAAAGTGATAGACAAGGCGAGATCGATAGATAAACGGTTAGGCTGGTGCTGTTATAGCTCGGCGGCGGCCCGTTCGATCGCTTCGAGCTGAGCGCGGCCCTCGGCATCGTAGAGGTTGTTGCGCTCGACGCTCAGACGGTAGCGCAGGGCAACCAGCAGGGCACTGCGGCGCGGCCCGGGCGGTAGGGTGCGCGCTTGGTTGAGGCGGCGGCTTAGATCGCGCAGCAGAGCGTTTTGGGTGGCGAGGCTTACCTGAGCTAAGCGCTCGTTGTTGACGAGCGTAGAGAGGCTGCGGGATTTTTTGCTTGGCATAGGCTGGCCCAACATTAGCGAGACGAGGGCGTGCGCGCCCAGCTTCGAGAGGTGTTGGTTGCCGTTGCCGCATTTGGGCGACTGGATACAGGCCGGGCAGCCTTCGTCGCAGGGGCAGTCGTTGAGCAAGGTGCGGGCCTGTTCCCACCACTGTTCGGCCTGTTCATAGCCGATCTGGGCGATGCCCACTCCGCCCGGGACGCCATCGTAGACAAAGATAGTGGCGCTGCCGGTTTCGGGATGCATGCCGGTCGACAAGCCTCCGATATCGGCGCGGTCGCACTGCGCGAAGAGCGGCAAGAGGCCGATGCAGGCGTGTTCGAGGGCGTGCAGACCGTCAAGGGCGTCGTCGCAGACCGTCTCGATCTGGTTGCAGATCGCGTCGGACACGGTCCACCAGACCGCCACCGTGCGAAAACTTTGGGGCGGCAGCGAGAGATCGTGCTCGCTCAAGACGGCGTTGGTGTAGTGCTCTTTGCGGCGGTAGCCCGTGATGGTGCGCGTGACATCGACAACCCCCAGATTGAGCTGGATCGGGCCGATGCTGCGCTGGAGCTGGCGCTTATAGATGCTGATATCGGTCTCTTCGATCGGCTGGGTATAGTAGCCGACATAGCTTTTTTGGGCCAGCGCTTCGTGGCCGTTGAAAGACTGCACCAGGTACGAATCGCCTTGATGGAGGTAGATCGCGCCTGGGTGGACTTCGAAGGCGGCGCGGCTGGCGCTGATCTGCTCGATCACACGGCCGCTTTCGCTATCTTTCAAATTGATCGAATCGCCGTCGGCGCTGCGAATGTTAACGTCGGCGGCGGGCCAGTTTTTGACGCAATCGAACTCGCCGTTATCGTAAGCGCGCAGTTCGCCACGGCGGGCCAGCCAGTCGCGCAGTTGGATGTAGGTCGGCCCGAACCAGAGCTCGTCGGCGTCGTTGAGCGGCAGTTCCCAAGCGGCGCAGCGCAGTTGATCGGCCAGCATAAAAGGGTTCTGCAGCGCCACGCGGGCGTGTTCGTGCGAGCGCGCGAAGAATTGCTCGGGATGGCGCATATAGAACTGGTCGAGCGGATCGTCTTGGGCGACTAGCAGCGCGAGGCTGGACTGCTTGCTGCGTCCGGCTCGTCCGGCCTGCTGCCAAGTGCTGGCGACTGATCCGGGGAAGCCAGCGATCACAACCGCATCGATCCCGCCAATATCGACGCCCAGTTCGAGCGCGTTGGTGCTGACCAAGCCCAGAAGCTCATCATTGAGGAAGGCCTCTTCGAGACGGCGACGCTCTTCCATGGTGTAGCCAGCCCGATAGGAGGCGACTCGCGCTTCCATGCCTGGGCGCTGTAGCTTGAGCGCTTCGCGGGTATAGCGCAGAACCAGCTCGGCTCCGCGTCGCGTGCGCGTGAAGCAGAGCGTTTTGACTTTGTTGGCGACCAAGTGGGCCAGCAGGTTGGCGGCCTCGACGTTGGTGCTGCGCCGCCCGAGGTCGAGCGAGGCTCGCTGGGTATTCTCGTTGCGGCGGTTGCTGCGGCGTATTTCGTCGCGCAGAGGCGGGTTCCAAAAGACGAAGGTGCGTTCGCCTTGGGGCGCGCCGTCGCCATCGATCACGCGGACGTCGTCGCCAACCAATGCAGCGAGGTGCTCTTGCGGGTTGGCGCTGGTGGCCGAACAGCAGATAAACTGGGGCGACGAGCCGTAGTAGGCGCAGAGACGGCGCAAACGGCGCAGCACCAGGGCGACATGCGTGCCGAAAACCCCGCGATAGATGTGAGCTTCGTCTAAGACGACATAACGGAGATTGCTTAAAAGCGCCGCCCAGCGCCGATGGTCCGGCAGAATGGTGCGGTGCAGCATGTCGGGGTTCGAGAGAATGATCTGAGCCTGATGGCGCAGTCGATCGCGGTCTTGGCGCGGCGTATCGCCGTCGAGCGTCGCTACTGGGATCTCGAGCGGATCAGCCAACTGATGCAGAGCGCGTAGTTGGTCGTGGGCTAAGGCTTTGGTGGGGAAGAGATAGATCGCGCGCCCATCTTTTTCTTCCAGCAGGGTTTCAAGCGTGGGAAGCTGATAACAGAGCGTCTTACCGCTCGCGGTTGCGGTAACAATGCCGATATGCTCACCTTGCCTAGCGGCGTCGAGCGCGGCGGCTTGGTGGCTATAGAGATGCTGCACGCCTTTGGCCGTTAAGACCGCCTGCAGTTTGGCAGGCAGCGTTTGCTGCGGCTCAGCGATTTGGGCGGCTCGCTCAGGTAGAGGTTGCGCATTGGTTATCTGTTGGGCGTACCCTTGTATCTTGGTGAGTAGATAGACATAGTTATTGACGCTCATATCCCCTATTGTAGCATATTGAGAACGTCTGTGCCTGCTCTTGACGCTGTTTTTTGTCTCGTCTTATACTTGCGTCGATTACAAACGAGCTATGCTCGTAGCCTCAGCGGCTATGAATATGTATAAGGAAGATGGCACATGTCTGTGTTATATGTAGGTGTCGCCCCAACAAAATACGCTATCACCACGGCGCTTTGGATCAATGGCATCGGCCATCCTTTAGAGAGCTTCCCGCGCAGCTCGGAAGGGCTTGATTCAGTGCTGCACTCGCTCGAAAGTCTGAGCCAAGACTACCCAAACCATCAGCTCGAGTTGGTGTTGAGCAAGCCATTTGAATTGGCGGACCGTTTGATCGAAGAGACGCTCGCCCGCAATTGGCGGATCAGCGTGCCAAAGGAGAGCTCGTTTAGCGTCTGGTTGCGCAAGCATGGCTATCATGTGACACACTCGGCTGCCAGCGCCGTCGTGCTCGCGCGCTATGCCCAAAGCACTGCTGCAGATCTGTTGGCGCTCAGCAGCGCTGCGGAGCTCGCCACGATACAAATAGACGAGGAGCCCGCAGCTCAGGCGGCTAGGCCCGTGCAAAAAGTGGTTACGCCCGAGCAAAACACGCAGCTCACTTGGTATCAACGCTGGTGGGCGAACATGATTCACTCTCTGCGTAGCACTCACCCCTTGGCCTATCTCGCGATCGTGATCGTTGTGGCCCTGCGTGTGGTGAAGCTCGATACCATCCCTGGCGACCTCTACGGCGATATCGCGATCATCATCGATTATGTGGACGCGATTCTGCAAGGTAAGTGGCCAACTGCCTTCGACCTCAGCGCCGGGCCGTTCTACCACTATCTGATCGCTCCTTTTTTGGGCCTGAGCGGCCTGACCTATCTCAATATCAAAATCGCCTCGGTAGTTGTCAGCTTGGGGGTGCTCTGGTGCGTCTATCTGCTGGGGCGTGATCTAGTAAACCCGACCTTCGGCTGGATCAGTTTCTTCTGTGCGGGCGTCGGCTCGTGGCTGTTGATCTTTAGCCGTTTGGGCAATTCCCAAATTATGGTGCCGCTCTTGGCGATTGGCTCAGTCTACGCCGTGGTGCGTGGTGTACAACGGCGGCAAGATTTCTGGCTGATCGCTGGTGCCGTGATCGCCGCTTGTGGCTTATACGTCTATCCACAGAGCTTTGTGATTCCAGGCGTTACGGGCATGGTGCTTGCTTGGCTGATCTGGAGCGAGAGATTGGGTGAATGGCGAGCATTTTGGATCTATTTCGCGACCTGTATGCTTGGGCTCATTCCCTTCTTAGCGATCTTCTTCCGCGATCTGCCCCTCTTTTTGAGCGGCTATATCGGCGAGAAGATGCCCGGCAGCGACGAGTGGGACGATGTGATATACAACAATATCTGGAAGTCGCTCTTGGCGCTGCATGTTCAAGGCGATTTCGTCTTTCGCAGCAACCCTAAACGATTACCACACCTCGATCAGCTCAGCGGAATCTTCTTCATTGCAGGCCTAGTCTATTGGCTCAGGAAGAAGCAATTTCGCTATGGTCTGGTCTTGCTCATTCCGCTGATCTTATTGCAGATCCCGGCGATCTTGGTGCGCGATTTGCGCGAGATCCCCTCTGCTTCGCGTACGATCGGCATCGTGCCTTTTGTAAGCATGATCGTAGCAGGTGGCGTCTATGGCCTTGCACTCCTGTTGCAGAGGCGCCCACGCTTGCAACAGACAGTTGTGCTTTTGGCATTATTGTGTATACTAGGACTGAATTCATATCGCTATTTTGTAGAGTACGTGCAGGTACAACCAAACGGGAACACCGCCTTCGGGCGAGAGATCTCGAAATATGTCCGAACACGGCCTATCGATGAGCCTGTTGTCTTGTTAGGCTGTTGTTGGGGCGACTACGGTCAACCACACCCGCACGCTATTAGATACGATATTGAACCTGAACGAAAGTTTATTCATATCCCACTAGAAGAAGCGACCTGTGAGCGTCTTTTAGAGATTCCTGGCCCTGCCATTCTCGTCTGGGGGCGTGAAGAAGACCTCACAGCCAATAATTTGGCCTCTTGCATCGGGCAAACATCACCTGAACTTCACACTGCAGCCTCTGGGAAAGCGGTGTTTTTCTCGCTTGAATGGCTGCCGGAGTTTGACACGTCTAACGCGTTCTGGTATAATGCCCGAAGTTAAGAGGGTGGGAAACCCCCACTCTTTTTGTGTGGGTAAAGGACAAGGAGCACGTTCGTGTACGCAATTGTTCGCGATCGCGGAATGCAATACCGCGTTGAAGCCGGCAAGACCATCAATATCGACTTGGTCGACGCAGAGCCGGGTACTCAGATTGAGTTGAAAGAAGTCCTGCTTGTCGGCAACGAGAGCGGTACGTTGGTGGGAAATCCGGTTGTCAACGGTGCCGTCGTACGTGCCGAAGTGGTTGGCAATACGAAGGGCGATAAGATTGTTGTTTTCCGTTATCGAAACAAGAAGCGCTATCGCCGCCGCACCGGCCATCGACAGCAGTATACACAGATCAAAATCGCTGAGATCGTTACTTCAGCCGAATAATTTGGGCTGATGACGCTAGAAGTAAGGATTACCAACAATGGCACATAAAAAAGGTGTTGGCAGTTCACGTAACGGTCGTGATAGCAAGCCAAAGATGCGTGGTGTAAAGCGCTTCGGTGGCGAAGTTGTCCAGCCCGGTAGCGTGATTGTGCGACAGTGTGGCACTAAGATTAAGCCCGGCAACAACGTCGGCATGGGCCGCGATTACACAATCTATTCATTGATTGATGGCTTGGTTACTTTTGAGCCATACAACAAATATCAGCGTAAAGTGAGCGTTTATCCTGTTTCCGTGGCAGAGACGGAAGCTGTGTAAGGAAATAATAGCGTGAAAGATGGTATTCACCCTAAATATGAGCTAGCGAGCATAACTTGTACTACTTGTGGTACAGTTTGGCCCGTACGGTCGACCAAGCCCGTACTGCGCCTCGACATTTGCTCGAACTGCCATCCCTTCTATACGGGCGAGCAGCGCATCGTCGACACCGCCGGTCAGGTTGACCGCTTTATGCGCCGTTTGGCCGCCACGCAAGAGAAGCAGGCCAGCAACCAAGCTCGATTGCAGCAGAAAGAGCCAGCTAAGAAGAAGAGCTTGCTCAAAGAGATTTACGGCGACGACGAGGAATAAGCTCTCGTTAGTAGTACACATTCAAACACTCTCGGTTCATATCGAGCCGAGAGCGTTTTGTTTTTAGGCCTTGTTTGTTCCATGCGCTGTTGCACCCTCTTTGCATAACGCTGGCGGAAAAGGGCTTTACCCTCAAACGAAGCTCTGGCGCGTCCGCCTACGGCTACCAAATCGCCGCCCTCCCATTCAGACCTTCAAGCTTCGCTGCTTTCGCTGCGACCTGCTAGGTGCAAGCACCTTGCAGGTTTAAACGCAGCCTTTCGCTGCCGCACGCCAACTGCTACAAGATGGGCTAGCCTGCCTTCATCTCCAACTCATTACAGATCTACACGCTCCTAATACCAAATCCGTTGAAAGATTGCGCTTTTATAGCGCAAAAAACCAAAATCCGGGAAAGAGTTGTGTGACATTGCCGAAGGCCAACAAGACATAAACTAATTGGATTCTGTATCATAAACCAAAGGGCCTTTCCCATAGATCAGGGAAAGGCCCTTAGACTGTTTGCTTCTAGAAGCGAGCTCGGTTCAGAAGTACAGAACTATTTGTACCAGTCCGCGATGTTCCACATCTCGCTGTCCCACGGCGAAGGATTCACACCCTTCAGCTGCTTGGAGACACCAGCGCTCACTTGCGAGCGAGCGACGAGCGGAATAACAACGACATTATCCACCAGAATGTCGTTCATCTTCATTACGAGCTCTTTGCGGGTCTCGAGGTCGGTGGTGCCGCGCAGCTGCTCACAGAGCGCGTCGTATTCGGGGTCCGAATAGCGACCATCGTTGAAACCACGGAATTCGTTCAAGCGGTCCGAGATCATCTCGGTGGTCCAGCCACAGAGATAGTTGGTCGGATCGGGCTGCTCGTAGTTGTTGGTGTACATCTGGACGTCGTTGTAGAAGTGCGCCATGGTGTCGGGGTTAGCCATGTCCGACGAGAAGAAGACGCTCGCATCAACGCTCTTCAGCTCAACTTCAACACCGATCTTGCTCCAGGCATCCTTGATCAGAGCCTGCTCCTTCTGGCGCAGCGGGTTAACGGTGGTCGAGAAGGTCAGCGACAAGCGTACGCCGTCCTTTTCGCGGATACCGTCAGCACCAACGGTCCAGCCAGCTTCGTCGAGCAGCTTGTTTGCGCCTTCGATGTCAGGATCACAGTTGTGGCGGCCACCATAGACATCGTTCGGATCGATGTAAGGCATGGTCACGATCACTTCACAGGTCGGGGTACCAGCCGGACCGTAGAGCTGTTCGGCCATGGTCTTGCGGTCGATCGACATCGCCAGTGCCTTGCGCACATTGATGTCGCTCAGGAAGGGGTGCGGCTGATCGCGGTCAGCGCGCTTCTCGCCCAGAGCCGGGTCGGGGTTCGAGAAGTTGATGGCAACACGCTCGAGAGCCGAACCGAACACAACGTGCAGGTCAGCCAAGCCACCCTGCTCAAGCTGCTTCAGAACAGCAGCTTCGACTTGCAGGTTCCAAGCGTAGTCGGTATCGCCGGTCTGGAAGACAGCGCGGGCAGCCGAGGTAGCATCGCCACCACCCTTCATCAGCACTTCGCTGAAGAACGGCTTGTTGGGCTCGCGGTAGTTTTCGTTTATATCAAACACAACAACGTCGCCGGGCTTGAATTCGCGCAGCTTGTAGGGGCCGGTGCCGAGCGGAGCGTTGTTAGCTTCTTGACAAGCGGTATCGGTAGCAGCCTTCTCACCGATGCAGTTCTCGAACTGGGCCTTCTGGATAATGTGGCCGTAGGCGCTAACGAACATCTGGTAAGGGTTGGGGTTGGGCTGCTGCCAGGTGATCTTCACGGTCAGATCGTCGATGGCTTCAACCTTCTCAGCACCTTGGAAGGTGTGAGCGCTGGTACAAGCGGTCTTGGGATCTGCACAGTAGTCGTAGGTGAAGACGACGTCGGCTGCGGTGAAGGGCGTACCATCAGACCACACAACGCCTTCCTTCAGCTTCCAAGTTACTTCCTTGAGGTCAGCCGAAACGCTGCCATTCTCGACGCTGGGGATCTCAGCAGCCAAGATAGCTACGGGCAGACCATCGGGACCGATAGCAGCCAGCGGCTCGGTGATCAGACGAGCAGCGTCGTTGTCTTTGGTACCTTGGGAGAGGTGCGGGTTCAAGATGGTGGGAGCCTGCCACCAGAGCAGGTTCAGGGTGCCACCTTGGCCGCGGGTGAATGTGCCTTCTGCTGCGGCAGGTGCTTCAGCTTCGCCTTCAGCAGCGGGAGCTTCAGCCGAGCCCTCAGCGGCAGGAGCGCTGGTCGGCTCGGTGGCAGGAGCTTGAGCTGCCGGAGCAGCAGGGCTACCACCACAAGCTGCCAACATCGGAACGATGAAGGCAATGGTCAGCAAAGCGGCTAGACGCTGCTTCGCTGTTGTTACCGTAGGTGTAGACATCTGTAGTGACTCCTTACAATTGGGGTGAACCTGGTGAATGTTGAAGTTTTAGCGTGATAGAAAACCGAGCTCACTGCTAGAGCTTCACATTTATTTGAAACAAACGATACGAATACTTCCCTGTTAATCAAGACAGAGTCTGATCCAATAAAGTATATCGTATTTGTTTCATCCATTCACGTGGGCTATATCATACCATAGCTATAAAAATGATATTATCGAATTTTGTGCCACGAATAAAATGTGAATGCTCATTTTGATTTAAAATAACTGATTACAATCGAAAATAGCATTGTTTATCTAGATATTTATTTGAAGGTATAATAAAATATCTATTTCAAAATAATTGTGCAATTTTGCTATATGATCGAAGAATTTCGCTTTGATACAAGATAATTTCAAGTTTCTTATAAAGCTTGTGTGACGAGTTATTGTTTTTGTCTCAGCAGAGCGCAAGCTAGCTCTCCCTCGTGTTTCGTCTTTGGGCCTTGCGCGCCTGCGCGCCTTTAGGCCACTGTATAGGTTGGGGTTTGATCCCAAATCCGGTTGATTAGGTTCTCTTTGGCCTTCGGCAGAGCGGAACGTGACTCTTTTTGGTGTGAGAGATTTCGTGCTGTCGCGCGAAATCTTTCACAAGCCTTTTCCCGGCTTTCGTTTTTCTGAGCGAAGAGCATGCATGGCTTTAAACGGATTTGGTATGAGATGGGCTCTGGGGGCGCAGATAGCTAGCAGCCTGTTGCGGCGGGCATGCTGTTGGTAGCCGTAGGCGGACGCGGTACGAGCCTTGTTTGAGGAAGGGCGCAAGCCGCTAGCAGCAGATTTGAGACAAAAGAACAGATGGGTGGCTAGCTCGGCCACCCATCTGTTGAGTTTAGGGCAAACTTAGGCTGTCAGGCTTATTTGTACCACTCAGCGATGTTCCAGAGCTCGCTGTCCCACGGGGTCAGGTTAATGCCCTTGAGATCCTTCGATTTACCGGAGGTAACTTGGGCACGAGCGACCAACGGGATAACCACAACGTCGTTGACGAGGATGTCGTTCATCTTCAGAACGATCTCTTTGCGCTCATCCAGATTGGTGGTGCGGCGCAGCTGCTCACACAGCTCGTCGTATTCCGGATTGGAGTAGCGGCCGTTGTTGTTACCACGCCACTCGTTGGCCTTGGCAGCGATCTCGACCGTGGTCCAACCACAGAGGTAGTTGGTCGGGTCGGGCTGCTCGTAGTTGTTGGTGTACATTTGGATGTCGTTGAAGAAGTGGCCGAAGGTATCGGGGTTACCAGCGTCGCTCGAGAAGAAGACGCTAGCGTCGATGCTCTTGAGCTCAACCTCAACGCCCAACTGCTCCCAGGCGGCCTTGACCAAAGCCTGCTCCTTCTGGCGCAGCGGGTTGACGGTGGTCGAGTAGGTCAGCGACAGACGCACGCCGTCCTTCTGGCGAATGCCATCGGGGCCGGGGACCCAACCAGCATCATCGAGCAGCTTCTTAGCGCCTTCGATATCTGGCTCACACTTGTTGCGACCGCCATAGATATCGGCGGGATCGATGTAGGGCAGTGTGGTGACGACTTCGCAGGTAGCGGTACCGGCCGGGCCATAGAGCTGATCGGCCATGGTCTTGCGGTCGATGGCCATCGCCAAAGCTCGGCGCACGTTCAGATCGGTCAGGAAGGGGTGGGGATGGGTTAGCTCACCGCGCTCGTCGCCCAGATCGGGGTTAACGTCGGTGAAGTTGATCACCAAACGCTCGAGCGAAGAACCGAAGATCGTGAGCAGTTCGCCTTGTCCACCTTGCTGGAGCTGTTCGAGCACGGCGGCTTCAACTTGGAGGTTCCAAGCGTAGTCAGTATCGCCGGTCTGGAAGACGGCACGAGCGGCCGAGGTCGCATCGCCGCCACCCTTCAACTGTACTTCCTTGAAGAAGGGCTTGTTGGGGTCGCGATAGTTCTCGTTCATGTCGTAAACGACAACGTCGCCGGGTTTGAATTCGCGCAGCTTGTAGGGGCCGGTGCCGATCGGTGCGTTGTTTGCAGCTTGACACGCGCTATCGGTGGAAGCCTTCGAGCCGATACAGTTCTGGAATTGGGCTTTTTGCAAGACTTGGCCCAAGGTGCTGACGAACATCTGGTAGGGGTTGGGGTTGGGTTCGAGCCAGGTGATCTTGACGGTATAGTCGTCGAGAGCTTCAACCTTTTCAGCGCCTTGGAAGGCGGTACCGGTGGTACAAGCTGTATCAGGATCGATACAGTAGTCGTAGGTGAAGACGACGTCGGCCGAGGTGAAAGGTGTGCCGTCAGACCAAACGACATCTTGCTTCAGCTTCCAAGTGACTTCTTTGAGGTCGGCGGAGACGCCACCGTTTTCAATGGTCGGGATCTCGGCAGCCAAGACCGGGACAGGATTGCCATCGGGGCCGATAGCGGCCAGCGGCTCAAGAATGAGGCGCGAAGCGTCTGAGTCTTTGGTGCCTTGACCTAGGTGGAAGTTCAAGATCGTAGGAGCTTGCCACCAGAGCAAGTTGAGCGTACCACCTTGACCACGGGTAAAGTTGCCATCAGATGAACTGGAGTCGCTTGTTGGTTCAGCGGCAGCTGGTTCTTCAGGTGCAGCAGTCGGCTCTGCAGTCGGAGCGGCAGGCTGCTCTGCGGCGGGGGCTGAGGTCGGTTCAGCAGCAACAGGTGCAGCGGTTGGCTCGCCGGTTGCCGGAGCACTTGTTCCACCACAGGCAGCAATCAACGGAACGAGGAATGCGATGGTGAGCAGTTGAGCTGCTAGTTTACGTTTGGTGCCATTTTGGAGGTTGTTAGGCATCTGTAAAGTCTCCTTACATCACATTAAACTTCCCCAAGAGGTAGTAATTACCTGTAGAGCCGTTTATCACCTCCTCACATCCAACCATGCCAAAACGCAGTGATACCATACGGCGGCGTTTGGCGGATCTGCAACAACGTGGTTGTTTTTTTGATTTGTGTAACCAATTTGATTTGCATATAATACCATAATTTTTTAAAAGTCAACACAGGAATATTTGTAATTTTAGATGATAAATCTTTGTATTTGCTATAAAATATACTTTCCAGAGGGTGACTGCGATCAAAAAGGGGTTCTAGCGCTCTAGAGTGCTCAGGCGTTGGGGAATCTGTTCTTTTCTTTTTGGTATTTCGCTTCGCATGTAAAAGGGGAAGTCGCTATTTACAGCGACTTCCCCTTCTTTTGTTTGGTTACGGTTCAGTTATAAGTGGTGGCCTATTTGTACCAGTTCGCGATGTCCCAGAGCTCGTTGTCCCACGGTGTAAGGACAATACCCTTGAGGTCCTTCGACTTACCGGAGGTCACCTGAGCGCGAGCGACCAGCGGGATGATCACGACATCGTTGACGAGGATGTCGTTCATCTGCATCACAAGCTCTTTGCGGAGCTCGAGATCGGTGGTGGTACGCAGTTTCTCACAAAGCGCATCGTACTCGGGGTTCGAGTAGCGACCGTTGTTGTTGCCACGCCACTCGTTCTGGCTGTCCGAGATATTGTCGCTCGTCCAGTCACAGAGGTAGTTGGTCGGGTCGGGCTGGTCGTAGTTGTTGGTGTACATCTGGATGTCTTGGAAGAAGTGGCCGAAGTTGTCGGGGTTACCAGCGTCGCTCGAGAAGAAGACGCTCGCATCGACGCTCTTCAGTTCAACTTCGATACCCAGTTGCTCCCAAGCAGCCTTGATCAGAGCCTGCTCCTTCTGGCGCAGCGGGTTGACGGTGGTCGAGAAGGTGATCTTCAGGCGAACACCGTTCTTTTCGCGGATGCCATCGCCGCCGGGGACCCAACCTGCCTCATCGAGCAGCTTCTTGGCGCCCTCGATATCGGGCTCACACTTGTTGCGGCCGCCATAGATATCGTCTGGATCGATGTAGGGCAGAGTCATAACCACTTCACAGCTGGGCTTACCAGCCGGGCCGTAGAGCTGCTCGGCCATCACCTTGCGGTCGATCGACATCGCCAAAGCTTTGCGCACGTTCAGATCGGTCAAGAAGGGGTGGGGCTGATCGCGCTCACCACGCTTGTCGCCCAGATCGGGGTCGGGGTTCGAGAAGTTGACAACCAAGCGCTCGAGCGAACCACCGTAGACGGTCATCAGATCGCCCTTGCCACCCTGCTGGAGCTGCTCGAGCACGGCAGCCTCAACTTGCAGGTTCCAAGCGTAGTCGGTCTCGCCGGTCTGGAAGACGGCGCGAGCGGCCGAGGTAGCATCGCCACCACCCTTCAAGATCACTTCCTTGAAGAAGGGCTTGTTGGGCTCGCGATAGTTTTCGTTCATGTCGTAGACCACTACGTCGCCGGGCTTGAATTCGCGCAGCTTGTAGGGGCCAGTACCGATCGGAGCGTTGTTAGCTTCCTGACAATAGGAATCGGTAGCTGCCTTTTCGCCAATGCAGCTCTCGAACTGGGCCTTCTGGATGATCGCGCCCAAGGTGCTGACGAACATCTGGTAGGGGTTGGGGTTGGGCTGCTGCCAAGTGATCTTCACGGTCAGATCATCGATGGCTTCAACCTTTTCAGCGCCCTGGAAAGCTGTACCAGTGGTACAAGCGGTCTTGGGTTCGATACAGTATTCGTAGGTGAAGACAACGTCGGCCGAGGTGAAGGGCGTGCCATCAGACCACACAACGCCTTCCTTCAGCTTCCAAGTCACTTCCTTGAGGTCGGCCGAAACGCCACCATTTTCGACGGTCGGGATTTCGGCTGCCAAGACTGGTACAGGCAGACCTTCAGGACCGAGGGCAGCCAGCGGCTCGATCATCAAGCGCGAAGCGATGAAGTCTTTGGTACCTTGAGACAAGTGAGCGTTCAAAATGGTGGGAGCTTGCCACCAGAGCAGGTTAAGCGTGTCGCCTTGACCGCGAGTGAAGGAACCTTCTTCGGCAGCGGCGGGCGCTGCTTCTGCAGGTGCTTCTGCAGGCTCTTCCGCAGCAGCTTCAGCAGGTGCGGCGGTTGGCTCGGCAACAGCAGCAGGAGCAGGATTTGATTCGGCAGCGGGAGCAGGCGCATTCGAGCTGCCTCCACAGGCGGCGAGCATAGGAACGAGGATTGCGACCGTTAGCAGGCCAGCGATTCGTCGCTTGGTCCCATTCAGAGTATCCATAGGCATCTGATATGACTCCTAAAATGTAAGCTAAAACCGGCACAAACAGAGAAAAGCGTAGTTTAAACTGCTTTGCACCTCCTACATAACCTACTCCGCTCAAAGCAAGACCAAACCATCGATCTATAGATCGATTGAACGAAAAAACCTTACAGAGCTATTCTTCACTTTACTTTACTTTCCAGTGGCCCGAATATAATACCATAAAATGTCAAAAAATAAAAATGGAATATAGCACGAGCATGACATTTATAATTTCGGCTAAAATATACAATATATTTGAATATTTCAATCTATAAGCTGAGATTGTGTATCGAATTTCAAATACTAGGTCTTATTTATGATGCTGAAGTAAGAATTGTTTATTTGAAAATTATCTTATTGAAATATAAAATAATTCTATTGTTTAGGATAAAATACTTGTCTGTTAGTAAATAGTGCGAAACGAGCTTTTGTGTCCGATTTTGGCTGATTTCTAGCACACAACGAGCTAAAAACCCGAGAATGCGCCTCTGTTATGAAAGCGTTTTGTTGTAGAAGATTGGCGGAAAGCTCGTTTCCTCTAAAGAGTGCTCGACCGCGTCCGCCTACGGCTACAAGCAGAGCTAGCCTGCCCTCATCCCCAACCCTTCTCCCGCATTGCGGGAGCTGTACATTAGCCACAAATTTACATACGGTCAGCGTTATCTGCCCTCACCCTCCGGCCCCCACTTCCGCACTGCGGGCGAGGGGCTGAATGTTGATACAAGCTCTCCGCGTTCTGTGCTCTCAAGGATACTCCCGCGATGGTATGCGAACGATCGCCTGTTGCTGCCGACACGACTTTTGGCTAATGCATAGCATTGCGGGAGAAGGGGGGCGAGCTTGGCTTGAAATGCTATCGATCGCTTGGCTCAAGGCGCATAAAACAAGGCTGTTTGAGCGACTATCTCAAACAGCCTTAATAATCGGCTTATATGTGCTATGTAGGGAGCTATTAGGGGAAACGTGAGTATTGAGACCAGCGATTAGAGGCTGTTAGGTCGAAGAGAGTTTAATCTTTGGCGTAGAGCGCCGCGATTCGACGCCCGTGTTCGGCGATCTCGTTGCGCAGCTCTGGAGGGCTGAGTACCTCTACATCGCCGCCCCAGCTCAGAACCCACGAGCGAATCTCGCGGATACCGCCGATCTGCATGCGAAGCTCGCAGCCGCCATCGGGCAGATCGTCGATCTTTTGACTCTGATGCCACACACTTTCGCGCACGCGCGGAGCCACAGCGGGACTGAAACGCAGGTGCACGAGCACGGTCGCATCGTCCATAATGCCCCACGAATCGGCCAGATAGCTGTAGGGGTCGAAGTCGTCGGGGATGCTGTAGTGCTCGTCGAGCAGCTCGGCCTCTTCGATACGTTCGATCTTGAAGGTGCGAAGGGCCTGACGCAATTGGTCAAAGCCGATCACATAAGCGGCGGGTTCGCTGCGCGATACTTCTAAAAAGTAGGGTGCTATAACTCGTTCGGTGATCTCGCGGCTGAGGGCGCGATATTGAATGCGAACTAGGCGCCGGTCGGCCCAAGCGCGTGTTAAAACCTCGACCACCTTGATATAGACCGCTCGCAGAGGGCGAGAACGGATCACACTGGCAGCGTGCGAGATATGCTCTGAGATGGTTGCGTCGGGCAAGCTGGCAGCCAGTTTGTCGAGCGCTGCTACCACATAGGGGTTGTGTTCATCGCTGTGGTGCGAGAGCAGACGAGCCGCGAAGTAGAGTGCGATCGTTTCGTTTAGGTTGAGGCGTACCGTCGAAAGATAGGCGGTGCGGTCGATGCCGTAACGTCCCTGGTTTTCCCAAACTGGAACGCCCATCTCGTGCAACGATTCGAGATCGCGATAGACCGTGCGGCGATCGACGCCACAGTACTCGGCGATCTCGACTGCGCGCAATCCATTTGGTGTATTGTAGAGCCGATGTTCAATGCGGCGCAGTCGGGCTGCCTTGCTTTGGGTTCGATCATGAAAATCGTCAAGCGGTGTAGTCACGAGTGCTACTTCTCTCGGAATGAACGATCTTAACCAATTACGAAGTAAAGAACAAACATACCGATGAGTAGGATAACGGTCCAGATACAGATACGCCATAAGTCGCGTCGGATCGAAGCGTACTCAAGCGAATAGTTGACCGGCTCGGCAACACGTACTGGAGGGCGACGAACTGGTTGGTTTTTAGAGCGATTGGGCTGGCGGCGAGAGCGTGTTCGTGATGACATCTGTCCTTTTCCTCATCATTACGTACAAAAGGGCCTAAGTATGAAACTTACAGCCCAATCCAAAACTGCTGTTATTATACCATAGCGCCGCTCAAGCGAGACGAAGAACTAGAAATCATGTTTGCTTGCAGCTTGTATGATAGATCTAACACGTTGCGAGCGGTCTAAGTGACTGTCTCTATGATACGAAATCAGTTTGAGCCGTTGGGTTTTGAAAGATTTTGGGTGCAGAATAGATCTTGGGGCGCAGAATAGAAAGGCCTTTGTTTGGTGGGCGGGCTGTTGGTAGCCGTAGGCGGACGCGCCAAGGACTGCATGGAAGCGCGAGACCAACCCGTCAGAACGGAACGTATCGATGCGCTATAAGCTCAGAATGAGCTGTATAAGCGGTCTAAAGATGGAGTGCAGATCGTTTATAAACGTGTATCCTGATTGCGAATACTATACAAATGCCCTGCTCCTGAGTACAATGGAAACAATTTAGATCTCTATCACGTAGTTACTGGTATATATATTCGCTGAAAGATTTTCTTTCGTTGACCGATTGGTATTGGAGAGATCCGCTTTTCCGACCATAGAAGCCAACCGATGTAAGAATAGAGTGGATAGTTTCAATGACAGACCTCAATTTGATTGGTCGCACTCTGGGAAATTTTGAGATTCTGGAAGAGCTAGGTCGTGGTGGTATGGCGGTGGTTTATAAAGCCCGCCAAAAGGCGCCTAATCGCATTGTTGCGCTTAAAGTCCTGCCACCAGAACTGAGTTTCAATAAAGAGTATATCAAGCGCTTTCACCAAGAGGCCGATAGTGTGGCGGCGCTTGAGCATCCCCATATTGTGCCGATCTATCTGGTAGATGAAGATCAAGGTCTGCACTTTTTGGCGATGAAATATATCCAGGGCGAGACCCTCAAAGACTTGCTTCAGCGTGAAGGTGCTCTACCGGTCGAACGCGCGATCGAGCTGCTGTCTCAGGTTGCTCAAGCGCTCGATTATGCTCATAGCCAGAATGTGATCCACCGCGATATCAAACCATCGAATATGATGGTCACCGATCAGGGTTGGGTCTATTTGACCGACTTTGGTTTGGCGCGCGGTACGGTCGGCAATGCGGGCCTTACGGCGGCTGGCACAGTTATGGGTACGCCCGAATATATGTCGCCTGAACAGGCCCAAGGTTTGGCTACGATCGGCCCGGCCACCGATATCTATGCGCTCGGCATTGTGCTCTATGAATTGCTGACCGGTCGCTTCCCCTTCGAAGCCGACACGCCCATGGCGATGCTTGCGGCCCGTTTGTTGCAATCGCCTCAGCCGCCGCGCACCTATCGGGGCGATCTGCCCATGGCGGTCGAAGATGTGATTATGCGCGCTTTGGCGCGTCGCCCGGAGGCGCGCTATCCAACCGCGCAGGCTATGATCGACGATCTACGTGCGGCGGCGAAACAGTCTGGGACGGCAGATCAGTCTGCGGCTTATACGGGCCACACCATTGTTAGCCCACAGAATCCGCAAACACCTTGGCCGCCGACTCAAGCTTCGCAGCCTCAGACGCCTTGGCCGCCGACCCAGCAGCAAACGCCTTGGCCACGCGCTCAGGGCTCGCAAGATCAGTGGAGCGCGTCTCAGACGGCGATGCCCCAACAGGCTCAGGCGGGCGACAAGCGGCGTTTTGGTCTAGGCACCGGCGTATTGATCGGAATCGGGGCGAGTATCTTAGGCTGTATTCTGCTGTGTGTGGTGCTTGCCATGATCGGCGACAATCTCGACACAGGTACCACAAGCCCGACAAGTGTGGCAACGCAGGCCACGACTCAAAGCGGCAATCCGACGCTTCCTTCGCTTGCGACGAGTCTGAACGAAGAGCAGCTTGAGTTATTGGCTGAGGCCGATGGCTATCTCTTGGAAGCAGATTTCGCCGAAGCCGAAGGGATCTATCGCGAATTGTTGGTCGAGTTGCCCGATGCGCCTTTGTTGATCTCGCGGCTGGCACTGCTGGCAAACTATGCGAGCCGTTACGATCAGACCTTAGAGTATACCGACGTTCTGGAAAAAGGCGCGCTTTCTGATCAGGAAGCAGCCTTGGCCTATGCGGCGCGTGCCGACGCACTGCTCTATTTTGAGCGCCACTCTGAAGCTATAGAAGCGGCTCAAGCGGCGTATGAGCTCGATCCCAAGCTGAGCTTGGCAGCCGCTATCCTTGCCAATGCAGAGCTGCTGGCGGCTAACTATCGCTACGAGACCCCGCCCGATTCCGAGATCAGACGCTTGACACGCGAGGCCGAGAGTTCGCTGGCCGACGAAGAGCCGCTGGTGCAGGCCATGACATACCATATTTTGGGCGATGTCAACGCGGTTTATGGCTCGATCAACCAAGACCCAAGTGCAAACACCAAGGCGGCCAGCTATTACGACAAAGCCTTAGATCTGAGCGAGCAGCCGCTCTTTATCGTGGGCAAGGCCTATCTCGCCAAAGCTGATTCCAAGCTTGATACAGCTCGCGATCTCTATCAAGACGCGCTCGATATCGACGACAGCTACAGTCATGCTCTGATCGGTTTAGGTTGGGTCGAATATGATGATCTAAGCCTGCCCGATTTTCAATCGTCTATCGAGGCCTTTCGCAATGCAACCAAGGCCAACCCAAATGATGGGCAAGCCTATTTGGGTCTGGGGCGAGCTTACTTTGCCGAAAGGCTCTACGAGGATGCCTTAGGCGCTTTCCGAGCGGCTGCAGATCTGAACCCAAGCTCGGTCAGTTTGGCTTGGTTGGGCAGGGGTTTGCAGCGGGTCGGCTATATGAGCGACGATCTAAGCCTGCAGCAGAACTACTATAACGAGTCGCGCGAGATCTTGAAGCGGGCGATCGACTTGAACGATCGCAATGCTTTGGCCTTAACGGCTATGGGCTGGACCATGCAATATCTGGACGAGTACGCCGAATCGGTCAACTATTTCGAGCGCTCGTTGGCTTTAGACAGTTTGCAGTCTGAAGCATACAACGGTTTGGGCTGGAGCGAGTTTAACCTTGAGCGTTACAGTCAAGCTGAAACCGCCTTCCGCTCAGCTGTCGAGCTCGATGATGGCTACGCCAACGCTTGGTATGGTTTAGGCAAAGCCTGCGAAGAGCTAGGCAAGCTAGACGATGCCAAGAACGCTTACCGCCAAGCGCTTGAAATTGAACCCGATTATCAAGATGCTAAAGATGCGCTCGCTCGGCTAGATTAAGAGCGATCGAACGCTAAGCATAAGCCGAAACGGCTCCAAACTCACAGGGATCTATGCTCATTGGCATAGATCCCTGTTTTGTCTGCGTGATATCACATCTGCTGAGCTTGTACCAAATCCGCTTGCTGATACCAAATCCGGTTGATTAGGTTCTATTTGGCCTTCGGCAGAGTGGAACTTAACTATTGTTTCCCATTGTTGCGTTACAAGAGTTCAAGTCTTTAAAGGGATTTAGTATGAGTTCAGCACTCTGGCGGTTTAGTCCTGTCCCCAAAGAAGGTCCTAAGCGCGTCCGCCTACGGCTATCAACATCCCGCCCGCACAAAGAGGTCGTATCGCTGTGTGGAAAGGCTGTTCCAAAATACAACACTTCAAGCGGATTTCGTATTTTTTGGCCTTCGGCAGAGTGGAACTCACTATCTTTTCTTCCCCGCGTTTTGTAGTTCTGCGTTACAAGAGCCCAAGTCTTTAAACTGATTTGGCCTGAAGCTTATTGAAACTCTTTTTGACCGATATCGCTGCGGAAGTAGCGCCCGGGGAAGCTGATGCGTTCGGCATTGATGAGGGCGCGGCTGCGGGCGCTGTTGGCGGTTGAGCCGAGCGCTACAACCGTTAAGACATGCCCTCCAGTGGTGCTCATGCCAACGCTGGTGGGCGATTTGCCCATAATCAAGGTGGCGAATGTACCGCGTGTATTGCTCGAAGTGGGGTTGTATTTCAGGCCGTTAGCATTGTGGGTTTCGTGATGGAAGGCCAGCACGCCTTCATCGAGCTCGTCTAGACCTTGGATCGCGCCGCCAACCGCGAAGTTGACGGGATAACCTTGAGCGACCAAGGTGACGCCGACGCTGGCCTCGTTGCGCCAAGATGGCTTGGGCACGCTGTGCAAGCGCGTGCTGATAGCAGCCTGCACCAGCGGTAACAGATCATCTTCGAGACGCGGTAGCACAACTTGGGCCTCTTGATCGCGCAAACTGGCCCGAATATTGATGATGCGCGGCCCTTGAGCGGTGATGATCGTATCGACTCCTAAAAAGCCCCAGAAAGGCAGGTTCTCTTTTGCGAGCGCGGCGATCAGCGGCTCCAGCAGCTTGGCGTGAATGTATTCGCCCAAGCGCTCGGCATAGACCGAAGTGCCAGTGCAGGCACCCATGCCCGGAGCGACGATATCTTCTTTTTCGCTCGTATGGTTGAAGATACGGGCCGGAAGCATAGGCAGCGCGGTGTGACCATCGGTGAGGGTCGATTGAGCGATGCGCGGCCCTTGCATAAAGGCTTCGATCACAACGCCGTTGCTTTCGCCCTGCAACGAGCGAGCGGCGAATAGCTCGTGCAGGCCCTGCAAGGCGCTATAGCGATCGTAGAAGACCGCTTCGCCACCATCGGGGTGGTCGGCCTTGATGATAACGGGCAGCGGCTGCGAGGCCAGGTAGCGCTCGGCCATGTCGAGCTGATCGAAGGGGCGCCCGGGTGGGGTTGGCAGGTTGTAGCGCAGCAGCAGCTCTTTGGCGTAACAGCGGCTTGTTTCGAGGCGGCTAGTGCGCTGAGCCGGCCCCGATACGCCGATGTGGAACGAGACAACTTCATCGACGAGGCCAGCGCCAAGCGGTGCGGTATCGCCGGGGATGATGATATCGATATTGTTATCGAACGACCAGCGCGCGATCTCGAGCGCGTTGTTGAGATCGAGCTCGGCCTGCGGGGCGAGCATCGAGGTTCCACCGTTGCCGGGAGCGCAGATCACTTCATCGGCTAGAGGGCTGTTAAAAAGCTTCCAGACTAATGCGTGTGCTCGGCCGTCGTTGCCAAGAATCAGGAGTTTCACAATGGTCACCTTTAGATTGGTATTTCAGGGTTAACTCTGATCACCCATACACCATTCGGCGCTTGCAAGAATGATCCTGAATCCTAACAAGTTTTAGCATAGGCGTCTATGGGCGAGAAGTCCTTACTTCTGGACTGTGCAAGTAGAGGCAGTGCTTTATTCGCGGTCTAAGACCATTGAAGCGATATATTTACCGATACCTACCGAGTCGGCGGTATGCATATTCGCCAAAACGATCACGGTCAGATCATCTTCTGGGTAACGGCTGATATAGGTCGAGAAGCCGTCGATCAGGCCAGAGTGGTTGATCAGCAGATGCCCATCGGGGCGTGTAACCTTCCAACCATAGGCATAATCGTATAGAAAGGGGGTGAAGAGCTGGGCACGGGCTTCAGCGGGCAGCAAAATATCGCTGTAGAGCGCTTGATCCCAGCGATAGAGATCTTCGACGCTGGAATAGAGCGAGCCGCAGGCGAACAGGGTTGAGGCGTCGAGGAAGAGCGCCTGCTGATCGAAAGTGCTGTAACCGGCTGCTTGACCAGCAAAACTGCTATCGCTGGTATCGACACCTGTGTTAGACATCTGAAGCGGGTTGAAGATCGCCTCTTGCAGATAATCGGCGTAGCTTTTGCCCGAGACCCGCTCGATGATCAGACCTAAAATCACATAGCCGGTATTGCCGTAGAGATAGTTGCTGCCCGGCTCGAACAGCAGTGGCATGCCGCTCACTCGGCTGAGCAGTTGCTGAGGCGTGGCCGGATACATTTGGGTCGCTTCGTAGTCTAACAGTTCGGTATAGCTCGGAATACCCGATGTATGGGTGAGGGCATGGTGAATCGTAACGCCGCGCCAGTGATCGGGGCAGGAATCGAGATAATTGCAGATCGGGTCGTTGGTCGAGAGTTTGCCTGCCACCTGTAGCTGCATAATGGCTAGAGCGGTGAACTGTTTGGTGAGCGAAGCGATACGAAAACGGGTCGATGGTTCGTTGGGAACCCCGCTGGTATAGTTTGCCAAGCCATAGCCCTTGCTCAAAATGATCTGGCCTTTTTGGGCTACCAGCACGCTGCCATGGAAGAGCCGTCCTTCGACCAAGCTATTCAGATAGCTATCGATCTGACCGCTCAAGACCTTCTGCTCGATCGAGAGCGCGATCGGCTGGACATTGCCTTGCAGCGGTTGTGCTATAGCGGTAGGACCGTTCTCTCGGCTGGCAGCTTTGGTGACCGTCGGCTGGATGGGGATCTGGGGACGAGCCGCGTTGTTGTCGCTCGAAGCGCTATTGTGTTGATCGCTCTGAACGGCGTGCGGCGGAGCGATTTGCAAAGGCTGCGGGCTGCGACACATCGTCAGGAAAAAAAGCGCGATACACCCTACCCCTATAAAAGTACGAAACGAATACGCCACGCGAGCCTCCTGACGACTGAATCATCCATAAGTATGAAACATTATTATACACATTGTCGCTTATCAAACCAGATCAATTTGCTGCGTTTGAGAGTAGAGCGTATCTCTTGAAGATATATCGTTTGAACAAAGCATTACGTTACGAAGCCGTATACTAGTCGTTCAGGCTATGTGCGATCGCTGCCTTTTTATAACGTTCATGCCACAAGAATACGCCGTTTATCATCCCATAAAAGGCTGCATGGCGCGGCAGGGCTGAGATGGCTAACAAGAAGCTGCACGTGTACGAGACTTTTTCTGGTACACTATCAGCCGATTAACAGGCAAAAATCTTAAAGCGTAGTGTATACTGTTTTCTTCAGTAATGATAACGTTTGGCAGTGGTAAACGTATCATATTTAGCGATGAACTGCCGAAAAAGAGTTGTCGCAACATTAAGGAGGTCTGAGTGGTTCTACCGGTATCTATACGCCGCCTGCTTATAGGGGCAGGAAGCGCACTAGTTGCTGCGGGTTTAGTAGCCTGTGGCGGCCCTGATGTTGCACTGGTTGGTACTGTAACCGACGCTTATACAGGCAGTCCAGTGCCCGCTGCTGTTGTTCAGGTCGACTCAAATAAAGCAACTGCCGACTCAAATGGTAGGTATGAATTAACGCGCTGGAACGCAAAGAGTACGCTTCAGGTCAGTGCCGACGGTTATGCGCCGACCAGCATCGATCTCGCAAGTCAGACGCAGCTTCAGCAAGCACAGCCGCCAAGTGTCACGCTTGACGCAACGCTTCGCCCAGATACGCTCAGTGGCACCATTAAAGATGCCTATAGCGCTCAACCTTTAGCTGGCGTATCGATCAAAGTAAGCGATACGATCAGCACGACGACCGCTGCCGATGGTACCTACCGTTTAGCGGGCCTGCCCGAGAGCTTTACCGTTGAGGTTTCTGCTCCCAACTATGCAGGCGTTTCAGAAGCCCTTGAGCGCACAACCAGCTTCGACATCGATCTGCGCCCCACCATTTTGCGTGGTGTCTTGACCAATCTCTATACCGGAGAGCCTGTGAGCGGTGCGACGGTGAGCGTTGGTGAGCGCAGCACGACCAGCGATGCCAGCGGTGCTTACGAACTGACCGATATTCCGCTCGATACCGAGCTGGTGATTGTGGCCGATGGTTTTGCCACCATTACCGAGACCATCGCCAAAGTTGTTGAGTTTGATGCTACCCTGCGCCCCGATACCTTAACCACCGTGTTGGTCGATAAAGAGACGGGTGAGCCGATCGCCAATGCCACGCTGGTTGCCAGCGAGACTATCACCGGCACAAGCGATGTGGCCTTTGCGCGCATCGACAATAGCAGCGATGGCAAGATCTCGATCAAGGGCATTCCCGAAAAAGGCTATCTGAAGGTGCTGGCTCCGGGCTATCTCAAGCAGGTCATTCCGCTCGAGATCGGCAATGTTCCCGCCAAGATCGAGATGGAACCCTTCCAAGTCAAGGGCATCTATGTGACGGCTGCGGTAGTTGCCAACTGGGATCTGTTGATGCAGTATTTCGACTTCATCGATCAGACCGAGTTGAACGCGATTGTGATGGACCTCAAGTCGGACTTGCGCGACGATTTGGGCTTGGTCTATTACGACTCGCAAACGCCTTTGGTCAAGGAGCTGGGAACCTCTCATCCCTACATCGACTATCACAAGGTCTTGGCCGAAGCGAAGCGACGCGGAATCTATACCATCGCCCGTACCCACATGTTCAGCCACGACAATGTGCTGGCCGAAGCCAAGCCCGAATGGGCGGCCCAAGATCGTGTCAACGGCGGTATCTTCTACGACTACCCTGCTCCTAGCATCAAGTATGCTTGGCTCGATCCCTGGAACAAGAACGTTTGGGAATACAACAAGGCGATCGCGGTTGAAGCTGCCCAAATGGGCTTTGATGAAATCAACTACGACTATATCCGCTTCCCATCGCTCGAATTCGCTGCCGACGATAAAGATCGTCTCAAGCTCTCCAAAGACGATTCGACCGCTGAAGAGCGCTATGCCAATATCGCCGCTGTGCTAGAAGATGCTCAGCGTGCCATCAACGGAGCAGGCGCTTACCTGTCGATCGACGTCTTCGGTTATACCGCATGGCGCCCCGATGCTTTGATCGGCCAAGATATCGGCATGCTTGCCAAGCACACCGACTACATCATGCCGATGATCTATCCGTCGCACTTTAACCCGGGCGAACTCGGCTTCGCTAATCCCGCCGAGCACCCCTACGAGATCATCAAGGCCAGTATGGAGAAGGGTGAATCGCAAGTGGTTGGTCAACGCGCCCATCTACGCCCATGGCTGCAAGACTTCACCTTGACCTGGGTGCCCGCTTCGATGCTGGTCAAGTACGACGCCTCGATGGTGCGTGCTCAGATCCAAGCGGTGAAGGACACCGACGAGAGTATGGGTTGGATCCTCTACAACTCCGCCAATATCTACACCGATGATGCGGTCGATCCCGAATAGCTTCTAGGCTCAATGCCTCAGAAAGGGAAGCGCAAGCACTGCGCTTCCCTTTTTTGTGCCTATCTGCCTGTGTTTTATATCAAATCTGTTTAAAAACGTGCGCTTTTGGAACGCAAAAACGGGAAAAGAAGTCAAGTACCACTCTGCCGAAGGTCGAATAGCAAGCAAGCTAGCGCATGTGGTATTACATAAGCTTGGCGGTAACGCCTCTAGCCTACAAAAAGGCTTCGACCGCGTCCGCCTACGGCTACCAAATGGGCTAGCCCGCCCTCATCCCCAGCCCTTCTCCCGCATCTGTACATTAGCCACAAATCGACATACGGTCGCGTTATCGGCCCTCACCCCCCCGGCCCCCTCTCCCGCAGTGCGGGCGAGGGGGTGAATGGTGATGTTGTATGCGATTTCGCGTAGCGAAATCGCATACAAGCTCTCTGAGTTTTGTGCTCTCAAGGATACTTCCGCGATGGTATGCGAACGATCGCCTTTTGCTGCCGACACGACTTTTGGCTAATGCATAGCTCCCGCATTGCGAGAGAAGGGAGCGAACTCGCTGCATGCGGCGAATGCAACGAATGCAACGAATGCAGCGCAACGCCAGAAAGTCTGCATGGGAGGGCGGCGACTTTGATAGCCGTAGGCGGACGCGCCAAGGATCGTATGGCTGCTAGCGATCTCGCCGCCAGCTTGAGAAGGCCAAGGTGTTTTAGCGGGAATTGAAGGGAGCGCGGTGGCTACGGTTTGTGCCAGCGGGGAGCATTGAGCTAGGGAAAGTTGTGAGAGATGTAGCATTGCTGCAGGCTATCTCTCACAACAAGCAGAAATGGCTCGCATGGCGACGCGAACAAAGCGCGTCAGTAGCGGCTCTGCGTTTATTCGTCGCTGCGATTCGAATCGTAGCCCATCTTGATCCAGCCTTGGCGGATGGCAAACATGACCGCCATGGTGCGATCGTTGACTTGCAGCTTCGCCAAGATCGAGGTGATGTGGTTTTTGACGGTTTGGCCGCTGATGCTGAGCTCGTTGGCGATCTCTTTGTTCGAGAGGCCGCGCGCGATACAGTCGAGGATCTCGATCTCGCGCGAGGTCAGCGGTGCAAAGAGTGCGCTGGTCTGCTCGTCTTCGCTGGCGGCCAGCTCGCGAAATTGGTGTAGCACGCGGCTGGCGACGTGGGGCTTGGCCAACACACTTTCGTTGATCAGATACTTGCCGCGCGAAACTTCGCGAATGTAGTGCAGCAGATCGCCTGGGTTGACATCTTTGGAGGAATAGGCCGCCGCTCCAACTTTGATCGCTTGGAAGAGTTGGTCGTCGTCTTCGTAGACGCTCAGCACGATGATGCCGACGCGCGGGTCGCGCCGCTTGATCACTCGAGCCACTTCGAGGCCGTTCAGCCCGGGTAAGTTGATATCAACAAGCACAACATCGGGTAACAGTCGTTCGGTTAATTTGATGGCTTCTTGGCCGTTTTCTGCTTCGCCAACGACTTCCATGTCTCCTGCCTCTTCGAGGCTCCAACGAATGCCTTGGCGAAACAAAGGATGGTCATCTATGATAAGGACTTTAATTTTCTGAGCCATAGGTGTGCTCCTCATCACCGCAATGGCAGAACAACGGTGACAGTTGTACCGTGGTTTAAACGTGAGGCAACCGTCAATTGCGCTCCAATCAATTCTGCTCTTTCTCGCATACTGGTCAGACCCCAGCTTTCGCGCCCTGCCCGGCGCGCTACTTCACGCGGGTTGAAACCGGGGCCGTTGTCTTGAATCTTCAGGATAAGCGTATCGTTTGAAAGGCCCAGGCTGATATGGACGGCGGCGGAGCGAGCGTGCTTTGATACATTCTGGAGCGCTTCTTGAACAATACGATACAACACGATTTCCACATCATTTGCTAAACGCGGTAATAAAGCAGCATTCAGTGTTACCTGTGCGCCTGTTGTATCTTGGTAACGGCGGACATAATCTTGAATTGCCACCAGCAGGCCTTGTTCGCTGAGGCGGCCCGGGCGAAGGTCGGAGATAAAACGACGCACCTCGTGCAGGCCTTCGCGCGTCACCGAGCGCATGCGATCGAGCATAAGTGCCAAACGCTCAGTGTTTTGTTGTTGAATAAGTGTGACGCATTGTTCCAAGCCCATCAGGGTGTTGGCAAGCACCTGGGCAGGCCCATCGTGGACTTCGCGCGCTAGGCGTGTTCGTTCTTCTTCGCGGCCTTGAATCACTTGGGCGCGCAGGGCCAGCATCCACGGGTCGTTGGCTTTGCTTTCAGTCGAACCGCCCAAAAGCACACTGCTGCTCATCTCGATTTGGCGCACGAGCTGGTCGAGCTGTTTCAGGGCATGGGCTGTCGATTGTGATTCTTGAACGATCTGATCGTAGTTGGCGCGGAGCTCAGCTTCACGTTTAGCGAAGCTATCCGCATTTGCTTGTTGGTGTTGACGAGCGAACTGGTGTTGAATAATCGCTTCGTCAAGGGCACGTTCTGCTTGTCGCTGTGCATTAGTGAGGTGGGCACTACGTTGCTGAGCCTGCTGGACAAGCTCACGTAGTCGGTTGAGCTGTTCAGATACTAACTGTTGCGCTTCATCCAACAGCGTATGGTTGTCGGCGCTCACAGTTGCTTCCTTTACTATACGATCATTCATGTTCGATGGTAGTATATCATACGGACATTTACGCAACAATTTTGCTGTTAGCAGATGGAACCGCTACGCCCCAGCGTATGCTCAGCACGATCTCTCTGTATAAAAAGACGTAGCTTAGCTCTGTTTTTACGAATCGTTGCATTCCAAAAATGAACGATTTTAATACGCTCATCGTATGCTGTCTGAAGCAGGCCGTGAAGCAAGCGCACGCTCTTCAGATCAAAGACGCATATTGGTGTGCTTCGTCTCTAGCTCTCTCGCAGTCGAGAGAGTCATCTAGCGATACGATCCAACAGCGCCAGAACATCATAAATAACCACTAGGTTGGTCTACTAGGGCCTGAACCAGAGCCCGTCGCTAGCCGAAGGCTTGGTATAAATATGGCACAACGGGGCTACGCGCTGGATGCCGGAACACTGTGGCTCTGTGTACAAGTGTCTAAACCCTTCCAGCAATGAAAGATGCTAGATGCTCGTCTTGTGGTTATTGGACATATATTTGATGTATTTGAAGTGGTTATGCACTCCTATCTATTGTAACACAGGTCAACAAATATCTGCAGATTTATGGCTATAGATGCCGAAAAATTCTGCTCTACTTCGAGTGCAAGCTTCAGACTTTTGTCGGGTTGTAGACGGGCGTCAGCCATGGTATGATACTGCTCGATCGGAGTGCTAAGGCATTTCCGGTCTTGTGGTGTTTCTACGAAGCAAACAAATAACTTGCTCCGTCCTTCATAGGTACGGATATCAATAGACCGACGTGATGACGGAGCGTGTTGCTTATTTGGCCGATGTGCATTACGCCATCGGCTGTTTCGTGTTGATTCGGGTGCGATTATCGCCCCATCTCGTCATAACAAATTGAGGAGAAGATCATGCGCGTTGGCCTTGACTTTGGAACGACGAACTCCAGCGCAGCAATTTACGATGGGGATTCGCTCACAATCTTGCCGCTTGACCCAATAAATGCCAATCCGAACATCATGCGCTCGACCCTCTTTATGACTCGTGAAGGTGTGCCATTTATTGGTCGAGAAGCGATCAATCGATTTATCGAGGGCAATGTCGGTCGCGAAATCGAATACGAGTGGCGTTACCTAGGCGAGACGGAATTGGTGACCGAGACGGGCGTCATTATGCAATCGATGTATACCCAAGTCGATGCAAATACGCCTGGGCGTCTGTTTCAATCCCTAAAGAGCGGTTTGCGCGATAGTGCGTTTACCAAAACAAATGTCTTTGGAACCTATTATACGCTCGAAGCTCTGATCGCGACGGTTCTTGAGCTGATCAAAAAGCGCATCGAAGAGATCACGCAGAAAGAGATCACAAGCATGGTATTGGGCCGTCCGGTGCACTATGCCTTTGATCCAGATGCCGATGCGTTGGCATTTAGGCGTATGCAAGACGCCTGTAAACTGGCTGGGCTGCCCGACGTGACTTTCTTGCCGGAACCAACCGCTGCCGCACTCGCCTATGCGCGCACCGCTGAGGGCAAACAGAATATTTTGGTGTTTGACTTTGGTGGTGGTACGCTCGACGTGACGGTGATGCGCCTGAGCGGCACTGGTGAACGCGAAGTTTTGTCGACCAGCGGTGTGCCGATCGGTGGTGATGTGCTCGATCAGCGCATTGTGATGGGCCGTATGTTGAACCACTTCGGTGCCGAGGCGACCTTAGGCCCGCGCCGCTTGCCCTTCCCAACCCATATTCTTGATCATCTCTCGGAATGGCAGACCATTACCGACCTAACTCAGCCCCGTTACCTACAGATCATCGACGAAGCGATTATCACTGGTAACAAGCCGAAAGAGCTGCGCGCTCTGCGCTCGCTGGTGCGCAAAAACTATGGTCTAACCATGTTTGAGGCGGTCGAGCGCGCCAAAGTCGAGCTGAGCTCGAACGAACAAGCCACCATCAGCCTGCACCTCGAAGATATCGATATCGATGAGGTGGTGCCGCGCTGGGATTTTGAGCGCTTGATCGGCCCCGATGTGCGCGCAGTTGAGGCCTGTATCGACGAGGCCTTGGCGGCGGCAGGTCTCAAACCCCAAGATATCAATGTGGTATTGCGCACCGGTGGTAGCTCGCGTATCCCCCGTTTTGTGAACATGTTGAGCGCCAAGTTTGGCCCGCAAGCCCTGCGCGAGATGGATGTCTTTAGCGGTGTGGCATCGGGCTTGGCGGTTGCGGCTTGGGAGCGCAACTAAGCGCCAGCCGTAGCCATACAAAGCTTGGCTGTGCAATCAGCTAGGCTTATCCGCTCTCTAAGCAGCGAGATTTGATTTTAACCTCCTGCAGAGCGCCTTTGCCTAGGTGGTTGTGTGCGATGGTGTGCCTGAGCACCAAGCGCACACAACCTTTTTTCGCTGATAGCTCCCTGAGCGCTTCTCTAGCGCATCTGTCTACTGCGTTTGGCGCTTTAGCGGCTCGCTCTTTGGCCCAAAGCAGATCCTTAGCGCGTCCGCCTACGGCTATCAGCAGGGTTAGCTTGCCCTCATCCCCGACCCTTCTCCCGCATTGCGGGAGAAGGGAGCCGACGCGCGTTAGGCCCAAAATAGCCTCCAAGAGCCTGAATACTATGCAATCTGCTTAAAGAGGTGTGTTCCATTCTGTCGAGGGCCAAAAAAGAAGTACCATAAACGGATCTGGTAGCGGGTCGAAGTCGGCCCTGAAGTAACGGTGTAAAATAGGAAAAAAGAGCGTTATGTTCGCGTTATAATCGCCAAGAAAGCGAAACCGAGCGCACCTGCCTGTTATTAAGGCACACGTAAACAGCGCTGTTATGGCTAGCTGTGCTGTCCTAGACAGCCTTGTTGCTCTGATGACCTGTGTGCTTGTGTGAGCTTCCTGCGGCTTGATTGGATAGAAGGTATGTCGTTTATTACCCAACTAGAAGAGGCGCAGCAGGTTTTGAGTACTATGGCCGCCCAAGCCAGCGCCGTCGATGTCATTACCGATCTGATTGTGCGCCAGCTTAAACAAGGCCATACGCTGTTTAGCTGTGGAAACGGCGGGAGCGCTACCGATGCGGCCCATTTGAGCGAAGAGCTCGTTGGGCGCTATCGCGCCAATACGCCCCGACCCGCTCTGCCAGCGGTCTGCCTAAATGCCGATAGCGCGGCCCTAACTTGTATCGCCAACGATTTTGGCTATGAGCAGGTTTTCGCTCGACAGATAGGCGCTTTGGGGCGATCCGGCGATCTGCTAGTCTGTTTCAGCACAAGCGGCCGATCCCCTAATATCACTGCCGCTCTGAAGGAGGCGCGTAAGTTATCGCTGATCACGATCGGCTTTTTGGGTGGCACAGGCGGCGATGCCAAAGATTTGTGCGACTATAGTATTATTGTTCCGAGCAGCAACGGGGCGCGTGTCCAAGAGGTGCATACGCTCTTACTGCACGCGATTTGTGAAGCTTTAGAAGCAGCTTATACGTAAATCTAACTAGTTTATTACACGATTTATGATAGCCGCTTCTAGATCTGCTGCTATAATAACTGCGCTGAGGAGAGTTTTATGAGTATACTTTGAGATTGGTATTCGTACTCCCAAACTGTCACCCGTTTGTGAGATCTACCAGTGACAGGTATAGCTCCACCATCTCAAGGAGGGCGCAATGTACTGGATGATATGGATAGTGTTGATGATCGCGATCCCATTAGTTGCAGGGATCCCCTTTTGGAAGACTCTTCTAGCGCCATCTGGCAACGCTAGTGACGATGCAGCAGATGAGCAACCAAAAGCCTGAGAATACAGATGCTAAAAGCCTTGCTCTGCGCAAGGCTTTTTCGTGCCACAAGCAAGCCCGCATAAATATGGTAAGATAGCGTGCAGCATAAAAAAGAAGCCCGTATGGGCTACAAGATAAGGGGTTACAACCATGGGTTTGCTTGATGGTAAGAAAGCATTGATTCTGGGTGTGGCAAACGACCACTCCATTACTTGGGGTATCGCTAAGGCGCTCCACTCCCAAGGTGCAGAAGTTGGTTTTAACTATCTGGGCGAATCTCTCGAGCGTCGCGTGCGACCTCTGGCCGAAAGCTTGGGTGCTCGTTTGATCGAACCATGCGACGTGAGCAGCGATGAGCAGATCGACACCTTTATGCAGCGCGTTCGCGAAACGATGGGTTCGATCGATATCTTGGTGCATGGCCCAGCCTTTGCTCCGCGCGAAGAGTTGAGCGGTTCGTTTGTCAAGACTAGCCGTGAAGGTTTCCGGGTATCGATGGATGTCAGCGTCTATTCCATGATCGCTGTGGTGCGCGCTGCTCTGCCATTGATGAATCCCGGTGCGGCAGTGTTGGCTTTGACCTACCATGGTTCGCAGCAGGTCGTTCCTAACTACAACGTGATGGGTGTGGCTAAGGCGGCTCTGGAAGCGACCGTACGTTATTTGGCTGCCGATCTTGGCCCGCAAGGTATTCGTGTCAATGCGATCAGCGCAGGCCCGGTTCGTACCCTCTCTGCAAGCGGTATTGCCGATTTCCGTACCTTGCACAAGCAGTTCGCTAAGGCTGCTCCGCTGCGCCGCAACATCACCATCGAGGATGTCGGTAACGCAGCGATCTATCTGTGTAGCCACCTGAGCGGCGCTGTAACCGGCGAAATTTCGTATGTTGATGCGGGCTTCCATATTTTGGGCCTAGCGACTAACGACGAATAAGCTGTATCAAACTAAATAGCTCTCTCGAGAGCGGTGTTCGTCCTGTGAAAAGATCGGAACGAGCACCGCTCTTTTTGTGCTCTTCAGTAGCTTGGAAGGTAACAATGTTTCGCTTTTTGTTGTACGCCTACATCTCTTTAGGCCGATTTCGAAACTTCAGGCTCTTGGAGGAGGTTTTGGGCCTAACGTGCTTCGGCTCCCTTCTCCCGCATTGCGGGAGAAGGGTCGGGGATGAGGGTAAGTTAACCCGGTTGATAGCCGTAGGCGGACGCGCTGAGGACCGTTTTGAAGGTAAGGATCTTTCCGCCAGCGCTATAAAATCTGCTTATTGAAGTGCGAGGAAGGGCCAGACAGAAAGTGTTGCCCATTCCGAACTGTTACTTCAGCAAGCGTGTATGTCAGGATTGCTATCTAATAGCTTGTTTATCGATATTTTGCTGGCAAAAATTTAAGATTCGTCTATTTCCCTTTTTGAATGCGGAAAATTATTAAATTGTGCTCAATATTGTAAGATGTAGTTTTTGTTAATTTTGAGTTGAAAAATATTGTTTGAAATATTATTTTCGTATGAAAATCGCATTATGATGCTTAATAGGCTGATTACATTTAAATCATCGTACTTATACGAATAGTTAAGAGAAAGCTAACAAGATAGTAACTTTAGAAGCCTGTCGCGTTATAGAATCAAACATCCTCAGAGTCTACACTAGCCTAGCGGCGTATGGATCTCAATCCGATAGGGCTGGAATTGCCACAATCACTGTTGGTTGCAACCCAAAGGAGAGCGTTTCATGAGACGAGGGCTATTGATAGTTTTGAGTTTGTCATTGATTCTGGCTGGTGCATTTGGTTTTTCCGCTAAGACTGATGCCCATCCGGCGACAATTGACACAACAACGTCTGAATGGACGAATTTTGGCAAGGGGCCATCGAGCAACCTAGGCCATATTATTCGTAATGCGGAAGGTCAGGGCGTTTTTGCGTGGACAGATGCGGCCGGTGATCAACGTCTTTTGAACCCGACCGAAGAACTCACGAAAACGCGCGAAGTCGATATTCGCAGCGTGATGGTAACAGGAGACCCGCAGAACCTTTCGATCTATGTGAAGATGAGTGGTATTACGCGCGTGGAAACAGCGCGTCCTGATGTTGACTTGCCTCAGATCCAGATCGCTATCGATACCAATAGCCCCTCAACTGGAAATAGCTCGTTTGTAGCACCGGCTACAGCTTCTCCAAGCGTAGCGGCGCGCTGGGAGTATCTGTTACGAACCCAGTTCGACGACCACTCGAGTATTGTGGTTCCCAACGTTAGCAATACCTCGCCAGTGCGGGTCTACAGTGCCCCTGGCACGTTTACCACTCATGGTTCATCGGCTTTGAGCAATACGACAAACGATATTGAATTGCAGGTGCCTTGGTCGGCGCTCGGTTTGAGCGGCCCGCCATCTGAGCCACTGCGCTTCACTATTGTTTCCTTGCGAAGCAGTGGAACAGCTCCAGCCGAGAGCGCCTTGAGCACCAATATTCTCGATACCATCACGCCCTCGCTTCCGGGCGGTCCGAGCGGAGTTGATAATACCGAAAACGAGCTGAGCGATGGTGTGATCGATTACTCCTTTGAGGTACGTTTTGAAAGCGGCACTCCGGTGAGCAGCCCAACTGTCGGTGAAGTCTATTCACCACTTTTGATCACCGAAGTTGGCCTCTTCCCGCGTTCGATGGGCAACCCGGAGGTTGGTGATACCAAGATCCAGTGGATCGAGATCACCAATGTAAGTAACCAAACCATTCCAGCCGCTCAAGTCGCCAACTATAAGATCGGCGATGTTCCGCAGCGCAACAGCAACGAAGCGATGTTAAAGCTGCCAGCTGTTGAGATCGGGCCGCACGAGTCGATCATTATCACACGCGATAAAACCCGTTTTGAGACGGTGTATGCGGGTGTTGATGGCAGCAAAGTCTTCCAAACCACGAGCCTCACTTGGGCTGGCAACTGGGCCACTAGCGCGGATATCAGCCTGCGCGTCGATCGTGCTGTGAGCGATCCTCAGGCGATCTCCGACCAAGTCGTTCTGCTCGATGGCAGCGATACGATCGTCGATTTTGTCGAGTATACCAACATTGCGCTCACCAATCCCTACGTCGACCACGTTCCGGTGCAGGTGCCGCATATCACCTCTAGCTCGGGTCTAACCTATACCCTACCGCTGAACTTGGCGATTCAGCGCTGCCACAGCGCGCGCGATACCAACAACCGCGATGCTGCTAACCCCGACTGGTTGGTGGTTCAGAGCTTAGACGAACAAACACCGCTGGGTGATTGTATCTTCACCGATCTTGAGGTGGGGATTAGCGGACCGCAAGGCATTGTGGTTAATGCTGCTAACGATACCTTCCAAGAATACACGATCAGTTACGCAAACCATCGTGGCGCCGCCAGCAGCGTGATTATTCGCGACCTCTTGCCGGAAAATATGAGCTTTGAAGAGGCGCTGCCCGGCTCGCCGACCCCGACCGTGGTTGTGGTGGGTGGCCGCATCCAATTGAGCTGGGCGATCGGCGATCTGCCAGCGCGCGGCCAAGGCACAATCGGCTTTAAGACGCGCGTCTTGGCCGAGACACCAGTGGGCGATTCTAGCCACGATGTAAGCATCGAGTCGAGCACTCTTGAGGTCGCGGCCGAGCAAGCTAACAACCAAGCCAGCTTGCCGATCACCTACAGCTCCGAGCCTGTGGCCGATGTTAAGGTGACCAAGAGCTTGGTGACCTCGGGCGACAACGAGAGCAAGCTTTATCCGGGCGGACGAGCTGTCTACCGCGTCACCTATACCAATGTCGGTACGAAAGCGGCTGCCAATGTCACCTTGGTCGATACGATCCCGGCCGGACTGGTCTACTTCGGCAATAGCAAGGGCTGGTTGGCTACTCAGTCGTCTGGCAAGGTGGCCTTCAGCGTACCTGGAACCTTAGCGCCCAACGGCGGTTATGGCGAGGTCGATCTGATCTTTGCGATCAACGAGACCTTAGAGGAAGGTGCGAGCATCGCCGCGAACAGCATCACGATCGCGACCACCACCACGCCCGAGATCGCTAGCAATAACACCGCTCTATCGCAGCCGATCGTCTTGAGCGAGCAGCCGCCCATGGCCGACCTCGAAATCTCGGTTAGTGTGTTGGGTGGTAACGATCCGGTACCGGGCAGCGAATTGGTCTATCAAGTCACCTATACCAATAAGGGAGCTAACGACGCATTCGCCGTGACGATCCTAAGCTCGTACAGCAACGTGCTTGAATACAAGAGCAATTCGGCTAACTTGCCAGCTGATACCTCGATCGATGGGCAGGTTCAGTTCTCGATACCGCCACTGGTGCCGAACGCAACGGGCAGCTTCCAGATCGTCTACAAGATTAAGGACAACGCTGCAGCTGGTAGCAAGGCGAGCAACTTGTTGTTGATCTCGACCAGCTCTCTCGAAGGCCCGATCACCAACAATAGCGCGATCGCCACCGAGGTGACGGTTAAGGCTAAGCCATCGACCAACCCAACGACACCGACCCAGCCGACCCAGCCAACTCAGCCGACACAACCGACTAAGCCAACTCCCGGCACGGGCGATAATCACAACGTCTATCTTCCTTTGGTACGAAAATAGGCCTATAACAAGCCTAAGCGAGGACGACCACCGGTGCAAACACTGGTGGTCGTTCGTTGCTAGACAGCGCACGAAAGCTATCCGCTGCTTGTCGCCTATCAAACTCGTGTGATCTATCGTTCTGGCGGCGAGGTTGCTAGCGCCCATTCGGTCCTAGGCGCGTCCGCCTCCGGCTATCAGAGCGGCTGGCCCACCCTCATCCCCGACCCTTCTCCCGCAATGCGGGAGCTGTACATTACCCACAAATCGACATACGGTCAGCGTTATCTGCCCTCACCCCCCGGCCCCCTCGCCCGCACTGCGGGCGAGGGGCTGAATGTTGATACAACCTCTTCCCGTTTTGTGCTCTCAAGGATAATCCCACGATGGTATGCGAACGATCGCCTGTTGCTGCCGACACGACTTTTGGGTAATGCATAGATGCGGGAGAAGGGAGCGCCAGCACGCTCGGCCCAATCCAGCCTCCCAGAGCCCGAGCTATCCAAATCCGGCCGATCTGTTGTGCTCTCCGCCAGAGCGGAATACGACAATTTTTCACAACCCTTTCCCCGTTTGTTCTTTGTCACGAGAGTACAAGTTTTTAAGCGGATTCGCTCTAAGATGGACGGATCGTTATACAAACAAGCCTGTGTCTTTCTGGTTGGTTGAAGCGTTTTGCTCCTTTTCAAAGCCGTAAATATGGTTTATGCTTCAGCGTTGATTACGCTCGAGCATGACCTTTTTGTCATGTTCAAGCTCTGTCGCTTCATAAGAGATACAAACCGAATCGGTAGACTAACACTGGGTTTAAAGGCTTGAAAAAGAAAGCATCTTCTGCTCGATCCGCTCGTCTACTGATCGTAGATTTACTAAAACAAGAGGTTGTTCATGGACAGGTTTGTATTTCGGCCACCACGCCCATTTCAATCTAGCTTAAAACTTTTACTCATTCTTGCTCTTTGTATTCCTAGTTTTATTGCCCTTCCTGGTTTGCCTCACTTGGTTGACTCTGCCTTGGCTGCGCCACCTGTAGCAGCTTGTGAGGCCCAAGTTTTCAATGGTCAATTCCCTGACCCTAATAGCTCGATTCGTCCAGATCGGCGTCAACCCTATGAAGGGACGCTCGACGTTCCCCCGACCTTAACCGTTCAAAACAATGTATTGCGTTTGATGACCGGACGGGTTACTTTGGCTCAGTTGAAGAGCGCTCTTGACGCCTATGCTACAAGCACCTTTACCGAGACCGAGCAGATCGAGCAAGCGAAAAACCTTTTACAGCAGACTGGCACCAATACCTGGTTGTTGCGCGGCCATCTCGAGATCGACCGAACCGCTGCCCTTTCGGTGGTAGGCAGCTCAGGCAGCCCGATGCGTCTGCGGATCGAGAGTACCGCTGCCATCAATTCGCCTTATACGATTTTCACTCGCGGATATTTACGCTTTGAGAATGCCGAATTGACTAGTTGGGATACCACCAAAAATGATCACGACACCAACTACCTCGACGGGCGCGCCTATGTTGTTGCCTATGAAGGCGGCCGCATGGACTTCTACAAGAGCGAAATTTCGTATTTAGGCTGGCGCGACGGCGAAGGCTCTGGCTTGGCTTGGCGTAAATGTTTTAACGATGCCGATCAGCGCACTGGCGCGACCGGTGATATTCACGATAGCGAGATTCACCACAACTTCTTCGGCATGTATAGCTACCAAGCTTTCGCGATCTGGGCCAAAAACAATATCGTTCGCGACAGCGTCTATTACGGCTTCGACCCGCATGACTATTCTGACTTCTTTATTTTTGAAGAGAATCGTGTCTATAACAACGGAAAGCACGGCATCATCTTCTCGCGTTGGTGCGACTTCAACATCATTCGCAATAATATCGTCTACGATAACAAACCCAAGCCGGGAGCAACCAATACGATCGCTCACGGCATCTTCCTCGACCGACGCAGCACCTACAATCAGATCTTTGGGAACACCGTCTATAACTCGATGGATGGCATCGCGATCTTCCAATCGCAGTACAACATCATTCGCGATAACGAGATACGCGATAGCTTAACCGGCATTCGTATCAATGCTACACCCGTTTCGCCCGTCGACGGTGTGCCGGATCGTACCGAAGATCAAAAATCACTTTACAACCAGATCTACAACAACGTTATCAAAAATAACAAAAACTACGGCATCTACCTTTACAATCGTGCCGATAGCAACATCATTCGCGACAATCTCATTACGGGCAACGGGCGGCGCGATGACGAGCCTGGCATGGCCTATGGAAGTGGTATTCACGTCAAAACAGGCGGTAATGAGATTACGGGCAACACGCTCGAAGACAACGGCCACGGCATCAGTTTGATGCAAGTCGATGCCAGCCCAGACCCGGTGGGTGGCGGCGAAGATGATGCGCCAACCAATCCTGGTCCGCAGCCGATAGTCGAGCCGGGTCTGCCGACAGGCTCTCTCAACCAGATCAAAAACAACATTATTCGCACCAGCAAAGGGCGCGGCTTACGTCTGGTTGGTGCCAACGACAATACGATCGTTTCGAACGAGATCAGCGGGAGCGGCGACGAGGGTATCTATGCAGACTCGAGCAATAACAACCGCTTCGAGAGCAACTATATTCACCATAACGGCTTACCAGATGGTAGCGTCGATGGCATCCCCGATGTCGGCAACTATGGTGTCAATATCAAAGGCTCGGGCGCCAAAGACAACCTGCTGACCAAGAACCGCATTACCGCCAATGGTCGAGCCGCCATCAAACTTGGCACCGGCACCAATCTTGATATCGAAAAGCCGGTTGTCGAGACGATTCAGCCGACTCAGATCAGCGGTCGTGCGCGTCCCGGTTCTACGGTTGAGGTCTTCCGCGATCCGCTGAGCGGTTGTGGTGTGAGCGTCTGTGGCGATGAAGCTGCAGAATACGTGGGCAGCACAACTACCAATTCGAGCGGCGTTTGGGTGCTAACGGTTGCGACTTCGGGCGGTTACGCCTATGCAGCCACCCAAACCGTCAACAACAATACCTCTGAGCTGTCGCGCACCGAGCTGGCCCCGACTGTAACGGTTGGTAAAGGCCGCAAGCAAGAGCAGACCATCTACGTCGATGGCACGGGCGCCGAACTCAACATCTACCAAATCAAGGCTGGCTTGAACGCCTACGCCGATATGGTCGGCAAGCCGGAATACAAAAACCTGATCACCGACGATGGTGTGGTCGATGGCAAACGCACTTGGACGCTGCACGCCAGCCTCTTTATCAGCCCGACTGTCTCGCTCTTCGTTCAGGGCGGCTCATCTGTGCCGAGCGCCCAGCGGGTCGACTGGCTGCGCCTCTTCTCGGACCCCGGGCCGCCGCCTGCGCCTAACCCCGACGATCCCGATCACCCGATCTACGATGCGACCAAGTTCGCGACTATCAAGACCTATAGCGGCAATCTCTACTTTATCGATACGCGCGTTACCAGTTGGGATCGCAGCGCCAAGAAGCTCGATGAAAACATCAAAGATGGGCGCGCCTTCATTCTGGCCAAGTACGACGCCGAGATGAGCATTATTCGTTCGGATATGAGCTACCTCGGTTACGCCGACGGCGAGGCTTATGGTCTGTCGTGGCGCGATGTCAATCCTGCAGGCGATTTGACCGACGTGCCGCGTCGCACACGGGTGACCGGCCAGGTGATCGATAGCACAATCAGCCACAACTACTACGGTATCTACACCTTCCAAGCGCGCGATATGATCTTCCGGGGCAACAAGTTCTTCTCGAATGTGCAATATGGCTTCGATCCCCACGACTTCACCCACGATGTGATCGTCGAGAACAACGAAGCCTACGACAACGGTAGCCATGGCTTTATTATTTCGCGCGGCTGTTCGAACTTTGTGTTCCGCAACAATATCTCGCGCGACAACAAAGTCAGGCCCGGCTCGAAGAACCCCAGCGCCCACGCCTTTATGCTCGACCCGGGCGCCGACCCCGAGAAGGCAAACGCGCCGCAGGTGCCATCGGTCTACAACATCATTGAAAACAACGTTGCCTATGGCAACGATGGGTATGCGATCCGTATCTACGGCTCGAACGACAATATCATTCGCAACAACCTCTTCTACAATAACCGCTCTGGAATCACGATCGAAAAGGGTAGCACCCGCAATCTGATCCTCGGCAACGAGATTCGCGATAACCGAGGCGAGCCGGTGATCGACCCGGTGAGCGGCGAGACCACTATCAAAGGTGGCTACGGCATTTACACTGTACAAGGTGCCGATGGCAACACCATCAAAGACAATATCATCTCCAACAACGTCAACACCGGCATCTACCTGAAGACGGGCGGCAACCTTGTGACTGGCAATCTTGTTGTTTCCAACAAGGGCGACGGCGTGGGCACCCTGCAGGAGACCAAGAGCGATGAGCCTATGGAGGAGCCGAGCATCAGCGCGACCATCGAGGCCGCTCTGACCCCAGGCGCCTATATCGACGATTTGCAGGTCGACAATTGGAGCATCGCGGCGATCACTCCGCCCAAAGAGAACACCATCATCAGCAATACCTTGCGCCTCAACGCTGGGCGCGGTATCTCGCTCAAGGGCGCCAGCTACACCAGCATCGAAGAGAACCTGATCGAGCGCAACCAGATGGAAGGCATCTATATCGCCAATAACAGCCAGCATAACACTGTGCGCCTCAATCGGATCTACGAAAACGTGCTCTATGGCATCAAGCTCAACGGCAGCGATGTGCAAAACAACCGTTTAGCTCGCAATAGCGTAGCGCGCAACCTCGGCGGAGGCATCGCGGTGACGGGCGGCGCCAACAAAGCCCTCGCCCTGCCGGTTTTGGAGGTCGTCTCGATCGATCTCAGTCGTGTCCAATCGGATGTGCCGGTCGGATCGTGGATGATCAGGGGCACTACGATACCCAAGGGCTTGGTCGAGATCTATAGCGATAGCGACCAGCAAGCCTTGGTCTATTTGGGTTCGACTCAAGCCGATGAAAAGGGCATCTTCGAGTTCGTTTCGAAAGGCCAGCCCTGGGGCTTGCAGATCACGGCAACGGTGACCGATAGCGCGGGCAATACATCGGCGCTCTCGAAGGTCGCCAGGAACCGCTTGATTCCGTGGCTGACGAGCGAGCATGTCATCTTCTTGCCGCTGGTCTCGAACAAAGCCGACTCCTAGATCGCTAAACGCAGTGTGATTGGCGGCATAAGCCCGAGAGGAAGGTTGAGCATTTGTCCAGCCTTCCTCTCTTCGCATGTGGGCAAGAGCAATTTCGCGCTCTGCTGAGCGTTCAACACTACGAGTTGTATCGTTTTGGCGGATACATTCTTACCCTCAAAAAGGTCCTTACCGCGTCCGCCTACGGCTACCAACAGGGCTAGCTTGCCCTCATCCCCGACCCTTCTCCCGCCATTGCGGGAGAAGGGAGCCAACGCACCTTATACCACATCCGTTTAAAGACTTGCGCTTTATAACGCAGAAAACCAAAATCCGGGAAAGAGTATAGTCAAGTTCCACTCTGCCGAAGGCCAAAGAGAACCTAATCAAGCGGATTTGGTATAAAGACCTGCATTCTGGCAATGTGGAAAAACCACGGAATGTGGCCAAAATAGTCACGTTCCACTCTACTGAAGGCCAAAAGGGAACAAGCTGATCGTTGGATTTGCTCGTAAAGAGTTGTAGAAACCGTGCTGCTATCTTCCCTTCTACCGCTTTAGCGGTAGCTATGCCTTACCCAAAAGTCGTGTCGGCAGCAAAAGGCGATCGTTCGCATAGCATCGCGGGAGTATCCTTGAGAGCACAGAACGCGGTCACCCCCTCGCCCGCAGTGCGGGAGAGGGGGCCGGGGGGTGAGGGCAGATAAGGCTGACCGTATGTCGATTTGTGGCTAATGTACAGTTAGCGGTAGAAGGGCTGACGCTGCGGCCTGTAGTGTAAACCACTTGATAGCCGTAGGCGGACGCGCCAAGGATTGGATGGAGGGGCGAGACCACGCCGCCAGAGCGAAGCGATACAGTTGATCGATTGGCGATAAAAGAAGGGCAATCTGTGCACAAACACAGGCTGCCCATTATGAGCGGTGTTGGAGCTATTGAGCGGTGGCAATAAAGATGTCGCGACCGCGAGCAGGAATGCCCGACCCACCCTGAATAGGATTGCCAGCTGCGTTACGAATTGTGAAGGTGAAGTCGTGATCGGGCAGGCCGCAGATACGGGCGTTGCCTCCGCCAAAGGTCGCACCCATGCGCAAACCGTCGATGGTTAGGCTCCAGCCGGCAGCGGAATGGTTGCGGACGCCGATCGATATACAGCCCGGGCTATCGTCGCTATTGATCTTGACAACCACCAGCCGAATCGGCCTCGGAGTAGGCTCTGGCGGTCTGGTCGGCGTTGCTTGGGGCGTCGGCGTTGGCTTGGCTTGCTGTTGGCATTCAGATGCCGCGCTATGAGAGGGATTAAGCTCTAGAGCGCGCCCGCAGACCTGCTCGGCTTGCTGCAAAAGTGCAACACGATTGTCGCTTTTGGCCGATTCGGCCATATAGATCTGGCCGATCGTTGCCATGCCGTCGCTATAGATCGCCTTCAGGCCCGGGTAGTCGCTGCGCAGCTCTCGCAGTTTGTCGAGCCCGACCAGTAACTGATCGGCTAAGCTGAGCTGCTCTTGTAGATCAGCTTCATCGCTTTGTAGCTTCTGCAACTGCTCCCATTGCTTGCTGGCTGTGATATAGAGCTGGGCCAGCTCGGCCTCTCTCTGAAGCGCTTCGCGTTCGCTGCCGCCGCTGGGCGCAACTGCGAGACCGCTGGTGAATTTGTCGAGCGCCGTAACGATTTTGCTTGGCTCGCCTTTCGACTCATCCAAGAGCTGTTTGCCCCAAGTGAGATAGGTATGGGCGAACTGTTTCTGAACGACAGGTTCATCGCGATAGACCGCATAGACACGATTGAGCAGATTGACCGCCATATCGAAGTTGCCCTGCTCGGTATATTTGCGCGCCTCGTGGAGTTCCTGCGAATCTTCGATCAGTACAATGGTAGCGACGGCCGTACTGGTCACTTGAAGGGCGGGCGTTTCGGTTAGGGGCACGCTTGTTATGGTCGCGACTTCTTGCACTGAGCCTTGGCGCGCATTGTTGGCTCCACAGGCTGTAAGAGTCAAAGCAAGCCCTAAGCATAGCAGCGAGATGGTATATTTTGTTGCTAGTGAACGGTTCATAGATTCTCCAAGCTGGATAAGGCTTGTATAAGTTTGAGTGTCGAGCTGTCAGAAAGTCTGCTATTGCTAGAAATGTCGTTTTTAAGGTATCCCTGGCCATTGTGGTAGCCTTGGTAGTGGTTCGGTAGAGGAATCCGAATCAGCAGCTGGGTTTTCAGGCGATGCAGCAGGCGGGTTTGCAGGTTGCTCAGCAGGCGGGTTTGCAGGTTGCTCAGCAGGCGGGTTTGCAGGTTGCTCAGCAGGCGGGTTTGCAGGTTGCTCAGCGGGTGGTGCGACGGGCTGATCAGCAGGCGGGTTTGCAGGTTGATCAGCGGGCGGTACGACGGGCTGATCAGCAGGCGGGTTTGCAGGTTGATCAGCGGGCGGTGCGACGGGCTGATCAGCAGGCGGGTTTGCAGGTTGATCAGCGGGCGGTGCGATGGGCTGATCAGCAGGCGCTGTGGTGTCGCTTGTTTCTGAAGTGTCTACGGATTGGCTTGTTTGAGTAGTAAGCACAGTTATCTGGTTTGGTTGACTTTGCGTAGTTGTTACTCGTATAGGACTTGGAGTTATGCTAGGAGTGGGCGTACTTGTGGCAGTCTCCGTAGCGGTCGCAGTGGGAGTAGCAGTAGGGAGCGCTGTAGCTGGTGTTGAGGTCTGAAAGGCAGGAATAGCGGTTGCTGTTCTGGTGGCTTGGGTTTCGGTAGGAGGTAAAGCTGTAATGCTAGCTACACTTGTCGGCTCGCCGCTATTGGCGTTGGCTGCGCCAAAGAAGCTACCACCCACTACCGCGCCAGCAGCGAACATGCCGACTAGCCCAGCCGCTGCCAAGGCCCAAACCCATTTGGGTTTGCCCGTTGGGGCAGCAACGGCTGTCTGTACGGGCGGCAGATAGTGCACCAAGATCGCGCTGACATTGTCGCGCGAGCCACGTGCGATCGCTCGCTTCAAAAGCAGGCTAGCCGCTTCTTGAGGCGGCGATTTGCTCGCCAACATAGCTAGCTCTTCAGGAGGAACCGGCTTGTAGACGCCATCGGTGCAGAGCAGAATACGATCGCCCGGCTCCAAGATCACTTCGCTAAAACACTCGGGAACGCGCTTGATATCGAGCGCTTCGCCGAGCGCGTAGGTCAAGCGGGCCGCCTGATGATCTTGATAGGCCTGCTCTTCGCTGAACCCTTCATCGATCAAGCGCTCGCCGTAGGTGTGGTCGCGTGTGATCTGGCTGATATTTCCTTGTGCTTTGATCAGGTAGGCGCGGCTATCGCCAACATTGGCAATGATCGCGCGGCCAGCATCGTTATAGGCTTCGATCCAAGCGACCACGATCGTGGTGCCGCTACCTCGGTAGTCGGGGCGAGTGTTGCGAAAGCTGTGCAGATCGTTAGCCGTCTTTTGAAGCGCATCTTCGATCTGCTGATGGGCCGTGCCCGGGCCTTTGCCCGTTAGATACTTGCGAATCGAGTCGATGGCGAGCTGGCTGAAGAGCTTGCCATCTAAACCGCCACCCATTCCATCGGCGATAACAGCGATCTGAGCACGGCCGATACTGTAGTAGGTCAGCGAATCTTCGTTTTGGCGACGATGTCCTTTATTGCTATCGGCTCCGACGCTGAGCTGGAATGAACCCTGCTGCGCTAGAACGCTATTGATTGATCCTGCTTGGTGTGTCATAGCTCCTCTTTTGTCTCGCTTTACGGCCGCTTTAGCAGGGCGGGAGTCGATGTAGGCAGAAGTGGTGTCGGACTAGCTGGGGCCTGGGTTATGATCGGCGTAATGGTAGGCGGCAGCGCTGTTGGAGCTGAGTTTGCGCTGCCCAAGACCTGATTGCTGCTGAAAACGCTTACGTTTAGCGCAAGCAACAAGGTGATAACAAAGGCTATGCTGGCGCTGAAGGCGGCTTGCAGTCGGCTGCGCTCCTCCCAAGGGCCGCGCAATTTGCCCGGCTGCTTCGCCTCGGGAGTCGCTGCTAAGCGCTGGATAAACTGTCGAATGTTCGGTCGATTATTAGGATCGTGTTCGATCGAATCCATGACCAAGCTGGCTAGCTCTGGCGAGAGATTGGGCAGTTTATGCTGAATGTGAGGCAGGCGATAGCTGAAATCGCTGGTCGAGATCGTGCCCGATCGTGGTAACTCTCCGCTCAGCATCTCATACAGTGTGACACCCAAGCTATAGATATCGACCGGCCAGTTGATCGGTGCGGGCTCTGTGGTACGTCGTTCGGGCGCCAGATAGATTCTTCGGCCATAGACGTGGCGTAGGCGTGGCGCATAGGGCGAGTCGGCTGCCGCAAGGTCGATTAAGACGCAATCTGGCTCGCTAGAGCGCCAGAATGAGAAGCTATTGCGAAAGACCACATTGCTCGGAGCGATATCGTGGTGCACCAAGTGGGCCTGTTCGTGCATATGTTGCAGGGCTTGGGCGATCTGGAGCGCGATCGCTACAGCCGTGCCGGGCGGCAAGGGCTTGAATTTACGCTTTTTGAGCAGATCTTTGATCGAGCCACTTGGGAAGTAGGGCAGCGCGATATAGGGCAATTCGATGCTATTGCCGTGTTGATCGACGAGTTGGGTAAACCACAAGCCCTTGGGCAGTTTGCGTCGCTTGGTTTCACCCTCTTCGGCCCGATCCCAGATTTGAATAATGCGCGTGTGGCGCAGATTGGAATTGAGCAGATAGCTATGCTCGTCGCGTAGATTTTCGACCCAGCGCGGCTTGGGAATCTTCAAGATACAGAGCGCTTGTGCCTCGATATAGGCAGGCGTGGCGCCAAACCATTTGAGATGGCGTAAGATCTGTTTGGCCGGTTTTTGATTGGGCAGCCAAAGCCGCGCCAGATAGACTTGGGCTTGGCCGCCATCTGCAAGCTGTTGCAAAATCTCGAACCGACCGATGAGAGTACCGCTCGGGAAAGGGGGAAAGGTGTCTGGTTGGGTGCTCATGCCTGCTCCGTTACGACCTCTGTCACAATCTTTACTACAGGACTCACCCAAAATACATCTCCCGGGGTGAGCTGAATGCGTTGATTAACCTCTAAACGTGTTTTCTCGTCGCCAAAAAAGGTGCCGTTTTTGCTGTCTTCAGCGATCAAATAAAGATCATTGAGCAACAATTCGAGCTTGGCATGGGTTTGCGAAACCCAGCGGTTATCGATCGCGATGTGGGCTTGGCGCTCGTGTTGCATCACACGTCCGATGTCGTAGTGACGCTGTTTGTACGACAACTCGATGGTAGTCGGTGCTTGTTTATCGTTGTGAATGTGAAGGATCCAACGGGTCTTTGGCGGCTCGGATGTGCTCGGATCGTAGATCTGGGTTTGGTCATCTCCCTCGTAGAATAAGGTCTTGTCATTGTCGTATAGCTGGGTGGCATCGTCGACCGCAAAGCGTTTGGTCTCCTGATCTTCTTCCCGACTATAGTGCGAGGTATGCTCTTCGGGATCGACGGGGTGATTTGGCTGGCTAAAAATCGGTTGACCTGCTGAGAACTGCTCGTTATGGCCTGTTGGGTGGGCTGCTTGCGCGAGAGCGGTCTGATTCTGGGGTTGCTGCAACCTTAAGAGTACAACGATGCTGAGCACACCGATCAGAATCACTACCACCAGAATCGCAACGGCTAGCCACCAATACTCATTGAGCGTTCTGCGCCATTGGGGAGTAGTTGGCTCAAGCACCACAATGTTCAGTTTGACCTCGCTACGGCTTTCGTTGCCGTTTCCGTCGCGGGCGGCGGCGCTCAGCTCATGTTCGCCGGGCGGAAAACGTTGCTGGAACTCTTTATCGAAGGCGTCGATTACCAGCTCGAAGTTGGGTCCGTTGGTGACGGGTGGGCCGATCGAGATATTGTCGATGAAGTATTCGACCTCTTTGATCGGCTGCTGCTGGAACTGGGTCTGAATCGTCAGACGCACTTGATCTTGGAAGCTGCGCGTGTCGCTTACCACATAGAAACGGGGCGGTACATCGTGGAAGTTCTCGACCTGCGAGTCGCTGCTACCATTGGCGCTAACGGTCAGTGTGCTCTGGCCAGCCGGAACGTTGTTGGCCGTAAAGCTAATCTGGTAGTGCGTGCTGCGCTCGATCAACGAGGCGAAGTGCTGGTTGACCTCTTGTTTGGTCGCGCTATCGACCAGCTCGCCTTGGATATGGATAAAGCTGCTCCCGATCTGATCGCTCAAGCTTTTGAGCGCTTTGGGTTGGGCTGCAAAGCGCTTGTATTGCCCTTCTTGATCGCTGCCAAAGCCAAAGATCAGCAGACTGATAGGGCGTTTCTCTTCGCGCCCGCGGTTGAAGGCTTGGATGAAGGTTTGGGTGTTGATCTGTTGGTTTAGATCGCCGCTGGCAAAGATGACCAAGACGCGCGGTAACTCTTCGGGCGCTTTTTCTAGCTCGCCGATCGCTAAATCGAGCGCTTCACCAAGTGGATAGGCTGAGCCAGGTTCGGCCGAATCTAAGCTTTTTGGTTCGAAGATAAGCTCTGGATCGGCTCGGTTGAGCGTATTGTTGATAGCCTGTAAATCGCTGGTTAGGCTTTGGGCTACTTGAGCCGTGTTGTCGAATACGATCAAGCTGCCGAGCGTGCCGGGCGTGGGAATGCCTTGCAACTGGCTGATGAAGTCGCGCGCGAAGGGCTGCATATTTTCGAAGCGGCTTGTATAGGCCGTTCCTTGGTCGCTCATACGGGCGCTTAGGTCGGTCACCACAACGGCTGCGATCGGCTTTGAAATTGGCGAAACCTTGCTGATTTCGATCGGACTGTTTTCGACGCTCACGCTGAAGGGCGGCTCTTTGCCCGCCTGTCCTGCTTGGCCGGGGACGTAGCTTAGCGTGATCGTGATTTCGGGAAATTTACTTTTGTCGATATCGATGATTTTGATCGAATCTTGTTGCTGAGCCGATACGATGTTTTGCCCAAACACCAGCAGAGCCAGCAACATAAGCATAGTTTTGAATATCAGCCTGTTCATTGATCACCTATAGATCGCTCATTCGAAATCCGTTGGTATGATGGCTTTTAGGGTGGCCTTTGGAATACAGCTAGCACCGTCATGGGATGAGCTGACCGTTTGTAGCCGTAGGCGGACGCGCTAGAAGCCTTCTTTTGGATAGAGACCATACGTTAGAGCTTGAAACTCATCACGTGCCCTTGGGCTTATTTACGAAAGAACAGGTCAGGATCGTGTGTGGCCCTAGGTGTATCGGTGTGTGCTCGTTGACATGCATGGCTTGATTTGGGCTTAGTTTCTGTCCGTTGATAAAGGTTCCATTTGAGCTACCGAGATCTGTGATCATAAAGCGGTTATTGGGTGCTAGTTCGACCTTGATATGAGGGCGCGAGAGCGCACTGTCTCCGGTGATGATGAGATCTGCTCTGGCGCGACCGATCTTGGCGGGCAGATCCATTACGCGTTCGCCTACTTGCGAGCGATCAGGCGTTCTGGTGATACGAACGCACACTTGACGTGGTGCGGGGGTGTTTACTGAGATCGGGTTGGGTTGGTAGACTGGATGTTGCGGCGCCACCGCAGGCATGGTGCTATCGTCGTGCTGGCTTGTGCCTTCGGTATAGGGCGCTGGAATGCGGCGGGAGGGTTTGTTACGCACCTTGATGAAGGCGATGACCGCCACTGCGATCAAGGCGAGCAGATAGACGCCCAGCGCGATCGGGCTGACCAGCGCGCTGCCGATGCGCGCCATGAGGCTGGGCGGCGGCGGCGGGGTGACGACGCGCTGTGTGCTTTGAATGATTTCGCGCCCGTTGTCGTTGAGCGTTAGGGTCACAAGATAGGTGCGCGCTTCTCCTTCGAGCCAGGCGTTTGGCATAGGGATCTGAAGTTTTGAGCTTTGCAGCGCGATCGGGTTGATGGTGGCGACCACCTCGCGGGTGTTGCTATCTTCGATCTTGCCACTGACGAGCAGGGCGTTGTTGGTTTTGCCATAAACCTTCAGATCGATATCGACCGTGTTGTTTTGCCAATCTGGGCTGATATTTTCGATGCTATAGCCTAACTCTGGCTCAAACACGAATTTATGAGTGTAGAGCACCTCGCTCTTCTGCTCGGTACGGATCATCTGACCGCTGCGGTCTTTTGCTTTGACCCAGAACCAATATTCTTTGTTGGGCTTTAGCTCGCTGGTCGGAAAATCAAAATGGGTGACCGGACTGAGATTCTCGAGCGTGATGGGATGATCTACTTGAGAGCCGCTGTTTTCGCCGTTCCAAACCTCAATCGTTACTTGGCTTAGATTGATGATATTGCTGATGTTAAGCGCGACCGAATACTTGTCCTCTTCGGCGACATAGGTGGGCGATATACTAAAGACGGGGCGTTCAGCAAAGTCTTGAGGCGATACAAAATCACCGGTGCCGCTTATGCTGGTCTGTTCGTCGAGTTTGAGGCGCAGGAGAAAACTATTTGAGCCTTGGCTTGGGTAAACGTTCGCTCGCGCTACCCACTGACTGTTGAGCACATCCATAATGTAGCCGAAGCGCTCTTCCATGGCGGCTAGATCGCCTTTCGCAAAGATCGCGTTGGTTCGTCGCGAGATCTCTGCGAGATCTGTTTCGTTGATGTTGCCGCAATCGGTACTAGCTTTACATAACCCGATGGTATAGATCGGTATTTGGGTGCTGGGATCTTCGGTCGCTTTGGTGATGATGCCATCTTTCTGATAATTCGACCTGCAGGTGGCTCCACCCGCTTCCCGATCTTTGCCATCGGTGAACAGAATGACCGCTCGGCGCATGCTCGAATCTACTACGCTGCCGTTGATTTCGCTCAGCGCTCTATCGGCGGCATCGTAGAGACATGTATCGCCTGTGTTCGATGGCAGGGTCTTAATGCTGTCGATCGCGGTTTTCAGCGTTTCGAGAGCATTCGACTGCTTGCGGTATTCGCTGCGCAGATCAACCTCGTTGTGAAAGGCATAGATCGCGATCTCGGCTTGGGGCGGTGCAGCTTCAATGGCTTTTTTGGCAGCCTCACGCACTTGCTCGATGCGACTGTTCATACTGCCGCTAGCATCGATCACCATGGCGATTCGAATGGGGGTGCTTGGCTCGCTGATGACGGCGCTCACCGGCGAGCTGCCATTGCCCGTCAATTGAATCTCGCCCTCGCCGGGCAGCCTTACTCCATCGCTCTTTTTTAAAATCGGCGTTCCATCGGGATGTTTTAAGCTGAAGAAGATGTCCAAAGCCATATGGTCGCTCTCGACTTTGGGCGAGATATGCACGACCGATATTTGTGCCTGTTGGCTTTGGGCTTGGCTTACTGGAGCGAGCAGATAGCTCAAAAGCACCAGATTGAGAACTGAAAGCAGCAGTAATCTCTTCATAAAGATGCCTTGCGACTATTGCGATGTATTCGGGACGGACTTTAGTTCTTGGAAAAGTTGTTTCAGTAAGGCATTAAATTCCGAGCGTCCTACACTTGTGATCTGCAGATGTGGTTCACCAGCAGGATATTGTGAGATGGTCCAAGCGAGTTCTGGACCTTGTACGATTAGAGGATTTCGAGCATCAATGATTGTCTCGTCTTGACAGCGAAGTAGCGCAATGTTGCCGCTGAACTGAGCTTGTTGGAGACTCTGAAGCAAGCTTTCAGTCTGTGTGACCTTGAGACCTGCTGTCTGGAATACACTGAGCGCTTTGCTCATTTGCCCTTTCTCTACCGCATCCTCAGCTTCGAGAAAGGCATCTTGATGCATACTTATCGAGATTTGGCTTGTTTGTGAACTTGTTACAGGGAAAATTGTGAGGAGACGTTCGAATAGGGCATCAAGATTTGCCAATGTCTCTAGACGGTGTTTTCCTTCTGCAGGGAAGGTCTGTTCGACGACAAACTCATCAATGACATAGTGAACAAAGAGTTGCGAACCGAGCTCGCTCTCGCGGCGGCTGATGATTGCGATTTCAGGGCGGGTTACAACACGGGCGATTAAGACTAGCAGCTCTGGCATAGTAAGAGTGCCATCGGCCTGTACGCGAACAAGACCCCTATCTTGAAGTTCTTGATGTCCTTGTTCGAGCTTGGAACGATGCTCATCGGGATTTTCAGGAATAAGCGTTTCGGTATCGATCCCTACTACGCTTGAGACTTGCATCATATTGAGCAGGACCAAGAATTCGTTACGACTTAGAATGATTTCAGCCATCATGCACTCCTTACGATTTGGCTTTATTCAGCGCCGCCAGTTTTAGCTTTACCAAACGATAATCCGATAGAGGCAAAAGGTAGTTTGACTTCAACGCCTTGTTTCCCGAAGGAAAAGCCAAACTCTGCCTTAATACCCACCTCGCCTTTTAGACCTACGTTTGCCCCAGCAATATTGACGCCGACCTCTCTAGTAACGGAGACGAGTTTTCCTCCGATTTTTGCCCCTATGTTGCCATCATGCACACCAATAAAGCCTTCGAGACTGAGTGCTTCTATAGAATCATTCTTTGTTATGCCAAGATCGCTGTTCCCAATGACGTCTTCTCGTGTAACCTGAAAGGCTGTGACTGATCCAGAGAGACCAATATCGCCATCTTCTATCCCTGCATTTGCTTCATAGCTGCCGAACGAGCCTTTTAATTCACCATTGATAGGTATAGGTCCTATCTGATTACTGCTCTTGTCAAAGCTTTCTGATGCGATCTCACCTTTGAGAAGGCCATATTTGAACCCGAAGGTTGGTTTGGTTTCACCGATGTTTGTCTCGTGTAGCCATTTGAGCTCGCCTGTTATTTCACCGCTTTGATTTGTCTTATTGGAGGCATCAGCTGCATTATCGGTTTGACTATTGTTAGAAGGATGCGGCTCGTTTTGTTGAGAGTCATTGCCCGAACCTTTGAAGGGGCGAGCGGCCTCCTCCTCCGCCGCCAGAAGGATCTGTTTGATCTCTTTGGTGGTGGAGCTTGCCGTCTCTAGCGCCAGAATCAAGCGCTGCATAGCCGGTTGTACTACGGTATTCATCTCGTTGCTAAAAGCTTGCGAGCCTGCTCCCATCCAGCCGCCGTTTTGAAGTGCTTGAGCGTCGCGCAAAATGCGTTGTTGCATTTGGGCTGCCTCTTGCGCCTTGCGCGCGAAGCGATTCGCGATATCGTCAAGTTGGTCGTAACGCGCTTGTACGACGTTGTTGCTCATGCCGATGTCTCCTTAGGTCGAATGATGAACTTTAGAGCAAGTTGACTGCGTTCTAACAGGATCACATCACCGTTTTGGAGCGGGTGAAAATCTTTGACTTCTGTGATCGTTCCTTGGCTATCGCGTACACTGAGTGGATTGCTTGAGAGCTGTTCGACATAGTAGCCATTGGCCCGTTCGACGATCTGGGCGTGGCGGCGCGATACTCGTAAGCCTCCTAAGGCCGAGAGGTTGACCGCCAACTGATCGTTGTTTTGGTTGCTATCGGGGCGACCGATCAGGGCGGGCAACCAGTTCAGCTTGAAGAGCTTGCCGCTCGTCTGTTCGCGCAGATAGAGATGGGCGCTAGGCGGCTGGGTATTGTTCGGAAGAGGCGGGCTATGTTCGACCAATACAAGCTGTTCGCCGCCGCGCAGCTGGTTTTGCAAACTATCGTCTGCTAGCTCTTGACCGTCGGCTTTTTTGATGATGCGATAGCTTGCAGGGTCGTCACCCAGATATTCAAGCTCGCTGAACTCATCTAAAATAGCTGCTACAAAATCGATAGGTTTGAGCGATGCCAGCGCTTGGGCGCGCTGTTTTTTCTGTTCAAAGATGTCGATAAATACTTCGAGACGCGCCTGTGTTGTCATAAGCTGTTTATTCCTTCTAAGCCAAACAGGAAATCATCATCGCCCCAGTCCTTCACTTGATCCTGAATCATCGTTCTATCAAAACCCAAGGCTATCTGAGAGGCGATATAGCTCTCTTTGAGTAGCTCACTGAGCGTGGCTGGGTTATGCCAATCGCTGCTTTCAAGGACGACAAAACGTTGGAGGATCAGTGGACGATCGCCATTATGCTGGTTGAGATACTTGATTTCGCTGAGCATATACTTACGCAGTGCTTGCTGGATGTTCAGAATGCGCTGGTATTCGGGTGAGTTGGGCGCTGGCCCGCTTGGACTGCTAACGCTTTGTTCTGTCTGGGCACTCCAAGCGGCTCGCTCGCTGTAGAGCTGGCAGATCTTATCGACCCAGTTGTCGAGCGCATCGCTGCGTTGGAAGTCGCTGATCTCAACCGGATAGTGTGTTTGATCGGGGCGATGGAATGGGCTGCCAACCTGAACCATACTGGTCTGGCCCGATTTAGCGATATAACCGCGCCCCAAGATGAGTTCTTTGTCGCGCACGCCTGCGGGAGTGCGCATGACGCGCAGGGCCTCGATCGCGCTGGCGGTGCGCAGGCCCAAGCCGTAGTTAGAGGCCATAATTCGGCGCTTCAGGTCGCTACTGTTGCCTTCGGGGCTGCTAGCGGCTATAACGTGGAAGCCATCGCGGCCATAGCGACGCACCAGCATCGTGAGTGTATCGCTCAGATCGTGCATGCGCTGGATCTCTTCGCTGAAGTCATCGAAATCGTCGATGATCATAAAGAGCTCGCGCTGGCTCTGCTCGGCGAGTTTGCTAACTTCGGCTTGCAACTGCGGCAATAGCGCTTCGAGCTCAGCGATCTCGTTGATGACCGCAAGCGTATGGGGTAGCTTTTTCAGGCTGTGGTAGCCGCCGTACTCAACGAAGCGGCGCTGCAGATCGACCAGAATGAAGGCAGCGTTGCTTGGTTCGTAGCGCTGTGCGAGCGCGAAAACCATGTTGTAGAGCGCGGTCGTTTTGCCCGAAAGCGGCGGCCCCACGATCATAAAGTGCGGCCCAGAGCGTTGCAGGTCGATTTCTGCCACCTCGAGATCGCCGCCTTGCCCAACTACGATCTGGGCGCTGCGACCGCTATTGCTTTGGCGCGCCAGCATCTCTTCGAGGCTAACCAGTTGCGGCAAAACCCGGATCGGCGTCGGTAGGCTGCGCAGCTTGAGGCTTTGTGCGTGGAGCGCCATCGCGCTGCCGAGCTGGCGCAGCTCTTCGGCTTCGGGGCGCTGCGGGCGCCCTTCTTCGTCTAGCACACCGACCGGTAGGGCCGCTTGGAAGGCCAGCGGACGCCGATCTTTGCGGATATAGCCGCGTCCGGGCAGGTCGTCGAGTTCGGCTGCGCCGCGCCCAACGATATCGAGATAGGCATCGGTATTGGATTGTTTAAAGGTGATACGTTCGCCGAACATGCTCAGGAAGCGGCTCGGCAGATGGCTGTGGAGGTTGGTCGCCAGCACTAGCGCTATGCCGACGCTCAGCGAGCGGCGCGTCAGCGGCATCAACATCGCTTCGACCAAAACATCGTAGTTCTCCATCAGGGCGATGAAGTTATCGATACAGAGCACAATCGCTGGCAGAGTGCGTTGTGGATTGCGGCTGTTGTATTCGAACAGGTTGCTGCAATCGGCATCGCTTAGCAGTTGTTGGCGCTCTTCGACCACGTTCTGAAGATGATCGAGCAGACGTTGGAGCCGTTCGCTGAAGTTCTCTTCGTCTGCCGAGATGATCGCGCCCATATGCGGCAGGGCTTCGAAGCTGCGGAAGCTCTGGCCTCCCATATCGAGAATGTAGAACTGGACCTCATCGGGGCGATGGCTGGCGGCTAGGTCGGTGATGATGGTGCGGATCAGACTGGTTTTGCCCATGCCCGCGTCGCCGAAGATGGCCAGATGGCTGCGAGTCAGATCGAACTGCAACGGATCTTGGCGGGCCTCGGCTGGGTCGTCGACGATGCCGACGCGCGGGCGCAGGGCTTGATTCTGCCAATCGATGCCGGGCCAGAGTTGGGCGCTATCGTTATTGACCCAATCGCTGACGACTTCGTTCAGACTCTTGCGCGCTGTTTGCTTGCCATCGTTGATGGGCGTCTCGAGCGAGAGGCTGTTAGGCAGGAAGGCTGGCCAGGGTCGGGGAGCCGGTTTGCCTGCGATCTCGGAGGTGATTTTGACCACCATATCGAAGAAGCGCGGCGACTCGCCATCGGCGGCGCTGGCATGCTCGGGTAGATCGGGCCAGAGTACACCTGCTGCGCGCGTATCGCTCTGGTCTTCGCCGCTGTAGGCGACTTGGATCAGCTCCAGGTTCTCGTTACCTGCCTGCAGATAACCGCGCCCGGCGATGCTCGGGAGTTGAGCTGCATCGGGGCGTCGCAAGAGTTCGCGACTGGTATCGGCCTGTTCGACCCACAAGCAGAGCCGCAACTTGATATTGGCTCGCATCTGATCGGTCACACCCTTGGGCTGCTGAGAAGCCAAGATCAGGTTGATGCCTTGGGCACGGCCTACGCGCGTGATGCTTTCCAACTCGCGCAAATACTCCTCGTTATCCGAGATCATCTCGGCGTATTCGTCGATGATGATGAAGAGGTGTGGATAGGGCTGGTGCCTGAGATGCAGACCTTTTTGGCGATACTCGACAATGTCTTTGGTGCCTGTCGAGGCATTCAGCGCTTGGCGACGCCTGATCTCGGCATTGATGGCCGTGAACATACGCTCGACCGCCGCTTTGTTCAGGTTGGTCACGATATCGACGCAGTGCGGCAGCTTGGCGAAAGGTGTGAAGGCACCACCACCTTTGTAGTCGACCAGCACAAAGTTGAGGATATCGGGCGAGTAGTTCAGCGCTAAGCCGACGATTAAGGTCATCAGCAGTTCTGACTTACCTGAGCCGGTGCCGCCCGCTACCATACCGTGCACACCGTCTTCTTTGGCCTCTAGCTTGAGAATGCGAATCTTGTTGCCTGATGTGATACCCAAGGGCGCGCGCAGCCAGTTGGCATGTTCGGCGCTGGCGTTTTCCTCCCAGCGCTCGCGCACTTTGCGGCTCAACTCATCTAAGAAGAGCTGTGGCTCTTTGCTGATCTGGAAGATCTCGGCGATTAGATCGCGGAAGGACGACTTCGTGGGCAGCGCGGCGATCTTGAAGGGCTGCGGATAGGACCGTTGCGAAGCTTTGAGCGCCTCTTGCATCTTCTCGCCCGCCAAGCGGATCTGATGAATCTCACTGCTGACCCGCTTTTGTTGATCTTCGTCGCTAACCTGCTCCTGTGGCTTCTCGTTGTTGACCTGCTTCTGTTGATCGACTGATCCGGGCGGCAGCGCGACTTGGAAGGCGAGCGCCATACGCCCGACGCGTGTGTAGCCACGTCCGCTGACCTCTTCGGCCTCGTTGACTTGTGTACCCACGATGCTGCTGTACTCTTCGGAATCGGCTAGCCGCAGGGCGTAGCGCTCGGTGAACAGGCTATAGAGCTTGCTGCTAAGCACGTTCAGACGGTTGGCCGTAATGATCACATGCAGGCCGTAAGCACGTCCTTGGCGCGCCAACGAGACGAACATCACCAGAGGGTTGGTCTCATCTTCGGCTTGCTTGCCGCTGCCGAAGCTTTCGATAAACTCGGCGATATTGTCGATCGCGACCAGAATCGCAGGTAGATGCTTATCGGGATGGGTCGCGTTGTATTCGTAGAGGGTGGAGACACTCGCATGACTGAACAGACTCTTGCGCTTATTGAGCTCTTCGTTCAGTTCGCGCCAGAGCTGCTGAATGCGCTCTTCGTAGCCACGCTCGTCGGGCATAATGATCGTGCCAACGTGCGGCAGCGCTTCGAGGACTTCGAGATTGCGCCCACCAAGATCCAAGATATGGGCGTGAAATTCGCTCGGGCTATGGGTGGCTGCCAAACTGAGCACCAGCGAGCGTAGCAGAGTAGTTTTGCCCCAGCCGGAGGCTCCGAACACTACGGCGTGCCCGCGCGTGAAGTCGATGATCAGTGGCAGTTGCTGGGCGTTGTAGGGGTCGTCGATCAAGCCGACCACGGCGCGCATGGCCTGCTGCTTCCAATCGATCCCGTGCCATTTGCCTTTGCCCTCTTGCCACTCTTGAATGAAGGGGTTGAGCGCTAGCCATCGGCTGTGGCCGAGGGTGATAGCTGCCTGCGAAGCTTGCGTGAGATAACGCTGGCGTAGTGGTGTGCTAAAGGTGATGGCGCTGTCAAGGAAGGGCGGCCAAGGTGTGCTGGGGCGTTGCGAAGCTAAGAGCTCTTTGGCTAGATCCACGACTACGTTGTAGAACTTCGGCTTTTCGCCGTTCTCTAGCTGCGGCGCGTATTGATACTCTTCGCCGATATAGGCCATCTGCAACAGCTCGATCTGTTCGTTGCCGACTTGCAAATAGCCGCGGCCGGGGATGCTCGGCAGGTAGGCCGCATCGGGGCGGCGTAACATTTCGCGGCTGGTCTCGACGCCCTCGACTCGCAGACAGATACGCAGCTTGATATTGGCCCGCATCTGGTCAGAGACGCCGGTTGGGCGCTGCGAAGCCAGCAGCAGGTGAACGCCTTGGGCGCGTCCTACTCGTGTAATGCTGTCGAGCTCGGCCCCGAATTCGGGGTTTTCGCTGATCATCTCGGCGTATTCGTCGATGATGATGAAGAGGTGTGGGTAGGGTTCGCGGCTAAGGTGCAGCCCTTTTTGGCGGTACTCGACGATATCTTTGGTACCCGTCGCGGCGTTGAGCGCTTGACGGCGGCGCATCTCGGCGTTAATAGCCGTGAACATACGCTTAACACCCGCCTTGTTGAGGTTGGTGATCGTCTCGACGCAGTGTGGCAGATCTTTGAATGGGGCGAAGGCGCCGCCACCTTTGAAGTCGACCAGCAAGAAGTTGAGGATGCTTGGATCGTACTTGATCGCCATACTGACGATCAAGCTCATCAGTACTTCCGACTTACCAGCACCAGTTCCTCCTGCGATCATGCCGTGTACGCCATCTTCTTTGGCTTCGAACATCAGCGTGCGTGGGCGATTGCCTGAAGCGATCGCGATCGGTGCGCGTAGCCAAGCGGCCTTCTCTACTGTTTTGCTGGCGGCCCACTCAGCCTGCATCTTCTCTTTCAGATTGGGCAAGAACTTCTCGTCGAGCGCAAGCCCATATTCTTCGGCCAGCATGTGTCTGAAGAGAACTGTGGTTGGCAGGGCATCGACACGCAACGGCAGCTTGTACTGATTGGGGTTTTGAGCGATCACACCGTGCATGCGCTTGGCAAGCGCTTCAAGTTCGCGCAACTCGCTGAAGTTTGCGTCGTTTTGAGGCTTCTCAAAAGGTTGAGCGACTTGGAAGCTAAGCGCTTGCTGGCCGACACGGGTGTAGCCGCGCCCGCTGATATCGCCTAGTTCGTTGACGCCCACGCCCAAAATGCCTCGGTATTCGCCCGGATCGACCAGCCGCAGGGTGTAGCGCTCTGAGAAGATATTGAAGATCTGGTTGGAGAGATTGCCTAACTGCGCCATGCTCAAAACGATATGGACGCCGTAGGGGTTCGATTGACGTGCCAGAGCGGTGAACTGCTCTAAGATGGTCGCTACATCGCCGCCACTATTGCCGCCGAACAGATCGATGAATTCGCCGAAGTTGTCGATCGCTAGAACAATGGCTGGCAGTAGCTTGCTGGGATAGCGTCGGTTGTAGTCGTAGAGATCGTTGACACCCGCCTCGCTGAAGACCTTTTTGCGCGTCTCGATCATCTCTTCGATCTCGCGCAAGATCTGGCTGATGCGCTCTTGATAGCCCTCTTCTTCAGGGGTTACGACCGCGCCGACGTGGGGCAGCTTGTCGAGCACACTTAAATTGCGCCCACCTAGATCGAAGATATAGGCGTGGAAGGTGTTGGGCGAATGGCTAACCGCTAGGCTGGTGATCAGGCTGCGGATAAAGCTCGTTTTACCACTGCCCGAGGTTCCGAAGATGATGGCGTGACCGCGCGACAGATCGACAACCAGCGGCAACTGTTGGGCCGCGTGGGGATTGTCGATGAGGCCGACCACCGGGCGCATGGCGTAGCGTTCCCAGTCAAGCGTGTTAAGCCAGCCGTTATGCCCATCGAGCCAGCGGTTGATGGCAGGGTTGAGGGTCAGGGTGGCCTCGGCGGGTTGGCCGAGCGTGATCATATCGCCCTGCACCAAATATTCGCTGGACGTAACGGTTTTAACATCGGGGTCATCGCTGATCAACGGCTCGCCCAAGGCCAGTTGATTCGGTAAGAAGTTTGGCCAGGGCGCGAGCTGTTTGGGCCGCCCTTGCTGTTTCGCGAGTTTGCTTAGCTCGGCGATGATAACTTTGTAGAGTTCAGGCGGCGTTTGGTCGAGCACATCCGAGGCCAGCCCTTGGCGGTCGGGCCAGAGCACTGGCCCGGCTTTGGCTGCGTTTGGATCGCTGTAGATATCGCCACTGTAAGCCACCTGAAGCAACTCGATCTCTTCGTTGCCGACTTGCAGATAGCCACGTCCTGGAATACCTGTGGGCAGATAGGCTGCATCGGCACGCCGCAGCATCTCGCGACTCTCGCTGGCCGACTCGACCCGTAGCGAAATGCGGAACTTGATGTTTGAGCGCATCTGGTCGGTCACACCCGAAGGACGTTGGGCAGCCAAAATCAGTGAGACGCCTTGGGCGCGTCCCACGCGTGTGATGCTCTCAAGCTGCCGCTTGTACTCGGCCCGATCGGCGATCATCTCGGCGAATTCATCGATCACGATGAACAGGAAGGGGTAGGGCTTGTGGGTGAGGTGCAGCCCTTTTTGGCGATACTCGACGATATTTTTGGTGCTGGTTTCGGCGTTGAGCGCTTGGCGACGCTTCATCTCTGCGTCGATGGCCGTGAACATACGGGTGACACCATCGCCCGCCAAGTTGGTGATGATGTCGACGCAGTGGGGCAGATCGGCGAACTCTTTGAAGGCACCGCCGCCCTTGTAGTCGACCAGTACAAAGTTCAGCACCGAGGGGTCGTAGGTGACCGCCAGGCCCGCCAGCATCGAGATCAGCAATTCCGATTTACCCGAGCCGGTGCTGCCCGCGATCATGCCGTGCACGCCGTCGCGTTTGGCCGAAAAGACTAGGGTGCGCGGCTTGTTACCGGCCATCATACCGATCTTGACGCGCATCCAGTTGGCGTAGCGCGCCTCGGCGCTGCGATCCCAACTCGTCTTGGCGTGCTTAACCAGATCCTCCATCGTGCTAAAGCCCATCAGATCCAAGAAGGGCACTGTGCTGGCTAAGTTAGCCCCTGCGCCTTGGCGGATCTGAACCTCTGCCATATCTTGGGCCAGCTTCTGAATCTGTTGCGGCTGGCTGATCGCATCGGCCTCGCCCACATAGCGCGGATGGTTGACGCCTACTTCGGTATAGCGGAAGTGCAGCTTTTGGTTCTGCTCGAAGCGGCTGTTGGTTGCCGGAGAGGTGCGCTCGACCTCGATCACAGCTTGGCAGCCGCTGGGAACTTTGCTGCGCTCGGGCACGAGGAAGATCACCGACGCGCCCAGCATATGGCCTTCTTCCAGCAAGATCGCCAGAGCGGGATCGCCTTCGATGCCTTGCAGCGGCGAATTGGGGTTGTAGGTCGCATCGTGCAGATCGACAACGATCAGCAGGAAGGGCAGGGTGGGATCATCGTTGTTTTGGTTCTCTTCTCGCTCTTGGAGCCGGATCTTGCGCTGGGCCAAGACTCTGCGCAGCCCTTCGAGATACTTCTCTAGCTCGCCGCCCTCGTCGTCGTCGAAGGGGTTGGGGTCGTTGTTGGGTTTGATCTTGTTGATAAAGCAGCAGAAGCGGTTTTGTTCGTCGCCGCTTGCGTGGGGCAGCTGTTCGGCCCACGACCAGGGTTGATCGTCGCTGGCCAACAGATAGAGGCGCGCGTCGCTAGGCGCGTGAAACACGGTGTAGTGCGCGATCAGGGCTTGGGCGAAGCTATAGACCTCGTTTTGTTCGCCCGCGATGCCGAGCGCGTGCACCACCGGCGCTTGGATCGGGATATCTTTATCGCTCTTCTCAGTCGCTTTACCCTTCTCTTCGGGCGTATGACGCATTTGAATGATGACGGGAATATTGTCGACAAAGTGGGAATCGCTTTCGAGTTTTTGGGCAGCCCGCAGTTGTGGGCTAGCATACTGTTCTTGGTCGTTCAGCTTATAGATGACCGTTGAGGGCAGCGTGCCCAGCCCTAAACGGATACAACCAAAGTCGAGATCGTTGCTACGTCGCTCCCACAGGCGCGACTCCGAGCGCAAGGTGCGCTCTTTGCGTTGAACCTCATCGACCGCCTGCTGCACGATGCGGAGGGTTGTCTCTGTTGCAGGGTAGTTGTAGTGATAGAAACGGCGCTGCAGATCGTGGGCGGTCTGCATCTCTTTGTTCAACTCGACCAAACGATTGGCGTAGGCTTGGTCTAAGGCTTCGCGTCGCTGTCGCTCTCGGCGAAAGCTGTAGAGCGAGAAGGCGATCGCAGCCACCACCGAGAGCCCCATGGGCAGCATCAGAGCCATATTGCCGCCCCGTCCGCCCAACATAACCGACATAAAGATGTAGCCGATGATTGTGATTAATGGCAAACCGATTTGAATCAGCCTCCCCGAAACATCATCGTGGTGTTGAGGAGGTTTTGGAATGTCGTGTTGTCCGATCGGTAACTCAGGCTGAATGCGTGGCGGACGATCGATGTAGATCGGTTTCTTCATGTCTACCCCGTGTAACGTTGCAATTCGCTGGGATATTGATACAAATCCAAGATTAAATAATTCGATACAATGTAAAATGATGAAAATGTTTGGTTTGTTGTAGAATGTTGTAATATTTAGTGTAATCCTCTTTATTTTTTGAAAAGTCTTGACAATTAAAGAAAAATTGGTATATTTATCAAAAGCAATGATTTTTATTCGTAATTTTGTGTCTATAACGGTAACTGTGAGTTTATTCTCGATTCGTCGTTTCAAGAGGTGCTTATGAAAAAAATGTGCATGTTATGCAAACGGGCTAAGCCAGATAACAACCTGTTCTGCCAAGAAGCCTATTGCCCTTCGGAAATGTCGCCCTACATTCTTGAACAAGGTGAATGGCTGGGCGATATAGAGATCGTGCGTGTAGTGGCGGTTTTGCGAACATCGGCGCTCTATGTCGCCCGCCAGAACAAGCGCGATGTCTTGTTAAAGGTGGCCTACCCTGGTGCGGTACATACCCAACGCTTGAAACGAGAGGCCAATCATCTACGCACTGTAACCGCCAAGAACCCTTCCCCGCTCTTGCCAAAATTGTTGCCGCCCTATAGCAACACTAGCGTTGCCAAAGATGCCTATGGTCGTACTCAGTTCGGCGAGCATTTGCTCTACTTCTGCATCTTCGAGTTTTTCGAAGGCGACACCCTGCGCGATGTCTTGATCAAAAACCCTCAGCTTTGGATCTATCACGTTGGCTGGGTGATGACGGCGCTCTCCACTGCGGTCGCCATCCTTCAGAGCCACAATCTTTATCACTACGCGCTCTCACCCGAGAGTGTGCTTGTGCGCTTCAGCGAAGAGACGGGCGCTCCACAGCTTCTGCTCTTCGATTTGGGCATCGCCTGCGACGCAACGAGTCTGAACGCGGCTTGGTATCCTGGAGTGGTTGAGCCAGCCTACACTGCGCCAGAATTGATCACCCTTCAAGCGCGCCCCAACTATGCAACCGACGTATACGGTTTGGGTCTGATCCTCTACGAGATGCTGATCGGCCAGCCCGCCTATAGCTTCAAGCTCAAGGGCGACAACGATGTTTACACCGCCGTTCGCATGAACCAGCGCGGGCGTATGAACCGTTTTGAAGATGTTGAAGAAGTTGCGCTGCTAGCAAGCAGTGCGGTCGAAGCCAACCCGTTACAACGTCCAACCAGTGCCTCGGTGCTTGCAAACGAGCTGCTCAGGATCTTCGGTCCGGCCCCAGCCTTTAAGCGCCGTCGCCTGCCATCGGCTCGTACCAGCTTGCTGCTGGCGGCTGTGGTCTTGTTGCTGGCCTTTACGATCACAATCGCAATCAATCTCAGCACAGCCTTCTCGTAGCTTATTTAACTTCTGAATGTACTGTTTCGCTGGCCCCTCCTTATCGCGATCAACGATAAGGAGGGGCTTTAGTTTGCTTCTAGTAGAAACGGGTGGCGCCCAGTCGGTCGCCGCGCTCGTAGGCATCAACAGACGTATTGAGGTCTTTGCTCAATTCGATCGCTTTGTCCGAGATCTGCTTGACGTAAGGGCGAATCGTATCGATGTATTGAGCCGCGACGGCTGTGCCGACGAAGCCGATAAAGGCGATCGCTTTAAGGGTATTGCTCAAGCTATCGAGCACTTTGTTGACATTGGCGAGCGTTTCGCCGATCTCGTTGAATTTCTTCGCCATTCCGCGAACCTGCGGGACATCGATATAAACTCCATTTTCCATAGCAACGCCTCAATCCTTTTCACAGTGATACTGGCGTGTCTATCAGCGACCGCCTAGAAGAAGTTGAACGTATCGGTGAGCTTCGACTGAACCAGTCGACTGACTTTTTGATCGGCTTGGGTGATCGTATCTTGCGCAAAACGGACGTTTGAATTGAGCTTGGTGATGGTGTCGCTGACCCGCTCAACCCCCGGGATCATCATCTGGGTGACTTCGTTCACAAAGGCGTTCGCCCCGTCTCCGCGCCAGATGCCGCCCAAAACCTGCTGAACCATAGCGCGCATGGGGGCTAGGGCCATGTTCTGCACCACGTTGTTCTGCTGCATCAGTTGCGCGAGAACGCTTTCAACAACTTGGCGCGCGAGGCGCAATAGAAAGTTGGAGATCATAGTTTGGCTTCCTCACCTTGTAGTGCTAGAAAACTCGACCGAACAGCGAAACTAGTTGAATTGGCGCTTGGTTTCCTCGTCGGCTTGACGCATGGCAGCGATGGCGGCCCGCACGTCTTTATCGAGTTCGAGGAACTTTTTGCTCAGCTTATCGAGCGACTTGACAAACGGCCCTTCGATCGCGTCGACGAAGGCCTGCCCGCCTTGGCCGAGCAGGGCACCGTTTTTGAGCGTATCGGCGATACTCTTCATCTCTTTGATCGTTTCGTCGACCTGCTGGGCGCTTTGCTGGAAGGTTCGCGCCATCTGCTCTGCCATCGGATAGTTCAGCTTGATTTTGTCTGCCATAACGTCCTCTCTGGGTGCTAGTGAAATTAGGCGCGGAAGACCGAGCTCGCTTCGTCTTCGGCTTGGCGAATGGTTTGGGCGATCTCACGGGTGACGGCTGCCCCTTGTTGGAGCGCGGTCTCAAGCCGCTGGATAGCGGGCAGTACGATGCTGTGCATCTCGCGGAAGAAAGCTTCAGAACCCTCTCCCATCCAGCCGCCGTTTTCGAGTTTCTCCATTGCGCTACGAATCCTCTGAGACATTTGCTGAATGGCCTGTTCTTGGTTGGCAAACTTGCTTGCCACGGCGTTCAGCTCGTTGTAGTCGGCGCGGATCTCATCGACCATGTGAGCACACTCCTCTTTGATTGAATGTGAATTCGACGCTCAAGCCTAGTGAGTAGCGAAAAGAGCTGGATTCCCTAGAGACTGAACTGCATGTGAACTCTCTTCTGGCGAAAGCTCGCCTGAAATGCTGCTTTACGCACAAGCTCTAAATGGGCAAAGCACTCTCGCTGTTCAGTTTGAAAAGTCAGGATTTGCAATAACCAGACTGCCCTCTGAAAGCTTGAGATTCGTCCTAAAACGAATGCACATTTGATTAGTACCAATTTGTTCAAAAAGTGCTTGTGTTTTTGGCGGTTTTTTTGCGTCTCAGAGTGACATTCTTTTCATTTTTCAAGCGACTGCCGAGCACTTGAGCGCGGCGTTGGCTGAGCAAGCCCGTTGAAGCTTGAAGAGGAGGCTGCATTTGGACTTGGTTTAGGACCAAAAACCCTATGAGGTAGGAAAAATTTGGTCATGATACAATGTGAGTGTGAAAGCTGCAGGAGTTCAGATGAGCTGTAAGCGATACCTAATCCGTTTGGATCGTTACCTTTGGGGGCGGCCTCTGCGCACAGATAGAAGTTCGTTACGGCGGGCGGAATGTTGGTAGCCGTAGGCGGACGCGCTTAAAGCCCTCTTTGGGCTAGAGACCAAGCCGCTAGAAGGCTGAACTTATCGTGCAGATTCGCTATACGTAAGACCCTGGTGAGTGTGTGTGATGCGAGTGTACAAGTGTACAATGGCGTACTAGTGTAAAGGAGCTTCGCATGTCTACCCCAACCGAGCTTGAGATTCCTACTCTTGATCTGAAAGAGAATGTTTTACAAGCCATTGGCAATACGCCCTTGGTGCGCTTCCATAGTGTGAATCGTGGTATTCGCGCCACTGTGGCTGCCAAAGCGGAATTTATGAACCCGGGCGGCAGCGTCAAAGATCGCATCGGAATCGCCATGATCGAAGATGCCGAGCGACGCGGCCTATTGCGCCCGGGCGGCACCATCGTTGAAGCGACCAGCGGCAATACCGGGGTCGGTCTGGCGATTGCAGCCGCACTCAAGGGCTACAAAACCATTTTTGTGATGCCCGACAAAATGAGCGACGAGAAGATCCGCCAATTGCGCGCCTTCGGCGCTCGCGTTGTGATCACGCCGACCGCCGTCGAGCCCGACGATCCGCGCTCGTATTACTCGGTATCGCGCCGACTGGCCGAAGAGATCCCCAACGCTATTTTGGCGGGTCAATACTGGAACCCGGCCAACCCCGAGGCCCACTACCGCACCACCGGCCCCGAGATCTGGCGTCAGACTGCAGGCCGTATCTCGGTCTTCTTCGCTGGTATGGGCACGGGCGGCACCATCAGCGGTATCGGGCGCTACCTCAAAGAGCAAAACCCCAACATCAAAGTGGTCGGCATCGATCCGGTCGGCTCGCTCTACACGCACTACTTCCAGACGGGCGAATTGGGGCCTGCTCACGGCTACAAAGTCGAGGGCGTGGGCGAAGATTTCTTGCCGAGCACCATGGATTTTGGCGTTGTTGACGATGTGGTGCAGGTCAACGACAAAGAGAGCTTTTTGATGACGCGCCGCTTGGTGCGCGAAGAGGGCATGTTCTGTGGCGGTTCGAGCGGTTTGGCCGTCGCGGGCGCGCTCAAGTGGTTGCGCACCACTGGCTCCGATCTCGACGAAGACGATGTGGCTGTGGTCTTGTTGCCCGACAGCGGCAGCCGCTATCTGAGCAAGATCTTTGACGACGCTTGGATGCGCGAAAACGGCTTCTTAGAGCAGGCCACCGTCGCCGATATGCTGGCGGCCCGCCCGCGCGAGGTGATCACCGCCCAAGAGAGCACCACTGTCGAGACGGCTATTCGTCTGATGAAGACCCACAATATTTCGCAGATTCCGGTCTTGAGCGACGATGGCAAGCTGCACGGTATTTTGGGCGAGAGCGATCTGCTCGACTATCTGCTTTCGGGCGGCTCGATGAACCACACCATCGCCGATCTGCATCCCAAGCAGGTCGCGACCGTCGAGCCAGACTTCCTGATCGACGATCTGCCCGCGATCTTTGGGCGCAGCCCGGCCGCAGTTGTCACCCAAGACGGTGCGGTGATCGGCATCATCACCAAGATCGATGTGATCGACTTCTTGGCTAGCCGCAAATAGCCTTTACGCGAGCAGAAGAGGCTATGCTGTCACAAGCATAGCCTCTCTTTTTTTGCACTTGTCCTGCCAAGGCGGAGAGGCTGCTAGCCCCCATTCGACTTCTAGCGCGTCCGCCTACGGCTATCAAGTCGTCGCTCCTCCCATTCAGGCTTTAGTCATCGCAGCGAAGCTGCGATCTGCTTGCTGCAAGCAGCAAGCAGCCTTGGCCAAGCTGTACCCTAAAGCCGTACTCCAAGCCGTACCCTGAGCCTGTCGAAGGGTACAGCTTTTTGGTGTAACGCAGCCAGCCTCCCCTCTCCTGCTTGGCGGCTTCAGGCTCGGGCGAGGGTTGTGCGCTCCTGCAGGCTATTTCACCTCCTCTCCTGCTTGGCGGGAGCTATACATTACCCACAATTTGACATACGGTCAGCCTTATCTGCCCTCACCCCCCGGCCCCCTCTCCCGCACTGCGGGCGAAGGGTGAATGTTGATTGTACATGAGTCATCCCGGAGTTTGTCGGGGTGGCTACAACCTCTCCCCGTTCTGTGCTCTCAAGGATCATCTCGCGATGGTATGCGAACGATCGCCTTTTGCTGCCGACACGACTTTTGGGTAATGCATAGCTTGGCGGGCGAGGGCCTCGCTGAAAGCATTGAGATGCATTGCCGAAGGCGAACCGCCTGAATGTTGGGAAAGGATGTTGATAGCCGGAGGCGGACGCGGAGAGGACCGAATGGATGGTACGGACCTCTCCGCCTGAGGAATAAGCTAAACGCAAGCGGATAGATTCGGCGATCTAAAGCTGTATTTTGGCGCTGCAACTAACAATTTGTTCATCCTTTGCTCTTCGCTACTCATACCTTCGCAAAGCAAGCTGGTTAGGATACAAGCTGGAATACGAAGTGCTCGTTTGTGGTAGAGAAATTTGTTTGAGTGTGATTGTTTGATTCTCGATCTATTCAGCAGATACTTCACTTAGCCCGATTGCACTCCTAGCGAGGGAAGAAGCAATGATAGCGAATCGCGCACTGTATGCCTGGAGCATAGTGCTTCTGCTTGGCATAGTGACCCTTGGAACGCAGTGGACGCTCTCGCCTACGCCGATCAGTTATGCGGCCCAAGCCTATGCCAATGCCAATATTTTGCCTCAGCAGCGCCAAGATGCTTGTAGCGCGCCTCCGGACTTGACAGCGCTCAAACCGATTGTGCGGATCGCGCCCAGCGACGACTCGAGCGCCAATGGGGCGCCGACTATTTTTGTCTATAGTCCAACGCCCACCAGCCAGCCGGTCGTCGCCACCCTGCAAGATATCCGCGACGGCTTAGCGGCGCTCTCGCCGCCTCGCAGCGAGTTACTAACCGAGACGGTCATGCCGAACGGCGAACACGTCTGGACGCTCGGCATGCATATGCAGATCTCGCGCACGGTGACGTTGCGCATCTCGGGCGGGCCGGGCGCAGTGGGCGCGCGAGTCGACTGGTTGCGCTTGCGCAGCGATCCCAGCCCGGGCTATCCAAAGCTCTCCGACCCGAACAATCCCGATAGCAGCAAAATCTACGACTTCACCAGCTTCGCCGCTCTGCGCACCCGCAATGGCAGCCTGTTTATCGAAAACACCAAGATCACCTCGTGGGACACCACCATTCAAGCTGTCGATACGAATTACGAGGACGGACGCCCATTTCTGTTGGCACGCGAAGATGCTCGCATGGACATCTGCAACAGCGAGATCGCCTATCTGGGCTTTGGGGCGGGCCAAGCCTATGGCCTTTCGTGGCGCGATGTCAACAGTAGCAGCGATCCACCCGAAGCGCCCAAACGCAGGCGGGTGCGCGGCGATATGATCGGCAGCGAGTCGCACCACAACTACTACGGCTACTACACCTTCCAGGCCCAAGATATGATCGTGCGCGGCAACAAGTTTTATAGCAACATTCAGTACGGCTTCGATCCGCACGACTACACGACTGATGTCTTGGTCGAGCATAACGAAGCCTTCGACAACGGTAACCACGGCTTTATCATCTCGCGTGGCTGCGAGCGCTTCGTCTTCTATCGCAATAAGTCCTACGAGAATCGGGTCAAACCCGGCTCGAAGAACCCTAGCGCCCACGGCTTTATGCTCGATCCTGGCTCGCCCTCGTCGGGCCAGCAATCGCCCTCAGTCAACAACCTTTATATCGAGAACGAATCTTACAATAATGACGGTTATGGGATCAGAATCCTCGATTCTGATGACAATACCTTCATCGAAAACAAGTTCATCGGCAATCGCACCGGCATCTCCTTGGAAGAAGGCAGCAGCAACAACCGTTTCCAAGGCAATATCATTAGCGGCAATATCGGTCAGAAGATCGATGAGGGCGGTGTTAAGAGCTTAAAGGGCGGTTATGGGGTCACGATCTACGGCGGCTCAGACGCCAATATCTTCGAGGCCGAGAACCTCATCAGCGACAATGCGACGGTCGGAATCTCGATCAAAACCGCCAACAATCTGATCGTCAACAATATCATCACAGGCAACGGCCAGCCCGACCAGCTCTATAGCGACAAGAGCTTCGAAGGCATCTTGATCAACCTCGAGGCGAGCAGCGACCCAGCCGAGCCGAGCGCCAACCTGACGATTGGCGGGCGCGACCCCGAGGCCGAGCTGCGCAGCGACGAGACTCTGCCAGCCGACGACTATATCTTCCCACCCAGTAGGCCGATCGCCAAGGCTCTGGCCGTCATCTCTCAGCCAGCCAATAACCGCATCGAGGCCAACACAATCAGCAACAACCGCACTAATGGCATCACGGTTAAGGCCGCGTCGGGCACTCAGATTATCGAGAATGTGGTCGAGGCCAACCTAGCCGATGGCATCTCGCTGAGCGCCGATGCCAACAACTCGCTGGTCGAGCAAAACAGCGTCAAGCTCAACGGCATTTACGGCATCGAGGTCGCTGGCAGCCTTGGAACTTTGCGAAACCGCTTGACACGCAATGGCGTGACCGACAACGGTTCTGACGGCATCAGCGTGCGCGATGGCGCTAACGCTGGCATTCAGCGCCCTTCGATCCAGTTCGACATCCCCAGCCTCACGCTGACGGGCACCGGCGCACAACCCAACGCCACCATCGAAGTCTTTAGCGATAGCGCTAACGAGGGCGCTTTCTACGAAACGACCTTGAGCGCCGATGGCTCGGGCACCTTCAGCTACACCTTCTCCGCGCCGCCGACCGGCAGCTTTATCACCGTGACCCAAACCGATGGCGACGGCAACACATCGGCCTTCGCTTCCGCCAAATCGACGGGCGTTGTGATGCTGAGCACCCCGAGTCATACGGCAACTCTGACCCGCACGCCAAGCTTGACGCCATCGCAGACTCTCACGCCTTCGCGCACCTTCACAGCCTCGCAGACCGTTCCGCCGAACTCAAGCGCGACCGCGAGCCATACGCCGACCCGCACCCAGACCAAGCCGACCTTGCCGAGCGGTCGCCACTCGCTCTATCTGCCTTTGGTTCGCAACTAAAGTCTAGGCGCTTGCACTCGCACAGCCCGTCCCCTAGCGGACGGGCTTGTTGTGTGCCTTATTACACAACAAAAAGAGACAAGTTCCACTCTGCCGAAGGCCAATAATACTAAAACCGTTTTAAAGACGTGTATTCTTTCACTGCTGGAAAACGAAAAGCTGGAGAAAGAGTTGTGTGAAATTTCGCGCGACAGCGCGAAATTTCACACAACAAAAAGAGACAAGTTCCACTCTGCCGAAGGCTAAACAGAAATAATAGGCCACCCGCTTCCTCGATAAGATACGGCGGCGAGGCTGCTAGCCCCCATTCGGCTTCTGGCGCGTCCGCCTTCGGCTATCAACAGCTTATCCTCCCATTCGGGCTTATGACCTTCTCGCTGCATGCAGCGAGAAACCTGCTCCGATGGTCGCCGCCGCAAGCCCGTGAGCCTCGCCATGCTGAAAAAGCACTTCCGCTTTATTTGCACAAGCTGGGGCAGAAAATGGTACAATGCAGACGAAGCAGTCTCGAAAAGGAAACGTCCTATGTCTGAACCACAACGGCGCTGGCGATTTATTCTGCTTGCGTGTGCCGTTGGGGCACTGGTACTCTTGGCTGGCGGTCTCTCGAACCTGACCTTTAGCGAAGGCAAACCGCTGCCTGTCGGCCCCATCTTTGAGCTCTTGTCGCCTTCAGGGGGTGGAGCGCTCTCCCCGGGCGATGCCGATACATTCCGCATCGTTATGCAGATCATCATCTGGGTGGTGATCCCGCTGTTGATCGTGATGCTGGTGGTATCGCGCAGCTTCCGGCGAGAGTTTTTCGGGCGATTGGGGGCGGGTTTAGCCTTAGCCCTTCTGATATACCTCTTTATGTCGCTCTTCCGTAACAATGAACCGCGAGACATGCCAGCGGCGCCCGCTCAGGGCTTAGGTGATCTGGCACCAGGTTCGGCTTATGGAGAGCCTATGCCGACCGCTCCGGCTTTTGTAACCAACCCTCCCCAATGGCTCCTTTTTACAATCAGCTTTCTGATCGTAGCGCTTATTCTCTTTTTGATTTGGAAGATGTGGCCTCGTAAGCTGCCCGAGATCGTCAACGTTTCTCCGCTCGATCTACTGACCGACGAGGCTCAAAATGCTTTGGACGATCTGCGCGCCGGTGCCGATCTGCGCGATACGGTATTGCGCTGTTACGCCGAGATGAACCGCATTCTGCGCGAATCGCGCGGCGTGTTGCGCGCCGAGGCAATGACAGCGCGCGAATTTGAGCTGCAACTGAGCCAAGTCGGCTTTGGCGATGAGCATATTGCGCGCCTGACGCGGCTCTTTGAGCGCATTCGTTACGGCCAAGAGTCGAGCAACGCCCGCGACGCCGCCGAGGCTGAAGCCTGCTTAGAGGCGCTTGTGCAACAGTACGGGAGGGCGCGAGCATGAGGCGCGGTTTTGTGGGGATCATCGCTCTAGGTGCGCTTTTGCTGCTGATCTGGCTGCCCGCTAGCCAAAGCTTGTTGCGCGATGTGCTGATTGTGCCTGTGCTGCGCGCGTTTTGGATCGGCCAGCTGATCTTTGACAGTCTGCCTCAGAGCGCGGTCTGGTTCTTTTTGGTCTTTATTGCCGTTATCGCGGCTTGGAACGGGCGGATCGTTCGCTTTGAAACCCCTCGCGAGTTCGAGCGGCGCCAAAAACCGCTTGAGCATACGCTCGAGAAGTACGCTCGGCTGATCTATCAAGCCGATAACGATGCCTATGCGCGTTGGCGTTTGGCGAACCGTTTGGCGGCGCTGGCTCAGCGCAGCTTCTTCTTCGATACGCCCAGCCAGTTACGTGACTGGTTAGCCAGCGAGCCAGCCGAGGTGCCCGCCGAGCTACGCCGTTACCTGCTGGCTGGTCTCTCGCCCTTCGAGCCGGTTCAACGCGGCTTTCAACTTTTTGCACGAATGGATACGCGGTCAGGAGCGGCCCTAGCGCTCGACCCCGAGCTTGTTGTACGCTTTTTGGAAGAGCGAGCCGAGCAGGCCCGTGAGCGCAGCCGCCAGCCCTGATCGGCCTTGCTGTTGATAAGGAATAGATCTCTATGACAAGCGATTTCTCTCGCGTCGCCGAAGTGGGCGAACGTGTGATCTCCACGGTCCAACAGGCGATTGTGGGCAAGCGTCTTCTGCTCGAGCAGATGCTGGCTGCCATCTTGGCAGGCGGACACATTCTGCTCGAAGACTACCCGGGTTTGGCCAAAACTTTGATCGCCAAGAGCTTTGCGACCGCGCTCGGCCTCGAATTCAAGCGCATTCAGTTCACGCCCGACCTCTTGCCGAGCGACATCACCGGCAGCTACATCTACGATCGCGTCAACAACCGCTTTGAGCTGCGCAAAGGCCCGATCTTCGCCAACATCATTCTGGCCGACGAAATCAACCGCGCCTCGCCCAAGACCCAGGCGGCCCTGCTGGAGGCTATGCAAGAGCACCAAGTTACGCTCGAAGGCGAAACCTTGCCGCTGCCGCAGCCCTTTATCGTGCTAGCGACCCAAAACCCGATCGAGTACGAAGGCACCTTCCCGCTGCCCGAGGCCCAGCTCGACCGCTTCTTGATGAAGCTTTCGGTCGGTTACCCCTCGCCCGAGGAGGAGCAGCAGATCTTGCAGCGCCGTCGCGCCCGCCGCAACGACGACATCGAGTTGGCCGCCGTGACCAGCGCCGAGGAGCTGTTGGCTCTGCGCGAGAGCATCGAAGAGGTCTTCGTCCATTCCGATATCGAACGTTATATCGTCGATCTGGTTGGGGCGACTCGCCGCGATAAGCGCGTGGCTGTGGGCGCTAGCCCGCGCGGCTCGCTGGCCTTGCTCAAGCTAGCGCGTGTGCAGGCTGCCCTCGATGGCCGTGGCTTTGTGCTGCCCGACGATGTCAAGCGCTTCGCCCAGCCCGCCCTCATCCATCGTGTGATGCTCGACCCCGAGTTTTGGATGCAGCGCCGCGCTGCCAGCGACATCATCGCCTCGTTGGTGAACCATATCCCTGTACCGGTGCTCGACGAGGCCGCATCATGACCGCTCGTGGTCTGATCAGTCTGCTTATCTATGGTCTGTTTGTCGCCGGACTGGCGACTCGCAACGGCACGCTTTTAACGCTGGCGCTGCCGCTGATCGGCTATTTGGCTTTTGGCTTGTACTTCGCGCCCAATGCGTCCAAGTTGCAGGTCACACGCAGCTTTAGCGCCGACCGTGTGCCCGCCGGTGTGCCGGTCGAAGTCAGCCTGACGATCCTCAACCAAGGGCCGTTGATCGAATCCTTGATCGTTGAGGATCGCCTGCCGCTCGGTGTGCGCGTCGAAGAGGGCGAGGCTCGCATATTGGCGCGTCTAGCTGAGGGCGAGAGCGTCACCTTGCGCTATAGCGTTGTGAGCGGGCGCGGCAGCTACCACTTCGACGAGCTGGATGTGCAAGTCAGCGAGGCCTTTGGCCTGATGACCAAGCATGCTCAGCTGAGCGCGCCCGGCCAGATTGTGGTCTTGCCAGTGGTGCAGTCCTTACGCGATGTCGCCATTCGTCCTCGCCGAACACGCGGCTTTTCGGGCACCATTCCGGCCCGTCAGGGCGGCCCGGGCGTGGCCTTCTATGGCATTCGCGAATATCAGCCTGGCGACCCGACCCGTTGGATCAATGCGCGCGCCAGCGCTCGCAGCCAAGAGCAGCTCTACGTCAACGAATTCGAGCAAGAGCGCGCCACCGATGTCTGCGTGGTGCTCGATGTGCGTCGCAGCAATAGCGTCGAGATCGGCAAAGATTCGCTGCTCGAATACGCTGTGCAGGCCGCCGCAGCCGTCAGCGATGCCCTGTTGACGCGCGGCAACCGCGTCGCTCTGCTGCAGTACGGCCAGAGTTTAAATTGGACCATTCCGGGCTATGGCAAGATGCAGCGCGAACGTATCTTTCAAGCCTTGGCCGAAGCGCGTTTGGGCGATAGCATCGCCTTCGCCAATCTTGAGAATCTGCCGATTCATCTCTTTCCGGCGCGTTCTCAATTGATCTTTATCAGCAGTTTGATCGACGATTCAGACCAGCTCTTCCGCAATCTGCGCGCACGTGGCTTTCAGGTGATGCTGATCAGCCCAGACCCGATCTCGTTCGAGTATCAGCTCTCGCCCAAACTGCCGACCTTCGAGCTTGGCAGGCGCATTGCCCGCCTCGAACGCGAGCAGCGCCTCACAAGGCTGCGCCGGATCGGTATACAGGTTGTCAACTGGGATGTGAGCATGCCGCTGACCCAGTTGGCGCAGGTCGCGCTGAGCCGTCCAGCTGTATTTATCCCTGAGGCCTAATGCTAGAACGAACGATTTACAGTGCTATCGCGCTTGCAACCCTCTGCTTATGCATCAGCTTCGCCGTTGTTGGGGCTTGGGCGCTGGCTGCCATCTGGCTTGGCTTCGGCCTGCTTTGGATCTATCTCGAACGTCGCAAAAGCCATGCTCTGGCGGTGCTCGGCCTTTTGCTGGCGATCGGAGCCGCTGCCTACGCCAGCTTTTTGGGCATCATCGCCCTGCCGTTGGTTGTGGCCGTGATCGCGGCTCTGGTCGCTTGGGAGAGTAGCCGCCTGGCTCATCGCCTGCGCTCGTTCGAGCAGAGCGAGCATAGCGACGCCATGGTCGAGCAGCATCAGAAGCGCTTGATCTGGGCTGCGCTGCTCGGCGTGGTCTTGACGCTGCTCGCCAGCCTTGTTCAGCTGCCGCTGGCTTTTGGCTGGGCTTTGGTTTTGGTGTTGATCGCGATAATCGGTCTTGTAACGATGTTGCGCATGATCAACGAAACGAACTAGCGCGACATATCGAAATCCGTTTGTATGCTGGTGTTCGCGGCGGCCTTTCCACGCGGCTAGAAGCCCCATTTGTTGGGCGGGATGTTTAGTAGCCGGAGGCGGACGCGCTGAGGACCGAATGGGAGGATAAAGCCCTCTCCGCCAAATGAAACAAACAGATGTGGTATCGATCAGGAGCTTTTCTATGCCAAACTTGCGAACCTTAGTGGGCAGCATGGCTTTAACAGAGCTTGCTAGCCGGGTAGGGATCCCGTTTCGGCGTTTGGAAGCCTACCTCAAGGCCGAACGCCCGATCGCCCAGACTGATCGCGAAGCCTTGGCGGCCTTTTTCGGCATCGCCCCCAGCGATCTGCTCGATGAGCATACTCAGGTCGAGCAGCCCGCCCCGAAGGCGCGCGGGCGCGCCAAGCAAGCTCCGCCGATTGTGCCGCGCCAGGTCAACCGTATGCCGCGTCCGGCGGGTGTGCCCCAGCCAAGCTCGCTTGTCACCAACCAAGGCAAGGTCGAGGTGCGTGTTACGGGCGTTTTGCAGCGCGACCCCGAGCCTGCGCCCGATAGCCGTAGCGCTCCGCGCGGCGAGGCCCGTTTTTGGCAGCTCGAGCTGTTGGTGCCGCATCAGCCCTTGCGCGGCGAGCCGCTCTACCCGCCAATGCTGCTGCGCTGCGCCGTGCACCGCCGCCGCTTCGATGGCTTTCGTTGGCTGCGCCGTGGCGACAAAGTGGTGCTGACCGGCACGCTGGCGGCCCGCGCCGATCACCTCTACCTCTTCGCCGAAACGCTTTCGACGCCGCGCGCCGACCGCATGCTGAAGCTCTTGGACGGTCTGGCCGCCGCTCAAAGCGAGGCCGAGGCCGGCCTGCAAAAGCTGCTGGGCGACGATTGGCGCTCGCTGATCAAGCCTGCCCCGGGCGAGGGTTTGCAAGAGCAACGCCCCGTTTGGGCGCCCGAGCCGAGCCCGCCCAACGGCCCCCAAGGCCGCATTCAGATCACCGCCACCGGCCAACTGCAGAGCGATCCCAATGTCGAGCTCGACGAAGAGACAGGCGGCACCGCCGAGCTGCTTTTGGCGATTGCGCCGCGCGAAGACGAGCGCCGTCTGCCCGTGCAGCGTTATCTCTTTCGAATGCGTTTGCGCACATTGCGTGACTTTTTATGGCTCCAGCGCGGTGATACTATAAGCATAAGCGGTGACGTTGCGCGTTTGGGTCCTGAACTGCTGGTCGAAGCGACAACCATTCAACTGCCGCCCTCTGAATAGCTTTCAACAGGCCGGAGCGCTTGAAGCGCCAGCCTCAAATCTTCTCTTTGAAGAAATCAAAAATCGACTTGCTCCGCTAGGGCATAATAGTTTATGTGACTTGGAGCAGGCTTTTTAACGTTTTGCCAGACTGCTCCATGCAGCCGTCTGTGGCTGAGCTGTTCCCAGCAATAGCGCCTTGTTCAGCCACATACGCTTCGGCTTGTGAACGAGTGAAAGCAGGCTGATAATCTTTCCGTTCAGGGACGCCATTTAACGCGCCCTTCTACTGCTTATTTTCAGAAACGAAGCCCCAATAGTGAGCATCGATCAGAAAGGAGGTGTAGCCCTTTCGATACCACAAAAGTGTTCCAGCGACATGTTGTTTTGCGTACGTGTACAGCCATTACCGTTTCAAATCGAAGGAGCCTGCAATGCTTAGCGTTCGCCTCCGTCTGTGTACTGTCGCGCTGATTGTTGTTTTGCTGGAAGTCTCTTTTGGGTGGCAGACCCTTCCTAAAGCTCAGGCTCAAGCCACAAGCGTCGAGCGAGTCTATTTCCCTCAAACTGGTCACCACCTCTCGAACGATTTTGGCTTTTTAGATTTTTGGCGCAGCCGAGGCCAAATGTTGCTGTTCGGCTATCCTCTCAGCGAAGCCTTTGAATCGAACGGGCGCGTCGTTCAATACTTTGAGCGTAGCCGTTTCGAATACGATCTCTCAACGGGCCAGATCCAACTTGGCCTCTTGGGGCGCGAGCTGCTGGCCGATCGCTGGTTCGAACCAGCCGAGCCGCTCGCCGACGCGCTCTACTTCCCCGAAACTGGACATAACATTAAGGGCAAATTCCGCAATTTTTGGGAAAAACGGGGCGGCGCCGAGATCTTCGGCTTGCCGCTGAGCGAAGCGTTTGAAGAAGATGGCCGCCTTGTGCAATATTTTGAGCGCACCCGCTTCACCTTTTATCCAGAAGCTATGCCCGAATATTATCGCACTGCAGAGCGGCGCCATGGCATTCTACTGGCCGCTCTTCACGAGATCGAGCTGGCCGATTTTGGGCGCCAGTCGATGCAGATGCAGAGTATTCCCGAGCAGCCCTTTGCGCGCATACCCGATGTGCCCGACTGGTCGCAGCATCTGTGGCCCTTGCGTATCGAGGTGAGTCTCGCCAGCCAGCGTTTGCGCGCCTACGAGGGCGACTTGATGGTCTATCAGGCCCCGGTTACGACCGGGCGCGACGACTTCCGCACGCCCGCCGGTCGCTACAGCGTCTATCGCAAGGTTCAGCTGCACACTATGCGCGGCAGCATGAAGGGCGAGACTTGGAATGTGCCCAATGTGCCTTGGATCATGTATTTCAACGGCGCTGTGGCGCTGCATGGCACCTATTGGCACAATAAATTCGGCACGGGCGCGCGCCTTTCGCACGGCTGCGTCAACCTCAATATCGATGATGCAGAGTGGCTTTATCACTGGGCTGCGGTCGGTACCACGGTGATCGTCACAAACGAGTGATCCCAAAGCTAACAAGAGCGCCGCTCTGTCCAGAACAAAAGTATCACACTCATTCGAGCGGATTTGCTAGAGTCCTCAAAGCGATTCTAGCAAATTCGCTCGCTCAGCTTTGTACTTTGGCGACTAGGAATGTACCTTCCATCCGCCTCCAACCGCGTCCGCCTACGGCTACCAGCATCCCGCCCAACAAAATAGGGCTTCTTTCTCATTGCCTTCATCGCGAATCTCCTTGTTCAAACCCTGCCTTTCATCGTCAATCACAGACAACAAGCCTTGAGGCAATACTTGTTCTTATACCAAGTTCGTTTAAAAACTTGCCCACTTGGAGTGTAAGAAAACAAAACCGGGATGTCGCGCGATAGCGCGACATTTCACACAACAAAAAGAGACAAGTTCCATTCTGCCGAAGGCCAAATAGAATGAAGCAAGCGAATTTGGTTTCACCACACGAGGCATAGGAGCAAGTTTCACCACGTGAGGCACAGAGGATTTTTGCAAATGCTCCGCCGTACCCTGAGCCTGTCGAGGGGTATGGCCTACTGTTGTCTGACTCCCTTCTCCTGCTTGCGGGAGCTGTACATTACCCACAAATCGACATACGGTCAGCGTTATCTGCCCTCACCCCCCGACCCCCTCTCCCACACTGCGGGCGAGGGGCTGAATGCTTCCCGTTCTGTGCTCTCAAGGATACTTCCGCGATGGTATGCGAACGATCGCCTTTTGCTGCCGACACGACTTTTGGCTAATGCATAGCTTGCGGAAGAAGGGTCGGGGATGAGGGCCAAAAAGCAAAAAAAGCAAAGGCGATTTCGCACTAGCGCGCGAAATCGCCTGTAGTACGGCTCTGAAAGCGTTTGCAAAGTTTAGTGGTAGATCGCAGCCGACTTGCGAATGATTAGCTCCGTCTGGAAGTGTGGCACCTCGGGATCGTTCCCGCTTAACAACCTGAGCATGCTTTCGGCGGCAGCACGCCCCATAGCTACCGCAGGCTGACGAATGGTTGTGAGCGGCGGCAGGGTGTAAGCCGAGAGCGAAACGTCGTCGAAACCGACCACCGACACATCGTTTGGAATGCGGAAATTGTGCGATGCCAGCGCCAACATCGCTCCATAGGCCGTTTGGTCGTTGCCAGCGAACAGCGCGCTAAAACGCACCCCACGTGTTAACAACTGTTCGACGCCCTTCAGGCCTGACTCCTCGTGGAACGAACCCTCGACCACCAGCTCTTCGTCGTATTCGATGCCAGCCTCTTCGAGCGCGAGCCGATAGCCGCGCAGACGGTCGAGCGCGTCGGGGTGGTTGCGGTGTCCGGTGATGTGGGCGATCCGCTTGTGGCCCAAGCCGATCAGGTAGCGGGTGATGGTACTCGCCCCCTCAACGTTGTCGATCGAGATGCAGCGATCTTCGAGGCCTTCGACTTTGCGGGCTGCGATAATGATCGGGATCTGTTCGGCCAGATCGCGCAGAAATTGATCGGAGGCTTGTCCGGCCAGCACGATCAGACCATCGACCCGTCGGTCGAGCAGAACATGGAACGGTTCGTGGTCATCGTTTGGGTCGTTATCGCGCCATAGGGTGCTGGCAAACATCGAACGGTAGCCGCTTTGATCGAGGCCCTGTTCGATACCAACCAGCATATTGGCGAAAAACGGGGTGGCGATATCTTGCACTACAACCCCAATCGTCATCGAACGGCCACTGACAAGCCCACGAGCGACAGCGTTTGGGCGGTAGTGATGTTTTTCGGCTGCCTCAAGGACAAGCGCTCGTTTATCGGCAGCGACACCTTTGTTGCCATTGAGAACGCGAGATACGGTGCTCGGTGAGACACCAGTTATCCGCGCAAGGTCTTCGATTGTTACAGGCTTCGTCATAGTTCCTACCAGTTTCTGATCTATTTTTGTATTATACCCATTTTTGCGCTTCATATACAGATCGAGCGCTTGTTAAGGCGCCTCCTTTTCGGCTATACCGCACGTTCTACAGCTTAGATCGACACCTCTATCTGATAACGTCATCAGCCTTTTAAAAAATAGCTAATTGCATTATCGCACATTTAGCAGTAGAATGGGCTTGCAAACGATTTCTTTTTGCGCTCATAAAAAGCTAGTTTCACCCTTGTTTCGCGGGCTATCCCGAGCGTGTTAATCGCTCTATTCGGCGATTCATAGCGTCAGAATGGCCTATTGATGACATCGTTGTCAAGAAAGAGGTATTGTAATGAGCAATTACCAGCCGAAGCCGGAAGATAAGTTTACCTTTGGACTGTGGACGGTGGGCAATCCTGGCCGAGACCCCTTCGGCGAGCCAGTGCGCGAGCCGCTCTCGCCGGTAGAGATCGTGCATCTCTTGGCCGAGGTCGGCGCATACGGCGTGAACTTCCACGATAACGACCTTGTGCCGATCGACGCTACGCCGTCGGAACGCGATGCGATTGTGCGCGACTTCAAGGCCGCCTTGAAGGAGACGGGCTTGGTTGTGCCGATGGCGACCACCGACCTCTTCCGCGATCCGGCCTTCAAAGATGGTGCCTTCACCGCCAACGATCCCCAAGTGCGCGCCTTTGCTGTGCAAAAGACCATGCGGGCCATTGATTTGGGTGTGGAGCTGGGTGCAAAAACCTATGTCTTCTGGGGCGGTCGCGAGGGCGTCGAGACCGACTCGACCAAGAACCCTCAAGAGGCGATTAAGCGCTATCGCGAGGCTATGAACTTCTTGATCGGCTATGTCAAAGATCAGGGGTACGATCTGAAGTTCGCGCTCGAGCCCAAGCCCAACGAGCCACGCGGCGACATCTTCTTGGCGACCGTTGGCCATGCGCTGGCCTTCATCGAAACCCTCGACGATCCCTCGATGGTCGGTGTCAACCCCGAGGTCGCTCACGAGACCATGGCTGGCCTGAACTTCCTGCACGGCGTCGCCCAAGCTTGGGATGCAGGCAAGCTCTTCCATATCGACCTGAACGATCAGGCTCCGGGCCGCTACGACCAAGACTTCCGCTTCGGTGCGGTCAACCCCAAGAACGCCTTCTTCTTGGTGAAGTTCTTGGAGGATGTGGGCTATAGCGGCAGCCGTCACTTCGACGCTCACGCCTATCGCACCGAAGGCCGCGAAGGAGTGAAGGACTTTGCGCGCGGCTGTATGCGCACCTACCTGATCTTGAAGGAGAAGGCTCAGCAGTGGAACGCTGATGCTGAGATCCAGGCTCTTGTGAAGGAGATCAACAGCGCTCAAGGCGAGGTTCCGGCTTGGCAGGGTGGCTATTCCGCCGAGAAGGCCAACACGCTCAAGAACTTCGGCTTCGATCGCACCGCTCTGGCAGCCCGCGATCTGCGCTACGAATACCTCGACCAGCTCACGACCGAGGTACTTTTGGGCGTTCGCTAATTGAGTTTCTCGAGCTGTCAGATGGCCCTTTGTGCTCTGCTGACAGCTCGAGTTCGGTTTCCGCCTCAAAAGCCGTACCCTTCGACAGGCTCAGGGTACGGCTTTTGCATTCCACAGCCAACGTCCTTTTCCTCAGTGACTCAGCGTCTCGGTGGTGAAAAACAAAGAAAAACCTGCTTGGTGCTTGCACCAGGCAGGTTGCAGCGCTAGCAGCGATAACAGCGAAAGCAGAGAAGGCAGCGAAGGCAGCGCTTGAGGGCCCGAATGGATGGAGCCCTGCTCTGATAGCCGAAGGCGGACGCGCCAAGGAACGAATGGAAGCGAGAGACCTGGCCGCCAAAGCTATGGATCAAGAGAGCTTCGTCCCGTTGTTTCGTAGGAGATGATTTGGTATTGTACAGCGATATTTGGCTGAAGCAGTAGATCAATCACACGAAAATGACAAGATCATTTCTTAAAAACTCTGTGCCTTAGTGCCTCGTGTGGTGAAACAAGTCCTCAGCGTAGATAGGCGAATTCTTCGCTGAACCAATCGGCGAGGATGCGCAGCATCTCTGGTTCGAGGATCAGCGAGAGATGGCTGGCCCGTTTGATCACTCGCCAAGTGGCTTGGGGCGGCAGCACAGCCCGGATCTGTTCGCCTTGGTAGAGCGGCACGATCGCGTCTTTGCCACCGTAGGCTACCAAGAGCGGCCCGCGAATACGCTGAACGCTTGAACGCAGATCGAGCTTATCGATCAGGTCCCAGGTGCTGATGGCGGCCCGAATCGGCCACGACTTCCAAGCGCGAATGATGTGGTAGAGGCTGGCGTCGCTGGAGAGGTGATACATCGAGGGGCGGGTCAGCAGCAGCGCCTCGCGCCAGCGGTCGCGTTCGCTAAAGATCAGCTTGGGTGGCCCTTGCAGCAGCGCCACACCATCGACCTGTAGCCCATCGGCCACGGCTCGCCCTGCCAAACAGGCGCCCAGACTATAGCCGATCAGGCCGACTTGTTGGTAGCGACGGCGCAGCCATTCGACCGGGCCGACGATGCATTCGAGCATCTCGGGGTAGCGCTGAATGCGCGGACTCTCGCCGTGCCCATCGAGGTCGATCAGCAGCAGGGCGAAGCCGCGCCCGATCAAGGCATCGACCAGCCGCCAAATGTAGAAGCTTTTGTTGCAGCCGCTGCCATGCACCACACAGAGCGCCGCCTGCGTTTCGCCCTTCGGGGTGATGTAGAGCGCGGGGACATAGCCTTCGTCGAGCGGGATGTCGATCCGTTCGATGGTGCGATCGGGGTAGCTGTTCGGTTCGAGCGAACGCATGGGGTTGAGCTTCCAGTGGCGCAGATTGCTGCCTAGCAGATGGAGCAGCAGGGCCGGAAGCAGCATGGCGAGCAGCAAGCCCCAGTTTGGGCGGCCTGTTTGGCGTAATGTCGCTAAGGACCACGAGAGCGGCAGACTGGCAGCCATATGCCAGCGCGAGCGCCCTATCCAAGAAAGTCCCCACCAACCGGCTGTGCCAGTGATCAACTCAAAAACGCTCCACCAAAAGAGTAAAGCAAGTCCACAGCGTTCTTTGATCGACATACGCTCCTTGTTTCCACGTTTCATAGCGAATCCGCTTGCTTGCTTCAGCTTACGGCGGCGAGCTTTCTCACCAAGAAGAAGGTCCTATGCGCGTCCGCCTACGGCTACCAGCATCCCGCCCAACAAACGGGGCGTATCTGTGTGTGCCGAGACCTCCCCAAAGCCGATAATACAAACGGATTTCAGATCAGCCTATTCTGCGCCTTTGGTCCAGTCTAAGCCGCCCGCTTTGGCGTTTAGGCCCATTGTCTCTAAGTGGGCCGCGTCGTTTAGGCGAATCACACGCCAGCCGTTGCTCCCCAAGTGCAGCTCGCTGATCGAGCCGTTATCGAGCCAGAGCTTGCCGAAATTGATCAGATCGAGATCGATGACATGACATAAGATGGCGCGAATGGTGCCGCCGTGCGAGACAGCGATCACAACTTGATCGCTGCTATGGTTGTTTTCTATCTGCTTGAGGGCGCGTAATGCTCGTTCTTGCAGTTGTAAGTAGGACTCGCCGCCGATGCGCACTGTGCGGGCTGGATCGCGCTCGTACTGGCGCATGTGGTCGGGAAAGCGGCGATAGAGCTCTTCGGGTGTTAAGCCTTCCCATTGACCAACATCGATCTCGCGCAGATCGGGCAGCGCTTGGGGTGTGAGTTTCAGCTCAGCGCCGAGGATCTCGGCGGTCTCTTGGGCGCGCGCCAGATCGCTGGTATAGAGCGCGACAGCGCCGCGAGGTTTGAGGCGGGCGGCCAGCAGCTTGGCTTGTTCGCGACCACGCCGATTGAGCGGAACATTGGCTTGGCCTTGATAGCGTAAGGCTGCATTCCAATCGGTTTCTCCGTGGCGAACCAGTATCAGGCGCATGGTGCGTTCCTCTCTGTAGAGGGAGCCACCGCCAGCCTGCAGCGGCTCCCCTGGGTTTTGTTTTATTTGCCGCCTTTACCGACCGATGTGTTGATGGGCACGCCCTGCTTGCAGAGCGGGCACTCTTCGGGCGCCCACGAGCTTAGGTTGATGTTGGCCAGCGCGAAGAGTTCGGGCGCTTCCACATCTTCGGCGCTGACGCCGCCACGGTTGCAGAGCGCAGCCAAGCCGATCACTTCGCCGCCCGCCGCCTTGACGCTGCGCACCACATTGCGGGCCGAGCCGCCGGTGGTCAAAATATCTTCTACGACCAGCACGCGCTTGCCGGGCAAGAAGGCATCGTAGCCACGTCGGAAGACGCGCTGATCGTTGACCTCTTCGGCGAAGACTGCGACCGGCGCTGGGCCATCGACGATCTGGCCGAGGTGATAGGCCACCCACTGCGACAAGATCACGCCGCCGATGGTTGGGCCTGCTACAACATCGATCTTGGCAGCAGCGAAGTGCTCTGCGATCAGACGACAGACCGCTGAGGTATCGGCTGGCGAGGTATAGAGCGCATCTTTATTGACATACGCTTCGCCGTGACGGCCCGACTTGTAGAGCACGTGGGTATTGGTCAAGAGAGCACCGACGCGCTCTAGAACTTCTAAAACATTAATATCACTCATGGTGTTTATGATCCGTATTCCATTTCAGCAACGATTCGTTCGACCGCATCTACAGGGCTGCCGATCTCGGCGGGTGGGTTGGTGATCGGGCGTCCGATCACAAGGTAGTCGCTGCCAGCCGCGATGGCTTGGGCGGGCGTGACCGCGCGACGTTGATCGTTTGCAGCCGCCCAGAGCGGACGAATGCCAGGGGTAACTGTAATAAAATCTTGTCCGCAGGCCTCTTTGATAGCGGCAACCTCTTTGACCGAGCTAACCACACCGTTCAGGCCGGCCGATTTTGCCATACGGGCCAGCCTCACCACATAGTGCTCGACATCTTCCACAATGCCCAGGTCAGAATGCAGCTCGGTCGCGCCCAAGCTGGTCAGCACGGTCACGCCGATGATCAGCGGCGGGTTTTCGCTGACGCTGCGGGCTGCTTCAACGCTGGCGCGCATCATGGCGATGCCGCCGTCGCAGTGCAGGTTGAACATAAAGACGCCCGGCTTAGTGACAGCGCGGGTTGCACCGGCCACTGTGTTGGGGATATCTTTCAATTTGATGTCGAGAAAGACGTTGCCACCCGCCGCGCTGACCGCTTGAATAACTTGGTTGGTGCCTTCGCTATGGCAGAGTTCTAAACCGACTTTAAAGCCACCGACCCGGCCCTTGAGCTGATCAACGAGGGCGAGTGCCTCGCTTAAGGTTGGCACATCGAGAGCGACTAGAATTCGTTCTCGGGCAGAAATAGACATACTGTTCTCCTCGTACTTAGCCTAGCGCTGGAAACTGCGAATGGCGTTGTTAAGCCGACTGGGCAGCGATGGCCCTTCGTAAATAAAGCCGGTATAGACCTGAAGCAGTTGCGCACCAGCTTCTAACATATGCAAGGCATCGTTGGGCGTAAAGATGCCTCCTACACCGATAATCGGCAGCTTGCCGTTAGTCTGCTTGTGAATGAAGCGCACCACTTCGAGCGAACGTGGCGCGAGGGGTCGCCCGCTTAGACCGCCGGTCTCGTTGATATTGGTGCGCAGATTGGGTCGAGCGATAGTGGTATTGGTAGCGATGATGCCATCGAGCTTGTGTTGCGCACAAACATCGAGCACATCGTCGATGGCCGAATCGTCGAGATCTGGCGCGACCTTGATCAAAAGCGGTTTGAGCGGTTTGCCAGCCGAGAGCGAGCGCTGTTTGTCGCGTAGCGCGCCGACCAGCTCGTTGAGATGGCTCTTTTCTTGTAAACCGCGCAGACCGGGCGTGTTGGGAGAGCTGACGTTGATGGCGAAATAGTCGCCATAGCTATAGGTATAGCCCAGCGAAGTGCAATAGTCGTGGGCGGCGTTTTCGAGCGGCACAACCTTCGATTTGCCCAAACTGACCCCGATCGGAATGCCTAATTTGGGCGTTTTCGCCAAGCGTCCAGCCAGCGCCGCAGCGCCCTCGTTATTGAAACCCATACGGTTGATGATCGCCTGATCGGCGGGCAGGCGGAAGAGGCGAGGGCGTGGATTGCCGGGCTGGGCCAGAGCCGTCACCGTTCCGACCTCAACGAAGCCGAAGCCGAGCGCTTCCCAAGCAGGCAAGGCGATGCCGTTTTTATCCATACCAGCGGCCAAACCGATCGGGTTGGGGAAGGTAATATTCCAGAGCGTGCGGCTCAGAGAAGGATCTTGCAGGGCGAAACGTAAACGCATAAGTGCAAGAATCGGCTTTGTGATCCCTGCAAGCTGAAGCAATCGGAGGGTTGTTTCGTGAATGCTTTCTGGATCGCGCTTGGAGAGACGGAAGAGTAGTGGGCGCAATATGCTTGTATAGAACACAGTTGTATCCTACCTAACGAGCTTGAACGAGACTTGTGGGAACCCGTTTGTGAGTAAACCTACCTATTCTACCATAGCCTTTAGGCTAGGATCGCGTTTGCACACGCTGCTCGAAAGCGCGGATGATCACAAGTAACAAAGCACCACCGACCAATAAACCGCCCCAAACATCGCTGGGATAGTGTACTGCAAAAAAGACCCGTGAAAGGCAGATCATAGCGATCATGAACACGCTGACGATCCAGATCAGCACACGATAAGGCGCGAGTCTGGGAATGCGCCCTAACAGATAGGCCGCCATGCCGTAGCAGAGAATCGAACACATGGCATGGCCGCTCGGGAAGCTGCTCGATGTGACTTCAAATAGCCGCTCGTACATAGAAGGGCGTTCGCGGTTGTAGATGAATTTGAGCAGGTTGTTGCCGACAAAGCCGGTCAGGGCTGCTACAAAAAAGGCCATGGCTTCTAGACGACGGGCCGTGATCCAGAGCCCTCCAAAGATTACAGCCGCGAAGATCGGGAGGCCGATATTGCCGCCCATTTCGGTGAAAAAGCGCATAATCACAATGCTGGTTGGATTATGCCAAGCTCGCAGGGCTGTCAGAGCGCCCAGATCGATCTTGGTGACAAATGCGCTGTCAAAACTAAAGGGCGTTGCGATAAAGAGTAGCATCAGCACGATCACTTGCAAAATAGTGCTGCGCCACATGTGCAGATGGCTGATGCGGCTGCTTGTTGCGTGCTCGAGTTGTTGACTCGCTGGCTGGGATGTGGGCTTCGTCATAACTGTTTGTATGCTTTCGATTTTTGAGAATGGCGCTTGCCTAGAACAGATAGCAAAAGGTGCGAGAAAGCGAACTCTCTCGCACCCCGTCGCTCTGGCTGTGCGACTACATGCGTTCAACGACACGCACACCCAAGAGGGCCAGACCGTTCTTGAGGGCTTGGGCGGTAGCCGCTACCAAAGCCAAACGGGCGTTGCGTAGCTGATCGCTTTCGGCCTTCAAAACCGGGCAGTTGTTGTAGAAGCTGGCGAACTGGCGAGCGGTGTTATAGCTCCAGTCGGCGATCACGTGAGGTGTATAGCGCGCCCCAGCCTCGCGCACTGCCTCGGGCAGGCGAGCCAGATGCTTGATCAAAGACTGTTCGGAGTCGTGAACCAGCAGCGATGCATCGTAGTTCTCGAGCACATCCTGTCCGGCCTGCTCTTGGCCCTTGCGCAGAATCGAGCGGCAGCGAGCGTAGGAATACTGCAGATAGGTGGCGCTATTGCCCTCGGTAGCAAGCATACGATCCCAATCGAGCGTGATATTGCGCTTCATATCTTGGAAGAGATCGTTGTAGATCACCGCGCCGATACCGACCGCCTCGGCGACCTGATCCTTCTCTTCGTCAGACAGATCGGGGCTCTTCTCGTCTACGACCTTGCGCGCGCGTACGATCGCATCGGTCAGCAGATCTTCCAGATAGATCATATTGCCACGGCGGGTCGAAAGTGCCTGGCCCTTGGCGTCGAAGATCGTGCCGAAGTAGAGGTGGGTCAGCTCGATATCGGTGGCGTAGCCCAGCGCACGTGCCAGTGCGAAGAGCTGGCGGAAGTGCATCTCTTGGGGCTGGCCGACCACATAGATGATCTTGGTCGGGTTGTACTGCTCTTGGCGATAGACGATCGTTGCCAAGTCGCGGGTGTGGTAGAGCGAGCCGCCGTCGCTGCGCATCAGCAGGAAGTTCGGCATATTCGGTTCAAGCTCGGCGACGACCACAGCGCCATCTTCATCGCGGTAGGCGATGCCCTTCTCGAGCGCCTGCTCGACGTAGGGGCCCATCTTGTCGAGGTAGAAGGTCTCGCCGTGATTGGTATCGAACGAGACGCCCAAGCGGTCGTAGTTGCGCTGGTTGGCGCGCAAGGTCAGTTCGGTCGCTTTGTGCAGCAGTTCCATCGCGTGCGGCTCGTTTTGGTCGAGCTTGAGCGACCAAGCGCGGGCCTCGTCGCCGATCGAGGGATCTTCGGCTTCGGCTAGGCTGGCGCGTTGATAGAGCGCCTCTAGATCGGCCAACAACTGCTCACCTTCACTTGTCGGCCAGCCCCAGCGCTCAATGGCATAGAGCAGCTTGCCAAAGCCCGTGCCCGTATCGCCGAGGTGGTTATCGCCGATCGTGGTATAACCGAGCGCTTTAAGAATGTTGTTGATGCTCTGGCCGATGATCGTCGAGCGAATGTGGCCGACGTGCATACGCTTGGCTACATTTGGCGAGCTATAGTCGATCACAACGGTCTGACCCTTGCCAAGATCATCGTGACCATATTTATCGCCTTTTTGGAGCACTTCTTGCACAACCGAGCGTGCCATGCGTTCGGGTTGAACGGTAAAGTTAAGGAAGGGTCCCGCTGCAGCGACCGAGCCTACCAAGCTATCTTTGGCAAACTTCAGTTCTTGGGCCAAGCTATTTGCAAGGGCTGGAGGGGCAAAGCCAGCCGCTTTTGCAGCGCGGAAACAGGGAAGCGCCAAGTCTGCTGGCACATTCGCCTTAGGCTCTTGCAGTTCGATCAGCTCAGCGGGCACTTTGCCCGTAGCCAAAATGGCTTTAGTGATCTCTGCGGTAAATCGATCAAACGTATACTCCATGAAAGCCTCATCAATAAGTGTTATGTGTGTTCCTGTTCTTTAGTATAGAGCTACTAGCTAGCAGACGCAAACAAGCTCCAAAAACGAGCCTGTAAGCGGCCGAGTATCAGCCTGCGCGCTTCATCTCTCAACAGGCATCATCTCTAAGACCGTACCTCAGCTGATCAAGCTTCAAACGCGTGCTAGTTGTCACCCTTTTGTAAGGAAAAACTCACCCAATATCTGGGATATTTTAGCCTAACAATCGTTCTTATTTGTACGAAAGTCTGAAACCTGATCAACTGGATTGGCCTGTCGGGAGGAAGAGCTGACGCCAGGATGTTGTATATGCCTTTGTCGATTCGCTCAAAAATAGTGCTCGTCAGTTTGGGCTTGGCCTTACCTGCGCTCGTGTTGATGGCATGGCTAGCCTTGGGGAGCTTTGAAACAGCGCGCAACGATCTACAAAATGAAAGCGCCAGCGCGCTTCGGCAGCAAGCTGAAGCGGCCCTTCAACAGAGTAGCAACGATAAAGCGCTTGGCTACGCGGCCCGTTTGCAAGCCATCGAGACACAACTCGAACAGCTCGCCAGTTACGTTCAGCATATCCCTTCTCAAAACGATCTACCCGCAGCGAATAGCGATCAGATCTGGATCGCGCCGAGCGGTTGGGATGCACAGATCGCCAGCGAACAAGCTGCAACTCTGGAACTCGCTCAAGCCACGCTGCCCTTTCTGATAGATCTTAAGCTCGATGAGACCCTGATCGCGCAAGCCTATGTCGCTTTCGAGTCGGGCGGCATCAGTGTTTTTCGTACATCTGCGGCCCGCGCTAACCTCGCCCAGCATCAGGGTTACGATGCGCGCGCTCAAGCCTGGTATCAACAGGCGCGCGACCAACGAACCACCGTCTGGCTCACAGCCGAGAACGACCCGATCAGCGCTGCAAACGTTGTACAGGTAGCGAGGCCGATCTACGATGCCCAAGCAAACCTGCTGGGTGTAGCGGGCTTCGATCTGACGCTCGATCGCCTGCAACAAAATTTGTTAGGAGCGCAGCTTGGTGAGCAATACACCGCCTTGCTCGTTGATCATAACAGGGCTATTGTAGCCCGCTTTGCGGGCCAGCATGCCGAAAGCCAATGGCTACAGCTATTTGAAGCTAACGATCTGCGTTCCTCACCCGAGCCCCAGATCCAGCAGCTAGGTGCCGATCTGGAGCTCCAATCAGCGGGTGTTCACCAACTTGAGCTTGCCAATAGTTCAGTCTACGTCGCCTTTGCCTCGATCGGTGAGCGCGACTGGCAACTAGTGCTGCTTGCGCCCAGCGAGCAGATCATGCCTATGGCGGCGCTCAGCGAGGATCGCTCGCTCTATGAGCAGCTTCGCACCAAATTTATTGGCTTGATTCTTGTAGTGAGCTGTTTGATCGCTCTGTTGAGCCTGCTCTTTGCCCACTCGCTCCTGAAGCCGATTATGGCCCTGCAGCAGACAGTGCGGCGCGTAACCAGCGGCGATTTCAGCGCGCGTTTGCGCCCTGCCAGCAACGATGAGATCGGCCAACTGGTGAATAGCTTCAATGGTATGGCCTTGGCGCTGCGCGAACAGGTCGAACAGCTTGAGCTGAATGCCAAACAATTCGCGATCTTGAACGAGATCTCGAACGAATTCAAAACCATTCTGGATCTGCGCGAGCTGTTGAGAGCTATCCCCGCTGTGCTCTGTGAGCGCTTCGGTTTCGACCGCGCCCTGCTCTATCTGGTGGAAGCCGGGCAGCTACGGGCGACGAGCCTCTCGCTTGGGACAGACAATCTGCAGGAGGCAGACGAACTGCTGGCCGAACTGCAGCAGTATCCCATTTCTGTGCAGAGCGCGACCATCGAGGCCGACATTGTGCGCAGCGGCAAAGCTGTGATCGTCGAAGATCCCGCTCGTCATCGACCGACCTATCAAGCGACCCAAAATCTGTTGCAGAGTCGTTCGTATGTACAGGTACCGATTATTGGCCGCAACGAGCGTGTGATCGGTTTGCTGTTCGCCGACCATCACCATACGCAGCGGCCCGTCTCGGCCAACGACGCCAGCCAACTGTTGATGTTTGCGACCATGGTGGGTATGACGATCGAGAACGTGCGCCTCTACGAAGACCTCGAACAGCGTGTTTTGCAGCGCACCAACGAGCTGACCAACGCTATGGAGCAAGCGCGCCAAGCCGATCAGCGCAAGAGCGAGTTTTTGGCTTCGGTATCGCACGAACTGCGCACGCCGCTCAATGCCATCATCGGTTTCTCGACCGTATTGCTCGACGAAATCGACGGGCCACTCAATTCGGTTCAACGCGAAGATCTCAACAGCATCAACTTGAACGGGCGCTATCTCTTGCACATGATCGACGAACTGCTCGACATGGCACGCATCGAGGCGGGCCATCTGGAACTTGAACCGGAGCCGCTCGATCTCAAGAAGCTGGTAGTCACCGTGTTTGATATGATCCAAGCGCTTGTGCGCGGCAAAAATATTCGTTTGCACCATGTGATCGCCGACGATCTGCCGCTGACTTATGCCGACAAAGATCGTGTTCGGCAGATCTTGCTCAATCTTTTGGCCAATGCCTTTAAGTTCACCGAGCGTGGCAGCATTACCGTCAGCGCTCGCCTTTTAACCATACCTGAACGGGAAATAGCGCATGGGGATACCACTAAACAACCTAGCCTCCCAGAAAGCCAGATCCCGCCCGGAACCTGGGTTGTGATGAGTGTGATCGATACGGGAATCGGCATCAGCGCCGAGCAGATCCCGCATATTTTCGATGAATTTCATCAGGCTCATGGTCGACGCAGCCGCCGCAAAGGGAGCGGCTTAGGCTTAAGTATTACAAAGCGTCTGGTTGAAGCCCACAATGGACGGATTTGGGTCGAAAGTACGCCCAATCAAGGCAGTACCTTCACCTTCACTCTTCCGGTCTATCAAACAGAAGAACTTCTAGCTTCTGAAGCGCCCGCTTCACCAACCACGCTTTCTCAATAGTGCGGAAGTGATTACGCCCTATGGACGAACCCCATATTCTCTACATCGAAGACAATCTCGATAACCAGCGTTTGGTGCAGCGCGTCTTGCAGGCCAAAGGCTATACATTGATGTTGGCCGATGATGGCCCGTCGGGCCTAGCCCTTGCGCGCGAACACACCCCGCTCTTGATTTTGGTTGATCTTGGCATTGACGGCTTAGACGGCTACGAAGTAACGACTCGTCTGCGCGGCATGCCTCATCTGCGCAATACGCCGATCGTTGCGCTCACAGCCGATAACAGCCCTGGCTCGCGCGAACGGGCCTTGGCGGCTGGTTGCGACGGCTTTTTGGCCAAGCCGATCGATCCGCGCCAACTGCCCAACCAATTGAGTTCCTATATCGCTGGAGATCGCGAAGTGCTGCCCAAAGATCAGGAAGCTGCAGTTTTGCGCGACTACAACCAGCGGATCGTGCAACGTCTCGAACAGCGCGTCAACGAGCTTAGCCGCGCCAACGCCGAGCTGCAGGAACTCGACCATATCAAGAGCCAGTTTTTAAGCTCGCTCTCGCACGAGCTACGCACCCCGCTCACCTCGCTCTTGGGCTTTCTAGAGCTGTTTATGAAGGGCACGCTTGGCCCGCTCAACGAGGCCCAGAACGAGGCCATCAACGTGATGGCGCGCAACGTCGAGTCGCTCAACCGCCAGATCGGCAACTTGCTCTATCTGCAAGAGGTGCGCACCGCCCAACTCAATCGCGCTCCGGTCGCGATCGATACTCTCTTGCAGCGCTTGATCAGCGAGCACACTCCCGCCGCTCAAGAGGCAGGCATCACCCTGATCGGGCGCGGCCTCGAAGCTGGCGTGCCGCCCTACATGGGCGATTTCGCCGCGCTCGACTTGGCCTTCGGCCATATGATCGAAAATGTGATTCGTTTTACGCCTGCGGGCGGGCGAGCCTTGATCGAGCTGCAGAGCGAGGTGTCGCGTTTGATCGTGCGCATCGCCGATACGGGCATCGGCATTCCCGAGCACGCCTTAGAGAAGATCTTTCTGCCCTTTTACCAAGTCGATACCTCCTTGCGCGGCACCAGTTCGGGCAACGGCCTCGGCTTAACGATTGCGCGCCATGTGATCGAAGCCCACAACGGCAAGATCTCGGTGCGCAGCGTGGTGGGCAAGGGCACCGTCTTTAGCGTTATCTTGCCGCGCTAAACCTTCTATCTGGCCTGCCAAGGCCAAGCGATACAGCTCAAGTCGCTAACAGGCCTCCTTTTCATGTATTGGCGGAACGGGCCTTCACCCCCAGCGAGGTTCCGACCGCGTCCGCCTCCGGCTATCAGATCGGCTGGCTGCCCTCATCCCCGACCCTTCTCCCGCCAGAGCGGGAGAAGGGCGTATACTTTCCCCTCATGCTTACTGTTCTAAACTGGCATCCATAGCACTAAGCTTCCCGCAGCTTCGCAGCGAGAAGCTTTCGGACGGCTTTAGACAGCGAAACGCAGCGTTGAGACCTTCTTGGTGCTTGCACCGGAAAGATAGTTCTTTGTATTGGCGGGTGGGCCCTCTTTCACAAGGTCGCAGTGATACCAAATCCGATTGATTACTTTCTCTTTGGCCTTCGGCAGAGTGGAACGTGACCATTTTTGTTGTGAGAAATGTCGCGCTGCAGCGCGACATTTCTCACAACTCTTTTCCCGTTTTTGCGTTACAAGAACGCAACTCTGTAAGCGAATTTGATATTAGACAGCGAAACGCAGCGTTGAGACCTTCTTGGTGCTTGCACCGGAAAGGTCGCAGTGAAAACAGCGCAAGCAGCGAAAGGCTTGCTCGAATGGATGGACGGCGCTTTGGTAGCCGTAGGCGGACGCGCCAAGCGCCTGTTTTGGAGGAAGAGACCAAGCCGCTAGCGTTTTGAAGTGATGGCTCGCATGGGGGGATCGTTGAGCAAAAGAGCGCAGTATTACTCGGCTGAAGGCGAAAACAGTGCATGTAAAGAAGCGCCCCCGTCGCTTACAGGGGCGCCTCTTTCATGCCTTCAGAACGAAAAATCTTGTCCCCAGCCTATCCTTCATTAATTCTTCCCAGTCCTTTCGTGCGGCGAATCCGCCTCGACCGAAAGCATATAGCCCACACCGCGCACGCTGATCAACATTTGCGGATTGGCCGGATCGGCCTCTAGCTTGCGGCGCAAGGCCCAAATACGCGCTTTGATCAGGTCGCGCGCCTCGTGTGGATCGCAGCGGTAGCCCATCACCTCTTGAACGAGGTGCTGATGGCTGATGACCTGATGCGGTCGCTGCGCCAGATAGGTCAGAAGCGCGAACTCGCCCGGCGAAAGGTTGAGCGGTTTGCCGTTTAGCGTGGCGCTATGGCGCTGTTGATCGAGGCGCAGACCGCCAGCCTGAATGATGTAGGAAGCATTTGGTGGCGGCGTGTTGATCTCGCTGCTCGGCCGCGAGCCAGCCAGTTGCAATAGACTCTCGCCCATACGCCGCAGATTATCGGTACGCTCCCGTCGCTCGCGTCCGCGCGAGAGGGCACGCGCCACGCTCGACTCGATCTCGCCCGGTTGGCCCGGCTTTAAGATGTAGTTAAACGAACCGTTACGTACTGCCGAAACCGCCGAGTCGAGGGTGGCATAGCCGGTTAACACGATCGTTTCGATATCGGGGTCGCGTTCGCGGGCCGCCGAGATCACTTGCATGCCGTCGACTTTGCGCAGTTTGAGGTCGGTCAAAAGCACATCGAATTGCTCTTTCTCAAGCTCTTCGAGCGCTTCTTCGCCACTGCCTACTGCAGTTACATTGTAGCCCGCCCGCACTAACATATCTCGTAGAACGCGCCGAGCAATAACCTCATCTTCAACAACTAGGATGCGTGCATCTGTCATACATAGCTCCATTTCTGCTGCTAAGTAACGAGTGGCCGAACACCACAAGGAGGATTAGACGGTTAGGGCTTGCTTCACGGGCAGTTTTACGGTGAAGCAAGCGCCTCCTTCTGGTGTGTTTTCCGCTTCGATCAGACCACCATGGTCACGCACGATAGTGCGACATACTGCCAATCCAAGACCGTTTCCATCATCTTTAGTTGTAACAAAGGCATCGAACAGTCGTCCAAGCAGATGTTCGGGAATACCGCTACCGGTATCGTAAATTTTGACGACAGCCAAGTAGGTATCGGGGTGATCGGGATCGCTTGCGCGCGATGTTCTGATCAGTAAGCGACCTCCCGATTCCATCGCTTCGATCGCGTTCAGTACCAAATTGAGCAGGACCTGCTTGAGTTGATCGGGTGAGCCATGAATATCGGGTAGATGTGGGTCGAGCTCTTGAACTACATCGATATCGTTATGAAGGCATTCAGCGTGTAAGAGCTGAAGCACTTGGGTGACGAGCCCGTTGAGATTGGTGCCAACATGAACTTGGCCGACTGGACGATAGAAGTCGAGCAGACCTTGAATGATGGCAGCGGCTCGGTCGAGCTCTCCCTGGGCCAGCGTTAGGTATTCGTTGCGCAGCTCGCTGTCGTCGGCGTCGGCTGCGAGGCTGACACAACCGCGAATCGCCAGCAGGGGAGTATTGACTTCGTGGGCGACCGTAGCAGCTAATTTTCCCAAAGCGGCAAGTTGTTCGGTTTGCGCCACAACTTGCTCAAGAGAGAGCCGTTCGGTCACGTTGTCGAGATATTCGATCACTTGGGGCGCTTCGTCGGCGCTGTTGCTGGGCACTGGGAAGAGATAACAGTCGAGCATGATCGGCGAACGCCCGTTATGCTCGATGCGGGTGCGGCGATAGGTCGACTCGTTGTGGTTAAAGCAACGGTCGAGCATTTCGCAGCTTGCGCCGCCCCGACTGGCTGGCCAGATCTCTTGATACTTTGCCCCTACCAAGTCTTGCGGCCGCAACTGCAAGAGCTCGGCGCAAGCGAGGTTGGCGGCCAGCACCGTGCCTTCGTGATCGAGCAGTACAAGCCCGTTTGGAATGCCGTCGAAGATTTTGCGTAGCAGATCGCGGCTGCGTTGCAGCTCGCGGGTACGAACTGCGACTTGCTCTTCTAGATAGATGGCGGAATTGAGCAGCTCGCCGTACATACGGGCATTTGAAACGCCAACGCCTACGATATTACCGATCGAAAGCAGCAGATCGTGTTGCTCTTGCGTGATCTGTTGTTCGTGATTCGAGGTGAGCAGCACCACCCCACAGAGATTGCCGTGCGCTTGAAGCGGCAGCAGTGCGACGATCGGAATGTCGTGCATCTCGTCGTAGATATTGGAGCTTTGCAGAGTCTTGTAGACCGCGTCTGCGCCGATCAGCACATGCGGGATATCGGTGATCTGGATGCACTTCGGCAGACCAAAGTCCTGATAGTTCATCGTGCCGTAGGTGCTATGCAGCGTAAAACAGCTGTCGTTTTCGCGCAGATACACGATCGCTCCGTTGACCCCCAAGACCTCCATGGTTGTGGGAATAGTCATGCTGAGCATTTGGGTCAGATCGAGCGTGCTGCTGCCCGCCGCCGAAATCGTGGTAAGGGCGGCAAGCTCGCGGTTTCGCTGGGCCAAGGTGAGGTTGGCGCGATGAGCCAAAATGCTCGATTCTGCTCGGCGCAGTGCAGCGGCGATATCTTCGATCTTGAAGGGCTTGATCAGGTAGTCGTAAGCTCCCAAGCGCAGCGCGGCGATGGCGCTTTCGATCATACCGTTACCGCTTGTCACAATCACTGGTTGAGCATACTGGTTGCTGCGCATCCACTTCAACAAGCCAAAGCCGTCGAGTAAGGGCATGCGAAGGTCGCTCAAGACGATATCGACCATGTTTGCTTGAATGATTCGGCAGGCCTCGATACCGTCGTTAGCCGTGATCACTTGATAGCCACAACCTTTAACGATGCGAGCAAGGTTATTGCGTTGTGGTGCTTCGTCTTCGACTATAAGAACGCTATAGGAGATCATAGGGTATCAAAATTCTCTCTATAGAATAAATAAATTTAAATAGAGTTAAAAGTCGGCTCAAAACAGTAAATTTTAACAAATGTTTTGTATAAATACTTGTATTGAAACGACTTATAACCAAACCCTTACTCACGATTGATATCTTGATCTTAGCAAAGAGAATAATATTCTGCAATAGTACTTCGCTAACTTAGAAAAAATTATGGCTAGCGGAGCCATACTTTGTAAAGTATGTACCGTTTTAAAGCACAAAAGAGAACGCGCTTTTAACGAACAATTAACAAATAGAGACAGTAAGCATTGGGTTATAAGAGTGGAGAATTTATGTGTAGAATGGGGAAGCAAGGGCCTAGCAAGCAGTTCAGGTTTTCAGCGCGACGGCACGAAACCGCTTTCAATAAACATAGTCGCGTTTTATACAGACTTTGTGTGCAGCGACCGTTCGACGCCGAGCAGCGAGAAAACCTCAGTACTGTCAGACATTGCAAAGCAGCGTGGGCGAAGAAAGCTGGGAGGACGACCGATTTGATAGCCGTAGGCGGACGCGCTACGGATCTTCTTTGCGGAAGAGACCTAGCCGCCTTAGCTATGTTGTGTAGTCTGTCGAAAGTATAGGCTTGGCCAAGGGAAAAGTTCTGAGGAATCTCGCGCCTTGGCACGAAATCCCTCAGAACGACGGGCGCGATTAGACGGCGAAGCGGTCGTCGTTTTTGGCGCGCGACTCTTCGGCGATGCGCTCTTTGTAGGCGATCACCTGCTTCAAAAGGGCCGGATCAGAGCTGGCTAGAATCTGCACGGCCAGCAGGCCCGCGTTGCGAGCGCCGCCGATCGCCACAGTGGCAACCGGCACACCGGCTGGCATCTGCACGATCGAAAGCAGCGAATCGAAGCCGTTGAGGGCTTTGCTCTGAATCGGCACGCCGATCACCGGCAGCGGCGTGTAGGCCGCCACCATACCGGGCAGGTGAGCCGCGCCGCCCGCGCCTGCGATAATCACCTTCAGGCCGCGAGTGTGGGCTTCGCTGGCATATTGAGCCATATCGGCGGGGGTGCGGTGGGCCGAGACCACCCGCATCTCGTATTCGACCCCGAACTCCTGACAGACTTGAACAGCGGCTTGCATGGTTGGTAGGTCCGAATCGCTGCCCATAATGATTCCAACAACTGGCATAAACTCTCCTTGAGATACTACGATTTAAGCCCTGCCAAACCGCACGATTTGGCCTAGTGCGTTTTTTAGAGCGATGTCAGTTCAACCGCTTGGTTGGCACGCGCGATCGCCTCGTCGAGCGTGTCGGCCAACACAGTGATATGGCCCATTTTGCGGCCCACCCGCACTTCACGTTTGCCATAGAGATGAAGATGCGCGCCCGCCACGGCCAGCGCCCCAAAGGGCGCCTCGCCCTCACTGGCTCGCCCATTTCGTTCGCCCAACAGATTGACCATCACAGCGGCGGGCGCGCGCAGCGAGCAATCGCCCAACGGCAGGCCCATCACTGCCCGCAGATGGTTTTCAAACTGCGAGGTAACGCAGGCTTCTATCGTGTAGTGACCAGAGTTATGCGGTCTGGGAGCCAATTCGTTCAACACGATCGGCTTATCGGGATCGTCGAGTAAAAACAGCTCTATGCCAAAAATGCCCACGCCATCGATGGTCTCGATCGCGCGTTGGCCGATATCGCGCGCTAACTCGCTCAGCTCGGGGCTGATCGGCGCAGGTGCGAAGACGCGATGGCAGATATGGTTCTTCTGCTCGGTCTGCACCACTGGGTAACACTTCACTTCGCCCGTGCTGCTGCGTGCCACCATAATCGCTAGCTCGGCGATAAAGGGCACAAAGCGCTCGACATAGAGCGTGCGGCCACGGTCGCCGCCCAACTGCTTCCAAGCCTCGTCTGCTTCCTTTGCGCTGCGCACGGTCGCATTGCCGCGCCCATCGTAGCCGTTGCGGCGCGCCTTGAGCACAACAGGCCAGCCCCAAGCCTCGCCCCACTGGACCACTTGCTCGGGCGAATCGACCGCCTCGAAGTCGGGCACCGGAATGCCAACTGCGGCTAGACTCTGCTTTTGGATCAGCTTGTCTTGGATCAGCGAGAGGGTGTGCGACGAGGGGTAAACAGGGATATTCCAGCTTTCAAAGCGTTTCAGCACGCTTGGATCGACAAATTCATTTTCGAGCGTGATGAGTTGTGCCCGTCGTGCGAAGGCCGAGCAGGTCGCCTCATCATCCCACGGCCCAACCATACGGTCGCCGGTCAAACGGCTTGCGGGGCTATCGGCTTCGCGTTCGAAGATCACGCAGCTTAGCCCGAGGCTGATAGCCGCTTGGGCCAGCATTTGGGCCAATTGACCGCCGCCAAGGATTCCAATACGTTCGATCATGGTAGGTAAACTCTTCGTAAGTTCGTAACGGCCTCTTAGGCTAAACGGTTGCTAGCAAAGCTAACATCACGGCGGTGTGGTTTAGCAAAGAACCCGTTCGACTGCGCTAATCGGACTGTCGGACTAACGGCGGTATTGTACCACTAAGCCCGCTCCCTTCATACCGCTCACGCTGTACTCTGAGCCTGTCTAAGGGTAGAGTTAATTCCGTACCCTGAGCCGCTCGAAGGCTACGCTCACTTTGGCGGAAAAGTCTCGATCTCCCATTCGTTCCCAAGCGCGTCCGCCTTCGGCTATCAGATCGGCTGTCCGCTCAAAAGGGCTGTCTGTCTCGCAGCATTCGCTGCTTTTGCTTTGTGTTCCGAAGTAATCGTAGTCGCTGGATCCAGCAGAATTGCCATTTCGCTCATGGAACGAGCATGCTACAATGAAGCCAATAACAAGAAACACTTTAGGAGCATGGCTTGATACTGCGAAACCCTCAGGCACTAGCGCTCTTACTTTTATTGCCGGTGCTGTTTTTAATTTGGCGTTTTCGAGGGCAGCGCGTCCTGCCCTTTGCCCTTCTGATCCGCCTCGGCGTCGTTTTTATGCTGATCATCGGCCTGAGCGACCCCATCTTTGGCACTCAGCCCCAAGCTGAAGGCCCCTTGGTCATTTTGGCCGATCAGTCCGATAGCTTGACCGAAGCGGGCAAGCGCGCTATTCGTCAGCGTCTCGACGAACTGAGCGAAGCTCTCGATCAGCAAGCCAAAGTCTTGCTCTTCGGAGCCGATGTTGTCGCACCTCCCGCCGGACAGCTCAGCGCCAATCAACAATCCGCCACCCTGCCCGACCCGAGCGGCAGCGATCTGGCCAGCGCCCTGCGCGAGGCGCGCGCCCTGCTGCCCGGCGGCGGACGCATCATCCTGCTCTCCGACGGCGCTCAAACCACAGGCGACGCCCTGGCCGAAGCGCAGATCGCGGCCACCAGCGCCATCACCATCGATGTCGTGCCCATGCTGCCCGAAGCGGTGCCCGATGTGCGCATCTCGTCGATCAGCGTGCCCAGCCTGTTGCGAGTCGGCGAAGAGTTTCCTGTACAGATTCGGATCGAAAGCAGCGGCCCCAACGCCCCGACCACAGGCAATCTGCGTGTTTGGGCGGGCGATACGCTGGTGCGCGAAGAGACCGTCGATTGGTCGGCCTCTAGCCAGATCAGCCCGCTGCGTCTGACCGCCAGCGAGCCGGGTGTGATCCGACTGCGCGCCGAGATTAGCGCAGGCCCCGATACCTTCCCGCGCAACAACGTCGCCGCAGCCACCACCTTGGTGGCTCCCTCGCCGCGCGTGCTGCTAGTCGAAGGCCAGGCCAACAACGCCGCCGCGCTGCGCCTCGCTCTGCGTCGCGTCAACATCGAGACCGATCTGATCCCCGCCAGCGCTTTGCCCAACAAGCTCTCCGACCTCGCGCCTTACGAGGGCATTGTGCTGCTCGATGTCTCGGCCACCAACCTGACCCTCGAACAGATGACCACCGTGCGCGAGTTCGTGCGCAGCGACGGCAAAGGTCTTGTGGTAGCGGGCGGACGCAGCTCCTACAGCTTGGGCAGCTACAAAGGCACGCCGCTCGAACAAGTCTTGCCCGTCACCGCCGACCCCAAACCGCGCCCCCAGCGCCCCGATGTGGCTCTCTTGTTGATCATCGACCAATCGGCCAGTATGGGTTCCTCGGTCGGCATCTCGAAGTTCGATATGGCCAAAGAGGCTGCTATCCTTTCGAGCGAAGCCCTCGATAGCGAAGACCGCATCGGCATTCTGGCCTTCGATACCAGCCAAACCTGGGTCGTTCCCTTCCAGCAGATCGGTACAGGACTCTCGCTCGGCCAGATCCAAGACCGCATCAGCGCCATTCCCTTGGGCGGTGGCACCAATATTTACGATGCCCTTAACGTTGGCCTCGTGCAGTTGGTCGATCAGCCTTCCAGCGTGCGCCATGTGGTGCTGCTCACCGACGGACGCTCCTTCACCAACGATCGTTTCGCCTACCAAAACCTTGTCAGCCTCGGGCGTCAGCGTGATATCACTATCTCGACCATTGCGATCGGCGACGACTCCGATACCGAGCTGCTGCGCGATCTAGCGGGCTGGGGCGGCGGTCGCTACTACTTCGCCTCCGAGCCGGAAGATATTCCGCGCCTGACCCTGCTCGAAAGCTCGATCGCTCGTACTGATCCCGCCGTCGAGAGCATGTTCCACGCCCAGTTGGCTGCGCCTCATCCCATTCTGCGCGACTTCGCTCCTAGTGAAATGCCCCAGCTCGATGGCTATGTGGCGACCACCCTCAAGCCCGAAGCCGAACTGGTGCTCGAATCGCCCGATGCTGATCCCATCCTCGCCACCTGGCAATACGGCTTGGGCCGCTCGGTCGCATGGCTGCCCAGTGTCGATGCGCCCTGGGCCGATCTGTGGGATAACTGGGAAGATTTCGACCGCTTCTGGGGCCAGATGATCCGCTACACGCTGCCCGCGCCCGATAGCGGCTCGCTCCAAGTGCGGATCGAGCGCACAGGCGATCTCGCCACCGTCACGGTCGAATCGCGCGGCCCGGGCGGTCAGCCGCTCGATCTGGCCGATACCGAAGCCCAATTCACCCTGCCCGACGGCACACAGCGTATGCTCAGCCTGCCCCAAGTCGCGCCCGGACGCTACAGCCAGGTGCTGCGCCTGCCTAGCGAGGGCCCCTACGCCGTCACCGTCCAGCAGAGCAAAGACGGCCAAGCCCAGATCGTGCGCACTGGCTTTGTTCAGCCCGTGCCCGCTGAATACCAGCCCAACGACACCAATGGCCTCGCCCTGCTCGAAGAGATCGCGGCTACTACGGGCGGCCAAGTTCTGCGCGAGCAGAGCGTTGTACAACGCCAACAACGCGCCGTCGGCCAAGTCACCTCGCTCTGGCCTTGGTTCGTCGCAACCGCCTTGATCCTCTGGCTGATCGAGATCGCGATCCGGCGCGGTCGGCTCTTTCTTAGCGCCAGCCGTTAGGCTTTTTTACACAGTGACAAACAGCCACTTAATTGACGACTGACGAATTTTCTGGTATACTATTTGGCACGTGGGGGTGTAGCTCAGCTGGGAGAGCGCGACAATCGCACTGTCGAGGCCAGGAGTTCGAGCCTCCTCACCTCCACCACCAAAGATGGGGCTGTAGCTCAGCTGGGAGAGCGCAACACTGGCAGTGTTGAGGTAAGGGGTTCGAGTCCCCTCAGCTCCACCAAACACCAACGCCACTCATCACACGAGTGGCGTTGATCTTGCAAAAAGACCGAGCCGAACGCGGTTTGCAAAAAATGGACTTTCTGGTATAATACAGCGGTGTGCGGGGCTGTAGCTCAGCTGGGAGAGCGCAACACTGGCAGTGTTGAGGTAAGGGGTTCGAGTCCCCTCAGCTCCACCAAACACAAACGCCACTCATAACGAGTGGCGTTTTTTCATGCCCAAATTCCATTCTTTTTTGTCTTCCCTAACCCCTAACATTCTGATTAACAGTCAGACGCTCTAGGTTCTCCTCTAGCGGCTAGATCTCAACCTCCCATTCGGCTTCTAGCGCGTCCGCCTGCGGCTATCAACAGCTTGCTCACTACATTCGGGCGGTCGGCCCTCACCCCCGACCCCCTCTCCCGCGAAGCTGTACATTAGCCACAAATCAACATACGGTCAGCGTTATCTGCCCTCACCCCCCGGCCCCCTCTCCCGCACTGCGGGCGAGGGGGTGAATGCTCCCCGTTCTGTGCTCTCAAGGATACTCCCGCGATGGTATGCGAACGATCGCCTTTTGCTGCCGACACGACTTTTGGCTAATGCATAGCCCGCGAAGCAGGAGAGAGGGAGCACAGCTCAGCGCGAACGCACCCTGAGCCTGTCGAAGGGTACGGCCATCCACGCTCGCAACACCAAAAAGCTACACCCTGCCCAAAAGCTGTACCTTGAACTTGTCGAAGGGTACGGCTTTCCATTTGCAAAAAACCTCTGTGCCTCGTGTGCTGAAAATTGCTCGTACGACGAAAACGGTGCTCGCAGTGACAGACCAAGCGGTTCGAGGCCCGAGCGGGAAATACGAGCCGTTTGAGGCATAAAAAGAGAGGGTTTCGCTTATGTTAAGCGCTACCCTCCAACGCGGATTTTTTACTGTTCGAACCGTTGAACCTGTAGCGTTGGAGCGCTAGGCCTCGGAGTTTTAATCCGCAACGCGGATTTTTTACTGTTCGAACGCGTTGAATGAGACGTTCTAGCGCTGATTCGGGATGTTTTAATCCGCAACGCGGATTTTTTACTGTTCGAACTTCATCGCTCGGCCTACGGCCTAGCCGTTGCGTTATGTTTTAATCCGCAACGCGGATTTTTTACTGTTCGAACTTGATAGTTATATCTTGAACTACGGAGTAGAGGAAGTTTTAATCCGCAACGCGGATTTTTTACTGTTCGAACAGCATCATAAAGGATTAAGGTATGAGTAATTACAATGTTTTAATCCGCAACGCGGATTTTTTACTGTTCGAACGCCACAGCGGGTCAGACGGATCGCGTAGGATCGCTTCGTTTTAATCCGCAACGCGGATTTTTTACTGTTCGAACTTCTCACGCTCGCACCCGACGTACTGCGGGAAGCAATCGTTTTAATCCGCAACGCGGATTTTTTACTGTTCGAACTTGGGCACTCGTGTTGAGTTCTGGCCTACTCGAAGATGTTTTAATCCGCAACGCGGATTTTTTACTGTTCGAACGAGACGGCGGGCGGGGCCGATCTCTATCAGAAACTGTTTTAATCCGCAACACGGATTTTTTACTGTTCGAACTATGGCGCACTGTGGGGCGGGCGCGGGTTTGGAGCGAGTTTTAATCCGCAACGCGGATTTTTTACTGTTCGAACCTCGTCAGATGCGACAGTATAGGCCGCCAACTTGTAGTTTTAATCCGCAACGCGGATTTTTTACTGTTCGAACTTCGGCTTAGTTCTCTCAATTCCTCCTTATCGATAGTTTTAATCCGCAACGCGGATTTTTTACTGTTCGAACTCTGTATCCTCAATGTAGACACTGATAACTTTCTTACTGTTTTAATCCGCAACGCGGATTTTTTACTGTTCGAACTTGGGTGGCCAGTCCGGGCATTACGCCGCAGTACAGCGAGTTTTAATCCGCAACGCGGATTTTTTACTGTTCGAACACAAGCTGACCGAGCACGTCGGCTTTCACGGCATTGCGTTTTAATCCGCAACGCGGATTTTTTACTGTTCGAACCGACGGTCTTAGTGCAATGGGGATTACGACATGACGTTTTAATCCGCAACGCGGATTTTTTACTGTTCGAACCTTTCAGCGGTTTGGCGCCAGTCAAAGCGATTTAGCCAGTTTTAATCCGCAACGCGGATTTTTTACTGTTCGAACGTTGATGCGTGAGCGTGGAAGTCCTGATGAGGATTAGTTTTAATCCGCAACGCGGATTTTTTACTGTTCGAACTTGATGCCAAAGATGTTCCGCCAGAATTTTTGGCCGAAGTTTTAATCCGCAACGCGGATTTTTTACTGTTCGAACGACGGGCAACAGATAAAAACTTCTCAATTACCTCTTCGTTTTAATCCGCAACGCGGATTTTTTACTGTTCGAACCCTGAAGAGTTTCAGGAATTGGCGAGAAATTGTCGATCGTTTTAATCCGCAACGCGGATTTTTTACTGTTCGAACCTGTCTACGGTTATGAGCCGTTGCACTTTGAGTCATGTTTTAATCCGCAACGCGGATTTTTTACTGTTCGAACTCAGCACAACTAAAACCCCGCGTTGCTCTCGGTTAAGTTTTAATCCGCAACGCGGATTTTTTACTGTTCGAACTTCGACGGCCTTGCCTGTGTCGAGCACGGCGTTGGCTGTAGGTTTTAATCCGCAACGCGGATTTTTTACTGTTCGAACTCTGGCAGTGTGACTCTGGTAAACACCACGTTTGTTGTTTTAATCCGCAACGCGGATTTTTTACTGTTCGAACTGGGTTTATATCGGCGCAAGATGTAAACCTCTACACGTTTTAATCCGCAACGCGGATTTTTTACTGTTCGAACTTCTCTTTCTGATGTTGGAGTGCTTGGGTAGGCGCCGTTTTAATCCGCAACGCGGATTTTTTACTGTTCGAACTTGATGCCAAAGATGTTCCGCCAGAATTTTTGGCCGAAGTTTTAATCCGCAACGCGGATTTTTTACTGTTCGAACCGAATGGCAGCATGGAATAGAACTGATCAGGAATTGTTTTAATCCGCAACGCGGATTTTTTACTGTTCGAACGATGTGCTAGAAAGGCTTGCGAATGGCTCGCAAGAGGTTTTAATCCGCAACGCGGATTTTTTACTGTTCGAACTCAGCACAACTAAAACCCCGCGTTGCTCTCGGTTAAGTTTTAATCCGCAACGCGGATTTTTTACTGTTCGAACCCAGCTGATAAGAACCACCTGCTCAGAATTCCAATTGGTTTTAATCCGCAACGCGGATTTTTTACTGTTCGAACCTCGTGCATCATAAATTCATCCCTGAACTCGCCTACGAGTTTTAATCCGCAACGCGGATTTTTTACTGTTCGAACGGCGAAATGGATTTGGTCGGCCCAGCTCAGCACGCGGTTTTAATCCGCAACGCGGATTTTTTACTGTTCGAACATGAATTAGGTGAAGAGTATCTAGGTTATCCCGCAGTTTTAATCCGCAACGCGGATTTTTTACTGTTCGAACAATGTAGCCGCTTAACTCGGTATTTAATATTGGTAAATGTTTTAATCCGCAACGCGGATTTTTTACTGTTCGAACTTGTCGGCCTCAGCGCTGGGGAGATCTCGGTGATCGTCAGTTTTAATCCGCAACGCGGATTTTTTACTGTTCGAACTCCAAGCTGTCCACATAGGTTCGTGGAAGGAACTCTCATGTTTTAATCCGCAACGCGGATTTTTTACTGTTCGAACAGGAGCGGTCACATCATACCAGCGGTGATCGTTAGAGTTTTAATCCGCAACGCGGATTTTTTACTGTTCGAACCTGTTGAGCAGCGGGAACATCTTCAGGCCAATGGTGTTTTAATCCGCAACGCGGATTTTTTACTGTTCGAACAGATATGACTGAGATGACATACTATCGCTATCGGCGTTTTAATCCGCAACGCGGATTTTTTACTGTTCGAACCTTGTTCTCTTTACAAAGTTCTAGTGCCAGAGGAAGGTTTTAATCCGCAACGCGGATTTTTTACTGTTCGAACTCTGGAACTTTGGTAAATCCGTTTTTATCTGCCAGGTTTTAATCCGCAACGCGGATTTTTTACTGTTCGAACAGACCCAATTTTTTAAGGCTTTGGGAAGCCATAAAAGCAGCGTTTTGCGAGAGGCTGGTAAAAAGTACTGTTTTTAAAGGTACATGAGCTTTTCCAAGAAAGAGTATAGCAAGCTTTTTTGGCGTTGTAAAGAGCTTTTTTGTTTTGCGAGAGACTCCCGGGTTTTTACCCCATGCTTAGCCTCTCGCAAAACAGTCCTGCTCCAACTAACTAGGCCGGATAGTGCTTATTCAAAAACGCTCGCACCGCCTGCATCGTCTGCTCGAACTTATCGCGGTGGATACAGTGGCCCGCACCGTCGATCGTAGCGATCTCTAGCTGCGGAATACGCTCTTGCAAGCCCTGTGCCGCCTCGGGCGTGACCATGCCGCCCAAGCTAGGATCAGCGCTAATCAGCAGGCTCGGACAAGTGATCTTTCTAAGCAGCTCGCCCCATTCGAGGTCGGGCGCGATAGGTCGATTGAGCAGATTGAAGCTGAGGCGCAGCTTGGCCTCGGCCCAGGTCTCCAGCTCGCTCTCGCTCCAGTGCGGAGTGGCTTGGCGCTGGCGCTCGATCAATTCGGCGCTGGTATGGCGCTTCATCTCGACGATATCGGCGCGGCGTTTGGCGGGACGGCTCGGATCGTTCAGCGCGGCCTGCGTCAACTCCGGCATCCACCAGGGCGGCGGATCTTCCAAGAGGATAGCGCCGACCTTTTCGGGGTAGAGCGCTGCCAAGGTCAAAGTTGTCTGAGCGCCCATCGAATGCCCGAAGACGGCGGGGCGTTCCAGACCTAGTTGCTCGATCAGCCCGGCCAGATCGGCGGCCATATCTTGGGGCGTATAGCCAGACTCCGGCCCTTCCGAGCGACCGTGGCCGCGCGCATCGGGCATAATCAGGTCGTAATCGCCCTCCAACGCGCGAGCGACCTCGATCCAACACATACCGTCGTCGGAGAAACCGTGGGCCAGCACGATCGGCGGCTTGTCGCCTCCGGTGCGAGTATAGTGCAGCCTGATGCCGTTGCTTTGCAGGCTGGCACTTTGCCAAGTAGTCATCGCTTCCCTCCAGATTTGTTTGATCGCAGTTTGTTTCTACGTGTTTTCTACCACAGAGAAAACATAAAGAGAGACGCCTGAACGCAAGCACGAAACCTCTCGTTAATAACTCAGTGCCTCGGTGCCTCTCTGTGATGAAACCAAAGTAAAAGTGCCTCGTGTGGTGCAACAAAGTAAAAGTGCTTCTCGAAACGCAAGCACAAAGTCCCTCTGTAAAGACTCAGTGCCTCGGTGCCTCTCTGTGGTGAATAAAAGTGTCTCTGAGTCTTAGTAGCCCTTGTTCTGTTCGATCGCCCATGTATGCAGTGCGATCTGAGCTTGACGCGGTACAGGGCCAGCCTCGACCCGATCTCCCAAAAACATCACCAGATCGCTCTCTTTGCGATAGGCGGGCCACTCCGGCAGACCCGGACCGTTGGGATTGCCCGTCGCGGCGAAGTTCGCCCAATACGAACTCATCGTATCGGCCAGACGCCGATCGATCTCGCTCCAGGGGCGCTCGGTGCTATCGAGGGTATCGAAGACATAGTAGAGGTCGCCCGAGTGGAAAGCGCCGTAGAGTTCGCTGTTGCGGCCGGGCAGCGCCCGATTGAAGTAGTAGAGATAGACGCTTTCGGGGCCATGGCTGCTCTGCTGGGCGGCCCAGTAGCGCATGCCCGCCAACATCATATCGATGCGGCTGCGGATCTGCACCACAGCTGCGTCCTTCTCATCTTCCAGCGGGTATAGCTCGAAGAACTGCTCGGCCTTTTCGCCGAAGCTGCTGCGCGCATATTCGATCAGTTGCTCGCGGCTGAGCGAAAGGTTCGGCAGCATTGGCGTCCACTCATCGGAGGTCGCGCCCATCAACATCGCTTGGGCGTTCACCTGAGCGCTGGCCAGACGCTCGCCGATATTGGTCGGCACAACCGCGCCATCTTTGCAGAACGAGAAGCCATGCTGGCCGCGATAGTCGTTGAGATCCTTGCCCAAGAGCGTAGCGAGCGGAACGGCGCGCAGCTCTTCCGCACTCTGGGCGCCCCAGCGTTCGGCCCGTTCCCTGCCGATCTGCAGCGCCGTTTGGTAATCGCTCTGCGCTATTACGCCTAAGGAATAGTGGCTGCCGCTTTGAGCGATGGCGCGCTTAAATAAGCCTTTGGCCAGCGGCGAAACCTGCAGCAGACCGACGCTGCGCGAGCCGGCCGATTGGCCGAAAACGGTGACATTCTCGGGGTCGCCGCCGAAGGCCACGATATTAGCGCGTACCCAGCGCAGCGCTGCGATCTGATCGAGCAGGCCGTAGTTGCCGCTCGTGCCGTAGGGCGAATCGGCCTCCAGTGCGGGGTGCGCAAAGAAGCCGAAGATGCCCAGGCGATAGTTGATGGTCACCAAGACCACGCCCTTGCGCGCCAAGGTCTCGCCATCGAAGGAGGGCAGCGAGCCGGAGCCTTCGATAAAGGCTCCTCCGTGGATCCAAACCATCACCGGGCGGCGTTCTTCGCTCGAACGGGCGCCCGTCCAAATGTTGAGGTAGAGACAATCTTCGCTCTGGGCTTGCTGGGTAGGATAAAACTCGTCGCCGTAGAATGAGCCGGGGGTGGGCTCATATTGCGGGCAGATCGGCCCGAAACGATCGGCTTTGCGCACTCCTTCCCACGCGAGCGGCGGCTGAGGTGCTTGCCAACGCAGCGGCCCGACGGGCGGCGCGGCATAGGGCACACCCTTAAAGACCCTGATCGAGGGATCTCTGCCTGCGACCCCTTCCAGCAAGCCGCTCTCGACCTGAACAACTCCAAGTGTTTGTTGCGACATCCTTGTCTCCTGATCTCCCTAACTCTGCGCCTTAGCTGTGCGAGCGAACGCTCGGCAGATCCCGCGCCCAACGCGAGATCTGCCCCGTGCCTTGTTTTCAAGCCAAATCTGGCTGAACACCTTGTGTTTTTGGCCTTCGGCAGAGCGGAACTTGACGATTGTTGTTGTGTACAATTTCCGCGATCGCGGAAATTGTACACAACTCCTTTCCTTGTTTCCCTTTTCACGTATTGCAAAAGGGATCAGCCTTTAAGTGGAATTGATATCAAACGGTCTCTAGCTGTTGTTTTTGCGAATAATCTCGTTATGGAAGGCGATCTGCTCGGGGCGCGGGCAAGGCCCAGCCTGCACACTCTCGCCTAGATAGATAACCTGATCGCTTTGGGCTGAAGCGGCGGGCCATTCGGGCAGACCCGCGCCGTTGGGGTTGCCCGTCGCGGCAAAATTGCTCCAATACGAGGTCATCGCATCGGCCAAAGCATAGTCGGCCTCGCTCCATGGGCGCTCGGTGCTGTTCAGCGTGCCGAAGACATAATAGAGATCGCCCGAGTGGAAGGCACCGTAGTGTTCGCTATTGCGCCCGGGCAGCCTGCGGTTGAAGAAGTAGAGATAGGCTTGGCCCGGCGCGTACGTATCGTGGAGATGTGCCCAATAGCGCATACCCGCAAACATCAGATCGTTGCCGCCCGCTATTTGGGTGTGCACCTCTTGGGCTTCGCCCTCAAAGGGATAGAGCTCTAAATAGCGCTCGGCCAGTTCGCCGTACTGTTTGCGAATGCGCTTTTCGAACTCGGCGCGCGGAGCCGCCCCAGCCGCCGTCATAGGTGTCCACTCGTCGGCGGTCGCACCGACCATCAAAGAGCGCGCGTTGACCTCGCCATCGATGATCGGCTTGGCGATCTCTTCGCCCACAAACCAGCCATCGGCGATCGGTCCAAAGCGCGCGGCGCGGTACTGATCGATGCTTTGGCAGAGCAGTGTTTCGGTCGGCAGGGAGCGCAGCTCTTCGGCGCTGCTCGCGCCCCAGCTTGCGGCCAACTCTTCGCAACGTTTGTAGGCATCGGCGCTGGTGGTGCGGATCATCGGCCCAAACGAGAAGGCGCTGCCGCTCTGGGCGATTACCCGCTTAAACAGGCCCTTGGCCAGCGGCGAGATCTGCAGGAGATAGACGCTCATGGCGCCCGCCGATTGGCCGAAGATGGTCACATTCTCGGGGTCGCCGCCGAAGGCCGCGATATTATCGCGCACCCAGCGCAGGGAAGCGATCTGATCGAGCAGACCGTAGTTACCGCTGGTTTTGTTCTCGCTGCTAGCCGCTAAAGCGGGATGCGCGAAGAAGCCAAACACGCCCAAACGGTAGTTGACCGTCACCAGCACCACACCCTTTTGGGCCAGCATCTCGCCGTGAAAGGAGGCTAGCGAGCCGGAGCCTTCCACAAAGCCGCCACCGTGGAACCAGACCATCACCGGGCGGCGCTCTTCGCTCGAACGGGCGCCCGTCCAAATGTTGAGGTAGAGACAATCCTCGCTCTGCTCTTCCTCAACCAAATAAAACTCGTCGCCATAAAACGTGCCGAGTTTGGGCACATATTGTGGGCAGATCGGCCCGAAACGATCAGCTTTGCGCAGCCCTTCCCAGTGCTGGGGCGGCTGAGGTGCGCTCCAACGCAGCTTTCCTACGGGCGGAGCGGCGTATGGCACACCTTTAAAGACCGTGATCGATGGATCGTTGCCAGCTACACCGCTTAGCATGCCGCTCTCGACCTGTACCGGGCCGAGCAGCGGGCTTGATTCGGAATGCGACATCGTTGTCTCCTTGTTGTGTATCAGTTGCGCGAGAACGCTTCGTCTGTCCTAATTGGCCTTCAACGGCGCGGAAGCTTGCTCGTTTTGTGCGAGCTGTTCCACACCACCTGTTTTCTGATTCTGTTTGCCTAATACCTCGTCCGCTCGAGCGTTTCGATCGTAAGGCGGCTAAGCTTCTAGCTCCCATTCAGCCCTTGGCGCGTCCGCCTCCGGCTATCAGCCTCCCGCCCTCCCATTCAGGTGAGCGCCCTGTGGCATTTGCTCCCCTTTAACGCGCTTGTCGCAGGTTCACAAATTGAATCAGCAAGGCAGGGATGGCGCTTGTGACCAGCCCGAGCAACAGGGCCATAAAGCTCATATAACCCGGATCTTGTTGCATAAGCGCATAGCCGACCCGCCCGCTCTCTCCGTCGAGCAGTTGGGCCTGCAGCAAGTATGAACCGCGCTCAAGCCCGTTAAGCTCGAACTGGGTGCGTTCGAAGCTGAGCGGCGAGCTTTGAAATGCGAGCTGAGCTTCGTTTAAGCCGAGCTGTGCACCAGCCCGCGAGAGAATCTGAAGCGATACATGGCCCGTGCCCAGAGTGCTTTCAACAAAGACCCGCCGTTGGGAACGCTCGAGGCGCAGTTCGAGCGCGGGATTAGGCTGGCCGCTATCGACCCAAAACTCCCCGCTGATCAGCGAGGTTCGCGCCCCATCGTACAGCCCAACCAAGCCGATCAGAATCAAGATCGCGCCGATCAGCGCGCCGATCACGATCCGCTCGGCGCGGGCCACCATCGAGCGACGTTCGAACCAAGCATCGCCTTTGCGCTCGTCTGCCGCGCTCGAGTTATTGCTTTCCGCTTGCGGGAGGGGAAGCTTCAGCCAGCGTTGCCAGCGAGTATACCACCAAGACCACGAGAGCCAAACAACACCCGCCAGCGCCAGAGAGATCACCAGCCCGAAGATCAGTTGCCCCCAGATGCTAGCGCGGCGCGATGCAAGGCTTGCTAAACGGGCGGCTTGATCGCGCCCATCGAAGAGCGCGCTCTCGGCGCTCAAGAGCATGCCCGTGACGATCACGCAGCCGACCAGCAGAAAGATCGGTGGTGCCAGCAAGCCCTTTTGCCATAGCGCGGGCAGTCTGCGCGACCAGAGATCGAGCGTAGCCAAGACTATCCCGATCAGTACAAAGCCCACTAAGATCCAACGCCAAGCCCACAAAAAGAGCGGGATCTGATTGATATCTTGACGCATGGCTGCGTCTGCCGCCTCTTGCAGACCTGGGATACCGCTGTTGAAAGCGTATTGCCAAAAGACGCCGCTGGTGAGCAACGCGGTCGATGCGATCATTAGCAGCAGCACGCTGCTTAGCCCTGCAAGCCCTCCAGCTAAGATCTGTTTGCGGGAATGAGAAGGCAGTGAGATCGCCACACAAAAACCCTTTCCAGATGGCTAGGACGGATCGCAATGTCCGTCCTAGCGCGCCTCAGATCAAGTTATACCGAATCTGGTTGATTACTTTCTATCTGGCCTTCGGCAGAGCGGAACTTGACTATGCTTATTGTGTAACACTTCGCACGACGGCGCGAAATGTTACACAACTCTTGTTCCGGTTTTCGTTTTTACACGTCGCGAGAGTGCAATCCTTCAGCAGATTGAGTATCAGTAGCTTAAACCGAAACCGAATGGGAAGAGTGGATCGCGTGAGTCGTAGGGAACATCGGAATATTGTGCCCGAACCGCCTCCATCGAGGAGGGCAGCTCAAAAGGTAGTTTACCGCTTGGGTTGAAGCGACCGAAGATAATGTCGAGCACGGCTTCGTCGCTGGCACCGAATTCGCCCAGCAGTCCGGCCGCTTTTGCGGCGATCTCGGGCATAACGGCGGGGCGATCGAGCATAACAACCACAATGGTGGGCAGGCGCTCGCAGAGATCTAGCAGATGGGCCAACTGCTCACCCTTGAAGTCGAGGTCGCCAGCGTGGAACATTGCCTCTAAGAAGTATTTGTCGCGCGGCTCGTAGGGCGCACCCACGCGCACAATCGCCAGATCGGCCTCGTCGGGGCTGCTGGCCAGCTCGGCGTAGTTGCTCAGGGCTTCAGGGCCCACCCCTTCGACATAGACACGCGGACGGTTGCGGATAGGCAGGAGCGGCTCGCTCGCTTGCTGGCCGCGCTTGAGCAGCACGATCGATTTGCGTTGGGCCAGCGCGCCAGCCTCGCGGAAATCGCTGCGGTTGAGGGTGGCCTCGGCTTTGTCGGGGTCGACGTAGGGGTTGTCGAACAGACCGAGTCGGAATTTATCGCGCAGCAGGCGACGCACCGATTCATCGATGCGCGCTTCGCTAACTTGGCCGCTGCGCACCAGTTCGAGCACCACATCGGTGCAAGACTCGCCGCCGAACTGATCGAGACCCGCTTCGATGGCCTTTTTAGTGCGTTCGGGCACGCTCAAGTGCTCGACGCCCCAAGCGCGGGCTGGGAACTCTTTGCCCATAATGTGGGCGTCGGTCAGCAGGCCCCAGTCGCCGCAGACAACACCGTCGAAACCGAAGCGTTTGCGCAGCATATCGGTGATGACACCACGGTTAAAGCCGAATCCAACCTCTTCCAGCTCGGTGCCGACCGGCATTCCGTAGTAAGGCATGATCTGGGCCGTGCCGGCCTCGAACGCGGCCTTAAACGGAATGAGATGGTATTCGAAGTTGTTGCCCGGGTAAACCTGCTCGCGTCCATAGGGGAAGTGGGGATCTTCACCGTCTTTTTGCGGCCCGCCGCCCGGGAAGTGCTTGGTCATACAGGCTACGCTCTCGGGGCCGAGCTCTTTGCCTTGGAAGCCGCGAATATAGGCGGCCGTCATCTTGGCGCTCAGCTCGGCATCTTCGCCGAAGGTACCGTTGATACGGCCCCAACGTGGTTCGGTGGCTAGGTCTGCCATAGGGTGCAGCGCGACGCGGATACCGACCGCGCAATACTCTTGGCGGGCGATATCGCCGAACTGTTCTACTAGCTTTTCGTCGTTGGTAGCGGCTAGGCCGATCGGTTCGGGCCATTGCGAAAAGGCTCCCGCTTGGAAGCTGGTGAGCGGGTTCTGGGCGAAGGAGTGGCGCGGGTCGGAGGAGATGGTTACCGGAATGCCGAGGCGCGTGCTTTCGGCCAGCTCTTGGAGCCGGTTGTGCCAGGTGGCGGCGATGCGGGCCGCAGGCAGGGCGTGAACGTTAAAGTGGTTGATGAAACGCTTGGTCACCATATCGCTCAGGCTTTCGCCCCGCATAAAGCCGTGCGGCTCTAGGGTGCCATTGGGGTTTACCCCAGCGATTGTGTGGAAGAGCAGGCCAACCTTCTCTTCAAGCGTCATCTGCTGTAAAAGATCTTCGACGCGCTCTTCGATAGGGCGTCGCGGATCTTCGTAGACGTCGAGCTTGCCGTTTTTGTTGAGGTCACGAAATTCAACACCATCGATCACAAGACGTGGAGCTGCTGCCATAAGGACTTCCTTTCATCACCTTTGATAGTTGATCCAGAGCAGGGCTGCTTGATATTGTACCTAAGACCGTCTAAAGCGCGAATTTCTAACGAGAGCTGTCTCCTTTCGGCATGGATCGGGATACTTGGATTATGCTCAGCTATCGACTCGTTCTTTGGGCCGAAAAATGGATTTGGAACGGTTCGACGACGTTTAAAGCTGGTACACTGCGATTCCCAGACGGTACACTGCGATTCCCAAGCGGTACACTTGGATTCCTCAGTGGTACACTTGGATTCCCAAGCGGTGCACTTGGATTCCCAAGCGGTGCACTGCGATGCCCAAGCGGTACACTTGGATTCCCAAGCGGTACACTTGGATTCCCAAGCGGTGCACTGCGATGCCCAAGCGGTACACTGCGATTCCCAAGCGGTACACTGCGATTCCCAAGCGGTACACTTGGATTCCCAAGCGGTACACTTGGATCCCCAAGCGGTACACTTGGATTCTTCAGTGTAACACTACGATTCCTCAGTGCTACACTGCGATTCCTCAGTGCTGCACTACAACTCCGAATGGGTGGCCTAGATGTTGATAGCCGTAGGCGGACGCGCTAAGGAACGAATGGGAGTTAGAGAGCTCGCCGCTAGAGCTATGAAGCAAGTACGCGAATTGGGCGGCTGGGCGCTGCGAACTCTATGTGCTGTGTTATTGGGCATTGCTTGCCCAACTCGGTGTCTCGCCCGGAGACACCGAGTTAGGAGGCTGCTAACAAACAGGCGCTAATGCGTTTCGATCGCTAACGACTCGTTTGTCGCGCCGTTCAGGCTGCCCCGCTGCGATTGGAACTGGCTGTTGTAGAGCCGCGCATAGAAGCCGTTGGCCGCCAGCAGGCTCTCGTGGGTGCCGCGTTCGATCACCTCGCCCTGGTTGATCACCAAGATCTGGTCGGCATCGCGGATGGTGCTCAGGCGGTGGGCGATCACAAAGCTGGTGCGGCCCTCCATTAGGCGCAACATGGCCTCTTGGATCTGCTGCTCGGTGCGGGTATCGACGCTACTGGTCGCCTCGTCTAAGATCAAGATGCGCGGGTTGGCCAAGATCGCGCGGGCGATCGCAAGCAACTGACGCTGGCCTTGGCTGATATTGCTGGCCCGTTCCGAAAGCTGGGTGTGGTAGCCATTGGGCAGACGGTGAATGAACTGATCGGCGTTGGCCAGTTTGGCGGCTGCGATCACCTCATCATCGCTGGCATCAAGGCGTCCGTAACGGATATTGTCCATTACCGTACCCGAGAAGAGGAAGGTATCTTGCAGCACAATGCCGAGCTGTTGGCGCAGATCGGTTTTGCGCAGATCGCGGATATCGACGCCGTCGATGGTGACTTTGCCGCCGTCGATCTCGTAGAAGCGGGTCAGCAGATTAATGATGGTGGTTTTGCCCGCGCCGGTTGGGCCGACCAAGGCGATCAGTTGACCGGGTTCGGCGTGCAGATTGACCTTCTTGAGAACCGGCACGCCGGGCGTGTAGGAGAAATCGACGTTCTCGAAGATCACTTCGCCGCGCATATCGCTCAGCGAGCGGGCATGGGGCGCGTCGGTCTCGACTGGCTCGTCGATGGTGGCGAAAACCCGCTCTGCACCGGCGATAGCCGATTGGATCATATTGTAGAGGTTGGCGATTTCGTTCAATGGTCGACCGAACTGGCGCGAATAGGTGATGAAGCTGGCGATGGTGCCGACTGAGGCGCCTCCGCCAAGCGCGATCCAGCCACCGATACCGCCGATCACGGCTAGGCCGGTGTTGTTGACGAAGTTCATCATCGGGCCGGTAAAGCCTGCGAAGATCTGGGCGCGGGTGGCCGCTTTGCGCAGTTCGAGGTTAGCCTGCTGGAACTGCTCGATCACCACTGGCTCGCGGTGGTAAGCCTTGACGACACGCTGGCCCGTTACGGTCTCTTCGATCAAGCCGTTCAGGTTGCCGAGCGCTGCCTGTTGGGCACGGAAGCCGACGCGGGTGCGCGGCCCGATAAAACGCGTGATCACCAGCGTCATACCAGCCGTCCAGACCATGCTAAAGATCGCCAGCAGCGGGTTGACCCAGAGCATAATGGCGGCCACACCCACCATGCTGACCACACCCGAGACGATCTGGATCACGCCTTCGGCCAGCACTTGGTTGACGTTCTCTACGTCGTTGGTGAGGCGGCTCATGACTTCGCCGTGCGGGCGCTGGTCGAAGAAGCGTAAGGGCAGCTTCTGCAGATGGCGGAAGAGATCGTTGCGGATATCGCGCACGGTGCGCTGGGCGGCGCTCACCATCACAACCGTCTGCACCCAGGTGATCAAGGACTGAGCGGCGTGCACGCCGATCAATACGAGGACCATCATCAGCAGCCCAGCGAGATCTCCCGGGATGATGTAGTTGTCGATGGTGTAACCCAAGAGATAGGGGGCGATCACGTTGAGAATGGCGTTGATAATTACCATAATCGAGGTGACGATCAAGATAGAGCGATGGCGTCGCAGATAACCCCATAGACGCTTGAGGGTTTCGCGCGTGTTCTTGGGGCGCTCTTTCGGCACCCCCATCATCGCCATCGGGCCACGCCCCGGCCCATGACCCATGCCCATAATCGGAGGAGGATCTTTACGTGTTTGTGCAGCTCGCTGGTCAGTCATGGATTATGGCTCCGTTATCCATCTGAGATTGGTAGATTTCGCGATAGATCGGGCTGGTCTCGAGCAGGCTGGCATGCTTGCCCTCTGCGACAATCTCGCCATCGTCTAAGACCAAAATTTTGTCGGCTTGCAGCACCGTGCTGATGCGCTGGGCCACAACGATGCGCGTCAGTTTGGTGGGCAGACTGGCGAGGGCCGTTTGGATCTTCGATTCGGTTACAACGTCTACTGCGCTGGTGCTATCGTCTAAAATCAAGACACTTGGCTTGGTTAAGAGTGCACGTGCGATCGCGAGGCGTTGCTTTTGGCCGCCCGAGAGGTTGACACCGCGCTGTCCGAGCTGCGTATCGTAGCCATCAGGGAACGACATAATAAAATCGTGGGCCTGGGCCATTTTGGCAGCGGCGATCACCTCTTCGTCGCTGGCCTCGGGTCGCCCATAACGGATATTGTCGCGAATGGTTCCGGTGAACAAGACCGTCTCTTGGAGCGCAATGCCGATGTGTTTGCGCAGCGAGGTCTCGTCGAGAGCGCGGATATCTTGGCCGTCGATGGTGATCGAGCCATCGGTGATATCGTAGAAGCGCGGGATCAGATTGACCAAGCTCGATTTGCCCGCTCCGGTCGCGCCTAAGATGGCTACCGTTTCGCCCGGTTTGGCTTCGAAGCTGATCTGTTTCAAGACCGGATCGTTGTCGTTGGGGTTGTAGTTGAAGGTGACGTTCTTGAAAACCACTTCGCCCTTGGGATCGATCAGCTCTTTAGCCTGAGGGTTGGGCTGAATGGCTGGCTCGGTCTCGAGCACTTCGGCTATGCGCTTGGCCGATGCCTCGGCACGCGCCACACGTACCACCAGCATACTGACCATCATCAGCGACATCAGGGTTTGGGTCAGATAGTTGATGAAGGCCACCAGTTCGCCCACCTTCAGATCGCCGATCTGCACGAAGTTGCCGCCGAACCAGAGCGCCGCGATCACGCCCGCATTGAGGGTCAGCATCATAACCGGCATGGTGACGGCGCTGATCTGCATCACATTGATGTTTTTCTGCATCAAGGCGTCGTTGGCTTTGCCGAAACGCTCAATCTCGTGTTGGGCGCGAGCGAAAGCCTTGACCACGCGCACACCAGCGAGGTTCTCTTGCATCACGGTGTTGAGTTTGTCGAGGCGGTGCTGAACTTCGCCGAACATGGGGAAGGTCTTGTTGATCACCCAGACCAAGATCGCGGTGATGATCGGTACCAAGACCAAAAAGATCAGAGCCAGCTTGGGGCTGGTGATGACCGCCATGATCAGACTGCCGACCATCAAGAGCGGCGTGCGCACCATAATGCGCAACATCATCATCACCATCTCTTGCACTTGGGTCACGTCGTTGGTAAGGCGGGTGATCAAGCCGCCCGTTTCGAGCTGGTCGAGATTGCGAAACGAGAGCGACTGAACTTTTTTGAACAGTGCTTCGCGGAGGTCGAAACCGAAACCTTGACCCGCCAACACGGTGAAGAAACCACAGCCTACGCCGCCGACCATACCGATCAGGGCGAGTCCAACCATCCAAATGCCGGTTGATACGACCGTTGTCATATCATTTTGGGCTATGCCCACATCGATGATATGCTCGATGAGCCGTGGTTGGGCAAGGTCCATTGCAACTTCAAGCGCCATCAATAGTGGAGCGAGAACAGCCCAAAGCCAATAGGGTTTAAGAAAGATCGCCAGTTTTCGAGTCGCCTGCATAGCCCCTCTTGCGTATCTGGTATATAATGAAGTGGACAATTGTCCGCTAATGGGATTGTAATGGACAGCTGTCCGTTTGTCAAATAGATACACAAAGGCTTTCTAATGCGCTAGAATAGGCTAACATGGTTCACAAACAGGCATGGCTTGCAAAATTCTTTTGGCGTTATTTGATCGGGCCTCGGTGTTAGCATAAGGAATCTAATCATGACTACAGAGCATGAACTTGAAGAGTCGCCCAAACGACGCGAGCGGCGCGACGCTCGTGCCAATCGCCAACATATTTTGGCGGTTGCCAAGCGGCTTTTCGCTGACCAAGGTGCTGAAGCGACCAGTATGTATGAGGTTGCTCAGGCTGCTAAGGTTGGGCAGGGAACGCTTTATCGCCATTTTGCCGATAAAAGCGAACTCTGCCATGCTCTTATTAAGGAAGATATTCAAGCTTTTCAAGCGCGGGTCGACGACTTTATCAACGACCGTGAGCGTTACCCTTCGGCGCTGCAGCGCTTAGAGCTTTTTATTAGCGAAAAGGTACTCTTGACCGATTCGCACCTTTCACTGCTGGTGGCGGGTGGTGGCCCACAACACAAACGCTTTCGCGGCCCGTTCAATCAGTGGATGTACGATCGTCTGATTCTTCTGCTCGAAGAGGCGATGGAGGCAGGCGAGCTGGCTCCGCTCGATGTGAACTTCACGGCAGATGCGATCTTGGCGGCGATTATGCCCCATCTGCATTACTATCAGCGCCACGAGTTGGGCTATAGCTGTGAACGAATCATCGCCGGTATGCGCCATATCTTTATCGAAGGTTTGCGCGCCAAGTAGGCCGTGCAGATAGAAAGAGAGGGTTTTAGGCCGAAACGCCTAAAACCCTCTTTGTTGTTGATTGAACGCTTTGTGCGCTTAGTTGCGAACGATGGGGATGTAGATTGGGAACGGTTGAGCTGGCAGCGTAGAAGATATCGGCACTTGGACAGGGGCTGGCGCGCTCTCACCCAAATCTTCAGCTGGGCGAACTGGAGACGTTTCGCTCAGTAGATAGCTCTGTTGGATGGTATTGCCCGAGCCTGTTTCGGCTATCTGAATTGTGTATTGGCCCTGTTCTGCATCGCTCGATGTCTGGAGTTGTAGCGCGAAGTTGCCTTGGGCGTCGATAGAAATCAAGAGAGCTTGGATGCCTTGGCCTGTTTGGCTTGGATCCATTCCATTGATTGTGATCTCTAGCTCGCTATTCAGGCTGACTGAATAGAACGACGACGAGCAGACCTACGATACCAAAAGCTATCAGGCGAATACGGGCAGGCAAGGGTAAACCTTTCTTGTTATATTGCAGCTTATCCCGAAACGATTGCTTTTGCTCGTTAAGCACCAGGTATGTGATCAGTAGAAGAGGGCTTCGGCTTTTGGCCTCCACCCTCTTCTTGTTGGCTTTTAGCTTTGTTGTTCTTGCCAGAGTTTCAGCAGTTCGGTCTCGCGCTCGGCTGAGAGAGCCTTGTGGCCTTGCAGCACTTCGGGCTTGGCCTTGAACCAAGCGATGGTGGCTTGCACCGTTTCGGCCAAGGGGCGGAAGCGTAGACCCAAAGCGATCGCGGCCTCGCAGCGAACGCGCATCAGGCGCTGTGCCTCTTCGCCCGGCAACCAGAGCGGCAGGCCCGTCCAAGGTTGCACCTCGTGCGCGAGCAGCCACTCTTCGGGTAGCCAGTGGATCTGGCTGGCGCGCTCGCTCTGGCGCTGACACTCGGCGATCACCTCGCCTAGGGTGAGCGGCTCGGCTGGGCCAGTTGCGTTGTAACGCCCAACCACACCGCGCTCAGCAGCGCTGACCGTCCATTCGGCCAGATCGCGCACATCGATTATCTGCACGGGCTGGTCGGGGCTGCCCGGCGCGATCACATCCCCTCCGCGTTGCAGGCGCTCGGGCCAGTAGGTGAAGCGGTGGGTCGGGTCGTAGGGGCCGACGATCAGGCCGGCGCGAACCGCGTGAACTTTGTCCGGCAGTGCCGCTTCGGCGGCCTCTTCGCAGAGCGCTTTGAGCGCACCATAGTTTGCGCCGATCTCTGTGGCTTCGGGGTCGTCGGTCTGGGCCAGCGGCGCGCTCTCATCGATGATCTCGGGCAGCGGTTCGGCATAGACCGAAATGGTCGAGATAAAAGTGTAGTGAGCGATGTTCGGCCCGATCACTTCGAGCAGCGCACGCACTTGGCGCGGAAAATAGGCGCTCGGATCGATCACGGCGTCCCAAGTGCGTCCGGCCAACTTGAGAAGATCTTGGCTGTTGTTGCGGTCGCCTTGGATCTGTTCAAGGCCGGCGGGCACAACTTGGCTGTTGTTGCCGCGGTTAAACAGTGTTAGCTGGTGGCCGCGCCGCAGAGCGCTATCGACAATGTGGCGCCCCAGAAAACGGGTGCCACCGATGATCAATATTCGCACGTAAAAACCTTTCTTCTTTTCCGAACGAGAGCATATGCGAAGGCAAGCGAGGCCAAAGAAGATCGCTCTCGAAGCTAATAGTCGCAGCGAGCTTAGACGGAGATCGGCCTTGTTGTGCAAATGCTTTGTTTGAAATTATTATGAATGCGTTGTCAAGAAGTAGCTGCGCGTTCTGTGCTGCCCTGGTGGGAGCATGCGGCAGTTGCGAGCCGACTGCACTTGAGAGGGGTGCGCTCGATGATCTGATAGCGGGTCTGCACGATCTGTTCAGCGTTCTGGCGGAGAGGCGGCTAGCCCTCATTCGGCTTCTAGCGCGTCCGCCTTCGGCTATCAACATCCCTTCCATCAAAAGTGGGCTGCTCTTTGTGCGCTGAGGCCGCCCTCCCAATCCCTGCTAACAACAAGATCTCGAAAGGGAACAAAAAGGTGCCCTCCTTGCTTAGAGGACACCTTGCTTTGCTGTTTGTGTTGTGTACGGGCGTTCGACCGAGCCGATGGCGCTGTTCGGCAGCTTAAGAGGAGCTCGCTCCGCGCATTTCAGCGCTCGCGGGCGCTTCGGGCTCGCGCATGCCCGCCGCCACGCAGAGCAGAATCACGCCGAGCAGCAACACGCCCCAGCCCCACTGCATCTGAACGTTGACCAAACCTGCGAAGGGGTTCTTTTCAAGCTCCAATTGCACTTTCATAAGCGTGATGCTGGCGCTGACATTCATATAGCTGTAGCCGATCAAGCCCAAGCTGGCCAGCGCGACGATCCAGAGCCAGCCGTAGCGTTTGATGCCCACTAACAGGGCTGCAACCAAAGCCAGCACCAAAACAATGATGCCATCGCCTCTGCCGTTGTTGAAGTAGTTGATTGTGCCAACGATCGGCATGCTCACCAAAGGCATAAACACCCCGAGCCCTAAAGCCGCCGCCCCGATAAATCCTACCACTTGTCGGTTCATTGTTGTGCTCCTTATCGACAAAAGCCTATCTCGCCTTAGCTTAACGCTCGATAAGGGCGCAAATGTGCACTCAGGACGTTTGCTTTGCGGTTTTGAGGAAAATAGTTACTGTTGAGCGATAGGGCCTTTTACAACGATTGTTACCTGAATCGTACAATCGCTGCTCGTTTTTGCCGATTTCAATATATCTGTTTCGGCTTCGCAAAGGGAGCAGCATAAACGAATGCCGCTCGAATGATTAGCGGAAGGATGTATTCCGTGGCATTGCTAAGCTTTTCTGAGGATGGACCCAACGGGTGGAAGAGGGCATTCAAGTGGCGCACCTTAGGTTTGGAATAGGAAGGTGCGCCAACTTTGTGGCAGAAGCTTAGCCAAAGAGTTTATCGGTTTTGGCCGCCATAATAAAGTCGTTGCGGTGCAGCCCTTTGATGGCGTGGGTCCACCAACTGACTTTCACTCGACCCCATTCGGTGAGCAGGGCCGGATGGTGGCGCTCCTCTTCGGCCAGCGCCCCGACCTTGTTGGTGAAGGCCAGCGCATCGACGAAGTTTTTAAAGCGAAAGACCCGCTCTAGGCGGGGAATCCCATCGATCTCGTTGATCTCCCATTCGGGTATCTGGGGTTTGAGTTCGGCCTCTTCTTCTGCGGTCACGCGGGGCGCGTCAGAGCGACAGGCGACGCAGCGTTCTTGATAAAGTGTAGCCATTTGCGGTCTCCCTTTCTGTAGCTCAGATCTGCTTTGCTTGACAAGCATCTCAGATCTGGCTATGATGCGCTTAATTCTCATTAATCTTTAGCAAGAAACATGGGTTAGAGGCAAGCATGTCAACAGAGCAGATTCCAAGCAAGCCGGTTCCCGAGACGCATCGTGATCTGATCGAGCGGCCGATTGTGGCGGCGCTGGCAACCACCTTGCCAGATGGAACGCCTCAGGTTACCCCGATCTGGTTCGATAGCGATGAGGAAGGGTATATCTATTTTAATACCGCTGAAGGTCGTTTGAAAGATCGTGCGATTCGCAAAACGCCTTATGTGGCTTTCACCATCATCGACCCCGACAACCCCTACCGTTATATCGCGGCTCGCGGTCCGGTGGTAGAGACCTCGTATGAGCACGGGCGCGAGCATATCAATCAGCTCTCGGCGCGCTATACGGGCGATCCGGTCTATCCAGTGCCGGAGGGCCAAGTGCGCGTGCGCTACAAGGTCGCGATCGAGCATGTCTTTGTGAGCGGCTAAAACACAGCGTTTTGCGAAATGAAAAACGACAAGCCAGCGCTTGAAGGCATTGGCTTGTCGTTTTGATCTTGAAGGGAGCAGGCTTTAGAAGAAGATCTTCGCCAGCTTCAAAATACCCTGATTCCAGGGAACACGGTGCGAAACGCCCGAGGTGTTCTTGAAGCGATCGAGGTTGGCAACGTACCAGCGGTAGTTGCGAATCAAGGCGTCTTTATTGGAATACTTCGGCTTGTATCCCAGCTTCTTCTCGGCCTTTTCGATCGAGACGAACGAGTCGGTAGCGGCTGTTTCGTAGACCCACTTGTAGAGCGGCGAGAGATGCAGAGCCTCAAGGAAGCGCAGGGTCCAGATCATCGGCGCTGCTGGGAAGGTCTTGATCTTTTTGCCGTAGCCAGCCTCGTCGAGTACGGCCTGATAGTCTTCCTTCATGGTGGTGTAGACTTTGGCGCCGATGTTGTAGGTATCGTTCGCGACCTTTTCGTCTAAGGTGGCGCAGAGGTAGATCGCTTGGCAGAGGTCTTCTACATCTAGCAGTTGGTAGCGGTTTTTGCCGTTGCCGATCATAGGGAAGCCCTTGCCGTCGTGGGCCCAGTCGTAGAGCAGCGCGAAGACGCCTAAGCGCTCGGGGCCAACAAACGACTTCGGACGAATGATCGGTACACACATGCCCTTCTCGCGATATTCGAGACAGACCTCTTCGGCCATAATCTTGGCTTTGCCGTAGGGGCCAACGCCATCGAGTTTGTCGTCTTCCAAGAGCGGGTGGTGATCGGGAATACCGTAGACGGCGGTCGAGGAGATATGGATAACGCGCTTGACACCGTGGTTATAGGCCGATTCTAAGATGTTGCGCGTGCCATCTACATCGGTTGTAAAGATGTCTTGGGGCTTGTAGAGCGGCAGGGCTGCGGCGGTATGCACCACTACGTCGACCTTTTGCATAGCGATATCGACTATGCGGCGGTCGCGGATATCGCCTTTGATGATGCTGACCTTATTGATCACATCTTCATAATCGAAATCGGCCATATCGAGCGAGGTGACCTGATGACCGCGCTCTAAGAGGTAGCGGGTTAGGTTAATTCCTAAAAAGCCTGCTCCACCAGTAATTAAAAAACGTTTACCCATAATGAGGTAGATTCCTTACTTCTCAAATCACACTGAACACCATAGTAGCACGGCGTTTGTTTGTACCAAGAAGTTATTATCACTGAACTTACTTGTGCACGCAAGATGGCGAGGCGCTTGAGAGCGAGCCTTCCTCGCTTAGAGCCATGCAGTAGTGTTTCAGATTCCAGAATCGAACGTGCTAGAACACGCCTATAGAGTGCGCAAAAGCCTTGCGCTACTTCCTGTAAGGCGCATTTACGAGCCGAGTCTAGTATACCATTGGAAGGGCGAAAGCTTTTTATAAACAGGACATTTCTTCACCAAGCGCTATACTTTCGCAACCGAAAGCCGTTTTCGTTTCGGCGCTTGCTGCAACAAAGAGACAGCCCGCGAAGTCTGGTATGATCAGGCTGCAAACATACTAAGAGAGATTGCATGGCATTAGAAAGAACTAGCCATCGAGTACGTCTATGTGTGCTATACTCAGCCGGAATCTAGTGCCTACGTTATAGGGAAAAGTGATGATCGATCGTAAATTATTTCCGTTGCTTCAGTGCCCTACCTGTGCTTCTCGCAATCTGTACGTGACCGATGAAGCGGTTCATTGCGCTGACTGCAACAACGATTACCCGTTCAGAAATGGGTATATTGATTTGATGCCTCGCGGCCTTGAGTACGATTATGTTTCAAAGTATGTTGCCGAAGAGGAGCAGCTCTCGGAAGAGCTCGACTATCGCGAGCTTGCGCCGCCCTTGCTTGCAGCGGGTGTGCGCGATCGCACTATGCGCCGTCTTCTGCAACTGAATGCTAACGATATCGTGCTCGATAATGGCTGTGGTAGTGCTAAACATGCGGTTTGGAACGAGCAATATGTGCATCTTATGGTTGGTAGCGATCCGGCGACGATGTTTGCCGATCGTGCGCTTGAGAAGGTGGCCTTGGCTAAAGCCGACTCGCGCAACCTGCCTTTTGCGCCCAACACGTTTACCAAATCGTTTTCGATCGATATCCTTGAGCACTTCCCGCGCCCTGTGATCGACGACTATCTACGCGAGACTGCGCGCATTCTCAAACCCGGCGGTCGCATGTTGGTCTTCTCGAACACACGCGAACGTTCACCGATTCAACCCATCATCGATATCAGCCGCAAGATCGGCAAACTCTTTGTTAAGGCGGGCGTCTACGACTTCGAACGCGAAGCGCTGCGTAAGTCCGATCATCTCAAGGCGCTTGAGACTTGGGAGGACGTGTTAGATGCTATGCATAAAGCGGGTCTGCGCCCTGTGAAGGTGATCTACTGGAATAGCCTCTTTACAACCTTTGTCGAACACGTCTTGATGAAACTCGGCGAGGCGATAATTGGCCGCCAGAAGGGCAAAAAGGCCAAGCAGCCCAAGCACAATAGCGAAGCTTCGGCTGCGATTACGCCGGGCACCGCTCGTGAGATCCGCGCACGCCAGCGTATGCGCGAACGTCTCGAAAAGAAGGGCTTGGTCTATTATGCGCTCTACGCTGTGACCTTAATGATGGAACTTGATCTTTGGCTCTTCGGTTGGATGCGTTGTGGGAGCTACTTCATTTTGGTAGAGAAGCCTTCTGATAGCTGATAGGTGGAGGATTGCATGCGAAACCCTTTTCCAGAAGCGTGGCAGCCGTATTTGAGCGATCAACTTGAGCAGCCCTATTTTCAGAACTTAACACGTTTTGTGGCGGAAGAGCGCCAAAAGTATACGATCTATCCGCCCAAGGGCCAGACCTTTACCGCGCTAGAGCTGACACCCTTTGAAGAGGTGCGCGTGCTGATATTGGGTCAAGACCCGTATCACGGGCCGGGTCAAGCTCACGGCTTAGCCTTTTCGGTGCAGCCCGGCGTGAAGCCGCCACCGTCGCTAGAGAATATGTTCAAAGAGCTGCACGCCGATATTGGCTGCCCTATTCCCAAAACCGGCTCGCTTATTCCTTGGGCCAAGCAGGGAGTGCTGCTTTTGAACGCGGTGCTGACCGTGCGCGCAAGAACGGCCAATTCTCATAAAGATAAGGGTTGGGAACAGTTCACCGATCATATTATTTCGCTTTTGAGCGCGCGTGAGAAGCCGGTGATCTTTGTGTTGTGGGGCGCCTATGCTCGCAAAAAGGTCAAGCTGATCGATCGCAATCGCCATGTGGTGATCGAATCGGCCCACCCCTCGCCGCTTTCGGCTCACAACGGCTTCTTTGGCAGCCGACCCTTCTCGAAGATCAATCAAGCGCTTCAGGCCATGGGCGAAGAGCCGATCGATTGGTGTCTGAGCGACGAGTAGAAGCATAGCTTGGGATGGCGAGCGATCGCGCTGCCATCCCTCCCGTTTTTCATTCCCGTTCTTCCTCTTCCGATCCTCTTTTCTTTCTACCTCATTCCTGTGCGATCTCTAGCCGATCTTTTTCTACAAGCTTGTTAGAACCATCTATCAGACGGAATCCGTTTGTATGGTTGCGTTTTCGGGCGGTCGCTGCGCGCAGCGAGATACACCCCCAAGTTGTTGGGTGGGATGTTGATAGCCGTAGGCGGACGCGGTTGGGAACGAATGGAAGCGAAGGACTTTGCCGCTATAGCTCTGAACTCATCAAGCGAATTCGGTATCAAGCCTGTTCTCGAGACGAATGTTAGAAAGTGAGCAGTTGCATGAGTGATCGAACACGTTACGATGCGATTATTGTCGGAGCCGGACAGGCGGGTGTGCCACTGGCGCGGGCTTTGGCTAACGCGGGTCACTACACGGCTATTGTCGAGCGCGAGCATATCGGTGGCACATGCGTGAACGAGGGCTGTACGCCCACCAAAACGATGGTTGCAAGCGGGCGGGTGGCCTATTTGGTGAAGCGGGCGGCCGATTATGGGGTTGAAGTGGGATCGGTCTCGATCGATATGAAGAAGATTCGTGAGCGCAAACGGGCGATCGTGCAGGAGTGGCGGAGCGGCAATGAAGAGAGCTTGAAGGCGAGCAAAAAGCTGGATATTTTGATGGGCGCGGCTCAATTTAGTGGTCCCAAAACGCTTGAGGTTGCGCTTAACGACGGTGGCAAACGCGAACTGAGTGCCGATCTGATCTTTATCAATGTTGGCTTGCGCCCCAGCATTCCACAGATCGAAGGTCTCGATCAGATCGACTACCTGACTTCGACCAGCATTATGGAGCTCGATAGGGTGCCCGAGCATCTGGCGGTTTTGGGCGGCGGCTATATCGGCTTGGAGTTCGCACAGCTCTTTCGGCGCTTGGGCAGCCGCGTTACGATTCTGCAGCGGGGCGGGCAGCTGCTCCCGCGCGAAGATCTCGATATCGCCCAGGCGCTCACTGAGATCTTACGTGAAGATGGCATCGATGTGCGTCTCAACAGTCAGGTGAAGCAAGTTGCTAAGCAGCAAAACGCGATCGAACTTGAAGTGCATCGGGAGGGGAAGCAGGAGCGCCTTGTGGCGAGCCACGTGTTGGTTGCGACCGGACGACGGCCCAATAGTGACTCGTTGCGGCTTGAGTTGGCGGGCATCGAGTGCGACGATAAAGGCTTTATCAAGGTCAACGATCGGCTCGAAACGTCGTGCCAAGGGGTGTATGCGCTCGGTGATGTGCACGGCGGCCCCGCTTTTACGCATATCTCTTACGACGATTTTCGAATCATTCGCGCCAATCTGATCGAAGGCAAGCAGGCTAGCATCAAAGATCGTCTGCTGCCCTACACGGTCTTTACCGATCCACAGTTGGGACGCGTCGGTCTGAGCGAACAAGAGGCCCGTCAACGCGGTTATAAGATTCGGGTTGCAAGCTTGCCTATGAGCAGGGTCGCGCGCGCCCGCGAGGTTGACGAGAGTCGTGGCCTGATGAAGGCGGTGGTCGACGCCGAGAGCGAGCAGATTTTGGGTGCGGCGGTCTTGGGCATCGAAGGCGGCGAGCTTGCGAGCGCCCTTCAGCTGGCGATGATGGGCAAGCTACCGTATAGCGCTTTACGCGATGGGGTCTTTTCGCACCCCACCTTGAGTGAAGCTTTCAACAATCTCTTCAGTGCTATGGAAGCCTAAATGCTGCTAGTGGAATGTTGGAACAGAGCGCTTCTTTAGCTTCTAGAAGCGCTCTGTTGCTATAGTTGCGACAGTATGGGTGAACTATCTATGGCGTGTGAAGGCGGCAGGTATGTCTTTGAGAAATCGGCTTGGCCGTTGCTTGTAATGGTTGCGCTCTTTAGCGTAAGAAATATACAGCTGTTGTTTCGCATGTGTCATCGCCACAAAGAAGGCACGCCGCTCTTCTTCTAAGAGTTCTGGTTTTTGGCTAGACTTGTAACTGGGCGTTGTTCCTTCCTCGGCGCCCACAATAAAGACTAGGGGCCACTCTTTGCCCTTAGCCGCATGAAAGGTCGCAAGTGTGATACGTTCGGTATCTTCTTGGCCTAGATCGAGCGCTGCCGCTTGCCGTACATATTCTAGAAACCCTGCCAAACTTTGATCGCTAAAGTTTGTAGAATAGCTGGCAAGCTTTTGCTCCCAGGCCTGTTCCAGCAGATCCCAACGCCTCTGTTCTAGCTGATCGTCGACTTTATACGTTTCGAGCTTGCTCAAGTTTTCTGCGAGCTTGCTTGGTCGTACGTCCATTTTGAGACTTGTTTGCAATAGGCTCGAGCCAAGCGTTTGGGTATATGCTCGTGCTCCAGCTTGAACCAGCCACTCTTCATAATCTTGCAGCTTTCGCTCGTCTGCAAGCAGACAAAATGCTACACAGGGAAGAAGCTCGCTTGCTACATCTAGCCGTTTTTCTTCATCAAGCCGATCTAAGAGCCGCTCGAAGACACGGCCGTTCATGCGCACATCGTCGAGAGCGCGATGGGTTTGTGTCTCTTGAAATCCGAAATATTCAGCTAGCGCTTGAAGGCTATGGCTTTGATGCGGCAGTAGACGTCGCGCCATGGGGAGTGTATCGATTAGTGGCCCCGTTGGAGCGGCCAGCTCTTGTTCTGTAGCAACGCGCCTAATAATCGGCAGATCGAAGGAAGCGACGTTGTGGCCGACCAAGATATGATTGCCTAAACATGCAAGGTAGTCAGGTAGTTGCTCTTCAATGGGTGCTTGATCGCGAACCATTGCCTCACTGATGCCATGCACTTCTTGAGCTTTAGGGCTGATAGGCCCTTTGGGCCGCACGAGGGCGTGGTAGGAAGAAAGCTCTTTGCCTTGTTTCCATTTAATAGCCGCCATCTCTACAATCTCGGCCTTATTGATCTGATTGCTGGTTGTTTCCAGATCAAAGAGCAAATACGGCTCGTTACGAAGGATTTCAGCGCTCATTAGAACAAGTTGGCTTAGGCACCATGCTTGGACGATCGTAGAGTAACGCATGGTTCCATAACGAGTGGTGTAGTTGTGAAGCACACACTTTTGACCTTGCGAGAAAGGTTCACAGCCTAAGCCTATTGAGAAACTGTCCGCTTCAAGTTGCTCGTTAAAGCCGAGAATCTGTACCCTTCGACCGAAATAGTGTTGGATGGTGTACTGAAGTATCGCAGCGCTTAATTGGCTTTCGAGACGAGGTGTAGCGATCAAAACGATCTTTTGTTGCTGCTGGAGTGCTTGTATGAGCTGTTGGCAATGAGGCGCGAGATACCTGTACAAGCTGCGCAGTGCTTCTTGTAGCGCTGCTCTATGACTTGGTGGAATGGGACAGCGGTAGCGTTTTAGAGTAACGAGCAGTTTGGGAACAATAGTGCCGATCGGTTGATCAACAAACGCCTTCAGTTCTGTATCGAACAGTGCGATGAAATCTCGAATGGCAGCGCGGGTCAGCGGTGACACCCTATGTTGGCCTTTGGCGATCTGTCGCGCGAGCTGGCTAAGCCCAATGCCGTGTTGAGCAGCGAGGCGTTGTAAATAAGCCATTGTTAGTTCGTCGACCAGCACACGTGGCCAATACATCGAGGCTTGGAACTGATCGTCTTGGAAGCTTTGCATCAACGAAAGATAGCGCAATGAGGCTTGAACGTCTTCCTTTTCAAAAAAGTTATGAGCGTGACTACGCTGAATCGCGAAACCTGCTTGTAATAGCCGCATTTCTAGTGGATCGCCACGAACGTGGATGCGGTAGAGGATGGCGATATCGCTCGGGCGGAATTGACGGCTTTTACAAATAAATTGGATCTTTTTTACTATCCAATCGGCTTCGTCGTGAGGATCTTGCTTTGAATTGATGAAGATCGGGAATGTACCTTGATGTTGTGTGGGCAGCATCGAAATCGATATACCCACGCTGCTCATGAATTTTTGGGCGGCTTCAACGATATTGCTGACTGAGCGAAAGTTTTCTTGAAGCGAAAAACGTTTTGGACGATAGTAGCGTTCATAGTCGCTTAGTAGCTTTTTTGCGTTAGCACCGCGCCAAGAATAGATCGATTGGTTAGGATCTGCCACTATCATCATCTGATGTTCGGGCAGAGAGTTGGGCATGAGTAAGGTTAAAAAGGTGAACTGTTCGGGCGAGAGGTCATGGAACTCGTCTACAAAGACAAAACGACGTTGAGCAGGGACGGTCTCTCGGCAGATGACGTTGTGTTTTAGGAGCTCACAGGCATAGATGATTTGATCATCGAAGTCGATGGCGTTTTCTTCGCGCAGATAGTTTTGGTAGGCATCAAAGAGTTCTGGTGTTTGGCCAAGCTCTTGTTGGCGGCTTGAAAGGCGATATGTGAGCAACTGTTGGCATTTAAAGCGGCTGATCTCCTGTTTGAGTTCGTATATTTTCTTTTCGCTGATGCGGTAACCCTCTCGTAACGCGGCTATAAACAGGGCTTCCTCTTGTTGGGTCGCATCAAAACAACGTACGTTACTCGACAGACCAAGTTCGTGGGCATAAGCTTTGACCAAATCGAGGCAGATCGCATGCAGAGTCCCTATCCACATCTCACTTGTGTAACCGGGCAGGCGGCTTTCCAGACGGCTCTTAAGATTGTCTGCCGCCTCTTTTGTAAAAGTCACGGCAACGATCTGTTCGGGTTTTGCAAGCTGTTGTTCAATTAAATAAGCGATGCGACTATTGATAACAGAAGTTTTGCCGCTGCCGGGTGCAGCAGTTATCAGTATATTATTGGAGAGAGGGTAACGGACGATTTGAAGCTGAGCTGGAGATAACTGCGTCATGACTGTAGCTCATTCTAAAAAGGCGCATGTTTAGTTTCGGAAGCTCGTATCTTTGTCTGGCGATTGCTTGATAGTATAGTTTTGTTTATTTCCTAAAATATACCATAACAACATAATAGAAATGTGAAAATTGTAAAGATAGCTGGTGATAGTTCGATAACTTTCACCGAATCTGCTTAATCATACCAAATCCGCTTGATTAGCTTCTCTTTGGCCTTCGGCAGAGCGGAACGTGACTCTTTTTGGTGTGTGAGATGTCGCGCTGCCGCGCGAAATCTCACACAAGCCTTTTTCCGGCTTTTCGTTTTTTGAGCGAAGAGCATGCAGGTCTTTAAACGGATTTGGTATCACTTTATGTCTTTTCTGCCTCGGTGTGGGAGGGCGTAGCTGCTTTGTTGCCGAAGACGCCTTGCAAGGCTTCGGCGAGCGTTGGCAGCGAAATGCAGCGTTTGATCACAATGGAAGCCAAAGAGCATAGCGCTTCATGTTGTTGGGCGGGATGTTGATAGCCGTAGGCGGACGCGCCAAGCAACGAATAGAAGCTACAACACCATTCCGCCTAGGCGCTGAAGCGATCAAGCGAATTTGTTATGCAGCTTAGATACCACGGCGGATCAGTTCGCGTGGCAGATCGTTGAGGAAGCGGCTCGCTTGGCGCGCTCGATTATTGCGGCTGCTGGTGGCGAACGAGAGCACCAGTTGCTCTTGGGCGCGCGTCATAGCGACGTAAAAGACGCGCCGTTCTTCGGCCAGATCTTCGTCGCTCTCGATGCGGCGGTCGGGCAGTACACCCTCTTCCAAGCCGATGATGAAGACGATCGGCCACTCTTTGCCCTTGGCGGCGTGAATGGTCGAAAGGCTGACCCGTTGGCCCGAGTTGCGTCGACTGTCGATATTCGAGGCCAGCGCCACATATTCGAGGAAAGCTCGCAGGCTGTGGTCTTCGAAGTGGCGCTTGTAGTCTTCGAGTGTTTCGGCCCAGCGCTCGGCCAGCTCCTTCCAGCGGCGGTCGTCGTTATCGTCGTAGGGGCGCAGCGTTTCGAGACGCTGCAGCGCATTGAGCAACACGCTGCTATCGGGCAACAGATCGACGACCTGATAGAGCAGATCGGTGTCTTGGGCCGTGGCGTGGGCGCGCGCGGCGGCCAGCAGCAGAGTCTCCGATTCGGGGTTGTGCTCGAAGCCCGCGTTGTAGATCCCCAGCGCCACCAGCGACAACAGCTCGGGCGCGATGTCGAGCTCGCGCTCTTCGTCGAGCAGATCGACCAGATGTTGGAAGACCAAGGCGTTCATACGCACATCGTCGAGGGCGCGGTGGGTTTGGACCTCGTTGATGCCGAAGTAACGCGCCAGCTCTTGCAAGCGATGGGATTGATCGGGCAGCAGACGGCGCGCCAGCGCGAAGGTATCGATGACGGGGCCGCTGGGCGGGTCGATCTTGAGCTGTTCGCACAGACGACGGATGATCGGGTAGTCGAAGTTGGCGACGTTGTGGCCGACCAAGTTGGCGTCGCTCAAGAACGCGACGTACGAAGGCAGCAGCTCTTCGATCGGTGGCTTGTCGCGCACCATCTGCTCGCTGATGCCATGTACTTGGGTCGCTTCCGGTGAAATTCGCCCTTTGGGTTTAGAAAGCTCGTGATAGAAACGAGGCTGTTGTTCTCCGTTAGCAAGCTCGACGGCTGCCAATTCCAAGACTTCGGTGCTGTTGACGTGCACGCCGGTCGTTTCGAGGTCGAAGACGACGTAACGCTCGTTGCGCAGCTGCTCGTAGCTCATCAAAAGCATCTGGCCGATGCACCAAGCTTGGGTGCTGATGCTGAAGCGCAGCGTTCCGCGCAGGCTGCTGTACTGGCTGATTCCGAACGAGCGTCCGTTGGGTGCTTGGGGTTGGCCGAAACGTACCACAAACGCCTTGGCCGGGAGCGGACTGTTGGCGGGCAGAATCTGGGCCGAAATGTTGAGGTAGTGCTTGAGGATATGGCGCAGAATCACGGCGCCCGAAGCGCTGTCGAGGCTGCCCGTATGGCTGATGCAGATCGGCTGTCTGCTCTTTACGGCCCAAACGAGCTGGTCGACCGCTGGCGCGAGGGCGCGGCGCAGCCCTTTCAGGCTGGCGCGTAGTTCGTCGCGTTTGGGGCCGCTCAGCGGGTTGCGGTGGCGCTTGAGCACGGCCAACAACTGCGGCACGATCACATCGATCGGCTGGTTGGCGTAGCGGGCCAGCTCGCGGTCGAAGAGCGTCAAAAAGTCGCGGATGATGGTGCGGGTCAGCGGCGATACCTGCTCGGCGTAACGATCGATATTGCGGGCAAGCGTGCTGATCGCGATCCCTTCGCGCGCAGCCAAACGCTGGAGCTGGGCCATACTTAGCTCGTCGACCAGTACGCGCGGCCAGAAGAGGGTCGGCTCGAAGTGCTCATCTTCCAGCGCCAAGATCAGCGAGAGGTAGCGCAAGGTCGCTTGAACATCGGCTTGGTCGAAGAAGCGATCTTGTTGATGGCGCTGAATCGGAATCCCAGCGCGTAGCAGGGCGATCTCCAGCTCTTTGGCGCGCCAGTTCGAACGATAGAGAACGGCGATATCGCTGTAGGAGCGTTTGCCTTCGCCACACAGCGCTTTAATGCTATCGACCAGCAGGCGCGCTTCGTGCCATTCGCTGCTACAGCTGAGCAGGCGGATCGCCTGAGGAGTGCCGTTCTGAATAGCGCGCATCTCGCTCGCCGCCCCGCCCGCGTTGATCAGCTTGCTGGCCGCCGCTACAATCGTCGCGCTCGAGCGATAGTTTTCGCCCAAGCGAAAGAGCTGCGGGCGATAGTAGCGGTGGTATTGGCGCAGCAGTTCGGCGGCGTAGGCGTCGCGCCAGCCGTAGATCGCTTGGTTGGGATCGGCCACCACCATCACTTGGCGCTCGAAGGGGGCACGTTCATTGGCCGAACAGGGCGCCAGAAGCTGCAAAAAGGCCATCTGATCGGGCGAAAGGTCGTGAAACTCGTCGACGAAGACGAAGCGCACCTGCTCTTGCACCAGCTCGGCCACTTGACGATCGTTGCGCAGCAGTTGGCAGGCGTAGATGATCAGGTCGTCGAAGTCGAGTGCGTTGTTGGCGCGCAGCTCTTCGTGATAGGCGCGATCGAGCGCTTCCGAACTGCCGATCAGCTCGCTGCGCCCCACCTTGATCGCTTCGATCAGGGCGTTGCGCTTGCGTTTGCTGATCTGTTCGCGCTGTTCAAACAGATCGGCCTTATCGAGCGGTCTGCCGATCGCCAGCGAGGCGTTGTAGAGCGCATCCTCTTGGCGCCTGGCGTCGAAGATCTTGAACGAGGGCTTGAGCCCGACCGCCTTGGCGTGCTCGCCCAGCAGCCGATTGCAGATGTTGTGAATGGTGCCGACCTTGATGCCCTGCAGGGCGACGCCCAGCCGCCCTTCCAGACGGGCCAGCAGATGGCGGGCCGCCTCTTCGGTGAAGGTCATCGCGACGATCTGTTCTGGTTGCGCCAAATGCTCTTCCAAAAGATAGGCGATTCGCTCGCTGATAACGCGGGTCTTGCCGCTGCCGGGCGCCGCTTCAACCAGCATATGCCCCTGATCGATGGCGAAATAGACGATCTTTTGTTGTGCCTTGGAAAGACTCGTGCTCATGCGCTTGGCTCCAGAACTGCTTCGCAAGCTGAATTGGCTTCTCTCTGATCGGCTGTTGCTATCCAGATCCGCTTGTTTTCTTCTTCGGCGGAGAGGCTGCTAGCCTCCATGCGGTCTTTGGCGCGTCCGCCTACGGCTATCAACATCTCGCCCAACAAATAAGGGCTTTTGATTCTCTCCCCCGAGCTGTTCGTTTTCCCCAAACCTGCCTTCAAGCTCGAACGCCGCTTCTCTGTATGATAAGGATCATACCACGTTTGACACCTGCGTAGTTGCAAGCCTTTCGCCCATCGTGACACCCGATCCGCTTAAAGTTTACACTCTTGCAAGGCGGGAAATACGAAAAACGGGAAGTGTTGTACCAGTTTTTGCACTGGCGCGCGAAGCTCTTTTGGCGAGAAGGATGTGGCGCAAATGCTGCTTGCGACCGAGGGAAGATCGGCTATACTCAGGTAGAGTAAGGACAGGATAGGCATAGACAGGAAGGAGGGCGATCCGCAATGGGTTTGCTCTTCATTACAGCGGGCGCATAGACCAGCGTCCAGCTCCAATCAAATAGACGCTCTCGAATGCCCGAGCACAGGCAGTTTCACTTGTGTCCGTTTGGCATAGCTTGTGAGCGCCTCTGAAACGGTACTGGGCGCGTTATGTAGCCTGTCACCGTTTTTTCTTGTTCGGTACAGGCATGCCTGTGCCGTTTTTGTGTAATGAAGAGGATTCCCATGTCACTCCTATCCAAGCTTAATCGCGTCCGCACCTCGTTTCAACGCGGCGCGCTCTGGCAGAATGCCAATTTTATGCAGCTCTGGCTGGGTCAGAGCATCTCGCAGTTCACCTCGACCCTCAGCCGCGAAATGATCCCGTATATCGCCATTTTCTTGCTGAGCGCCACGCCCTTTCAAATGGGCCTGCTCGGCGCGGCCAGCACCTTGCCCACGCTACTGTTCGGCCTGTTGGTCGGTGTATGGATCGACCGTCTGGCGCGGCGTCCGGTGCTGATCTGGGCCAACCTGCTACGCGCCGCCGCGCTCTTGCTGATCCCCTTGGCCTATCTGTTTGGCTTCTTGTGCATCGAGCTGCTCTTGCTGTGTGCCCTGCTGGTGGGCAGCCTCAGCCTGCTGTTCGATGCCGCCTATCAGGCCTTTTTGCCCAGTCTGGTCGAGCGCGAAGCCTTGTTAGAAGGCAATAGCAAACTCGGCCTGAGCGATTCGCTGGCGGAATCGGTCTCTCCTCCTACAGCGGGCCTGCTGATTCAAGTGCTTAATCCAGCTCTGGCTGTATTCTTCAATGTAGGCAGCTATCTTTGCTCGGCCTGGGCCATAGGCAAGATCCCTGCCCAGTGCGAGGCGCACCAGACCGAGCAGCATGGCTCGCTGTGGAGCGATCTGCGGCTAGGGCTAGCGTTTATGCTGCGCCACCCGATCATTCGCTGGTTCGCCCTGACGACGGTCGTCGATAACTTTTTCGGCTGGTTCTTCGGGGCGGTCTATATCTTGTACGCTTTGCACATCCTTGGGCTTAGTCCTTTCGCCGTCGGCCTGATCATAGCGACCGGAGGAATCGGCGGCTTGGCCGCTGCTTTGACGGTGAGAGCGATCACTGCTCGTTTAGGCATTGGCCCTACGATCGTGACCATGCTTTTACTTTCGGCCGCTATCAACTGGCTGATCTGGCTGGCTGGCGATCTGCTGGCCCTGGCTTGGCTGCTGTTGGTAGTGAATCAAATCGGGGGTGATTTCTTCCGCACGCTTTACCAGATCAACGAGATCAGTCTGCGCCAGATGCTGGTGCCCGAGCAGTTTTTGGGGCGTGTCGTGGCGGCTATGCAGACGCTTAGCCAAGGGGTTGGCACCTTGGGTATGCTGTGTGGCGGCCTGGTGGCAGAGCTGTTCGGTTTGCGCTCGGCGGTAGCGATCGCAGCAGCTGGTGTCTGTCTCGCGGCACTCTTAATGGCTTGCTCGCCTGTACATCGTATACGCACAAGCAGCGATCTTTAAACACAAAGTGCGCTTCAAAAGGGGTGCTAGCCTATCACTTTGTTAGGCTGATACCCCTATTTTTGTCAATCTTAAGTGTAAACAATTTGTACAAATTATCCAAAAATAAATGAGAAACAATTGTATAAATTGCTGTATCCTAAGCGGAATCTTTTTGTAACGTTAGTCATTCACATAAATGGTATTGTTTTAGAAAAATAAGACGAAATGATCTATTAGATATGCTGTATTTTAGTACAGTTTTCCATCCTAATAAGCTGATGAGTGTAAAGAGTATAGGGACAATTTTGTGAGCTTTTTCTCTAGTTTTATATGAGTCTAATCGTATTTCATTAGAATTGTATCGCTTGGAAGGACTCAACTCTATTTGACATTTATCAGATAAGCATGCTATAATCCGCCAATCTCCAACGCAATGAAACCAACGACGGACAATTGTATAGCAGTCACCTGTACATAGTTGTACTGACTCCTTGCGGCTGGGCTCTACTACCTTTCTTTTTACGTGTTTGTGTTCTATATCTTCGTGTGTGTTCCTGTTGACCAAGTTGGATGTGGCAGGTCTATTGTCATATACCAATCACACCATCTATGAAGCGCTTGTGTAGGCGTTGGAGCACTATACGCACAAAAGCCTAAAGGTAGTCTTCGAGTTATTAGCTATCGATCTATCTGCTCTCAGAGCGATGGATTGTGTTTATATCGTTAACCCCAAGCAGTCGTTTTATGCCGGAAGCGTACTTCTTCGTATCGTACAGGTACTCGTAATCTAGGGTTCGATCAGGTACTGACGTATGGAATTGGTTTATGCGTCGTCCTGTTGCAGATGCTCCATACAATGTAGGAGGTTTCCTTCATGGCAGAGCCTACCCTTAATCGGCGTCGTTTCTTAGCGTTGTTTGCTTCAACTGGTGCGAGCGCCTTGCTTGCAGCCTGTGGCGGCAGTGCTCCTGAGACACCTGCTGCCCAAGCTCCAACAACCGATGCGCCCGCAGCTCCCGCCGCCACTTCAACTCCCGTTCCGACCCTTGCTCCCGTCGTTGCTCCAACAGCCGTACCCGAACCCACCAAAGAGGTCGCCACCACTGCTGAAGGTGGCGTTGTCTATCCAGATGATGCTGCTCCGATCGAGTATCAAACCTTTGTAACCTACATCGACAATACGGCTAATTTCACCAGCCCCGACTTCTTGGAAACCGTCTATAACCAAGGTGGTTTCGGCTCGATTGTGAACGTGTTGGGCGAGCCGCTTATTCGTTTGAATAAGAACTTTGAAGTCCAGCCCGCTGCAGCTACAAGCTGGGAAGCCAACGAAGATGCTACCGTTTGGACCTTCCACCTCAATCCCGAGCTGGTCTGGTCGGATGGTACGCCGCTCACGGCCCACGACTATGTTCACACCTTCCGCTATGCTGCTGACCCCGAGCACGCTTGGGACTTCGCTTGGTACTATAGCGAACCCGGTGCAATCGTGAACTGGGACGCAGTTGTCGCTGGCGAAAAGCCCTTAGAAGAGCTGGGTGTGACCGCTATCGACGATTACACGCTCGAGTTTAAGACCGAATCTCCCGCGCCCTTCTTGCCTGCTAAACTGCTCTACAGCCAAGCGCTTCAAAAAGCTGCTTTCGAAAAGCATGGCCCGCTTTACAATACCGATCCCGCGACCTCGGTTTCGGCTGGCCCCTATATTTTGAAAGAGTGGACTAAGGGTTCGCGTTTGGTGTACGAAGCCAACCCCAACTATAAAGGCAACAACAAACCCTATATCCAAAAGGTGATTTGTATCTATGCCAAGCCAGAAACCATGTTCACTGGTTACCAGCAGGGTGAAGTTGACTTTGTTCACTCGCAGTTCTTAAGCAGCGCTGACCTCGAGCTGATCAATGCTGATCCCGAACTGGCTAAGCAAGTGCGCTTGAACTCGGGCGATTTCCGCACCGACTACCTCTTCTTCGATGTGACCAAGGCGCCCTTCGACGACATTCGCGTGCGCCAAGCCATTAGCCATGTGGTCGATCGCGATACGATCATCACCAATATCTTGACCAACGGTCAAGCCATCCCAGCCTACTCCTTCTTGATGCCCGGCTTCCCGGCTTCTAACTCCGACGGCCTCAAAGATATTCAGGCCTATGACCCCGAAAAGGCCAAGGCTCTCTTGGCGGAGGCTGGCTATCCAGATGGCCAAGGCTTCCCCAAACTCACGCTCTGGCTGCGCAACGAGCCACAAGTCTACCAGCAGGTCGCTCAAGCCATTGCGGCCTCGATCAAGCAGAACTTGGGTATCGAAGTCGAAGTCTCGAACAAAGACTACAAAACCTTTATGGATGCCCTCAACGCCAAGCCGACTCAGATCGACTTTGGTATGGTCTCCTACGGTATCGACTTCCTCGACCCCTCGAACATGCTCGGCGTGTGGCTGAGCGGTGGCCGCCACTCGTGGTCGAACGAACAGTTCGATGCGCTGGTGCGCGAAGCTTCGGCCAGCCTCGACATGGAAGGCCGTATCAAGCAGTTTATGGATGCTGAGCGGATCTTGGTCGAAGATGTGCCAGCTATCTGGATCAGCCACCGTACCCGTGGCGACTTGCTCAAGCCCTACTTCGCAGGCTCCGAGCTCGAGGCCAATATCGGTGGTTTCTCAGCTATCCAATGGCCCGACTTCTCTAACCACAGCTCTGTGATCGGTTCGATGTACGTGACCAAAGACGTGTTGAATTATCGAAAAGAACCGCCTAAATAGTGTATGAACGAGAAGCTGTGGCATGCTGCTGCCACAGCTTCTCATCTTTCTTGGGCGTAGAGAAACTCACTACATGGAGAACACTATGGCACGCTATCTCCTTGGGCGAATTCTTGGCCTTTTAACGGTCTTTTTGCTTGTATCAGTTGTAGCCTTTTTGTTGATGCACTCTATCCCTGGTGGCCCCTTTGATGAAGGCCAAATGCCCTTACCGCCCGCGGCCAAAGAGAATATTCGGCGCAAGTATGGCCTCGATAAACCAATCTATGTGCAGTACATCAACTATATGAGTAATGCCATTCGGGGTGATTTTGGCTATTCATTTCAACACCCGGACGAGACGGTTATTCAGGTTATTCAGCGCACATGGCCGACCAGCATCGCCTTGGGCGGCATCACCGTCATCACAGGCTTGGGCTTTGGGGTCTTTTTGGGAATCGTCGCAGCTGTGCGCCAAAACTCGTGGGTCGATTATATTGTGACTCTCTTTGCAACCCTCGGCCTTACCGTTCCAAATTTTGTTATCTCCTTCTGGCTGATCATGCTGTTTGTGATCTGGTTAAAGATCTTACCGATCGGCGGCTGGCCCGAAAATTGGTCGACGATTTTGAGTGGCGACTGGAAGTATTTGATTATGCCAGTGATCGCCTTGAGCTTGACGCCTATGGGCATCGCGGCGCGTTATACTCGCGCAAGTTTGGTTGATGTATTAAGCTCAGATTACATTCGAACCGCTCGTTCCAAGGGCCTCAGCGAACAGATCACTATTTGGCGACACGCCCTCAAAAACGCCTTGATCCCGATTTTAACCGTACTTGGCCCTCAGGTGCCCCATCTGATTACCGGTACGATTTTTATCGAAACCGTCTTCCGTGTGAATGGTTTGGGCAAATATTTCGTCACCAGCGTCGTTCAACGCGACTACCCGCTGCTGATGGCACTGATGCTGTTGATCGCCTTTTTGTGGGGCTTGGTGTATTTGATCACCGACCTGCTCTACGTATTGATCGACCCGCGAATTAAATTGGCCTAGGGCCGTTCTACGTATTGAGGAGAACTCTGTATGAGCGTTATTGCTACACCAAAAACAACCGATCAACCGACAGAGGGAAAAAAGCAGCGTGTTGCGAATCTTTGGCGCGATGCTGCCATACGCTTCTCGCGTAACAAGTTGGCGATGGGCGGCCTAGTGATCGTGATCATTTTGTTCTTGATGGCGATTTTTGCTGATCTTATTGCGCCATATCCCTACGACTTCGTATTATCAGGCGTGAAGTATCGCGCCTTCCCAAGTGCCGACCACTGGATGGGCATCGATGAAAACGGGCGCGACGAGTTCAGCCGCATTGTCTACGGAGCGCGTATATCACTCACAGTAGGCTTTTCGGTACAGGTGATCGCGCTGCTGATCGGTGTCTCGTTGGGTTTGCTGGCGGGTTTTGCGGGCGGCTGGGTAGACTTTGTGGTGATGCGTATCATCGAGGTCTTTACCGCTATTCCCCAGATGCTGTTCGCGCTCTTTTTGGTCGCCATCTTTGGCAATGGTCTGCTCAACATCATTATCGCGATCGGTCTGATCGCCTGGGTCGATATTTGTCGACTCACCCGAGCACAGATCTTTTCGCTGCGCGAGAAAGAGTATGTCGAAGCGGCCAAAGCATTGGGCACCACACCCTTTAAAATCGCCGTAAGCCACTTGCTGCCCAACGCGCTCACCCCGCTGATCGTGGCAGTGACGATCGGTATCCCCAATGCGATCTTCACCGAAGCAGGCCTCAGCTTCTTGGGCATCGGTGTGAACGATCCTTTGCCGAGCTGGGGCAAAATGGTGGGCAACGCGGCCACCAACCCCTCTTACCTGCAACTCTATTGGCACTTGGCGCTCTTCCCCACGATCTTCATCGCGCTGACCATGTTGAGCTTCTCGCTGGTGGGCGATGGCCTGCGCGACGCGCTCGACCCGCGCTCTCGCAAGTAAGCCTCGTTTCGATCTGTTTCACCGACCGTTCCCTTCGCAGAGGGCGGTCGGTTTTTATATGTGCTTGAAAGTTCGCGCTACGTTTTGAGCTTTGTGCGCTTGTGCAGGGACGCTCATAACAAGGCGGAAAAGCTCTCTACCCTTGGCAGCTAAGGACCTCCCCGCCAAAGTAAGGAACGAGATTTGCAGATTTGTAGACTAGAGTTGAAGAGATGTTTACAAGGAAAGAAACCAGCATATTTGGGGTGAGTTTGAAAATTAATAGTTGAAATCTCTCATCTAATGGGGTTTTGATGGATTTTAGTGCGGAGGCTGCTTTTTTGGTCGATTTTAGTGGTTTAGCGTAGGCTTGCTTGAACTAGCTCGCTTTTTGTAACAAAACGCTAAGTCCTCCGGCGCATCCGCCTTTAGTCTGAGAGTCTGCTTTAAAACTAGTGTTATACTCCTTTGACGTACCCCCCGAACTTTGGAAATAGCCGGGTTATCAGCTAACACCGCAGCCGATTGTTAGGTTGCATGTGCCTCTTGGTATTGGCCATGTGTGCTTGCCTAGAGAACACAATGAGTGTGTTCAAGTAAAGAGAGGTAGGATGTCATCGTTACGTTACTTACGCCCATTTCTAGCTCGTTACCGCAGGGCATTGGTAGTGGGCATGATCTGTGCCGTTTTGAGTGCCGTTGTTAGCATTTTCGGTCCCTATATCTTACGACTTGCTGTCGACGACATTCAAGGCCGAGGCATAGATGTGCAACGTTTGCTGATCTATGTTGTGATGCTGCTGGTGGTAGCATTGATCGATGGCGTCTTCAAATTCATTATGCGCCAGTGTATCATCGGCAGTTCGTTTCGGATCGAGCAAGATCTGCGAACGACCCTGTTTGATCGCTATATCTCGCTCGATCAGGGTTTCTACAATAGCAACTACACAGGTGACCTGATGGCCCGTGCCACCAACGACCTCAGCGCTGTGCGCCAGTTTCTCGGTCACGGCCTGATGAATGTGGCCTCGGCTATCTTTTTGTTAGTAGCAGCCGCGATCTTTATGTTCACCATTAACGCCAAGCTGGCCTTGATGGTGATGCTCTTGTTGCCGTGTACCGCCATCACCTTCTGGGTGATCGGTGGACGCATGCGACTCGCTTTTAAACAGGTTCAAGATCAATTTGGGCGCATTTCGACACGCGCTCAAGAAAACTTTAGTGGTATTCGTACCATTAAAGCTTATGCTCAAGAAGATGCTGAGATTCGCGTTTTTCGCGAAGAGAACGAACGTTACCGCAGCTATAACTTGCGCTACGTGCTGCTAAGCGGCATGCTCTGGCCTTTGATCTCGGTGATTATGGGTACGATCAGCGCCTTGATCTTCTTGGTCGGCGGTCGCTTTGTGGTCGATGGTGGCATGACGATCGGTGAATTGGTGCAGTTCAACACTTACCTCGGTTTGCTGGGCTGGCCGATGATCTCGCTCGGCTGGACGGTCTCGCTCTATCAGCAGGCGGCAGCCTCGATGGGGCGCCTCGCCGAGATCTTCTATCGCGTGCCCGCCGTGACCAGTCCGAGCCAAGCTCGCAGCGATCGACCGATCCAGGGCGGCATCAGCTTTGAAAATGTGGGCATTCGCTTCGATTACGCTCTCGCCAAACGCAGCGACGCCGCAGAGGTTGAGATCAAACATCAGCAGCGCGATGGCTGGATTCTGCGCGATGTCTCATTCACTGTTCCGCATGGCTCCTCGCTGGCGATCGTAGGCGCGACGGGTGTTGGCAAAAGCACGCTGGTTAGTCTGTTGGGGCGTGTGCGCGACCCCGATCAGGGCCGCGTGCTGATCGACGGTGTCGATGTGCGCGAGCTTCCGCTCGACACGCTACGTCGCTCGATCGCCTATGTGCCCCAAGAGACCTTCTTGTTTAGCGTGCCACTGCGCCAAAACGTGATGTTTGGCATCGACCACGAGCAGTTGCCCGAGCAGGAGCTGCAAGAGCGTGTCGATCGCGCGGTCGCGATCTCGCGCCTCAGTAACGACCTTAATCAGTTCCCCGACGGCTTAGACACCATGCTGGGCGAACGGGGTGTAACGCTTTCGGGTGGACAAAAACAGCGTACAGCGATTGCACGCGCTGTTATGCGCGATCCGGCCATTTTGGTGCTCGATGATGCGCTTAGCAGTGTCGATACCCATACCGCAGCGGAGATCTTGTCGGGTTTACGCGAGGTTATGCGCAATCGCACCAGTATCATCATTGCCCAACGCATCGCCACCGTTAAGGATGCTGACCAGATCATTGTGCTCCACGAGGGCAAAATCGCCGAACGCGGTACTCACCGCGAACTGGTGCAGCAGGGTGGCCTATATGCGGCTATGTACCGACGTGAATTGCTGGAAGCTGAATTAGATACCGAGAATTAGGCAACACCAGCGCTCGCAGCGTTGGCAAACAGCCTTATTCCTCCCGAAGGGAGTCGTTAGATGTCTCGCGGTTTCGATGATGATGAGATCTTAGGTAAGGCCTACGATGGCCGCCTAATGCGCCGTTTGGCGGTATTTGTCCAGCCCTACTGGAAAGGCCTAACAGGGGCGATCCTCCTGCTGTTTGGCGCGGCTTTGACCGATCTCTTGCCCCCTATGCTGGTGCAACGCGCGATCGACGGGCCGATTATGCAGGGCGATTACGAAGGGATCTGGCCGATCTTTGTGATCTTTATCGTTTCGCTGATAGCGAACTTTATCTTTCGTTATACCCATACCTACCTGCTGCAGTACATCGGTCAGCAGGTTATGCGCGATATTCGCATGACGATTTTCGGCCATATTCAGCGCATGAGTCTGGCCTTCTTTGACCGTAACCCGGTTGGGCGCTTGTTGACGCGTATCACCAACGACGTCGACTCGCTCAACGAGTTTCTTACCCAAGGCTTTGTCGCGATTATGGCCGACTTCGTAACGCTGTTCGGCATCATTATCGTGATGTTCTGGCTAAACTGGCGTTTGGCGCTTATCAGCATCGCCGTCCTGCCGATTATGGTCATTCTGATGAATGTCTTCCAACGCTGGATGCGCGATACCTACCGATTGGTGCGCCAACGCCTCGCTCGTATCAATGCCTATTTGAACGAGCAGATCAGCGGCGTGTTGGTCACTCAGCTCTTTAATGGCGAAGAGCGCGCCAAGCGCAATTTCTTGCAGTTGAACGAGGAATACACCGCAGCCAATATGCGCTCGGTTTTCCTCTTCTCGTGTTTCTTCCCGGCTATTAACTTCACAGCTGCCGTTGGCACAGCCGTGCTCTTGTACGGTGGTGGTCAGGGCGTCTTGGCGGGTTGGGCTACTTTGGGTATGTTGGTGGCCTTCACCCAATACACCGAGCGCGCATTCCAGCCGATTCGCAATATCGCCGAGCGCTACACCATCTTCCAGAGCGCTATGGCGAGCGCCGAGCGTGTGTTTGGTGTGCTCGATACACCTCAAGATGTGCGCGATCCCGAGCAGCCTAAAGCACTGCCCAAGCCAGTTAAGGGCGAGATTCGCTTCGAGAACGTGGTCTTTGGCTACGATCCGAACGAGCCAGTGCTCAAGGGCATCAACCTGACTATTCCGGCCGGTCAAGCTGTGGCGATTGTGGGCGCGACGGGCGCTGGTAAGAGTTCGTTGACCAGTCTGTTGGCACGCTTCTACGATATTCAGCAGGGCAGCATCACGCTCGATGGCGTCGATCTGCGCGATCTGCCTCAGACTGAGGTGCGCCGCCATATTGCAGCCGTGCCCCAAGATCCGGTCTGTTTTAGCGGCACGATCGCGAGCAATATTCGCTTGCACAGCGAAGAGATCAGCGACGAGCAGGTGCGCTATGCCGCCGAGCTTTCGAACGCAGCCGCCTTTATCGAGCGCCTGCCCGGCACCTACGACTACGAGGTGCGCGAACGTGGCTCGAACCTCTCGATCGGTCAGCGTCAGCTCTTGGCCTTTGCGCGTGCGATCGCCTTCAACCCCGAGGTGCTCTTGATCCTCGACGAGGCGACCAGCAGCGTCGATACCGAGACCGAAGCCCTGATCCAGACCGCTCTCGAGCGTCTCTTGCAGAATCGTACCAGTATTGTGATCGCCCACCGCTTGAGTACGATTCGTCACGTCGATCGCATTATTGTCTTGCACAAAGGCCAAGTGGTTGAAGATGGCAGCCACGATGAGCTTATAGCCTTGGGAGGATACTACCATCGTTTGTATCAACTTCAATTCGCAGAACAGGCTTCTTAGCGTCAAGCGTGGGAAGCTGCTGCGTCATTTAGGCTTACGAGCTCTAAAATAGGCCCAAGGTTCGGGGGTGTACAGAAACGTGATTCCGCAACTAGCGGAATCACGTTTTTTTGTGCTCGAAGCCAGTCTTCAAAAGCGCCACGATCGCGAACCATTTCCCGTGTTGCGGAGAGGATGTCTTTAAGCAGATCTATACCTTGGGTTTTTAGGTGGCCTCTCGGGGCTGCTCGATATAAGCTCGTATGGGAGGGCAGGCTGTTGATAGCCGTAGGCGGACGCGGTTGGGACCGTATGCATGCTAAGAGCTTTGCCGCTGGAGTTGTGCCATGCGATGTTTTGATACGGCTTTAGGGCTTGAAATAGGCACATGGCAAATGATCTGAGACAGTATGGCAAATAATCTGAGACAATAAAGGCTGTAAACTGCTATGTTTTAGCATTGGAACGGTATATTTGAATATTGAAAAATTTGGCAGAGAACTGGCGTGCCTTCTCTGTTGCCACGCTGGTTTTTATGTTATTGTTTAAGTAGTCCCAAACGAGGAAAAAGTGGATCATGCTTCTGAACAACTTTCCCTCATCTTCACTAAAAGTAGCGACACTTTGGCCTCGGGGATCAATGAGGGCTCTAGCACAGGTTCGAGAGCAAGGTTCCTTATTTATCCTCTTTTACCTTTCTCCGCGCCGACCACCCCTGCTTCCGCCCGATTTCCCCTTATAAGCCTTGCTCTCACTGTGTAGCCCTTCATTCAAACCTATAAGCAGCCTAAATTGCTCGACAAGTTAGCTAGTGCATGTGAAACCAACTACCTAACTTTTGTCGATCATTTTACATATGTTAAGCGAGATTAGGGTCTGAATCAGTCGTATGTTTCTGATTCAGACCCTAATCTATTTACTTTTTCTATGAGTCTGTCAGACTGAAAAGCTCTTGTCTTGCAAGCTATTTCTATTTTTAGTGCTCTGGCGGCCTAGTCTTTTCCCCAAAGAGGGTCTCAAGCGCGTCCGCCTACGGCTACCAACATCACACCCGTCGCAAGCGGCTTCAAACGCTGCACTTCGCTGCGCTCATTGCAACCTGCCCGCTGCAAGCAGCGAGCAGGTGTATACGCTGCCTTTCGGCGTTGAGAGTTCATTGAACAAGAAGATTTGCTATATCTAAAGCGCGATTTGTTCGCTTGCTTGCGAGAGATCGAGTGCGGTGGTGGCCTATCTCTCGCAAGCATAATGAGGAACTTGAGTGGCCTAAAAGCGGCGATCGGCTCGCCTTTGAAGCTACTTTTTGAGTATACGTTGTTGATGCTCTGGCAGCGTCGCCCAGATCGCTGGCGGACGCTCGGGAATGCGCTCGAGTTCGACACCGTCGACTAAGGTGTGGGTGTTTACAAGTTGCTGTTTGCCGATACGCTCATCCATTTGCGCGTCGAAGAGCGTCATTTCGTTCTCTTCCAGCCGGAAGAGCGCGATATCGGCTGGGCCTCCCACTGCGAGTGTGCCGCCTTTTTCAAGACCTATCGCTTGGGCGGGACGCACCGTAGCTCGCTCGATCACATCGCTAAGCGACATACCGAGCTGGAGGAATTTCGAAAGCGTGAGCGGCAGATCAAACATAGGACCTTGCACGCTGAGTTGGTGGATATCGCTGCTGATCACATCGGGGATGATCTGCTGAGCCATTGCGCTTTCGGCTACAGGGAAGCTGAATGAGCCTGTACCATGACCGATATCGAGCAAAACGCCACGCTCTTGTAGCTCACGGGCGCTTTGGTAAACCAGACCGTCGGGCCCGACGATGCGATGCGTGCCGCCCGTGAAGCAGTGTGTCAAGATGTCGCCAGCGCGTAAGAGCGGCAAAATATCGTGTAGGCTGGGCGGCCCATAGCCGATATGAACCATCAAGGGCAGTTTGACGCGATCGGCCAGTTCGCGGGCTTGTTGAAGCGGCCTAATGCCAACCCCACGGGTGGTATTGTGGTCGATGCGGGCTTTGATGCCGACGATCAGGTCGCGGTTCTCTTCGACAGTGCGCTCGGCCAGCTCAAGATCGCTATAGTCAGGGTTGGCAAATTCCCACGTGGGCGCAACTAATCCGATCGCAGAAAGGTTTAATAGACAGAAGATGCGGGCGCGGCTGGCCTCTTTGACATAACGGCGGAAGCCGGGGAAGGTGTAGGCCCCTGCGCTGCCAGCGTCTACCCAGCCTGTGACGCCGGTGCGGGCGGCAACAGGGTCAGCTTCGATGCCCCAGTAGGTCACACCCCAATAGATGTGGGTGTGAAGATCGATTAGTCCCGGCGTGACGATCTGGCCGCGCGCGTCGAGCAGTTTGTTCGCTAGGTTCGGGTTGATATTGGGCGCGATTTTGGCGATTTTGCCATCTTTGATCGCGATATCAAAATAGCCTTGTTGTTTGGCGCCTGGGTTGATCAGTTCTCCGCCAGTGATGAGCAGATCGTAGCTAGTTTCCATAACCTTACCTCTGTTTTCGCCTTATCAAGAAGGTGTCGACATGCTAGTTAGCAGGGGTCAAGCCGTGTGCGAACCGCAGGAAACACGATAGCTCTCGACAATTTCTGCTCTGCCATCTAGCAGGGAAATTGGCTATCGTGAGGTTAAAAGAGATCGTGTACTGATGTGTTTGGGAAGCTCAGAGGCTTTAGCCAGCATGAACCTAGTGCTTTTACTCGTGCGATGGAGCAAGTATACCACTAGGAGCGATTCGCTTTTGCAGCCTTAAGGGCATATGAATGCTAGGCCTTCATATGCCCTCGTGGAGCTAGATACTTTGAGCATTGCTGCGATGGAGGGCATAAGCGATACCGTTTTGGAGCGAGGAGTGGGTAACAATCTGGGTAAGGTCGATCTCGAGCTCTGCCAAGATTTGGGCTGATGCGCTGCTGATGCCCGACAGCACGATATGCGCGCCAAGCAGTTGGGCGGCTCGGATGCAGAGCAGTAAACGGTTCGCCACACGCTCATCGAGGGTTGGAACACCGGTGATATCGATGATGGCGATGCTGGCCTGATGCTCTGTAATGCCATAGAGTAGCGTTTCGACCACTTGATGAGCGCGCTCTTCATCGATTGTGCCGATCAGGGGCATCACCACGATATCGTCGTTGATCGGCAGCAGAGGGCTTGAAAGCTCGGCGAGGCGTTCGCGCTGCATTCGAATGATCTCGTTGTTAAGACGATCTTGTTCTGCTTGCCGTCGATCGGAAACGTTTCGCACGGAACTGATGACGATCTGGCCCTCATCGGTGTGTATTGGGCTGAGGCTGACCTCGACGGGGATATCGTAGCCTTCTTTGTGGCGTCCAACGAGATCGAGACCCTGCGCCATAGCGCGCGTGCGAGGCGTATGGACATAATGAGAGCGTAAATCGATATGTTTTGTGCGAATCTCAGGAGGTACAAGGATCTCAATCGGCTGGCCGATCAATTCTTGCCGTTCGTAGCCAAACAGTTGCAGAAGCTGTTGATTGGCTTGGATGATCTCTCCCTGCTTATTTATCAACAGTGTTGGGTCGGGGGCCGCTTCAAGCCACTGTTCAAACTAAGTTGCCGCATCGGGATAGCCCAATTGCACGGTTTTACTTTGTTCAACTTTGGATTGAGAAGCTCGACACTCTTGTAATTCTTGTTCGAGTCTAGTGATTCGATCTTGAAGCTGTGAGATTAATAAGGATGCAGACTCGGATGCCATTTGAGACAACACTCCCTAGCTTACAAACTCCTAATTATAGCATATTATAATAACAATAAGGCTGTTTGTATATACTTGAAGCGCTTATGGAATTATTTCGTTTATTTATTATTATTGGTATAGTAGAATAACTAATTCCTATAGAAAATCATACTAAGCATATAAAAGATCTATAGTTGATATAGTGTCATTTGGATATTATTGCAGAGATAGTATAAGATAAAGTTTCGTTTAATTATTTACAAAAGTCTTATTGCAAACAATCTGAGTCTATTTGCTGAATTTAACGAAATGGTATAAGCAGTTATAGGTTTATAAGAGTTTTTAAGGGTTGCTTGTTATATTTTTTTGCTTAGCTTATAGTCCTTGTCGTTGGTGTTGTTTGGCAGACTAATTTCCATAGTCGACAACTCCTCGCCATTTCAGTCAACATCCTACTCACGAGGAGCCTTTTATGAAACGAGCTGTTTCATTCTTTTTGCTATGTTTCGCTTGCCTTCTTTGCTTACAAACATCGCTAAGTTATGCCGAAGCCACACCTCAAATTAGTGGCGCTGTCTATATGAATCCAAAGCTCCCCAACAGCTATATTGTTTCGTGGACCATGCCCGAAGACACGCGTACTTGGCGTTTCCAGCGCTGTCATGCGCTTGAAAACGCCTGTCAACTGATCGCGGTTGGTGGCCAAGATACCTCGGTCGAAGCTGAGCTGTTCGATCCACCTCAAGGGAGCCGCTATATTGTCACTGCGTTTCGGCGTTCTGGTTTTGTGGAAGCCGCATTCAACCTGCCCGAAGCGCACTGGATCTTTATCCCTAGCGTCGTTGAGCCATATAAGACTGATGCAAAATAGATATCGCTTTGAGAACGTTTTGCTCTTGTCTTAGGGCCTAAGCTTTTGTAGCATAGATCTACCCAAGTCTATAGTCACAAGTGTTATCTAGAAGCGCATTTTTGCGCTTGATCCTGCAGATAAGGGAGATCTATGTTTCAGACCGCTTTGAGCCGTTTTCGTGTATTGAGTATCATCGAAGGTATTTCGATGATCCTACTGTTGTTTGTTGCCATGCCATTGAAATATATGGCCGATATCCCTCAAGCCGTGAGTGTTATTGGCGCCTTGCATGGGTGGCTGTTTGTCGCCTACATTTTCATGACAGTTTACATAAAATTCGTTCAAAAATGGCCCATCACACGCCTCCTCTTGGCGTTTGTAGCTTCGGTTGTTCCCTTTGGGCCATTTGTCTTTGATCACTATGTGTTGCGTTCCGAACAGCCTGCTGCATAAACTTCAGCTTTAATCAGCATATCCAGAAATCCTCCTCATAGCTTGGGGAGGATTTCTAGTAGGCAGCTTCAGCTTAGTAAGAAAATTGCTGTTTAAGCGAATAGTGAATACCGGCCTGAAGGTTACTGCGAATTGTAACCCCATTCGGATCGAAGCCCAGGTGTGTCAGCGTTTCGGCTACCTGTGGCGAGATCCCCACAACAACGATTTCTGTGCCTAACAATCGTGCGGCTTGGAAGCCCTTCAAAAAGCTATTGGCGATATCGCTATCGATCAATTGGATCCCCGTCACATCGACTATCAGCTGACGTGCTCTGTGTTGTCGAATGCTCTCTAACATCACGCTGGTGATCTGCTGAATGCGGCTCGGATTGAGATGGCCGACGAGAGGGAGCAGCAGAACGTGCTCATCGACTTGAAGCACCGGAGCGGAGAGCTCTTGGATCGTGTTGATCAGTACCTGTTGCTGATCGACCATCATCTGCAGCTCTTTCTCACGTACTTGAAGCGCTTCCAGAGCACTTAAGCGTTCTGTTAGATCGCTGGCGATCACATAGCTGCCTGCGATGCGACCGTGGACGTGAATAGGGATATGGCGGATATTGAGCCGCACAATGCGATCATGAACCTCTAAAGCAAGATCGTAGTTGCTTGTCTCGCCCTGCGATCCACTTGCGAGGGCACTTTTGAGGCGTGCGCATTGCTCATCATCGAATAGCTGGAAGAAGCGATCGTTGCTTAACTCCGCCTGTGGCAGGCCAAAAATCTGTCTTGCAGCTTGGTTCGCGTCGATCAGCTCCCCTTGCGAATCAAAGGTCAGAACCGCATCGGAGTGGTGATGGAAGAGCGATCGATAGCGCAAGGAGCTTTCGTCGAGTTGTTGCGACTGCGCCATAATGCGCTGATCGAATAGGATCGATATCCAGGTGAAGAACAGCACGAGTAGCGCACCAGCGACCACTAAGGTGCCGATCGAGAGGCTATGTAGTCCATCTCCTTGCAAGTGGCTAGACTCATGCAAGGCCGAGGGAACGAAGTTAGCCGCCCACATGCCCGTGTAGTGCATACCTGTGATAGCTAGGCCCATCACCAAGGCGCTGCCGAATTTGAACCAGTGTTCCTGTTTAGGCTCTAAATTGCCACGCCGAAGCTGGAAGGCTAGGCCGAGCGCGCCCAAAGAGGCTCCGATGGCGATGATCAAAGAGAGACCAACGATCCAGGGGTTATAGCTGATCGTTGCCTCCATAATCATCGCCTCCATGCCGATGTAGTGCATAGAGACGATGCCGAAGCCGATGATCGGCCCTCCAAGTAAGAAGTGGCGCAGGCGGGCCTGCGGCGAGCCCATCAAACGCAGGGCGATCGTGGAGGCGGCGAATGCGGCGATGAGCGAGAGCAGCACAAGGCCGAAATCATAATAGACGGGCATGTCCATTTGATAGGCCAACATACCCGTAAAGTGCATCGACCAGATGCCGATGCCAAACGAACAGGCTCCCCCAACAAGCCACGTCAAATAGGCCCGCCCGTGTGAATAGCGTATACGCTCTACTAAATTGAGCGCAGTGTATGATGCAAAACAGGCAACAATATAGGAAAGAATGACAAGACGTAGATCGTAGTTGCCGAACATAACAACGAGCCGCTCCTTAGATAATGGCGCAAAATGTCTAGTTAGCTCCTTCTGAATCCGGATCAACCGGACGTTGCTTTTGCTACAAACAGTATTTCAAATGGAATCTAGAAATATAAACGCCCGAATAAAAATAATTGGATTACGAGGCCGAAAGATATTATACACAGTTTAGAAACTTTTTGAAGAGGAATTGCTGGTATATTTTCGGTTAAATATTTAAGCTGTTGAATGAACTATTAAATAGGATTTTAGAAGAATTTGTTGGATATAATCGAGTAATATAAGCCGTAATAAATTATTTTAAATTGGTTTATTTCAATAAATTTGTTTTGTTTTCTATATGGTTTGTACGACATGTTTTCGTAAATAGTGCATAATGATACAAACGTGGTCTGTCAATGACTTTAGAAGTGGATATCAGAGTCGCATGCGAGGTAATACCAAATCCGTTTAAAGACTTGCACTTTTATAACGCAAAAAACCAAAATCCGGGAAAGAGTTGTGTGAAATTTCGCGTTGTCGCGCGACAACGCGAAATTTCACACAACAAAATATAGTCAAGTTCCGCTCTGCCGAAGGCCAAATAGAAAGTAATCAACCGGATTTGGTATAAGTCATAAGAATCGAGATAAGTTAGTGCTTTCAGAGCGAAAATAAGTGAATAAACATAACAGCACTGTCTCTAAGCCAAGACAGTGCTGTTACGGTTTTGACCGCCTAGAGTGTATCGAGCTCGCTAGATAGCTTCAGCTCTGGCGGCTTGGCTTCTAGCTCCCATTCGGCTTCTAGCGCGTCCGCCTCCGGCTATCAACAGGTAGCTCCTCCCATTTGGGCCTTCAAGCGTTTCGCGCTGCTTTTCGCTGCTCTACATTGATCGATGCCAACGCCCTTTCAACGCTTGCGCCCATGCACGCGCGGGCGCGCGATCGCGCGTATGTTAGCCGCAGCGCTCGGCCAGCTCTATGCCATTGCACGCTTATTGCACAACCATTGGCAAATAGAGCTGGTAATTTTGCCCTTGCTCGAGCATTTGAATCGCGATAGGCGGCGATTCGCCGCCACCCGGCTCAGGATTTCGCACGATCACTTGTGCGGCTGTAAGGCTTGCGTACAGCTCGGGTGAGAGTGTGGCCTGCAATTCACGAGCACTGATATATCGAATGCTTGATGGATCGCTCAGCGCGAGTTTGTTATTCCCTTGCTTAAATTCAATGCGCGAATCTTTGAGGAAATGCTCTCCTCGAATCGTCAACACACCGCTCGATCGATCAAGGAGCGCGCTGGTTATGCTTGGTTGGTGGTTGAGTACGCTCAGTGTGCTCGCTTGAGCGACACCTTGTTGCAGAGAACCTATTTGGATCGTTCTGCTACTGGCGCTGTAGTAGCCCGCCTCTTGCGTGCTAACAGCTAGGCTAAAGCTGCAACTCGCGCCCGCATTCAGTTCGGCTTGGCTCAAGCTTACGCTCTCTGCTGTGATCTGCACTATGCCACAGCTATTTTGATCGCTCTGGGTGAGCTGCAAACCCTTACTGAGGCTGCTCACAAAGCTGATATTCGTCAGGGTGTGATCGCTGCTATTCGTGATGGTGTAGCGCAAGCTGCTCGTTTCGCCCAGCTTGATTGTTTGCGGCGAGAAGCTGATCTCGAGGAGCAGCGCTTGGATCTCTTCGAGCGCGCCGATATCGCAGCGGCTGCCTTGTGGGCGCTGCACGCCCCGTTGATCGCTCGCAGCGCACTCGCTGCCGACCGCGCTGCCGCCATCGAGGGCAGGGCTGTCGGCGCGCAGGCCATGGCTCGGCGTTGGGCCGCCGTTATCACCGAGACCTTCGAGCTGGGCCGCTTGATCGAGCAGATCGCTGCTCTGCGGGTTGGCGAGTGAACAGCCCGCGCTGCTCTCGATCAAGTTAAAGCCTGCGGAGGTGGGACTGCCGACACAATCTTTTCCGTTAGGAGCTGCGTTTTCGGCTATGAGGGAGTGGTTGAGGCTAAGGCTGCCAGCGGCGTGGCTGATGCCACCAGCTTCAACTTGGGCGCTGTTGCGGGCGATCGTTGCATGGGCGATGTTCAAACTGCCTGAGCCGCTCTTGGCGATGCCGCCGCCTTGGTCTGCGCTTTGATTGGCGCTAAAAGTTGTATTGCGAATAGTCGAAGCTCCGCTGCCCGCATCGTGTAAGCCGCCGCCAGCCAAGCTTGCGCTGTTGCCGATCAGGCCGCTTTCGCTCAATTCGAGCTGGCCTAGGTTATAGATCGCGCCGCCGTTGCCCTGGCTTTTATTCTTCTCGAAGCTACTCTCGCTTAGCTCTAGGCTACTCTCGATACTAACTAGCGCTCCTCCATCTTGAGCGCTCGTGTTCTCGACGAAGCTGCTCTTGCTAAGCCTTAGACTGCTGCTTTGGATATAGATGGCTCCGCCCGCATCGCCAGCTTGATTGCCGTTGAGCCGAAGCTGATCGAGCGTCCCCCCGCTATCTTTGATATAGATCGCACCACCCTGACCTTTCGTTTGGTTGGCGCTGAATTGGCTTTGGCTGAGTGATAGGCCCGTTTCGCTCGCTACGATCGCGCCGCCGTGGTTGCTGGCTTGATTCGATCGCAAGATCGAGCCTTCGATCGTGAGCGAACTATCGGCGCTATAGATCGCCCCACCGTAGTTCGCGCTGTTGTTTTCAAGAATCAGATTGCGCAGCGAAAGCTTGCCCCAGTTCAAGACTGCGCCGCCGTTGCTTGCGCTGCTACCGTTACGCAGAGTCAGCTCTTCGAGCTGCACTTCGACTCCCTCATCGATCATAAAGATGCGAGCACTGTTTTGGGCATCGATAATCGTAGTGCTCGATTGCACCCCCGTGATCGTCAAGTCATCTGTGATAAGTATGCCACTGCTGGCCCCAAGGCTCAGCGTATAGCTAGTAGCGCTCAGTTGAATGGTATCGGGGCCGGGGTTTGCGTTGGCTGCCGCAATCGCTTCGCGCAAGGAGCAATCACTGTCACACACACCATCGTCACTATCGCTGCTTTTAGTGACTTGGAACTGCATGGCATAGCTGTTTGGCGTGACTACAAGGCCTGTACTGATCAAGGCGATTAGACAGATCCAGAGCCAGCTGCGATGAGATAGGAAAGACCAAAATCTAATCGCTGACATCTTCAAGCTCCTTTCGTATCAGCTCGCTTCCAAGAAGCTGTAGAGCTGAGGTATTTGCTTTGAGAACAGCGCGATGCAGTGTTGCTGATTGAGAATTGTGCAGGGATGCAGCTGGGAAGATGGGCTAAGCGTCTTGTAGGTTAGATCGGATCGCGCGCTAACGATGAAGCTATCTCCATTTAGCAAAAACGATGAAAAAAAGAGTAATAATCGATTGTATACGAAGTTTTTGTCTATTTTAACTAAAAAGATACGAATTGTTTGTTATTTCGGTGTTGTAATGTAGTTTGGTTCATACGAGAGACTGATATCAATTTTGAGCTCAGTGCCGTATTATTTTTTTGTGATCTCTACGAAATAAGTAGAGTAAATAAAGAAAACCGGTGATTCGTTGCTAGTATTATCTTGAACTGAAAGTGAAAGGATTTCTGTGCTAAAACGAATTATACGCTGGTTTGGTATAGTTATTGGTGTAATTTTGGGCGTAATAGCCATCGTGCTTGGATTCATCTATATCAATACGAATTCGCGCATGAATAAAATTTACAGCATAGGAATCGAGCCTTTAAGCGCTGATATTGGTAAAGCTGATATCAAACGTGGCGAGCATATCGTAGCTGCAATTGGTGCTTGTCGTGATTGCCATGGCGATAATTTGGAGGGTAAAGTTATAGCCGACGATCCAATGTTAGGTCGTTTGGCCTCTGCTAACTTGACTGCTGGTGCAGGCGGTATTGCGAACGACTTTAACGATATCGATTGGGTACGTGCGATCCGTCATGGTGTTGGTAAAGATGGCAAGACCCTTTTGGTTATGCCTTCGGTTGGTTACAATGCTCTTAACGACGACGATCTAGCCAGCGTTATTGCCTATCTCAAGACACTTCCGTCTGTTGATAATCAGCTTCCTGAGTCAAATATTGGCCCGCTTGGCCGTGCTTTGGGTCTCGCTGGTGCTTTACCGCTCTTCTCAGCTGAACTGATCGATCATACAGCACCTCGACCCGACGTCGTCCCCTCTGGTCCGACCGCCGCTTATGGTGCTTATATCACGACTGTAGGTGGCTGTATTGACTGTCACGGCGCTCGACTCGCTGGTGGAAGGGTTCCTGCGAGCGGTCCCGAAGTGCCTCCCGCTGCCAACCTGACTCCTGGTGGTGAATTGAATGGTTGGAGCAGCGAAGATTTCCGACGGGTTATGCGCGAAGGTATAACCCCGGGCGGACGCCAAATAAACACTGCTATGCCTTGGCAGCAGATGGGCCAGATGACTGATGAAGAGCTCGAGGCCGTTTGGCAGTATCTCAAGACCCTGCCGCCCCGCAAGTTCGGTGAGAACGACTAAGCGTGATAGACAGCTCACCTTGTGCGCTAAGAGCTCTCCTCTGGAGGCTCTTAGCGTTTTGTATCGATCGTATTTTGCGGCTTGGCTGCATGGAGTGGTGATGCCTCTTCTGAGGCGTTGGGGATAGGTTTGCAAAAGCATCGGATAGCGAATCGATCTGAAGAGTTTTATCCTCGGGCGTCTAAGTTTTTTTCCCCAAGAAGGTCATAACCGCGTCCGCCTACGGCTACCAACGACCCGCCCGCAACCACGACGCTTCTATCTGTGTGGAAAGGCCACCCCAAAACGAAGCCATAACGTATTTCCTATAAGATCTTCTGTCGCTGGCTGAGGAGCATCTGGCTGGCTGAAGCCACATAGAAACAAGTTGTATAGGTGCCTAACGGGTCGTCGCTCGATACGAGCTTCCAAGTGCGTATCGTTTGATTAAACCTTGTTCTTCAGCTGATCTTGGCGCGTTTTGCGATAAACGTCGGCAGATCGCGCAGTCCGGCCAGCTGTCCGCGGATGCGTGCGCGCGCAGCAGGCTCGCGAATATGCCAAATCGAGTGAAAGAGGTAGCCCAGCTGCGATAGCACAAGGTCGGGCCAGTGGCGTTTGATCAGATTGCTGGGCAGATTTTTGGCCCAAACCAGTATGAAATTTCGCCCACAGCCATAACTGGCTCGTGCGCCGCCGCCAGTAGCGCTCAGCATATGGTAGACCACAGCGCGTGGCTCATAGATCGTGCGGATACCTTGGCGCCAAGCGCGCAGATTCAGGTCGACATCTTCGCAATACATGCCCAGATCGGGGTCAAAGACCTTTCCATCTTCCGCCAACAGTTGTAAGGCGCTGCGACGATAGGCGGCGGCTCCGGCGCAGGGGCCGAACACAGCCGAGACATAGTCGTATTGGCCGCGGTCGCGCTGCCAAACGCCACGACTGTTGGGCACCCCATCGAGCCGATACAGGTCGCCCGTCGAATGGATATGGTCGCGCCTGTCGAAGAGCATCATTTTGCTTGAGGCAAAGTCATAGCTCGGGTAACGTTCTAATGCGCCGACCAGATATTCCAACCAACGTGGTGTCACTTCTGTGTCGTTGTTGAGCAGCACAACGATCTCGCCATCGGTCGCTTCGATGCCTGCATTGACCGCTTCGATAAAGCCTTTGTTCTCTTTCAGAGCCAATACCTTGACTTCTGGGTAGTCTTTTTCGAGCAGGCTAAGCGAATCGTCGCTCGACCCATCGTCGATCACTGTGATCGTAAAATCGCGGCGCGTTTGTTTGCGGAGCGCGTCTAAACAGCTTGGCAGAAGCGAGGCACCGTTGTAATTAGGAATGAGAATATCGATCATAATATGCGCATTCGTCCAAAGAGCTTTCAAAACGTACTATACCATGCTCTTGCTAGTTATCGGATATATAGTTGTTGATCTGGGCCGTTGAGGATGGTGACAATATGATTAAGTACATCGCGCCCAATCAAAACATAGTCTAAAGGCGCGGTAATCACTTCAAGGTCGTGGAATTGTTTATCTGCGAAGGTGAAATCGACCAAATATGAGATCTGCTTTTCCACGCTTCCATCGAAGGCCATCGATAAGAGCGTGTCGAAAGGGATCAGCCCAAGCTCTTCGACCAGCCTTACGGGTATAACGCTTCCATCAGCGCCGCTATCGATTTTGGCTAGTACGGTTGTGGCTGCTCCACTTTGAGCGTTGCGGACTTCGATTGTGAGTGTGGGTGCCGGAGGGAGAAAGTCATCACTATAAAGGTTCATGCCTGCGCCTTAGTAGTTGACGGTGACCCACATGACGTACACGCAGCGTGCGAGCGACTTGGGTCACGAAAATATCGCTGTAGCCATAACGCGCGTACATCTTTTTTAGTAAACTAATGCGATCCGTTCCGATCTCGACAAGCTTACCATCGCGGAAGGCTACGCACATGCCTTCGTAGCGTTCTAACAGCTCTGGTAGTTGACTATAAAATGCCTCGATATTACGCTCAAAAGCCTCGGAGTGCTGGGTTCCAGAACCAAACAGATGCTTGCGTAGGATTTGGTGGGCGAGCTCTTCGGGGGATGTGCCGATGGTCTGAGCGTAGAGCTGGAGGGCATTCATAAGCGAGTCGTCTAGCTCGATAGAGAGTTCCACAGCGCGCTTCCCTTCTGATGATCGGATTGGCATCAGCGCGTATTGTATCACAGTCTATAGGAGCTTTGAAAACAATGCTAGGTCGCTGCTCGCCATCAATTCGCAGGCAAGCATTCCAAATTATGCTACATCTGGTTGATCATACCAAATTCTGTTGATTACTTTCTATTTGGCCTTCGGCAGAGCGGAATTTGACTATTTTTGTTGCAGGCGTGCCGCTCTTTAAACGCATTTGGTGTTAGCCAGAACGGTTGGGTTTTTGAAGAGTGGCTGGGGCGCAGATTGCTGGCCGTATTGGCGGGCGGGATGTTGGTAGCCGTAGGCGGACGCGGTTAAGACCTTTTTTGAGGGAAAGCCTACTCCGCTAGCCTTATGCAACTGACGATGCGCTTTGCTTGGGAGCTTTGGCGGGTTGGTAAAGAAACTGCGCTTTGAGCAACTCTTAGGCCGCTCAAAGCGCAGTTGCTTTGGGTCTAGATCGTCTTTAGGAATGCGCTCAAGGCCTCTTGCCACGGTCGCAACTGCAGGCCGAGCGCTGCTCCGCTTTCGTTGGCCAGCGGAGAGAAGGGGGGAGGAGTGCTATCGCGTTTGAACTCGGCCAGTTTGATCGGCTTGAGATCGAAATCTTCGCGGCCAGCTTGGCGTAGGATCTCTTTGGCGAAGTCGTAGCGCGAGCAGTAACCGCTGTTGACAAAGTGGTAGGTGCCGTAGGCAGGCTGCTGAATCAGCTTGCCGATCGCTTCGGCTACATCGGGGCAGTAGGTCGGGTTGCCCACTTCGTCGTCGACCATGCTAAGCGAGTCGCGCTCGTTGGCGAGCCGCAATACGGTGCGTACAAAGTTGCGTTCGCCGCCGAACAGCCAAGCTACCCGCACGATGTAGAACTTGTCGAGCAGCTCGCGCACTACTTGCTCGGCACACGCCTTCGACCAACCATAGGCGTTGATCGGCCCGGTTTGATCGTATTCGTAGTAGGGGCGGTCGCTGTGGCCCGAAAAGACTTCGTTGGTGCTGATATGTACCAGCGGCGCACCGAGCTGGCGACAGGCCAAGGCGACATAACGGGTGCCCAAACAGTTGATGCGATAGGCCAACTGCGGGTCGCGCGCGCAGCCATCGACATTGGTATAGGCGGCGGGGTGAATCACCAGATCGGCTTGGGTGCTTACGATCTGATCGATCGCTTCAGGAGAGCCAAGCTCTAAGGTCTGGTGGCCAAGTTCGATAATCGTATGTTCAGCGCCAAGAGCAGCCACCAAGGCTTTGCCAAGCTGTCCATTGGCTCCAGTAAGTGCAATCCGCATAATCTGCGTTCCTATAACTGAGAGAGCTCTTCATCTGCTTGGCTATCATACCACACAATCGCGGCCCTGGATCGCCTTCAGCTTTGGGCCCATAAGAATACACGCTTTTTATGGCATAGATAGGCCATGTACTTAGGTTGACTCAGATTACGGGCTGTGCTACCATACAACCATTCAATAAAACAGTTGCTCGGTGCAGAGAGTCTATCTCATGAGAAGGTGTTCCAAAGGTAGATTAGGTGAATCGAGCTTTGGGATGCAGAGAAAGACGCCTCTGTTTTTCTTTGATACCGACATTCACTACTCGTTTGTATACTAATTCGTTTCATGTGCGGAGAAGCGTGATTCATGAAGCTCCACGAATATCAGGCCCGCGAACTATTAGCTAAGTATAATATTCCGGTAACCGGTGGTGGCGTTGCAACAACGCCAGAAGAAGTTCGAGCGCTCGCTGAGCAAATCGGCGGTCGTGTCGTTGTGAAGGCTCAAGTGTTCGTTGGTGGCCGTGGTAAAGCTGGCGGTGTAAAGCTGGCAGACAACCCCGACGAGGCCGAGGCCGTCGCCAAGCAGATCTTGGGCATGAATATCAAAGGTCTGACGGTTGAGAAGGTCTTGGTTGCCGAGGCGATCTCGTATCAGAAAGAGATCTATCTGAGCGTTATTCTCGACCGCGCTAGCAAGCAGATCGTTTTGATCGCTTCTGCTGAAGGTGGCGTCGAGATCGAGGAAGTCGCGAAGACTAACCCCGATGCGATCGTGAAGATCGCCGCTGATCCCCGTTTGGGCCTGCTCGACTACCAAGCTCGTCAAGCCGCTTTCCGCATTGGCCTTACCGATGGCAAGCAGGCGATCCAGTTCGCTAAGATCGCTCAAGCCCTCTACAAGGTCTTTGTCGAAAACGATGCCGAGCTGGCCGAGATCAACCCGCTGGTTATTCGTGACGACGGCAACCTGCAGGCGCTCGACTCGAAGGTTCTGCTCGACGATAGCGCGCTCTATCGCCACCCCGACTTGGCAGCTCAGCGCGATAGCTCCGACGAGCCCGAGGCCGAGATCAAGGCCCGCGAAGCTGGCATCACCTTCATCAAGCTCGATGGCGACATCGGTTGTATGGTGAACGGCGCTGGTTTGGCAATGGCAACCATGGACGTTGTGAAGCTGTATGGCGGCGAGCCTGCTAACTTCCTTGACATCGGTGGCGGTGCCAACAAGGATAAGGTCAAGGCCGCTCTGCAGATCATTCTTTCCGACCCCAACGTCAAGGCCGTTCTGATCAACATCTTCGGTGGTATCACCCGTGTCGACGAAGTCGCCAAGGGCGTGGTTGCCGCTCTGGAAGAAGTTAACACCACTGTCCCGATGGTCGCTCGTTTGGTTGGTACCAACGAGGAAGAGGGACGCAAGATCTTGGCCGAATCAACCCTCATCCCAGCTACAACTCTTGCAGAAGGTGCTCAACTGGCGGTTAAGGCCGCTCGTGGCACGCTCTAATCAACTTTGGCTTTCAAGTTAGGTGTCGTGGCGCTGTACCGCTCTCTGGTAGAGCGCCTCTAATTTCCCCCGTGCACGCAGCAGCGTCGATCGTTCACGCGGATCATCTGGCACCTCATAGCGCGCAAGCTGCTCGAACCAATCGTGACAAATCTCAAGAACTAAATTCTGCCACGAACTCTGTTCGCGTAGGCGCTCTAACCACGCGCAGTCGCGTTCGATCAACTGAGCCTTGAGCTCGGTTTCGGTATAGCAGCAAACGGTTTGTGGGAGGCGTTCGGCTTTGGCAAGTGGATAGCTTGTGTTTGCGATCAGAGCGTGTGGTTCGGTTTTAAATAATCCGGCCAACAGCGCGATGGTACGTTCGCTGGGCACACTGATACCGGCTTCAAGATGCGACACCGCCGTGCGCGAGATAGCGAGACGATCAGCAACTTCTTGTTGCGTGTAACCGTGCTGTATGCGCAACTTAGCGATTCGGCTTCCTAGGGTATTTTCCATGTGATAACTCACTTAGCAGACAGATCGTGATTCTGCGAGTACGATACCACAATCAAGCTAGCAAGGAAATTCCTGCTAAAGTGAGAAAGGTATATAAATCTGTATGAAAAAGCGTGCGCTTATTACGGGTATTACGGGCCAAGATGGCTCATACCTAGCAGAACTATTGCTTGAAAAAGGCTACGAAGTGATCGGTATGGTGCGCCGTAGCAGTACCGTCAACTTTGAACGCATTCATCATATTCAAGATCGCATAACCTTAGCTACCGGCGATCTCTTGGACGAGGTTTCGATTATTAGCATTTTGCGCGAACATCGTCCGACCGAAGTCTATAACTTAGCCGCCCAATCGTTTGTGCAGACATCGTGGCCGCAGCCGGTTTTCACTGGCGAAACGACTGCCTTGGGCGTAACTCGCGTGCTCGACGCGATTCGCATCGTCGATCCCGATATTCGTTTCTATCAGGCATCGAGCAGCGAAATGTTTGGCAAAGTGCAGGCTGTGCCCCAAGACGAGACAACACCTTTCTACCCGCGCAGCCCCTATGGTGTTGCCAAAGTTTATGGTCACTGGATCACCGTAAACTACCGCGAAAGCTATAACCTGCATGCGAGCAGCGGTATTTTGTTTAACCACGAATCGCCGCGCCGTGGCCTCGAATTCGTTACAAGGAAGATCACACACGGCGTAGCGCGAATCAAACTTGGTCTTGACAATGAACTGCGCTTGGGCAACCTTGAAGCCCAACGCGACTGGGGTTTTGCTGGCGACTATGTCGAAGCCATGTGGCTGATGCTGCAGCAAGATCAGCCCGATGACTATGTCGTTGCAACGGGCGAGACCCACACCGTTCGCGAGTTCGCCGATCTAGCTTTCAGCTATGTTGGCTTGAACTATAAAGACTATGTTGTGCAAGACGAGCGTTTTATGCGCCCGGCAGAGGTTGACCTTTTGGTTGGTAGCCCCAAGAAGGCCCAGCAGCGCTTGAATTGGCAGCCTCGAACCTCGTTTGAGGAGCTTGTACGCATGATGGTAGATGCGGATCTTAAATTACTTCAGGAGCAGAAAAAATGACTCAGGCGGAACTCTGGTTGATCGAAGAGGGCTGGAGTGTATTGGTTGATCGCTTAGGCATCGCCGATGCAACCCGTTTTGTGATGTTGCTTGACCGCCGCACTGGCGCAGGTTTGCAACATCTTCAAAACTTGTGGCAAGATCCCCGCACGAGCCACTCTTTTATCAATATGACTCGCTTCGATCGATCAGAAGATCCTATCGAGAGCCACTCCTAAGACTTGAAAAGATCCTAAATCACCGTGTAGCGTGCCAAGATCTGCTGCTACACGGTGCTTTTTTACGATTGAGAGATCGAAGGTTCTTGATAGTTATTCTCTTGGGAGATCGCTCGTTCAACGATCTGGAAAAACGCTCTAAACTGTGGGTAACGAGCTTGATAGTCGGACGACCATTGCATGGCCATCTGATCGAAGGTGCGGCAGCTTTGGTCGATTGATACAAGCAGATGAGCGCGACTTGGTGGACTTGCGGGCATTTGAAGCGCTTCGATCAGCGTATTCCACGTACCGCCCGTGCGATGAAGCGTAGTGGCTTCAGCGCGGTCGCGCATAAGCATCGCCAGCACAGCTAGATCTTGCAAAAGGGAACAGCAGAGGTGAAAGCCAATTAGGAGATCATTGCGCGCGACTTTCAAACTCGCTACGCTGGCCCGATACCAAAACGCTTCCACTAAAGATTGAAATCATGCTCAGAGAGCGCTACAAAGGCTGGTGCTGTCACGCTCTCTTGCAAACGCTGCTCAAGCAAGCTACTACGCGTAAAGAACGGAAGCGCAGGTCGCCAGAACGCCTGAATGCCCTCTCGTTCAAGCGCAGCCTCACTCATCACAATCAAATCGATCCGCCGACCATCCTCTAAGAGCAGCCGATGGGTGCCAATTCCTTGGCCAGCATGCCCTTCATAGCCCAGCAGCGCGCCTAGTGAAGCGAACCAAGCTCGTGTGGGAAAGAACCGCTCATAGGCTTGATCGCGCACCAATATCACAAGGTCGAGATCGCTCAACAGATCAAGCTCTTGGCGAGCGAGGGAGCCGATTACCACCAAGCCCAGCACCGCTTCATCGTTGATCAGCTGATTATGCAGTTCTTGGGCGGTTTGCCACTGCCAGCTATGAGCGTGATCTGAACGCTCAGTCATGCTTGATGCTCTCGTGTTCGATCAATTCGGCTGTGACTCGGTCGTGCGAAGCCAGCTTGGCGGCTGGTGGGTCCTCTGTCTGATTGCCTTCCTGCAGATAGCTCTCGACCCGACGTCGCCACTCACTCTCTTTGATCTCTTGAGAGCGCACACGGTACAAAATCTCTTCCATCATACGGCGGTTCGAGCCGATTCGGTCTGCTAACAGGCCCATGAGGAAGGTGATGGCCGCCAGTACTAAGACGATTCCACCTATCAATAAGGACTGATCGTTCGAGAGCGAGCCGCTAAACCAGTTGAGGCGTCGCCCAAGGAAGACATAGGTAGCTCGGCCCAAAAAGCCCATGGCCACCACAAAAAAGCAGATCGCGATATAGGAAAAGGTTTTAAGCGGTTCGTAGGTCGCATAGGTACGCGCGATAATGGCTGCTTGGCGTTTGACGAAGTGCCAATTGCCCTTGTGTAGGCGTGAAGGGCGGGTTGGGCGCACACTGATCGGAATGGTTGTGATGGTTAGACGGCGCTTGCCAGCTTGAATCAGATTTTCAATCGTATAGGAAAAATCGGTGGTTACAAAGGTGCGCAGGGCTGCTTCGCGGTTGAGCGCGCGAAAACCACTGACAGTATCGCCTACATTGGTATCTGAGGCTAAACGTACCACCCAGCTGCCAACTTGTTGCAAGATCTTTTTTTGTAAGCTAAAGTGCTCGATCGCTTTGGTTTGACGATCGCCGATCACAAAGTCGGCTCGCCCTTCAAGAATCGGCTGGATCAGGCGCGGAATCTCGTAGCCGGGGTATTGACCGTCGGCGTCGGTATTGACGATAATATCGGCTCCTAGCCGTAAAGCCGTATCGATACCCGTTTGATAGGCGGTTGCCAAGCCCTTGTTACTAGTGTGGCGTACCACTGTCACAGGGTGCAATTTATGTTGAAGCGCTATCGACGCCGTATTATCGCTGCAGCCGTCGTCGATAATCAGTACCTCGATGCTATCAACCCCTGGGATACTGGTAGGTAGATCGTTGAGCAGATCACCTATCGTCTCCGCTTCGTTGTAAGCAGGTACTTGGATAATCAGTTTCACAAACCGTTTCCTTTCTGCACGGATTGGGATGTGTGTGAAAATCATTCTACCATATGGATTCGCCATCGTGTGTAGCGCCTGATTAGCCGCTCTGTGGCGTAATAATCACTAATTTTTGGCCGACCCTGTTAGCGCTCTCGTTATAAGTAAGTGGTATACATAACAGAGGACTGTGCATTCAGAACTGCGCAAAAAATGTTAAAATTGTATACAATTACCTCGAGTAATGATAAGCAAATCGTAACGTAATGGTGCGTACGTAGGCGTGTAGGATTGTTGCAATTCTAGGCATTCTAGTGCGCTTGACGAATGTCCTATATCTGGTTTAGGACCTTTACAACTCTTGACCAGTGGGGGATTCGTGTAGTATGCTTCGTGACATATAAATCTATGCGGCTTTCTATGGGAACAAGCCGTGAGGGGATGAGAGCATGAGTGTGGCGGTGTCGGAAAGCAATACCCATCAGCTGGCCGGAACGTGGCTTCTGATGCGTTTAAGTACAGAGCTTTACGCCTTGCCTGGTCCTGCCGTGCGAGAGCTGATCCGTTATCGCGCACCTGTGCCTGTCCCAGGAGCACCGCCATCTTTACCCGGTTTAATTAACCAAAGAGGTGCTATATTAACGGTTGTTAATATGCATGTCTTGCTGGGTTTAGAACAGACCGTTCCTAGTCGTACAAGCCGCTATGTCTATGTTCATCACGAAGAAACCGATCTGGCTCTGATCGCTGATAGCGTGATCGACTTGATTGACATCGCAGCCGATCAGGTTCAGGCGCTTCCGACCAGTCTCGATCCGGTTCGTGCCCAGCTCTTAGAGGCAGTTGTTCATCACGAAGATCAAATTGTCGCTTTACTCGACCTTGATGCCCTACTGCGTGTGCTGCGTGAGGCATTGTAACCCTAGATTCGAGAAGTCTTTATGCCGAATCTGGTCTTGACCCTTCAAACGGCGCGGCATACCTATGCGGTGATCCATCGCCCCGAAGTTCAAATTCGTTTTATTGGGGGTGCTACCGCATTAGGCACAACCGATTCGCGAAATCGTCCCTTGATCAAGGCCGATCTCGGCACCCTGCTTGATTATCAAGATATCAGTGATCAGGGGAGCCGCTATGCTTTTGTTGTTCCTCTACGTCGGCGCAGTGTCGCGCTCTTATGCGATGCTGTGAGCGAGATGCACACCGTTGATGAGGGGGAGCTATCTCCCTTACCTCCCCTGCTCTATCATCGCCTACCTCACCGTTGGGTATGGGGTGTGTATACACCCAGCGAGACCCTTATCCTTGTTCTTGATCTCTATGAAATTGCTCTTGATCTGATTCGCCAAACAGCGCAGCCACATGGGGAAACGGCATAATGGATCAATTTAGTATGTTGAATAAAGACTTGTCTGATACCGATCAGCGCTCTGCTTTTAATCGTAGCGAGCTGTTACGGGTGAGCGCACTTGCCTTGTTGGGAATAGCGGGCGTCACCTTGGTGATAGTGCTTATTCTCTATTTTGTCATTCAGCTCGCTTGGCCCTTGTTGCTGACGATGCTGATCATCATCCTTGGAGCAGCAGCTATTGCGGGTGCGACCTTGCTCATGGTGCGCACCAAACGCGAAAATTGGGGAATCAGCCTTTTTCTCTATGGTTTTATTGCGCTGATCGTTATCGCAAATTACTTTCTTGGTGGTTTACATGGGCCGATCTGGCCGGTCCTGATCTTCCCGGTAGTGACTGCCGGTCTGCTGAGCACTGCACGTGATAGCGTGCGTTTGGCTGTTATCGTTTTGCTCTTTTATATTACCTTTTCTATTCTAGAGTTGAATGGGATCATCACTCCTGTTTTCGATGTCAGCATGATCCCCAATCTGCTCCATATGTTGATCTTTGTTGCCCTCGTCATGTTGTTGGCAGTCGTGACATGGCAATCGAGCCGCAGCTTGTCTGAGGCGCTTGCGCGCGTCCAAGAGCAGGCCGAAGCCCTGTTACACTTCAACGAAATGATGATGGAGAAGAATATTCAACAAGTTGAACTTGGGAGCGAATTGAGCGTGGCAGCAGCCCAGATGCAGCTCGCTTCGCAACAGCAAGCCAGCGGCGCAACCGAACAAGCCAGTGCTGTTTCGGAAGTCAGTACTACCATCGAAGAGCTTGGCAGCACGGCCCAGCAGATCGCCCAGTCGTCGGAATTGGTGGCCGATGCCGCTCAGCAGACTCTTATGAACTTGAGCATGGGCCAAGATGCGGTTGATGAAGCGATTCGTGCTATGGATCGCATCAATCAGCGTGTGCAAGACATTTCGGCGCGAGTCTTGGCGCTCGGCGAACGTTCCCAGCAGATCGGCGAGATCATTGACCTGATCGATGATATCTCCGACGAGACCCATCTCTTGGCGCTCAACGCAGCCATCGAGGCCGCTGGCGCCGGTGAGCATGGTCGCCGTTTCGCCGTTGTCGCCGCCGAGGTTAAAAACCTTGCCAACCGTGCTCTCTTGGCCGCCCGCGAAGTGCGTGGTGTGATCGCCGAGATGCGTCAAGCGACCCATGGTGCGGTATTAGCTGCCGAACAAGGCGCAAAGGAGGTTGAACAAGGAACAGCTCTGTCGCAACGCGCAGGCCAAATCATGGACACGATTGTGATGATGGCTGAGCGTACTGCCCAGAGCGCAGCCGAGATCAGCTTAGCCACCGCTCAACAGCAGAGTGCCAGCGAGCAAGTGGTCGAAACCATGCGCGATATCGCGAATGTGGCACGTCAATCGGCTGCTGGTGCCCGCCAGACTGCGGAATCGGCGGCTCTCTTGACGGGGATCGCAAGTCGGCTCCATGGCATAACCCAGTCATATCCTGAATCCTCTTAACATCGAACACGACATCATAGCTAATGATGGATTTATCAGCTTTTTACAATCAATTCCGTGACGAAACGGCTGAGAATGTACGTATCCTGAGTGATGGTTTATTAGTAATGGAACGGATCGCAAACCCAAGCGATCCGACCTATCGTGAACAGGTCGATAAGATTTTTCGCGCTGTTCACACCATCAAAGGCTCAGCTCGCCTACTCGGCTTTGAAACGATTGGGCGCTTAGCTCATACTATGGAGCATTTGCTCAGCATCGTTCGTGATGGTCAACGCACGCTCGATCCATCATTGGCTACCGATCTGCTGAAAAGCGGCGATGCGATTGTGGAACTCGCTCAAGCTGCGATCAGTGGTGAGCAGGCGGATGTGCCCGTCGATGTCCTGATGCAGAAACTTGAGCAAGCGCTTCAGGGTGGTTCCCAGTCTGCTCAAGCTAGCAATGCTGCTTCTGATCCTGTCCCGCCTTCGCCAGCTCCTGAACAGGTGGCTCCACAACCAGTGCGATCAGAAGAGCCCCAGCTTCCGAGCGCCCCTGAAGCTCAGCCAAACCCAGCGGCCACCCCTGTGATTCCGGTGATTGCTCCGGTTGCAGCGGCCCCGCGTCGTTCTAACTCACGATCTTCCAGCTCTCGTCAAACGGTGCGCGTGCGGGTTGATCGCTTGGATCGTTTGATCAACTTAACTGGCGAGCTTGCGCTTGAGTATCAAGCCCAAAGTGCTCATATCCAAGCCTTGCAAGATCTACAACAACGTATGGCCCAGCAAGAGCGCTTGTTATCGAACTTAAGCAATCAGCTCAAGCGTGTGGCTGAAGAGAGCGCAGAATACGTTCAGCTCAACAGTTATGTAGAAGAGGCTTGGAACGTCACCAAACAGATGCGGCATATGGTACGCACGCATACCGAGCTGCTCACCGTTCGCAACGACCAACATCGCTTGCTGGTCAATGATCTTGAGCGTGAGGTGATGGCGGCCCGCCTGCTTCCAGTTTCGACCGTATTTGCCAATCTGCCGCGTGCTGTGCGCGAGCTTTCGGCAGAATTGGGCAAAGAGGTCAACTTGCAGCTGAACGGTGAAACCACCGAGCTCGACCGTAAATTGCTTGAAGCCATCAATGATCCGCTGCTGCACTTGGTGCGCAATGCTATCGATCATGGGCTCGAGACACCCAGCGAACGCGAGGCCAAAGGCAAACCACGCCAAGGCACGCTCTCGATTACTGCTATGGCCGCTGGCGGCGAAGTGCGCATTGTTGTTAAGGACGATGGGCGCGGCATTGATCCTAACATGATCCGCAAGAGTGCTGTGCAGAAGGGCCTGATCACCCAGCAAGCGGCCGATCTGCTCAACGATACCGATGCGCTTGACTTGCTCTTTATGCCGGGTTTCAGCACAGCTTCACTGATCACCGATATTTCCGGGCGTGGGGTTGGTCTCGATGTCGTTCGCTCGAACATCACCGAGTTGGGCGGACAAGTCTTGATCGAGTCTGAACTAGGTCAGGGCACCACTATAACACTCGCTCTGCCGCTTACCTTGGTAACAACCCGTGTTGTGCTCGCAGAGTTGGCCGAATCGATTTATGGTCTGCCAGCCTCGGGTTGTCGATCGGTGATCTGGGTTAACCCATCTGATGTGCAGTCGATTGAAGGTCAAGCCTGTATCAGCTATGCTGACCGGACCCTGCCACTTGTACGCCTTGCCGACCTGTTGGGAGTAGAGGGTAATTTGTCGCCAAGCAGCGGTAAGCGCATGCCTACCCTGTTGATTGGCAACAATCAGCGTCTGTTCGGTGTTATCGTCGATCGTTTAGTTGATGAACGTGAAGCTGTGGTTAAGCCGATCGGCCCTCTTTTCGAGCAACAACGGCGGTATAATGGTGTCTTGCAACTAGAAGATGGGCAGCTAGCGTTATTACTCAACCCTGTCATATTGGTACAAGAGGCGCGCGGTCTTGCTATGACACCGAGAATGGCTGCGGATACTCCTGCGCCAGCACGTCTCTTGGTTGCCGATGACTCTTTTACAACCCGTGAACTTCTTCGCAGTATTCTTCAATCGGCAGGCTACGATGTGACTGTGGCGATTGATGGTGCTGACGCATTAGAGATTTTACGATCGGGCAGCTTTGACCTCGTAGTGAGCGATGTCGAAATGCCACGCATGACTGGTTTTCAATTGACAACACGCATTCGACGAGAGCTAGGTCTTGTCGATCTGCCGGTCATTATTGTGACAAGCCTTGCATCTGATGCTGATAAACAGCAGGGCCTCGAGGCTGGTGCGCAGGCCTATCTTGTCAAAAGCCAATTTAATCAGGATAATCTTCTCAACACAATCCGGCAGCTGCTGGGGAGGTAGAACGAGGGACCTATGTTAGAACAGATCCTAGTTGTAGATGATAGCAAGCTTGTAACCGACATCGTAAAGATGCGTTTGGAGATGTATGGGTATGATGTGCGCCTTGCACACAGCGGCGAAGCTGCTTTAGAAGCTATTTCTCAAGAGGTTCCTGACCTTTTGGTGCTCGATGTTCAGATGCCGGGCATCGATGGCTACGAGGTCTGTCGCCGTCTGCGCGATAACCCGCATCTCGATGACTTGCGCATCATTATGCTGACATCGAGTGACGATAAACACGCCGCTTTCGAAGCTGGTGTCGACGATTATCTCAATAAAGATATCGATCTGCTCAACCTGCCAAACCGCGTGAAACTCGTGCTCGAAATGGACTAGCTGCTTGGGCGAACCAGAAGTTTGAAATGAGATAGGGTGGAAGCGCAACGCAACAAGCTGCGCTGAGTAGGCAAAGTCGCGTACTATTGTGAGATCTTACACGTAAGTGAGGAAATTCAACACGCATACCAAGTATGTTGGTTTGTGTCTCCTCAAGGTATGATAAAACTTCATGAAACAACCGCTTCGCATCCTTATTGTAGATGACTCGACGTTGATGCGTCAGTTTCTACGCTCAGTAATTGCAACAGATACGACACTCCAAGTAGTCGGGGAGGCTACAAATGGACGTGAAGCGATGGAACAGACGGCCCTGCTGCGGCCCGATGTTATCATTATGGATGTGCGCATGCCGGTCATGGATGGGCTTGAGACAACTGAGCAGTTGATGGCCTATCATCCGACGCCGATTTTGGCCCTGACCGCTTCGCTGTCGCATTACGATGTCAATATTACTTTTAAAATGCTAGAGGCTGGTGCGCTCGATGTGATAGAGAAGCCAGCCCTAGATGATGCAGGTGCGGTCGAACAAGCCAAGCGCGATTTGATCCGAAGGATCAAACTGCTCTCGCGGGTGCGTGTTGTGACCCATCTACGCGGGCGGCGCCGCAGTGCCCAGTGGCGCGCGGCCGAGCCAGCCCCAGCGACGCCAGCATCGCTTGTTGCACACAACAATCAGCCAAACGATCCAACCTTTGCGCCACCAACAGCGATCACCTCGCCTTCATATGTGTTGACGGTGATCGGGGCCAGCACAGGTGGTCCACAGGTGGTACGCCGGATCTTGTCGCAGTACACCTCCCCATTTCCGGCGGCTATTCTAGTGGTGCAACATATCGCCGAGGGTTTTAGCGCTGGTCTAGCCGAGTGGTTGGGCAGCAGCATTCAACTACCAACCCGCTTGGCAGCCGAGGGCGATCGTTTGATGGCAGGTGTAGTCTATGTGGCACCCGATAGTTACGACTTGATCGTGCGACCGGGTGGTCGGGTTCATCTCAGCAAACGCTCGCTCTATGTGCAGCGTCCAGCTATCGATTTGGCGATGCAGAGTGCTGCTGAAGTGTTTGCAGAGCGCACGATCGGTGTTCTTTTGACTGGTATGGGTCGTGATGGAGCCGTTGGGCTTCAGGCCATCAAGGGTCATGGTGGTTTTACCATCGCTCAAGATGAAGCGAGCTGTGCCATTTACGGCATGCCGCGAGCAGCGGTACAATTAGGTGCTGTTGATCTTGTCTTACCACCTGACGAAATTAGTGGGGCGATCCGATCACAGTGCGAACAAGTAGTCGGAAATCTATGAACTCGGAGCCGGACGGCAAGAACTACTATAGCATGCCAAGAGCTCAGAACCTCGTTCTAGAGCCTCAGCAGTTTCGCCGTTTGCGCGATATGCTCGTGTCGTATAGTGGTTTTTACATCGATGAGGGCCGCCAGCGTTTGCTCGACAACGGAGTATCACAGCGTTTAGCTGCGACCGGTTTGGAACTAGATGCTTATTTGGCTCTGTTAGGGCGCCGCGATGGTCGACACGAGTTGCAGACTCTCGTAGAGCTAGTACTCAATCACGAAACGCTCTTCTTTCGGAATATGCCACATATGCGGGCGCTTGGAGGCGAGATACTGCCTCAGTTGCATCGCCAGAAACCGTTGGGAGAGCCATTACGTATCTGGAGTGCTGGATGTTCGACGGGTGAGGAAGCCTATTCATTGGCGATCGCGGCTTTAGAAACCTTCGGGCCTATGCCAACACGCCGCATCGAGATCATAGGGACCGACTTGAGTGAGGCGGCGTTAAATCAAGCTAAAATAGGTCGTTATAAAGGGCGCACACTTACCAATCTAACGCCCCGCTTACGCGAACGTTATTTTAAAAGCGATGGCGACGCATTGCTGGTGCGCAACGAGGTACGTTCCTTAGTGCGTTTTGAACGCCTGAACCTATTGGAACCGTTTCCTGCTTGGACCAAAGGCGTCGATATTATCTTTTGCCAGAATGTAACGATCTATTTTCAAGTCGCGACCTGCCGTGCTCTAATGGCCCGTTTTTATGATTGCTTGCCGGAGGGAGGGTACCTCTTTTTAGGCTTCTCTGAAACGATCTGGCATATTTTCAATAAGTTCGTACTGCGAGAAATAGCAGGTAGCTTCGTTTACTATAAAGATACATCGATTCAAGAACCTGCTTCCCGTGGTGATATGAGGCAAGGGGTTGAACCAGGACTACGACCGAGGCAGACACAGCCCTTGTCTCAACGTAGGCTAGGGCGCACTCCTGAACGTCTGCCAGAGAAGCCGACAAGGTCGCCACTGCCTCCAGTAACAACCCAATCAAGCAACACTCCTCCTGTTGAGGATGGAGCTGCGTTGATTAGTCGGAGTCGTGTGTTATTGGGGAACGGTGAGACCGATCGGGCTTTAGAGTTGTTGCGACGCTTGCCTCCGGACAGTAACTATACACCCGAAGCGCTTGTGTTGATTGCACATGCGCACGCTGACCGAAACGAACTCTTGTTGGCTCTAGCAGAGGTTCGTCGAGCGCTTGAGTTGCACCCGCTTAGTGTCGAAGCGCACCTGTTGTTAGGATTGCTCTATTGCCGCCAAGAGCAGTGGAGTTTAGCCAGCAGTCAGTTCGAGCGAGCTCGCTATTTAGATACCACGGCACCCTTACCATCGTATTATCTTGCTGAAGCGTATCGGCAAGAAGCGCGCATTGATGCGGCTATACGTGAATATCGGAGCACCTTGGAAAAGCTAGCGGCTCACCCACCCGATATGTTGTTAAATGGCGTTACGGTGAGGCTTTTGCAAGAGACGTGCCAACGCTATTTACAACAATTGACAGTCGAAAAACGGCGAGGGGTGTGAAACACCCCTTGTGTCACGTTCGAGAATTCTTACTATAGGTGCACGTATGTATGGTTCGGAGCGTAAACGGCAACAAGCGACACTCCTCAGCCATGGGGCCGGGGTTGTGTTGCGTCGGGCTCCCGCCGCGAAGCGACAGGCTTCTGTGCTTGAGACGCCTTCCTTAGATCAGCTTGAGGCCAATGCCGCACTCTTAAAGCGTCAAGCCGAGATCGAGCAGGAGCTTCAGTTGGCGCGTGATCTTCAACAGGGCCTATTGCTCGAAGCGGTGCCATATTTACCTGGTTGGGAATTAAGCGCTGTCTCTTTGCCTGCCCGCGACTTGGGCGGAGATCTCTACGACTTCCTTCGTTTGGAACAGGGCCAGCACGGCATCATGATCGGTGATGTATCGGGCAAAGGCTTATCAGCGGCCCTTCGTATGGCGGTGGCGCGCACGGTCTTTCGCCACCAAGCGCGCCGAGGAACCAGCCCTGCCAGTACCTTGGCCGATGTCAACGAAGGCGTTTTGAGCGAGATCCCCTATGGAATGGTGACGATGTTGTATGCTCAACTCGACCCATCGCAGGGTGTGTTAGAACTTGCCAATGCGGGCCATAACTATCCATTGTTAGTTAACGGGCATGTACAAGAGATAGAGATCTCTGGTTTGCCCCTTGGGGTCGATAGCGATAGCGATTATAGCCAACTACGAGTTGTGCTGGCACCAGCAGATATGCTGGTGTTTTACACCGATGGTGTGGTTGAAGCGACCAACGCTCAGGGAGAGATGTTCGGCTACGAACGTCTTGAACGCTTGGTCTCAGAGTTTAAACAGCTGCGCCCGCGCGCTCTGGTAGCGAAACTGCTCGCTCAACTGCGCGCTTGGATCGACGGGACAGCTCAAGACGACGATATTACCCTGGTTGTGTTGCGTCGTCGTTTATCTCGTTTACACGATGAAATCTGGGAAGTTGCTGTTGATGTGTTAGGCCCCGAGCGCGCTCAGCAACTATGGAACGATTTACAGATCGAGATGGAGTTGACCGCAGAGGAGTGGGCGAATCTGTTGCCTGATGCGGTCACACGAGCAAAACAACTGTTTGGGCGAGGGCAGGCTCGTGAACTTCAGCAGCAATTCCGCCTTGTGATTGATGAATACAAAGAACAACCAACATAGTTGACCGATTGGGAGTGCAGCGATGCCCGAGCAAGATTCTTTACTATTTATGCCGCTGGACTTGGATACATTCTCTGGGAGCGAGCGTTTTATGGCGGGAACCCGCCTCGATGCCGCTTTCAGTCAAGGTATTCGCGCCTATCTGCGCGCGGCCTATGCCGATGCCATCGAGCATTTTAAAGCTGCCTTGATCGCAGCCTACGTCGATGGGGAAGAGCAAGCACAGATCTATGATCGCGAGCGAGCGATTATCTATCTGTACTTAGGTAACTCCTGGTTCTTCCTCGAAAAGTGGGATATCGCCCTGCGCGAATATCTAGAGGCTGTGCAGACTGATCCAAAGTTGCCAGAAGCGCACTACAATTTGGGTGTCACCTTCGCAGCTAGTGGGCAGATCGATCGGGCGATTGCTGCCTTTCGCGAAGCGCTAGAACTAAACAGCAATTTGTACGAGGCGCACTTTTCTCTTGGTCGATGTTACCAGAAAATTGAGGACGCTGGTCGTTCATATATACACTACCGCAGTGCATGCGATGCTCGGCCCCAGGCGGCTGAGCCCTTGTACTACATGGGCTTGATGCATCAAAGTCACGGTGCCCACGAGTTGGCGCAGCGTTGTTTCACAGAAGCCCTGCGAGTAGAGCCCACCTTTGTTTCGCCAGTGGTTGAAGATGCCCCTCTGGTTCAACGAAGCGAAGAAGAAGTTATTCAGTGGTATTACCGCTTGAGCCAAGATCTCAAGCAGCAGGGCTATGCCAACGAGGCCGCTCGGATCTATCGCGCCCTATTGCAGTGGCGCCCCGAGGAACATCAGGCGCGCTACCTGCTCGGTAACCTGCTGGCTCGAATGCGCCGTTGGGAAGAAGCGCTCGCAGAATATGAGCAGATTCCGCCCGCGGACAAAAACTACGTCGAAGCGCGCATCCGTATGAGTATGGTGCTGCGCTTGATGAAAGAGAACAAGAAGGCCTACGATGTCTTGTTCGCTTGTGCAAAGACTCACCCACGCGAAGGGCAACTTTTTGCAAATATGGGTAAGTTATTGTACGACATGGGGATGTTGATCCCTTCGGTGCGTGCGATGGAACGGGCGGTACAACTGCTACCCCACGATCCTCAAACGCACTATATGTTGGGTTTTATGTACACCGTCTTGGGACGTGAAGGATGGGCCTTGGCCGCGTGGCGTAAAGCAGTAGAACTGGCTCCCGAAGCCGACTCGCTGCGATACGATCTTGGCTATATGTATGTGCGTCGTGGGCGCTACGACCTAGCTGCCAATGAGTTTGCGCGCGTGCTTGAACACATTCCAGATGATATTGAAACCAGCTTTATGCTTGGTCTTTGTTACAAAGAACTCTCTGAGCCTGCGCGGGCTATTCCGCTCTTCGAGAAAGCTCTACGACGGAACCCACGCCATGCTCAGGCGCTCTATTATCTCGGCGCGTGCTACCTGCAAATCGGTAACACATCGCTTGGCAAAGCCTATCTGCGCCGTTACGACTATCTGACGCGCCGCCCGAATGCCTCGGTCTCGGCAGGGACTGCATCGGTGCGTAACAAGTCAGTGGCAACGGCGGTTCGATAAAATGAACTCTGCACGTTGTTTAGCTAGGCAGGGCGTAGTAGGCTGGATAGTATCAAGGGCTAAGCAGAAGGGGAGGAGTATTGGTTATGGAACGTGTTGAAGTACGAATCCCTTCCAATCCGATTTTTGAGCGTGTTGTGCGCGCCAGTGCCGCTGAGATCGGCGAATCATGTGGGTTTTCGACCGAACGTATCGAAGATCTGAAGTTAGCTGTTAGCGAAGCTGTAAACAATGCGATCGAACATGGCAATCGTATTGGAACTGGTGAGCCGGTCGCTGTCGTCTTTGTGCTCGATGACGAGAAGCTCGAAATCGTGATCAGTGATCAGGGTGGGGGCATAGGCCGTTTAGATATTTCACGACGGGTTGTAGATGAGCAGCATCTTGATAGTGGGATGTTGCGAGGATTTGGCATGTACTTTATCACCGCACTCGTAGATGACTATGAGATCGCCTCGTCGCAGACGGGAACGATATTAACACTTCGTCTGTATCGGAAGGATTAGCCGTATGAGCGACATTGTTCAGCGCGAAGAATTTGGCGATGTGGTAATACTTCATATCAGAACAACAAGTGTCGATGCCATTTCGGCTTCAGCAATTGCTTCTGCGTGTACGGATATGCGTTCGGTTACGGTTTTGGACTTTGACGAAGTCTCCTTTATCAACTCCGCAGGCATTTCCGCATTGCTGAAATTCGTGGTAACGGCGCGCAAGGCTGGTTATAAGCTCTTTGCAATGAATGTAAGCCCTCACCACCAAAAGATATTTAAAATGGTCGAAATGTCGCGCTTTATGCCGACGATTGAGGAACAGGATCTTGACGTCTACCGTTAGATTTCACCGATCTATACCCCTGACACCCGGCGCATTCCAGCGCCTCGAGCTGCCCCAACATCCCTCTCTCATTTTGCCTGCTAGCCTGTGTCATATGTGCTATTGTAGCAATAGTGCTCTTTCTTATGACCTTAGCTCTTGGCTGCGTGCAGGGTGCGTTATAGATCGACCAAAGACGTTCAGATACGCCATGGTTTGGCAAAATAAAGCAACAGTGTAGTTTGCAAAATTTCGCAGTTTAGAAGTCTGTTTGTATTGCAGGTTATTTCCCACTCGCAAAGGAAATAACCTGCATTTGTATTTGATACTCAAGCTACTTCTGCCTAGTGTGTACCATCCGCTCTTTCGCTTCAAAGCTATGGCGGCTTGTTCTCTACCTTCCATTCGGCTTCTAGCGCGTCCGCCTTCGGCTATCAGATCACCCTCCATCCATTCAGGCTATCGCGCGAGTCGCTGCCTTTCACTGCCCCACGTCGACTGGATAGCGTATGCGCTTAAAGGCTTGCAGGCTCGCAACTCTAAGCAACGAAATCCGCTTGAAATGGTGTTTTTGGGGCGCTCTTTCGACACACTGCTACAACACCCTGCTTACGGGCGAGCTGTTGGTAGCCGAAGGCGGACGCGCCAGCCGCCCTCTTTGGGGAAGGGACCAAGCCGCCAGAGTGCTGAGCGATCAAACGGACTTCGAATCAGCCTTCGGGCGAGTCGGCTTGATCGAGCGGCTTGCGCATCAGCAGATTGGTCGCTTGAAAGCCGATCTTTTGGTAGAGTGCGATCGCCGCTTGGTTATGCCCAAAGACATGCAGATCGATGGCTGAGAGGCCTTGAGCGCGCGCCAACTTTTCTACAACCTCGAAAGCTGCTTGGGCGTAGCCCTTGCGCCGGTGCTCGGGTTTGATCGAGACATCGTAGATGAAGGCGATCTGTTTCGGCCCGCTCTGGCGGAGCGCGTACCAGATCATGCCAACGGGCGTGCCGCTCTCTTCCTCTTGAATGGTGAAGAGAAACTGATTGGGCGTAGCGACGCCTTGAGGCAGCAAGGCATCGTATTCGCGTTTCGCCTCTTGCTCAGCTGTTTCAGGTTGCCAACGCCCGCTCTTTACATGCTCTGCAGCGTAGCTCCGAACGGCCTCCGTGTAGTAGGCCTGAAACTCCTCTTCGCTCATTGGAACCAGTTTGATCATAATCAGTGCCCCTTGCTACATCACATCGTTTGGATGTGCTCATTATAGGTTGAGGCGTTGGGCCATTGCCTGCGCCGGATGGACGACTTTTCGCCCGCTCAGATCGGCGATCTGCTGACGGCAGCTCACTCCGGCGGCTACAACGGGCAAATCGCTGGCGCGCACGGCTGGCAGCAACGAGCGCTCGGCCATAGCTTTGCTGATCTCGAAGTGCTCGGCCTCGTAGCCAAAGGAGCCAGCCATGCCGCAACAGGCCGATTCGATCTCTTTGACCTCGTAGCCGGCCAGCTCTAGAGCTTGGTGGGCGGGCGCTGTGCCCACGATCGCTTTTTGGTGGCAGTGGCCGTGGAAGAGGATCGGCTGGCGTTCGCACTCTTGGAAGAGCGGCGCGAAGCGCAGGCTGTTACGGGCCACAAACTCCTCGAAGCTGAGGGCGGCCTTGGCGAGCACATGGCGCTGCGGATGCTTGCTGAGGGCTGGGTATTCGTCGCGGAAGCTCAGCACGCAGGAAGGCTCTAGGCCGACGATCGGAATGCCAGCGGCGGCGTAGGGTCCTAGGCGTTCGCAGACCCGTTCGGCGGCCAGTTGGGCCGAGCTGAGCATACCCTTGCTGAGATAGGTTCGCCCGCAGCAGACATAATCGGGGATGATCACCTCGTAGCCCGCCGCTTCGAGCACGCGCTTGGCGGCTTCCCCGATCTCGGGGTAGTGGTGCTCCATCCAGGTGTCGCTGTAGAGCACAACCGCATTGGGGTTTTCAAAAGGCTGCACCAGCTTGGCGCTGGAGTGTTGGCTGCTGAAGCGTTCTGGGCTGAATTTGGGCAGATGGCGCTCGGGCGCGATCCCGATCATACGCGCGACCAGTTGAGCCGCTGGCTTAAAGCTGGTGGCCGTGTTGGCGAGGCGCGCCAAGATCGGCTTCGAGGTCATCACCTGGCTGATGCGCGGCATCTCGCCGAAGAGACGGGTGCGCAGATCGATGCCATCGCGCTGGTGGCGCATATCCATCACTTCGCTCTTGATGCGGGTCATATCGACCGAGGAAGGGCAGTCGTTTTGGCAGGCCTTGCAGCCTACACACAGATCGAGCACCTCTTTCATTTCGTCGCTGTAGAGCGTTTCGAGCGGAAGCGTGCCGCTGAGGGTGTTGCGCAGCGCGTTGGCACGCCCACGAGTCGAATCCCACTCGTTGCGGGTCACCATATAGCTCGGACACATCGTGCCAGCCGTGACTTTGCGGCAGTAGCCTTGGCCATTACACATCTCGATCGCGCCTGCGAAGCCGCCGTCGGCCGACCAGTCGAACTTGGTTTTCAGCTCGACGGTGCGGTAGTTGGTGCCGTAGCGCAGGTTTTCGGTCATGTCGGGTCCGTTGACGACCTTGTTGGGGTTGAGGCGGTTTTCGGGGTCGAAGGCGGCCTTGACCTGTTGGAAAGCGCTGTAGACTTCATCGCCGAAGATATGGCGGTTGAGCCAACTGCGGGCCAGGCCGTCGCCGTGCTCGCTGCTCATCGCGCCCTTGTATTCCAGCACCAAGTCGGCGGCTGCTTGGGTGATCAAGCGCATCTTTTCGATGTGGTCGGCGGTCTTCAGGTTGACGAAGGGCATAACGTGCAGACAGCCAGCGCTGGCGTGGGCGCTCACCATCAGATCGACATCGAGATCTCGGGTGGCTTGACTGATCTGGCGAATGTAGGCCGCAAGATGCTCGACCGGAACCGCCACATCTTCGATGAAGTTGAGCGGCTTGATCTCGCCGCGCTGACGCGAGAGCAGACCGGCTTGGGCGCGCCGCATCAGCCAGATGGTCGCTTGCGATTTGGCGTCTTCGAAGCGGTAGATGCGGCAGCCAGCGGTATGGCGCTGCAAAATGCTTTCCAGCTTAGCCATCTTGGCTTGAACCTCGGCGGGCGTGTCGCCGTAAAACTCGGTGATCAACACTGAATCGGGGTCGTCGTTGCCGATAAATTGGCCGATGCTGTAATCGCCGCCAGCTTCGCGCTGCATACGCATCATAAAGCGGTCGACCTGTTCGATCGCCGCCGGGTCGCTTTCGAGCATGTAGGGCACGGCTTCGAGCGAGGCGTTTTGGTCGTCGAAGGCCACCAACATAATCGCGGTGTGGCGCGGCAGCGGCACCAGATCAAGCTCGGCTTCGCTAACTAGGGCGAAGGTGCCTTCGCTGCCACAGATCAGCTCGGCTAGATTGATTGGGTCGGCGTTGAGGATGCGGTCGAGGTTGTAGCCGCCGCAGCGTCGCCAAGTGTTGGGGCGTCGGGCGTCGAGCGCACTGCGGTAGCGTTCGACAATCGCGGGCACTTGCTGCCAGATCGAGCCGAGCAGGCCGCCCTGCTCGACCATGCGCGAGATCTCGCTGCGGGGCGTCGGCCCGAAGTGGGTCGCCGTGCCATCGGCCAAGACCACATCGAGGCCGTGGATATGGTCGGCAGTCATATGGTAGAGGATGGAGTGCGATCCGGTCGAGTTGTTGCCGATCATGCCGCCGATGGTACAGACCACCGCTGAGGCTGGATCGGGGCCAAATTTAAGGCCATACTTGGCGAGAGCGTTGTTGAGGGCTTGCAAGGTCATGCCGGGTTGTACGCGGGCACGGCGCGCCTCGGGGTCGACGGATACCAGATTGTGCATATGTTTGCTGGTATCTACAATCACGGCTTCGCCGACCGATTGTCCGGCAAGGCTGCTACCACCGCCGCGCGGCAAAAGCGGCAGGCCGTAACGAGCTGCCAGCTTGGCCACTGCGATGATGTCGTCGCGGTCGCGCGGCGTCACCACAGCCAGAGGCATAATTTGGTAGTTTGAGGCATCGGTCGCGTAGAGTGTACGGGTCATGGTATCGGCGTAGACGTTGCCGCGCAATTCGCGCTTGCAATCGGCTACAAAAGTATCGATAAGCTCGGACATGCAGGAACCTCAATCGAGTTAGAAAGGAAGGGTACCTGCATAGCATACCACGCTCTGACACGATAGGAGTTGGCCGCCCTACTACCATTACTTCAGCTTGGCGAAAGATGGGGGAGAATTTCGAAAAGCGAGCGCTTCGATACTGTTGCTGCTTGTGTCAAAAGAGCTGTCTTCAACAAGCGTTCGTTGTGTATCGCGCTGCCTGCTCAATGTTGGCATTGAGAAACGATGAAGGTCGTAGAGCTAGCTGCGCGTGTTCGCTGGCGAAGCTGAAAGCACCTTTTGATGGGCGAGATGTTGGTAGCCGTAGGCGGACGCGCTAAGGATTGAATAGAAGCTAGGGACGACAACGCTAGCGTTCTTTGGTGATCAAGCGGGTGATACCAAATCCGGTTGATTCGGTTCTCTTTGGCCCTCGGCAGAGCGGACCGTGACTCTCCTTTTCCCGGCTTTTCGTTTTTCTGAGCGAAGAGCATGCAGGTCTTTAAACGACTTTGGTATGATATGAGGCAACCGAAGGGGCGATCGAAGGCTGGAAATAAAAAAGAAGCAGGCCCTTAGCCTGCTTCTTAACATAACATATTGAGCAGATGAGCGACTCGTGGTGAGGACTGCAAAGCGCAGCCAGCTTGTACGCAGTTTGGTTTTGCATACACAGGTCGTACAAATTGTTTGCGCTCTGTGAGCCTCGTGTTCTCGGCGAAAGTGTGCAGCTACGTAGTTGAACCGTAGAGCCTTTTGAACAGGGCAGTGCAGCGTGGACCGATTGTGTGCTGACCGACCATGCGGCTGAGTCGTACGTATCTCGTCCGTTATTACGAGCCGGTTCGCTCGTGGGGCGGCTCATCAAAATCGAGGCGACGGGTTTTGATGGTTTGCCCAGTAGCAGGGCGCGCACGATAGGGCGGAATCGGATCGCGGTCTTCTTCGTGATAGTGGCTCTGTTGGACGGCATCGATCAGGGCGCGCACCGCATCGGTGATATCGCGGGTGTTTTGGGGAGTCCATTGTGCTCCGCTGCGCTCGGCGACTTGTCGGAAATAGTGTACGAAAATTTCTGCGGCTACACGGGCTGGGCTTGGTCCTGCCGTCATAGATCTACCTCGTTTCTCACTAGTGATCATCCAAAATCTATTATCAAACAACTGCTGAACCAGAAAAGAACGAGCCAGCGAATCGATTGAGGCCGAAGTGGAACGGCTTGAGATCTGTCGATGACAGTATAAACTATGCTTACAACTCTTCCTGCAAGCAGAAGATTACGATTCGGAATCAAGCGATTCACATTTCTCGTCTCTGGAAGCAGCCTACTCTGATGAGTGGAATGGTGTGAACCTCTGTATGTAGGCTTTTTCTTTGCCTGCTACGCTTTAGCAGCGCAAAAAGTTGTTTTTTCTGTTAACAAGGCACGCTTGTAACGAGCCAATACTATTAACGCCCGTAGACCTAGAATTTGCTAGGAATACAGGCGTTAGCTTGAGAAAAAGCAAGGCGGAAGACGCCTTTTGGTTTGAAACTTAGTTTTTAGCGCTGCTCGTCTGTTATTACAGAATAGCGCATTTGTGCCCTCTTCGCAAGCTGCTCGCTCCTAAATGCCTATGTTCAGCCTCGCATAAGCGCGACGTAGGCGTAGGGATCGCTGGCGAAGCGAAAGATCCAATAGGCTATAAATACGATGAATAGGATGAGGCCAGCCGCTGTGTGTTGTTCAAAACGCCTGACCAGATCGATAAACGCGCTACGGCGAGAATCGGGCAAGAAGGCTGCAAACACCAGTAGGGCCAGCACTACCATCACAAGCGGCGCAAAGAAGTGGAGGGTGGCCATCTCTTGCCAATCGCCGCGCAAAAGCGCGATACACGCTCGGCTGATGCCGCAGCCTGGGCAGGGAATGCCAACGCTGTGCAGAAGCGGACAAGGGAGGCTGGGTAATCCCGCTGCAACCAGTGTTCCGTGAACGCCAGCGAATGTAAGGATCACGCGGGCGGCAAAGCGGTCGCGTACCATAGCAGTCAGCGGTTGGGGCAGCTCCATAGGAGATAGTGATAATTGCATAGTTATCGCTTTGCTATGAGCTGGAATTTAGAAACCAGCGGTTATGCTGCCGATCGCAAGCATGATAGTGAGTTGCACACACATCAGTGTATCATATTGCGCTTGTCGCCAGAAGCTCTCTTGGCCCAACCACCACCAGAGACGATTGAGGCTAGAGCGCAGCCAGATTCCTTCCCAGCGGCGTAGTTCTTGCAAGTGTGCCAGACGAAACAGTCGTCGTGATTGTATTATAAGATGAATAAACCAAATTATGGTGATAAGAGCCTTTATTAGCATGACATGTGCTCCTTCACTCTATAAAATAGAGCATCGCTACCAATGTCGATATAAACTTAGTATGCCTAGATTTTGATGCTGGTAACAGGGGGTCGATACTCCTCTCTTATAGGCTTTTTGCTACCTATAGAGGCATGGTATAATGTAACTAATTGAGTTCCTAAGACGTCTGCTAGGTATGTAGTCTCAACAACAACACGCTGATTGTGTTGTCGTTAGGAGGACAAATATGGCGAGTAAAGGATTTGCTCTGTTAGCCGTCATGGTATGTGTGACTCTCGCTTTATTTGTAACGGCCTGCTCTCCTGCATCATACTATGGTGTGGTTCGTACTAGTCCTCAAGGGAGCGCTGTGATCTTCTCAAGCAGCGTTCCGGTTTCGACTTCTGATCTGTTGATCGATACATACCGCTCGAATGCTTACGATCCTGTTTCTACTATACAAGAGCAAGACTCGATTGTCTCGCTACCTTTGAAGTATCTTGTTTCGGAAGATTCTGAGATATTTGATAGCGTAACTCCTATTCTTGGTAGAGAGTGCGATTTATACCACTGATCAACTCAGTTGGTATTGAATCAACCTTTGTTTCCGTCAAAACGTTACTCTCAGCATAGATTTTTAACGTTTTAACTACCTGTGAATGAGATTGTAATAGAATTGTGAAGGTTTGGATTGATACGTCTCAAGCTTGGAGATGTGTCGCTTGAGTTTGTGTTGAGCGGCTAACCCTTTGAGCAGAGCATAGCAAGAAGTGCGCCTTAGATAAATATTTTTAGAGACTATTTGGAAAGTTATTGTTTTGTTTGGTTTTTTATCTTGAAACCATGTGTTGTCCTGAGGTATGTATAAACGGGAGCTGCTCAGCTGAGCGGCTCCCGTGTTGTTGAATAGCATATCTGTTTCTACATCTGATTACGTTATAGCAAATCCGCTCGCTTGCTTCAGATTGCTGCGGCGAGCTCTTTCCCTTCCATTCGTTGCTTGGCGCGTCCGCCTACGGCTACCAGCATGCCGCCCAACAAACGAGGCGTCTATTTGTGTGTGCCGAAAGTCCTCCTCCAATCCGACAATGCAAACGAATTTCGTATTGTGTTGGCCTCCGGCAGAGCGGAACAAGACTGTTTTCGTTTCACGTATGGCGAAAGGGACAAACTTTTAAGCGGATTTGGTGTAATTGCAAAGAGGGATATCGCGTCACGCGATATCCCTCTCGGCTTTTGTTTGGAACTATTTTAGGGCTTGCGCGTCCAGTCCTGAACGCGCCAGAGGTTGGCGTCCCAAGGGGTCAGCTCGATGTTGTCGAGGGTGACGCTGGCGCCCGACGGGAAGGCTCGGTGTACCAAGGGGATCACAAAGCCATCTTCGATCATCAGGTCGTTCATCTGAATGAAGAGCTGAGCGCGCTTTTCGGGGTCGAGTTCGACCTTCGACTGCTCGAAGAGCGCATCGTATTCAGGGTTGCACCAGCGCGCCAGGTTGCCGCCAACCCAGTTATTGGCCTTCTGCGGGAACTCGTGGCAGGTCCAGTCCTCCATTGCCGAGCCGGGATCGGGGCTACTATTGCCGCCTGTGTACATCTGAACGTCGGCATAGAAGTGGTAATAGGTGTCGGGGTTGCCCGGGTCGCTGCTGAAGAAGACACCGTTATCGATGCTCTTCAGTTCGACATCGAAGCCGATCTGGGTCAACGAGGCCTTCACGATCTCTTGGGTCTTTTGGCGCACAGGATTGACCGAAGTTTGGAAGAGAATGTAGAGCTTTTGGCCATCCTTTTCGCGCACGCCGTCGCCATCGCTATCGACCCAGCCCGCCTCTTCCAAGAGCGCCTTGGCCTTCTCGAGGTTGTATTCGTAGCTGGTGTTGGGCGAAGCGTAGTTGGTCGGCGCAACCAGGAGGTTAGAAGTCGCTGTGCCCGATACGCCATAGAGCTGCTTGGCGATCGTATCGCGGTCAACTGCTAGGCCAAACGCTTTGCGCACACGCTCATCGCTGAAGAAGGGGTGGGGCACTTCGGCGCTCGAGCGCTCGCCGTTGACCTCGGTGTGAGGGTCACTCATGTTCAAGAGAATGCGCTCGACGTTCGGTCCCGGGTTGGGGATAAGCTGGCCAGCGCCGCCGCTCAGGAACTGTTCGAGCAAGCTGGCCTCGACCTGCAAGTTCCAAGCGAAATCGGTGTCGCCGGTCTGCAGCACAGCGCGGGCCGCCGAAGCAGCATCGCTACCGCCCTGCAGCTCGATGCGCCCGAAGTAGGGCTTGCCCTCTTCGCGATAGAGCTCGTTGGCAACCATGCTTACCGTGTCGCCCGGCTTAAAATCGACCACTTTGTAGGGGCCAGTGCCAAAGGGCAGCATATTGGCGGGCGCATTGCGCGCTTCTGCACCGATATAGTTTTCAAAAACGTGTTTGGGCAGAATCAAGCCTTCGTAGCCGACGAAGGGCAGTGCCCAAGCTGGGTTGGGCTCTTTGAAGTTGAGCTTAACGGTCAGCTCGTCGATCACTTCAACGCTTTCGATCGTTCCGTAGAGCGCGCTTGTAGTTGCAGCCGTATCAGGGTTGGTGACATATTCGTAGGTGAATTTAACGTCTTCAGCCGTGAAGGGCGTGCCGTCGGCCCAAACTACACCTTCCTTTAGCTTCCAGGTGACCGAGCGGCCATCGGGAGCGACACCACCGTTTTCCAAAGAAGGAATCTCGGCGGCCAAGAAGGGAATCAACTCGCCAGCGCCGTTAAACGAGGCTAGCGGCTCGTAGACAGCGCGGGTGGCTTCCCAGTCCTTGCTGCCAGTGGCAAGGTGGGGGTTCAGCATGGTGGGCGCCTGCCACCAGAGCAGACGCAACACATCATCTTTGCCTGCGGAAGCGGCGGGCGCTTCGGCTTCGCTAGGAGCATCTGTGGCCTCGGCCGTGGGGCTTGCGGCGCTATCGCTTGGAGCGGCCGCCTCGGTGGGTGCAGCCGCGCTTGTGCTCGGTTCGTTTGCTGCTGGGCTAGTTGCTGTGCTTGACCCACAAGCAGCGAGAAGCAGTGAGAAGAGACTGATCAGGCTTATGAGCCATGCGAACTGACGTCGTTGCATTACGTGTCCTTTAACCTAAGATCTTGCAAGAGATACAAATGTTACTTAATTTATTTAGTTGAGTATAGCTGGCTTAGAAGAGTTTGTCAATTATTTATATTGTCAATAAACTTGGAAAAGAATGAAGGCCGTCCTACTTTATCGAAGAACGGGCTACGAGCGCGTTTAAGCTCGGAACGCTCGAGACTATGGTGTAGTTGGGAGTGAACGAGAGCTAGTATGCGCTTATTCTCATAAATTCGATTGGAAAGAGCAATAGTGAAATTCGACAAAAGCGACTTGTTTAGTTGAGATAATAGGGGTCAGATCGCTTGCAGCAAGCAGCTTGGCTGAGCGCCGCATACAGCCCACACGAGCGCTCTAGGCTGTGCTTGAAAAACTATTTACAGTAGTGACCTTTAGTCCGTCGCTTGCGTTTCGATTTTGGGGTCTGGCTTCGGGACGGAAGAAGGCCCGAATGGGAGGAGCGGCGACTTGATAGCCGTAGGCGGACGCGCTAGGAGCCGAATGGGGCTAGCCGCCTCGCCGCCTGATCTTGAAAAGCATCGTTTGCATGAGGGGTTTGAGCTAAACAGAAGTAGTACGAGGAAGGTGCCAAGCGTTTGGCCCTTCCTCGTGGCTGGCTTAGCTGTTGGCAGAGCTTAGGATTTGCGCTTCCACTCCTTGATCAGCCAAGTGTTCGAATCCCAGGGGGTGAGCTCGACGCCCTCGAGGGTTTTGCTGGCCCCGGTCGGGAAGGTGCGGCGTACCAGCGGAATAATCGCGACATCTTCGATCAACAGATCGTTCATCTTGATGAAGAGTTCGGCCCGCTTTTGGGGATCGAGCTCGGCCTTGGCTTGGTTGTAGAGCGCGTCGAACTCGGGGTTGCACCAGCGCGTGATATTGCGGCCCGACCACTGGTTCGACTGCTGAGCGATCTCCCAGCAGACCCATTCGAGCATCGAGCTGTTGGGTTCGGGGCTGCCGTTGCCGGTGGTGAACATTTGGACGTCGGCGTAGAAGTGGCTCATCGTGTCGGGGTTGCCAGCGTCGCCGCTGAAGAAGACGCTGTTATCGACGCTCTTGAGTTCGACCTCGAAGCCGATCTGGGTCAGCGAAGCTTTGATGATCTCTTGGGTCTTCTGGCGAATCGGGTTGACCGAAGTCTGGAAGAGGATGGAGAGCTTCTTGCCGTCTTTTTCGCGCACACCATCGCCATCGCTATCGACCCAGCCAGCCTCGTCGAGCAGGGCGGCCGCCTTCGCGAGGTTGTATTCATAGCTGGTATTGGGCGATTCGTAGATCGGCGGCTCGAAGAGCATATTGGCGGTTGGATAGCCCGAGAGACCGTAGAGCTGCTTGGCGATCGTATCGCGGTCGATCGCCAGCGCGAAGGCTTGACGCACGCGTTTATCGCTGAAGAAGGGGTGGGGCGCCTCGACGCTCGAGCGCTCGTCGTTGATCTCAGTATTGGGATCGGTTGTATTTAGCACGATCCGTTCGGAGCTGCCGCTCGGGCTGAAGAGCAGTTCGCCGACTCCATCTTTGACCAATTGTTCGAGCAGTTGGTTTTCGACCTGCAAGTTCCAAGCGAAGTCGATATCGCCGGTTTGCAAGACTGCCCGCGCTGCCGTGGCTGCATCGCCGCCGCCCTTCAGCTCGATGCGGCTGAAGTAGGGCTTGCCCTCTTCGCGGAAGTAGGGGTTGGCCTCGTAGATCACCACATCGCCGGGCTTGAACTCGACCACGCGGTAAGGGCCGGTGCCGACCGGCATCATATTGGCGGGGGCGTTGCGCGCTTCGGCCCCGATGTAGTCGCCGAAGATATGTTTGGGCAAGATCTGCCCGTCGTAGCCAACGAAAGGCTGCGACCAAGCGGGGTTCGGCTCTTTGAAGATCACTTTAACCGTCAGTTCGTCGATCACCTCGACTCGTTCGACCGCGCTATAGGTCGCAAACGAGGTAGCGCCCGTAGCTGGATCGCTGATGTAGTCGAAGGTGAATTTAACATCTTCGGCGCTGAAGGGCTGGCCGTCCGACCACTTCACGCCCTCTTTGAGCTTCCAAGTGACCGAAAGCCCGTCGGGCGAGACCCCACCGTTTTCGAGCGAGGGAACCTCGGCCGCCAAAAAGAGCACCATCTTGCCTTCGCGGTCGAAGGTCGCCAGCGGCTCGTAGGTGATGCGGCTAGCATCCCAGTCTTTGTTGCCGCTCGCCAAGTGAGGGTTCAAAATGGTAGCTGCCTGCCACCAGAGCAGGCGCAGCGTATCGTTGTGCGGGCCGCTCTCTGCGGCCTCTTCGCTGTTTTCTGGGGTGTTCATGGCGCTCGGCTCGCTGGTGGGTGCCTGAGCCAGTGCCGGAGGATCTGTTGGAGTGAGGGGCGCTTGGCTGGCCGGGCTGCTCGCGCCACCACAGGCTGCCAAACTCAAACTGAGCAGTAATGCGCCACTAAGACGAATCCAAAATGCAGAGCTTCGCATGCTTACTCCTAAGTCAAAAGAAAATTGCTCCCAACCATTGCTGAGAGCAATCTCACGATTTTTAAGAAATTGAATACACGCACTAGGGTATACGCACTACAGGAGCTTGTCAACTCGACCTCGGGCTGATTGTTGGGCGTTAGGTGGTTGTAGCTAGTTCTGGCGGCGAGCTCTTTAGCTTCCATTCGTTCCTAAGCGCGTCCGCCTACGGCTATCAACATCCGGCCCGCCACAACGAAGCGTGCGCGCTGTCTTCCTTGCGTCTCTCCGAAAACCCGAAGCTTTTACATTGAGTTTGAAGACACTGCTACCCTTCGAGAAGCGTAGATAGCGCAGCCTGCCTTGCAGATCGAAGGCAGGCTGCGCTCTTCGTGGTGTTTCTGCGCGGCCTACGACTTGCGCCGCCACTCTTTGATCAACCAAAGGTTCGAGTCCCAAGGCGTCAGCTCGATGCCTTCGAGCGTGTTGCTGGCGCCAGTCGGGAAGGTGCGATGCACTAAGGGGATGATTACGCCGTCGTTGACGACCATATCGTTCAGTTGAATGAAGAGCTGGGCGCGTTTGGCGGGGTCGAGCTCGGCTTGCGCTTGGGCGTAGAGCGCGTCGTATTCGGGGTTGCACCAGCGCGCCAGATTCGAGCCAGACCAACTATTGGCCTTCTGAGCCACTTCGGCGCAGGTCCATTCGGCCATGTACGAGCCAGGGTCGGGGCTGCTATTGCCGGTGGTGTACATCTCGACATCGGCGTAGAAGTGGGCGAAGGTATCGGGGTTGCCCGGGTCGCTGCTGAAGAAGACGCTATTGTCGATGCTCTTGAGCTCAACCTCGAAGCCGATCTGGTTGAGAGCGCTCTTGATGATATCTTGGGTCTTTTGGCGCACGGGGTTAACCGAGGTCTGGAAGAGGATGGAGAGCTTCTTGCCGTCTTTTTCACGCACACCGTCGCCATCGCTATCGATCCAGCCCGCCTCGTCGAGCAGGGCGGCGGCTTTTTCGAGGTTGTATTCGTAGCTGGTGTTGGGCGATGCGAAGTTGGAGGGCGCGAGTAGCACATTCGAGGCGGGCGCGCCCGAAGCCCCGTAGAGCTGTTTGGTGATGCTCTCGCGGTCGACCGCTAGGGCGAAGGCTTTGCGCACCCGTTCGTCGCTGAAGAAGGGGTGCGGCGCTTTCAGGCTAGAGAATTCGCCATCGACCTCGCTGCGGGGATCGGTGCGATTCAGGATGATACGCTCGGCGCTGCCGCCCGGGTTGAGGATCAAGTGGCCCACGCCGTTGTTGGAGAACTGTTCGAGCAGTTGGGCTTCGACTTGCAGATTCCAAGCGAAATCGACGTCGCCGGTCTGCAGCACAGCGCGGGCCGCCGAGGCCGCATCTCCGCCGCCTTTCAGCTCGACCCGACCGAAATAGGGTTTGCCCGCTTCGCGGAAGCGCTCGTTGGCCTCGTAGGTTACCACATCGCCGGGCCGAAAATCGACCACTTTGTAGGGGCCAGTGCCGACCGGCAATAGGTTGGCGGGCGCATTGCGCGAGGCAGCCCCGATATAGTCGCCGAAGATATGTTTGGGCAAGATCAGCCCTTCGTAGCCCACAAAAGGCAGTGCCCAAGCAGGGTTTGGCTCTTTAAAGAGCACTTTGACTGTCGTTGCGTCGAGCACTTCGACCGCTTCGACCGAGCTGAAGGCCGAGATGGTGGTGGCAGCCGTTTCGGGGTGGGTGACGTATTCGTAGGTGAACTGAACATCCTCGGCGCTGAAGGGCTGGCCGTCCGACCATGTCACGCCTGCTTTCAGCTTCCATGTGACCGAAAGGCCATCCTCAGCCAGCAGACCGTTCTCGAAGGAGGGAATCTCGGCGGCTAAAAAGGCCACCAGTTCGCCGTCGCGGTTAAACGAGGCCAGCGGTTCGTAGACCAGGCGGCTGGCGTCGATATCTTTGTTACCCGTAGCCAAGTGAGGGTTGAGGATGGTCGGCGCTTGCCACCAGAGCAGGCGCAGGGTATCGTCGGCTCCAGATGAGCTTGTTGGCTCGCTGGGCGGCTCGGCTGTTGGATTGGCTTGCTCGTTGTTGCTCGGGCTTGAGGCTTCTGTTGCTGGGGGAGAAGTCGGGGCGTTGGCGAGAGCGTCGGCGGGAGCTTGGCTTGTTGAAGCGCTAGAACCACATGCAGAGATCAGCAAGGCGAGCACAAACCAGAGAGTATAAGTGAACCAAGACCGTTTTTTGGGCATAACCGTTCCTCTCGTATCTAGAGCATGGTGGTTTTGATTTGATATTGAATTATTTGAGACTTTTAGAGTATAGCACGATCTTGAGGTTTGTCAATAATCTTGATCAATTTAATAATTTGGTGTTGCGCAGAACTGTTCTCTCGTCTGCTTGAGCGCCATTTCAAAGCGAATTCGGTCGATTACTGTAGATTTTTTGGCCTTTGGTAGAGCGGAATGTGACAAGGTTTTTTTCGTTTTTATGGCTTGCTCAAAGTGCAAGTGTTTAGCTGGATTTGTTATCAACGCGATGAAAATCTCTAAATAGAGAGGGATAGTACAAACTTGCTTTGTGTAGACGCGTTTTGGGCGCTGGGTGTTTTAGCCGCTTTTGGGGCGGGCAGGATGTTGGTAGCCGTAGGCGGACGCGCTTGGGACCTTTTTGGGGGAGAGACTAAGCCGCCAGTGCTAAGAAATATATCGATCGGATACGCTAGGATGTGAGCTTGCAGACTTGGTTTCAATTTACTCATCTTTGGGCCTGTATGTAGGTCGATCGGAGCTTGAAAAGTGACAAACAATTTATCTTTGGGCTGGTTTGTGAGAAAAGATGCGATGATGGCAGGTGAGCTTGGTTTGAGCTACGTAAAAGCAGGCTCGTTTTGCTCTCTTTGAAAGCACTACTTTGCGCTATATTGGCCTTGAGCTGCTCGCTCGTATGCGCGCACAGCGATCTACAAGCTTTCTGGACGTTCATTCTTTGGCCTGCACTCATTCTGCTCGAATGACGTATACTATGGGCTATAGGTAAGCTCAGTATGCCATCGTTGCCGGGTCGATAGATGACTATTTCGCTTGAGATTCAGCTGAATCTGTTTCTGAGAGGCCTGGCGCACAAGGGCCTAGACCTGCTAATGTAGAATACCGATCTTCTTTAGGTCTGCTTTGCCAGACAAAATGAACGAATGTATATCTTGGCCCTCGTTCGCGCTATGATCGTAGCTGTCCCTAGAGGAGAATAGGCCCTTCAAAGCAGGGAAATATATTGACGAGCTATTTGCTCTATGGGATACTACTAGTTATCTCGAAGGCAATATGTTATGATAAAACAGATAAGATATTCACCATAGTGAGGTCTGTAGATTGATGACTGAGCAACAGATCGCAGGGAAGGTGGGTGTTGTTGGTGCAGGCATGGTGGGCTCTTCCTTCGCCTATGCCCTAACTCAGCGTGGGATCGCGAGCGAGTTGGTACTGGTCGATATCGACACGGCCCGGGCAGAGGGCGAGGCGATGGATCTCAACCATGGGCTACCCTTTGTGCGCCCTATGACGATACGCTCGGGAAGCTATGCCGACCTGGCTGGAGCCGAAGTTATCATCTTGGCAGGCGGCGTCAATCAGCGGCCCGGCGAAACACGGATTGACTTGCTCAACCGCAACGCTGCGGTCTTCCGCGAGATCGTTCCACAGATCGTGTCCGTTAATCCAAACGGCGTTTTGTTGATCGCCACCAATCCTGTAGACATTCTGACGTATATCTCAGCTGACCTCGCGCAACTTCCAACAGGCCGGGTTATTGGGTCGGGGACGATCCTTGATACGGCCCGTTTTCGTTTCCTGCTCGGCTCTTATTTCGGAGTTGACCCGCGTAGTGTTCACGCCTATATTGTCGGTGAACATGGGGACACAGAGTTAGCGCTCTGGAGTTCTGCTACGATCGGCGGAGTCCCGTTACGCGAATTTGTCGGCCCACAAGGTGCTCGCTATAATCAAGCAGATATGGATCGTCTGTTTGAGCAGACCCGGACGGCGGCCTACGAGATTATTAAGCGAAAGCGCGCGACCTATTATGCGATTGGACTCGGGCTTTTGACGATCGTCGAAGCGATTTTGCGCGATCAAAAAACCGTCCTAACCGTAAGTAGCACGCTCACAGGACAATATGGTGTAGATGGCATCGCTACGAGCTTACCTTGTATTGTTGGGCGTCGAGGTGTTGAGCAGATTCTCACGCTTCCTCTGGAAGAGAGTGAGCTTGCGGCATTTCAACATTCTGCCCAATCGTTAAAAGATCGCCTCGCTCAGGCGAGTTCGTTTGATTCGTAATGGTGGGAGGCCAACAGCATGGTTGAAGAGCTTGCTGTTCCCACGCTCTATTTGTTCGAGATAGGGCCTACACTCGATGAAGTAGTACTCGTAGTTAACGAGTCTTGGAGGATACTGTGCCAGCTACCGTGATGATTGTAGAAGACGATGCTGCGACACGGCGGCTGTATCGTTTTCTGCTTGCAAACAGCGGCTACAATGTGGTTGAGGCCGAAGATGGCGTGATGGCGATGGAACGTTTGAATGCGCATACCTGCCATCTGATCATCACCGATATGAACATGCCTCGTATGGGCGGGATGGAACTGGTACGCGCCGTGCGACAGCTCTACCCTGATATGTATATCATAATGGTGACGGCTTTTGGTACGCCAGACACCGAAAAGCAGGCCTACCGCGCGGGTGTGAATGAATACCTTACCAAACCCTTCGACTTTGAAGAGTTAGAAGAGCGTGTTCGTAACTTCTTTAAAAAGAAACCCGTAACCACTTAGGATTGCTCGGATTCGAGCGTTGATGCGCTACTTGCCTTCAGACACTGTTTGAAGGTGAGTGCTGCATGAGCGCTGGGAGAGAGGTAGGGCGCTTGCGTAACGAGGACGCTAGTCTTGGTAGATGATATGATCTGCTTATTGTAGTGACACTATTTCTTGCAGCGTAGGTTATTGTCTTGGCAAGCAATCTACGTTCCCTCCTCTTTGTGGCTCTATTACATGCACTATCGCGTGAACAGTATACAATTAACAGTTTGAAGCTCTAAGTTTGTTCTGCAATAGGCACACAAGCTAGTTTTTTTGTGTCTGAAACGGTGTGAGGTGGCACCGAGGCGTACTCATCTCTCAAAAGGTAGTTTTCGGTTGTTAACGTTATATGGAGGCTTTTGTCATGGCTCAACCCTCAACTCAGTCACTACCTTTGCCGGATGCGCCACGACTTCTAGTTGTTGAAGACGACACTATGGTACGCGATTTCTGCCGTCGTGTTTTGCGTATGCATGGCTACCTTGTGATGACGGCTGAAAACGGTCGCAAAGCATTACATATGTTGGCAGAGGATCGTTATGATTTAGTCTTAACCGACCTCCAGATGCCGGAAGTACCTGGCCTCCAATTGCTTGAACACATGCGCCACAACTATCCTGATACCGATGCTATCGTCTTTACGGCCTATGCAACGGTGGATACGGCCCGTGATGCATTGAGGTTAGGAGCTTTTGACTATCTCACCAAGCCAGTCAGTGTCGAGGACCTGGAGCGCACCGTGCGCAAATGTTTAGAGATGCGCGTGATTCGTCGCGAGAAGGAACGCCTCTCTGAACTAGTGGCGATGTATGAGTTTAGCCAGACGATCGCAAGTACCCTCGATACAGAGACCCAAATTAACCAGATCCTTAAGCTTTTAACCCAGCGTTTTGCTCCGCGCGATATATCGATTTCGCTGGTCGAAGCTGACGATAAGCAGCTTGTGTTGCTTGGGCAGGTCGGTTTGCAGCCCGCCCGTACCTGTTGCGATGTTCCAGCCGAGCGAGACGACCAGATCTTGATTGCCTTGCATGAAGAGTTGATCGGCGCAAACGGTGAGAGCACCAATGCGGGTTTGCTGGTGAATCAGGTATTGCGTACTCACGACCGCCCGATCGGCGTGCTGCGTATGACACGTCGGCTCGAACAGCCCGAATTCGATAAAGACGAGCGACGTTTGTTAGCGGTGTTCGCTTCGCAAATCGCCGCATCGCTCGACAACGCGCAGCTCTACCAGCAGCTAAAAGAGCAGCATCTTCAAACAGTAACGGCGCTTGCCAATGCCATTGAAGCGCGCGATATGTATACGCGCGGCCACTCGGAGCAGGTGATGCGCTACGCTGTGCGCATGATGGAGGTTTTGGGAGCAAGCCCTAGCAAAATCGAGCTGATGCGTTATGCAGGGTTATTGCACGATATCGGCAAAATCGGCATTCGCGATCAGGTTTTGTTGAAGCCGGGCGCGCTCAGCGAAGAAGAGTATGTGGTGATGAAGCAGCATCCGGTGATCGGTGCTAGCATTGTGGGTGGCATTCGTTCGTTGCGCGATGCTCTGCCGATCATTCGCAGCCACCACGAGCGCATCGACGGGCGCGGCTACCCCGATGGCTTGCGTGGCCAAGAGATCTCGCTCGAGGCGCGGGTATTGGCTATCGCCGACTCGTTCGAAGCCATGACCTCTGACCGAGCGTATCGCAAAGGTATGCCGGTTGAAGTTGCGCTTCAGACCTTAATGAAAGGGCGAGGTATTCAGTGGGATGCCGAGCTGGTCGATATCTTTATCGATCTGATCCGGCGCGAGATCAACGAGCTGCGCATCTCTCCCGAGGAGCGAGTGGCTCAACAAGCTGTTGGTCTATAGCGTTACAGAGGCTTCTAATTCCAAATCCGTTTAAAGACCTGCATGCTCTTCGCTCAGAAAAACGAAAAGCCGGGAAAAGGAGAGTCACGTTCCGCTCTGCCGAAGGCCAAAGAGAACCGAATCAACCGGATTTGGTATAAATAACGAACGCGCCAGTTATTCACTGGCGCGTTCTTGAGTCTTGGAGGGAGAAAGTCGCTTAACCTTCGTCCTCGCTGGCGTAGTCTTCGCTCAGCAGAACGGTCATGCCTTCCGTCACGTCGGTTGGCTCTTCTTCGGGGTCTTCGCACGACAGCGCGGCGGCACTGTCGCGAGGATCGACGTTGAGCACATTGACGCCTTGAGTGGCACGGCCTAGTGTCGAAATACCATCGGCGGGAGTGCGCATCACAACACCGTTGGTGGTGATGAAGGTCAGCAGCGAGCGGTCGTTGACCACGCGAGCGATCGCAACGCTGTCGTGTTCGCGCAGACGCATTGTGATCACGCCTTGGGTGCCGCGCCCTTTCACCGGATACTCCTCCAGTTGGGTGCGCTTGCCCATACCGCGCGCGGTAACCACCAAGAGCTGCGAGTTAGGCTTGACCAAGCCCATATCGATCACACGGTCATCTTCGTGCAGGTGCATACCGATCACACCGCTGGCGGGGCGACCCATGGGGCGCACTTCGTTTTGGCGGAAGCGAATGGTCTGGCCGCGAGCAGTGGTCATCAGAATGTCTTCATCGCCCTGGCTCATAGCGACCCAACCGAGCTCGTCGCCCTCTTCAAGGCCGATAGCGATCAAACCGTTTGAGCGCACACTGCTGTACTCTTTCAGCAGAGTTCGCTTGATCTTGCCGCGCTTGGTTGCCATCACCAGATATTTGCCTGCGCCGAAGTCGGGCACAGCCAAGACCGAGGTGACATTTTCGCCCGGTTCGAGCGAGATCAAGTTGACCAGCGGCAAGCCTTTGGCGGTGCGACCGGCATCGGGCAGCTCGTGTGCCTTGAGCTGATAGACCTTGCCTCGATCGGTGAAGAAGAGCAGATCATCAAGCGTGCTGGCGGTCAAAATATGGCGAACCACATCTTGTTCGCGGGTGGTAACACCCTTAACGCCACGCCCGCCGCGTCGTTGGGTGCGGTAGACATCGTTCGGCAATCGCTTGATGTAGCCTCGATCGGTGAGCGTGATCAAGACGCGAATATCTGGGATCAGATCTTCGTCGCTGACTTCGCCGTCGACGTTGGGGATGATGCGCGTTCGGCGCTCATCGCCGTATTCGTTCTTGAGGCGGGTCAGGTCGTCTTTGATGATTTGAAGCACGCGCTGCTCGTTGGCAAGAATATCTTCCAATTCAGCGATCAGCTTCATGATCTCTGTGTATTCGTCCTCGATCTTTTTGCGCTCGAGCGCCGCCAGACGGCGCAGCTGCATTTCCAAGATAGCTTGAGCTTGAGCTTCCGACAGCTTGAAGTTCTTGATCAGGTTGTTGCGAGCGCTCTCGGTGGTGCGCGATTCGCGAATGGTGCGAATCACCTCATCGATATTGTCGAGAGCGATCTTAAGACCTTCGAGGATATGGGCGCGTTCGCGGGCTTTACCGAGCTCAAACTCGGTGCGGCGACGAATGACAATGATGCGATGCGAGATATGCTCTTGCAATACTCGCTTCAGGGTCAAAATACGCGGCTGTTTGCCATCCTCGACGAGGGCCAGCATATTTACGCCGAAGTTCGTTTGCATCGCTGTGTGTTTATACAGCGCGTTGAGGACTTTCTTCGGTTGCGCGTCTTGCTTGAGGAAGATGACCAACCGCATACCTGTGCGGTCAGATTGATCTTGTATGTCGCGGATACCTTCGATCTTTCGATCTTTGGCCATTTCGGCAATGCGCTCGTGTAAGCGGGCCTTGTTAACTTGATACGGCAGTTCAGTAACGACGATATTGAACGCACCCCGGTTTGCCTCCTCAATATGGGCTTTGGCGCGCATGGTGATTTGGCCTCGCCCGGTGGTATATGCATTAACGATCCCGTCGGTGCCCAAAATCGACCCCGCTGTGGGGAAGTCTGGACCGGGGATGATTTTGATCAGATCTTCGGTTGTTGCATCGGGGTGGTCGATCAGGTAAATGATACCGTCGCACAACTCAGAGAGGTTGTGGGGCGGAATATTGGTCGCCATACCAACGGCGATACCTGAAGTACCGTTCAGCAACAGGTTGGGTAGAAGCGCAGGCAGAACGGTTGGTTCTTCGTGCCTGCTATCGAAATTCGGACGAAAATCGATGGTATTCTTTTCGATGTCAAGTAATAGTTCTTCCGCGATCTTGGTTAGGCGTGCCTCGGTGTAGCGGTATGCTGCAGGTGGATCGCCATCGATCGAACCGAAGTTTCCTTGACCCTCGACCAGCGGATAGCGCATGTTCCACGGTTGCGCTAGACGGACTAAGGCATCATAGACCGATGCATCGCCATGGGGGTGGTACTTTTTCAGCACTTCACCGACCACACCAGCACACTTTGAAAAGCCTTGGTTGTGGCGCAGGCCCTCGCGCAACATCGCGTACAAAATACGTCGTTGCACAGGTTTGAGGCCATCGCGTACATCTGGCAGTGCGCGCGAAACGATTACGCTCATCGCGTAGTCGAGGTAGGCCTCGCGCATTTGTTCATTGATACCTACAGTCCGTACGATCCCAATTTCCATGCTCGTCCTCGTGATTACGATGTTTCATTCGTTTATGGCTTTATTATACGCTAAAATGACCTTTTTGTCCACTAAAATTCGAACAAATGTTGTAGTATTTTTGGTGCACAAGCGCTTCTAAGCCCAACAGAGGCTGATTGTATAATCGTTTGCGGTTGCGCTCGAACGTTGTTTATAGCTCATCCGCTAGAGCATTTCAGCGCTCTGGCGGCTTGGGCGCTCGCTTCCATTCGGTCCCAAGCGCGTCCGCCTACGGCTACCAGCATCCCGCCCATCAAACGACGGCGCTAGCTGCCTGTGCATTGAGGCCGCCCCCAAACACAACAAACGAAATTCCTATCAAAGCGCTTCGCACGCATGGAAGCCTTGACGAAGATCAGCCAAAGTCTGCTTAAGAGGTTTGCTGCTGCACTACAAGGACACTCACAAATCGTTGAGTTACGCTGAGGTGATCGTTAGGATCACCGGTGTGGGCCTGTACGCGCCTATGCGTGTCAGCCCAGCTGTGAGGTCTATAGGTTGAGGCCGCGTACCGCGACGGGGCCGAAGTTGAGGTAGTCGCAAGCTGTTAGTTGATAATAAACGCCATCGATCTGGCCCTGTACAGCGCTGGCCCAGTCGTTAGGTCGGTGGAGATGACCGTAGATACAGGCGGCCACGCCTGCTTTGCTGAGCCGATAGACGAATTCGGTTGGTTGTCGATTTAAGAACGGCGGATAGTGGATCATAGCCACGATCGGGCGGCTGCCTTGGGCCAAGCGTTGCGCGGCAGCTAGGGCGCGGTCGAGCCGTCCAAGCTCGCGGTTATAAATCCGTAAGTCTTTGCTTTCGTCGAAGCCGGGCGTATCGGGCACGATCCAGCCGCGCGTTCCGCACACCACCAACTCGCCAAGGTCGAGCGCATCGGCTTCGATGGCCTTGATCGATGGGGGCAGCAGCGGGCGCAGCGGGCCGACGCGGTCCCACCAATAGTCGTGGTTGCCCTTGATCATCACTTTGCGCCCGGGCAGCGCATCGATCCAGCGCAGGTCGACCAAGGCATCAGAGAGTTTCATCGCCCAAGAGATATCACCGGCGATCAACACTGTATCTTCGGGGCCTACCCGGGTCTTCCAAGCCGTAGCGATGCGTTCGGCATGGTTCTTCCAATGAGTGCCAAAGATATCCATTGGCTTGGGCTGAGCGCCGGAGAGGTGTAGGTCTGAGATTGTCCAGATGGTCATTGTTTACGGGCCGTTTCGCTCATTCTTGTGTATCATAATCGCCGTTCATAATAACAGGGCGTGTACAGAGCGTCAACCAAGCTAACAGACGGCCTATAACCAGCATCCAGAGCGAGCCATACGGCCTGAATAACGAAACCACTACTTCTGTTCCAGGCTCAAGGGGCGAGACGCAATGGGCCTTTTGGTCTACGAGATCTGTTTCGATTTTGGGGGCTGTTTCAAGCGCGGCTAGCCCCGACTGTAACGGTTGGCATGTTGGTAGCCGAAGGCGGACGCGCTGAGGACCGAATGGGAGCGAGAGAGCAAGCCGCCCGGGTTGTAAGCTGATCGACGAGGTTGAGATAAGTAGAGGATCAGAGCCTTATCAGTCAGTTTGCATCGGCGCTTGCTCAAACTACGGCTATAATAGCGGTGTGGAATCGAACGACACGACACAAGTTATGGATAGACCTGTTAAAGCCTTCCGTTTCGACGGTGGGCTGCTTTTGCTGATCGTTTTGAGCTGTTTGCTCGGCATTGTGGCCTATCAAGCCCCTGCGAGCGGTCGAATCGCCATCGGCTGGCTCGGCGATCGGCTCTTTCTCGATGCTCACGAGGGCTTGGGCCAGCGCGACGGCTTTTATGCCGATGATCTCACGCCCGACTCGCCGACCATGCGTAGCCGCTGGATGCGCCAAGAGGCCGAACTGCGCTTCCTCAGCTTGGGGGCCGGCTCGCCGCTGGAGCTGAGGCTGCTGGCGCAGGGCTGGCCCGCTGACCTGATCGACCGCCCCGCCAGCCAGCCGACGGTGAGCGTGCAGGCGAACGGGGTCGAGATCGGCAGCTTTGTGCCGACCACCAGTTGGGAGGAGTACAGCTTTCAGTTGCCCGAAGAGTTGCGCCAAGAGGCCGACCTGGTTCTGCGGCTGAGGGCCTCCGATACCTTTACCAGCACTGAGCGCGGCATCGACAACCGCCTCAAGGGTGTGCGCCTCGCCGAGCTGCGGATCGAACCACTCAGCAACCCTCAGAGCATTCAGTTTCTGCCGCCAGCTTGGCCGATGATCGCCCAGATGGTGCTGGTGGCGATGTTGATCTATGCCCTGCTGATGCGTCTATTCGGTCAGCAGCCGCGCGCGATCGTGTGCGCTCTGATCGTGGTGGGTTTGATCGGCGCGGCCTTGGGGATCGCGCGGGTTTGGACGGTGGCGCTGTTGGGCGCGCAGTTGTTTGCGAGCGACAACGCCTTTGTGGCTGTGCTGGGCACGCCGCTGGTGCTGCTGTTCGGCCTGCTCTTGCTTTTGACCTGGCGCGCTGAAGCGGTACGGCTGTTGCGAGCGCTTTTGACGCGCTACAGCCAAGGGCGTGGTCTGGGCTATGCGCTGGTGACGGCGGCTCTGGCTTGGCTCTGTTATGTGCTGGCGCGCTGGAGCCAATCGGCCCGCCTGCCGAGCCGCACGCTCTTTTTCGAGCTCTTCCCCGACTCGCTGCTCTACGGCCTGTTTGGAATGGGCCTGTTAGCGTTTTTGATTGTAAAAGGGCGGGAGGGTTTGCCGCGCATCGCCGAAAGTATCGTCGGCTTTTTCGGGCACAGGCGGGCGGCGCCTATACTTGTGGCTCTGTTCGGACTGATCTGGATCGGCTATCAGACCTCGGTCGTGCTCAGATTGCCCTACGTTGGGCATGCCGACTACGCCGATAACGCTGTGGTCGCCCGCAATCTGTTGGCGGGGCGCGGCTGGGTGGTCGATTATGTGACTCAGTTCTACCAGATCTATCCCAGTTTGACCCGGCCGCAAGAGACCTGGCCGCTGCTGCAACCGGTTTGGATCGCGCTTAGCTTCGTGCTCTTCGGCGTCTCGGATTGGGCGGCTAAGATCCCCAATCTGGTCTGCAACTTGCTGCTCTTGCTGCTGCTCTATCGGATCGGCGCGCGGCTGTGGGATCGGCGGGTCGGCCTGACGGCGGCGATTCTGCTGCTGACCAATATGTTCTTCTTCCGCCTTACGATCTATGCCACCAGTGATCTGGCCTTTGTAGTCTTGGCCTTGGGCGCGATCTACACGCTCTATCTCTACCGCAGCACGATCGAAACCGATGCGCCCAGCGCTTGGAAGAGCATCGCCAAGCCCGGCTCGCCGCTCTTCTTTTTGCTCTGCTCGGGCCTGTTGAACGGCCTGATGATTTTGCAAAAGCCGAGCAGCGCGATTTTAACGGCTGGTATGGGCCTCTGGCTGTTGGCCGACGCGCGTTTGGCGCTCGGCCTGCGCGACCTGCCCTTGATACCACGTAGCCGCGCTGCTTGGCTCAGCTTCTGGCGACGCTTTCGCCCGACGCTTGTGCAGGGTTTGCTGTGGGGCCTGCTGGCGATCGCTGTGATGTCGCCCTACGTTGTGCGTAATCTCAGCTTGTGGGGCAAGCCGCTGCATTCGACCGAGAGCTACGACGCTTGGGTCTTGAGCTATCGCGGCGATACACCCGAGGCTTGGGACGACATCTATCGTCTCTACGATCCGTCGCTGGGCGGCCCGGGTCTGCCCGACCGCTCGTGGATCTTGCGCTGGGGCTTCGACCAGACCTTCGACAAACTTGAGCGCCAGATCGTGGCGGCGCGCGACTATTTGATGCCGCCTTGGCGAGCCGCTCCGAGTTGGCTGGCAGCTCTGTTTGGGCGCGAAAACAAGCAGCTTATGTTCGGTTTGGGTGCTTGGTTGAGCTTAGCGGGCTTGATCGCGGCGCTGCGCTTCCGTCGACGCTTGTTGGCGCTCTTGCTGTTCGCTTACCTGCCCTACACGGCCTTTTTGGCGACTTATTGGCACACCAACGAAGAGCGCTATTTTGTGGCGCTGATGCCGTGGTTAGCTCTGCTGATCGCTTGGATGATCTGGGCGGCCTATCGACGCTTGGCGCAGATCGGCGATGGGCGCTGGGCGCCGCTGGGCCTGCTGCTGGCCTGCGCGATGGTGGTTGGGGTGGTGCAGCCCTCGTGGCCCGACATCAGCAATAAGGTCGAGAACGAGCCGAAGCTGTGGCAACCCGATCTGCTGGCCTACGACTGGATACGGGCCAATACGCCCGAGGGCGCGGCGATGATGACGCGCACGCCTTGGCAGCTCAATTGGCACACCGAGCGGCCTGCTTTGATGATTCCCAATACGCCCGACCGCGAGCAGCTGCTTGCGCTAGCCCGCCACTACAAGGTCGAATACTTGGTGCTCGAGACGATCCACCGTCCCAAGGGCGATGCGCGGCGTGCGATCGAAAACCTTGTCTCGGCTCGCAGCGCTCAGGCGGGTGAGGTGATCGATGGCTTCGAGTTGGTCTATGCCAGCCCGACCGAGGATAATCGTGTTCTGATCTATCGTTTTCCGCAACCGTAAGCGGTTTTGAATTGTTCGGTGTTACAATGCGCATTCTGATGCTGACCTCGTCTTACCCGAAGTATCCCGGCGAGACGACGGCCCCCTTTATCGAAGAGATCGCGGCGGGTGTGGTGCGGCGCGGGCACGAAGTGCATGTGCTGGCCCCCTATCGTCCCGATATTCGGCGCGAGGCGGTCGAGCGGGGCGTTTATCTGCACTTCTTCAAATATGCTCCCCACCCAGCCTTGAATGTCTGGGGCTACGCTGCGGCCCAAAAGGGCGATGTGCGCCTGAAAGGTGCTGCGATCGGCGCGGTGCCCTTTGCGATCAGCGCGACCTTGGCCAATCTTGCTAGCCTGATTCAGCGCGAAGGGCCTTTCGACATTATGCACGCTCACTGGGTGCTGCCCAACGGCCCCTCGGCGGCGCTGATGGCTCAGCTCTTTGGGCTGCCGCTGGTGGTCAGCCTGCATGGCAGCGATGTTGCGGTGGCGGAACGGCACTGGTTGGCGGCAGGCGTGGCGGGAACAGTCTTCCGGCTCGCCAAGCAGATGACGGCCTGCAGCGGCGATCTGCACGATCGCGCCCTGCTGTTGGGCGCGCGACCCGAAAGCTCGTGTGTGATCCCCTATGGCGTGGATACCAGCGCCTTTAAGCCGCGCCCCGAAGCCGGAGCCTTGGTGCGCGAGGAGCTGGGCCTCGCGCCCGATACGCCGATCGTCTTGGCATTGGGCCGCTTCGTTTACAAAAAAGGCTTCAACGTTCTACTCGACGCTTGGCCCCAGATCAGTCAGCAGCACCCCGATGCGCGTTTGGTGCTGGCAGGCGATGGCGACCTGCGCGGCGAACTCGAGGCCCAAGCACGCCAACTCCAGATCGCCGACAAAGTGTTCTTTACCGGAATGCTCGACCGCAACCGCACCGCGCTTTATCTGAACGCGCCCGATGTCTATGTGGTGCCTTCGATCCGCGACCAGAGCGGCAATGTCGATGGCCTGCCCAACGTGCTGCTGGAGGGCATGGGCGTGGCGCGCCCGATTGTGGCTTCGCGGGTGGCGGGCATCCCCCAGGTGATCGACGATGGCGTGCATGGTCTGCTCGTGCCGGAAAAGGATCCGCTCGCCTTGGCTCAAGCCATCGACCGCTTGTTGGCCGACCGCGCCTTGGCGCAACGCTTGGGTCAGGCCGCGCGTCAACGTATCGAGCAGGAGTTAACTTGGGATCGCACGGCCGAGCGTTTCGAGGCGGTCTACCAGCGCGCACTAGCGGCTTCCTAAAGCTGAAAGGAGAGCAAAATGCGTTTTGTGCATGATCAACAGTTTCTGCGCGAACAGTACAAGTCGCAAAACAACCTTGAGGCGCGCATTCTGCTCCATCAACGTTTCAGCATCAACCAGACCGGCTGGTACCCTTGGCTGTTTCAGCACATTAAGGCGCCAGCAGAAGCTTGCATTTTAGAGCTGGGCTGCGGATCGGCCCGCTTCTGGAGCACGCTGATCGATCAGATCCCGGCGGGCTGGCAGATCACATTGAGCGACTTTTCGCCCGGTATGTTGGCCGATGCCGAGCGCAATCTGGCGGCTTCCAAACGAGCATTTCGTTTTGAAGTCATCGATGCGCAGGCCATACCTTATGCCGATGCTAGCTTCGATCTTGTGATCGCGAACCACATGCTCTACCATGTGCCCGATCGGGCCAAGGCGATCGGCGAAATTAGACGTGTCTTGAAGCCGGAGGGGCGTCTCTACGCGGCTACCAACGGCTTTAACCATATGAGCGAGATCGCGACGCTCTGCAAAGAGTGCGATCCTGAGATTGTGACCTTTCTTGATGCGCCCGAAGGCGAATCGTTCCTGTTGGAAAATGGGGCCGATCAGTTGAAACGCTCGTTTGGGCATGTCGTTTTGCACCTCTACCCCGATGGGCTGCGGGTGACCGATGCCGATCTGTTGGCCGATGCGATCTGTTCAGGCTTCATCGTCAATCTAACGCCCGAACGCGAACGAGCCTTACGTGCCTCGCTGGCCGAGCGCATCCGCCGCGATGGGGTGATTTCGATCAGCAAAGAGAGCGGACTGTTTGAGGCGTGGGGATAAGTCGTTGTTGAGCGCTTATCGAGCGCCTCGCTTTTACAACACTATGTGGAGAGAGGGAAATGCTCGAACACATCACACTATAAGAGGCTTCAGCATGTCAATTCAGGAAGATACAGGTTTAGCAGTTTATCAACAACTGCTGCATAAAATTGAAACGAAAAACGCCCTGATCGGCGTATTGGGGCTAGGCTATGTTGGTCTACCTCTGGCAGTTCGGGCATGTCGGGTCGGTTTTTCGGTATTAGGTTTCGATGTTGATCGTCAAACGGTAGCCCAGCTCAATCAGGGCCATAGCCATATCGGCGATGTTTCGTCTGACGAGTTGAACAAAGTGATTGCCGAGCGCCGTTTCGAGGCCAGCAGCGACTTTCGACGTCTGCGCAGTTGCGATGTGATCGTGATCTGTGTGCCAACCCCACTGAACCAAACGCGCGACCCCGATATCTCCTACATTCAAAACGCTACTGCAGATATCGCCCGAACCTTGCGGGCCGGTCAACTGGTGGTTTTAGAGAGCACTACCTACCCAGGCACCACCCAAGAGATCATTCAGCCCCGTTTGGAAGAGACCGGTTTGAAAGTTGGCGAAGACTTCTTCTTGGCCTTTTCGCCCGAACGAATCGATCCTGGTCAGACCAGCAGCCAAGGCTTCAGCGTCGATAATACTCCCAAAGTGATGGGTGGTGTGACGAACTACTGCACCAAAGTGACCGCAGCCTTCTACAGCCATATCACCAGCCAAGTGGTTCCTGTGACCTCGCCGCGTGTGGCCGAGCTGACAAAGCTGTTTGAAAATGTCTTTCGCTCGGTCAATATCGCCTTGGTGAACGAGCTGGCGCTGCTCTGCGACCGTATGGGCTTGAATGTTTGGGAGGTGATCGACGCGGCGGCCACTAAGCCCTATGGTTTTATGAAGTTTACTCCCGGGCCGGGCTGGGGTGGTCACTGTATCCCCGTCGATCCCTTTTATTTAACTTGGAAGGCTCGCGAATACGATGTCGCTACTCGTTTTATTGAGTTAGCAGGCGAGATCAATACCGAGATGTCGCAGCACGTTCACGATCTGGTCTTCCGGGCTCTCAACAAGCAGCGCAAAGCCTTAAATGGCGCGCGAGTTCTGCTTTTGGGTGTAGCCTACAAGCCCGATGTGAGCGACTATCGCGAGTCACCCGTCTTTAAGATAATGGAATTGCTGGAGGCCGATGGCGCCGAGGTGATCGCCTGCGATCCGCACATTACTACCTTTAGCTCGCACCATGGGCCGGAACGTCAGACTGTGCCGCTCAGCGATGAGCTGCTCGAATCGGCCGATTGCGCCGTCATTATCACCAATCATAGCGCCTTCGATTATGCGCGGATTGTGCAGAAGTCGCGCGCGGTTGTCGATACGCGTAACGCTACGCGCGCCGTAACCGAGGGACGTGAAAAGATAACCTTGCTATGAGTGTGCATGCCAAAAAGGGCCGCGACCGCCCAACGACCGTACAAACCGCGACCAAGAACGTAAGCGGTTTGAAGCGCTGGCTGATGCGCTGTGGCGATTTGCGCATCATGACACTGCTGCTCTTTGTGGTGGGCCTTGCGCTGCGTCTCTATCGACTCGATGCGCAAAGCCTTTGGATCGATGAGCTGAACACGTGGTGGATGGTCGTCCATACCTCGTGGGGCAGTTTGATCGAGGAATTGTTTAAAAGCGAATCGGCTTATCCGCTCTACCATCTGTTGCTCAAAGCGTGGATCGCGCTGGCAGGTGATAGCGAATGGGCTATGCGTTTTCCGTCGGCTTTAGCGGGTGCCTTGGCAGTCGTTGCGCTCTTTTTCGCCAGTCGCGAGCTTGTGCGCGGCTTGAGCGAGACTTCGACTGTATGTCTCAATCTGCTCGGCTTGATCGGGCCGCTGCTGTTGCTGTTCGCGCCCTTTGGTCTGTGGTTCGCCCAAGAGGTCAAGACCTACAGCCTCTTGTTGTGTAGTTCGGCCTTTACGCTCTGGCTGACGCTGTTGGTTCTGCGCCGCAACGATCTGCTCAGCTGGTCGTGCTGGCTGATCGTGGCTGGCCTGAGCGTTTTTGTTCACCGTTTCGCGCTCTTGTTGCTGGTCGGAACCGCCTGCGCTTGGCTGTGGCAACAGATCAGCCAGCATCGCGATGAGCTGCGTTCGCATATGCGCAAACTGCTGGCGGTTGGCCTTGGGATCGCTGCCTTCAGTATTTTTTTGGTCTGGCAGATCACGGCAGGCCTAGGCGAAGAAGACGCCACCACCGGCGACCATATCGCGGCGGGGCCGCTGCAGGCCAGTGTTATCACCTTGTGGCGCTTCGCTCTTGACCGTGGTCCTTGGGAAGCGCCTTGGTTCTTTTTGCTGCCGAGCATACTATTGACACTTTGGGGACTCTGGCTGTTGCTGCGCGACGCTCTGAGCGGCAATTGGCGGGCCCAGACCCTGCTCTCTTGTTTGCTAGTGCCGTTTCTGCTTTTTTCGATTCAGCTCTGGTGGACGCGCCTTTTTGAGCCGCGCTACCTGATTATTGTCTATCCCGCTTGGCTGTTGTTCATGGCCTATCCACTTACGAAGCTGCTTGCTCAAGTGCGCCCAGACACGCGGCAGGCGCTTCAGCCCGTAGCCTTGGCGGGTTTTGTTTCGCTCTGTGTGCTCGCCAGCAATCTCTTTTCGCTTTACCAACCCGTTAAAGGCTTGTGGAGCGGAGATCCAGTTAAGGAGCAGTATCGCGAAGCGATAGCGTATGCGGTGAAGCGCGCCCAGCCGAGCGATATTGTGATTTTGCACCCAGAATATCTACGCACCGCTTGGAACTACTATGCTCCACGTACCATTACCAGCCAGTTGCCCAATGCGATCGCGTTTGATGCCTTTAAAAAGCGCCAAACCGAGTTCAGCCGGCGCGACTGGGATGCAAGCCGCGACCGCGCCCTTAGCGGCTTCTACCGATCCTATTTGCTGATCGCGCCCGCGCATGCGCGCACGGTCGATCCGCCCAATCCTGCCTATCCCGATGACGAATATGGCTATGTCGGCTTGTACTATCAGTTCAGTTGGGAACAAAGCAAGTGGCCCTGTGGCGGAGCACGCTACAACGGCGTTCATATCTTGTGCCAATCTTCCCCAGAGAGTTATGTGACGGGCAAAGTTGCCGAGCCAGAGACGCCGCTGCGGGCCGAATTCGGCGATGGAATCTTCTTGAAGGGCTATAGCCTGCCTGATGGTCCATTTCTTGCAGGAGGTGTGCTCCCGGTCACCCTTTATTGGGAGGTGGAGACTCAACCGAGCGAGGACTTTTCGGTCTTCCTGCATGTCTGTCAAGACTGCGATCAACCTCCGGCAGCGGGTGATGATGGCCCACCTCTTGGCGGAGGGGTTCCGACTTCGATCTGGAAGCCGGGTCACCCAGTTCATGATGAGCGAACTGTCGTTTTGCCGCGTGATCTAGCGCCCGGTAGCTATCAACTCTTAGTTGGTCTCTATCGTCCTGGCGACCCTTCGCCAGATGCTCGGCTTACAGTAATGGGCGATGCTATTATCGATACTAATAGGGTAGTCTTAGCTACCGTTCAAATAATAATACCTTAACAATAGCTGACGAAAAATGCGCTATACTAAAGCTGTCCAAATAGTACAATTTGGTGATTTGAAATAGTACTTTTTCGTCAGAGCTACATCATATGCGCGAGGGATGTTATGTATTATGAGATCGAATTGCGTATCCCAGCACTGACGAGCTGCATGCATGTGGTGGATGTGTGCGTTCAACGTCTTAGTCGAACGGTTTTTGGAAGCGAAGATAACGATTTCCTAACAGCCGTCCAACTAGCATGTTTGCATACTATTAACGAAGCATATGGTGGAGACGAGCTCGATTATCGAATCGAATTGGTGTTTGCTGTTGGCCCAAAAGAGCTGCAAGTTACGTTGAATGACACGGGGAGAGCGATCAACGTGCTTGAAGAGCACGATCTCCATGAGGTTATTCAGCGTCTTGATGGAGCAAGCTATACTCGTCGGGAAGATGGTAATCGAATTTGGCTTGTACGCCGTGTATCACCTGCGTAAGAATGGCTTAGCTGGGACAACTGTACAAATACCCGTGCTCCTTGACGTTCTGAACTTATATTGCCTAATGACTCGTTTTGTCAGTCGAGTTAGGACAAGGCGATTATTTTTGCAAAAAAGGAGTTATCGGCATGGAAATGCAGCGACAACAACTACCATCGATGGTGTTGAGATTGGTTTGCGAAAGTATCATTGATAATCTGGGAGAGAAAAGCCTGCGTTTATTGATGACACAATCAGGTTTGCAAGCCTATTATCAAGATGGCAAGCTGCCTCCTGCCGATAATAGTCCTTCGATTACCTTGCCTGAGTTCAGTCGACTCTTTACAACCATGTTCGGCATCTTTGGTGATCGTGGTATTAAGCCGATTTTATTGCGTGCCGGACGCTACAATCTGCGGCATTTCCGCGAGACCAACAAGACGCTTGCAACCTTAGCTGGTGCCGCCTTTAAGGTGCTGCCGACCGATGCCAAAATCAAGCTTGTGCTCTCGCGTTCGGTCAAAGCTGCTGAAGAGCTGCTTCAAGTCGACCATAGTTTTAGCGAGACGCCCGACGGCTATTTGATCGAGATCAAGGATAGCCCTTATTGTGTCGGCATCGAATCCGATCATGGTGTGTGTTACGTCGCCCAAGGCTTTTATAGCGAGGCGGTTACTTGGGCCACCAACCAACAGCACCACGTTGAGGAGATCAACTGTCGCGCCCGTGGCGACGATTGCTGTCGTATTCTGATCAGCCGTGAACCGATCTCCTAGATCTCGCTGAGCTAAGCTGGCAGAGCGAAACGGGTTAGGTTGATACAAGCTTAGAGAGTATTGTGAGGCGCTGGAGAGCCATCCAGCGCTTTTTTGTGTGCCTGTCTTTTTTCCGCTCCTCGCAACTTCGTGTACAATACCTCTCCGATGCAGTTAATGTGATGCCACATCTGTTTGATCACTTTAGCAATCTGGCGGTTTGCTTTCTTCCCCAACGAGGGCTGCTAGCGCGTCCGCCTACGGCTACAAACAGCTTGCCCGTAAGCAGGGTGTTGTAGCTGTGTGCCGAGAGCCGCCCAGAAATACAACAAAGCGGATTTCATATGATAGCAAATCCGTTTAAAGATGTGCATGCTCACAATGTGAGAAGGACGTTTCATGGTGTTGAAGCTCAAACGGCACCATGTGAACAGCCGGAAATGGTAGCACAGACGGGATAGCCCTCGTTTTGGTGGGCGGGATGTTGATAGCCGTAGGCGGACGCGGTGAAGACCGCATGGATGCTAGTGACCACAACGCCAAAACGATACAGTAATGAAGTGGAATAAGCGGGCGCTTTTGCTGCTCGCAGTTTGATTAAGTTTATGTTTGGAGAGAGGAACCATGCCTACGCAGCCATCGATCAGGTCTTTGCTACAACGCTGGTGGCCGCTAGGCCTCGCTTTAGTGGCAGCCTGTCTGCTGCGGCTTTGTTTGTGGGGTAACTTGCCGCGCCAAGGGATGGTGAGCGACGAAGCGGAATACTTCGCCTCGGCGGTCTGGCTGGCTCAAGGGCGCGGCTTTTCGTGGCATCAAGAGTGGCTCTGGACGCGCGCGCCGCTCTATCCGCTCTTTCTGGCCATTCATATCCGCCTGTTTGGCATCGCGACCACCCCGATCTATGTCAGCCAGTTTGTGTTGGGGCTGCTGCAGGTGGTGCTGACCTATCTGCTGGCTATGGCGCTTGTGCCCGCCAGCGCGCGCGCCGACGACTGGCGACGCTGGGTGCCCGGCCTGAGCGCTCTGCTGCTCGGGCTGCTCTTCCCGCTGGCGGTCTACTATCAAGTTTTGCTCTCTGAGACGCTCTATATCACGATCGTTCTGGCCGGATTGCTGGCTTTGGTCTATTGGGTGCGTTCGCCTGCTTATAGCAGCCGCCGCGCTTACCTCTGGCTGGCGCTGGCTGGCCTGCTCTTTGGGCTGGCCAGTCTGACCCGCAGCTTGGCGCTGGGCTTTGTGGTGGTGGCGGCTGGCTGGGTCTTTCTGACGATCTGGCAGCGTGTGCCCGCCGCGCTCAGCTTCAAAGAGCGCACGCTGAAGAGCCTGCTGCCAGCCGCCATTCCGCTCGTGCTGGCTGGGATGCTGATCGCGCCTTGGAGCCTCTACGCCTCGCGCAGCTACGGCGGCTTTGTGGCGATCGATACCACCGGGGCTTTTAACCTGTTGTTGGGGGCGCGCACCGCCTACGACGGCGACCGCAAAGATGCGCCGACTCGCAACTTTGTGTTGGCCCTGCTCAACCCGCAGATGTCGCAAAAGGAGCGCGGGATGCATCTGGGCAGCTCGTGTCTGGCGCAGCACAAAGACGCTCGGCTGTTCGCCGCCTTGGAGCGGCCCAGCGCCGAGATCAGTCAGGCTGAGCGCCAACAGCTGATGACAGCCGAGGGCTTGTGCTTGCTGCGCGAGCGTCCGCTGGCCTTTGTGCAGAAAAGCTTGGCTGAGCTGATCGACTTCTTCCGCATCAACTACGGCGGCGACGAGCGCTTCACCGACGGCTTTACGACCGGACGCCTGCACCCGAGCTTTGTGCTCGCCACCTTCCTGCTCGACGATACGCTCTACGTTCTGACCCTGCCCTTGGCGATCATCGGCTGGGCCCTGTTGCGTAAGCTCGAAAAGCGCGACGATACGGCGTTGCTCGCGAGCAGTACGCTGATCGCGTGGTGGTTGCTCTACAACCTGCTCACCGCGCCGCTGTTGTTTGCGATCAACCGCTTTCGAGTGCCGCTGCTGCCTATGCTGCTGATCTTGGCGGCCTATGCGCTTTTGGCTTTGGGCGCAAAGGCTTGGAAGGCCCTCGACCGTCGCCAAGCGCCCCATCTTGTGTTGGCTCTGCTGATGGCGTTTGTGGTGACGGCTCCCGCCAGTTGGATCAGCGCCTACAACCCCCAGACGGCTTCCTACCGCGCCCAAGAGTCCTATTTCGGGCCGCACCCTTCGAGCGTGGCGGATACCTACTTGGCCTTGAGCAGCCGCGACCGCTACCTGGCCAGCGAAGAGCTGCGCAGCGATCTGGCGGCTGGGCGACTGGAGAGCGCTAAGTTTTTACTCGATTCGGGCCGAGTCGATCCGAATACGGCGCTCTTGGCGCGCGCCATCATCGAAGGTTTGGAAGGGCGCCCTGAAGCCGGCTTGGGGCTCTTTCCGAGTGAGGAGCAGCTGGCCTTGGCCGACCGCGCTTGGCAGGCTCGTGCGGCTGTGGTGCGGGGCGATCTATTGCGGCGTTTAGGGCTCGAGCGCGAGGCCAAAAACACCTTTACGCCGCGTGTCGTCGACGACTACAATCCGGTCGAATGGGCTTGGGACTGGCTGCAGCCCAGCCCGCCCAGCGCTGGACGAATCGATTTCGGCGGCAACCTCGATCTGGGCTACATTCGCGGCTTCTATCTGGGCGAAGGCGACGGCACCGATACATGGCGTTGGTCGATGGGCGAGGCTGCGCTGCGCTTCCCGCAGATGGGCAGCGGCGCCCCGCAGACCCTGCGCTTGCGCATCGACGGCTTGAGCAGCGGCCTGCCCGAGCCGCGCCTGACGCTTGCGATGGGCGGGCAGGTAGTCGCCGAGCTGGCTCTCAAGCGCGAGGTGGCGGTCTATGAGCTGGAGCTGCCCGCCACGCCCCAGGGCGAGGATGTGATTGTGGAATTGCGCTCTCCCGTGTTTGTGCCTTCTGCCGCCGACTTGTTGGCACAGCAGGGCCCGAAGGTCGGCCAGTTGCGGCTCTTGGGTGTGCGCTTAGATTGGGCGGAGCTGGAATGAAACAGGCAAAACGACGAGCCGAAGCTAGCGCTTGGCCCCTGTTGCTCTTGTGTCTGCTCTTGGCGCTGGGCCTGCGCCTGCTGGTCTGGAAGTGGCGCGAATTTTACCCGCTGGGCGGCGATGAGAGCGAATATCTCGCCCAAGCGGTCACGCTGCTTCAAGAGCGGCGCTACGTCGAATTGCGCCTGATGCGCCCGCCGCTCTACACCTTCTTCTTGGCCTTCAGCATCCTGCTGGTCGATTCCTTGGTGCAGAATCTGCGCTTGGTGCAAGCCTGCATCAGTGCTGCCATGGTCGTTCCGATTTGGCTGCTGACGCGCGCCTTCGGCGATCTGATCGGCATGTCGCGCAACTGGCGCGCGCCCGCCATCGCCGCGCTCTTGACCGCGCTCTGCTATACCTTCGCAGCCAACGCCACCGAGCTGTTGAGCGAGACGCTCTTTCTGTTCGGGCTGAGCACGCTCTTTTGGCTGCTGCTGCAGGCCGCTCTGGCCCTGCGCGCTCAATCCGGCAAGCCGAGGCTCTGGGTGGGGCTGGCCGGGCTGGCTGTAGGGGCGCTCTGTCTGCTGCGCTCGGTCGCGATGCCGCTGATACCGCTCGGCCTGCTCTGGTTGGCCCTGCAGCGCGGCGTTTTTCTGGGTGCAGGCGGCTGGCGACGGATGAGCTTGGGCGCGGCTGGCCTCTATCTGGCCTGCGCTTTGCTGGTGGTGCTGCCTTGGACGGCGCGCAACTATCTCACCTACCACGCTTTCATTTTGATCGATACGACCGGGGCGGAGAATCTCTGGCTCGACAACAATCCTGAGGCCAGCACCCCCGACGATCCGCTCGGGCGCGAGGATGCGAAACGCCAGCTCTACGCCATGGGCGAGGATCGCGCGCTGCGCCAAGCCATGGCGACTCAGCGCGGTCGCGAGGCGATTTTGCAGCACCCCGACTGGTTTCTGGCCAAGGCGTGGGGCGAATTGCTGAAGTTCTTTGCGCTCGAATACAGCGACGATATGCGCGCCCGCCCGGCGATCTGGCTGCCCAGCGCCGAGGTTTGGTTGCGTCTGCTGTTCGGCGATGCGCTCTGGCTGCTGATTCTGTTCGGCGGCCTGCTGGGCATCTTCCTGATTCGGGCGCAGCCTACAGGCGAGGTTGAGATAGCGAGTTCGGGCTGGCGCGGGCGGCTCGAACGTCTGCTGGCCTACGGGCGCGAACCTTGGCTACTTTTCGCACCTTGGCTGCTCTACGCTCCGGTTACGGCTATGCTCTTTCACGTCGAATTGCGCTATCGTCTGCCGGTCTATCCGGCCCTCTTGCTCTACAGCGCTTGGTTGCTGGCCGAAGCGAAACAGCTGCCCTGGCGCTCGTGGCGGGTGCTGCCCGCCGCCCTGCTTGTGCTGGCCTGTCTCGCTTTGACTTTGGCACACGCGCCTTACCACTCGCTGGCTTGGCATTTGGCCAATAAACACCTGCACTTGGCCCAAGCCGAGCGCGCTCTTGGGCGTGGTGATGCTCAGAGCGCTCAATTGGCTGCCCAGCGTGCGCTGGCGCACGATCCGAGTTCGGCTTTGGCGGAGGTCGCGCTGGCCCGCGCCGCCTTGTTGCAGGACGATCAGACGAGCGCTGCCGAAGCGCTGCAGCGTGCCATTCGTGCCAAGCGCGCCCATCCCTACGCGCATCTGCTTAAGGGCGACCTGTTGCGGGCCCAAGCCGATCTCGAGGCGGCTCGCCCTGAGTTGGCTTTTGAAGCTGGCTCGTTGGAAGATCTGCAAAGCTGGCTTTGGGAGCGGACAATCACCCCTGTGCCGGGCGAGCTCGATATCGGAGGCGGGCTCGATCTGGGTTTTGTGCGGGGCTTCTACCTTGCCGAGACGCTCGATGGTGTGACGGTTCGTTGGAGCCACGATCGTGCTACCATCCGCTTGCAAGCGCTTAGCGATGCTCCCAACCTCTTATTGCGCATCGCGGGGGCGCGCCCACAAGGAGCGCTCTCTGCCCAGCTCGATCTGCGCCTACGCGGCGAACATCTGGCGACCATTCAGGTGGCGGATGCTTGGAGCGACTATCTCGTGCCTTTGCCGCGCGCCAAAGCTGGCGAATTGCTGGAGATCGAGCTCTCTTGTTACACCTTCCGACCGCGCTCCTTTGATCCTGCTAGCCCCGATGGCCGTGATCTTGGTGTCTTGTTCGATCGAGTCGCTCTAGTCAGCGAATAGAGAGCGATGCCGCTTGAGCATGAAGCTATTGTGGTGCCTATGTCGTCTGAGAATACACAATCTGAGCTAGAGCGTTTCGTTGCTCGCTGCTGGAAGTGGCGCTGGCTGTTTCTGATCTTTCTGGGGGCGCTGTTCTTGCGTCTTGCGCTCTGGATGCAGCCGCTCCATCAGCTCGCCAACGATGAGATCGAATACGTGCAAGTGGCGCGCGATCTTCTGGCGGGCAAGGGCTGGGTTTTCTATGAATCCTACCACTGGCTGCGCGCCCCGCTCTACCCGCTCTTTCTGGCGGCCTCGCTCGCCTTGAGCGGTGGCGATCTGTGGTTGGCGGCGCTGCCCAATATCCTGCTCAGTAGCTTCACGGTACTGCTCAACGCCGCGATCGCGCGCCTGTGTGTGGGTCCGGATCGCCCCGCTGTGCCGCTTGTGGCCGCGCTCGTGACCGCGCTGTTTTGGACGCTCGCGACCTTCGCCAGCCTCTATATGGCCGAGACCTTGGCGACCGCTTTCTTCACCGCCGCGCTTCTGCTCTTGCTGCTTTGGCAGCGTTATCATCGCCCTTGGATGCTGGCTGTCGCCGCCTGTTGTTACGGCCTTTCGATCCTCACGCGCTCGGCCAGCATGGCCTTTTTGCCCTTTCTGCTCTTTTGGATCGCGCTGCAACTACGCGCGCCGCATCCCCAGTTTCAAGCTTTTCACGATTGGGTCTACCGCCTCAGTGTTTGGAGACGTTCACTCTGGACCTTGGCTTTTTTCAAGGCCGCACTGCTATTTGTCGTCTGTTGCGCAGCTATGATCGCGCCCTGGACCATGCGCAACTGTATGGTCTATGGGCGCTGCATCTTGGTTGAGACTGGGCTGAGCTATAACATGTGGGCTTTCAACGAGCCGCGCGAAGATGGCGAAACGATCTTTCGCGAGCTAGAAGCGATCAGGAATCCGGCGGAGCGGGCCGACTACGCCACTGCCAAGGGCCGCGCCCGTCTGATGGAAGATCCACTCATTCTAGTGCGCAAGCTCAACCCCAACTGGCACTACCTTTGGGCCGTCAATCCGATCATCGAAGATCGTTTTGTTCTGCGCACCTACTATGCCGATCCGCCGCCCCTAGTCTTTCTTGCGGCGCTTGTGTTCGACGATCTGCTGATGCTGCTGGTTGTTGTATTCGGCATTAGCGGCCTTGTTCGAATCTCCAATCGCTCGGCGATGCTTTTATTCAGCATGTGGTTGCTCTATATTGTCGCTACAACGCTCTTGACCCACACCGAAGGGCGCTACCGTCACTTCCTTTATCCGGTTCTGATTCCGCTGGCCGCTGTGGCCTTGCTCGATGCTGTTGCTTGGCTACGAAGGCGCGATTGGTCCACCGTACGACGCATGCCCAAAACGAATCTGGCCTTGATGCTTGTGAGCCTGCTGATCGGCCATGCGATTCTGGTGCGCTACCCGTGGGAGTGGGCGCTCCAGGGCGCTCAGCGTAGCGCTTGGCTGCTGCTGGGAGATCTCGCTCTGACTGCGGATCGGCCCGAACAGGCGGTAAGCGCCTATCAGAACGCCTTGCAAGCCAGCGAACGCCCTGATGCTTGGGTGCGGCTGGGCGATACGTATCGTTTGCTTGGGCGACACGAATCGGCTATCAACGCCTACCGCGCGGCCAGCGCCCTGACTCCGGCCTACATCGTGCCCGCTTTGCATCTCGGCGATCTACTGCGCGAGATGGGCGAGCTTGAGCGGGCGCGTCGCGCTTACGACGTGCCCTATGCCGAGCCACAGCAAGTGCTCGATTGGGCTTGGGGCGAGCTGTCAGTCGCGCCGCTGCGGCGGATCGAGGTCGGCGATGGGCTCGATTTTGGCTATCTGACGGGCGTATATGTGGCTGAGCAGCAGGGTGATCGTTTTGTGCGCTGGACGAACGGCGCGGCCCGTATTCGAATCTCCGGCTCGCCTGATGGTGTTCTGATGCTGCGCCTAGCCGCTCCACGCCTCGGCGACGAGACTGTGAGCATGCAGATCTGCGCCGATAGGCGCTGCCAGAGTGTGCCGCTTGAGCAGGGCTGGCGCAGTTACCGCATTTTGCTGCCGCCCAACGAGGCCGCCGAGCAGATCATCGAGCTGAATAGCCCGACCTTTGTTGGCCCCGATGGGCGCAGTTTGGGCGTTTTGATCGATGAAATTTGGCGTTAGCTTGCCCAGCTAGCACGAAGGTGCTATACTCGCTTCAGATTCCTCAACCAGCTGTAGCAGGAGGCGATAATGGCTGATCAATCGATCGAAAGCTTGGTGGCAGCGGGCGAAGGTCCTCAACTCGCCTTCTTCCGTGAACGCTTGCGCGTCGATGATTTGGCCGAAACGATGGTCGCCTTCGCCAACGCGGCGGGCGGTACGATTCTGGTGGGTGTGGGCGGCAAGAAACCCAAGATCGAAGGTCTGGTAGATCCGATCTCGGCTCGCGAGGCTGCTCTAGAGGCGGCACAGTCTTGTACACCCTCGTTGATTCTGCCGCTTCCGCGCCTTGCCCAAGTCGGCAATCTGCAAGTGCTGGTTATTACTATTCCGCCCGGCCTCTCAAACGTCTACAGCCTGCACGGCAAGTATGTGCAGCGCCAAGCTGCTAGCAACCAACCGCTTACGCCCGATCGGCTGCGCAGCCTGCTAAGCGAACGGGGCGAGCTCAGTTGGGAGCGCATAGCCCCGCCCGATGTCAGCCTGAGCGACCTCGATATGGCGCGTGTGGAAGCGTATATCAAGCGCGTCGGCCCGCCAGCCAGCGACGATCCGGCCGGCTTCCTCTATCGGCGCGGTTGTCTGGTGCGTACTACAACGCCCACGCCCAGCTATCGCCCTACCAACGCTGGCCTGTTGCTCTTCGGCAGCGATCTGGCCGCCGGAGGTACGCGCCTCTTTCCTCAAGCCGAGATCACACTGGTTCACTATCGCGGCGTTTCGGTCGCCGACGAGTTCGAGCGCGAAGATGTGCGCGATACCTTGCCCGAGGCGGTGCGGCGCGCCGAACGCTGGCTGAGCCAGCATATGCGCAAAGGCAGCCGCATGGTCGGCCTCGAGCGCCAAGATTGGACCCAGTTCCCGCCCGCTGCTGTGCGCGAGGCACTGGTAAACGCTGTCGCTCACCGCGACTACACCATTCGCGGCGAGGGCATTCGGATCTCGCTCTTCGCCGATCGGCTCGAATGTTATTCACCTGGCCGCCTGCCCGGCCACGTTACACTCGATAATCTGGTCGAAGAACGCTTCAGCCGCAACGAAACGCTGGTGCAGGTTTTGGCCGATTTGGGCTTGATCGAGCGGCTCGGCTATGGTATCGACCGCATGCTCAAGCAGATGAACGACGCTGGCCTGCCTCCACCTCGCTTTCGCGAGACCGCCGCTGGTTTTCTGGTCACGCTGTTTGGGCATGAGGTGCCCGCCAATCAAGACGAGACGATCGATACGCGGGCATGGCGCGCCCAGGGCCTCAACGAGCGCCAGATCGCAGCCCTGCTCCATCTGGTGCAACATCAGCGCATCACCAATCGCGAGATGCAAGACCTCGCGCCCGATGTCAGCCCCGAAACCTTGCGTCGCGACCTGGCCGATCTGGTTGAGCGTGGTCTGCTGCTCAAAGTCGGCGAGAAACGTGCGACCTACTACATCCTCAAATAGCTGTTATAGCAAATCTCCTAAAAGCCTTGTACTCTCTCAACGCAAGAAAACGGAATCTCACACAACAACAAGAGTCACGTTCCGCTTTGCCGAAGGCCAAATAGAAAACAATCGTGCGGATTTGGGATCAGATCTGCTGAGGCTCAAAACATAAGGTGTTCAAGCGGATTTCGTAGTATACCAAATCCGTTTAAAGACGTGTGTTCTTTTGACGAAGGAAAAACGTAAACCGGGGAGAGAGTTGTGCGAGATTTCACGCTATAGCGTGAAATCTCGCACAACAGAAATAGTCAAGTTCCACTCTGCCGAAGGCCAAATAAAAAGTAATCAATCGGATTTGGTATTAGTGGCGTTTGCGAAGCTTCAGCCAGAGCACGCTACCCAGCAGCAGCGTTTCGCCGATCGAGGTGACAGCAAAGGCGAGCGCGATCGATGCAATGCCCAACGATTGGTCCCAGAGCGGAATAAGCGCGATGCGGCCTGCCAACTGCAGACAGTTGGTCAGTAGCGGTGTGCGGGTATCGTGCAGCGCGATCAGACAGCGCGTAATGATCTCGGTGCCGATGTAGGCGGGCAGACCGATCGCATACATCACCAACAGATGGTAAGTCAGGGCACTTGCTTCGGCATCGAAGCGGCCTCGCTCAAACAGCAGTTTGATCAAGGGGTGCCCGACTAACACCAAGCCTACTAAGGCCAAGAGACCAAGGCCTATCGAGATCAAGAGCGCCCGTTTCATCAAGGAGCGTAGGCCCGGCCAGTTTTCTTCAGCGACATGGGCCGCCAAACGCGGAAAGGTTGCTTGGGCGATCGCCATGCCCAAGAGCCGAATCGGCAGCCCGATCAACAGAAGCGCGTTGTTGAGGGCTGGCAGACCAGAGGCATTGTTGATCAGCGAGCCATAGCGAGTATCGACGATGCCGCCCGCGTAGTTTACCAAACCCGAAAGCCCGTTGGGAATCAGCAGGCGCACCACTTCGCGCAGATCGCTGTCGCGTGGGTCCCAAGCCACTTTAAAGCGCCAGTTGAGCCGTCGCAGACCTGGGATCATAATCACCAATTGCAGCAAGGCGTCGAAGATCGTGCCCACCGCTGGCCCATAGATGCCGATCGCTGGTACTGCCGACCCGAGCAGAATGCCGCTGATCATGGTCACATTGTGGATGGCGATGCCTAAGGTTGGCAGTAGAAAGCGGTTGCGACTGTTGAGCAGCGCCGTACAGACGCTGCTTATTGCGATAATCAGCACTTCAAACAGCGTGATGCGGGTGAGGGAGATGGTCAGCTGACTAGTGGCTTGATCGAAGCCCGGTGCGAGCACAACGTTGACGAACCAAGGCGTGAAGATGAGCCCTAAGATGGTGCAGATGCCTACGAACGCGATCAGGGATGTCATAACCAGATTGATAAGATGCTGCCCTGCTTGTTCGCCTTTGCGATGGCTTGTCGATAACAATACTGGTATCAGCGCATTGGTGAGCGTTCCACCTGCGATCAGGGTTACCAGTGTGTCGGGCAGACGGAACGCGGCGTAGTAGGCGTTGGCTTCGAAGCCGGTGCCAAAGGCGGCATTAAACAGCGCTTGGCGCACGATGCCCAAACCCGCTGAGATGAGAAACGAAGCCATAATCAGCAGCGAGCCGTGGGTGATGCTGAATTCGTGGTTGAGAATGCTTTCAAACCAGAGCCACCAGTTGTTTAATCGTGCTTTGATGCTTCCTGTTTGCTTCTGCTGATCTGGTGCTGCCATAGACCTCTTCTGTCTAGAACGCCATCGCTTAGCGTCCCTCAAGCGATTTCCTCTTCTGTTCTGGAGCGCGCGTTTGTTGATTGCGGCTGCATCATACCATACCGCTCAAAAGCAGGTATTCTACCAAATCTGCTTGCCCAGTTCAGCATTTTGGCGGTGTCGTCCCTCCCCCAAGGAAGGTTCTTGGCGCGTCCGCCTACGGCTACCAACATTTTGTCCAACAAACGAGGCTTGTATCGCTGTGCATGGAAAGGCTATCCCGCTTCCAGATTGCGCGAGTGCAGTTGAGGCCTTTGGAATGACGACTCTTGAAGGGTTGTGGGCAGGCATTGGGATACGATTCTTGGAACAAGTGCTGGTAGCCGTAGGCGGACGCGGTGTGGACCGCATGGTGGGTAAAGCTGTTGCCGTCACTTTGATGAAAATAATTGCTAGGATTGCCCACCAGAGTGCGGAATTCCGCTCAGCGGGCTCGAAGCAGATCGTTGAGGATGCAAAAGGCTTCTCGCGCACTGCTAGCGAGAAGCCTTTTTGGAACAGGAGATCTTAGACGAGATTATGTTTGTTTAGGCTGCCGTTGATGGCTCGTGGCTTGTGGCTTGCGAGCGTTGGCTGATGCGCACCGTGATAAAGGTCATCAGCATAGCTAGGCCGATCAGCAGCGCGACCACACCAAAGGCTTGTTTGATATCGAGCATGTCGGCGATCCAGCCCATCACCAGCGGGGCGCTTACGATCGCGATGCCACCAGCGAGCACCATATTCGAGGCTGCGGCGTTGGCTTGGCCTGCGGCGACCTCTAGCGAGGCAGCATAGGTTAGCGGGAAGAGGTTGGCGACACCGAAACCAGCGATAGCAAGGCCCACGATGTTGAGCACAGCGATCGGCGAGAGCCAGAAGATCGGGAAGCCGATCAGGGTGATCAGCAGGGCGATGATCAGCAGTTTGTTGGTAGGCATTGTGCGGGTGAGACGGCTGCCCACGAAACGGCTGGCGAACATCGCTACAAAAAACCAGGTCATGGTGGCGGCGGCGAAGGTCTGATCGAGCCCGACCACGCGATACAGAAAGTCGGATCCCCATACGCCGATACACCACTCGATGGCGACGCAGAGCACGATCACAACGAAGTAGCCCCAAAACGCCAGCGGCAGACGCCCAGCTTTGCTCTCGCCTGCGCTCTCTACGCTGCGCGGTTTGGGCATCTCGATCTGGCGGAAGACGAGCCACACCACTACGACCGTGATGATCGGCAAGTAGAGCGCGCTGCGCCAGCCGAGGCCGTTGGCCTGAAAGGTGCCGATCAGAAAGGGGACGATGCCCGATCCGAGGCTGGCGACTACGTTTGATTCGGTGATCGCGATCGAGCCGTTTTCGCCGTGGTGATCGCTTAAAATCGCGCCGATCATGGCCAGAAAGAACGAGGCCAGCAAGCCCATCAAAAAGGTGCTGGGAATGCTGACCCATTCGTTTGGCGAGAAGAGGAAGAGTAAGCCACTGGCGGCTAGGCCCAGCGCACCACCCCAGAAGGTGAGGCTGCGCCCGAGGCGGTTGGCGATTTGGGCACCGATCAAACCAGAGACGATCATACCTAAAGCAAAGGCTGTTACATGCAGGCCGCCAACCGTGTAGGAAAGGTTGAGTTCTTCGCGGAGAAAGGGCATAATTGGCCCTAACGACGACTGCATGTACGAAAAATAAGCTAGCATCCCGTAGGCTAGCCAGGTGAGTTGATCGCGTCTAAAGGGCTTATTCACGGCCCTACTCCTTTGTTGAAAACGCCACAGTTACAAAATTGTTTGTTAGAATTTTGGAATGTATGCTGATGATACGTGCAGAAACACGAATTGTCAAGATGTGAATCGTCATAAAAACGCAAAAACAAGGAGAAACACGCAAATGCTGCATGCCGAACGGCGCCAATACATCTTAGAGCGCCTACACCGCGAGGGGAAGGTTGTGGCTACCGAGCTGAGCGCGAGCTTGGCTGTTTCTGAAGATACGATTCGGCGCGATTTGCGCGAACTGGCCGAACAGGGTCTGCTCACGCGTGTGCATGGGGGCGCTTTGCCGCGCTCGCCCGCCGCGGTCGATTTCGATACGCGCCAACGCAATCTCACGCCCGGCAAAGTGGCGATCGCGCGTCAGGCGGCCAGTTTGGTGCGCAACGGTCATGTGGTGTTGATGTGCGGCGGCACCACCAATGTGCAGATCGCGCAGCACTTCGCGCCCGACCTTTCGGCCACCGTGATCACCCACAACCCTTTGGTGGCGATCAATCTCGCCCATCATCCTACGATCGAGGTGATTCTGTTGGGCGGGCGACTCTTTAAAGAATCGCTCGTTACGGTGGGCAGCGCGACGGTGGACGCTCTGCGCTCGATTCGGGCCGATATCTGTATGTTGGGAGTGTGTAGCCTGCATCCAGAGGTGGGGATCAGTATCCCCGATTTAGAGGAATCCTATGTCCAACGGGCTATGATCGCTAGCTCCGCGGAAGTTGTTGCTCTCGCTTCTGCCGAAAAGCTCGGCACCGCTTCTTCCTATGTGGTGGGGCCGCTCACTGAACTTACGCACCTCATTACCGAAAAAAGCGTTCCTCCCGATCAACTCCAAGCCTATCGCGCTTTAGGCATAACCATTATGCAAGGATGAGTTAGGCAGCGGAAGCGCGCAGTTTGTTTTGTAAAAAGCGCCGTAGCAATAGATGAAATTGCGAGGCCGTGAAATCGCGCGGCAGATGGGCATCGGCTCCGAGAATATGGGCTTCTTCGGCTAAACGCACACTATTGGAAAAGACGATGATTGGAACTTGGCGTGTCGTGCAATCGGAGCGCAAAAAGAAGAAGATGTGCGGATTATCGATGCTCTTTGATAATTCCATCAAAATCAGGTCGGGGGTAAATTGCTGGACCTTTGTGCGCACCGCTCGATTGAGCAGCGATGCTGAGCTCATTTGCAGATTGTCATCGGTGTGGGCGAAATATTGTTGGATGTGTTGCCGGAGTGTGAGCGTATCGATGAAGCAACATATACGCGCCATGGTCGAACTTCCTTCTCCTCAATAGCTTAGACCTGCGTTTCCACGATAGCCGTAAAACTTTGTCAAATGGCAAACATGGTGTGAGAAGCAAGCAAAGACGCCATTTTCTATAATTTCACATTATTTGAAACAAATGATGTCTAAATCGCCATGAAAATATGAAAAATTTATACAATGAGCTCTAGAGAGCGCGGTATCACCTCGATCTCGACATGGGTTACATCGGTTGCGATCACCTCCCCATCGGTTGCAAACGGCATCGGTCCACTGCTATCGATTGTAATTCGCCGCGCTTGCCCCATAGTTACCCATTTTAAGGTCGTATGTTTGCCTTCCATCAAGGTAGGAATATGGCGAATAATCGATGGCAGTCGCATCTTTTCAACCATACAGAGGTCTAGCAGGCCATCGTCGATCTCGGCTTGAGGTGTTAACCAAAATGCTCCACCTTGGCAGCGCCCATTCGCTACGCTGGTAAACAGCATACGCCGTTTCAGCTCGTGATCGTCGTAGCGGATGGTCATCAGATAAGATGTGTAGTTCCCAAGGGCGCGAATGATACCTACTAGATAAACGGCGACGCCTTTAATATTTGGCAACTTAGTTGTCTCGTATGCGACCCGTGCATCGAGTCCCATACCGACGCCATTGATGAAGTAGCGTCCGTTGGCAAGCCCTACATCGATCCAGCGGGTGCGACCCTCGGCCAAACGGCGAGCCGCGCCGACTACATCGTTGGCTTGAACGCCGTCGAGCACCTTGATAAAGTCGCTACCTGTGCCAACCGGAATTATCCCGAGTCGGCCAACCGGACCACCTTGGGCGCGGCTGCCCATTAAACCGTTTACCACCTCGTTGATGGTACCGTCGCCGCCAGCAGCTACAATCTGATCGAGACCTTGTTCGAGCGCTTGATAGGTCAGCTCGATCCCGCCGCCGCGCGCGTGAGTCTCGACGATCGTATAATCGACCTCAAACTTGCGTAAGGCTGCTTCCAGCGCCGGACGCTGCTGTCTCCCGTTTCCCCGACCTGCCCACGGATTGAGAATGATGAAGGTTTTCGACATAGCTCTCGATTGTAGACCATGAACCGAGTAGCGACGCTGGCACTCGGTTCATGCTGTTCTAGACTTCGACACCAAGGATATCCGCCACAGTGAAAATATCTTTATCGCCGCGTCCGGACAGGTTGACTAAGATGATTTGGTCGGGCGACATAGTCGGGGCCAACTTAATCGCGTCGGCTACTGCATGTGAACTTTCGAGCGCAGGGATAATGCCTTCGCTGTGCGACAGTTTCTGGAAGGCTTCGAGGGCTTCTGCATCGGTCGCGTAAGTGTAAAAGGCGCGCTCTGAATCGTGCAAAAAGGCGTGTTCAGGGCCAACCGCTGCATAGTCGAGACCAGCCGAAATGCTGTGAGTTGTGGCTATTTGACCGTGAGCGTCTTGCAAGACATAAGAGCGGGTTCCTTGAAAGACGCCCATACGTCCTCCGTTGAAGCGAGCGGCATGCTGACCGAGTTCGGAGCCACGACCACCTGCCTCTACACCGCGCAAATCGACAGCTTCGTCATCAATGAAACCGCTGAAGATACCGATTGCGTTACTGCCTCCGCCCACACATGCGATCACAACATCGGGCAAGCGTCCGGTAGCCTCAAGCATTTGGGCCCGCGCCTCGCGCCCGATCACGCTCTGAAAGTCGCGCACCATGGTCGGGTAGGGGTGTGGTCCCAGCGCCGAGCCGAGCAGATAGTAGCTGTCGGGGTTGGTTACCCAGTCACGCATAGCCTCGTTAACGGCATCTTTGAGGGTGCGGCTGCCGCTATCGACACCGCGCACCTCGGCGCCCATCAGGCGCATGCGGAAGACGTTGGGCTTTTGGCGCTCCATGTCGTCGGTGCCCATGTAAACGACGCATTCGAGGCCGAGCTTAGCGCAGATCGCGGCGGTGGCAACGCCGTGTTGGCCCGCCCCCGTTTCGGCGATGATGCGGGTTTTGCCCATACGTTTGGCGAGCAAACCTTGGCCCAAGGCGTTGTTGATCTTGTGTGCGCCGGTGTGGGCTAGATCTTCGCGCTTGAGAAAGATGCGCGCGCCGCCCAAGGCTGCACTCAGATGGGTCGCTTCATAGAGCGGGGTTGGCCGCCCGGTGAAGCTGCGGTGGAGTTGCTCGAGTTCGGCCCAAAATGTGGGATCGGCCGAAGCTTGTTCATAGGCTTCTACTAACGCTCGCACGCTGGGCACGAGTGTTTCTGGCACAAAAGCGCCACCATAGTCGCCGAAGCGACCAGCGGAAGATGTTGCTGCTGACATAGGACTCCTTTCCGATATGCTGAGCAACTATACCATAACTGCTGAGCGAATCAAAAAGGCCCAATCCCGATAGATTAGACCTTTTGAGCGTCTTATACCAGATTCGCACGATCGCTTCAAATCACAACAGTTTGTTGGCGGAGAGGCTACTAACTCCCATACGGCGTGTACCGCGTCCGCCTCCGGCTATCAAATGGGCTAGCCCACCCTCATCCCCGACCCTTCTCCCGCATTGCGGGAGAAGGGAGCTAGCGCTTTCTGGCCCAACAATCATTCTTCTAACCTACCCAGAGCCTGTCGAAGGCTAGGTTCTTCGAGCAGAAATTTATATCAAATCCGATTACTTCGTTGCTTTTTAGCCTTCGGCAGAGTGGAACTTAACCATTCTTTTCTCGGTTTTCGTTGCTTCACGTTGCGAGAAAGCACGTTGCAAGCGGATGTAGTCTAAACACCTACCCTGAGCCTATCGAAGGCTACGCTCTTCGAGCAAAAATACAAACCTATTCGGAGCTTGTCGAAAGGTACCTTCTCTCGTTCTAGCCGTCTTCGCGCGAGAGCACAATTTCCAGCCGCAAGACCAAGTCGAAGAGCTCTTGCAGCTCTTGGTCGTTGCTCAGCTCCGGCGTAATGCGCTTGAGGATCTCGATGCTGGGCCGAAGCGGATAACTCGTATTCTTGCGCAGCAACTCGGCCAGCGCCGCTACCGTAGCCGCTTGTTGGAAGCGGGGAGGCATGCTGCTGAAATCATCGCTGATGGCGCCGCTCTCGAAGTCTTGGCTGAGCTCGTTGATCTGGCCTGTGCTGGGGTCCTCCCAACGCAGATTGACCGTCAGCGCTCGCCCTTCGCCCTGGCCGGTCAGCTCCACCTCGTAGATCGCGGTGGCGCTATGGCCCACCCCGATCTCGCCGGCATCGACGCTATCGTTGCGGAAATCATTGTCGGCGATGGCGCGATTCTCGTAGCCGAGCAGCCGATAACTGCTGACCACCTCGGGGTTGAACTCGACCTGAACCTTGGCATCTTTGGCGACCACTTGCAGCATACCGGTCAGATTTTCGATAAAGATACGCTCAGCCTCTTTGAGGCTATCGACGTAAGCGTAGTTGCCGTTGCCGTTATCGGCGAGTTGCTCCATCAAGTAGTGGTTGTATTCCATGCCGAAGCCGATTGTGCTGAGGTAGATACCTTGCTTAACATAATCGCGGATCTCTTTCAGAATGCCCTCAGGATCGATCGCACCGACATTGGCGATACCATCAGAGCAGAGGATGATGCGATTGATAGCGTTATCTTCGAAGCTCTCGCTTGCCAACTGGTAGCCCAGGCGCAGGCCAGCTTCGACATTGGTGCTACCGCTCGTTTCGAGCTTGTTGAGCGCATCCAGAATGGTGTCGCGTTCGCTGATGCTGGTCGGCTCGAGCAGCACCCGCGCGTTGTCGTCGTAGACCACGATCGCGACTGTGTCGCCCTCGCGCAGCTCATCGACCAACAAGGTCAGACTCTGGCGCACCAAGGGCATGCGATAGCGTTCGCGCATCGATCCGCTCGCGTCGATCACAAAGGTCAGGTGGGCGGGCTGGCGCTGGCTGGCATCGATATCCAGCGCTTGGATGCCGATGCGCAGCAGTTTGGTGTTATCGCCATGCCAAGGCGAGCTAGCTGCGTCGATGTGGATCCCGAAGACGCTGTTTTCGGGCTGAGGATAGTCGTAGTTGAAGTAGTTGACGAACTCTTCGGTGCGAATCGTGAAGTCGGGCGGCGCTTGACCGCGCTCAAGATTGCCGCGCGCTGAGCTGTAGGAAGCGGTATCGACATCGAGCGCGAAGGTTGAAAGCGAGTCTTGGGTCGTATCGACCATGGGGATGGCGGGTCTCGGGTCGGAAGCGAGCGCAAGCGCTTCGGCTTCGCTGAGCTCTGCGAGCTCGGCTGCGCTTGTGGACGGTGCAGCAGCAGCAGCGCTTGTAGTCGGTGCAGCAGCCGGAGCGGCATCGCTCGGCTCTGCGCCTGCCAAGGGCGCCTGAGCATAATCGACAGCTGGCGCGCTGCCCGAGGTGTTCGATGCGGCGTCTCCACATGCGCTCAGCAAAAGGCTGACGACCAGCGATCCAAGCAGACAACTCAAGAAACGGCGCTTTTCCATACTGCTTTCCTTGCGATTGAGAGTTTGTAATTCAAATGCCAGAGGCATCACTCAGAAAGACGTTGTTGCGCCGGAATGGTTCCCGATCGAAGCCTGTCTTTGGATTGGAATTTGAAATATATAGCTCTGAGATGCTAAAATAGTATTATCTCTGTCGTTAGATGCAATAGGAGAAAAGCGATGCCTGCTACTCAAATCGCGCCCGGTTTGTATGAACTGTCGCTCGGTATGCTCAACGTCCATTTGCTCGAATCGGAGGATGGGTTGGTTTTGTTCGATACTGGCTACCCCAATATGTGCGACAAGATCTTGGCTGGTATCGCAGAGCTTGGCTATAGCCCAAGCGATCTACGCCATATTGTGATCACTCACTCTCACCCCGACCACATCGGTAGCCTCGCAGCTTTGCAGAAGGTCACCAACGCTCAGACCTATGTGCACCCCGCCGATGCCGAGATCGCGCGCACGGGCACGGGCTTCCGCAAGATGCAGCCAGCCCCAGGCTTGATCTCGTATCTGATGTGGCGCTTTTTCATGCAAAACCCGCCCGTGCTGGAGCCGGCCCGCGTCGACCACACGATCGACGAGGGCGATGTTTTGCCCTTTACAAGCGACATGCAGGTCTTGCATGTGCCCGGCCATTCGGCTGGCCAGCTGATCTTTCTCTGGCCGCGCCACAAGGTATTGATCCTATCGGATACGGTTACAACCTTGTTTGGACTGAATCTCAATATCGGTTATGAAAACCTTGCCCAAGGGATCGAGCAGCTAGGCCGCATCTGCAGCCTCGATTTTGAGATCGCGGCCTTTGGCCATGGCAAGCCGATCCTCAAAAACGCGGCTCAGCGTTTTCGCCAGCGCTGGCCCTCGGCTGTTCCAGCCTCATCAGCTTAAAGCCTGATGGGGTATCCGACTGATTCCTTTGGCTTTCGACAGAGTGAAATTTGACTATGCTTGTTGTTTGAGCTTTCGCGCGACAGCACGAAAGCTCAAACGACTCTTGCCCCACTCTTTCCTCGCATTGCGACGATACATCACGGCGGAAGCGGTATGCGGTTTTGGACGGCTGTCTGGCTGAGCGCAGCTCTACTCCCTTCGCCCGCTTTGCGGGAGAAGGGCTGGGGATGAGGGTGGCTAGCCCTGTTTAGTAGCCGGAGGCGGACGCGCTAGAAGTCTTCTTTGAGGAAGAAACCACGCCGCCAAAAAAGAGCGCTGGACAAGGTTTATTGCCCCAAACGGCGGTAAAGCCGCGCTGAGAGCGGTATAAGGATCGCGCTAAGCAGAAGCGGCCAAGCTAGGGCCAGCCAGATGGCGTAGTCGTTCATCCACTGGTTGCTGCTCCAGATCGGGTTGCCAAACAAGATGCGCACAGCGTGCAAGCTGAGCAAGGTCGAGAGAATACGAACCGCTGAGGTTTTGCCCGCACCGTTCGGCCCGAGCAGGCCGCAAACACCTTCCATCGGCACATCGAGGCTGAAGTCGTTCAGGGCGCGCATCGTTCCGTACTGTTTGTTCAAGTTCCGAACATGGATAGCCATAGCCGAGCGTTGCATAGGCTCTTCCTTAGTGTGTGTAAAAACCGTACACTGTACGTAGATATTATAGCGTGCGATGTACGGTATTTTAAGGAAGGATTTTTTCTTTACTCGCACGTTGGCTGGCTTCGGCTATACTGATAGCGCATAGATGCAGAACTGAAGTTGCTGGCGAAACTTTTTAGCTGCCGAAACGTCTTACTTGGAGGTTGAGAGGCTATAAGGCGGATTCGTGCTTTACGAGCAGATAGAGCCATACAATCAGACGCATAGCTGAGGCTGTAGCATGAGTGAACAAGGAACTTGAGCATGACCAAGGAGTTTAGCGGGAAGGGCGATCCGCAACGTAGCATGGAGCTGTTATGGGGCGCCCAGAAGCAAACCGCCCGTGGCCCAAAGCCTGGAATCACGCTTGAGCAGATTGTTCTCACTGCGATCAGTATCGCCGATCGGCAAGGCTTAGCCCAGGTTTCAATGCGCAAGATCGCCGAGCAGCTTCAAGTGGGCACTATGTCGCTCTATACCTACGTGCCCAGCAAGGCGGAGCTCTTCGATCTGATGCTCGATCGCACCTACGCCGAACATACATTGGCAGGCCGTCAGTTCGATGGCTGGCGTGCAGCTCTAGAATTGCGCGCCCAAGAGGATTGGGATCGCTATCAGCGCCATCCTTGGATGCTGCAGATCTCAGGGGCGCGCTCTTTGTTGGGGCCGAATGAAACCGAATTATATGAGTTGACGTTACGTAACTTATTGGGAATCGGCCTAAACGGGCGCGAAATGAGCTATGTGGTAAGTTTAGTAACGGGCTATGTGCGCGGTGCCGCTCAAAGCGCAGTCGACGCGCTATTGGCTGCCCAGCAGACGGGCATGACTAATGAAGAGTGGTGGGCAGCTCGTGAGCCACTTTTTGATGCTTATTTCGATTCGCAGCGTTTTCCGACTATCGAGGCGCTGGCGCGTGAAGGCGCATTTGATCCGCTGGGCGAAGGCGACTATCTGTTGGATCGCGCTATCGAAGAGTTTCGCTTTGGTCTGCAGCGTGTGCTCGATGGTATCGAGGCTTTGATTCAGCGCAACCAGAACGACGCGGGCTAAACACGATTGACTTTAGCCCTATACGAAAAGATCTAGCTGCATAGGCAAAAATAATCGCTCGCTTGTTTTTGCGTTCAGCTAGTAGAAGTGTAAAGGAAGATATGGCACAGTTAGCATTTCCCCTAGACAACGCTACAAAGGCGATCGTTTTCGACAAAGATGGCACCTTGATCGACTTTGATGCGATGTGGGGTTCGTGGATGATCGGTTTGATCGGGCAGCTTGAGCAGGCTAGTAATACTTCGTTTGCGGCACGTTTTTGGGAGATTTTGGGCTACGACCCGACCACAAGTCGCATGAGCCACCGCACCGGCCAGACGTCGGCCTCGCTCGAAGATCTGCACACTGGCCTGATCACGCTGATGTGTGAGGCCGGGGCCGATGAGGAACGCGCTCGTCAAGCGCTCAAAGAGGTTTGGCATCTGCCGGACCCGGTGAAGTCGTTGGTACCGATCACCGATCTGAAGAAGCTGTTTGAGGCGTTGCGCGCCAAAGGCTATCATCTAGCGATCGCCACGGTCGACAACCAGGCTTCGGCCGCCACAAGTATGGAAGTTTTAGGGGTGCGGCCATATCTCGATATGATTATCGGCGGCGACACCATGCCGAGCAAGCCCGCTCCCGATGCGATTCTGGCCGTCTGCGATCATCTACGTATCCAGCCTTCTGAGGTGGTGATGGTGGGCGATTCGCCGGTCGATATGCTGATGGGGCGCGCGGCGGGTGCTGGCCTCTGCATCGGCGTGACCTCGGGCGCACACTCGGCCGAAGAGCTGAGCCAGTACGCCGATCTAGTGCTCGGCTCGGTGGCAGAGCTGATCAGCGCATAGTACGAGGCTCGGTTAGTTGGATGCGCTTTGGGCCTTGTAGAGCCAACTAGCCCCTTATTTCGAAGGAGAGGCTGTTGATAGCCGAAGGCGGACGCGCTAGAAGCCGAATGGGGCTAGGGCCTTCTCCGCCAGAGAATGTGCGGAATTGGAAAGAAGCGAAAGCTAGAACCGTACCCTTCGACAGGCTCAGAGTACGATTGTGGGGCAGACTGGACTAGGATTCGGTCTGCCCCACTTTGTATCTGTAGAGATGTTCTTCTTCCAGACCTTCGTTTTGTGCTACATAGCGCCAGAAGAGCGCGGTGGCTTGGGCGCAGTCGCGCGCGGCTTGGGCCAAGCTGGCTAGACGCTCCTCGGCTTTGGCGATCGCCTGCGAATGGTCTCCCCCCGCCAGCGCTTCGAGCACGGCGCGGATCGCCTCGATGCCATAGTGGCTCTTGCGCAGAATCGCGATCACCTTCAGGCGCTGAAATTGCTCGCGGTTGTAGTAACGATAGCCGTTCTGCTTGTTGCGCTGCGGCTTGATCAAGCCTTGCAGCTCCCAGAAGCGCAGAGTCGAAACCTTGACCCCGAGCAGCTTGGCGGCTTGGCCGATAGTGAGCGGCTGGCTGGGGTCGTGTTGGCTGTGCTGAGGCAGCTGCTCGGTTACGGCGCGCAGGCCGATCAGCATCTGCTCGATCTGTTCGCGCTCGTGGTAGATGGCGGCGTGCCTGCGATTGATGCGCTTAAAAGCCTGATCGCTCTGGCCCTGATGGTAGTCGTGCATGATGTCGGCGCTGGTCTGCCAGCCGTAGCCCTTGACCATGCCGCGCAAGGTTTGCAGAGCTTGCAGATGGCGCTCGCTGTACAAGCGGTAACCCTTGGCGCTGCGTTCGACGGGCGGAATGATGCCCCAGGCTTCGTAGTTGCGCACCAGCTGCGGGCTGACCCCAACCGCTTGGGCCAGATCTTTGGTGCTGAGCTTCCTCATCTAAAACCTTCAAGTGCAATTGGAGAGTTTCGAGCTAGCTGCGAAGCAAGTTTCCCTTTAGAAAGCGCTGGCATGCTATCCAACCCTCAATTCTTGCATAACGCTTCTATACTACTCTCGTAGAGAGTATACAACATAAGGGAAGTTCCATGATAGAGGTAGATCAGCTTTCGATGACCTATCGCGTGCCCGTGCGTGCCTCGGGCCTGGGAGCGGCTGTGCGCTCCTTGTTTAAGCGCCAATTTCGTATGGTTGAAGCGCTGCAGGCGCTCTCTTTTCAGGTGGAAGCCGGAGAGATCGTGGGCTTTTTGGGCCCGAACGGCGCTGGCAAAACCACCACGCTCAAGATTCTGAGCGGCATTTTGCATCCAACTTCCGGCAGCGCTCGCGTGCTGGGCGCGGTGCCGTGGCGCAGAGAGAACAGCTTTTTGCGCCAGATCGCTATGGTGCGCGGCAGCCGCCCGATCAGTGTGCCGAGCGAATTGACCGTGCTCGACGCGCTCAACTTTCAAAAACTGGTTTATGAAGTGCCCGACGACGCTTTCAAGCGTAATCTGACCGAACTGGTCGAACTGCTCGATCTGGAACCGTTGCTCGGGCGTCAAGTGCGGGCGCTCTCGCTGGGCGAGCGTATGCGGGCTGGTCTGGCTTGGTCGCTGATCTATCGTCCGCGCGTGCTCTTCCTCGACGAGCCGACGATCGGCCTTGATGTCGAAGCCGTCACTCGTATGCGCCGTTTTATCGCTGATTATCGTCTACAGACGGGAGCGACCATTCTGCTGACCAGCCACTATATGTCCGACCTCGAAGCCTTGACCCAGCGCTTGATCGTGATCAACGCTGGCAAGCTGGCCTACGATGGCCCCTTGGCGGCTTTGGGCGAACGGCTTGTGCCCTATAAACTGATCCGCGTCTCGTTCGCTAACCAACCGCAGATCGACTGGTCGCGCTTCGGTGAAGTGATCGAGCTGGATAGCGCGCGGGCTTGTCTGCGCATCGAGCGCCAGCAGGTCTCGCATGTGACGGCTCGCCTGCTCGAAAGCGCGGTGATCAACGATCTGAGTGTGGCCGATCCATCGTTGGAAGAGGTGATCGGCCTGGTCTATCAAGGAGCCTAGCCAATGAGAAGCATACGGCTTATCTGGGGCTATGTTCGCATCTCGTTTTTGCAGTGGTTCGCTTGGCGCTCCTTTGTTTTTACGCTGGCGATCAATCAAGCGGTGACGCCTTTGATCGGTCTGGCGCTGTGGAGCACCGCCCTGCCAGAACGCAGCTTTGTGAGCTACTACGTCGTGCTCTTGTTTGTGCGGCTGGCCACCGTCTCCTACGAAAACCATACCTTTTCGAACTTGGTCTATCAAGGCGAACTGGCCGATCTGCTGTTGCGTCCGCATGCGGTGGTCTACTCGCCTCTGGGCGAAAACCTAGCCATCCGCATCTGGCATATCTTCATCGTGATCCCCTTGATCCTGCTGGTGCTTATGGCCGTGCCGCTGCAGCTGAGCATGATCGATCTTGTGTACGCGTTGCCCGCGCTGCTTCTGGCGGCGGTGCTGCAGTTTGTCTTCACCTTTGGCTTGGCGCTCTCGGCCTTTTGGAGCGAGCGCGCCCACGGGATCACCAACTTCGGGCGCAGCTTGATCTTTCTGCTGGGCGGCGAGGCCGTTCCGATCGCGCTGCTGCCCGAGCGCTGGCGGGCGCTGGGCGAGCTGCTGCCCTTTCGGGCTATGCTGGGCTTCCCTGCCGAGATCGCCAGCGGCCTGCTGACTCAGGAGGCGATTCTGCGCGGCTATGCGGTGCAGCTGGTTTGGCTGCTGCTGATGCTCGGCACGGTCTATCTGCTCTGGTTGCAGGGCGTGCGCCGCTTTACAGCGGTCGGCGCATAGCTGCGAGGAGGAACTATGCGACGAATTGTGCTTTTGATGACGGCTATCTTCCGTATCGCGCTGCAACGCGCCTTGGCCCATCGTGCCAATCTGCTGTTCGAGTTGTTTATGGCGCTGTTTGGAACCGTCGCCGCCGCCGTGACCTTGCGGGTGGTGTTCGAATACACCAGCTCCTTGGCGGGCTGGACGCTGGGCGAGAGTATGCTCTTGCTCGGCTGCTACATGCTGATGAGCGGCATTGTCGAGGCTTGGATCCAGCCCAATCTTGATTGGTTCGCGGGCAAAGTCACCAGCGGCGAGCTCGATGATCTGCTCTTGCAGCCCGTTTCGAGCCTGTTTTTGGTGAGCTTCAACACAGTGCAGCCTTTGGCGCTCTTGCAAAGCATCTTGGGCGCTTGTGTGATTGCTTGGGGCTTGTTTGAGTTGGGCGCTGCGATAAGCCTTGCTGGGGTGTTAGGCTGCTTGCTGCTGCTAAGCGCGGGCCTTATGATCGCTTGGGCGACCCGTTTTCTAATGGCTTGCAGCGCTTTCTGGGCGCCCGCTTTGGAACCGTCGGTACTCTACAACGCCCTCTGGCAACTGGGGCGCTACCCTGTTTCGATCTATCACCCCGCCATCGCTGGTCTGCTGACCTATGTGGTGCCGGTGGCCTGTATCGCCACCTTTCCCGCTATGAGCTTGGCGCGCGGGCCAGACCCGATCATTTTGATCGCGAGCTGTCTGACGGCTATCGTATTCGTCTGCTTGGCGGTCTGGACATGGCAGCGCGGTTTGGCCCAGTATCGCAGCGCAACTAGTTAACTTTTTTCGATCCCATCGGCCTCGTTGGAGAGAGCGATCGATCAGATGGACTCTCTCCAACGAGAATTTTGTTTTGAGATGATAAATAAAAATATTTTAAATTTTTACTGTAAAGAAACTTGTGATACAATACTACGGCCACTCGTAAAATATGAGCGCGGCTGGCTAAAGCTGCAACTATGGGGAGAAGTGCCGTATGGAACAGCAAGGCTATTTAAACCCGCCCGGGCCGGACATTCCGCAAGACGTTGTTGCCTTTTGGAAAGATCCGATCGAAACCCTCAAGCGTTTGCATGCAGCCTATGGCCCTGTGGTCGCCTTCGATCCGAAAAACCCCTCTTCAGTATCGATCAGCGATCCAAAGCTCATCCAAGAGCTTATGACCAATCCGGATCGCTTCGCCTATCGTGTGACCCCGATCATTCCTTTGCCGCACACCTCTGTATACCGTCTTCTCTTCAGCTTTAGCCATATGGATCAGATCGAGCACCCCCAGCATCGCCAACCGATCGCTCGTTATATGCGACGTGATTCGATCCGAGGCAGTTTGAAGGATTTTAAGCAACAGATTGACGACTACATCAATAGCATCCCCATGGGCGAACCCTGCGATATCGACCAGCACTTCCAAACCCTCTTAGGCCGGCTCTCGATCGGCACCTTTTTTGGCGGTATGAGCTTTGAAGAGATGGATCGCTTGCGCATGGAGGTCGATAAGTGGTTCGAGCTGATGGGCGATCCGACCGCCATCCCCGTCGAGAATCCCATCCCCGGATCATCCTACGAGCGCTTGATCAACTTCACCGATAAGCACGAAAAGACCTTGATCGCCGAGATCGATCGCGAGCGCGCCAACCCGGGCACGCACCCCTTGATCCGCACCATGCTCGGGATGGAGGTCAACGGCCAGCCGCTCTCCGACGAGATGATGGCTTCGCACCTCAATCTGATGATCGCTGCCACCACGACGCTGGGCTTCAGTATGTCGTGGACGGTCTTTTTGATGACACAGTTCCCTGAATGGACCGAGCGCATGCGCGCCGAGGTCGAGCGGGTCATCCCTGGTGAAGAGATCACGCTCGAGCAGCTCGATCAGCTCGATATCGTTTCGCGCTTCTACAAAGAGTCGCTCCGCCTCTTCCCGCCGCCCGCCATTCTGACTCGACGCGCTCTCTTCGACACCACTTTGGGCGATTATCATATTCAGAAAAATGCGAATGTCTTTGTCTGCTCGCATTTGATTCAGCGCGACGAGGTCTACTTCCCCGATGGCAACGCCTTCGATCCCGATCGATGGATCAACGCCACACCTTCGCCCTATGTCTACCTGCCCTTTGGGGCTGGTCCGCATATCTGTTTGGGCATGCGCTGGGCCCAAGCGGTCGCCAACCTGCTGATCGCTCGTCTGCTTAAGCTGCGCACCTTCAAGGTTGTGGCCAACAGCGAGGTCGATTGGGAGCTGCATATCGCCAGCCTGCCAGCCAAGTTCCGCATCGAGCTGCAGCCCGCTGGCCTGCCGTTTGAGTTGAATCCGATCACTGGCAATGTGCACGGTATGGTGAATCTACCTGTTGCTGCCGCCTAGCCAGCTACATCAAAATCTATCAGCTAGCAAAACACAAGCGTTATCCCAACAATCTCGGGATAACGCTTGTTGCTATCTGCTATCATCAAAACGAAAATATTTCCGCCGATTGCAGCCCAAAGGAGAGAGCTATGGCGCGACTCAAGCTTGCCCGCCCATATCCGCCAGATTTTGGTTTGTATCGGCTTTGGCACCGAACAAGACCTGACTCATAGCCAGATTCTGGAAAATATCGCCGAGCTTAGTCGACATAATGCCTTTTTGGGAAGCTGCTCGCTAACCGCCAGCATGTCCGAATACCAAGCCTACCAAGCGGCTGTTTTGCATGCCCAAGCCATGCCCTTCCAAGACCCGAGCGTGATCAATAGCTCGATTATTTCGGCTACACGCGGCGAATTCGGCGACTATCACCTGACCGCCAAAACCGCAGGCAGCCGCCTAAAGATCTCGCCGCTGATGCCGATCTATTGGTTTTTCGAGGCCCGCAGCGTGATGGAGCAGAACCAGTTGCTGAAAGAGCTGATGCTCAGCTACAGCTTTGAGGAGGCGATTCGCCTAGGCATGCTCTATCGCCGTGGTGTTAAACCACGACCAGATACAGACCTGCTTTGAAACATTCCGTATTTGGCGTCAACGTTCCTAACTCCCATACGGTCCTTGGCGCGTCCGCCTACGGCTATCACCATCCCTCCCAAACATTCGGCCTATCGAGCGACTTCGTGTCACACTGCGCCTTCAAGGTGGCTAGCGCTTCTAGCCACCTTCACCATTTGAACGCTTGGAATTTAGACCGTTTCGTAGAGGTAGTCTTTCAGCCAAGATGGTACGGCATCGAGGTTTTCGGCGCGATGCTCTTCGGAGATAACGTCGATAGTCTGGCTCCACGAGAGTGCGCGGTTAAACATGCCTAAGCGAATCGCCAGCTTAACCGCTTGGTCGAGTTGGGCGCGGCTTGCAAAGCGCGTGAACGGTTCGAGATAGGCGTCGCGCATGCGGGCCAGCTCGGGGCCGTTCGGGTCGATCTTAAGCCAGTAGGCCGTGGCGCGCAGGGTCACGATCAGCGTGAAGAAGGGATGCCCAACGCTGGCGTCGCTCCAGTCGATAAAGGTGTAGCGCTCTCCATCGAATAAGACGTTGTTCTCGTGCAGCTCTTCGTGCACCAGCGTAACCGGCAGGCCGTAGCTGTCGAGTTGGGCGCAGAGCTGACTAAACTTGTCGAAGCCCGCTTGGAGCTTACGGTACTCTTCGCTCGTTAGCCCGTCCTCTTGGTCGATCAATAACTGTTCGCTCTTGCTGAGCAGCTCTAGGTAGAGGGCAGGCAAGCGCTCGAGTCGACGGTCGGGCGCGCCCCACGCGAGGATCTGCTCGCTTTTGCTGGCCAGCTCGATCTGCAATTCGGCGTAGCGCGGCAAAAGAGCATACCAGTGCGGAAGCTGCTCGGGGCTGCGGGTGATGCTGCGCAAGGTTTGGCCCGCATCCCACGAGAGCATCCAGCCTTGTTCGATATCGCTGGCCAGCAAGCGCAACGAGTTTTGCGGCTGCCACTCCGCGAGCGCACGGCTGAGCGGCACTTCGAAATGGAAGTGGGGCGCCAGCGCTTTGAAGTAGAGCATCCCCTCAGCGGTTTCCAATCGGGCCAGCGCCGACCAGAGCCGCTGATGCACCAGCTCGACCGGACGTTTCGCCCGCAGGCCGTGCGCGCTCAGTTGGGCGCTGATCCAGTCTGTGACCTCTTTATCCCATCCCTCCCTCTCCCAAGGAAGGCGCAACTGATTGTCTGGCATGTATCGCTCCTTTGCTTCTGCTTCGCCAGTGTTTGCGAATGGCTGTTAGCCTAGCACGAACCATTCAATCATACTACGAGCTTTGGACCTATCTTCATACCAAATCCGTTTGATACCAAATCCGTTTAAAGCGTTCTCTTTTTAGAAACATCTTTCAACAGGGCCATCGATACGCAAAGAAAATCAGGGAAACATGAGACATCCCGGAGTTTGTCGGGGTGGCTCTACAACATCAACATTCACCCCCTCGCCCGCAGTGTGGGAGAGGGGGCCGGGGGGTGAGGGCAGATAACTCCGACCTTATGGAGATTTGTGGGTAATGTACAGTTGCGGGAGAAGGGTCGGGGATGAGGGCAGCTAGCCCTGTTTAGTAGCCGGAGGCGGACGCGCTACACGCCGAATGGGAGCTAGAAGCCTCTCCGCCAAAGAAAAATTTATCAAATGGATCGGCTATAAAAGAGGGAAAGCGCGCTTTTCAGTGCGCGATCCTTTCTCGCTGCGTGAGGAAACGTGCGGCCTCGTGCCTTATGGCTGCGCGACCGCTGGCAGATCTTTTTCTTGCAGCACGCTGTTGAGCGTTTCAAGCGCGTAGATACCGCTGAGGTTTGGTTCCGTATCGCCTAGATAGCCGAGCCTAAAAGCATCTTCAGCCGATTTAAACAGGCTAGAGGCAACCGGATCGTAGGTGATTTCAAGGTTGTTGTAGGCTTGCTGCAGCACTTCATCGGGCAGGGCCCTGCTGGTGATCCGCTCGATCTTGCTGTTGACGATTTTCTTGGCTTCGTCGGGATGCTCGTTAATAAACTGTACGGTGTCGACGTGGGCGCTGAGGATGGCTTTGAGCAGATCGGGGTGTTCGTTCAGGAATTTGGTGCTGGCGATGATGTGGGTGGTGACGAATTTGCCCTGCGGCCAGAGCGTCTTCTCGTCTAAAAAGAGCTTTCCGTTGGCTTCGAGTAGCAGGCGGGTGCCCCATGGCTCGGGCACCCAAGCGCCGTCGATCTCACCCTTCTGAAACAGGGTCAGAATGTCGGGGTTTTGGGTCGGCACGATCGTCACCGTTCCGCCGTTTTCAACTGTGTCGAGGCCGTTTGCGATCAGATAGGCTCGCAAAGCGACATCTTGGGTGTTGCCCAATTGGGGCGAGGCTAGCTTTTTACCAGCTAGATCGGCGGCAGTGCTGATATTGGCTTCTGGTCGGACGATAAAGAGCGCTCCGGCGCTGGTCGCGCCCGCGATGATGCGCAGGGCCTCGCCGTTGCTGCGCACATAACCGTTGATGGCCGGATTCGGCCCGATATAGGTGATATCGAGCTCGCCTGCGAACATGGCTTCGATCGCCGAAGGGCCTGCGTTAAAGGTTTTGATGTCGAGCTTGACATCGGGACCAAGTGCTTCTTGGAAGCTGCCGCGTTCAACTGCGACCAGCGCGGCGGCATGGGTCAGGTTTGGGAAGTAGCCGAGCCGCACGCTACGCGCTCCAGAGCCATTTGCGGCGCCTGAATCTCTTGGGTTTTGAGTGCAGGCCGCAAGCAGGCTGCTCAGCAAGAGGATCAGTGTTGCAATGTGTATGCGACGCGACAGATCTTGCATAACGATCTCCTTTTCTTGCGAAGACTTGAGCTAAACACTCGCGACTCAGCACTCAGTTGTATGGAACAAACTCCACTGCTTCGTTATACTCGTTGTCGCTTGAAGCTGCAAAGCTGCTTCCTTGAAATATTGTAAATCTAAAATTTGATCTGTGGCAAGCTCGCTCTCCTGAGGCAGCAAAAGCCTAGGGCAGAAAGCTTTCTTCCCTAGGCTTCTCGAAGCGCTATAAGTGTTATAGCAGAAACCGGAAGCCTTTGACGAGGATGGTATCTATAATGAACATTGATATATTATTGGAATAAAATAAATTACTTCTAAAGTATGATTAGGCTTTTCCTCCTTAGTTCGTTCTATAAATTAGAATTCGATAATAAAATTCTAAGGAGGTGAAGTGGCAGTTCAATTTACTGAAACGCAAGCCGTGCGGAATGTTAAAGGGCGCTGGAGGAGACACTCAAGGAAGTCTAAGGACGCCAGGCTGTTACGAAAACATATCACAGAAACCTACACTTGGCTCAGGTTTGGTATGGTAGGCATTGCATTCATGCTTCCATGGGTTTTATGGGGTGTGGGACAGGCACTTTTTGATCAACCATTGCTTGGCACAATGAGTGCCTATTACTACTCACCGATGAGAGACGTATTTGTGGGCGGTCTTTGGGCTATTGGTACCTTCCTCATCCTTTACAAGGGCTATAGCGATCACGAGGAATTGGCTCTGCTTATCGCCGGGGTGTCCGCTATCTTGGTCGCTCTCTTTCCTCTCGACTGGCAGCCAGCTTGGTTCCCGACCGATGCCATCAATCCACACGGCTTGTGTGCGATGCTTCTCTTCTTGTGTATTTCGTATGTCTGTTGGTTTTGCGCGAGCGATACCCTAGGTCTGATACGATGCCGAGAGCTTAAAGAGCGCTATAACCGCATCTACAAGGCCCTTGCTATCGCCATAGTGGCGGTACCTATTGCAACTTGGATTTTCGTACAAGTTGCAGACCTTTCTCTTCTGAGAGATACGCAGCTATTTTGGCTTGAGACCATTGGCATCTCTATCTTCGGCTCGTTCTGGGCAGTAAAAAGCTATGAGATTCAAAATCATACACAAGCCGAGCTGCGGACTTTCAACCTACAGGCGCAGCTAGAATCTGATGGCCTACAGCCTGTGCCGCTGGAGACGAGCATTGAAGCGCTTACGACAATCGCAGAAGAGTTAGAGAGTAGCGAGCAAGCTGCTACGCTGGAACAAGGTGCTGCGGCATAAGCAGGGTTTAGCGCTAGCAGGACTGTCTACGCTGTGTCAACGAGCACATCGATTGAGATTGAAAAACGCGAGCAAGAATGAAAGGGATTTCGCACAGTGGCGCGAAATCCCTTGTATCACAAATGTGGCCCGCATAGAGTGTTAGCTCTGGTTTGGTTTCTGCTCGTAGAGGTAGAAGACAAAGTCTTACGGGAAGGTTTCGACGCCAAAATCGTGCAGAATGCGCAGAACTTGGGCGCGGTGATCGGTGCCATGGTTAAGCACCTGCATCAATACTTGCCATAAGGTCAGATCTTTATCCTCAACCTCACCCTGATCTTCAGCAAACGGTTGCTCGACAGCATATCGTCACGTAGGGTCGCCAGATAGGCACGCATATCGGCTTCGATTGTATCCCAGCGCGCGCGGATCTGCTCGCGGTTGGCGAAGTCCTCAGCGTTAAGCCATATAGCCTCGACACCTCGCAAGCCGCAAAACCAGGCATTATCGACGCTCATCAAGTGCACAAAGTGATTATGCAGCGAGCCAACGGAGTAGGGTATAGGTTGGGTGAAGAGCTCTTGGGGCAGCGGGACGATACAATATTCCCAAATACGGCGGTTGGTGAAGAAGTGGTAGTCGTAGAGCATCCGAAGGGCTTGGACATCCATCTCAACACTCCTTTTTTGAATGGTTTCCATCCATCATAGCACGTTTGTGCGAATATGCAACGACCACAATGACCTTCGTCAGCCTTGAAGCGCTCCCCTTGCTTGTGAGATGGCGGATCCGCAGGCTCTTTTTACTCTGTTGGCGGAGAGGCGGCTAGCCCCCATTCGGCTTCTAGCGTGTCCGCCTCCGGCTATCAATATCCTTTCCAAACATTCGGCGGCTATCCCCCTGCGAAGCGTATCCGCTTGAAAGCGAAGCCTTCCAGTGTTGAGAGCGATGTCGCAACACCGCTCTCAACGTTTTGCATGTTGCCCAACGCGCCTTGCCAACAAAGCGCCTCAAAGCGATCGCTGGGTTTGCGATGCAGGCCTAGCCGAGCGCTTGGTCGAGGTCGGTGATCAGGTCGGCGGCGTCTTCGAGACCGACCGAGAAGCGGAAGATTCCATCGCCTGCGAAGCTGCGATAGACCGCCTCTTGGCTTTGGTCGAGGATAAATGAGCTGCGCAAGAGCTGATCGGTTGGCAGGTAAAAGATCAAGCTGCGCTGATGGCCCAGCGAAACAGCGTAGTGGATCACTTCGAGCCGCTCTGAGAGCCGGCGGGCGGTCTCTAGTCCATCATCCTTGACTTGGAAGCTGATCATGCCCGAAAAGTTCTTCATTTGGGTGCGGGCCAGCTCGGCTTGGGGGTGCGAAGCGAGGCCCGGATAGATCACGCGCTTGATCTTGGGGTGGTTCTCCAGTGCGTTGGCGAGCGCGAGCGCCCCTTCTTGGTGGGCGCGCATGCGGATCGGCAAGGTCGAGAGGCCGCGCATAATCAGCCAGGCGTTGAACGGGCTAAGGATGCCGCCCATATGGATGCTGGCATCTTTTTTGAGCTGGGCCAGATCTTCGAGCCTGCCCAGCACCGCGCCGCCGATCGCATCGCCATGCCCGCCAATGTACTTGGTGAGCGAGTGCACTACAAAGTCGGCGCCCAGCTCGATCGGCCTTGTGGCGATCGGCGTCGCGAAGGTCGAGTCGACAATTAGCTTGGCGCCCACGCGATGAGCGATGGTGGCCACGGCGGCGATATCGGTCAGCTTGAGGATGGGGTTGGCCGGCGTTTCGGCGTAGACCAAGCGGGTGTTGGGCTTGATGGCTGCTTCGAGCTTGTTCAGATCCGAGAGGTCGACTCGCGTCACCTCGATGCCGCGCGAAGGCAGGTAGTCTTTGGCGAACTCGGCCGTGCCAGCGTAGCTTACATCGGAGATGATCAGATGGTCGCCCGGCTTGAGAAACTGCAGCAGTAGGCTGGTGATGGCCGACATGCCGCTGGCGAAAGCGATCGCGCCCTCGGCACCTTCGAGGGCGGCCAGCTTGTGCTCGAGCTGAGTCACGGTCGGATTACCCCAACGGGTGTAGAAATAGGGCGTGTTCTCGCTGAAATCCTCCGCCGAGAAGGAGACATCGGCCGAAGTCACATAGGTGGTCGACATCACCAAGTTGGGCGCAGATGCTCCGGTCTGGGGATCGGGCTCTTCGCCTGCATGAATCGCGAGGGTCGAGATGCCTTTGTTTGCGTTTTTTAGTGCCATTGCGCTTTCCTCTGAAGAGCATTATGAAGCCAGGCCAAGCTCGAAAACGATGCCATGCTTGATAAGTGCTCGCATAAGTTGAAGTGGTTCGAAGATCTTTTCGATCTGATAGACTCCGGCGGGATACGCTTTGCTGCACAGTTCGAGCGTGCTCAGTGTGGTCACAAGGGCGCTGCTTTCGGCAGTGCCCTTGGCGAGCGCAGCTAGCTTGAGCTGTACCGGGTGCTGTTGCTGGCTGCCAAAGGCCTCGACTTGAATAAGCGTTCGGCTGCCTCCCAAGGGGATTTTCTCTAAAAGCTGTGTGAGCCATTCGAGCTTGAGTTTTGCGAGGTAGTTTGTCAGCCCGATGCGTTTGGCGATTGCGAGCGATCTGGTCGCGAATGGCGAGTCAAAACAGACGCGCGTCGATACTTCGGGCACGCCTAGGCTGGTGCGCAAGAAGTGCTGGTCGGCGAAGTCGAAGCGGTAGGCCTTGCGCCTCCCAAAGGGCAGGGGCAACTGAACAACACGGCCCTCGCTGAAGCCCGAGATCAGATAGGTCGCGAACGAGCCATGCCATTGGAAGGTGGCGTTGGTTTGCTCAAGCATCCAGCGCAAAGAATCGACACCCTGGCTCTCGCCTAGATTGAGCACAACCGTGATCTCGAGCCGATCGGTTTGTTCGAGCAGTTGCACAAGGTAAGCTGCCAAAAGATTGGTGAGGCCGGGCGCAAGCCCTACACTCAAAACAGCTGTCGCTCCGTGTTGCTGGGCTAGTGGATCGAGCGCTTCGATCGCTTCGAGCATGCTGCGAGAGGCCGAGATATCGATATAGTCGATGCCGCGTTTAAAGCATTCTGCAGCAAAAAAGTGGTTCTGTTGTTCGACACAAACGATAACGAGCTTCACGCCTTTGAGCGCTGCGGCATACTGGGCGGGGTTGGCTAGGTCGAGCTGCCGCGCGCTCAGCCTGTCGGGATAGTGTTGGGCCAAGGCTTGGGCTTTGGCTACGTTGCGCCCTGCCACGATAATCGACTCAGACGAGTGATCGACAAGCTGTTTTGCAATCAAGCGGCCGACATGACCGTATCCGCCAACTATCAGGATAGAACCTAGCATCTACTCGTATCTCCAGCAAGCACTTCAAACTGGCTCATGCATAGCTAAGGCAAGTTGTAAAATGATACCAACAATCTTAAGAATAACATAGCTCTTTGACTGCAAGCTGCTTGAGGGTTTTGACGGCGAGAAGCGCTTATGAATGCCAGATCTATTCAGTGTGGGGTAGGTCGCGGCGTTATAGTAGGTTCGCAAGCCCGATAAAGGCGATGATGGCAAGTTCGTGAGGCTTCGTTTTGGCTGGAGCTTCGCACGGGCAGTTAACCCACTGGATGGAAGGACGGGATGTTGGTAGCCGTAGGCGGACGCGCTGAGGACCGAATGGAGGCTAGCGATCTGACCGCCAGCATGAAAACAAGCGAATCAAGGCTTGGGAAGCGATTATCGGTGACGTATCGGTACTGTTGAAGCGAGCTGGATCGGATTTGCTATGACATTGCGGCGCATTTGGTGACATACTTGATTAGGCGCAGACCTCGGTCTTAGGAAGGAGTGACGCCTGCTCTATCGTCTAGTATACTATGCCTATTCCTCATCATTTCCCCTCTGTTGGACATAGACAATAGGCATGATCGACTCGTTTACACTGTCGGCTTTCAACATTCCCCTCAATCGATCTCTTTCTCACCCCACACCCTAAACCATTCCACTCTGCCGAAAATCTACCGATCGAACATGGTCGCTTTCAAAACCATCTAAGCGCGGAGTTTTTGTATGGAACAACACACAGCTCTGATTGGTCGTTACGGCGAGCAGAAAGAGCTTATTCAGCATCTTGGTGCGCTGCAAACTGGCCAAGGGGGTATTTTTCTCGTATCTGGCGAGGCGGGGATTGGGAAAAGCTATCTGTTAGAAGCGGTTTTAGCTCAACACGATCTGCTGGTGCTGCATGGGCTGAGCTGCCCCTATAACACTCCTCCTTATGGCCCGATCTGCCAAGTTCTGCGGGCCTATTTGCGCAAACCCGCTCACTCTCCTAGCGATTTAGGCAGCCTAGCGCCTCATCTGGCCGCCCTGCTTCCCGAGCTTGGCCCGCTACCAACTGAACATAATGCAGATCTTCAGTTTGAAGCGATCTGTCAAGCATTTCTGGCAATTACACGCCAACACAAGGCGGTTTTTGTGCTTGAAGATCTGCAATGGGCCGATAACGCTACGCTTGAAGCGCTGCCCGAGTTGAGTGAGATGCTGCGATCTGAACATGGTTTGATTGTGGGCGTCTATCGCGATAGCGAGTTGGGGCGCGACCACGCCTTGCGACGCTTGCGCGCTAGCCTGCGCCGCAACCAGATGCTGCATGAGCTGAGGATCGAGCCTTTCGACGACGAGCAGAGTGCCGACTTGTGCGCGAGCTTGCTACAAGAGCCAGTCAGCTCAAGCTTGGCTCAACTGATCTATCAACGTAGCGAGGGCAATCCGCTCTTTATCGCCGAATTGATTCGGGCTTTGCGTAAGTCGGGACAACTCAGTTCAAGCCCTGAAGGTTTGCTTGTGCAGACAAGTGATAGCTTACCCTTGCCCGAGACCTTGCGCGATGCTCTCTGCTTACAGCTCGATCGCTTGCCGACTACAGCTTTCAAGGCGCTTCAGGCAGCCGCCGTGATCGGCCAGCGCTTTTCGCTCGATCTTTTGCCCGCTGAATACACTGAACAGCTCGACTTGCTCTGTGAAGCTGGCGCGTTTGTGGTTTTAGAGCAGAACTATGGCAAGTTTCGGCATAGCTTGGTGCGTGAACTGATCTACGACGATATCCCTCGGGCTGAACGGCTTCAACTGCATACACAGTTCGCTCAGCAACTTGCTGCCAAGCAAGCGCCATCGCTAGAGCTGGCCCAGCATTGGCTGGCTGCCCGAGAACTCGAAGCGGCTCGCCAGACCTTGGTTGCCGTCGCCGAGGAGGCGGCTAGCTTGCACGCTTATCACGATGCCTATGCGGCGGCTCAACAGGCTTTGCAGTTCTGGCCCAAGAACGTGGATCAAATTGGGCGTTTCGCTTTGCTTGAGCGAGCGGGCGGTTATGCCCAGCTGTGTGGCAATCTGGAACAGGCTAAGCTCTTTTGGCGCGAGCTGGCCGATCACTACGACGCTGAGCATGACTTCGCGGCCTGCGCCCAGATCGAGCGACGGATCGCGCAAGTGTTGGAACTAGAGGGCGATTGGCAACAAGCTCTGATCAGGCATAGCCGCGCTTCCAAATGCTTTGAGCAAGCTGGTATGTTGGAAGAATCGGTCAGCGAGTTGCTGGTGGCCGCCTCACACTTGCGTTCAGCCGGACGCTTCCAAGCCGCCTTGGAATTGCTCTCGCAAGCCCGCCTTGCGGATGAAGGCCAAGCAGCTCGCCCCGATTTGCAAGCGCGGATCTGGGGCCTGCAAGGCAACCTCTACGCGCGCATGGGCGAAACGAAGCTTGGTTTAGACCTGTTGCAAGCCGCCCTTGCTTTGGCGCTTTCGCACAATTTCGCCCCTATCGCCGCCGAGATCTATCAACGCTTGGCAGATGGACTTGAGCATAGCGGGGAGTATGCGGCCGCCAGCGAGAGTTACACGACGGCCTTCGCGTTCTGCCAACACAATCAGCTCGATAGTACCGCTCAACTCTGTATTGCCTGCTTAACCGCTGTGCTGCGCCAAACCGGCGAGTGGGATCGTGCGATGACTCTCTGCCGCGAGATCTTGGCGAGCCCTGAGAACTCCTTGCACGCCCGCACAGTCACCAGTGGCGTCCTGGGCGGTCTGTATGTGCAGCGCGGCCAGTCGAGCCGTGCCTTGGCGCTCTTGTCTGAATCGGCAGCGCTGGCCCAACAGATCGAACTGGCCGCTATGGAGTTGTTGGCGGCTTGGGGCTTGGCTTTCTATCACGAACAACAGGGTGATTACCCCGCTGCTATCGAGCGTTGTCGTTTTATTCTGAACCGTTGGCGCAAGATCGAAGATGTACACTATGCCATCCCTCCCTTGCGTTGGTCGGCTAGCGTGTTTGCTACCCAAGGTCTAGTAACAGATCTGCAAGCCTGCACCGACTGCTTGGCCCAGATCGCGAGCCGTTCGGGCCAACCCGAGGCGCTCTCGGCGCTTTTACATGCTCTGGCCGAAAACACACTTTTAGCTGGCAATAGCGAGCAGGCGGCCCGCCAATTCTCCCAAGCGCTTGAACTCTTGCGCGATGTTGGGGTGCCGTTTTGTTATGCTGGCAATCAACTACGGGCGGGCGTAGCTTATATCAAGGCGGGCCAGCCCAAACGGGCTTTGGCTCTGCTGCAAGATGCCCAGCGAACAGCCCGTAAACTGGGGGCGCGGCCTCTGCTGCAACAGATCGCTCAAGCGCTTGAAAGCATTGATACGCTTACAACTGGTGAGAGCAGCTCAAAGCAGCTCTATCAGCAGCTGACGCCGCGCCAATACGAGATTCTGCAACTGGTGGCGCAAGGCTTGACCAATAGCCAGATCGCCCAAAAGCTGGTGCTTAGCCCGCGCACAGTCGAAATGCATGTCGCTAATCTACTGGCGCTGCTGAACTGCCGTTCGCGTGCAGAAGCGGTAGGTAGGGCAGCTGAACAAGGTCTGTTGCAAACTACGGTATAAAGCTGCGTTTGGTACCGTAGTTTCCCGCATCCGCTTTGAACTTCAAAAAACTATACTTGCTCCTGTGGACACGAAGTACGTGAACACAAAGTATGTGGACACGAAATAGTAAGTGACATAAGGAGTGTTTCAATGACTGCGACACAACAAAGTATCGATTATGCTAGCGTTAAAACGCGACAAAAGGCCCTGTGGGGTTCGGGCGACTATGCGATTATCGGCACAACTTTGTCGATCACGGGCGAATTACTCTGCGAGGCGCTTGATCTGCGCTCGGGCCAGCGTGTGCTCGATGTAGCAGCGGGCAATGGCAACGCCACACTGGCCGCAGCGCGCCGTTGGTGCGATGTAACCTCGACCGACTATGTGCCCACTTTGCTAGAGCGCGGCCGAACGCGCGCCGAGGCCGATCGGCTCACCGTCACCTTCCGCGAAGCCGATGTCGAGAATCTGCCTTTTGAGGATGGCAGCTTCGATGCGGTGATCTCGACCTTTGGTGTGATGTTTGCGCCTAATCAAGAGCAGGCCGCCCACGAAATGCTGCGTGTCTGTCGTTCGGGCGGCAAGATCGGCCTTGTCAACTGGACGCCTGAAAGCTTTATTGGCCAAGTGCTGCGCACAGTTGGCAAGTATGTGCCGCCTCCGGTTGGCCTGAAATCGCCCTCGCTGTGGGGCAGCGAAGCGCGCCTGCATGAGCTGTTCGGCAACGAGATCACTCAACTCAATATCACTCAGCGCCAATTCATCTTCCGCTATCGCTCGGCCGCCCACTGGCTGGATGTCTTCCGCAACTACTACGGCCCCATCCACAAAGCCTTTGGCGCCCTCGATGAGGCCGGCCAAAACGCCTTAGCACACGATCTGCTTCAGCTGCTTCAGCGCTTTAACACTGGCGGCGACGAAAGCCTGCGCGTGCCCAGCGACTACCTTGAGATAGTAGCGATACGACGCTAATCAAAACGAAGGACGGCTTTCTAGCTTTTGAAGCGAAAAGAGTGAATTTATGTGGCATAGTTTCTAGCTGGAAGTTCGAAACCGATCTTATTCTAATAACGACTGTTCCATTTGATTTGGAGCAGTCGTTATTATTTTGAGCACTGTTGTAGTGCCTGAGAATGCTTGAAATGGAACCTCATTGCTTTACAGCCCATCGACTCTATGGCATGCTTAGTCCATGCATTCTGCCCATCAATAGGTGATCAATGAAGATTACAGGTCTTGAGCTGCTCAAAGTCCCACCCAGCTGGGTCTGGCTGTTTATCCATACCGACGAAGGTATTACCGGGATTGGCGAGCCATTTTTGGAAGGCCACCCCGAGAGCGTGATCGCCGAAGTTCGCCGTCTTGAAAGCGTACTGATCGGCCAAGATCCGTTGCGAATCGAAGCGCTTTGGAGCGCGATGTACAACGCGGGCTTGGGCTACAAAGGCGGCCCTGTGACCATGAGCGCGATCAGCGGGATCGATATGGCGCTTTGGGATATCGCAGGCAAAGCGGCGGGCGTGCCGATCCATAAGCTGTTGGGCGGCGCTTGCCGCGACCGCATCAAGATGTACCGCGCCACCGGAGCGGGCCAGCCCCACTGTGTCGAGCCGGGCCTGCCCTATCGCGCGGGCGCAAGCGCCGCCCCGGTTGACCGCAACGACCCTCAAGCTTGGGCCAACTACGCCCATACCGTCGTGCACGAGTGGGGTTTTCGCTGTCTGAAAGTGCATTTTAGTCTTGGCGAAGATGTGTGGAGCGTGTCGCGCGTCGACCAAATCGCCGAGCTGTTTGCGGCGGTGCGCCAAGGGGCTGGCCCCGATGTCGAGGTGGCGGTCGATATTCACAACCCTCATCCTCGCATCGCGATGCAACTGATCGAGGCGCTTGAGCCGCACCGCCCGCTCTTTGTCGAAGAGCCTATGCCGATCGAGCGGGTCGATGCCTTGGTCGAGATCGCGCGTAGCACCCGCGCGCCCATCGCGGCGGGCGAGCGCTGGATGGGCAAGTGGATCTTTTTCGATGCCATCAAGGCGGGCGCGCTGGCGGTGGTTCAGCCCGACCTCGCCCATGCTGGCGGCATCACCGAATGCAAAAAGATCGCGGCCATCGCTGAGGCGGGCTTCGCCAGCGTGGCCCTGCACTGTCCGCTTAGCCCGGTAGCGCTGGCGGCTTCGATCCAATTGGATGCCTGTCTGCCCAATTTCTTGGTGCAAGAGCATAACGAGGTCAATGACTGGCGCGTCGATGGCAAAACCCTGATTGGCTATGGCTTCCTCGAGCAGCCCTTCGAACTTGACGCCGATGGCTGTGTGGCTGTGCCTCAAGGCCCGGGCCTCGGGATCGAGATCAATCGCGAAGGCTTGGACGCGATTATGCGCCATCCTTGGAGCGAACAGCGCGGCTAGTTTATCCACTTGTAGCAAGGCGGAGGCAGCTCAACCCTCCATTCGTTCTCTAGCGCGTCCGCCTTCGGCTATAAACGTCCCAACCATCCATACAACGCCTCAAGCCTGTCGCTGTCTTCGCTGCCTTTTGCTGCCTTTCGCTGCTTTCATTGCGACCTTCTTGGTGCACGCACTAAGAAGGTTTTTCGTTGCATTTTGTTGCCCAAAGCCCTCTAAAACCTTCACGCTGCGAAGCTGTTGAAAGGTTAGCGGCTAGGATGCCAGTGTGGAAGATCACGAATGAGCGGGTGCGCATACGCCCTTCTCCCGCCTTGCGGGAGAAGGGTCGGGGATGAGGGCAGTTAGCCGCTCTGATAGCCGTAGGCGGACGCGCTAAAGACTGAATGGAAGGGTTAGGCCCTCGCCGCCATATGGTGTGTAGCACGCCAGAGCTGGGCGTTTCAGGTATAATCAACAGAGCGTTCTGCTCTTTGTCGCTGCGTCGCGCACGCGCTTGAATGCGATCAGGCCGCGTTGTCTTTGTTTGTGCGCTTTTACACGCTCTAAGCGGCTGCCTGCTTAGCATACCAAGGAAAACCATGACCTATAAACTTGTTGCAATCGACCTTGATGGAACCCTGCTTAACTCGCACCACCAAGTGAGTGCTGCCAATAGAGAAGCTGTCAAAGCCTGTCTCGAACGTGGAATTAAGGTTGTGATCGCCACGGGACGTCTGTTTAGCTCGGCCGGTGTCTATTGTCGCGAATTGGGTCTAACTGGGCCGACCATCACCTTGAATGGTGCCTTTATCGTCAATGCGGCTAGCGGCGAGATGGAGGAGGGGGCGATCCTCGACTTTGAGCTGATGGAACGAATATTGGCCGAGCTGCAAAAACGCAAGATCGACTACACCGTCTTTGGAAGCACGCATTTCTACGTTGTGAGCGATACCAAAGCGGTCAATATTTTGCACGATTTCGGCGAGCCCGAAGTGATCAAGATACCGGAGATTTCGCGGGAGTATATTCAGCAGCCCGCCAAGATTCTGGCCTTTCTCGATGAGGACGAGGCCCAAACCGAGCACGAATTGCGCCAGCTCTTCGGGCACGAATGCGAGGTGGTGCGCACCGGAAAGCTCTTCTTTGAGTTTTTGGCGCCTAATGTTAGCAAGGGCATGGCCTTGGCCCAACTGCTGCAGCGCTACCAGATCGATCCGAGCGAGGTCTTGGCGATCGGCGATAGCTTCAACGACCTCTCGATGTTCGAGATCGCAGGTATGAGCGTGGCTATGGCGGGCGCTTCGCCAGCGGTGCAAGAGCGAGCCAAGGCTATCACTACCAGCAACGATGACGATGGAGTTGCGCTGGCTCTGCGCCGTTACGTCTTGGATGCTGAATAGGGAGGCGAGCGAGGTGATCTTCTCGAATACAGCTGCTACTCTTCTGCAACGCGCTTTAGTTGTCCCGCTGCTTTGTGCGCTTCTGATCTTGGCGGGCTGTAGCTCTCAACCCGAGCCGCCCGCCCCAACGGCGAGCACTGTCCCTGCGACGGCCACGCCAGTGCCTACTGTGGCGGCCAGCCCGACACCCGAGGCGACCGAAGAGCCAGAGGAGCCTGTTAGCGCCAAGCCATTGGTGCTTTGGACCAGCGAGACGGGCGAGGCGCTTGAGCTAGTGCGCGAGATCTGTGACCAGTGGAGCGAGCGTAGCGGGCAGGAGGTGACGGTGGTTGCCAAAAGCAGCGATAGTTTTCGCAGCGATCTCTTGGCGCTCGAACTGGTCGATGGCACCTGGCCCGACCTCTTTTGGGGCAACCACGACGATCTAGCTGGCCTCTTGGTCGATCAGCGCTTGCGGCCCTATGCTTCTACCCAGAGCGCGGGCGGCTTTTTGCCAGCTGTGGTAAGCAGCGCCTCGCTTGATGGTCAACTCTGGGGTGTTCCCATCACCACCCAAGGCAGCATGTTTCTGATCTACAACACGCTCTTGACCGAGAGCGTGCCACGCACCACCGATGAGCTGATCGTTCAATCGCGCGCTGCTGTCAATAAAAGCAAGCAGCAGTATGGCTTGGTGGCGGGCTGGGCCTCGGCCCGTTGGACGGTCGCGCTTTTGAGCGGCTATGGCGGCAGCGTGATCGATAGCAGCGGCAAGCAGCCGACTCTCGATACGCCCCAGATGCGCGAGGCCCTCAACCTGTTGCGCGAACTGCGCGTCGCTGGACAGCCTATTCCAAGCACCTATACCCAAGGGCGACGGCTCTTTATTCTCGATCAAGTCACCTACAACATCGACGGCGACTGGTCGCTTCCTGTCTATCGCACCTACAGCGAGACCTTGCATATCGGGATCGCGCCCCTGCCTATCGTGCCCGCTACCGGTCGATCGGTGTCAGGCCCGTTGGGTGGCACCTATCTGATGTTCAGCGCGAGCATATCCGATGAGGATTTCGCTCGTTCGCAAGATCTGGCCAACTTCTTGACCCAGACCGAGCAGCAGGTCGCGATCGCGAGCAAACTCGAACGCTTGCCCGCCTTAACGGTCGCGCTCTCTGCGCCTCAGATCACGCAAAACCCTGTGCTTGCTGCGGCCGCTCAATCTGCCGATCAAGCTGCAGGCATACCGCCGAGCATCGAGCTGCGCTGCACGTGGGAGGCGATCGATCTGATGCTGCCCGATCTGTTGACGGGCGACCGCGATTTGGAGGAGAGTATTAGCTTGATGCAGCGCAACGCCGAGACATGTATCGCCTCGCAGTAAGCCGTAGAGCTTTCAGCTTCGTAAGGCTATGATCGGTGTGAATAAGGGAGATCTCTGTCAGAGAACGAGATCTCCCTTATTATGCTAAAGCTGCAATGGAGAGAACATTGCGAGACGAGTGCCAGGGCTTGAGTCTGCTTGGTGCTTGCGCCAAGCAGGTCGCTGCGAACGCAGCGAAAAGGCTTCTGTCTGGCGTTGGGCGGCGCTTTGATAGCCGAAGGCGGACGCGCTAAAAGCCTTCTTTGGGGGAAGGTCCAAGCCGCCAAGGAGGCATGTAGGTGAGCGTTGCGGCTCGCGGCTTTTTAGGCGGCAGTTGGGCTGATCGGCTAAGATAGTTGTATGATAATCTTATAATACGATTTTACGTTTCGATGGATCGCGACCAATTTATTGAGAAATTTGCTTAAAGAGCTTGTTTTTTGCAAATACTATGTATAATTATAGCGTTGTTATTTTGTCGATCTTATTAGATTCTTCTGAGGTTTTTTGTAATGGAACGTGTCATCACAACAATTCAAACGCATCTCTCACAGATCGTTAAAGATCTTTGCGATAAGATGATTGGCGAGCAGATCGAACCCTACAATTCCTATCCTCAAACGGTTCTCGAGGAGAATATTACAGCCGCCATTCAAAAGCTGATCGTTCAGATGGAGGATGCGCAGTCGAGCCTGTTTGTTGACCATTGGAAAGAGGTAGCTCCAGCTCGGGTTGAACAACATGTTCCAGTTGGCAGGATCATCTATTTGATTACCTCAGGCATCGAGGCGATTACGCAAACGATCGAACAAGAGCTTAAAGATGACCCCGAAGCTGTGATCTGGGGTGTGCATCGCGTTCACGATGTCGCGATCCAAGGCATTCAATCCTTGTCGGAGACGTTTATCGCTGCGCATCAAGAGCTTATCACCAGCCAGGCCTCGCAGATTCAGGCGCTTGCAACGCCGATTATTCCTGTTTATAGCGGGATCTTGGTGCTACCGCTGGTTGGCGAAGTCGATACCAACCGCGCGACGCGCATTATGGAAACCTTGCTCGAAGAGATCGTGCGCGACCAAGCCGAAGTTGTGCTGATCGATATCACCGGTGTGCCGATGGTCGATACCACGGTGGCGAATTATCTGCTTCAGATCGGGAAGGCTGTTGAGCTGCTGGGCGCTCAAGTGGTGCTGGTCGGTATTAGCCCCGAGATCGCCCAAACCATGGTTCAGCTCGACATCAATATGAGCACGATCGTGACTCGCTCGAACCTGCAAGCAGGCATCGAATACGCTCTGAAGCTGCAAGGTCAGGCGATTCAGCCCATTGAGGAAGAGTAGCTCCTGAAGCTTTATCGGACGACTCGCTGCTCGCCCAAACCTTATATGGGATCTCGCAATAAGACTGCGAGATCCCTTTTTTGTTATACCAAATCCGCTTGAATACTTTCTGTTGTGGCCTTTGGCAGAGCGAAACGTGACTATTCCCTATTTTCGGTTTTGCGCTTTGTGGGCAATGTAGCACTTTAAGGTGCATGTGGTATGAACCGGCTTTAGTTGAAGGCACGGTTGTTGCAAAATCTGACCTCGATTCGTCTTCCATGCAATTCTATGATCGTCGAGCGTATGGTGCTAGCTCGTTGGACTGACAGCGCTTGAATGGAAAACTGTACAATTCATTAACTAAGTTTTAAAAATAATCAACTTTTTAAGGAAAATACAATATTTTTGGCTATTTGTATAAAAACTACGTTTAAATGTAATTTCATTATATTGAGACGAAAGATCATTGGCATACTTTTTGCTTTTGCCTATACCAGCAGGAATACAGCTCAGTCGTAAAGAACAATTCTTATCGATTGATTTGATGTGTCCAACGTTTGAATCGGATTAAGCAACGTAGAGATGACGATAAAGGTATTTTTTGGGTGAAATAACCTGAAATTGCTGGAACCATTCTACTCAGAAAGAAAACATGCCTTATGGAAAGAGTTCTCCTCCCTACACCAGAACAAACTCGATTAGAAGCACTTCACAACTACAAGATTCTTGATACTGATCCAGAGGAAGTTTTCGACGACCTTATTCGTCTAGCATCTTATATTTGTGGTTCTCCGATCGCGATGATCAGCTTGGTGGATGAGGAGCGCCAGTGGTTTAAGGCTTGTAAGGGCATCGATCTCTCTGAGACCGCTCGTTCCGACTCTTTCTGTGCTCATGCAATAAAACATCACGATGTTATGATCGTGCCTGATGCGCTTGAAGACGAGCGTTTCGCTCATCTGCCCTTCGTTACAGGCGAAGCTCGTATTCGCTTCTATGCAGGCGCGCCTCTGATCGACCCGCATGGCAATGCCCTGGGTACGATTTGTGTGATGGACTCGCGGCCTCACTCCTTAACCGAAGAACAGGTCGATGCATTGCGCATTCTGAGCCACGAGGTGATCACCCAGCTTGAGTTGCGCCAGCGCAACCGCCAATTGCTTCAGCTTGTCGAAGAGCGCAACCAGCTCAATCGCGAGCTAGAGGCCAGCTTAGCTATGCTGCGTTCGGCCATCGAGTCGATGCAAGACGCCATTCTGCTCACCAATATGACTGGTGGCCTGATGCAGATGAATTCGCGAATGGTCGAGCTCTGGCAGATCCCCGCCGACTTGCTCGAACGGGGCAACCAATATGAATTCAGCGCTTGGATCAGCCGCATGTTGCTTGATAGCGATGACGCTATATTCCGCATTAAGGAACTCGTCTACACTTCTGACATGGAAGATCGCGGTCTGCTTCAGTGTCGCGATGGGCGCGTGATCGAATACTACACGACGCCCCATACGATCCACGAAACGATTATCGGGCGGATCTGGAGCTTCCGCGATGTAACGGAGCAGATCGAGGTCGAGGCCGAGCAAGCGCGTTTGCACGAGGCCATTCTGGAGGCTCAGCTCAATACCCTCAAAGAGCTCTCTACGCCTTTGATCCCGATCAGCGATAACGCTCTGCTGATGCCGATCATTGGCAGTGTGAATAGCGGACGCGCCGATCAGATCATCCAAACGATGCTAGCAGGTTTAGAGCGATACAAAGCCAAAATGATTATTTTGGATATCACCGGCGCCCGTTCGGTTGAGAGTGAAGCCGCTCGTACTTTTGTGGCCGCTGCCAAGCATAGCCGCCTGTTGGGTGCCCAGATGATGATTACGGGCGTTAGCCCACAAGTCGCTCAAACTTTGGTTTCGTTGCGACTCGAACTGCCCGGCATTCAAATCTGCAGCACCTTGCAAGAGGGCATTCGTCGGGCGGTAGCCTGCAACTAAGCTCGCTTCTTGTCACCGATAAGCAGCGCAAACTATCGAAGCTCTGCTGTGATAAGCGAAGGATTTTTGAAGCAATGCAATCGAGCGTGTTGCGTTGAATGAGCTGAAACTCGTCGGCTAGCATCAAAAACAGGTTTCGTGTTTTACGTTATGGCGTATGGCACGAAACCTGTTTTGTTATGAAATCCCTACATAGCGTACTGCGACCTTATCTGCCTTTGCCCGCAAAGCGCGCTATTATCTTAACAATTCAATAGGTATCACGAGCGGAGCGATAGCAACAAAAAGAGAAGAAGTGATGTTTTTTTCTTTTGTTTGACTCTATAGCCTATTAGGAAGAACAACCATGCAACACGTCATTGAAACGTTCGCAAACAATATTGAGCTTATCGTTACACGTATCAGAGAGCGCGCTCTAGATGAGCAGATCAACCCATACCATACAATGGATCTGTCTGCCTTTAATGCGATTTTTTACCATGTGCTTGAACGGGTTCGGCTCGATCTTGAAGAAGACAAACGCGAGCATTATCCGACCTACTGGCTTGAAGTAGCTGAGAGCCGCATCAACGATCACTTCAAAATCGGTGAGATTATGCATATCATCACCGCATCTACCGAAGTGATCAACGATACCATGAACGAGCTGCTTGAAAGTCGGCCCGAAGAATGCCAGTGGTTCAACGAGCGGATCTACAAGCTAGCTTTAGAAGGCTCTAGCAAGCTGGTTCAGACCTTTATTCAGATTCACGAGCACCGTATCGAACATCAGCAGTCGCAAATACGCACGCTTGCGTCGCCGATTATTCCGATCTATAGCGAAGTCTTGGTGATGCCTTTGGTCGGCGAGGTCGATACTAAACGCGCCACTCAAATTATGGAAGACCTGCTGCAAGAGGTGGTACGCCATCAAGCCGAAGTGGTTTTGCTTGACATAACAGGTGTTTCGGTAGTCGATAGCAATGTCGCTAACTATCTGATCAATATCGCCAAGGCGACGCAGCTCTTGGGCGCGGCCTTCTTTTTAGTTGGCATTAGCCCCGAGATCGCCCAAACCTTGATCCATCTGGGGATCGATCTGAATGGAATCAAAACCTTATCCAATCTGCAAGCCGGGCTTGAAGCGGCGCTTGCTTTGCAAGGTCGCGCCATTCTGCCGATCGCCTAACCGATTCTTGCTAGCAAATCCATCTGATTATTTTGTGTTTTGGCTTGCGGCGGAGTGGAATAGTGTTGTTGAGAGAGATTTTGCGCTATAGTGCGAAATCTCTCTCAACTTTTCCCCAGAATCTTGTCTTTCCCAAATGATGCGTGTGCCAGTCTTTAAGCGAAACTGTTAGCATGTGATTTCGGTAGCTAGAAAAAGGCCGCCCACTCGTTTTGATACCAAATCCGGTTGATTAGGTTCTTTTTGGCCTTCGGCAGAGCGGAACGTGACTCTTTTTGTTGTGTGCGATTTCGCGCGGCAGCGCGAAATCGCACAAGCCTTTTCCCGACTTTTCGTTTTTCTGAGCGAAGAGCATGCACGTCTTTAAACGGATTTGGTATGAGTGGGCGGCTTCGTTTCGCAAGAAGCTCGCCGTTCCGCCCGAAGAGGCTTGAATGTTGACAGCCTATGCTTGATCCATCATCATGATTCAAGCCGAATACACATCCTCCCGAATATGCTCTGTTGCAATTGGATTCGGGTTCTTTTTTTGCAAAAAAACTACAAGATCGTTGAAACCAATGAATAAAGTGCCAAACGGCGAAGTGGCGAAGTGGCGAGAACAGCTGCATACCATCATTTTTGAATCCGATACGCCAGCCGGCAAAACCTTCGACATCTTTCTGTTGATCACGATCATCACCAGCGTGGTGGTCGTGGTGCTCGATAGCGTTTCGAGCTTGCATACGCAGTATCGCGCCTTTTTCGTGGCCCTTGAGTGGATCTTCACCCTGCTCTTCACCATAGAGTATGTTCTGCGCTTACTCTGTCTCAAGCAGCCCTGGCGCTATGCAACCAGCTTTTTTGGGGTGATCGATCTGCTTTCGATCGTGCCAAGCTACCTCAGTCTGTTTGTGCCCGGCACTCAATATCTGCTGGTGATCCGCATTTTGCGCCTCTTGCGCATCTTCCGTATCCTCAAGCTGATGAACTACCTCAACGAGGCGACCGTGCTTGGCCATGCCCTCTTTGCGGCTCGCCGCAAAATCAGCGTCTTTCTGCTGGCGGTGATCACCTTGGTGATCATCATCGGGGCTATGATGTATGTGCTCGAAGGCGAGCAGCACGGTTTTGTCGATATTCCGACCAGCATCTATTGGGCGGTGGTTACCTTGACGACGGTCGGTTATGGCGATCTCGCGCCCCAAACGCCGATCGGCCAGTTCTTCTCGTCGCTGGTGATGCTTTTGGGTTACGCGATCATCGCGGTGCCGACCGGCATCGTCTCGTTCGAGATCTCGCGGGCGGCCCGTTTTGGGGTTTCGGCCCAAGCTTGCCCGGTCTGCGGGCGCCAAGGCCACGATATCGACGCCAACTTTTGCAAGTATTGTGGCGGCAAACTTTAAACGCACTTCATCCCTTCGAGCTTTTGGCGTCGAGCTCTCTCGCTCCCATTCGGTTCTCACCGCGTCCGCCTTCGGCTATCAACATCCCGCCCATGGAAGAGGCGGCTATCAGCCCGCGTGCTGAAGCCGCCCCCAAGATTCGCCGATGCCGCCTAATCCTCTAGCAAGCTGGGAAGACGAAAAGCTAAGGAAAGAGTGATTAATTCGTATCGACCAGCTCTTGCAGCTCGTGCAGTTTGATCAGCGCTTCGAGCGGCGTCAATTTGTTGAGATTAAGCCTGCGGATCATTTCGAGCACTGGATGGGGTGCGCTGGCGACGAGTGTGCTCTGAGTGGGTACAGGCTGAGCTATAACCGACTGAGCGGCGGGTTCGAGCACTGCTTCGATCATCGGCTCAGCCTCGACAACTGGCTCGGCTTGGGCCAGCGCCGTCTGCTCTTGCTCATGAGCCTGTTCTTGTTCGTGTTGCCAGTGGCGGGCCGCCTCGGCCTCGAGTTCGGCCAACAGCTCGCTGGCGCGCGCGATCACGCTTTGGGGTATGCCCGCTAGTTCGGCCACATGGATGCCGTAGGAGCGGTCGGCGCTGCCCGGGCGTAGCTCGTGCAAGAAGACCACGTGTTTATCGCGCTCGATCGCCGCCATATGGTAGTTCTTCACACGGGGCAGGCTGCGGCTCAGGGCGGTCAGCTCGTGGTAGTGGGTGGCGAAGAGCGTGCGGCATTGCAACTGCGGCTCGTTGTGAATGTATTCGATCACAGCGCGCGCGATCGCCATGCCGTCGTAGGTGCTGGTACCACGCCCAACCTCGTCGAGCACAATCAGCGAGCGACGGCTGCTTTGCAACAGAATCGCGGCGGTCTCGGTCATTTCAACCATAAAGGTGCTTTGGCCGGTCGCGATATCGTCTTGGGCGCCGATACGGGTGAAGATGCGGTCGACCAGACCGATCTCGGCGTGGTCGGCGGGCACAAACGAGCCGACCTGAGCCAGCAGCACAATCAATGCGATCTGGCGCATAACCGTGCTCTTACCCGACATATTCGGTCCGGTGATCAGAAGAAGCTGGTTGCTTTCGGTATCGAGCTCGATATCGTTGGGCACAAACTCTTCTTCCAAAACCCGCTCGACTACAGGGTGACGGCCTGCTACGATCTTCAGCCGCGTATCTTCGCTGAGAACCGGGCGCACATAGCGGTTACGCACCGCCACTTCGGCGAGGGCAGCGAAGACATCGATGCGCGCTAGCAGACGGGCTGTGGTCAGCAGGCGTAGACCGGCTTCGGCCACCTGCAGACAGATCCGCGCGAAGGCTTGCTGCTCCAGCTCTTTGAGCTTGGTTTGAGCCGTTTCAACATACTGCTCGTAGTCTTTGAGCTTGGCGGTGATATAACGTTCGGCGTTGACCAAGGTCTGCTTGCGCTGGTAGTCGCTCGGCACACGATCGGCGTCGGCCCGCGAAACTTCGATAAAGTAGCCGAAGACCTTGTTATAGTCGACTTTGAGGTTCTTAATGCCCGTTCGCGCTCGCTCGACCGATTCCATCTCGTCGATGGCCTGCTGTGCCATGCGGTTGGCGCGCACCACCTCGTCCATGCGCGGGTCGAAGCCCGGTCTGATCACACGGCGCGGTTTTTCGCCGCCTTCTTCGCTGCGCAGATAGTTCGAGCTGCCGAGCTGGGCGGGCGGATCATCGTCGAGGGCGCGCTCCAACAGATCGCAGATATCCTCACAGGGATCGAGCAGCCTATTCGAGGGCGGCTGGAAGCGCAAGCTCGCTTCGCTGGGCTGCGGCTCGGGGCTGCTTGCTGGCTCCTCTTCAACACCGAGGCCACCGAACAGATCCTCATCCCCAAACAGATCGTCCATCGGCACGCGTGGCGCTGGGCGACGGCGGCTGCTTGTGCTTGTGCTTCGAACGGGCGGCTCAGGGGCGCTCTCGAAAAGCGGGGTGAAGACGTTGGCATCGGCGAAGCGCTCGAGCGGCAGATCGCCGAGAGCTTCTACGATCTTGGGCAAGATCCGCAAGGCTTCGCGCAGGCGTACAAGGTCGCGCGGAGTGGCTACGGTGGTGCCTTGCATCAAGCGGTTGACGACGCGCTCCATATCGCCGATCGATTTTAGCTGTTCGCGTAGATCGCTGCGCAGAATCACATCGTCGACAAAGGTTTGCACCGCATCTTGGCGCTGTACAAGCGCTTTGAAATCGAGCAGCGGCTCCGAGAGCCACTTGCGCAACAGACGCGCGCCCATCGGGGTGCGAGTCTGGTCGAGCACATGCACCAGCGAGCCTTTACTTTTGCCGTCGTTGCCCTCCAAAAGCTCGAGGTTACGCCGAGTTTGGGGGTCTAAAAACATAAACGCCGTGGTGGTGTAGGTGCGTACCGTGGTGATCTGGGCGACGGCGCTGCGTTGGGTTTGGCGCAAATATTGAATGATCGCTCCGGCGGCTCGTAAAGCTAGCGGCATGGCTTCGAGACCGAAGCTCTTGAGCGAGTGGGTACGAAACTGCGCCAGCAAAGAATCGCGGGCGGTCTGGAGATCCCAGTGCCAGTCGGCCAAAGCCGTTACATGGCCGTTGGTCCAGCGCGCTTGATTTTCGCGTTCGAGCCGTTTGGCAATGCGCTCGTGGTTGAGCAGCATTTCGCGCTCTTGTTTGGTCATGGGCGCCAAGTCGTGCTCTAGGCGGGCCGCCGCAGGTTCAAGCCCAGGCAAGCGCTGGTTTGGATCTTCAGGCACCAACACCTCGGCGACTTGCAAACGGTTGAGCTCGCCTTCGAGCTGGGCTTGAGCGCGTTCGCCTGAGAAGCTGGTGGCAGCGAATTCACCCGTGCTGAGATCGGCGTAGGCCAGGCCGATCTCGCCGCGTTGAGTGATCACCGCTGCGAGGTAGTTGTTTTGGTGGGCGGTCAGCAGAGCAGGATCGATCAAGGTGCCGGGCGTGATAACGCGCACAACTTCGCGCTCGACCAGCTTGCCGTTGCCCTCTTGCTGTTCGCGTCCGGCTGCGAAGACCGAGCCGGGGCGGATATCTTTTTTGCTGCTGGGGGTTTCGCTCATCTGCTCGGCGATCGCCACACGATAGCCTTGGCCCACCAGTCGCGCTACATAGCCTTCGATCGCACGATAGGGCATACCAGCCATAGGGCTATAGACTTTCTCTTTGCTGCCCTTGTGGGTGCCCATGTCCTTGCGCGTTAAGGTTATATCGAGCAGTTCCGAGACAAGCTTTGCATCATCATCAAATGCTTCATAAAAGTCGCCGAAGCGGTATAAGAGCACGGCATCTTGATAGCCAGCCTTTAATTCGCGATATTGACGATACCAAAGATGAATATCGATACCCGGAAATTCTTCTTTTAATTTACGTTCAAGCGCTCGGCGCTCAGCATAATTATTTTGCATGGTTTATCTCGTCATTCAATGATCCTACTCGTATAGGTTCAAGTATAGCACATTTGAGCGTCAATTTCGGCCACAACACAGGCTGGTGCAGCCCGTTTCGCCGCATCATAATCGCAAGAATGTGATAGCTATCCGCCTGCCATCATACCATAGCCTCTAAGCGAGTGTGCATGTGCGAAACCCTACCTCCGAAAATAGTGAACACCTTACAAGGTCAAACTCGATTTCGCATTTCCAAGCTCTGGCGGAGAGCTTTTTAGCATCCATTCAATCCTCACCGCGTCCGCCTACGGCTATCAGAGCGGCTAGCTGCCCTCATCCCCGACCCTTCTCCGGCAGTGCGGGAGCTGTACATTAGCCACAAATCGATATACGGTCAGCGTTATCTGCCCTCACCCCCCGACCCCCTCTCCCGCACTGCGGGCGAGGGGCTGAATGATGATGTTGTATGCGATTTCGCTACGCGAAATCGCATACAAGCTCTCTGAGTTCTGTGCTCTCAAGGATACTTCCGCGATGGTATGCGAACGATCGCCTTTTGCTGCCGACACGACTTTTGGCTAATGCATAGCTGCGGGAGAAGGGCGTATGCGCACCCGCTCATTCGCGATCTTCCAGACTAACAGCTTAACCACTAACCTTCCCACAGCTTCGCAGCGTGAAGGTTTTGGAGGGCTTTGGGCAGCGAAATACAACGATCCGACCTTCTTGGTGCTTGCACTAGGAAGGTCGCAACGAGAGCAGCGAAGGCAATGAAGACAGCGAAAGCAGCGCTAGGCTTGAGGCGCTGTATGGCAGGGCGGCGATTTGGTAGCCGTAGGCGGACGCGCTTGAGAACGAATGGGAGGGTGAGGCCAGACCGCCAAGAGCGCTGAAGAAAGTAAGCGGCTTGCTAAGACACAAGCCCCACCACAATGGCAGGGCTTGTGCCCGATCGTTAGCGCGGATGGATTTCTAACAGCTCTAGAGAGCTATTGTGGATATCGAAGAGCGTTGAGGTCGCGAGGCTGCGCGCGCTCAAGCGTTGGCCGGTTTGTGGATCGTAGAGGCCGATCACGATGGTGCTTGGCTCGTCTGGCATGTTGAGGGCCAAGGGCACCGCGACTTCGGTCGTTATAAAGCGGTTGCGCTCCCAAGTTGAGGTCGGCAGTACAAGGTCGCTCTGCGAGTAGCGTTGACCATGACGTCCGACTACATGTAAGAAGATCGCGAAATCTTGTTCCGGCTTCTTCAAGGTTTGCCAAAAGAGTTTGATGCGCAGCATCTCGCCTCGGCGCGGACTGTTTTCGAGTGTGTAGCCGCGCAGGTTGAAGCTTTCGCCGAACTGAGTCGGTCGCGGATGGGCCACGGGCGGGCCGATCTGGTAGATCCAAGCGTAGGGCACACCTTCGATCACAACCGTATGAATTGGCTCCATCTTTTCATAGACTTGGTCGAAGGGCGGCAAGGGCTCTACTTGGGCGTCGCGCACATAGACCACGACATAGCCGGTTTGGGGCGAAAACTCGCCGTCTGGCACGGTGGCTTGAATGCCCGGCTTCAAGAGCGGTTGAAGCGTGTCGCGTTGCGTGCTGGCGGTGATCACGCCCGTGCTGTCGGGCTGTTGGTTGAGCCATTTGGCGACTTGATCCATGCCTTCGCCCCAGCCGATCATAAAGGTATTGGCCCCCGCTTGGGCGCCGCCGAGCAGTTGGTTGAAGGCTGTGAGGCTGTAGGGTTGCCAGAAGATCGCGTTCAGCAGGCTGCCGAACATCACCAGCAGGGTGGTTAAAAAGGTGACGCGCGCTCGGTGCGAGATATCGCTGGTGCGGGCGAAAAAGCGACAGAGCGCCCAAAGACCCATGGCGGCTAAGATATCGAGCGAGGGGAAGATCGGCACTAGATAGCGGTTGAATTTCTTTGGAAAGACGCTCATCGCCAAGATAAAGAGGATGGAGAAGAGCGCTAGAGCTGCCAGCATACGCCGTCGCTCGGGATTGATTTCGCGCAGCACAAGCGGCAGCAACAACAGGCCCACCATGCTGAATGGGGTCAGGCGCAGGGCGACCGCCACTGGGTAGAAGGCCGGGCCGGGCGCGAGGTCTTCTTTGCCCATAAAGAAGTTGCCCAGCATATGCGGTTGCGCGCCTTCGTCCATTACGCCCGAGCGAATGCGCTCGATCGCTAGGCGCGGATCGCTCCAGAGCGCAGGCCAGATCACGATCACCGCTATGCCTAGCGTCGCTAGCCAGACACCCGCTTTGAGCATGCTCGTCTTGCGCTGTTTCTTGTCTTGCGCGACCCAGATATAGTGGCCTGCTAAGGCCAAGGTCATGGGAATGAGCAGTAAGGCAGGCGATTTGCTCAAGATCGCGAGGGCGGCGCTGATGGCCGAGAGCAATATAAAACGCATGCCATCTTGGCGTTGTAAGGCCAAAATCGCTGCCAGTAAGCTGACGGTGGCGAAGCTACCAGCTAAGGCATCGACATGCAGGAGTTTGCTATAACCGATAACAAAGGGATCGGTCGCCCATAAGAAGGCGGCCAAGGTTGCGATCGAATGCGGTAAGAGGCGGCGTAGCAAGTAGAAGCCGACTAAAATGGCTATTACATGGGCGCAGATCACGGGCAAGCGCATCAGCCCTAGGCGCTGGCTAAACGAGGGGTCGCCCATACCGAGGCTTTCCAGCGCTTGTTGGATCACTAGGCCGATCGAACCAAGCCACATGGTTGTGACACCTGGGTGGGTCGAGATGGCTGTTTCGTGAAACTGTCCAGTAGTGATCGCCTCTAAAAAGCGCTCTGAGCGCATGATCCAAAAGTTGACCTCGTCGGGTGTGAGAAAGAGGTCGAGCTGATAGGCGCGTAATCCAAACGCTAATAGCGCAATAACAAAATAGGGAAATCCGGCTAACGTTGCTTCACGTACCTGAGTACGTGGTAAGGCAATAGCCATATCCACCCCCGTAGGTGTTACAAGATATAGATCTTAACAAGCTGGCTAGCTTCAGCTTGCTGTTTGTACATCGGCTACAACATGAGCTCGGAAGGGCACAGAATCGGCGTTGATTATGCCTGTAGAGGATGTTGGTAGGTGCGAGAAGGGGAAGAAAGCAGCGTGCTTACATTCCTATGAGAGATTTTGAACTTGCAACCTGAACCGAAAGACATCGCATCCTAGTAGTAAGACGCGGTAAAACTACTAAGAAGTTACATATTTTGCAAGTAGAAAAATAGTCTTCAAAGCTTTGTTCCATGCCTCGTGTTGCCCGCCAGCAGGCATTTCACTAGCAAGTTGTGTACTCAGATCGTTCGCTCACAACTGCAATCAATCTGAGAACTGCTTCTGTAAGAGCTTTTTGTAAAAAAAAGTGTTTGACAAACAACGAACTGACTGGTAGGATTCGGCAATAGAAACACATCGCCTGAAAGGAGGTGAGCACATGGCAGACCCTGACCTTAGTGGCCTTAGCCGCTGTTCAATAGTTTTAAGACATAATAGACGTGACACATCTCGTGCTCACCAACTGAAGGAGCGCTAAGGTTATGACGAACCCGAATACAGATAAACCTACAATCGAACGGTACGATCCCGCGGCTATTGAGAAGAAGTGGCAAGAGCGTTGGGAAGCAGACGAACTCTACAAAGCAGGTGATCCCGATGATCGCCCCAAGCACTATGCGCTTGACTTCTTCCCGTATCCTTCGGGCGATGGCTTGAGTGTTGGACATGCTCGCAACTATGTACCGACCGACGTACTTTCGCGATACTATCGCATGAAGGGCTACAACGTCCTGCATCCGATCGGTTTCGACGCTTTCGGCTTGCCAACTGAAAATGCGGCTATTAAGCAGAAAGTGAACCCGATGATCTTGAACGAGCGCTATTCGGCCAACTATGTGCGCCAGTTCAAGATGCTGGGTCTGAGCTACGATTGGTCGCGTCTGTTCAATTCGAGTAACTCCAGCTACTATCGCTGGACGCAATGGATCTTCCTGCGCCTGTTCGGATCGTGGTACGATCCGCGCGAAGACGCTGCACGCCCGATCGAGACCTTGGAAGCCGAATTGGCTGCCCATGGTAGCGAGCGCCTCTTTGCTTATATCGATGAGCATCCCGAACAGGGCAATGCATTTGCAAAAGACACTCCTCCGATCACGGCTGCCCAATGGAACGCCTTCACAAAGCGCGAGAAGAACGAATACCTGATGTACTTCCGCTTGGCCTTCCGCTCGCAAGCGACCGTCAACTGGGACCCGGTCGACAAAGTGGTGGTCGCCAACGAAGAGGTCATCGATGGCCGCGCTTGGCGTTCAGGCGCACTGGTCGAGAAGAAGGTCCTCAAGCAGTGGAACTTCCGCATCACCGCTTATGCCGAGCGCTTGGCGAAGGATCTGGATACGGTCGACTGGCCGGCTCGAATCGTGACCATGCAGCGCAACTGGATCGGCAAGAGCGAAGGTGCCGAGGTCGACTTCATTGTTGCCAATACCGGCAACGATGAGACCGCTCCTCGTATTCGTATCTTCACCACTCGCCCCGATACGCTCTGGGGTGCTACCTTTATGGTCTTGGCGCCGGAGCATCCGCTGGTGCCAATGCTCACCACCGATGAGTATCGCAGCGATGTTGAAGCCTATATCAAGCAGGCCAGCACTTTGAGCGAAGCCACCCGTGGCGACGAAACCAAGGAGAAGACTGGCGTCTTTACGGGCGGTTTTGCCATCAACCCCGTCAACGGCGAGCGCATTCCGGTCTGGATCGCCGACTACGTGATGATGGGTTATGGTACCGGCGCGATTATGGCGGTTCCGGCCCACGACCAGCGCGACTTCGAGTTCGCCAAGAAGTTCGGCTTGCGTATTCGCTTGGTAGTGCAACCCGCAGGCCAGAGCGCCGATGTCGAACTGCAAGAGGCTTGGCCCGGCGAAGGTATCATGATCAATTCTGGCCCGATCACCGGCGTGCCCGCCGGTAAGGGCGAAGGTCAAAGCGTTCAGGCCGCCATCGCCTACCTCGAAAAGAATGGCATGGGCAAACGGCGCGTCAACTACCGCATTCGCGACTGGTTGATCAGCCGCCAGCGCTACTGGGGCACCCCGATCCCGATCATCCATACCGAGGATGGCGAGGTACCAGTGCCCGAGGAAGAGCTGCCGGTCAAGCTGCCCGAAGTCGAGAACTACGAGCCGACCCAAACCGGCGAATCGCCGTTGGCCGCCATCGAATCCTTTGTGAATACGCCGCTTGGCCGCCGCGAAACTGATACCATGGCGACTTGGGCTTGTTCGTCGTGGTACTACATGCGCTTTGCCGATCCCACCAACGACGAAGCCATCTTCGACAAAGAGAAGGTAGCCTACTGGCTGCCGGTCGACACCTATGTCGGCGGCGCCGAGCACGCTGTACTGCACTTGCTCTACGCTCGTATGTGGACCAAAGTGCTCTACGACTTGGGCTACATTCCCTTTATCGAGCCGTTCAAGAGCCTGCGCAATCAAGGCATGATCTTGGCTCCCGATGGCAAAGAGAAGATGTCGAAGTCGAAGGGCAATGTGATCACCCCCGACGAGGTGATCGCAGAGCACGGCGCTGACGCACTGCGCGGCTACGAATGCTTTATCAGCGACTTCACCCAGAGCGTGCCTTGGAACACCAACGGTGTGCCCGGTGTCTGGCGCTGGCTGGATCGCATCTGGCGTATCTCGCTCTATCCCGATCAGGATGTTGGTACACCAACCAACTTCACCGCTCGCCAACTGCAGCGAGTTGTACACCAGACCATCGAGCGAGTCGAGCGCGATATCCTAGACTTCAGCTTCAATACAGTTGTTTCGACCCTGATGGAATTCACCAACAACCTCTTCCGCGCACGCGACGGAGGTTTGGTGGGCACCCCCGAATGGGACGAAGCGATCGATGTTTTGCTGCGTTTGGTCGCCCCGATCGCGCCTCACATGGCCGAAGAGATCTGGGCACGCTTGGGCAAGCCCTACAGCATTCACCAGCAGAGCTGGCCGGTCTCTAACCCCGAGCTGGCGGCTGAAGATGAGGTCGAGGTGGTCTTGCAGGTCAACGGCAAGCTGCGCGACAAGATCTTGCTGCCGGTCGATGCCGATCAAGACACCCTGCGCGAGAAGGCGCTCGCCAACGAGAAGGTGCGCAACTACACCGAAGGCAAGACTGTGCGCAAGGTTGTGGTTGTACCTGGCAAGTTGGTCAATATCGTCGTAAGCTAATTACCCTAGCTTCCCAAAAAAGGATGCCTTGGACTTTCGCCAAGGCATCCTTTTTGTTTGCCTGTTACTACACCCACATCTGCTTGATACATTGTATGCTTTAGCGGCGTGCTCTCTTCCCCAAAGAAGGTTTCTAGCGCGTCCGCCTACGGCTACCAACAGCTCGCCCGCCGCATCAGGCTGCTAACTGCGCCGAAGCCTCCCCCAATCTAATTTTAAATCCGGCTGATCACTTTGTGCTTTTGGCCTTCGGCAGAGTGCGGCTCATCTCTAGCTTTTGTTGCCAAAGACGACAGTTTGCGGGTCTACGAAAAGACCACAGCCAACATTACCCCAATCACAAATGCTACAACCGCGAAGATCAGAAGAAAAGCGAAGATATTGACTGGCGGCATCTCTGCCTTGCTTGGCTCGATGCTGATGGCTTGTTTAAGAGAAGCAGGCCTCGGCGAGATATTTGGACGAGAAACGCTCGCTGCTGAGCTCATCAGGGCTTGGCGCATAGCTGCGGCGCTAGCCGGCCGCTCCTCAGGCGAGATCGCCATTGCTTGGCTGATCAGTTCGTCTAGATGAGCTGGTATTTGGCTATTGAGCGTTCTGCTTGATGGAAGCGGGTCAGGCTGCTTGTTGCAGTGGGCCGTCGCTCGGCTGAGGGCATCGATCGGTTCGCGTCCGGTTGCCAAATGGTAGAGGGTCGCTCCCACGGCATACAGATCGTTGCGCGCGTCGGGCGCTTCGCCTTGAAGCTGTTCGGGCGCTGCATAACGCGAAGGATTCGTAGCTCTGCTCTCGTCATTGCTCGCTGCTAGCAGACTGCTCAAGCCAACATCAAGCAGTATGAGCTTGCCATTGCCAGCGATTTTAAGATTCTGCGGCTTGATATTGCCATGGATCACAGGCGGATTATGGCTGTGCAGATACTCCAACACATCGAGAAGTTGGCTTCCCCACTTGATCACATCCCCGATCGCGAATGGTTGCCCACGATAAACTAGTTGGCTTGCCAAGTCTATTCCGGGAATGAACTCCATCACCAGATAGAGCTGACCGTTCTCTTCGAAATGATCGAATAGACGGGGCAATGACGGATGTTTTACGTTAGTGAGCACGGGCGCTTCGCGAGCAAAGGCGGCCACAAATTGTGGATCGTTACAGTACAGCTGTTTGAGCGCGACAGGGGTACGTAACTCTTGATCGAAGGCTTGGTAGACTGTGCTCTGTTCGCCCTTTCCAACCAAGCGCACAATCTGGTAGCGATTATGAAGGACCGTGTTCTTATCGAGAGCTGTCATGAACAGAGTATTCTTTCAGAATAGGAGCGAGAAACTAGTTGTAGAGAATATTATATTGCTATTACTAATAGTTTTGTAGTCTCTTTTTTATTGCACATGTTCTTATGCTTTTGATTATTATCAAATTATTATTTGGTAATACAAATATATTAGACTCGCTGCACAACTGAATAAGCAACGACTAGTGAATGAACATCCGCAACTTCGTAAAGGAACGAAGCATGAGCATTCAAGAACCGTTAGACGAACTGTTTTTTGCAGAACCTCCCAGAAAATTACGCGAATTACTTGAGCAAATTCCAGATACTATTTTTTATAACAAGGACGGCAATCCTGACTATAACGGCATCTTTGTGGAGATTACTCGGACGGTGTATGGGCGCGAAGATCGACACTTTACGATTGATAGCGAAGACTTTTTGAATGGTACCTTGCCCAATCTCTCTACCTTCCAACGAAGTGTCTCTTACGAACGTGCTCGTCGTCGGAAGCAATACTAAAAGCACTGGGCATGTGTGAACGAAACCACACATGCCCAGCGTAAGGCTAAGGTTCTATTCTATTCAAAAGGCGGACTAGTCGTCGCTTACCCTCCCTTCCGAGATAAAGGAGAGCAGATCGGCGTTAAGTTGCTCTTTATCTAGGTCAGGAATGCCATGCGAGGCACCAACATAGACTTTTAATGTGGCATTGGGAATCAAGGCAGCCGACTTTTTGCCCGAAATCTCTAAAGGCACCACTTGGTCATTATCGCCATGTACAACCAAGGTCGGTACCTCGATTCGTTGTAACTCCTCGCGAAAATCGGTCTCTGAGAAGGCCTTTATGCAGTCATAGACGTTTTTAAATCCAGCCAGCATGCCCTGCTGCCACCAAGCGCGAATCAAGCCATCGCTTGCTTTTTTATTATAGAATGGCCCGCTTGGCACATCCATAAAAAATTGAGCCCGATCTTCGAGCACGTTTTTGCGGAAATTATCAAAGACCTCAAGCGGAATCCCATCAGGATTATCTTCAGTTTTGACCATCAGGGGCGGCACTGCGCTGACAAGCACCAGCTTGGCTACCCGCGCCGAGCCATGCCGCGTTAAATAGCGTACCGCCTCGCCGCCACCCGTCGAGTGACCTACCAAAACTGCATCATGTAGGTCAAGGTGCTCAATCAACTGGGCAAGATCGTCGGCGTAGGTGTCCATGTTGTTGCCTTCCCAGGTTTGGTCAGAACGACCATGGCCGCGACGATCAGGAGCAATAGTGCGATAGCCCTTTTGCGCTAGGAAGAACATCTGATTCTCCCAAGCATCGCTTGACAAGGGCCAGCCATGGCTAAAGACAACCGGTTGACCTTTACCCCAATCCTTGTAGTAGTACCCGCATCCGTCCTTGAGCGTTAGATAAGCCACACTAACTCCTTTCTTGAAACAGTAACCTAACGTTTAATGTCAGCAAAAACGTATACTGATCGTATGAAAGGGTCGCTAACGTGTCAGATAGAAGTTGAATGAGGGTAAGAAGAACAGAACGCCTACGAAACCTGTTTGTCAGGTCGCGCTTTGGGGTTCTGCCGAGAAGCAGAGGATCGTTTTGGTGGGCGAGCTGTTTGTAGCCGAAGGCGGACGCGGTTGAAACCGGATGGAGAGGAGAGACCACCCCGTTAAAGCGCTAAGCTCATCTATCAGATGCGCTATTAATAGCAGTATAACTCAGCTTTTGGTTTCTGCAAGCGGTTCTTTGATTAAAAATTTCGAGTTAAAATAATTTGCATTGAGGGTGGAGGCGATTTGTGGGCTGCGCTTTTCGTTATAATATAGAAGTACCTATTTTTCCCATTGTGTTCAAACAAGCTTTGGTTTCATAATGCTATTGATAGCGGGTTTGGCGTGCTCTTTTGTGCTTGCGCTCTGGGCAGACCACCTGGAAACAGGCGCTCTCAACGGGGATGCCTGTCTTGAAGTGGTGATGCTCCCCCGCCCGCGCATAGCAGAGCAAGGGGAGCGAGTTGTAGAATAGCGCTTGTAGACGCTCGGATCGTTCTGGCTTAGTTACCGTTGAGTTCTGCTTCGATCACTGCGATAAAGGTATCGAGCGGGTGGGCGCCGGTGAGGAGCTGTCCATTGATCATAAAGCCGGGGGTGCCGCGTAGGCCCAACGTGAGACCTTGGTTGCGATCTGCAAGCACTTCGCTGGCGTGTTGTTCGCTCTTGACACAAGCTTCGAGCGCATCTGGATCAAGCCCGAGCTCGCTGGCGGCGTTGCGGTATGTCTCGACCGACGCCTCGTCGCTGACCTTCCACTCGGGCGAGCGGGCGAACATAGCGTCGTGCATATCCCAGAACTTGCCTTGATCGGCGGCGCAAAGGGCGGCTTGCGCAATGTTTGGCCCTTGTTTGGTGATGATCGGCAGGTCTTTGAACATATAGAAGACTTTGCCGGTGTCGATGTAACGGGCCTTGATCTCGGGGAAGGTCTCTTGGTGGTGGCGCACACAGTAGGGGCAACCGTAGTCGGCGAACTCGATCATGACCACAGGGGCGTTGGGGTCGCCTAGGTAAGCAACTTCTTCGGGTGTGAGCTTGAGGCGTTCGAACAGCGCTGCATGTTGCTTCGAGAGCGTGTAAGGCCCGGATTGGGACGCTTGTTGACTATCTTCGCTTGCTTGGCCCGTTTGCCCGCAGGCTATCAGCAATAGGCTGAAGAGGCAGATGATGCTGTAGTGTAGAAACTTCATTGTAAGACTCCTAGAGATTGCATATTTGCAGGCATACGCTGTTCGCGCTGGTGGAAATCTGCCAGTTTGGGACACATCGGACGGATGCGTTCTGGGGTGGCCAGCTCCTTGCGGCCCTATCCGCGAAGAGGCTGAAGACGGCGAACAGTGCGCTTGTAAAGAGTGATCGATAGAGATGATGACCGCAATAAGCGATCAAGAGCGCCTCACTGAGGGTCTAACGCTATCGCAGAAACATAAATTTGTGATCTTTTTTGTTCAGTTTTTTCAAGTTCACAAACCTTCATTCCGTTATATACGGTATAGATATGATAGCCTAAATCGCTTATCTTGCGATAGTGTAGCGCATATATAACACAATGGCAAACGATGTGTGAAAACAAGACATTACAAATAATTTTTGTTGTTTAAAAAGTTCCTTGCTAAAGAATGTCAGAATCTTCGTTTAGAATCGAAAAGAGGCTTAAATTGGGCAAAATGTTAAGTATAGAGATATTTATCCGAAAAATAAAGATTTGGATTAAGGGAAACGTGCGTTTGGGCTGACCCTCTGCTCCACACGAGCGAAGCATCTTATTTATCATCTCATACCTTGCCACAAGCAGGAAAGGGGCTACGCATCCTATGACTGGCAAAATCTATGATCGAACAGCTTTTATCGAGGCCTACCTAGCGAGCTTGCAGAGCCATTTTCCCATCAATGAGCGCGAGCGTTTTCTGAAAGCACGCTTTCGCAGTTTGGAAAAGGCCTTTGGCGTTCAGATCTCGCAACAGGGTGTGCCTGCCCATTGCTCTCCAACCCTCTTTACGCTCTTTCAAGGGGCGGTCAAGGCCTATTTGGGTTTGCCCTCCAATCAAGACAATGTAGTCGATAACAGCCTGTGGAACATTCAGTTCAAACAGATCGGCGCAGCTCCACAGAGCCGTAAACTGCTAACAAGTGCCTCTGCTGCGGGCTACGATGAGAGTAAGCAGGCCCTTTTTGAGATGATCGAGCGCACCTTTATAACGATCTGGGGGCCACTCGATCGTATCGTTCGGTCAGAAGATCTGCTGCGTTATGGCTTTGATGATAGCCTCGAACCTGAGCAGCCTGATTATTGATCCTAAATCTGCTTCGGCCTAGCGGTGTGACTTTGCCTGTCACAACTAGGGTATACACTAGTAAAAAAGCACAAAGGGAGCGAGAAGGTGTATATCCGAAGCGATCAAGTAGAAGTTCAGATCTCTTATGATGCGCTCGAACCTGCGCTGCGCTATCCTGCTGCCTTCTTTCGCCAAGTGAGCTCGATCCGGGCTTGGCCCAAAAGCGGCAGCGTGCTGATCTGTGGGGTCGGCCCCGATGCGCAGCTGATCAGCATTCGCCATAATCAGCCGGGCGACCTGCGGGCCTACCGCCTGAGCGAAGCCGGCCTAGAGCAACTGAGCGACGAGTATAGCAACGATGCGATCGAGCTGCCCAACGGCGGAATCGCCTATTCCGACGGCCAAGGTTTGGTGCTTCGGCGCGGCGTTTGGCAGCAGCGCTTTCGGCTCGGCCCTTTTTCGTGGGGCGCGCCAGCGCTGGCCTGCAATCACGATGCCAGCTTGATCACGCTCGGCAAGTGGAAGGGCGACGATTGCAAATTGGCCTATCTGCGCAAAGACCAGTCACGGGTCGAAGTCACCCCGCATAATTTCTTCTCGTACATCGCCATCGATAATCAGCTGGTGTTTATTCAACAGGGCCGGCTTAAGCAGCTCGATCTGGGCCAAAACAAAGCCACTACAATCGGAAATAAAACCTTCCAGAGCCGCATTTTTGATCTTCTCGACATCGATCCTCAAGCCCATTACGAATGTCAGTTTTCAAAACTGAGTCGCTTGGCTGGCGAAGTGATCTGCTGTTTGGAGCTGTTCGATCCGGTGAGCTATTGCCGGGTTTGGCAGGGCATTATTCAGCTGCCCTCCGAGCGCGCTGAACTGGCCAAGCTCTACGCTACACCCCAAGGCTGGCGAATCGCGCGTCTCACCAGCAACGAAGAGAGCGTTGCGATCGAGCTTGAGCGCTTAGAGCAGCTGCGGGTTGTTGAGCGCAAGACCGCCTTTCTGGGCCTGCTGGCTGAACGCCCTCAATCTGGCTGGTGGCCCATCGCTAGCCCGCTCACCCCGGCCATCAGCCTGGCCTTCTACCCCTAAGAGCGCTGCTCTTGCGAGCATGTTGGGGTCATGTTGCTTGATTACTTTAGCACTCTGGCGGCGAGCTCTTGTCCTTCCATTCAGTCCTCAGCGCGTCCGCCTACGGCTACCAACATCCCGCCCATCAAATAAGGTCTATCTCGCTGTGCGGCGTGACCCCAAAAACGAAGCACTTCAAACCTGTCATACCAAATTCGGTTGATTACTTTCTATTTGGCCAACGTCTTTCCCTCGTTTTGTTTTCTCGCGTTAAGCAAATGCACGTCTTTCAAACGAATTTGGTATCAGCTACAACAGCTTCGGCTGCATGTTCGAAGAGAGTGAGAGGCCAATCCATGGGTTAGCAAAAGGTTGCGAGCCACGAGTTGCACAGTAGTGTTAAGCGCGATAGGCACTGCGCCACTGGCCGGGCGGCAGACCCTCCCACTGCACAAAGGCGCGATGGAAGGAGCCTGGCTCTTGGTAGCCCAGTAAAAAGGCGATCTCTGTGAGCTCTAGCTCGGAAGATTGCAGATAACGTTTCGCCAGTTTGTGGCGCACCTGTTCGAGCAAGTGCTGAAACTGAACGCCCTCTTCGGCCAAACGGCGCTGCAAAGTGCGGCTGCTGATATGCAGCTCTTGGGCGATAGCTTGAATAGTGGGCGAACTGCCTGCGATGCGCTTTTGCAACAGCTCGGCTACCTGATCAACAAAGCTTTGGCTTGAGCTTAGTGGGACTAAGGCGCTTTCGAGTTGCGGCTCGATCAGCGCCAGCAGATCGGGGTTGGCGCTCTGGAAGGGCATGTTAACCTGATCGTCGGTGAAGATCATTTGGTTCTTGGCAGCGCTGAACTCGATCGGACATTGAAAAAACGCTTCATAGACGGCTCGTTGGCTTTCTTGACGCTGGTAGCTGACTTTTTGCGGATAGATCTTGTGGCCTGTGCCGCGTTGCCCCAATTCCAGTATGTGGGCAAAAGCCGCATCGATGAGGATGGCTGGCGGCGGCTGCTCGATCGGCCAGATGATATCGACCAGCCAGAGATTAGCTTGGCGCTTGAGGGTGATCTCTTCGGCGCTAAAGAGCCGCTTGTAACGGGCCATTTTCTCCAGCGCGCCATAAAACGAGTTGGCCGACAGCGCGGTGATCCACAAGGGGTCGAATGGCTCTCCTTGGATTAGGCGCGAGACTTGCAGGCCCAAGGTTGGATCGTCGAGCTGGGCGGCGAATGTAGACCAGAAGGCGAACCACTGGCCAACTGAGAGCCGAATATGCTCTTGTTGAAGCAGATTGCTGGCTAGCCCAGCTTGCTGCAGAACATCGCCGATGGCTAGATCGAGCTTGTTGATACGGGCGATCATAGAACGGCTTAGTCGTATCTGGCGCATAGACTCTCCTAACTGAGCGCTTATTTGCTGCGTACCAGCCCAAACTGAAGCAGGCTTTGGGCGGTTGCCATAATCGTTTCGCTATTGGAGCGCGGCTGCCAGTCTAACAGTTGGCGCGCTTTGACATTGCTAGCGGCCCGAATCTGGCCGAGTTCGCGAGCTAGGTTTCTTGCAGTCTGATTGTAGCGCCCTGCCAGCCGTACGATCCAGTCAGGCATAAGGCGGGTTGAGACGCGCGAAGCTACAGGGCCGAGTTGCTCTTTGAGCATGCTGGCGATCGCTTGCAAGCTTAACACTTCGTCTGAGGCGGCGATAAAACGCTGGCCTTTGGCCTCAGGACGCGTCATAGCGCGGATATGCAGATCGGCCAGGTCGCGCACATCGACCATGGTGATATAGGTGCGCGGCAGGAAGGGTACTCTTCCATTTAGGATCAACCTGATGACATGAATGGAATCGGAGAGATCCTTGCCGAGCACCGGTCCAAAGATACCCACCGGATTGACAACTGCGAGTTCGAGGCGGTTTCCGGGCTGAGACACGAAATCCCAAGCGGCCCGTTCGGCGATCGTCTTCGATTTCATATAGGTCGTTATATCGCCTTGGAGATTGGTCCAGTTTTCTTCAGTGAACGGTTTGTTTTGCGCTGCTTGGCCGTAGGCTACAGCGACAAACGACGAGGTCAACACAACCCGTTTGACACCAGCGGTTTGGGCGGCGCGTAGCACCCGCAAGGTTCCGTCGCGGGCTGGCACAATCATATCATCTTCGTTTTTGGGCATGTTTAGCGAAAAGGGCGAGGCGACATGCAACACATAGCTACAGCCCTGCACCGCCTCGGACCAGTTCTGATCAGAAGTCAGATCGGCAGCTACAAACGAGAGACGTTCGTCCGTTTCGATGCCCGCCTGTTTGATCATAGCACGAACCTCACTCTCGCGCGCCAGCGAGCGCACGCTCGTGCGTACCCGATAACCATCTCGCAATAGTTGGGCGATACAGTGGGAGGCTACAAAACCAGAGCCGCCCGTTACCAAGACCGTTTCGTCCTTCATCGCTTTGTCCTTATACGAAATTCGATTGAACACTTTGTGTTTTGGCCTTCGACAGATTTGATCGCAAATACGCACGCTTGGCTTTGCAGGGGGCGCTTGGGCGCAGGCAGACGAGCCGTCGAATGTAGTGAGCAACGTGTTGATAGCCGGAGGCGGACGCGCTAGAAGCCGAATGGAAGGTTGAGACCTCTCCGCCAACGAATGCAGCACCCGAAGTGCACAAGCGAATTTGATATTATCTGTTTGACCGCTCTCCAATTCGTACTATAGGAGCGATCCGGCTTTTTCTCATTAGCGAATCGCGCCAAGCTCTTAACAAATCGCGCCAATCGAGCGCTTTTCGTTAGGCGCTTGAACCAGCTTGAAGCGAAAGGAAAGGGATATGCCAGAACTGAAGTTGAGTGCTGACTGCGGCAATTCGCCTAAGAACCAGTTTGTCGAGCAGGTGACGGTTGCGCTGTTGCTGCACGATAGGGACACGCTCGAGCGTTTGTTGAGCGCTGAGCTGCGTTGGGAGCGAATCGGAGATGAGGTCATATTAGACAAAGCGGCGATTTTGGAGGGTAAACATCTACCGGACGCTGATGCGATCGCCGCTCTGGAGATCGAGCATGTGTTGACGCACGGCAAAGTGGGCGCAGTCAACGGGATCGCTCGCTTTGAAAGCGGGCGTAGTTGGTTGTTCGCTGCGATCTACGAGTTTTTCAATGCCAAAGCTAGCAGTATCAAAGACATCAAGTTGTATCTGATCGAGGCTGATTGATACCAAATCCGTTTAAACACTTGCGCTCGTGTAAGGTAGGGTTCCACTCTGCCGAAGGCCAAATAGAACGTAATCAAGCGAATTTGGTATAAGCTCACCGGCTTTAGTATTAACTGATCGAGGCTGACTCATCGTACAAACCTGCTATAATAGTAGTACGTTTGTACGATTATGGTGAGGTGGCGATGAGCACAGTGATCAAACTTGAACCTGATCTTCAGCAGAAACTGACTATTTTGGCTGGAGAGGCCAGCGATGAGATCAACGAGATCCCGACTTCGCCAAGCATTGCGCCGAGTAGTGAGCATCCGACTGGCTTTATCTACAATACCGCTAAGTCGGGCGGCGGCAAGATGCCGGTCTTTAAGGTCTTGCAGACCAATGCCTGCCGCTACAGCTGCAAATATTGCTTCGCCTCGTGTGCCATTAAGCGCAAGCGCACCACCTTCAAGCCCGACGAACTCGCGACCACGTTCGTCTCCTTGCAACGCTCTAAAAAGGTCGAAGGCATGTTTCTCTCGTCGGGGATCGTGCCTGACCCCAACACAACCATGGAGAAGATGCTGGCGACGGTCGAGCGCCTGCGCTTCAAAGAGAAGTATCAGGGCTACATCCACCTTAAGCTGATTCCGGGCGCTTCCTTCGACTATATCGAACGGGCTGTCGAGCTGGCCGACCGCGTTTCGCTTAATCTGGAAGCGCCCAACGCCGAGCGGCTGGCCGAGTTGGCGCCCGACAAAGAGTTCCAAGAGAGTATGTGGCAGCGCCTCGCCTGGGCTGGCGAGCTGATCGGCCGTGCGCGCGCCGAAGGACGCCCTGCTGCGCGCAGCCTCACAACCCAGTTTGTGGTCGGCGCCGCCCGCGAGAGCGACCGCGAGCTGATGGAGACGGTCGAACGCGCGCGACGCGAGCTTGGCCTTTGGCGGGCCTACTTCTCGGCCTTCCACCCGATCGCGCGCTCGCCCTTCGCCGACGAACCCGCCGAAGATCCCACCCGAGCGATGCGGCTCTATCAAGCCGACTTTATGCTGCGCGACTACGGTTTCAGCTTCGATGAGCTGCCCTTCGACGAGCAAGGTCTCTTACCTCGCCATAAAACCCCCAAACAGGCTTGGGCCGAGCGCAATCTGCACGAGCCGATCGAGGTCAACCGCGCCTCGCGCTCGCAGCTGCTGCGCGTGCCCGGCATCGGCCCCAAGAGCGCCGACGCCATCTTGCAGGCGCGCCGCCAGTGCCGCCTGCGCGATCTTTCGCAGCTTAAGGTTTTGGGCGTGACCACCAGTTGGGCTGCCCCTTACTTGCTGTTGGACGGGCGGCGCACTCCCTATCAGCTCCCGTTGTGGTAGCTGTTTAGCCCTCAGCCGCTTTGGCCTTGAAGTTTTCGCGCTGATCGTGGTAGAGGGTGTAGAGCACACTGGCCAAAGTGATGCTCGCTCCGATCACGGTCATCACGCTCGGCAGCTCTCGCCACAACAGAAAGCCCCACATAATGTTGATCGGCAAGGTGACGTATTCGAAGGGCGCGATCACCGACGCCAGCGCATAGCTGTAGGCTCGTGCGCTCAGAAACATGCCTCCCGCCCAGATCAGGCCGAAGCTGAGCATAATCAACAGGTCGAGCAGGCTCGGCATGCTCCACGGGTTGAAGACAAAGGCGATACTAACGGGCGCATCGGGCATCGGCCCAACCATCATCGCCAAGGGCGCGAGTATAGCCGCCGCGATCAGATAGAAGACCGAGCTGTAGTAGGACATAGTCGCGCTGCTGTCGCTCTTCTGGAGCTGACGCGTAATGATAGCCGAGAAGGCATACAGCAGGGTCGAGATCAAAATGAAGAACGAGCCGAGGTTGAACGAAGCTGAGCCCGGTCGCACGATGATGATCACCCCCAGAAAGCCGATGATCAGGGCGATCCAGTGGCGCAGCTGAACTTTTTCGCGCAGAATCAAGACCGACAGGGCCGTGATCATTAATGGCCCCGAGAACTTGATCGCGGCGATCTCGGCCAGCGGCAAGGCGGCGAGACCCATAAAGTGGGTGGTATAGGAGAGGAAGAGTAGGAAGCCGCGCAGATTTTCAAGAAAGAGGTTTTTGCTACGCGGCAGACCGCGTCCGCCTTCAAGCCAAAAGAGCAGCAGAGTGATGGGCGTGGCCATAAGGGCGCGAAAAATCACGATCTCAAGAACGGGGTAGTTGCCGCCGATCCCTTTCACGGCGATATCTTGCAGCGAAAAGATCAGCATAGAGAGAACGATCGAAGCGATGCCTAAAAGCGTGTTGTTTTTCAAAGTGTCTCCAAATGTCGATAACTGGACGTGAGAGTGTTGCTATGGCGCAAAGGGTGTAGGATGATGCGCTTGGGCCCTAGTATACTCGCTTCGCGATGCGCTTTGTTATGATAATATTCCAAGAATTTTGCCTATTTCTGCAGATAGAGAGGCGAAATGCTTGAATTACACGTTGTTTTTGAGTAAAGAAATAAAATACGCCTAAATTGTGTTAAACTATCTAAAGAAGCCTTCTTCTGCCTATTAGTTGAGCGGTCTCCTTTGTAATCAAGCTTTTCGTGCCAGTCGTACACTTTCTCCGTCTTGCCTCTACAAAGTTTGGCCTAACGCAAACGCTTCGTTTCGTTTACCAACGCTTAGTGAGAAAGGATTGTGCAATGACCGATCGCTCGTACAGAAGCCTTCTCCTCAACTTGTTGCGGCAAGATAACCTCGATGAAGCGACCTTTCTGCGAAACCTCGATGAGACGCAACGCAATGCCACCGGAACTCCTCAGCTGTGGTCAGCGAAAGCTCATATCGCCCATCGCGCCTATTGGACCCAAGATTTTGTCTTCAATGTGCGGGCGATCTTGCAAGGCCAAGAGCCAGTTGCTCGCAGCGAAAGCGACGACCAGATCAACGCCCGCATCTTCGAGCGCCAGCGCGAGCAGTCTTGGGCACAGGTTCAGGCCGAATCGCAGCGTAGCTACCAAGAGCTGGTGCACCTGATCGAGCAGCTGAACGATGAGGATCTGATGGAGACCGAGCGTTTTCGGGCCATCAGCGATGGCTATCCGCTCTATGGGGTGATTTTGGGGCTTTGTTACGAACATGGTCAAGAGCATTTGGCCCAATACTACAGCGATCACCACCAGCTTGATAAGGCCATCGAGATCCGCGAGATGTGTGTCGAGCGCATTTTGCGCGCCGATCCGCCCCTGCCCAACTGGCTGCAAGCCAATTTCCTCTACAACCTCGCCAGCTTCTATCAAGAGCACGGTCTACTCGACTACGCCGATGTGTTGTTGCAACGGGTCTGTTTGCTTGCGCCCGAGCTGCAAGAGCGTGTGTTACGCGACCCTCATATGAGCAAGTTGCTCGAACGAACCGCCTAGCTCCTTCAATTGAACAGAGTTTTTAAATTCGATCCCTTTGTCTGTCGATTTGGGTCTCGCACGAACGACTAGTTGACGAAGGGATCGAAGAACGTTCTTGAATTAAAGGAGTAGAGCAATGCGTAAACTGATCATTTCCGAATTTATATCGTTGGATGGCGTGATTCAGGCCCCTGGCGGCGCCGAGGAAGATACCGATGGCGGCTTCAAACAGGGCGCCTGGACCATCCCCTACTGGCATGATGAGATCGGCCTTCATTTCGATGAGGTCGTCCAGAACTGTGATGCCCTTCTGTTGGGCCGCAAGACCTGGCAGATTCACGGTTCCGCTTTCGATCCTATGCCAGCGGGCGACCCGTTCTTCGATTTCATGAACTCGACTCGCAAGTATGTGGTTTCTACCACCTTGAAAGATACCAAGCTGTGGCGCAATTCGACCTTGATCAGCACAAATGTGGTCGAAGAGATTCGCGCTCTCAAGGCCAAAGAGGGCAAAGATATCGTGCTTGATGGCAGTAGTGTCTTGGCCCATACCTTGATCGAAAACGATCTGGTCGATGAGATCCGTTTGGTGCTTTACCCTGTCTCGTTGGGCGGCGGCAAAAAGCTCTTTCCCGAGGGCACGCGCGTGAATCTGCGATTGGTCGATTCAAAGACGCTGCCCAATGGCGTAGTGCTGTTGAACTACGTTGTTGAACGCTAAATAGACATAAGCTTGCCTTTTGTTGCTAAAGTGACAGAAGGCAAGCTTTTTTGTTTGTCTTTGAATTGACATAATGCTGTCAGCCTCAGTCGGTGATCCTTGATTACTTCAACACGTTGGCGGAGAGATCCCTCTCCTCAAAAAGAGCTTAACCGCGTCCGCCTACGGCTACCAAATCGCCGCCCAGCCATACAACGCCTCAAGCATATCGCTGCCTTCGCTGTCTTCGCTGCCAAAGCCCCCAAAACCAGGCAGCAACTTGTAATTGCAAGGTTAGTGGTTAGGATCTCAGTAAGGAGAACGATGGAGAAAGCAGCGCTGCGAACGCTGCGACCTGTGTGGTGCAAGCACCAAACTGCTTGAAACGCCGTGTATCGATGCTTAATGCCTCGCTACGAAACGGCGGGAAGCTCCGAGTTTAGGATGCCCGTCTAGAACATCGAGCATGTGTGGGGGTGCATACGCCCTTCTCCCGCATTGCGGGAGCTATGCATTACCCAACAGTCGTGTCGGCAGCAAAAGGCGATCGTTCGCATACCATCGCAGGATTATCCTTGAGAGCACAGAACGGGGTGCATTCACCCCTCGCCCGCAGTGCGGGAGAGGGGGGCCGGGGGTGAGGGCAGATAACGCTGACCGTATGTCGATTTGTGGCTAATGTACAGCATTGGGGGAGAAGGGTTGGGGATGAGGGCGGCTAGCAGCTCTGGTAGCCGAAGGCGGACGCGGTGAGGACCGAATGGAAGGTTAGGACCTCGCCGCCAGAGTTGGGTGTTAGACGAGATTGGTAGATGCCAGAAAATAGAGATCGAAGCATATGGAACGATTTTGCGCGTTCTTATCGATTGGCTAATCGCTTACCGTTTGCGGCACTCTCTGAACTTGCTAGATAGGGATAGCTCGCGTATACTTAGTGTTACATCTAGAGGGTATGAAGAAGTGAATATCTCGATTTTCTGGCAGCTTAGCTCTAGCTGTTAGGTGAATCGCACCTGCTTTTTGGCAGAAAGATTTTACAAGTACACAAATTATTATTCTTTAAAATGAATTGTGCTCAAAAGACTTGTAAGATCTTTTGAGATATTCAGCAGCTTCGTACATCGCGACCAGCATTGTGGAGTACCTCTCATGTCTTACACGCTTCTTCGTAACGGAACCCTGATCGACGGCCTTGGTGGAGAGCCGGTAGCTAATGCTGCTGTGCTGATTAAAGATAATAAGATCGAGGCCGTTGGCCCGATTTCTTCTATTAAGCTGCCCAATGAGCCGATCAACGAGATCGACGTCAACGGCGGCACCATTATGCCCGGCTTTATCGACACCCACGTCCACGTGATGCTCGAGAACCCCAACATGTTTGAGGTTATCAACGAGCCCTTCTCGATGCGCTTCTATCGCGCCGCTACCTACCTCAAGCGCACCTTGGATGTGGGTATCACCAGCGTGCGCGATGCTGGCGGTGCCGATGCTGGCGTCAAGATGGCTGTCGAGACCGGGTTGATCCCCGGCCCGCGTATGCAGATTAGCATCACGGCGCTCTCGATTACGGGCGGTCACGGCGATGGCTGGACGCTTTCGGGCCAGACCGTCGACCTCTTTGCGCCCTATCCCGGCGTGCCCTACTCGATCTGCGATGGTGTCGATGAAGTGCGCCGCCGTGTGCGCGAAGTGCTGCGCGCTGGCGCCGATGTGATCAAGATCTGCTCGACCGGCGGTGTGCTTAGCCCGACCGACCACCCCGAGTTCACGCAGTTCTCGCCCGAAGAACTGGACGTGATCGTGCGCGAAGCTGCCTACCGCCGTGGCACCAAGGTGATGTCGCACGCTCAAGGCACCGAAGGTATCAAGACCGCTATTCGCGCCGGCGTTCACTCGATCGAGCACGGCATCTATCTCGACGATGAGGCGATCGAACTGATGCTTGCCAACGGCACCTACTTGGTTCCGACCCTGCTGGCTCCGGTCGCCGTTCTGGAGATCGGTCTCAAGGGTGGCATGCCCGACTATGGCGTGCGCAAGGCCGAGGAGTCGATCCAGGCTCACAAAGAGAGCATCCGACGCGCCCACGCCGCAGGCGTCAAGATCGCCATGGGTACCGATGCTGGCGTTATGCCGCACGGCACTAACCTGCGCGAGCTCGGCCTGATGGTCGATATCGGTATGACCCCTATGGAAGCGCTGGTCGCTACCACCCGCGTGGCTGCTGAGTGTATGGGCTGGCAGGACAAGGTCGGCACCTTGGAGGTTGGCAAGCTGGCCGACATCGTGGTGAGCAAGACCGATCCGCTGGCCGATATCCGCTCGCTCGAAGATGCCAACAACATCGCCCTGGTTGTCAAAGACGGCGCAGTTGTAAAGGATCGCCGCTCCTAATTTCGGGCGCTCAAAAGCAGTTTGAGCCTTTTGGAAGCGTACAAACCACGAGGGGCCATGCCGATCGGTGTGGCCCCTTGTTGTTGGCCTAAAAATCGCTGTGACTCTAGCATGAACGCAAATCGGAATCGCCGAATCGATGATAGAAAGTAGACACGTATGAAAATTCTTCTGTTAGGAGCGACAGGTGGAGTTGGCAAGCAACTGTTGCAACAGGCCCTTGAGCATGGCGACGAGGTGACCGCTTTTGTGCGCGATCCAGCTAAGTTGACCTTGAGCCATGCGAACCTCAAGGTTGTGCAGGGCGATGTCTTCAACAAAGACGATGTGATGCAAGCCATGACGGGTCAAGAGGCGGTCGCTTCCTGTTTGAACACCTCGCGCGGCATTCACGAATCCGATGAGCTGGAGCGTATGTTCGCCAATGTGGTGCCCGCGATGCTGGCTCACGGTGTCAAGCGGATCGTCTACTGCGCCTCGGCGGGCATCTACAACGAGATCCCGGGCGAAATGGGCAAGCAGGTGATGTTTATGCTGCGCCATCCTTTGCACGATCACGCGCAGGCGGTCGCCGCTATCAAAGCTGCTGGCCTCGACTATACCATCGCTCGCCCGCTCGGTTTGATCGATGCCCCGCTGACCGGCCAGTATCAAGAGGTGCTCGAAGGCGTGCCAAGCAACGGCAATACCATCGCACGCGCCGATGTCGCCCACTTTATGCTCAAAGCCCTTCACGACGATAGCTATATCGGCACCTCGCCCGCGTTAGCGAACTAAAAGGCGATCTGCGTTCAGGCGGCGGCTTCGCCCTAGGTGCCGCAAGCCAAAAGAGAGGGAGATTTTGCGTTGTTGTGCGAAATCTCCCATACTCAAAAGCATTTCCATTCAGCCCAAAAGTGATCCACCATCCAAGCCGTTCAAGGACATCAGCTTAACACCTTCACTGCTCTGGCGGCGAGCTCTCTCTCTTCCATTCAGTCCTTGGCGCGTCCGCCTACGGCTATCAACATCCCGACCACCCATTGATGGGCTAGCTGCCTGTATCGAAAGACCACTCCCAATGCGACGACACCAACAGATCTCCGATACCGCGCCTACTGTTTTTGCTTGTGTTAGATCGTATGCTTATTGCAATATGAGGAGTTCGCTATGCAGAGTTCAGCTCTACGTCATTTAGCGCGAATCGTGCTTGGCCTGATCTTGCTCGTTGCCGGAATCGGCCATTTAAGCTTTGCGCGCCAAGAATTTCAGGCTCAAGTGCCCGATTGGCTGCCCCTAGACAAAGATACCACGGTTGTGCTCTCCGGCTATGTCGAGATCCTGCTTGGTGCGCTTCTGCTGCTGACGCCCAAGCGCTATCGCCCGAAGCTGGGCCTGCTGGTCGCCCTCTTCTTTATCGCAGTCTTTCCCGGCAATCTCTCGCAGTACCTCAACCAACGCGATGGCTTTGGCCTGAACAGCGATACGTCGCGCCTGATTCGGCTCTTCTTTCAACCAGTTTTGGTCTATTGGGCCTATACAAGCACCCGCGATCCCGATGCCTAAGCATAGCCATTTGGATAACTGAGTAATAGGCTGATACGCTAACAATTGTCTGTTCTAGAGCAACGAGCGAAGTTTTGCACTTTTACTCTCTATTTACAGCCAAAGACTCTATAAAAGCAAGATCGCTCTATGCTATCTTGGTTGAGTGGCAAAGATTGCTAGAAGCGAGGTGAAAGCGATGAGCGAGCTAGTTTACGCTAATCAGGCCGAAATCTTTATTGCTCAGCGAGCCGATATCAACGATGCGATCGGGGCGGCTTTTGGTGCAAAAGGGTTGATTTTGACTGAACAAGAGCTTGATCCCAGCTTTTTCGATCTTCGTACAGGTTTAGCTGGTGAGCTTTTTCAAAAAGCGGTCAACTACCATATTAAGATCGCATTGGTAGTGCCCGAACCCGCCAAATATGGCGATCGCTTTAAAGAGTTGGCCTACGAGCATCAAGAGGATAACCAAGTGCGCATCGTGCCCAACCTTCAGCAAGCCGAGGCCTGGCTGTTGGCAGCCTAAGCGCCACCTTGCCGAATGTTTTAGTGGGTTTAGGCTGGGCTGACTTCTGTCTGTTGGCTTGGCGTTCTGCTTGTTTGAGAGGGGCCGCTCTCGTTTTGGTGTAAACGAGCGATTGTGCGCTGAATCAGTTCGTGTTGAAAACGATAGCTGCCTTCGGCGCGTATCAATAGCTTGTGCTTGTGAGCAAGCTCGAGCCAAGCTATAAGCCGTAACGGTGCTGGTGTGCTTAGCGTTAGCATACAGCGCACAAGGTAGTGCTGCAGATAGGCTAGGCCGCCGTAGCGCAGCATACCAGCAAAAAACCCGATCAGTCCGCCTGCAACAAGCCCTACAATGGTTCCGCTCACTAGCCCGATCAGCCAGCCATAGGCCAAAGCGATCACGACCCCAGAGAGCAGTCCAAGCCAGAAGCCGTTGAAGAGGCCAAAGATCAGCCATGCCAACAGTGCATTACGTCCCGAGTTGATAATCCTTTGGTTTGGCAAACGTATATCTGGCGCCTGCTCTTTGATCAAGCCATGGGGTATCAGCATAATCAGGCCTATGAAGAGGCCAGCACTTATTCCTAAACCAAGAGCCTGCAATAGCGGCAGAAAGCTCAGAAAGACAATACTTGCCAGCAAGCCTGTTATCGCCCCAGCTTTGAGCGCGGTCGAGATCTCCAGACGAAGCGCGCGCCACGACCAATCGAGCCGCTCTGTGACCAAGCTATCTTCAAGCTCGAGTCTCACCCAAAGCACGATTCCAAGCGCTATTCCCGCGCCAAATAAGGTCCAACTGAAGTTGATCCAAATGCCTAACAGCCCGACCAAAAGGTAGACCAAGCCAATCGCGCTTAGACCCATAAGGCTGAAGATCAGCATTTTGAGCCCGAGAAAGGCCATTTGCCATGCCTTCGAAGGCAACCACGAGCTATCCAGCTTTTCAAGGTAAAAATGCTGTTGATTGCCCTGTTTGAACATCGCAGCAGCTAGCCAGCCTAAAAAAGCCTGCATCTCCTCGATTGGATGTTCTCTGGTGTGGGCCTTCTTGAAACGCTTTTGAATATACGTTTCCAGAAGCTCTTGGCTGATATCGCGCCCAGCAAAGCTGATCGATTGGTTTAGCTTGTGGTCGTTGTACTCTGTGACCAGAATGTGCAAAAAGAGCGGGCTTTGAGCGATTGTTTGCAGCTTCGCTTGGCGATCCAGCATCTCTAGCAATTGCGTGCAGGCTTGATCGCGAAGGTAAGCTTGTATTTCAGCGTAATCTAACGCTTGAATATGGACTTCGCCATACAGTTGAAGTTCGGGCAGAGCACGATACTCATCTTCGCGGCAGGCCAGCACCATGGGCTGCACCAGATCTTGTGACTGCTGTTGGTAGCTATGGAGTGCTTTAGCGCAATCTAAGCGCGCTTCGAATGAAGCGATTTTATCAAGATCATCGAAAAGCGGCAGGATCAGATTAACTTTGAAAAAACGCTCGATTCGGGCTGGTTCTTTGTTCAAACTCTGGGCAAGCTCCTGAAGCATCCAAGTTTGAAGCGACTGCTGTGGCTTCCAGCTAGTGAGCGAAAAGATCACTGGGATGGGCTTTGTTGCATCTTGGCTGGCCTCTTCGAGTAGATCGAGTGCTAATTGGGTAAGCAGAATAGTTTTGCCCGCCCCGATCGGCCCAAGCAGTACAAGCTGCTTGTATTTGTAAAAGTGCTCAAGTAATGAGCGCTGCACAGACAATGTCTCGTTAGGCTCATCTAAAGAGCATATAATCGGCAGATTGATAGTTAGTGTGGCTGGTTCTAGGTTTTTTTGGTAGTCCGATCGTAGATGTCGAATAAGGAAGTTGCGGTTGTTGTGGTCTTTTTCAGGACTAAAATCTGACTCTGTGCTGTCAAGGAGAATATCAAATGCAGTCTCTTGATCGTAGAGCAGGTTTTCAACTGCAACTCCAAGCTCGCGAAGTCGCTGCTTTATAGTTTGGATCCTGTTGCGTTGATCGGTGAGCCTAGCAAGCTGCTCAGGCGAAGCATGCGCCTTACCTCCTTGTTGCGCGATTTGTTTCAGTGTTATAGAGAGCCCTTCTCGATGCTGATTGAGCAGTTCCTCTAATTCTTGAGCTTCCTGAATGTTGGGCATCGTTATGTACCAAGGGCTACTATTTGGCAGAATAAAAATGCGCTGTATTTACTTTGGAAGCGTAGGATCTAGATTTCGAAAACGTACTTGGTTAAGGTGTTGCGTTGGGATCTTGAAGCAAGTATACAGTATGTAAGCAAGAATTGCTAGTGTATTTTTGGCCTTCTGAGGCGGAAAATTTATTATTGTTCTGTAGTTCGAAGCTGATATGAGATCCGTTTAAATCGGTGTGTTTTGGGGAGGCCTCTGTACACAGGCTGATAGCCCCTTCTTTTAAGGGTGGGATGTTGATAGCCGAAGGCGGACGCGCCAAGGACCGAATGGAAGCCAGCGACCTCGCCGCCAAAATTGGAAGCGCATCAACCGGATTTGCGATAGATATTAGGCTCGATCCACGAGATGTTTATAGCTTCTTTCGATGTTGAGAGCCTTGCCAACAAGTGGCAAGAGCAGCTTGGATGTTGGAAGCGATAATAGCTGCCGAAACGAACGATCAGCCCGGTTTTACAGGCTTTTTCTCGCCAAATGGGCGTATTCTATAACGCTGATGCTAACGAGGACGATAAGCGACCATAACCAGCGCCAGATGGCTGGTTGAAGCCAGCTAGGTTGCAGCCATTCGATCTGAAACTCGTTGTCATGCTTGTGTTTGTGCAGATTAGGGGCCAGCCAGCCTAGAGTTCGCTTGAGCTTGGCAAGCTGTTTCTGATCTTGTCCGGCCGGTTAGCTGCAAGGATTGGCGATATAGTCCACGATCACTTGCTCGCGATCGGCAACAAATGCGCTGAGCGCTTGCTTGTAAGGCTCATTTGTTGCTTGACATATTAGATCGTATGTTCTAGATTGTCTGCAACGATCAAGCCTCGATCTCGGTTTTGTTGGCTTAGATAGAAAGAACGTGAGCCATGTTGCAGATAGATCAGCAGACAGCCCGGCGTTTTATTCTTGGCAAACAGGGGCTTTGGCCCGGGCGGCGTTGGCGCGGGCTGGCGGGTGTAGAGCGTGCTATGCGCGAGATCGAATATCTTCAGCTTGATCCGCTTCAAATGATCGCTCGCAGCCACGACCTGACCTTGCATAGTCGTGTGCTCGATTATCAGCCCGGCATGTGGGAGGAAGTTACCTACCAACAGCGCAAATTCTTCGATTGGGGTGGCTGGTTGGCGGTGCGCCCGATCGAGGAGCTGCCTCATTGGAGGGTTGTGATGCGGCGCGAACGCGAGGCGGAAGGACGCATTAGCAACACTTTGAGCGAGCACGCCGAGGCGATCGAAGAGATGCGGGCCATTTTGCGCGAGCGCGGCACGGTCAGCAATCGCGATTTTGCCATGAATCAGCGCAAACGCACCGATAGCTACCGAGGACGCAAAGATAGCGCGGTGGCTTTGTACTACCTTTGGCGGGTCGGCGAGGTGATGACCCATCATCGCGAGCGCTTTGAGCGGGTCTATGCCCTCAGCGAAAACGTTGCGCCCGCTGAACTGCTGCGCGAAAGCAACGAGGACGAAGCCGACCGCTTTTTGGTCAAGAAAGAGCTAAGCTTCTCGGGTTTGGGGCGGCTCAAACGGCTCAGCGATTCGTTTTTGCGCGGTCTGCCGCTGGAGCGCAGCGCGAAACTGCAAGCCAGCCTGCTCAAATCGGGCGAGGTCATCGAGGTCAAAGTTGAAGGCTGGAAGGAACTCTATACCGCTTTGGCAAGCGATCTTGAGCTGCTGCAAGAGCTGAGTGCTGGCAGGATACCCCAAGCGTGGCAGCCGCTTGAAACTACCTGCGAGCAAGAGGTGGTGTTTCTCGCCCCGCTCGATCAGGTTAGCGCGCGTGGTCGGGCCAAACAGCTGTTTAGCTTCGACTATGTTTGGGAGGTCTATAAGCCCGAGCACAAACGCAAATATGGCTACTACGTTTTGCCGATCCTCTGGGGCGACCGTTTGGTTGGGCGCTTCGATAGCAAACTTGACCGCAGCACAAACCGCTTTCAAGTGCTGGGCTTTTGGCTCGAAGATGAGGCGCTGGGCGCTGATCGTGCCTTTGCCGAGGCGCTGGGGCGCGGCTACGAGCGCTTTGTGCGCTTCTTAGGGGCCGAGTCGGCCGATTTCAGCGCCATTCAGTATGCTACCCTGCGCGACGCTAGCGAGAGCATGCTCCGTGGATCGGCTCGCTGATCGCGGTCTGCCACGAAAAGAAGGCGTATAAGCAGCTTGCAATGCTTATACGCCTTCTTCCTACTTATTCGCTGGCTTTCTGGCGACGTTTGGCCCGTTGGACGGCGAGATCGTAAGCTTCTTGGATCAAGGGCTTCAGCTCTTCTTCAAACAGACGCTCGCTCGGCTTGACGACGCAGATCCACGATTGAGCCGCGTATTCGGGGTGGGGCATAATCGTATCGCTTTGGCTAAAGTCGTAGCTGCCGATCTCGGGTTTGTCGCTGCCGATCAGGCGCTTGAAGCTCTCTCTGCTGACCCCGATATTGAGCCGAAAGCGATCTGGTGTGTTGAGCTTGGAATAGCTGTCGTACTCATTATCGCTGTTGGCGATTGTCACAAAGGGCAGGGTGTGGTCGGAACCGTAGAAGAAGAAGTCGTAGCCGAAGTTCTCTGAGCTTTCGACGCCCTGAAAGTTGTTTTGGATGTAATCTACGATCTGGTGCTTATCCATCGCAGGACTCCTCGCTAGCTGATGGTTTTGCGAATGTGCCAGCGCATCGATGGCAGAAGGGCGACTCCATGCTACTGGGAAGAGCGCACAAATGGATCGGCAGATAGACCGAGAATCTAGATATCGACTGCGACGACGAGCGAGGTGCGGCCCCAATCGCTCAGATCTTCGTTGTAGATCGGCTGGTACTTCGCGACGACGATGCGGCGCGCTAGGCTATCTTCTTCGCCGGCTGCGAGGATGCGGGCATGGCCTTGAAAGTGTTGATCGCGGATACGGAAGCGCACCTTGGGCTGTTTGCGCGCGTTTTTGACCCAGTCGGACTTATCGCGCCCGCCCGCCAGCATATAGATCGTCCTGCCCTCGAGCGCGAACCAGATCTCGATGGTGTGTTCGCGTCCGCTCACCCGTCCGATAGTTGTGAGGTAGCCAAACTCCTCGTTGGCTAACTGCGCTAAGTTTTGATCTACCATGAAACCCATCTTTGCTGGTAAAACTTGTTGAAACCAAGCTTCAAGCGCTTGGCTTGCAGCAATAACGCGAATCTCCTTGTTACAATCATAGCAGCATTCTTGCAGCATGCGATCGGGAATTGCCTTACGCTTGCTTGGCTTTTCATACCAAATCCGTTAGATCACTTCCTTTTTGGCCTTCGCCAGGAATTCGACTATTTCTCGGTTTTTGTCTTTCCGCATTGAAAGAATGTACATCTTTGAGCAGATTTGCAATGATATGCAGCGCAAGCTGCGACGGCATGCTGAATGTTTGGAAAGGATGTTGATAGCCGAAGGCGGACGCGCTAGAAGCCGAATGGGGGCTAGCAGCCTCGCCGCCAGAGCGCTGAGCGAATCGAGCGGAGTATTCGTTCTAAAGGCTGATTTAAGCAGCGCGGGATGTATGAGACCCCTATTTTTTGGGTTTTGAGAGTTTAGGATGGTGTTGTATGGGTCAGAGAGCAAATCTGGTGCTGATTGAGAACGGCGAGTGGCAGCTTTTTTATGATCACTGGATCGCCAATAGCTTGCATTATGAGCTGCTGTGGGGGCCGAGCATAACTGTGGACTATGTGCGCGGTATGAAGCAACAGGCGCCCGACAGTTGGCTCGATGAGGTCTGGTGCGAAGGCGCGGCCTTGATTGATTTAGATCGCAAACACTTGCTGTGGTACATGACGGGAAGAGCTTGCAGTTGGCATGCGATTGAGGCTTTGATAGCCCTGCTGCACTATCAGTGGCAAGGTTGGACGCTTGAGTGGGCTTGGCAGGGCCTGATCGACTTGGTGCGCTATCTTGGTTTGCCCGATCACTTGGTGCTCGCTCCAACTTGGCAAGGGGAGAGGGAGCGCTTCAGCGTGGATGCGGAGTTCGACGAAAATAACACGATCTTGGCATCGTATAAACAGCACGGCGAATATCGGGTTGGGCGCATTGCTAGTTGGGAGGGGATCATCGAGGAGCGAAGGGGTGAGGATTTGAGCGAGTCGCTCGCTCTGCTGCAAGCGACGGAACTGGTGTGGCCGGATATGGATGGGCCGAGCTCTGGCATTCACCTCGATTGCGATACCCAGACGCTCTATTATTGGACGCTGGAGGCTTTTCCTTTAGCCCACGAGCGCTTAGCAGCTTTGTGGCCTAACTGGAAGACTGTCTATCTGTTCGATAACCCTCTTCAGAAACATCTGGCGCTCCTGCCGCTCAAGATCCGTATCGCGCAGCCGGATCTGCTGAGCTTGCAGCAGGAGTGGCTTGAGGGTCTGGCTCGCCACTATGCTCGCGGCGTTTCCAATCCGATAACAAAGATCGCTGAGCGCTTTCAGCAGGAGGGCAAAATGGTGCAGATTAACCCATATGCCTTCTATTCAGCTCCTTCGGTGCGCGATGCTGAGAAACAGGCGATTTTGCAAGATCTGCAGGCGCGTCTGCCGATCGCCTAACGGGCGAAGCAAGGCGTGCTTTGTTCGCGGCGGCTTGCTTGAGAGAAAGCCGTCTAACCCTTCCAAACCAATGCGAGCATGGTGCGCACTCGTTCGAGCTGCTCGGGCCGAATAAAGTAGTAGGCCCAGAGCCCTTGTTTCTTGAAGTCGACGATGCCAGCCTCGCGCAGCACGCGCAGATGGTGCGAGATGGTGGGCTGGCGCGGGCGCTGCTGGGTCTGAGGATCGGGCAGACCGACCACTCCTTCAAAGGCGCAGACGCAGATCGGGTCGGCCTGTTGGAGCAGCATATCGAGGATCTGCAGGCGGGCGGGGTCGGCCAGCGCTTTGAGGAAACGGGCGCTCTGTTGGGCCGCTTCGTCGCTTAGGCGTGGTCCCGCAACTATTGCGCGATAGCTCTCGATAGTTAGCGAATCGATCAGAGGAATACGATCCTCGCGTTTCTGTTTTGCCATGGCTGCTCCTTGCTGTATCGTTCCTGTCTCATTCTAGAGACGATGAATGGCCCTGTCAATTGAGCCAAACTTGCTTCGATTGGACAGTGTTTTTTCACTCGTTCTATGGTAGCCTAACACTACAAACCCTATACAACAAGGAGCTACTTATGGCCAAGGTTTTTCCCGAGATCACCGAGCGACTGCGGAGCTTTATAGAGGCCCAACACATGTTTTTTGTGGCGAGCGCCCCGCTGGCCGCCGATGGGCACGTCAACCTCTCGCCCAAAGGGATGGACTGTCTGCGGATCTTAGGCCCGCTTCAGGTCGCCTATCTGGATCTAACCGGAAGCGGCAACGAGACCTCAGCTCATCTGCAGGAGAACGGACGCATCACCTTGATGTTTTGTGCCTTCGAAGGGCCGCCCAACATTCTGCGTCTCTATGGCAAAGGGCGCACCGTTGTGATCGGCACACCCGAATGGGATCAACTGTTGCCGCTCTTTCCGAGCTACCCGGGCATGCGCCAGATCATTGTGGTCGATGTGGAGCGCGTCCAGACCTCCTGCGGTTTCGCTGTGCCGCTCTACGAATTCAAAGGCCAGCGCGAGACCTTGAAGAAGTGGGCGATCGCGAAGGGCGACGATGGGCTGGTGGAGTATTGGAAAGAGAAGAATATGACGAGCATCGATGGTCTGCCGACGCCCTTGGGCCAGCAACTTAGCCAGAATGTAGAGGCTCTGGAAGAATAAAATGTCGCTTCGCCCGTATGGAAAGAGCTCCATGCGGGCTTTCGCATAATAAGCTCTATCAAACCGAAGCAGTATTGACTCGCCTGAAACGCTCGCTATAGTTAGGCTGTGTTCGCATAGTGGAGGGACTATTGCATGATCGATCGAAACATAGCAACGATGGAATCTCCTGCCTCTGTTTGGCCGAGCGAGCAAGGCGGAGCAATCTAAGCCCTATGCAATACCCCTGTGGGAAGGATTCTCTCTCGTTGAACGCGGCTATGGGTCATCGAGAAGCGCAGGCTTCTCGCTGAACGACGAGGCGAGATCCTTGAAGAAACACAGAGGTTGATATGCAGACAGGTAGATCGAAGGACGGGACGCGCATCGCGTTTGAGCGTTTGGGCCAGGGACCGCTCTTGATTTTGATCGGCGGAGCGCTGCAACATCGGGCGCTCGATCGCATGCTGGGCCAGCGGGCTGAGGTCTTAGCCCAGCACTTCTCGCTGATTCACTACAACCGCCGCGGACGGGGCGATAGCGAAGATAGCCCGCACTACAGCGTAGAGCGCGAGATCGAGGATATCGAAGCCTTGATCGACGCAGTCGGCGGGCGGGCCTCGCTGTTGGGACTCTCGTCGGGCGGGGCGCTGGCGCTTCAGGCGGCGCTCAAGTTAGGCCGCAAGGTCGAGCGCTTGGTCGTGTTTGAGGCGCCCTATAACGACGATCCCGAGGCACGCAAGGCGTGGGTGGGTTTGAGAGCTGATATCGAAAGCTTGATCCGCACGCAGCAGCCCAAGCAAGCCTTGATCCGCTTTATGACTCATCTGGGCACTCCGCTCGATCAGGTTACGCCGATGCAAGCCAGCCCGCTTTGGCCGCTCTTTGTGGCGGCAGCGCCGAGCTTGGTCTATGATATGGCGGTGCTGGGTAGCGATAACAGTCTGCCGAGCGAGCTAGTGAAGCGGATCGAACAACCTACCCTGCTGATCGATGGGGGAGCGAGTTTCGCCTTTGTGCGTGCGACCGCTCAGCGTTTGCAGGAATTGATCCCGCAGGCGCGGCGGCGTACTTTGGAGGGCGAAACCCATGCGGTTAACGCTCAAGCGCTGGCGGCGGCCGTGCGCGAGTTCTTTCGTGAAATGGGCCCGCTCGAAGCTGAAGCCTAATCCTGCTCGCTAGACTCTGCAAGCGCGCTGTTGAGTATACAAAAGGTGTCGGAGTGTTGAGACTCCGGCACCTTTTTTGCTGCTTCTGGGCAGAAAAGTTATAGTATTGTCTAGCTGCGATGGCTCTTAACAGCATCGGGATCCTTAGCTTGGGCCGCTTTGCGTTTTTTGGGCTGCTTGGCCTCGAGCAAAATCTTGTCGTAGATCGCCTCGATCTGGCGACTGCCCGCGTCCCACGAGAGCGTGTCAACAGCGTGCTGACGCGCTTGGCGGCCTAAGTCGGCAGCCAGCTCGCGGTCTTGCAGCACGCGAATCAGTTGGGCGGCCAGATCTTCGGTGCTGCCGAAGCGGGCGTAAGCGGCGCGGTGGCCCAACATCTCGCGGTTGACGGGCGTATCGAAGGCCACGATCGGCAGACCCATCGCCATATAGTTGCTGATCTTGCCGTTGCCCTCGGTATTGCTCATCTTGGGCGCGACCGCTACATCGCCCAGCGCCAGATAGCTATGCAGATCTTTGTAGAGAATGCGGCCCGGCAGGGTGACGCGGTCGGCGATGCCGAGCGACTCGGCGTATCTGCGGTAGCTGCCCGGATCGGGATAGCCCATGATCAAGAAGTGCACATCGGGCAATTGGGGCGCGATGATCTTGGCGGCGTCGAGCAGCACGTTGGTGCCTTGGTAGGGCGCGAGCAGCCCAACGTAGACCACCAAGCGTTTGTCGGCCGGGATGCCTAACTGGGCGCGCAGCTCTTGACGCTGGCGCTCCCACTCGGGATTGCCATCGAAGGGGCGGAAGCGATCGGTCTCAACACCGTCGATCACGGTATAGAGACGGCTGGTATCGATAGCTGGATCGTTATGGAGCAACGAGGCGGCGTTGTGGGTCGATGTAATGATGGCATCGGCTTGAGTGTTGATGTAGCGCTCGAGATTGACCAGAGGAATGTACAACGGGCTTTGCTTCTTGATAAAGCCATGGTCGAGCATTTCGCTGGTCATACTGCCTTGATAGTCGAGCACCAAGGGTACGCCGATGATTCGTTTGAGCACGGTGCCGATCAAGCCAGCTTCGTGGGTGTGGGCGTGAATGATGGTTGGTTTTTCGGCCAGCGCAACGCGCAGCGAACGCCACGAGAGTCCTACATCGCAGTAGAGTTTATGACGAGTCGAACCGACCATCACGCGTTTGATCCATGGGACATCCCACGAACGGCGGATATCGATCTCCGGCATGTCGTCGCCGTTATGATAGGTGACGAGGATGACGCGGTGCCCAAGCTTCTGCAGCGACCGAATTTCCTGCCAGATACGCACATGGCAGCCATAGTCGGCGAAGAAGCTAGTGGAGGCGATCATTAATATGGTTTGCATAGCTCACAATCAAGCGTAAAGCCGCGCTCGATACGATAGTAAATTGCGCTTTACCCCTGAAGTTTTTCAAAAGCGAGATGAAGCGCTGGACCTGCCTCGGCAGGCAACTCTCCTTCGAGCACAGCCTCGTAGTGTAACTCATCGAAGGGCAACTTCAATTCGCTAATGATATCGTCGGGAAGACGCGAAAGTTCATCATCGAAGGCGAAGTGGAGCGTGCCATATTCGCCGTAGAAGGTTGTCTCGGTAAGGTCGTAATGCTCTTCAACGGTCTCGGAGCCATCGTAAATGCCGTGGGCCCAAGCGACACCATTGCCTGCGACTTCTATCCAGACCGCGCGCGTATCCAGCTTCTGAGCCAGATATTGGGCTAGAAAGCGGTCGCCGAAATAGCGCGGATCTTCCCAAATCGTGATCCAGTCGTTGTGCGGCGGAATGAGATAAAAGAGACGACGGAATTTCTCTGGGATGAAAATGCGCCCAAGCGATTCGCCTGGACGGTGTGCGCTCAGCTGAAAACCGATCTGCTGCATATAGTCGCTCACTAATGAGGCGACCGCAGCGATATCGTGATATTTGACATAAAGAGCGCCGTTATTGTTCATTGATCGAGGCCCTGCCTGTTAAGAGAACCGTTGACCTTGGCATTCTACCGCAGGCAATCGCTGATTGCAAACCATAAGGCCGCCCAAAGCTCCTCCTTGAGCGGCCTTATCTGCGTTTTACTCCGTGTATTCTCTTGGCGGAGAGGCGGCTAGCTTCCATTCGGCTTCTAGCGCGTCCGCCTTCGGCTATCAACAGCCATTGCTTACATAAGGCAGGTTTCCATTTCGCTTCGCGAAATCTTCCTACTGCGCCCTTTGCTCTTCTTGCCAAAACAGCACGTCTGATATCACATCCGCTAGACTGCTTTCTATCTGGCCTTCGGCAGAGTGGAACTCAACTCTTTCCCCGTGTTCGTTTTTTCGCATTGAAAGAAAGCACGTCTTTGAGCAGATTTGCTATGAAGCGCCCTAGGGCTGGATCTCGCTGCTAGCTTGGCCCGCTCGCTGGCCTCCGATCCAGAGCTGTAGGCTGTATTCACCGACCGGCAGCGGCTTGTTGCTGGTGAGCGCGATGGCGCTGCCGACCGACGAGACGCCGCCCGGAATGATCCGGGTGCGCGCCAGGTTGGGCTGCTCGACTCCGTTGAAGCTCCAGACTTCGCGCAGCTCCAAGAACTCGACGCCGGCTGGCAGCTCGATCAGATAGGCCAGCGTTGTGATGCCGTAGCTGAAGCTGCTCGCCTCGCCTTCTAAGCGGCCATCGACCAGCGCTGTGCCGAAGCGGATCTTGGCTTGCGGCCCGTTCTCGACGATCAGTGGCAGATAGAGCGTATGGCTGGGCGGCTCGCTTTGGCTTGGCAGAGCCGCATCGCTCTTTGGCGCGGCCGGGTTGGCGAACCAGACCTGCTCGACGAGCTGAAAGCCGGGTGCTTGGGCCGAGCTGGGCGCTACCGCGTACCAAAGCGGTACAGCCAGCAAAAGCGCTAGCAGAAGCCTCGCTCTCATGCCTCACCTCGCTTGCGGCGTATTCGCAGGCTTAAACCGACCAGCCCGCAGACGATGCCCGCCATCAACAGCGGCCAGATCGGCAGCCTGGCAGGCTCAGAGGTTTGGGGCAGGCTGCTCGGGATCGCGCTGATTGGCGTTGGAGTAGCGCTTTCGCTCTGCTCGGCTTCGCTCTCAGCGCTGGCCGCGACCTCTTGGCTCTCTTCGACGGCAGCGCTCGTCTCGACGGGTTGCTCGCTGAGCTGCTCGGACGTGGCCGTGGCCTCGGCGGTTGCGGTGGCCTTGCGGCCGCTATTGCCGCCGCCCGATTGGTTGCCGCTGGGCTGGCTGGTGGGCGTGGGCGCGAGTGTCGCGCTCGCCTCGGGCGTGCTGGTCGCCACCGGTGTGCTCACTGCGCCGCCTCGAATCCTGATGCGCACCTCGGCGCGGCGCGGCGACTCGACGCGGTTGCCGAACTCGTCGGCGACATCGACGGCATCGGCGCTGTTCACTATGGCATCTTCGATCTCACCGATCACCAGATAGCTGGTATCGATGCTGATCTCTTGCTGGGGCGCGAGGCGTGTCATACCGAGGCTGGCCAGCAGGTTGTTCCAGCGCAGTTTGCCGCTCTCGGGGTTATGCAGATCGGGCGGCACGCTCGCCCCGAGGAACTGGATCACATCGGGGCGATAGCTATCTTCGAACGGCAGCGTAACGATATCGGTATAGCCATCGTTGCGCAGGGTGAGCGTAAAGCTGATCACAGGCTGATCGAGGCGGATAAAGCTCTCCTGAAGCTCCTTCAGCACGATCACACTGCCGCCTTTTACTTTGCCCGTGGCGGCGTCTTGGCTGGCACCGCCGCCCTCTCCGTTCTGGCCGACAGCCGCTTCAACGCGCGCTCGGTTGATCACTTCGTCGTCGATGCGTAGGGCCCGGAAGACCGTTTCGATTTCGAAAACTTGGCCCGGCCCCATATCGCCCAAGCTATCGGTCAAGTCGTCCCAGCGCATAACCCCCGTGCTATGGCTGTCGGGCGCAGGGTCGATCCGATCGAGCTGCGGCTCGAGGATATTCGGCTCGTACTCGTCGATCACGGGCAGGGTTGTGATCGTGATCGTGCCGGTGTTCTCGATGCGGATCGTGAAGGTGAGGTATTGGCCGACCTGCACCTCATCGCTGCCGTGCAGTATCTTCTCGATCTCGAGGCTGATGGTGCCGAGCGGCATTGTTGGCACAGCGGTCGGGCTCTCGGTCGGGGCCTGCTCGATCTGAGCGCCGCTGGTCGATTCGCTAGTTGGGCTGGCGCTGGGGCTAGCGCTCGCAGTAGCACTTGGGCTAACTGCTGTGCTGGTTGCGCTTGGAGCACTGGCGGTCGCGCTGGGGCTAGCGCTCGCGCTTACGGCACTGGCGGTCGCGCTTGGCGTAGCGCTCGCGTTGGCTGTGCTGGTCGGGCTGGCTGTAGCGCTCGCGACGATTGTGTGAGTAGCTGTGGGTTCCGACTGGGTGGGGCTTGGCGTGCTCGGCTCTTGGCTCGGATCGCTTTGGGCGTAGACAAGCCCTGAAGAGTGGAACAATGTCAGTGGGCTGAATAACAAGGGCAAGAGCAGACACACCACCATGAAACGATAGGGCCTACGTTGGTGAGAACGGGCTGACGGTGTCACAGCTTGGCTCCTAGATGAAGAAATTTTAAACTATTTCCAAAATACATTATAGCATTGGTGGCAAGTTAGGCTATCGACTATCGCGCTACAGAAGCCAGTAGAGCGCCTATCACTGCTTGGTGGGGCCTAGCGACGAGCGAGATGGTCTATAATGGAAGAGGACGATGTCTTGATCCGAACTGATCTATTCCCCTTTTCGGCTGATACTTGTTCAGTTCTAGAAAGGATTATATGAATCAGCAGCAATCATCTCTAGAGGGGACCATTCGGATTGTCCAGACCCAGGCTGAACACATCCCACAGTTGGTGCTCCATCAACAGATCTGCTTCCCTACCCTCGAACCGTATGAATGGATGCGGGCTGAGCATTTCGAGTCCCATCTGCGGCTCTTTCCTGAAGGCCAGCACGTGGCCCTCGATGGCGATCGGGTGGTTGGCCAGAGCAGCACCTTTCGCATCAGCGGCGAGATCGCGCTCAAGCAGCACAGCTATATGGACATTCTGGGCCAGAGCTATTTTACGCGCCACGATCCCCAGGGCGAATGGCTCTATGGTGCTGATATGAGCGTGCACCCCGACTATCGTGGGCGCGGCCTTTCGAAGCGCTTGTACGATACTCGCAAGGCGCTCTGTCGCGCCCTTAATCTGCGCGGAATGGTGGCGGGCGGCATGCTTCCGGGCTATCGCCTCTACAAAGATCGCATGTCGGTCGAAGAGTACGCTCAAGCCGTTGCACGGGGCGAGTTGGTCGATCCGACTTTGACGCCTCAGTTGCGAGCCGGTTTTGTGTTGGGCGGAATTTTGTACAACTATCTGGAGGGTGGCGAGTATGGCAACGACTCGACCCTAATTGTATGGCATAATGATGCCTATCGAGAATCGTAACCCTATCTCTTTCCCTCTCACCTTTTCTCATATCTGGATGCAAAGGAGCTTACCGTATGGCGAAAGTCTATTACAACCAGATCGGTGGCGAATACGTACCCTCGTCGAGCGGCGATACCACCGAGATACGTAATCCTGCCAATATTGACGACGTTTTGGGCCTTGTACCCTCCTCGACCGCTGAAGATGTGCGAGCTGCTGTCTCTGCCGCCCACGACGCTTTTGGAAAGTGGGCTGGCATGACCGGGCCAGAGCGCGGGCGCATTCTCTACAAGGCGGCCAACCTGCTCGAGAGCCGCATCGACGAGTGGGCCGAGGCTTTGACGCGCGAAGAGGGCAAGACCCGTATCGAAGCCCGCAACGAAGTTGTGCGCTCGGTTGAGTTGTTCCGCTACTTCGCTGGCGAGGGCTGGCGGGTCGGTGGCGATGTGTTGCCGCCCGATACGCCCAACACCCTGCTCTACAGCGTGCGCGTGCCGGTCGGCGTTGTTGGCTTGATCACGCCTTGGAACTTCCCGCTCTCGATTCCGGTTTGGAAGATGGCTCCGGCGCTGGTGGTTGGCAACACGGTGGTCTTCAAGCCCGCCTCGGCCACCCCGATTATGGCCCTGATGCTGGGCGACCTGCTCAAAGAGGCTGGATTGCCCGCCGGTGTGCTCAATATCGTGACGGGTGGCGGCGGTGTGGTCGGCGATGCCTTGGTGACCGATCAGCGTATTTCGGCGGTCTCTTTCACCGGATCGTACAAGATCGGTCATTCGCTCTATCAGAAGACGGCTCAGCGTTTGGTACGCACCCACCTCGAGCTGGGCGGCAAGAACCCGCTGATCGTGGCGGCCGACGCCGATCTCGATAAGGCTGTGACCACGACGGTGCGCGGCGGCTTCGGTTTGACGGGCCAAGCCTGTACAGCGACCAGCCGCGTGATCGTCGAGAAGCCTGTGTTGGAAGAATTTACCAAGCGCTTGGTGGCCGCTGCTCAATCCATCAAGGTTGGCCCGGGTCTCGCCGATGGCGTACAGATGGGTCCGGCAGTCAGTGCAAGCCAGCGCAAGACTGACCTCGAGTATGTGCAGATCGCTCAAGAGGAGGGCGCCCAACTGTTGACGGGTGGTGTTGCGCCCGAAGACGGTGACTATGCCAAGGGTTACTTTGTAACCCCGACGGTGTTCGCCAATGTGCGCAACGATATGCGCATCGCCCGCGAAGAGGTCTTTGGCCCGGTGATCGGTGTGATCGCAGCCGAAGACCTTGAAGAGGCCTTTGCGATCGCCAACGATACCAACTATGGCCTCTCGACGGGCATTGTGACCAACGATGTGCGCACCGCTCTGCGCTTCGCCGAGCGCGCCGAGGCCGGTATGGTCAAGGTCAACCAGCCGACCGCCGGTCTGTCGATTCAAGCGCCTTTCGGCGGTTTTAAAGACAGCGGCTCGGGTATGTTCCGCGAGATGGGCAAGGGCGCGACCGATTTCTACACCAAGATCAAGACGGTCTATATCGACGGTCAATAAACTTGGCTTGAGCGCGCTCTACATGCCTTAGTCCTGTTTGAGCAAGCCTAAAGACAAAGGCTGATTATGGAGGAAAAGCCATAATCAGCCTTTTTTATAACAATCCGCTTGTTAGATCAGTCACTATTTTGGCCTTCGACAGCCTGGAAGGTGACTGTTGTTGTTTTTGCTGCGTTGCGAGCGTATATGGTGTTAAGCGGATTTGCTGGCACCGGGCGATACGCCCCGTTTTGATGGGCGGGATGTTGATAGCCGAAGGCGGACGCGCTGAGGACTGAATGGAAGCTAGGGAGCACGCCGCCAACGTTCTGAACCTATCATCCGATGCAAGATGCCATCAGAAGATGCGATTTCGGTCTTTGGAAGGCTGGACCTAGGAATAGACGAAGGGCAAGAAGAGCTGATGCTGATAATTATTGCCACACGTGCTGTTCAGACGCTCTTGGACAGCGGCGATCTCTTCTGGGGTACGGCTTACAGACGAGATGCGCATGGCTTCCACAATGCCAGAGAAGTTCTCTTCGGGCACGGCCGAGTCATCTTGGAAGAAGACTGCATGGCTTGGGGGGGCGGTAAAAGCTGCGTCGCTTGAGCCGATCAGCTGGCCTTGGAAGTAGATATCGATGGTGCTTGGTGAGGTTGAAACAAAGGCGATGTAGTGAAGCTGATTTTCGCGCACATCGGGCGAGCCGAATACCTCGTGGGGATAGGCTTGGATACCGTTTTGATAGTAGTACCAACCGTCATCGAGGTTGGGGTCGAAGCTAAATAGTTTGCGCCAATGGAGGGTGTCTTCGGGCGTGAGCACCATCTCGATCGTATAGGGGTGTTCGATCAGCGAAGCATAGGCGTTCCACTCTACGCCGGCGACGGCGGTCTGTTCGATCTTGAGACCCGAGCTGCACCTGCTGGATACGATGCTGCCACCGATCAGGGTGAGGTCACGACCGTTGCCGCTGCTATCTTTCACATCGTTTTCGAATTCGAATAGGCCGAGCACATTGTCTGCAGGGGGAAAGATCGACTGGTTTGCGCTGGTTTGAGCACTGTTGCTCTTGGCAGCTACGTTTGACAAGAGTGTAGCGCAAAAGCTTCCGACAAGGACAAGAACGCTGGCGAACAAGAAGAGCGTGTTTTTCCGTCGATGCAGGGAATAACGATGCATACAATCCTCCAACTATAATCCGGAAATGGATAAAGCGGCTTCGTTGCCTTGCTCGAGTTTGCAGGATTTTGTGGAAAAACCAACAGAGAATAAGGAGAGGTGGCTATCCCGTCCCTTCCAAACGGGATAGCCATATTCGATAAGCGTTTAGTCGCTGAGCAAGCTGCCGAGGTTGATGCCGCCTCCGCTGCTGGAGCCACCGCTGCTGGGCAGGTATTCGGCGATCGCCTTGGCGAGATTCATGGTCGGCATGGTCTGGAGCCAAACACGTCCCGGGCCGCGCAAGGTCGCAAGGAAGAGACCTTCGCCACCGAACAGGATGTTCTTGAAACCGCGCACCATTTCGATATCGAACTGCACGGTCGGCTCATACATCGCGACGTGACCGGTATCGACCTTCAGCACTTGGCCGGGCTGGAGGGTGTACTCCATAATTTCGCCGTCGAGCGCCACAAAGGCTACGCCGGGGCCGGTCAGTCTCTGCATAATAAAGCCTTCGCCGCCGAAGAAGCCAGCGCCCAGCTTGCGTCGGAAGTGGATGTCGAGCTGAACGGTTTTTTCGGCCACTAAGAAGGCTTGTTTTTGGGCGATGATCTCTTGGCCGGGCCCGAGGTGGAGCGGAATGATCTTGCCCGGGAAGTCGGAAGCAAAAGAGACGATGCCCTTGCCATTTTGGCTGGTATATTCGACTAAGAAGAGCGATTCGCCGCTGAGCGCGCGCTTGAAGAAGCCGCCCAAACCGCCGCCGCGACCGCTGGTATTCATCACGATATTGCCGCTCATCCAAGCCATACCGCCTGATTCGGAATAGACCGTTTCGCCCGGATCAAGCTCTAAGATGACGGCCTGGAGTGTGCTGCCGATGATCTGGTATTCCATACCAGTTTGGCCTTTACCGCGTGCTGTCACATGTGCGCTAGGCAAGTCGATGCGCTGACCAGGAACGTTGGTATACGACCCGCCCGAGTTGGTCTCGAAAATGCCACCGCCCGTTTGGTCGGAGGCTGCGGCGACCGGGGTGCCACACGATGTACAGAATTTAGCATTAGCCGCAAGCTCGGCATCACAGTTAGAGCAACGCATATGAAACTCCTTATAACGAACGATCAGTCTTCTACAAGTACGAATGTTATTTCAAAATGGTTGCAGGGCATTTTGAAATATTCTGAGAGAGATACGCACCGGCTGGAAAAAAGTTGCTTTACACGAGCGCACATATCTACCGATCGTTACATACACATTCAGATCAAAGCTCGAACATGATACGTCAAACCCTCTCAGGAACCAAACCTTCCTGAGAGGGTTGTGATACCAAATCCGTTTGATCTTGATCTCTTCAGTACTCTAGCGGCGTGCTCTCTTCCCCAAAGAGAGCTGCTAGCGCGTCCGCCTACGGCTACCAACAGCTCGCCCGTAAGCAGGCTGTTGTAATTGTGTGCCGAGCGTCCGCCCTAACATACAACCATTCAAGCGGATCGCATATGAGCTAACGAAGTCGGGCTTAGGGTGTGCTATTAGGAGCGCTCAGCAGAAGCATCTGTTGAGGATCTGCTCGCTTGATCTGAGCTTTCCGGCTGGTTTTGAAAGAGCTTTTCGAGCGAGAAGCCAGCCTTGTTTGCAGCTTGCAAAAAGGGCGAGATCGTGTCGATCGGCAGCGGGAAGACGATGGTGCTGTTTTTCTCGGTTGCGATCTCGGTTAAGGTTTGCAGATAGCGCAGCTGCAAAGTAACCGGTTCGCCCGAAATGATAGCCGCAGCATCGGCCAGTTTTTGCGATGCCTCGTATTCGCCCGAAGCGTGAATGATCTTAGCGCGCTTTTCGCGTTCGGCCTCGGCTTGCTTCGCCATAGCGCGCTGCATCGATTGAGGCAGTTCAACGTCTTTGACCTCTACAATCGTAACCTTCACGCCCCAAGGCTCGGTCTGTTCATCGATGATCTGCTGGAGCTTTTGGTTGATCGTTTCGCGCTGAGCCAGCAGTTCGTCGAGTTCGACCTGACCGACCACACTACGCAGCGTGGTTTGAGCGATCTGCATGGTGGCTCGAATGTAGTCCATCACTTTGGTCACGGCCCAGTTGGGGTTGACGACCATAAAGTAGAGCACTGCATTGACCTTAATCGTTACGTTATCGAGCGTGATGACCTCTTGGGTGGGCACATCCATGGTGATTACACGGGTATCGACCCGCACCATGCGCTCGAGGACGGGCACGACGAAGAAGAGACCCGGACCACGCGCGCCGACCAGACGCCCTAAACGGAAGATAACGCCGCGTTCGTATTCGGGAATAATTTTGATGGCTGAAAGCAGGATAACAAGAAGCAAAAAGGCCAAGACAGCCACACAAGCGAAAATGGTTGGGCCCATGATAGAACTCCTTAGCGGTTTCAGGCTATCGGATCCTTGTCTTCAACCGCCTCATCGACACGTCTCACAAAGAGACGTAGTTCATGCATTGCGGTGACGCGCACAAGTTCGCCCTTTTCGATCGGGCCGCTCTCGCTGAGCGCGCGCCATAAAGCTCCCTCAACAAAGACCATGCCCTCGGGGTCAAGCCTTCGACGCACTTCAGCGATCTGGCCCACAATGCCTTCGCTGCCCGTTACCGGTCGAATCACACGGTTGCGCAGCACAAACCAAAGGCCGAGGCCTGCAAAGATCGCGGCAGCGAGCGCCATAATCACCACAACCCAGAGCGCTACACTGACTCCGGGCGCTTGGGCCGGATCGTAGAGGGTGAGCGTGCTTATAACGAGTAGAGTGATACCAGCGATGGTAAGACCTCCATGGGAAACAACAAAGAGATCGGCACCCATCAGACCAAAAGCCAGAAGCAGTCCGAGCAGACTGATCAGGCGAATCGGCAGCACCAGTAAGCCAGCCAGCGACAGCAGCAGCAGAACAACACCGATGCCTGCCAGAATGCTTGTCCCTGGCGTAACGAATTCACCATAGATGGCGATCGCTCCCAAAACCATCAGCACAAAGGCTACGGTCGGGTTTGAGATTAGCAGTAAAAACAGCTCCCACAGGTTCGGTTCGATTGCTTGCGCGCGACGAGCCATGGTATTGAGCGTGACCGCTTGGCCATCTACAAGCGTGACGATACGACCATCTAAGAGTGTAAACAGCTCTTGCTCGTCGCGCGCAACAATGTTGACGCTCGGTGGGTCGGTCGCTACCGCCTGTTCGCTCGTAAGAATCGCCCCTTCGCGCACCGCTCGATCGACCCAATCGCTGTTGCGACCGTTGCGCTGGTTCCAATCGCGCAATTGCATCGCCACACTATCGAAGACCAGATCGCGGGTCTGCTCGCTCAAAACGCTATCGATCTGCGTGAGCGGTGCTACGCTGCCGAAGCTAGCCCCGGGCGCCATGGCCGAGATATGGGCCGCGCTCAAGAGAAATGTGCCAGCGGCGCCCGATTCAACTGCGTCTGGCCCAATATAGACCACGACTGGCACCTTAGCTTGGGCCAGTTGATTAGCAAAAGGGCGGATATCCCGCAATACCGCGCCTTCGCTTTGCACAACAATAACAAGCACATTGGCTTGGGCCGATTCGGCTTGGGCGAGGGCGCGTTGCAGGTAGTTGACGGTATATGTGTTGATGACATCTCCGATCTCAACCTGATAGATCGGCCCGCTGTTGTGTGTTTGGGCTAGACCAGCCTGAGGTAATGCGACTAGGGCCGCAAACAGGCTGAACAATAGGCCAAGCAGCAGCAGACCGATGCGACGTGACGCCCTCGCTATCTGGTTAGAGCTCGGATAAGGTGTCGCTATCATACTAAAATTTCGGGACACTTAAAGGGATGATTTATCGGGGTTTGCAGGCTCTCCCCGGCTAATAAACTTTTTGATACGGCGTTCGAATTCGGCCCGTGGCAGCATGACCTTGCGATCACAGGTTAAACAACGGATACCGATTTCTGCACCTAGACGCACGATACGCCAGGTGTCGCCACCACATGGATGTGCCTTACGCATTTGGACCACATCATCAAGGAAGAGTTCGATCGGTGCAGCCATTACATCTCTCCTAACCTGCGTCGTTGCAAGCGGGCGCCCAACACGCCCTTATCCTATCTCTTCATTATAGCGTGTTTGCCCTTGTAGCGCGCCACAATCAAGGCCATATCGTCGTGCATTTCTGCTTTATCGACGAATCGGTCGACTTCGGCAAAGATATGGTCGTGCATAGCTTGGGCGCTATGGGTTGGCCCGCATCTGATCGAAGCCTCAAAACGCTCGAAGCCATACATCTCTTTGGCCTCGTTCATAGCCTCGATAATGCCATCGCTGCAGAGAATCAGCAGATCGCCCTCGTGAAGCTGCTGGCTGATCTCTTGATAGTTGAGCAGATCGGCCAGCGGGGTGCCGAGCGGCAGCCCGCCGATATCGAGCATGTGCAGCTCGTCGCGCCTGCGAAGAAAGGGCGAGATCGCGCCTGCGTTAGCGATGCGCACTTGGGCATCTTCCAAATACACCAAACAGAGCGCGGCGTTTTGTTGGCGTCCCACCGATGGTTGTAAGATCTGATGGATCTGGCTGAGCGTGATGCTAGGAGCAAGACCCGCTTGGATGGTGCCTGCTAAGGCGGTCGCGCAGGCCGACATCAAGAGCGCAGCGGGCATACCTTTGCCTGCCACATCGCCCAGCGCGATCGCTAGCGCGCCCGATGGGCGCTGATAGTAGCCGTACAGATCGCCGCCCACCCGCCGCGCCGTACGAGACGAACCGATAATTTCGTACTCGTTGCTTTCGGGAGCTTGGCGCGGCAGCAGGCTGAGCTGAACCGAACGGGCCGCTTCCAGTTCTTGCAAGGTTTGGTTCAAAACCGAGATCGAACGGTAGGTATTGATCGAACGCAACAGCAGATCGTCGAGATCGAGATGGGCTTGGCCCTCAGCCTCTACGATTCCAAATAACATCAGCGTTTGGGAATCGTTGCTGAGCGGCTGCATAATGCACGCTTCGCCCGCTTGCATCCAGTGCAAGGGTGGGAAGGCTTCGAGCGGCCCCTGCCAGACCTCGTTCTCTTCGCGCAGGCTAAAGCGCTCGCCGCTGATCAGATGGCTGTCGGGGTCGTAGAGTGCGCTAAAACTCATGGCAAAGCCGTTAGAACTCATGTAGCGCAGCACGGCATCGAGCGATTGATGTGCGTTCGATTCGCGCAACAGATCGATCGTGTAGTTGATCGTATTGATGCGGTCGGAGCGTTGGCGCTGTTCCAGCAGATGCGTGCGAGCTTGGTAGTGGTGATAGCGCGACATAGCTCGCCAGAGTGCATGTTGGTAGTATTTGGGGCTGTCTTCATTCTGGGCTTGCCAGAGTGAGTCGAGATAGTCGAAGACCGCACAGGTGTCCCACTCGTAGCGTTTGCAGTCTGAGAGCAGCGTATCGATCTCTTCCTCTATACGGTGATTATGGTGAATGGCGTCGCGAATGCCTTGTAGCACGATTTGGGCTTGGAAACGGTCGATCGCTCTGCCCTCTCGGCTCACCTGTTGAGCGAAGCGGCTGAAGGGGTCGCTGTTTTCGCTCTGGTTTTGCTTTGATCCACACGAAGCACGAACAATGAATTGGGAAGGAAGCGCCGTATAGTCGGGCAAGTCGGATTGAGTTTGGGCTTGAGACAAGAGCATGACGGCTTCCCAACCGATCTGGAAGATGGGCTGTCGCACCGTGGTGAGCGGTGGTGTCGAGTCGCTTGCCGCGCTCACATCGTCGAAGCCGACCACTGCCACATCGTCGGGGATACGGAGCTGAGCTTGTTGAAGGGCATAGTAGGCACCGAAAGCCGACATGTCGTTGGCGGCGAAGATCGCATCGAAGGGGACCTTTTCGCTTAACAGCGCTTGAATCGCCTCCATTCCTTCGATACTGCCAAAAAAAGCAGGACGCACCAGCCGTTCGTCATAGGCGATACCGCTCTCTGCTAAGGCATCGCGATAGCCGCGCAAACGCTCGGCCGCCTCTTGCGAATGGGCGAGGCCAGCTAAATGCACGATCTGACGCCGCCCTTGTTTGATCAGGTGAAGTGTGGCTGTACGGGCTGCGGCATAGTTGTCGGAGCCGAGCGAAGGATAGCCCGGAACTGCGCCGTTATAGCCCAACACAAGCGCACCGCGCGAACAACATTCTGCAAAAACCGCTGGAGTACAGTTGCCGGGCAGCAGATAGGCGTCTACATGATTGGCAAGCAGGGGTAAATCTTTGAGTTCGAGGAGATAGCGGTTAAGACGTGTGTTGAGAGTGCTGTAGAGCAGGAGTCTACAACCGGTTTCGCTTGTAGCTCGTAAGGCTCCTCGTACAAAGGGGTTCATGTAATAATTACTTACATGCTCACCCAAAACAATACAAATCGTTCGGGAAGATCCTTGTCTGCTCATAATTGGCTCTATACTAGTGTGGAAGCTGTTTTCATATTATACACCTCTCAGCAATTTTATGAGCGTTTTTTGTCATCACACAGCTCGATTGTCGGCTGATTCGCCGCTCGAGACCTCATAACCGTTGACCTGTTGGTTATAGCCGTCACCGATGCCCTAGAGCTTTGCGCCGTCTATAAGGCACATGCTATAATCCTGATAAAATCTTGAATGTGTCATGCATAACCATGGCGCATACTTTTTAGGAAATGGGTTTACTTTATGGCGAGTACTACTGGAAATCAACGTGATCTCCTGCTTCAACGCCTGCAATCCTTACTACTAACATACGGAGTTGTACCCGAAACACTGAGTGCTCAGATCGAAGCGCTACTTGAAGAAGTGCTTGAAGATAAAGATCTTCTGCCCGAGCCACACATGTTGCCAGTTGATGAACAAGATGAAGATCAGCGCATCGTCATAACTGGTATGGGACTCGTAACGCCTTTTGGCCTTGGACGTGATGTTTTTTGGCAGGGCTTGTCGAGCGGTGCAAGTGCTATAAAACCTATTTCCCTCTGTGATGCGTCAGAGTTTCAGACCAAAATCGCCGGTGAAGTGAACGACTTCGATCCTCGCGAGTTTATGGATGCCAAAGATGCTCGTCGTATGTCGCGCGCCAGCCAGTTTGCGGTTGCTTCGGCCCGTATGGCGGTCGAAGATGCCAAACTGACGATCGACGATGGCAATCGTTATCGAATCGGTACCTTGGTGGGCTGTGGCTCATCTTCCATGCCCGATATCGAAGCAGCAGCACGCATTATGTTGCAGAAAGGCAAAGATCGCGTGAGCCCGCTTTCGATTCCGGCCTCGCTGCCTAATATGCCGACCAGCCAAGTCGCCATTAACTTGGGGATTTACGGCTATACCACCAGCATCTCAACCGCGTGTGCAGCGAGCTCGCAGGCGATCGGCGAGGCCGCCGCTGTGATTCGACGCGGCGACGCCGATATTATGCTCGCTGGCGGCACCGAAGCCCCGATCACCCAACTGAGTTTGGCCTGTTTCAACGCTATGCGCGCCCTTTCGACCCGCAACGAAGAGCCGACTCGCGCTTCGCGCCCCTTCGATAGCGCGCGCGATGGTTTTGTACCGGGCGAAGGCGCTGGCATGCTGGTGCTCGAGCGGCTGAGCAGTGCTCGACGGCGCGGCGCATATATCTACGCCGAGCTGATCGGCTATGGCACCACCTGCGACGCTTACCACGTTACCGCGCCCGACCCAGAAGGCGAAGGTGCGGCGCGCGCCCTGCGTTTGGCGCTTGCCAACGCCCAGATCGGGCCACAGCAGGTCGATTATATCAATGCCCACGCGACCAGCACGCCCTTGGGCGATATCGCCGAGACCAAAGCGATCAAGCGCGTTTTCGATGAATACGCCTACAGCGTGCCGATCAGCGCTTCGAAGTCGATGATCGGCCATTTAACGGGCGCTGCTGGTGTGGTCGAAGCCTCTGCCACGATTTTGGCGCTCAAACACGACTTGATACCACCTACTATCAACCTCGACGAGCCTGACCCCGAATGCGATCTAGACTACGTGCCCCACAAAGCTCGTCCGGCTCATCTGGAGATCGCGATCTCGAACTCGTTTGGCTTCGGCGGCGTGAATGCGGTGCTGGTCTTCCGAAAGTTTCACGCCTAGGCTGCAAGCGAGTGGAAAGAGTAAATAGAACGATTGAGTAGCGAGATGGCGAACTGGGAAATGATTGGACACGAATGGGCGGTCGATTATTTGCGCCGCAGTATCGAAGCGGGGCGGGCCGCCCATGCCTACATTATCAGTGGCCCCGAAGGTATCGGCAAAAACTTGCTGGCGCTGCGTTTCGCCCAGACCCTTAACTGCGAGCGGGGCGGCCCTGACCCGTGCCTGACTTGTCGCCATTGCAAACGAATCGAGCATGGCACCCATCCCGATGTGCGGGTGGCGGGCTTGCAGGTGCAGGCCGCGATCTTGGGTTTGAAAGAAGAGCAAGCCGAAAAGCAGAAGGTGCTGCGCGTCGAGTTGATTCGCTCCTTTCAGGGCGATATCACGCTGCGACCTTACGAGGCGCGTCGCCGCATTCTGATCTTGCAAGACGCCGAAAAGCTCAGCGAGCAGGCTTCGAACGCCTTGCTCAAGACGCTTGAAGAGCCGCCGCCCTATGCCACATTGATTTTGATCGCCAACAGCGGCGGCGAGCTATTGCCGACCGTGACTTCGCGCTGCCAGACCCTCAAGCTGCGCCCCTTGCCGCGCCAACAGGTCGCGACGGCTCTGATGGAGCGCAAAAACCTGGCCGAGCACGATGCTAAGTTGTTGGCCGCTTGGAGCGGCGGACGCTTGGGTTGGGCTATGCAGATGGTCGATCACCCCGAAGAGCTAGAGACACGCCAAGAGCAGCTCGATACTTTGATCGAACTGCCCAGTAAGGGTTGTGCAAGCGCTTTTCGTTGGGCCGAGGAGTGCGCCAAAGAGTATCGTGCGGGCCAGCAGCAGTCGGTCTTCGCAACGCTCGAACTCTGGCAGAGCTGGTGGCGCGATGTGCTCTTGACCAGCGCCAACTGTCGCGAGGCGGTGACTCACATCGACCGCCAAGACCAACTCGATGCGATCGCACGGCGCGCCAAGCTGCCCGAGATCCACGCCTTTATCACGCGCCTCAGCGAGGCGGCGACCTACCTGCGCGAGAACGTTAATCCGCAGTTGGTCTTCGAGAATGTGGTGCTGCATATGCCCAGCCGCTAAGCCTTTCAAGCTTGTCCTTGGCATCACACAACTCTTTATCGTTTCACAAACGCTTCTTTCTCTTTTGGCGGAAGGGCTTCCAGCTCCCATGCGGTCCTCAGCGCGTCCGCCTCCGGCTATCAGAGGGGCTAGCCCACCCTCATCCCCGACCCTTCTCCCGCCAAAAGCGGGAGAAGGGAGCGAGCGCCTACTCGACCCAAAACAATTCTCCCTAGCCCAACATGCTTCTAGATCCGCAGCTTAGCGCAGAAATGCTATTGGGGTTTCGCGCTGCTGCGCGAAACCCCAATCTGTTGAAGGCCAAAACACAATGTGATCAGCCAGATTTGTTATTCCTTGCTCGCTTTTTCCTGCCTTACAATCGGCAATTGGGTTGTATAGACATCTTTGCCAGCGAGCTTGCGGTAGGTGTAGTAGGAATCGCGCAGATAAAGCGGTTTGCCATCGACAGCGTAGCAGGCTCCACCTTCGCAGGAGGTATCTTCCTTAAAGTCGATGCGCACGATGCCCCACTGTTGGGCCCAAATCCCCTTGTTTGGATCGCTTTTGTAGGGCGGGAAGTCTTCGTACTTGAACCAGAAGACATTCTCGACGGCGCGTTGGCTCTCACACTTGAGGCTTGGGTCGAATCTGCGCTTGTAGAGCGAGCGATAGACATCTTCCATAAAGCGCGCTTGGTCGAGCGCTGTGATGGGCGGGATCGGGTTGCGCGGCCCATCGCTGTCGAAGCCCACATTCATACCGACCTCGGTGATCCAAAACGGCTTGCAGGGATCTTGCACCTGCTTCATCACCTGCTCCATGCGCGTGAGGCCGATATCGACCAGATTGTTGCTGATGCTCAGCTGGATCTCTTGTGGATAGGGGTGATAGCCGATGCCATCGATGGGATAGAAGCCGTAGGTCTGCTTGAATTCCTCGAACGGCCCGTTTTTGGCGTACATGGCTTTGATATATTCCACATCGGTCATCACAACCTTTTCTATAACTTTACCGTTTTCTTTGATCATGGTTGTGGTGCCACGTGGGTGAAGACCGCCCAAAATGATTTTGGTATCGGCGCTGCAGCCATGGTTCTGGTTGCTTGGGTTGATATTTTTGCAAAAGCGGTAGAACTTAGCCATTAAACGCGCTGTGATCTCGGGTTTGATGGCATCGCCTGCAACACCGTTTTCCTCGTAGTTGGGTAGACGGTTCTGCTCGTTTAAGATCTCGTAGGCGTCAATGGCTGGGCCATAGCGATCGGCGATCATGAGGGCGCGTGTTAGCCATTTATCCATAGCTGCATTCACACCGCCGCCGTAGATTGTATTGGTTGTGCTCAGGTAGCTGGTGCTGTTGAGATCGCGCGGGTTGGCACCTTTCAGCAGGTCGAAGCTCAGCAGTGCGAGCACTTTAAAGTTATGTCTGGGGGCGACCACATTGATAAAGTAGTCGTTTTTGGCGATCTGCTGCTCGATCGCCTTGCTGTCGCTGATGCCAGCGAGGATATGGAAATCGAGACGCACCCACTTTACTCCGGCGCTCGCCAAGATCTCGCCCATGCGATTTTGGGCCTCGTAGTTTGGCTCGTTCGGCTTGTTGGGCGCCGTGCCGAAGTCGTACCAAGGATCGCGAATCACCATACCCATAAAGTTGGGGTCGAGCGCTTCCTCATCAGCTGCCGAGACGCTGTTGAGAATCTGCTCGCTGGGAGCGGCCAGCAGTGGGCTGATGAGGGTGCCGCCAAATAGAAACACTAGGCAGAGCAAAAGAAATTGTTTCTTCATAATCGTACTAAGCGCAGCATGCGTCTGCGTCTATAAGGCTCTCTTATGCGGAAAGACACCATTGCCATAGCGATGCTCGGCTGTTTGGTGTGGATATAAACGAGGCCCATCTGCGCTTTCGACTGCTATAAAACTGAGAAGCTTGTGAGAAATTGCTCAGATCGATCTGTTAGATCTCGTGTGTTGTTTGGCTTCGACAGCTCAAAGCTGCTAGCAGCTCTCATCTCCGTCTCTTCTCTCGCACGGTGGGAGCTGTACATTAGCCACAAATCGACATACGGTCAGCGTTATCTGCCCACACCCCCCGGCCCCCTCTCCCGCACTGCGGGCGAGGAGGTGAATGTTGAGGTTCTGTGCTCTTAAGGATACTCCCGCGGTGGTATGCGAACGATCGCCTTTTGCTGTCGACACGACTTTTGGGTAATGCATAGCGGTGGGAGAAGGGTGTATGCTCTTCCCCTCATGCTCGATGTTCTAAACGGGCATGCTGGCCACTAATCTTTCAGCAGCTTCGCGACGAGAAAGTTTCTAAGGCTTTGGGTAGCGAATGCAGCGTTTGAGGCTGCTCGCAGCGAAAGGCACTGTTTGCACCTGCTAGCAGCTTGTAGCTGGCAGGTCGCAGCGAGGGCAGCGAAGACGGTGAGGGCAATGAAGGCAGCGATCGGCCTGCCGAATGTTTGGAAAGGATGTTGGTAGCCGAAGGCGGACGCGCTAAGGAACGCATGGGAGCTAGAAACGCTGCCGCTAGCGAGAGACAAGGCGTGGGTTCGTTTGGGCAGTGGTCGGGTGGATTTGGATATGAGGGGAGAAGGTTTTGAACAGCTCTAAAGAGGCGAATAAGCTCATTCGCCTCTTGGATATGAAAAGAGGATAAGCGCTAGAGTTTGGCGATATTCTTTAAGATCACATAGCCGTCGACACTGGGGATGGGCAGCCAGCTTCCCAAGGTGAAGAAGAGATTGTAGATCAAGCCTAGGGTCGCGATATCGCCGCCGCCTTTGTTGCGGCGTAGTCGCCAGATGCCCCACCAGCAGAGCATAGAAATCGCTGACCCGAGCGGCCCGCCGACCGCGCGGCCGATATGCTGATAGGGCTCAACATCGTTGTTATCGTAGAGGGTGTAGCCGCGCACGCCCAGCAAAATACGATCGATCGGCGCACCTACCAATGCAGACGACACGAGGTGGCCTGCGATATGGTTGGCTTCGGCTTCGAAAAAGAGCAGGGTACTGGCGAGCGCCAGTCGAACGGGGTGCGGTTTGTTGCGCGCTGCGATCAAGCTGAGAACGAAAACGGTAATTGCTGGTAGAATAGCGCTTGGTCGCACGTCGACACGAAGACCCAAGATGCGCATAGATTTCCTCGTGCTCTATCAGACATGGTATACTACGCGGAAAGGTCGAGTGAAGATGTGTGGTGTCGTTACTACATATACGAAGTATAAGGAAATCAAATGGCTCCGTCAAATACACAAGCTAACACCGAAAAGCTTCCAATGGTCTCGCTCGTTGTGATCGCGGTCTTTTTGATTGCAATGGTTGCTTCTCTGATCTGGATGGCTCAACCTGATGTATTGGGCTACAATCATTCGCCTTATCAGGTCAACCCGACTCAGATCGTAATCCCCTAAACCAAGCGGTTAAACAGAAGGAAGAGGAGGGCGAGTAGTGCTAGCTACTCGCCTTTCGCGTTGTTATAGCACATTCGATTGATTACTTTTTTTTGGCCTTCGGCAGCGTGTTACTTGACTCTTTTCCCGGCTTCTCGTTGTCTCGCACTAAGAGACTGCAAGTCTTCAAATGAATTTGATGTTAGCTTTGACGCTGTAACCAGGCCTCCCAGTCTTCACGTGTGAGGGCGAAGCGTTTATGGTCTTGCCAACGCCCATCGATCTGTAGATAGTTCAGGGCTGTGCCTTCGTCGCGAAAGCCTGCCTGGGCTAACACTCGTTGCGATCCATGGTTGTGCAGCAGCGTGGTGGCTTCGATTCGATGCAGACCAAGCTGCTCAAACACAAACGGGCAGATTGTGCGCACGGCCTCGCTCATAATGCCTTGGCCGTTGTGAGCCTGATCGAGCCAGTAGCCCAGAAAGCAGTTTAAAAACGCGCCTCGTACCACCTGCGAGATATTGATCCTGCCGATCAGGCTGTGCGCTGGTTTGAGGAAGATCCCAAAACTATAGGCGCGGTCTTGTTGCCATTGCTCGGCGCGCCAAGCGATATCGTTGCTTTGGAATTCGAGCGTGTAGGTTTCGTCTGTGCTGGCGGGCATCCAAGGTTTAAGAAAGTTGCGGTTGCGCAGCATGAGATCGTGTAGGGCTGGCGCGTCGTCCGCACTCAGCGGGCGCAGCACTAAGCGTTGGCTCTCAAGCATCATCTCTTCCTCTCTTTGTCGCTGTTGTGGCTCCGTCTGCCATCAAGGACAAAATAGAGTATAATCGCTCCGTTCCTATTTGTATCAGGCGGAAGGATGAGCCCCGATGCGGGTTGCGATTGTACACGACTATCTCAATCAATATGGCGGCGCGGAACGGGTGCTTGAGGCATTGCACGCGCTCTACCCCGACGCCCCTGTTTATACTTCGATCTACGACGCCGAGGCCATGCCCGAGCACTATCGCTCGTGGGATATTCGCACCTCGTTTATGCAGAAACTACCCGCGTGGCGAAAGCATTTTCGGCGCTACTTTATGTTATATCCGACGGCCTTCGAGCGTTTCGACTTTAGCGAATACGATCTGATCATCAGCAGTAGCAGCGCTTATGCTAAAGGCATTATTCCACCACCGCATGCCCTGCATATCTGCTATTGCCATACGCCCATGCGTTTCGCTTGGCGCACCGAAGACTACGTTGAGCGCGAGTCGATTTCCGGACTGCAAGGGGCGATCTTGCCCTTCCTGCTGACCTATGTTAGACTGTGGGACGCTGTTAGTGCCTCGCGTGTCGATGCGTTTATTGCCAATTCGCACGAGGTCAAACAGCGAATCAAGCGATTCTATGGGCGCGACGCGGAGGTGATCCCGCCACCTGTCAAACTGCCGCCCTATATCGATACTCCACCGGGCGATTATTATTTGGCTGGTGGTCGATTGATTCCCTATAAACGGCTGCATCTAGCGATCGAAGCTTGTAATGCCCTGCGTTTGCCCTTGGTTGTTTTTGGCGAAGGGCGCGAACGCGCGGCCTTAGAAGCGATCGCTGGGCCGACCATTCAGTTTACAGGTTGGGTCAGCGAAGAGCGTCGCCGCGAACTATTCGCCCATTGTCGTGCTTTTATTTTTCCCGGCAATGAAGATTTTGGTATCGTTCCTTTGGAAGCCATGGCGGCAGGGCGACCTGTGATCGCCTTCGCTGGCGGAGGAGCGCTTGAGACCGTGGTTGAAGGCAAGACTGGCCGCTTCTTCTACCAACCAACTGCTGCGGCTTTGGCGGCTGCTATCGCTGCCGAACGCGCCGATCGCTACGATCCGCTTGCGATTCGTCGCCACGCTGAGGCTTTTGCAGAGCCGGTATTTCTCGCTCGAATGCGCGAGTTTATCGAAGAGGAAGTAGCTAAGCGCCAACATAAAGCGGTGCTTCAGGGAGGACACTCGTAGGTTCATGCAATTGCGTCACTACCTCAGTATTGTGCTGCGCTTCTGGCCGCTTGTGCTTGCACTGCCGATCATCGTTGGTATTGTGAGCTTTCTGCTTGCTGTGCGCCAACCCGTCAGCTACCTTGCCAGTGCCGACTTCTTGCTTTTGCAGGCTCTGCCCGTGCAAGGCGAGATCCGCGAGCCTTCGGAGTTGCGCGACCAATGGGGTGGCACCGAATATGTGATCGACGATCTGCCCCAAGTGGTGGCCAGTACGCGCTTCGCCCAAGATGTAAGCGCTGTGCTGACCGAACGTGGTATCGAGCTTTCTCCGGCAGCGATCAAAGGTTCGTTGAGCGCTCAGTCGTTGCACCGAACGGTGACCATCAACGCCGTGTCTGGCTCGAGCGTGCATGCGGTAGCATTAGTAGAGGCGGCTGTTGAAGCGCTGCGCCGCAATGGCTTGGCCTATTGGGGCCGCAGCGATCTGAGCGAAGGCTCTGGCCTTGAAGTCTCGCTGCTCAATATCTCCGAACAGGCTACTCCCCAAAGCAGCATGCGGCGGATCATCTTAAACACTGCGGTCAGGGCGGCCTTGGGCTTGGCAGCTGGTATTGCGCTCGCCTTTTTGTTCTCGTATCTTGATACCCGCATTCGTTCGCGTTACGATGTGGAGGAAGGCTTGGGTCTGCCCGTGGTTGGTATGATTCCGCCCGAATAGATCGGCAAGTGCTCCGCTGAAAGTGCTGTCTTGTACCGAAACAAATCGATTAACAGCCGATTGGTTGTGTAAGTTCCGAATGAGGAAATCGTATGAAACTCCAAGACTACATCGCCGTACTGCGCAAGCGTTGGTGGGTGATCGTGCTCACAGCATGTGTGGCGGCGGTCGTGGCCTATGGCGTCAGCAAGCTGCAACCGCGTATCTACACATCACAAGCTGTTTACTTGTTTATCGCGAACCAAGCTGATAACGGTCTCAACATCACCTTGCGCGATACCATGAACAGCTACAAAGAGAGCGTTCAGCAGCCCGACGTGCTTGAACAGATCAGCCAGCAGCTTCAACTCGACATCAGCGGCGAGCGCCTGATGGAAGATGTCGATATGCAGGCGCTGCCCGACGAGCAGAAGCTGATCATCGAGGTTGAAAATCGCATTCCTGATCAAGCCCAGCGGATCGCCGAAGCGATAGGCCAGCGGGTTGAGGAAGAGGTCAATCGTCGTAACGCTCTCTTTGAAGGTACCAGCCGCATCTACGTTCAAGTGATCCAGAAAGCGCGCTACCCGACAGCCCCTTCCAGCCCCAAGACCAAGAACAATGTGTTGGCAGGTCTGATTCTTGGGCTTGTGATCGGTTTGCTGCTCGCGTTTGTGCTGGAATTCCTTGACGACACCTTAAAAACGGGCGAAGATGTTGAGCGCTTCGTGGGCCTCACCCTGCTTGGGGCTATCCCCACGGTAGAAGGCCGCGAGAACAAACCCAAAGCGCTTTCGAGTTAGCGAGTTGGCTTGCTCGGCCTGCAGAGCGCCTGTGCGCTTGCTAGCCTGTAGGTGGTTTGTTACAGAGATATTGCATCAGCCTGTGCTGATAGCTAAAGGATAAAGAGGTAGAATCTTGACGACAAGTTCAGCAGCTACCGATCTGATTGCTTTGCGCGATCCGCGCTCGCCAGCAGCGGAAGCCTACCGTACCCTACGTACCAACATTCAGTTTTCGAGCTTAGATCGACCGCTCAAAACTCTGTTGGCGACCAGTACGGCCCCCAACGAAGGCAAAAGCACCACGATCGCAAACTTGGCTGTAACCATGGCTCAGGCCGAACAGCGCGTGATCTTGGTTGACTGCGACCTGCGCCGCCCCAGTTTGCACACGCTCTTTGGCGTCTCGAACGAGACCGGCGTAACCAGCGCCCTGCTCGACCAAGCCGATGCGCCGCTGCCTTTGCTAGAGACCGAAGTGCCCGGTTTGAGCCTGCTGCCCAGCGGCCCGTTGCCGCCTCGCCCGGCCGACCTGCTTGGCTCGCGTCGTATGGAAGCGCTGATCAAGCGCCTGCAAGAATCGGCCGATATGGTCTTGTTCGATACGCCGCCCGTCATCGCTGTGACCGATGCAGCCGTGTTGGCGACCCGCGTCGACGGCGTGATTTTGGTTTTGCAGGCGGGCAAAACCCGTCGTGATCGCGCCCGTGAAGCGCGCAACATGCTCGAAAAGGTCAAAGCGCACGTGGTCGGTGTGGTGCTCAACGACGCCAAGACCGAAATGGGCTACGGCTATTACGGGGCCTAAAGCGCAAAAGGCTGGCGCTTCAGCGAAACCGGCTCGAAGTTCAACAATTTCGTTTTAGGAAGCCTCTTCCAACAATAGAGATCGATAGGCAACGCTAGCTAAAGGCACATGAGAGATTTCGCACGACAGCGCGAGATCTCTCATTCTAAAACCGAACGATTCGACGAGCTTCTATTAGGCTCTTTTCCCAAAGCGGCGCGTGCTGATGCGAGAATAAGAGCACAAACTGAAGAGACGTTTTCTACGAACAGGAGTATGGCACTCCAATGATTGATCTTCACACCCATATTTTGCCCGATATCGATGACGGATCTCCCTCGCTGACGGTGTCGCTTGAGCTGGCGCGTTTGGCGGTAGAGGACGGGATTACGACAGTTGTGGCAACACCTCACAGCCCCGATTCAACCGTTGGAGGGCGCTATTCTGTCTCGTTGCTGAATGAACGCTTTGAACTGCTGCGCGAAGCTCTGCAAAAAGAGCAGATCCCACTCAATTTGGTGCGCGGCACCGAGATCACGATCGGCCCGAAGCTGGTCGAGCGGCTGCGCGCTGGCGAGCTGCTGCCCTACGAGAACACTCGCGTCTTACTGATCGAGTGCCCGGGTCACTATATGAACGAGCCGGTGCATAACGCTATCTTCGCTCTGCAAGCGGCGGGTTATCGGGTGCTGTTGGCCCACCCCGAGCGCCTGCAAGATGTTCAGCACGACCCCGAAGTGCTGCGCCCCTTAGTTGAGCGCGGCGTGATGATGCAACTCACTGGCGCGGCGATCGCGGGCGAACAGAACGAGCTATTGGGTCGTACTTCTCACGAGCTGTTGAGGCGCGGTCTGGTGCATGTGGTGGCCTCCGACGGCCATGGCTTCCCACCCCGGCGGCGTATTCTGCTCAAGAGCGCCTATGAGGCGACCGCCAAAGTGATCGGTCAAGAAGCGGCCCACGCGCTTTGTACCGCCAACCCCGAAGCGCTGCTGGCCGATAAACCGCTGCCGCCTCAGCCGCCGATCGTGCTCCCCAAAAAGCGCTGGCTCTGGTAAAAACGCAACCTGAAGGGTCTGTAGCTGCTCCAGGCCCTTTTGATTGCTTCCACATTCGCTTCCATCCTTCTGGCGGCCAAGCATCTCCCTCCCATTCGGTCCTTGGCGCGTCCGCCTCCGGCTATTAGATGGGCTAGCGGCCCTCACCCCCCGGCCCCCTCTCCCGCAAAGCGGGCGAGGGGGTGAATTTTTGTTGTGTGAGATTTGGCGCCTAAGCGCCAAATCTCACACAACGAAAGAGAGCAGTTCCACTCTGCCGAAGGCCAAAAAGCGATGCAGCACTCGAATGAGCCATGACCTGCGAGCGTTTTTACGGTCTGGTGTACAATTGAGAACATCCTCGCACAAACAGCTAGCCACTTTATAGGGAGTTTTATGACAACGCTAGATTTAGCATGGATCCGCGGACAGTTCCCGGCTCTGCAGCAGACCCACAACGACAAACCGTTGGTCTTTTTCGACGGCCCCGGCGGCACCCAAGTTCCTCAGCGTGTGCTCGACGCCATCAGCAACTATCTGATCAGCGCTAACGCCAACGCCCACGGTGCCTTCATCACCAGCCAGCGCAGCGACGCTATCATCAACGGGGCCCACGCTGCCATGGCCGATCTGCTGGGCTGTGACCCCGACGAGGTGGTCTTCGGTGCCAATATGACCACCTTGACTTTCGCCTTCAGCCGCGCGCTCGGGCGTGAGTTCGGCCCAGGCGACGAGATCGTGCTGACCCGCCTCGACCACGATGCCAACTTCGCCCCTTGGAAGGCGCTCGAAGAGCGCGGCGTGACCATTCAGGTGGTCGACGTCGATGTCGAAGACTGCACCTTGGATATGGACGATCTGCGCAGCAAGATCAACGAGCGCACCAAGCTGGTCGCGGTTGGCTATGCTTCCAACGCGGTCGGCTCGATCAACGATGTCAAAGAGATCACACGCTTGGCCCACCAAGTCGGCGCGCTGAGCTTTATCGATGCGGTGCACTATGCGCCCCACGGCGCGATCGATGTGCGCGATATCGACTGCGACTTTTTGGCTTGTTCGCCCTATAAGTTCTTTGGGCCGCACTCGGGAGCACTCTATGGCAAGCGCGAGCATATGCAGCGTTTGCAGCCCTACAAAGTGCGCCCCGCCTCCAATGCGCTGCCCGACCGCTGGGAGACCGGCACCAAGAGCCACGAGGCCCTGGCGGGTGTGACGGCTGCGGTCGACTATCTGGCCGAGCTGGGCCGCAAGGTCAGCGGCAATCAGGAAATGTCGCGGCGCGAGGCCCTTGTGGCGGCTATGAACGCCATTCAGCTCTATGAGCGCGAGCTGGTGAGCAAGCTGATCGAAGGGCTGCTGGCTATTCCGGGCCTGAGCTTCTACGGCATTCGCGATCCAGAACGCTACGGCCAGCGCACCCCGACTGTCGCGATCCGACTCGAATCGCACAGCCCGGCCGAGATCGCCCAATACCTGGGCTCACATAACATCTTTGTCTGGGACGGCAACTACTACGCGCTCAATTTGACTGAGCGTTTGGGGGTTGAAGAGAGCGGCGGTATGGTGCGGATCGGTCTGACCCACTATAATACTGTTGAAGAGGTTGAGCTGTTGTTGAAGCTGCTGCGCGAACTGGTTGGCTAACAGCACCTATTTCGCTCTCTGAGCGCTAAGCTCAGAAGCAGTTTTGGGGTTGAAACAGGCGAGAGATTTCGTGCTGTGGCGCGGAATCTCTCAACCCTTACGCAGCCAGCACTCTTGCGCTTGATGGGCTTCACTCGACTGCGGTCTAATGAAATCTGTTCGTTTCGTTTTTGGGGTGGCCTTTCCGCACGATTAGCAGCCTCGTTTGGTGGGTGAGATGGTGGTAGCCGAAGGCGGACGCGCCAAGGACCGCATGGGAGCGAGGAACCTTGCCGCCAGCGTATGGCTGGTGCCAGTAGAGAGATCTGAGAAAATTGGAGCGGATTTTGTATCAAGCGCGTTTATAGCGTAGATTTGCTGTGTTCAGGTTGCATAGTGTCGAGGAGCCGACTGCGCTGCCGACCTGCTGGTTGAAGGTGTATGTATACTCTTGTAGAGCTAACAGATTATCCTCACACCGTACCGAGCTTGATCGATCTGTACCAGCGCGTCTGGTCGCGCACGGGCAGCGATTTTGCCGAGCGCTTCCAGCGCCATCGCAGCTATCCGGGCTTTCGCTGCTTGGTTGCTCTGCGCGACGAGCAGCTTGTAGCCTTTAGCTATGGCTATCAATCGCAAGAAGGCCAATATTATAACGGTCTGCTTGCGCGCGCGTTGGGGCCGGAGCTGAGCCAGAAATGGCTTTCGGACTGTTTTGAGCTGGTCGAGCTGGCGGTTGAGCCAAGCGTACGCCGCCAAGGTTTGGGCGCCCAGCTCTGCCAAAGGCTTTTGGCCGATCTGCCCTACCGAACAGCGATCTTAACCACCCAGACCAATAACGAGGCAGCCCGTGCGCTCTATACCCGCCTCGGCTGGCAGGCCCTGTTCGAGCCGTTTTATCCCAACACCTCGCAGCCTTTTGTGATTATGGTTAAAGAGCTCCAGGCTGAGCGGGTCGCTTAAGGCTCTTCGACCAACGAGAGCATGCGTTGGCGCAAGACTTTGAGCTTGATGTCGGTGCCTTCGGGGCGAATGTAGATGTCGTCGCGAATCTGGCTGATCTGGCTGCGAAATTCGCTGATGGGGCCTTTGTTGAGGTCGCCGCTGCGCTCGTAGGCGAGGGCTAAAGAGGCGTCGACGACCACCAGGGTGCGCTCGAATTCGGTGATGTCGTTTAGGCGCAGGGCGTTTTCGGCGTCGACCAGTTGGTTGGCGGCCCGCGCGATGTAGAGGGCGCTCCAGAGCTCGTCGACCCGAATCTGCAAGTCGAGCAGCTCTTGGCTCAGCACACGCTCGTCGGGCGGCAGTGCTGGGGTGCGAGTCGCGATCACAATCGTCGGCACAACTGCCAGCGTTGGGCCTGGGGTTGGGCGCACAACGGGTTGAATGCGTGGCTCGGGCTCGTGGCTAAACCAGATGATGGCCAGCGCCAGTGCCACTGAGACCAAGCTGGTTATCAGGTGTGGAACGATTTGATAGAGCCATTTGCGCCACTTGGGCGCGGTTTGTGGGGATAGAGAAGATGTCGCCTCCTGCTCGCTCTGAGGTGTAGGCGATTCGCTGATGGGCTTATCGGTCGAAGCGTTTTGTTCCTCTGTCACAGTGGCCTAACTATACAAACAAAGCAGGTGCAGGAAGCTTCAAGCCTACTTCTTCCTGCACCTAGGTTGACCCCCGATTACGGTTACTTCTCGATCTCGTGAGCAAGTAAGAGCGCTTGTGCAATTTCCTTCATCGACTTACGTGTATTCATCGAAAGCTGTTGGATCTTGCGGAAGGCTTCAGCTTCCTTGAGGCCTTGGCTGTCCATAAGGACACCCTTGGCGCGCTCGACCAACTTACGGGTCTCCAGCGTCTCTTTGAGGTCGGAGATTTCCTCATCCATTTTGAGGAATTCTTGATAGCGGGCCATTGCGATTTCGATTGCGGGCAACAGCTCGCCTTCACGGAAGGGTTTAACGATATAGTTTACAACACCCGCCTCTTTTGCCCGGTCGACGAGTTCGCGGTCGGAATAAGCTGTGAGCAAGAGGACTGGTGCGATCTTTTCTTCGGTCAACACTTTGGCGGCTTGGATACCATCGATCTTGGGCATTTTGATGTCCATCAGCACCAAGTCGGGGCGCAGCTCGCGCGCGAGGTGAATCACGGTTGCGCCGTCACCTGCCTCGCCAACTACGAGATATCCTAAACCGACCAGTGTTTCTTTAAGATTCATGCGGATAAGCGATTCATCATCGGCTATCACCAAGCGAATCTGTGCCATGGTGCCGCTCCTTCGGTAATCTTACTATGTATGCTTCATCCTTTTGAGTATATCACGAAAAACAGCAGACGGTCAATTCTTAGTATTTGGCTATACAATAGCAAAAAGTATAGTTTATTGGCTTTGTTATTGGAACTTTACAAAACCATTACACCTTATAGAAGACCTTATGCGAGAAGCTATCAGAAATTTCAGACTTTAGACTGATGCCGATAGTTCTTAAGGCGTGATAGTGTGCTTGGGAGTGATTCTCATTAGCCTAATGGAAGTGGACCAGATCCTATGTTGTTTGTAACTGTAAACACAATCAACAAGTTGAACGGGCAGGACCGCCAGCGCATGTTGGTCGGTCTGCGCGGGTTTGTTCAAGGGATCAGTGCGTCCACTATCTGGAGACTGCGAAGTTGACACTTCATTGAAGTAAACAAGTCGCTTCCAGCCGTGGACGAGACTGAGATCTCAGTTCACGGTTTTTTGTTGCCATAAAGGCCGAACCGTGATGCATAGAGGATGTATGACGGTTTGGTCTTTTTGTATTTGTGGTTTTGCTGGAGGAGGTTGCGATGCTTGAGATCGCTTGTGTGAACACGATCTGTGTGGCTCGAATCCGAAACGTGGCGTATCGTTCGACAGTCGTTGCGCCACAGGGTGTGCTTGACGACTGCTTGTCGCTAGGGACTGGCGGCGCAGCTTGGTGTGCTGCTAGGCCCACGTGTCGGGCACAACAGTCGCCTTTGCAAGGCTAGCGGGTTTAGGCTGCATGGTCGTGCGCGCCTAGACCCGAGGGAAGAGCCATGGGTCTGCGCAGACAAACAGGTCGGAAGAAGGTTGAGACCAGTTGGGATGAGGTGGCGGATTGGTATGTGGGCTGGGTCGGCACTCAAGGCAGCAAACATCATCGGCGTTTGGCGATACCAAGCGTGATGGAGTTGCTGGAAGTGCGCCCTAAAGAGCAGATCCTTGATTTGGGTGCGGGTCCCGGCGTGTTGGCTGGCCCGATCGCAGAGCAAGGTGCGGTCTATACGGGCATCGATGCTAGTGAGCGCTTGATCCGTTTCGCCCGTCGACATCACGGAGATAAAGGACGTTTTGTGGTGGGAGATGTGCGCCAGCTCGAGAGATTGCCCTTTTTGCGGGCCGGTTCGTTTGATGGGGCGGTCTTTATGCTCAGTTTGCAAGATATCGATCCTATCGAAGCGGCCCTACGTTCGGCGGCTTGGGCCTTGCGCACGGGTGGACGTTTGGTGCTGTTGCTGACGCATCCTTGCTTCCGCATTCCGCGCCAGAGCGGTTGGGGTTGGGACGAAGGGCGCAAATTGCACTACCGCCGTGTCGATCGCTACTTAACGCCCGTGGCTGTGCCGCTCCGCGATGGTGCAACACGCAGCTTTCATCGACCTTTACATATGTACATCAACGGTTTAGCCGAGTGCGGTTTGCTCTTGGACTGTATGCGCGAAATTACCAGCTACAAGCAGTTTCACGAGCGGGCCGAGCAGCGAGCCGAACAAGAATTCCCTGTATTTCTCGCTTTGCGAGCGCGCAAAATCGCTAGCGGGTAAGTTTTGAACTAAGGAGGTTCGCAGTGAGCGAAGTACAACTACATGAACAATCGTATCGTCGGCAGATCGATGAAAACCTCGTTTTGCGTTGGTCGAGCGCGGCAGATCGCGATGCGATTCTCGAGCTGTATGGCTATGTTTTTCGGCAGAAAGAGGACAGTCCTGCGCCGATCCCCTTGCTGACCTTTGTGAGCGACTTGTTGAGCGACAAGCATCCGTTCATGTCGTCGAACGATGTAGCGCTGGTTGAAGATACCGCAAACGGCAAAGTCGTTGCTGCGACCGTCTTGCTGCGCCAGCCGGCCGAATACGGTGGCATCCCGCTGACCATGGGTCGTCCCGAGCTCGTTGCCAGCCTGCCGGAATATCGCAATCGCGGTTTAGTACGTTCCGTGTTCGAGCTGATCCACGCCCGTAGCGCCCATATGGGTCACGATTTCCAAGGCATCACAGGTATTCCCTATTACTATCGTCAATTCGGTTACGAATACGCTACCCCGCTGGAAGGTACGCTGCGTGTGCCCTTCGAGCGTATCCCCAAGCTGGAAGAGGGCCAGAGCGAAACCTGTAGCCTGCGCCCCGCGACGCTTGAAGACATCCCTCTCTTGATGGAGCTGGCTGAGCGCGAGCGTAGCTGGCCGCGCCGTGCCGCCGACCATCTGCCTCCTCAGCCGCCCATTCTCTCGGTGCCGATCCCCGAGCCCTATTGGCGCTGGATGCTAACCAAGATGAGCCCGGCTATCTCTGATTCGTGGAAGACGCTGGTGGTCGTCGATAAGGCGGGCGAAGCGATCGGCTATGTGCTACATCGACCGCTGCGCTGGGGCAAGGAAGTGCGCATCGTCGGTATGTCGTTTAAGGAAGGTGTTGTGATACCCGCTCATCTGCCTTCGCTCTTGCGCGCGCTGAAGGCCTTCGCACCTTCCGTTTCGCCGGCGCGCGACGATCAGCCCAGCGAAGCCGATGCCTTCAGCTTTGTGTTCATCGGCCATCACCCTATAAACGAACTGTTGTCGCCCGGTTTCGGCGAGAAGCAAGGTCGGCAGTACGCTTGGTACCTTCGTGTGCCCGATCTGCCAGGCTTTATTCGCAAGATCGCTCCGGTTTTGGAACAGCGCCTAGCGGCATCGCTTTTGGCTGGCTATAGTGGCGAGCTCAATATCGACTTCTACCGCAGCGCTCTGCGCTTGGTCTTCGAGAATGGGCGCTTAGTCACTGCGGAGCCGTGGCGCAAACCGGTCTGGGACGCCAAGGTTCATGCTGGCTTCTATCCCTTGACCTTCTTGAAGCTCGTGTTCGGCTATTGCGACCTGAAGGCACTGCAGGCCGTATTCCCCGACGTTTGGGCTAACGATGAGGCGACGAAGTTGTTGGAGGTGCTCTTCCCGGTACAGCCGACAGCTTTGCTGCCTTTGGACTAAGTTCGGCAGCGGTGTGGGGATGTCAAGCGCATCCCCACACCTTGGCAAGGCGTGGCGCATTTCGAGCAGATGATGGGGTGGTGAGCGGAGATGCAAACAGAACGACGGCCATACGAGCAGGATTATCGCCGCGAGCTGGGCGATGGTTTGGTGCTGCGCTGGTCGACACCCGACGATTGTGCTGGGGTGCTCGAACTCTACCATCTGGCCTTTCGCAGAAGGCCCGATGAAGCGCCGCGCAAGCATAGCGTCGCCTCGGTGAGCTGCATGTTTCGCGGCAAAAATCCCTATGTTCGATCTACTGACTTCGCTCTGGTCGAAGAGCGCGCCAGTGGCAAGATTGTGGCGGCCAGCCTCTTGTACCAGCAGCCGATTCTGCTGGGCGGTCGGCCCGTCACGATCGGCTGTCCCGAGATGGTGGCGACTCGTCACGAGTACCGTAATCGCGGTTTGATCCGAGCGATTTTCGAGCTGTTGCACGCTCGTAGCGAGGCGCGCGGCGATCTCTTTCAGGCCATCATCGGGATCGACTACTTCTACCGCCAGTTTGGCTACGAATACGCCCTTGCACTCAGCTCGATGCCGAAGGTGCCCTTTGAGCGCATTCCAGCGTTGCCTGAGGGTCAGGCCGAAGCTTTGCGCGCCCGCGCTGCCCGCTTAGAGGATCTGCCGAGCTTGGCTCCGGTCTTTGCGCGTGAGGCGGGCATTTTACGGCGTGTGACGCCTTCTAGCCCGGCTATGCCTGCGTTTGTGTGCGCGCCTTGGCCCGTGGAATTTCAGCGTTATCAGGTCGATTACGCTGCAACGGGGCTGCCCGCTTGGTTTAAGACGCTCTACACCCTCGTCGATCAGAATGACCAGCCTGTTGGCTTCTTTTCGACCGCTGTGGTGCGCACGGACGAGTGTGTCTATGTGACGAGTCTGATGCTGCGCGAAGATCTTTCTTTCGTCGAAGTCTTCGCGTCGCTCTTGCGGGCGATTGCGTCGATAGCTGATGGAGTCGCGCTTAGAAACGAGCAGGTGCCGCCGGCTAGCGCGCTCTGCTTCGACATTCCGGGCAGCCATCCGATCTATGAGCTGCTGGATGGGCGTTACGTCAGCAGCCGCGAGCGCGAAGCCGCTTGGTATGTACGGGTTCCTGATCTACCAAAACTGTTGCGGCTTATACGGCCTGTGTTGGAAGAGCGACTGGCGGCTTCGGCTATGGCTGGCTATAGCGGCGAGCTAAAGCTCGACTTCTATCGCGATGGTTTGCGCTTTGTGTTTGAGCGTGGAGCGATCACAGGGATCGAACGCTGGTCTAAACCGCTTTGGGAAGCCAAGCCAGATGCAGCTTTTCCCCCACTGCTCTTTCTGAAGCTGCTCTTTGGCTATCGAAGCCTGCACGAATTGCTGCCGATGTTTCCGGATCTTTGGGCCAGCGCTGAGGCGGAACGTCTGCTTCAGATCCTGTTTCCTGTTTTGCCGAGCTCGCTGCAAGTTATCGGCTAGCTTCAGATCGAGGTATTACACTACTTTACTTACAGATCGGAGAACATATAGTTTATGGCAGAGTTACAACCCTTTGAACAAGATTACCGCCGCGATCTGGGCGATGGTTTGGTGTTGCGCTGGTCGACGCCCGACGATTGCGACAAAGTGATAGAGCTCTATTGGCATACCTTTGGTTCGCCGGAGGAAAAGTACGGATTTCGGATCACGGCCGATTGGGTGCGCAGCATGTTTATGGGTATTCACCCCTTTGTTTCGGCCAACGACTTTGCCCTGGTTGAGCATGTGCCGAGCGCTACGATTGTGTCTGCGGTTATGCTGATGCGTCAATCGGTGAAGTTCGGCGGTCTTACGATGACGATGGGCCGCCCCGAGATGGTTGCCACCCTGCCCGATTATCGCAAGCGCGGTTTGATACGCACCATTTTCGAGCTGATTCACGCTCGCAGCGAGGCGCGCGACGATCTGTTCCAAGCCATCAACGGTATCGCTTACTACTACCGCCAGTTTGGCTACGAATACGCCGCCGACCTTGGTTCGCGCTACACCATTCCGCTCGATCGCATTCCGGCCCTAGCCGAGGGCGAGAGCGATGCCTATCGTGTGCGCGAGGCTTATGCCGCTGATGTCGAGCAACTGGTGGCGATCTCTGCTCGCGAGAGCAGGCTGCTGCGCCGCCGCAAGCCGGGCGAGCCAGCCGTGCCTGCCCTACTAAGCGTGCCCTACACGCCCGACTATCTGCACTGGCAGGTTAATTACGAAGGCACGCCCTTCCCAGAGACCTTGTACACGGTCTATTGCATCGTCGACCGTAACGATCGGATCGTGGGCTGTCTGCGCTTGCAGCCGACCCGCTTCGATGGTTCGATCACGGTCGAATCCTTGATGTTGGCCGAAGGGACTTCGTTGAGCCAGGTTCTGCCCGTGCTTTTGCGCGCCCTGCCGAGTAGAGAGCCGAATGTGTGGCGTTCCAAGGAACAACTCGGCCCTGTGACCGACGTCTGTTTCCATATCGCAGGTAATCACCCGGTCTACGAGCTCTTGCACAAAGATCTGTTGCGCTCGAGCTACCAATACCCCTATGCCTGGTATATACGTGTGCCCAACCTGCGGCGCTTCCTCGAGACGATCCGTCCGGTGCTCGAAGAGCGCTTGGCCGCTTCGCCGTTGGAGGGCTATAGCGGCGAGTTGCTGATCGATCTCTATCGCGATGGGCTGCACTTGCAGTTCGAAAAGGGGCGCCTGAGCGCTTTGGAGGCGTGGCGCGACGACGATCAGGACTCGCGCGCGAAGCTACATATTCCGCCTTTGGTATTTGTGAAATTGCTCTTTGGTTATCGCAGTCTGGCACAGTTACGGGAGCACTATCCTGACATCATCTTCGATGTCGGTCTTGAGCCTTTGCTCCAAACCTTGTTCCCTGCTCTGCCTTCGTCGTTGTTGGCCTTGAGCTAGGTCGCTTGGGAGGTGATATGACATCCGTTTGTGGCATGGGGGCGGCTTCGTCAGCGAGGCAGATACAACCTCGGGGTGGCGGACAAGCCGTTGATAGCCGAAGGCGGACGCGGTTGGAGCCTTATTTGGGGTGTAGACCTCGCCGCCAAAGCGCTGGAGTGGGCAAGCGGATTTGTTATTAACTGATCAATCTATAGAAAGTGATCTATATGCAACATACGCTTCCAAAAGGATTTACATTTCGAGCGACAATCCTTGGCGATGCTCAGGGCATCGTCGATCTGATCAACCTTTGGGATGAGATCGAGCTGGGCAAGTCGGAGCTGAGCGTGCAGTTTATCTTTGACGAATGGAAACTGTTCGATATCGAGAAGGCTGGGCGGGTTGTGCTCGATTCCGAAGGGCGTGTGGTTGGCAGCGAAGAGCTTTTGCATCGAACGCTTGAAGAGCCCTATTTGCTTGATGGTTATGTGCATCCCGACGTTCAAGGTTTAGGGATCGGCAGCTTTCTGCTGAGCGATGGCTTGCGACGTGTGGCCGAGAAGGCTAAACACGATGGCAAACAGAGCTATAACGTGCACGTCAATATCTTTGGCGGTAATCGCTGGGCTCAGCAGTTGCTGCTTGAGCATGGCTTTCAGGTTGTGCGCTACTTCTATCGCATGGAACTACACTTTGTCGAGCCGCCGCAAGAATCCGAAGTGCCAGAAGGGATTGAGATCAAGCCCTTTATGCGCGGCCAGCATGAGCACGAGCTCTATGAAGCACTCGAAGAGGCCTTTCAAGACCATTGGAACCACTTCCGGCAGTCCTTTGAAAACTGGCGCGAGCAGCTCTACAGCGATGGCTACGAAGATGGCCTCTCGCTGATCGCTTGGGATGGCGAGCAGATCGCTGGCGCGGCTCTCTGTTACAATCGTGGCGACGGCGGTTGGGTGCGCAACCTCGCCGTGCGCCGAGCGTGGCGGCGACGCGGAGTCGGCCACGCCTTGCTGCAGTCGGCTTTTACAAGGTTTTATCGCAAAGGGTGCCCGTGGGTCGGTTTAGGCGTTGATGCTGCCAACCCCACCGGAGCGACCCGGCTTTATGAACGGGCTGGTATGCAGATCGCAGCCCGCTATGAAACCTACGAGTTACAACAAACATTAACAGACTCGGCCAGCTGATCGCTTCGGTCGAGTTCGAGAGGGGTGTGTTTGTCTGTAGGGGCATACACGCCAAGGAAAGGTTATGCAGCGCTCATCACGAAACACATTACAGCTGTTGTGGACATATATTCGACCGCAATGGCGACGCACGCTGTTGCTGGCGATTCTCTTGCTTGCGAGCATTGGTTCACAGCTTTATAGCCCACAAATTATTCGACAATTTATCGATCAAGCGACCCAACAAGCGCCGATCTCTAGCCTTGTTTGGCTCGCCGTGCTCTTTCTGATTGTGGCCGTTTGTACCCAAGTCTTGACACTGGGGGCGACCGCGCTCAGCGCACAAGTCGCTTGGCAGGCGACCAATGCCCTGCGCGCCGACCTCGTTTCGCACTGTATGCGCCTCGATCTCTCCTTTCACAACGCCCGCACTCCGGGCGAGCTGATCGAGCGCGTCGACGGCGATGTCGGTACGCTGTCCGACTTCTTCTCGAAACTTGTCATCCAAGTGATCGGGAGCGTTCTGCTGCTCTCGGGCATCTTGTTGGTGCTGTTTTTTGAAGATTGGCGCATCGGTCTCGCCCTTAGCATCTTCACCGTGATCGCCGCTATCGCGCTCTATCTGATTCGCGAGATCGCTGTGCCGAGCAACGCCGCCAATATGCAAGCCCACGCCATGCTCTTCGGTTTGATCGAAGAGCGCATTGCAGGTATCGACGATCTGCGCGCCAATGGCGGCGGTTGGTATGTGATGCGGCGCTTCCAAGAGGCCATGCGCAACGTCTTGCTGAAGGGTCGCAAAGCCTTGGTGCTAGGCGGCACAATCTGGTTCGCTGTAGCGGTTCTGTTCGGTACCGGTATCGCGACCGCGCTGGCCGTGGGTACCTATCTCTATCTCAACGGCTTGATCACACTCGGTACCGTTTTTCTGTTTGTGCAATACACCCAACTCCTGCGCATCCCGCTGGAACAGCTCTCCGATCAGCTCAAGTTGTTGCAGCAGGCGATCGCCAGTATCGACCGTATTCGCGAGATCTTTTCGTATCGCTCGACCGTGCTCGATGGCGCGAGCGACCAAGCTTTGCCCGATGGCCCCCTGAGTGTGAGCTTCGAGCAGGCTTCGTTCGCCTATAACGACGGTCTAGTCAACCCCGAGACCGGCGAAGATGGCTCGACGCGCGCTGTGCTTTCACAACTGAACTTTATGCTCAAACCGGGCGAAGTTGTCGGCCTCTTGGGCCGCACGGGCAGCGGTAAAACGACCATTATGCGCCTCTTGCTGCGCCTTTACGATGTGACCGAAGGAGCGATCCGCTTGGGCGGTATCGATCTGCGCGAAACCACTATCGGTCGCTTGCGCTCGCGGATCGGTGTGGTGACACAAGATGTGCAGCTCTTCCAAGCCAGCGTGCGCGACAACCTGACTTTGTTCGATCCGAGCATCTCTGATGAGCGGATTATGGAGGTGATCGAGCAGCTCGGTCTCAGCGACTGGTTGCGCTCGCTGCCCAACGGCCTCGATAGCGAACTGTCGCATGGCAACGGCGGTCTCTCGGCTGGTGAAGCCCAGTTGTTGGCCTTCGCCCGCGTCTTCTTGCGCGACCCGGGCTTGGTGATCTTAGATGAAGCCTCGTCGCGGCTCGACCCCGCCACCGAGCGCCTGATCGAGCGCGCTATCGACCAGTTGTTGAAGGATCGCACAGCTATCATTATCGCCCACCGCTTGGGCACCGTGCAGCGCGCCGATAGCATTATGATCCTTGATGGTGGTCGCATTCGCGAACATGGCCCGCGCCAAGCTCTGCTGGCGAACCCTAATTCGCACTTCTCTCACTTGATGCGAACCGGTATGGAAGAGGTATTATCGTGAGCCTACAACAAGCCAATAAGCCGGCCCAAAGCTATTCAACTTGGTTCTACGCTTGGCGGGTGATGACAGCCCGTCCGGTGCTCTATTTCACTGGCTTGGTCGGCTGGACTATATTTTTCCTATTTCCGCTGCTCTTTGGTTGGGCCTTGCGCATGGTCTTCGATGCGCTCTCGTCGGGCCAGGCCAGCACCCCCGGTATTTGGTGGATGATCGCTCTGGTGGCGGCGGTCGAGATCGCCCGTGGAACGTGGATGCTTCCCATGTTCTACTCCTACTTCACCTTTTGGTTCGCGGTCGAAGGCTTTTTGCGCGGCAATATGATGCGCTGGCTGATGTTGGGCCCGGGCACGCGTAAGTTGCCGGGCACTTCGGGCGAGATCGTCAACCGCTTCCGCGACGATGTCAACGAATTGGTAATGCTGGTCGATGTCTTTATCGATGTCTTCGGCCAAGGTATCTTCGCCCTGATCGCGCTGGTGATCATGGCCCAGATCAATCCCTATCTCACCGTTGTGGCCTTCTTGCCCATGGTCGTGATCGTGATCTTGACCCAAAAGCTTGGTTCGCGCGTGCGCCACTATCGCCGCGAGAGCCGCCAAGCGACCGGTCGAGTGACCGGTTTTGTGGGCGAGATCTTCAGCTCGATCCTGTCGATCAAGGTAGTTTCGGCTGAAGATCGCATCGTCGAGCGTTTTCGCGCCTTGAGCAAGTCGCGCGAGCGAGCGGCTGTGCGCGATCAGGTCTTCTCGGCTCTGCTCGATAGCCTAAACGGCAATATGATCAACATCTGTACCGGCTTCATTCTGCTGTTGGCTGCCGGAGCGATGCGGGCTGGTAGCTTCTCGGTGGGCGATTTCATTCTCTTCACCAGCTACCTCAGCTCCTTGGTCTCGCTGCCCCGCATGACCGGCTCGATGTTGGTGCGCTTCAAGCAGTCGGGTGTCTCGATCAAGCGCATGACCGATCTGATCGATGGTGGCGATCCGCGCGAGCTGGTGCGCCTGCCTTCAACCTACACCGATGCCAAGCTGCCCGAGGTGCCTCAAGTCAAGGCGAATGCGGCTGATCGCTTGGAGCGTCTGGAGGTGCGCAACCTCAGCTACAGCTTCCCCAGCTCCGAGCGCGGTATTCGCGATGTGAGCTTTAGCATTCCGGGCGGCTCGTTCGTGGTGGTGACCGGTCGCATTGGTTCGGGCAAAACTACCCTGTTGCGGACCTTGCTCGGTTTGCTCGAGCGCGAACAGGGCGAGATCCTTTGGAACGGTCAGCCGATCCGCGACCCAGCCAGCGAGCTGGTGCCGCCCAAGGTGGCCTACACGCCTCAGGTGCCGCGCCTCTTCAGCGACACCTTGCGCGACAACATCTTGTTGGGTCAAGAGCTCGATGATGAAGCCTTGCAGCGCGCCATTTACACCGCCGTGCTCGACCAAGACTTGGCGCGTATGGAGGAAGGTCTGGCGACTAAGGTCGGTAGTCGTGGTGTGCGCCTGTCGGGCGGTCAGATGCAGCGTACGGCTGCGGCCCGTATGTTCGCGCGCGACGCCTCGCTGCTGGTCTTCGACGACCTTTCGAGTGCGCTCGATGTTGAGACCGAACGCCAGCTCTGGGAGCGCGTGATGGATGGCCTCGATCAGCAGAGCCAGCGCACCGTTTTGGCGGTCTCGCACCGCAAGACCGCGCTGCGCCGTGCCGATCAGATCATCTTGCTGAAAGATGGTCGGGTCGAGGCGATCGGTACGCTCGATGAACTGTTGCTCACTTCTGAAGAGATGCGCCGCCTCTGGAGCAGCGGTGAACACGAGGCCCAGCCCGAGGAAGAGGAGATCGAACAGCTCTCTGCCTAGTTGTAATAAGCTCACGTACCCCGCAATATGCCAAGGTACGTGAGCTTTATCCTAAATTCGCTTGATTGTTTGACTGCTTAGGCGGCGAGGTCTTTCTCCCTCCATTCGTTTCTCAGCGCGTCCGCCTACGGCTACAAGCATCCTGCCCTCCAAAGAGGCGTCTCTACCTGTGCCGAAAGATCCCCCCAAAATGCACTAATCCAAGCAGTTTCAAGGCAAGAAAAGAGAGAAGCAGCTCGCCATTCTGTGAAAGGCCAGTTCAATCGTACCCTGAGCTTGTCGAAGACTACGAGCTAGTAATACCAAATCCGTTTAAAGACGTGCATGCTCTTCGCTCAGAAAAACGAAAAGCCGGGAAAAAAAGAGTCACGTTCCGCTCTGCCGAAGCCCAAAGAGAACCTAATCAACCGGATTTGGCATACTATCAAATGCACTTCTATGCTTTTGCAGACTGCGGCTTCTAGCTCTCAAGTTGGCAGCGGTACCAAGCGAGCGTGCGACGAATCCCTTCGCGATAGGGCGTTGCAGTTCCACCGAACTCCTGCACGAACGTGCTGCTATCGATGATATAGGGTGGCTCAAACTGGTAGAGTAACTCTACGGCTTCGCGTGCCAGCGGCCATACCAAACCGAGCGCTTGTAGCACAGAGCATCTAAGTGCGCTCAGCTTCGGTTTACGATCGGCCTCTTCAAATACCATCTGCACAAATTCGCGACCTGTTGTGGCTTGGTTAGCGGGCACATGCCAGATCTGGCCTGCCGCGCTTTGTTCTTGCCCTAACACGATCAGAGCGCGCGCAAAATCGTCGATAAAGAGTGGGTTGATCGGCGAATCGAGCTTGCCGGGCCAGAGCGCTCGTTTGCCCTTCAGCGCCGCCCGAAAGATATTTGTTCCGATCAGCGACTCGACTTGAGGCCCAAATAGCTCGGGCGCTCGTCCGATCACAGCGCGCACTTCGCCGTGCGCATGGGCCTGCATTAGGCGCTCGGCCATGCGGGCACGAAGCAGGCCTTTGGGGCCTTCGGGTCGCGGAGGATGCTCTTCGCTTGCGCTGCCATGCACTTTGCCATACATCCCAGTATCATCAGCGAATACCAAGGTTGTATTGTGGGCTTGGCTGATTTGCTCTCTATCAAGTGCATCAGCTTGTAGCACTTCCAGCTCGGGAGGAGCCTTACGCCAAGCGCTGCGGCTGATCGCCCGCACCCGTCGCTCCAACCACCCCATGCAGATTCAGCTCGCTCTTGGAATTGTCTTTGTGCTTTCTTATCGTGCTGCTTGCAGCTTGTCGCCAGATTGTTTCATCTCTCACAATTTATGCTAGGCCCCGAGCTAAGCCGAGCTACATCAGAAAAAATGATCGAGGTCATCTAAGCTTTAAGGCCGAGAACATCATGTTCAGTAGCCGATTTTCAATTCCAAGCGTTTCAAGCTTTTTACGACCTTCCAAAGAGAGATCTTCACCTTGAACCTTCCAGCTCCGAGGAGCTAGAAGGTTTTGGAGGCTGCTTTTGCAATGAAAAGCAAGGAAAGAACCTGCTTGGTGCTTGCACCAGGCAGGTCGCAGCGAATGCAGCGAGAAGGATCGTTCTTTGGCGACGGGCGAGACCTTGGTAGCCGTAGGCGGACGCGGTCGGAACCTTTTTTGGGGTAAAGCTGTCTCCGCCAAAAGCTGTTTGGAAAATAATAAGAGGGCTGAGCACAATCGCCCAGCCCTCTTTGCGTTAAGCGAGATTATTCGGGCTTGTTGCCCAAGATCTCTTCGATCTTCGCCATGACGTCGTCGGTCAGCTTAGCCACAACGTCGAGCGCCTTCATGTTCTCGGTGACCTGCGAAGCACGGCTCGCACCGGTAATTACGGTGCTAACGTTGGGGTTCTTGAGACACCAAGCCAAACCGAGCTGCGACATGGTTGCACCGATCTCGTCGGCGACACCTTTCAGCTGCTTGACCTTGGCGATCTTCTCTTCGGTGATGCCTTGCTTGAGCCACTCGTAGCCCTTGAGGTTGGCGCGGCTATCGGCGGGGATACCGTCGTTGTACTTGCCGGTCAACAGACCCGAAGCCAGCGGGCTCCAGATGGTCGTGCCGTAACCCAGATATTTGTAGAGCGGAGCATACTCCTTCTCGAAGCGCTCGCGGTGGAACATGTTGTATTGCGGCTGCTCCATAGTCGGAGGAGTCAAACCGTACTGGCGGGCGATGCCGTCGGCCAGCGCGATCTCAGCGGCGCTCCACTCCGAGGTGCCCCAGTAGAAAGCCTTGCCCTGCTTGATCACCTGATCCATAGCCCGCACGGTCTCTTCGATGGGGGTGTTGGGGTCGGGGCGGTGGCAGAAGACTAGGTCGACATAATCGAGTTGGAAGCGTTTGAGCGCGTTGTTTACGCCTTCGATCACGTGCTTGTGGGAAAGACCGGTGTCGTTGGGACCTTTGCCGCCCCAGAAGATCTTGGTCGAGATAACCAGATCCTCACGTCGCCAGCCCTTCTTCTTGATAACATTGCCCATGACGATTTCGGCGTTGCCCTCGGCATAACCTTCGGCATTGTCGAAGAAGTTTACACCAGCCTCATAGGCGGCTGTCATACACTCTTCGGCAACCTGTTCGCCGACCTGCCCACCATATGTTACCCATGCGCCAAGCGAGAGCGCACTTACCTTCAAGCCAGATCGCCCTAAACGACGATATTCCATTGCTCAACCTCCAAATCATGACAAACGGCCTTGCGTGAAGGCCGTGGTTCGAGTTGTCTTAATTAAAATCGATGATGTTGCTCGCATCACCATGCCCGAACATGTTCATTATACCAAGCTTTTTGCAGCGCGAAGATGAATTTGAGGCTTTAATTTGGCATAGCAAGATCATTCGAGTTCTTGGAGGGACACTTTTCCACATTTGGAAGAAAGCGATATAGCCGAAGAGACTGATCAACAAGATCATGAGATTAAGGGGTAAAGCGAGAATCAAGCATACAATGCTGAGAGAGCTTAATTCAATTTGGTCGGCAGGGAAGGCGTAGTGTTCCACTGGATCATGCACAAAACGAATCTGCGCCCCTTTGCTGACCCGCCAAAAGATAATTGGTTTGTCGTAGCTTGTCTCGTCGATTGTCAGCTCATCAAAGCTTCTTGGGACACTTGTGATATTGCTAACTGTGCCTTGTGCTTGGACAGGGCCTTCGATTATGGCGCGTGTATGCACACCCTGATAGCTGGCGTACCAGCCAAAAGCTAGCATGCTTGCTATCTATACTGATCATATCTCTGAAACAGCCCTCGAGACATCCTTCACTCTGAGCTTGTCTACTTGTGACGATCCCATTCAACAAGACTCCGTTTGCGATCAGAAAAAGCGCTCCATAGATTGCATATTCCATCTCAGCTCTTTCTGTTGATGCCTGCTTATCTAGGCTTCCTTTAGACTGATCTCATGCGAAAGTCATAGCCTAACATTTAGAGCACCAGGCTTTTTTGGCTTTGCAGTGCGCAATATTTCTGTCGGAATCCATGGCACGTATCCTGCCGGAAACTATGCCCGTGTGAGAGCGATCTCACTGCAACGAGCAAACGTAAGGAGGAAATGATGCGACATATTACTGTTGCGATCGCCCTACTCATCGCGCTCGGGTTGCTTGCGCCAAACCACGCATTTGCTCAAGAAGACAGTGCGCGGGTTCGAGTCGCCCATACTTCGCAAGATGCGCCAGCCGTCGATCTCTATATCGATGGTGAACAGAGCGCAGAAGACATCAGCTTTTTTGATGTAAGCGAGTATTCAACCATTTCTGTAGGCGAGCATGAGATGCAGATCACTGCCGCTGGTGATCCTGTAACCAATGCAGTTCTTGACACTACCATCGATCTTGGTCGAGAAGACTACACAATCGTAGTCGTTGGCGATAGCGGTTCGCTTCAAGCGCTCGTGCTTGAAGATGCCGATCTCCAGCCAAGCGCGGGCAAAGCGCTGATCCGCTTTGTGCACGCTGCTCCTGATATCTCCGCCGTCGACTTCAAACTCGCCAATTCCGACATCCCCTTCCTAACCGATCAATACTACACCTCAGCCGACTATGTCGAGATCGATGCCGGCACACTGACCTTCGAGGTCGCTCCTGCGGGCACCGAGAATGTCTTCCTAATCACCCCCGAGATGCGCTTTGAGGCTGGCTGGGTCTACACGGTCTATCTGACGGGCGTCATGGTTGGCGAACCCCAAGCTTGGCTGCAAGTTTCTCTCGATAAAGCTCAGCTTGAATAACCTTACACTGTGAAGCTAAAAGCGGCTTTCAGTGGTTCTATTGGTAAAGCTTTCGGCTTGTGAACGAAGCTCGCTCGTTGTTGCCTTTGCGCTAGAGCATAACCATGCTCTAGCGCGGGAGAGATTTCGCATAGCAATGCGGAATCTCTCTTTTTGTGCGCTTGGATAGCGCTATATCAAGCGAAAGAGCTAGATTTGCGAGCGATTGTAGGACAGCTTATTGCTATATAGTGGCTAAGAGCGTAGCGAAGTGCTATCGCGATAGAGGGAGACGAGCATGAGAGCGAGTCCGATAGGTAGCATTCTCAATATTGTCGCCGTGGTGAGCGTGATCGTGATGAACTGGTTGGCGAATACGCTGCCGTTTAATAACAAAAGTACCGGAGAGATTTCGGACCAGTATCCGGTTTTGATTCAACCGGCGGGTTATGCCTTTTCGATTTGGAGCTTAATCTATCTCGGTTTGATCGCTTTCGCTGTTTACCAAGCCCTGCCAAGCCAGCAAGACAATAAACGCATCGAGCGGATTACGCCATACTTTTTGATTAGTTGTGTGGCCAATATCGCTTGGCTGCTGACATGGCACTACGAGATCTTATGGCTCAATATCATAATTATGCTCTGTTTGTTAGGCTCGCTGATCGCGATCTATCTGCAGTTGCGCGGCGATCAAGAGCCGATCTCGGTTCGTGAGCGCTGGTTTCTGTGGCTGCCCTTCAGCCTCTATCTGGGCTGGGTGACGGTCGCCACGATTGTGAACATGGCGGTTGTGCTCTATGCGGCGGGCTGGCAAGACCTTGGCATAGTTGGCGTTGCGCTGACAGCGATCTTGATCTTAACCGCAGCAGGAATCGCTATTCGTATGCTGTTTTACAGCCACGATCCGGCTTATGCCTTGGTGGTGGTCTGGGCTTTAATTGCGATCGCAGTCAGACAGAGCGCTAATAGCCTGATCGTCGGCACGGTGATCGTTGCGCTTGTGGCGATCGTAGCCAGTATGCTTTATCTTTTCGCCACCCTGCGCAATGGCAAACGCCTGCTGCTCAACTACTCCCAGCATTGATCCACTCTACAAAGCTAGCGACTAAGATAGCTTTTCACGCTATGCTGCGAAATCAAGACGCTCCTTGTGTCGTTTTGGCGGTGAGATCTCTCCCTTCCATTCGTTCCTAAGCGCGTCCGCCTACGGCTATCAAGGTTCAGCCCTCAGAAATGAGGGCCTCTTTTTGCCTTCGTTGCGAATATTCACTGCTTACCAGCGCAATAGTCGCTGCCCATACAGCGCCACCAGCGACCCAGCGAAGAACAAATAAAGCCTTGCTTCGTCTCAAGCTGAACAAAAGCGCTCAGGCGATATGTTTTGCAATAGGAGGAAGCTGTCCTTTCGAGCAACGTATGTTTTGTGCTGAAGTGATTCTAGAGTGACTTGCATCAAAATTGCTGCACTAAAGCGCAGCGAGACATGGCGTTATGTCACTCTTAAGCCGGGCGTTCGTCCACTCGATACGCTGGCCGTTGAATTGGCCAAGCTTCAACAAGGTGATCTTAGCCAAGCACTGAACCTCAGCCACCAACTTGCTGAAAGCGACCGTTCATTCTTTTTGGCCCTCGAACTGCTGCTCGATCGAGCCGCTGGCCAACGCTTGGTGCTGATGGTCGATCAATTCGAAGAGCTTTGGACTCTGGCTCCGCTTAATAACGAAGCGCTTCAAGGGCATACTAGTTTTATCCATAGTTTGGCATTTAGCCCAGATGGCAAGCTCCTAGCTTCTGGTAGTTGGGACACCACTATCCAATTGTGGGATGTGAAAAGTCAGCGGTGCCTTGGCGAGCCGCTCCAAGGTCATACTAAGCATGTCAATAGTGTGGCGTTTAGCCCAGATGGCACTATCTTGGCCTCTCGCAGTTCAGATGCTACCATCAGGTTATGGGATGTAGCTAGTCAGCAGCTGATTGGTGAATCGTTTCAAGGCCTTAACGGCTCTATCGGGAGCGAGACATTTAGTGCAGATGGCAGGACCTTGATCTCTTTTGATGGGGCAGCTACCATCCGGCTGTGGGATATAAGTCCCCAGTCTTCGAGTGAGAGAGCTTGTCGAATTGCTGGTCGCAATCTAAGTATGGATGAGTGGGTGCAGTTTATCGGTTCGGAGCGGCCTTATGAACGAACTTGTCCCCAGTTCCCGCCCGGTGAAGGCGCGCCGTCAACAGCGCAGTGATCTACGAAATCGCAGATAGAGGCAGATATGAATCAAGAAGAGACATCCCCAAAAGATCGGGGATGTCTCTTCTATTTATGCTCTAGCGGCTTACAAAGGGCAAGTAGACTTGGTAGCTATTGCTGCTTGTGGGCGAGATCGAGATCGGCCCATAGCGCCGGATCTGTCCATCGCTCTGCTGTTCTTCGAGCCAGTACTGATAGCTTTGACCCGCTATTGCGCTGCTATCGATCCACTGATAGCTGGCTGGCTCCTTGCGATTCACGCCCTTCTGGCAGAATGAGCTGATCGTTTTCGTTTAGGCGTTCGCCAGCTTGCTGATTACCAGCGCTGCTGCGACCTGTTTGTAGATCGACATCGCTATCGTTGCCATTGCCGCTGGACTGCTCGGTGAAGCGGTAATCGTTTGGCAGCGCGACCGGAAAGCTATTCACTGCCGAAACCTAACTGATACGGAATCCACTTCTCTATTGTTTACTTTGCGTTCCATTCTTACATTCTCAACTTAAGAAATAGCTTTTCTTAGAGTCAAATGCTCGCCCATTTGACCTTTTTATCGATCTTTTTCGAAAAGATTATTTCGGATTAGAATGCCGAATTCTTCTCCTTACTATCTGATTTATTGTATAATTTGCTAAACTTGGTTAAGAATGATTATTGACAATATTGCTTATCTATATTAAGATGAGCTCGCAGTGATAAAGCGTATGCAAGGTTGCGAGTAGCTTGGTAGTGGCTGCGTATAAGCCAGCCTACCCTAGCTTTTTGTTGTCTAAAAAAGAGGTTTGTAATGGCGCGTTTTCGTTTAGGGTTTTTGACACATCTTGAAGGTCATGGCGATTTGCGCCGTATCTATAAAGAGACCCTTGAGTTGTTCGTTGTAGCCGATGAGCTAGGATTCGATGTTGGCTGGGTTGCTCAGCACCACTTAAAACGTGCAGGCGGCGGTTTGCCCTCGCCCTTCCCGTTTTTGGCGGCGGTCGCCCAGCGCACCAAACATATTCGTCTAGGCACCTCGGTAGTGGTTTTACCCTTAGAGAAGCCTCTGCGTGTCGCTGAAGACGCCGCTGTGGTCGATGCCCTCAGCGATGGGCGCCTTGAGCTAGGCGTGGGTAGTGGCCTCGATCGCGAAGCCTTCTCGGCGTTTGGCGTCGATGTCGAGCAGCGCGGCGCTTTGACCAGCGAAGGCTTGAAGATCATTCAGCGCGCCCTGCGGGGCGAAGGGCTGGGCGATTACGGCCTAGAGATGCTGCCTCCGGCTCCGGGTTTGGTCGATCGCATGTGGCAGGGCTCGATGAGTTTGGCGGGCGCACAAAACGTAGGCAAGGCGGGCATTGGTCTGATGTTAGCCCGCTCGGCGATTGGTGCTCCGGTTGGCCAGCCGCTTCATGAAGCGCAATGGCCCTTCTACCAAGCCTATCTCGACAACTGGGATCCGGCCAACGGCAAACCGCGCTTGGGCATTTCGCGCGGAGTCTTCCCGGCCGAGAGCCGCCAGGCTGCCCTCGATGGTCTGCGCGACGATGTGCTGGCTTACGCGAGCCGCATCGCCCAACAGCGCAATCAGCCGCTTCCAAGCTCGCTCGAAGAGATCTGCGCCCAGCAGTACATCGCGTACGGCAGCTCTGAAGATATCGTCGCCAGCCTGAGCGCTGACACGTTGCTGCCACACGCCGACGATCTGATTTTGCAGTTTAATCCGGCGGTACCAAGCTTCGAGCGCGCAGTCAAGCAGCTCGAACAGATCGCAACCGAGATCGCTCCGGCCTTGGGCTGGAAGCCCCGCTGGGCCGCTGTGAACGAGAGCGATCCTGTAGCGCTTGAGGCCTAATCCCTAGTAGAAACTCGAGGTAGCGATGGGTGCCTATATTCTCAAACAGCTTGCCTTAGCAGTGCCGACCCTGTTATTACTGACCTTCGTGGCTTTTTCGCTGACGACAGCGGCCCGCGGCGACCCCGCCGAGATCGCCTTGCGTCAAGGTGGCAACGACCCGACGCCCGAGCAGATCGCGGCCTACCGCGAAGAGCTCGGCCTCAACGATCCGATCATTGTGCGCTATGGACGCTGGATGCTGGGGCTGACCCAAGGTGATTTGGGGCGCTCCTTCCTTTCGCAGCGCGAGGTAAGCAAAGTATTGGGCGAGCGCATCGTGCCTACCTTGCGCCTCGGCCTGACCGCGTTTGTGGTGGCAAGTGTGTTTGGAATCGGCTTGGGCGTGCTGTTCGGCCTTAGCGCTAACTCGTGGTTCGACATCGTTGGGCGCTGGCTGAGTCTGCTGTTCGCAGCCATTCCCTCCTTCTGGTTGGCGCTGCTGCTGATTGTGATCGTAGCCGAGCGCTGGCGACTGTTGCCGGTGGCTGGCTATGGCAACGGCGATCCTCGTTACATGATCTTGCCCGTGATCGCGCTGGCTTGTGGTCCGGCTGCCGCCCTGATGCGCGTTACGCGCGGCGCGGTGATCGAGGTCTGGCGCCAAGATTATGTGCGCACGGCTCGCTCGCACGGCCTGCGAGAAGTGGCAATCGCACTGCGCCACGCTCTGCCCAATGCCCTCTTGCCGATTGTGACGCTGCTTGGTCTACGCTTCGGCCAGATCTTGGCGGGCGCGATCATCATCGAGTCGATCTTCGCTTGGCCCGGCATGGGCACCGAGCTGAATACCGCCATCTCTGGGCGCGATCTGCCCGTGATCGGCGCCTATGTCTTGATCGCAGGCGTCTCGTTTATCGTTGTGAATCTGATCACTGATATCAGTTATGGTCTGCTCGATCCACGTATTCGCTTGGGCGCCGGGCAAGGAGGCCGAGCATGAGTTTGCATGAGAGTTTAGAGCAACCTTTTCGACCCAATTTTTCGCGCACAATTCGCCTATCGTGGCTGAATCTGACCTGGCTCAAACGCTATCGCGCCTTGTTGATCCCAGGCCTGATCCTTGGCTTGATTGTCTTTGCTGGCTTGTTTGCGCCGCTGGTAGCACCCTACGATCCGAACGCGATCGATATCGGCAATGCCCTGAGCGCGCCGAGTTGGGAACATTGGCTCGGCACCGACCAACTTGGGCGCGACTACTTCACGCGTGTGCTGTATGGAGGCCAAACGACGCTCTTTCTGGCTGGCTTTAGCACGCTTGTGGTGATTGCGATCGGCCTAGCGGTCGGTTTGATCTCGGGTTATGTAGGTGGTGCCGTCGATACTGTGATCTCGACCTGTTTGACCGTGCTTTTGGCGTTGCCCAACCTGCTGCTGACCTTAGCGATCTTGGGCATTTTAGGCCCGAGCAACCAAACGCTCTTGATCGCGCTGATCGGTGCGGGCTGGGTGGGACATGCGCGCGTTTTCCGTGCCTCGGTGCTCTCGTTGCGCGAGCAGGTCTATATCGAAGCGGCCAAAGCGCTTGGCTTCAGCCCATGGCGGATTATGTTTCGCCAGCTCCTACCAAATTTACTGCCAACTGTTGTGGTGTTGGCGACCCTCGATATCGGAGCCTTCCTTTTATTGATCTCCAGCTTGAGCTTCTTGGGCTTGGGCTCGCAGCCTCCTGCTGCCGACTGGGGTGTGATGTTGAGTGATGCACGGCCCTATTTCACGCAAGTACCGATGTTGGTGTTTGCTCCCGGTGTGCTGATCACCTTGGTTGTATTGACTTGTAATCTGCTTGGTGATGCCATTCGTGATCTCGTTGATCTGAAGCGTTAGTCGAAGGAGCATCTGTAGCAATCAGCTCTTTGGTATTGACCAAGCTTACTGAATAGCTCTAGATACACGTAAGGAATAGCAATGTTGAAGCATACTGCGCAGCGTCGATATCGGCGCCTGTCTGATCTCGTGCGTCCATTTTCGTTGGTTTTGTTTGTGATATTCTTGGCTGCGTGCGGCGGTGCTCCTGCTGCACCTGCGAACGATTCTTCAGCTTCCGACAGCACGACCAATGCGGCCACCGTCTCAGAGATCCCGGCTGGCGAGCCGAAGCTGGCTGAAAAGCAAGAGTTGGTGGCTGGTATTTCACGTAACTTGGTGAACGGTCCGGAAGACTGGCTGTATGCCCATACCAGTTTGCAGGTTTGGGAGCCATTGGTTGCGTATGATGACCAACTGCGCCCGCAGCCCGGCTTGGCCGAAAGCTGGGAGCTGAGTGCTGATGGTAAGGTCTGGACCTTCAAATTGCGCGAGGGTGTGCGCTTCTCTAACGGCGATCCATTGACGGTCGAAGATGTGATCGCGACCATCGAGCACTTCCGTAAACTCAGCGGGCGCCCGTCGATCTTCTTGAGTGGCATTAACTTCCCAGAGATCTACGGTGAACCGACCGCGATCGAAAAGGTCGATGAGCGCACTTTGCGGCTTGCGTATGCGGAGCCGCGCCCGCTGCTGATCTATGCGATCTCGAACCACTACAGCGCGGTCTATTCGGCTAAAAACTTCGATGAGAACGGTAACTTCAAAGATCTACCGATCGGTACAGGCCGCTATCGCCTAGTTGATTGGAAGCGCGATCAGTACGCTATTTTAGAGCGCAACGAGAACTATTGGGGCGAACTGCCCGCCCTGACCCGTATCGAGTTGAAGATCTATCCGAACGAGAACTCGCGTTTGTCGGCTCTCAAAGCGGGTGAGATCGATGCGCTGGTCGAGCTGGGCGCGGTCTCGGCGGCTCAGGCCCGCGAGCTGCGTAACGACCCGAACTTCGTTGTGTCGCGCCATGATTCGACCTGCACCACCCATATCGCCTTTAACGGCGAAGCGGGCCGCGTCTTCAGCGATATGCGTTTGCGCCAAGCCGTGAGCTTGGGAATCGATCGTGA